>Ga0209692_10000053_pt1 | contig 443466 bp, 403 predicted proteins | sample tdDd472_FD_187129 | JGI IMG/M metagenome (GOLD analysis project Ga0209692, IMG submission 187129) | Marine sediment microbial communities from the Atlantic coast under amendment with organic carbon and nitrate - tdDd47.2 (SPAdes)... | ecosystem: Environmental > Aquatic > Marine > Coastal >... | reverse complement strand
TCGTGCCTTCGATGTGCACCACGCCAAGCTTGTCTTTGCCCAGGCTGAAGCCTCCATTGGTCCACCCCATATAGCGAGCAAAGGCCGTGATCCCCCCAAAGAGGATCACGGCCAATATAATCATCATTACCCCAAATATGAAGGGGTGGCGCTGGGAGAAACGAGAATTGGTTTCAACCATGCGCATAGTATTGCTCTACTTTTCTTCGCTTTCTTCAGCGGCAGGCTCGGCAACTTCTTCAGCTACGGGCTCTGCAACTGCTTCAGCAACGGGCTCTGCTGCTGCTTCAACGACAGGTTCAGCGGTAGGTTCATCCATGGGGATGTCGCCAGCTGCTTCTTCCAGCTTCTCACGAAGCAGATCGCCAAGAGTGGAACCGCCGATCTCGCCAGTAGAACCGCCACCGAAGGACTTGGACTTACGTCCAGCGCCTGCAGGCTCTTCCTTGGTCTGCTTAATGGAGAGGCCGAGACGGCGCTCATCAGCGGACACATGGATAACCTTGGCTTCGATGGAATCGCCTTCCTTGAACATCTCGGAAGGAGACTTGACCTTCTTGCGGCTGATCTCGGAAACGTGAACCAGACCCTCTATACCTTCTTCGACCTCAACAAACAGACCGAAGTCAGTGATGTTGGTGACGGTACCGGTGATCATCTGACCTACGGGGTACTTGGCGGGAACCTGAGTCCAGGGATCCTCGGTGAGCTGTTTCACGCCGAGGGTGAACTTCTCGTTCTCTTTGTCCACGGTAAGAACCTTGGCCTGAACTGCATCGCCAGCCTTGTAAACCTCGGAAGGGTGGCGAATTTTCTTGGTCCAGGAGATGTCGGAAACGTGGATGAGACCGTCGATACCTTCTTCGATGCCGATGAAGACGCCGAATTCGGTGATGTTCTTGATAGCGCCCTCAAGGACGGTGCCCTCGGGGTACTTCTCGGCCACGACATCCCACGGGTTCGGGGAGATCTGCTTCATGCCGAGAGAGATACGCTTCTTCTCCTGATCGACGCCCAGAACGATGACTTCAACTTCGTCACCGACCTTGACCATCTGGGAGGGGTGGCGCAGCTTGCGGGTCCAGGACATCTCAGAGATGTGAACCAGACCTTCAACACCATTCTCGAGCTCGACGAATGCGCCGTAGTCAGCGAGGTTGGTGATGGTGCCGTTGAAACGGGAGTCTGCGGGGTACTTGTCAGCAATGTTTTCCCACGGATCGGGAACAAGCTGCTTGAGGCCCAGAGAAACTTTCTGTGCTTCGCGATCGAAGGAGAGGATCTTCAATTCGAGATCGTCGCCCAGGTTGACCATTTCCTTGGGATGCTTGATGCGCTTCCAGGACATGTCAGTGATGTGGAGGAGACCGTCGAGACCACCGAGATCGATGAACACGCCGTATTCGGTGATGTTCTTGACCTTACCGGTGACGACCTGACCGTCTTCCAGGGTGCCGAGCAACTTATCACGCTGCTCGCTGCGCATTTCCTCGAGGAGGACGCGGCGAGAAACGATGACGTTGGAACGACGGCGGTTGATCTTGAGAATCTTGAAGTCGAACTCCTGGTTGACCAGAGCGTCCATGTCCGGGACAGGGCGAAGGTCAACGTGGGAACCGGGCAGGAATGCTTCCACGCCACCGAGATCAACGGTGTAACCACCCTTGATGCGACGGATGATGCGGCCGACGACTTCGCCGTCTTTTTCCTGCAATTCTTCCAGCTTGTCGAAAAGCTGCATCCGCTTGGCCTTGTCACGGGACAGGTAGATGGTGCCTTCAGCTTCGTTCTTGCGAGCGACGAAGACATCAACCTTTTCACCGACTTCGATGGTGACAGTACCGTCAGCCTCGGTGAATTCCGAGACAGGGATCTGGCCTTCGGACTTGAAATTTACATCGACGAGGACGTAGTCCTTGTCAACTTTGACGACTTCACCAGCTACAATGGTGCCTTCGTCCAGGTCGCCGAAATCGGAATTGAGATACTCATCAAGAGCATCCGCAAAGTTCATTTCCATGTCCATTTCTTGGACTTCGACAGATTCAGTAGTTTTTTCCATGGGTTACCTCCACAACGGAACCTCGGACAAATAGATTTTTTGCGTTATATATTAAGACTTCGGTACCAGTGCATCCAGAGGTGGATCGTTCCGAGGCAGTCGAGCCCCTAGCGCACGGTTGGCAAATGCCGCTTCCGTCGTCTTGACGCCTATATTAGGATTACCAACCATTTTGGCTAGTTAGGGGACATCCGTCCTATCCTATATAAGAAGAATTCTGTTCCTATCTGAAATTACCCAAAGTGTAAACACATTTCTCCCTCTTGGCAGGCGAGGGACCAGGCAATGTATCGCTTGTCTAAAAACGAAAGCCGGAAGGATATGATCCCTCCGACTCTCCGCGTCAAATTGGTCTGTAACGGCTACTCTTTGCAAGAATGCTTCATGGAAGTCCCTTCCACAATAAAGACAACCGATTCGGCCACGTTTGTAGCAAGGTCCGCAACCCGCTCCAGATGACGAGCCCCAATGATCGCGTGAACGCCTCGCTCCACAATGCGGGACTCGGAAACCATTTCAGCAACGAACTGTCGCAAAATGGCAATATTCAAATCATCTGCTTTGTCATCTGCACGGCAAACAGAGCCAGCTATCTGCACATCGTTATCCACGTATGCCTTAAGAGCATCGGAGAGCATAGACTTAGAGATTGAAGCCAGAGATTCCATCCTAGGATTATGCGGCAAGGGAGGCCGAGTGGACAAAAACATGGCGCGGTGTGCCAGATTAACCGCTTCGTCACCGAGACGTTCCAAATTTACAGTAATACGCTGAGCTCCCACGATGGTGCGAAGGTCGACAGCCATAGGCTGGTCCAATGCGAGCAGCTCTAGGGAAAAATTGTCGATCTCGTCTTCCATGTCATTAATGATGTCATCTCCAACGATGACCTCTTCCGCCAGGTCCGCATCGTTCTCGAGATAGGCTTTGATCGACTTGTGAACGGCAGACTCTGACAAAGCCGCCATACGCAAAACCTTGACCTTCAAGTCTTCAAGCTTCTTGGAAAAATGAGCGCGTTGTTCCATGTATTCCTCCTGGGCCGGCCCACGCTGGGCCTTACATTTCTACTTTATATACAAGCCATACACCAACCAGTTGCAAGCGAGGTCTAGCCGAAGCGGCCAGTGATATAGTCCTCGGTCTGTTTATTGGCCGGGTTGGTGAACATGGTTTTGGTATCCCCCACTTCGATGAGCTTGCCCATATAGAAAAAGGCGGTGCGGTCAGACACGCGGGCAGCCTGCTGCATGGAGTGGGTAACAATAATGATGGTGAAGTCCTTTTTCAGCTCATGAATAAGATCTTCGATCTTCTGCGTGGCAATGGGATCCAAGGCGGAAGCAGGTTCATCCATTAGCAACACTTCCGGCTCGATAGCCAATGCGCGAGCAATACAGAGACGCTGCTGCTGTCCACCGGACAAACCGAGAGCAGAAGTGTGCATGCGATCTTTAACCTCGTCCCACAGAGCTGCACCCCGCAAGGACTCCTCCACACGCTGCTCAATGAACTGCTTGTCACTGATGCCATTGACACGAAGCCCATACGCTACGTTCTCAAATATGGTCTTGGGAAAGGGATTGGGTTTCTGAAACACCATGCCGATACGACGGCGAAGTGACACCACATCAATTCCGGAGGCGTATATATTTTCGCCGTCCAAAGTGAGTTCACCCGCAACGCGAGTACCATCGATAAGGTCGTTCATACGGTTGATGCACCGTATATAAGTGGATTTACCACAGCCCGAAGGACCGATGAGGGCTGTGACACGGTTAACCTCAAAATCGATACTGATATCTTCCAAAGCTTTGAAATCACCGTAGTAGAAATCAAGATTCTTGGAAGCTGCTTTAATGGCTTGAGTCATGCCTGTTTTTCTCCCGATTGGAAATAGTTGACCGTCCCTGTGTAAACCAGGGTCGGACTCAGGCTATTTACCCCGCCTTGGTTACGGGGAAATGACTCGTTTGTTACGATTGAGTAACAGGCGCTACTTGGTGGGGACTACGACCACCAGCTTGTTGCCATCACGGAAGATGCGAGGAACAAGGCGGCCCTTGGGAGGCGTACGAAAATGGACCACCAACCGGAAACGGTCAGAATGGTTGCCCGTAATAACATGCTTAACCACGCCTTTTGAGGAGCGGATCACATTACGGGCGTTGTGAATCCACGGCTGGCGAAGATCAAGAACAAACCGCTTGGGGTCGCTCAAATTAAAATAGGAAGTGTCGCCAACAGGCCGATCACAATAGACTGTAATCACAAACCGCTTGTTGGTAGACTCCAAGGTCACCTTGCGAACTTCGCCCTTGCCCGAAGCAACTGGCTTGGACTTGGGCGCAGGCTTAGCTTCCACTTTGGGCGCAGCCATGGGGGTGGGCTTGGGAGTGACCACGACAGCCGGAGAGGTACTTTCCTTTTCGGATTGGTGCGGAATGACAGTCACAGGGGCACCCTCTTCCTTGGACTGGGAAGAAAGCGGTTCAACCGACACATTTTCCTCTTCCAGAGGTACGTTAGGACTTTCAACCGGCGGCAATACCGTGGAATCCACAGCCATACGAAGCTCATAGGAAGGAACGCCTTTGGCGGCTCCGGCCTCCGGGCCGGGGATTGTAAACACGATCAAACAACCCAGAAGAGTCAGGAATGTCAGGAGGGGCAACGCCCAGTATGATGTATTGTATTTCTGCATGATGAATTCCGTGAACCGACTCAGGAGGTATATACTGGAATCAGACCCCAAAGGAAAGGGGAAGGCTAATCCAGGGTTTCGTAGAATGCTGTAAGATGATTACCCACCCGCTCGTCGGACCACCTCTCTTCCATAAAAACACGCCCTTTCATACCCGCGTACCTGCACAAATCGCGATCCGCATCAAATTCACGCAACCGATCCTCCAAAGAAACTTGGTCGTGGGCCATAACCCACGGCAAATCGTCGGTCCCTGAGAATTCGGCCACCCGTTCCCGGTTCCATTTATTGAGCCCGGCGATAACCGCCACGCCCTGCGAAAGGCCTTCCAAAGAACTGACGCCGTAATATCCCTGCATATGATCGAACAACACATGACACCGTCGCTTTCTGGCAAGGCATTCATCGTTAGGCACATCGTCGATCATATCCACTTCCAGGTGGATCTTTTCCTTTTTCAGGGTCTTTATGGCTGCAAGAAATTCGTCGGTATTCTTAAGGTCCTTACGAGTGGGGGAATGGCATACCTTGAGCTTGCCATAATCATCGAAACGACCAAGTTGAGGCATGAAAAGCGGCTCATTCACTGGCACAAGATTGGGCTGCCAAAGAGCTCCAGGCAGGAAGTGCATGAGGTCAGGAGTGGAGACCAGCAAATTGGTACGACCCAATTTCCTGTATTTTTTCTGAAAAGACCCCGGATTGGAGCGAAAATCATGATGGCCGTGATGATGATGCACCACAGCTTTACCCTTAAGATAATCAGCAGGCAGATGCGGCCCAAAAAGCTGGTTCTCATCACAGATCATGTGAAAATGAAACACATCCGCTTCTTCCATAAGAAGACGAACTTCCTCAATCCCATCAGGGCCAAGGTCCGGGATATGGAGATCCTTTTCCCAGGAATGAGTGTAACGCGTTTCGAGAGTGACAACCCGGACCGTATGATCAGAATGAAGATTGACCGCTTTGGCAAATTGAATGGCGGTTCCAGCAGGATCATTGACGGCCAACATGAGGATGAGCATCAGTCGTCCGTCTCCTGAAAAACGACATCCACATGCTCAATATAGGCTCGGACCTCGACGGCCAGAACTGCAGCATCATCCAGCCGCCCTTCCAGGCCTGCGGCCTCCAGTTCAACGCCCAACTCGGTGAGACGCGGAAAACCATAGGATGTGCCGGTTCCCTTGAGTCGGTGACCGAGCATACGGACAGTGTCTCCGTCACCAGACTTGATAGCAGCTTCAGTCTGCTCCAACTCTTCAATGCGCAACTCCATGTATCGATCCATGATCGACTCCAACATGGCGTCAACTGTGACCTGAAATCGTTCCATGCCGCCTCTACTTTTTCTTTGCAGGATCTTTTTCCACCCGGTGAAGCTCTCCACTCTTATCTCCGCTCAGATCAAGTTCGTCAAACGCCTTGCTTACCGGGAGCTGCATGGAGAATTCACGAAGGATATCCAATTGGGCAGAAGAGGGAGCAAGAGAGCAATCCAGCACATGGCCGCCCTGCAGGCGATCCGCAGTCAGAAAATGCCAATGAAACCCGGGCACGTTTACACCCTTCACAAAGATGGGTGAGTAAAAACCGACCAGAGTTCCCGGCCCGGACAGTTCCACCACAACCTGCTGTTTTACCAGCGAGGCAAGCGATGCATACGGCGGTTTTTGCTTGGGAATAGCCCGAGCCTTGACCTTGGAAAATTCTCCGTCAATGCGGATTCCGTAAAACAGATTGAGGGAAGGCACCTCTTTCAGGATCGCAGCATTCAATTCATCGAGAGAAGTGATTTCTCCCAACGCAAGAGTCAATTCCTCATTAAAGAAAGTGACCGAAGCGAACGGCACCATTACCTCGGCTGGAGGTACGGCAGCCTCGCCCCCGGCCCGGATGTGGTATGCCTCACCATCCAACACCACAAGCTCACCATCAAGACCGTTGACCGTGCCCAACCCAAAATCGCCTTTGTACTTCAGCTCCCGAATGGTTAGATTGCCATCAAAAAGGGAGCCAAGCAAAGCGTCGATAGTGGAATATTGGTAGAGAGTGTTGCCCGCCAAAACCGGCCGACACAAAAGAACAATTAGTAACGTGGTGGCCCAAAAAACGAAACCAGAACGGAAAGCATTGCCCCTATATATCATTATCGTCCCCTGGCAATGGCCTGTGCATCCGCTTTACGGAGTTTTTTGACCCATATTTCACCGGTCTGAGTGTTAAACATCAACTTACGTCCTTGAGAGCCGCCCACATCCTCACCTTTGACTTCGAGTCGGGCAAACCGAAGGAGTTTACGTGCCATCTCCACATTACGACGACCAATATTGTAGGAAGATGTTTCCGGAGAATTCACTGCGATGCCTGACGCGCCGCCAAACATCTTGATGATCAACTCCTTACGAGGAACACCCATTTTATCCATGGTTTCCAGCATATTCTGAAGAGCGGTATCCACATAACGACATATCTGCGGATCCGGAGCACCACGCTTGGTGTCGGAAGAGTCAGGCAAAAAGGCATGACAGACAGTGCCGATGCCTAATCCGGGTGCATGAATGGTAACGGCTAGGCAAGAGCCAAGAACCGTGGTCACCATTGTAGGTTGCACACCGAAAAAACAGTCACCAGTCTGGAGAAAAACTTTAGGCAATCCTTTGCCGAGTTCGTTGATCATCTATTTTAATTCCGTCTGTTCAGCTCGCAAAAAAAGAACCATTCGCAGAATTCAATAATACTTCCGCTGACAATTGTGTCAACCTCTGTGTTGCTTCTTGGCCAACTGAGCAGGGACAAGCTGACTCAACGCCAGTGAGACCAGCGACATGGCCACCGCACCGAGAAAAACCGTTCGGTAATCCACCATCCAGGCAAGGCCTCCCAAGGCAGGGATAAAAACGGCCGCAACGTGGTTGACGGTAAAACCCACAGCCATCCCCGAAGCAATATCCTTGGGATCAGCAATCTTCTGGTAGAACGTCTTGATCGCCATGGAGAAATTAAAAACTATGTTGTCCACCACGTAAAGCGCCCCAGCCAGCCATGCGGACTCGGTGAAAGCATAGCCAGTGAATACCAAGATCAGTGTAAAGTACTCCACACTAAGCACAGCACGCTCGCCGTATTTGTTCACCGCCTTGCCAATAAGCGGATTTGCAAAATAATTGAGCACATTATTGATCACGAATAGCACGGTGATATCCTGAATGGTGTAGTCGAATTTCTGCACCAGCAGAAACACGGCAAAAGCCACGAATATCTGACGACGAGCACCACTCAAGAAGGTGAGCAGATAGTAGAGCCAATACCGAGCGCGAAAGACCATTTTCTTATGCTGTACAGGGATGTCAGTCTGGGATGGATCACGAGTAAACGCCCAAAGACCGGCAGCTACCGCCACCCCGCCGAAGATGGCGAACAACTCGCTAAAGTCGAGGAATTTGGCACAGACATAAATAGTGGCGCCCACAGATATATTGGTCAAAGCACCCACAGACCGCAGCCGACCCATAACCAACGGCGCTTCGCTGTGATCAAAATATTGAAGCGTCAGGGATTGATTCATTGTCTCGAAATAGTGAAACCCGAAGCTCATGATCAAAGTGGTGACGACCAGCCCAAGGGTAGAAGGAAATAACCCGGTCAGGGCCACACCCACTCCCGTGACAACAACGGACAGGGCTGCCAGCCGATGCTCGCGCATGATGAGAATCACATAAAGGGCCAACAATGCGAGAAAGCCGGGAACCTCTCGTACAGACTGGACAATACCTATATCCAGGCCCGACAGGCCGCCCACTTCCACAGCATAGTTATTGAGCAGGGTTCGCCATCCCTGAAAAGCCACACCCACGCCCACAACAAGCACGAGCAAAAAGATATACATACGGCGCATTTTATATTGATCAGTCATGATTCTCCTCTTGAGGGGCGCACAATGAGCTTTGCCTTGCGGAAAATCAAGTATAGAGTCCCGCCATGAACAACCCCATCATAGTGAGCGCCTGCCTTGCAGGCATCTACTGCCGATATAACGGCGAAGTCGACGGAGACCCTGCGATCATGAAACTCATTGAAGAGGGACGGGCCATCCCGTTCTGCCCCGAGGCTTACGGTGGTCTGCCCACGCCGCGCCAACCCTGTGAGATCCAAGGCGATAAAGTCATGGATTGCGACGGCGTTGACCGCACCACAGAATTCCGGCGCGGTGCAGAAGAAGGCCTCAAGCTGGCCCGCCTCGCAGGATGCACCGAAGCGATCCTCAAAGCACGCTCCCCATCCTGTGGCAAAGACATCATCTATGATGGCACATTCACTTCCACTCGCATCCCAGGCAACGGCGTATTTGCGGACATCCTTCTCAAGAACGGCTTCACCGTGCGCACTGAAGAGGAACTCGACTAGCCTATGACCGAGTATTGCGGCCTGCCACTGACCGTCAAGGAACACCCACGAGCCAAGCGGGTCCTGGTCAAACTCGTTCCCGGCAAAGGGCTTGAAGTGGTGACCCCCAAGCGGTTTCCCAAGAAGCAGGTTCCAGCCATTCTCGCAGAAAAGCGGAACTGGATCGAGCGCATGAGCACAAAGCTCAGAGCCGATGGCATTGACCTCAGCGGCGCACCGGCACCCCTCCCGGACTCCATCCAATTCCTGGCCTCGGACCGACACTACGACGTGGGCTACGTAAACCGACCAGGGCGAATTTCCGTCACCGAGAATGGAGCCCGCCTCATGGTTTCCGGCCCGGCGGGTGACACGGATGGCAAGATAAAAGCTTTAAAGAGGTTCACGACACGCAAGGCACGGGAGTTCCTGCTCCCTCGACTCGACCGTATGAGCCGAGAGTTGTCCATGCCATATGAAGCCTTGCGCGTGCGCTGCCAAAAAACCCGTTGGGGAAGTTGCTCGGCTCGCGGCACCATTTCAGTCAATGCAAAACTCCTCTTCCTTCCTCTGGAACTAGTGGATCACTTGCTCCTCCATGAGCTCTGCCATACACACCATCTCAACCATTCCAAGACATACTGGACCCTGGTGGCTTCTCATGAGCCAGATTTCGAACGGTTGGAATACGAACTCCAACGTGGCAACCGCATCGTTCCCCCCTGGTTCAGATAACCCCTCACCGTAAAGCCCCTGTGCCAATTGTGCGACATGTTAAAATATTAATAATCATAATCATTTATGAACTATTTCTAATTCGCACAACACGCTCTTTTCATGTTACCCATCCCAATACCTAGAAAGAATTTTATAATACCTACAGATGTGGGCTCATCATATAAGACCTTTGCAACACACGAATAGAATGGAGACCCCATGGCTGATAAACGTTACGATCACATACTCTACGAATACTTCGAGCAGAAAAACGGCGCCGTGGTCCTCTTGAGTAATGACCAGAACTTTAAGCGAACCCTCTCCTCCACTATCTTCAAGATCATCGGCACCAAGCGGGACTGCCTCTGGACATACGAAGGCGTCCAACCCGCCCTCAAACGCCTCAAGGATTGCGACGCCAACAAAATTGAAACTGTTGTCTTCATCGAGCGACTGATCAACGACCGCCCCAGCACGGACACCATCATAACCCTGAAGAATCTCCTGCCCGATCTTCGCATTATCGTTTTGGTCAGCGAAACCAAGCGCGAGAACATCGCATACTTCTATGAGATCGGCGTTAACAACGTCATTTCCAAACCCGCGTCCATGAACAACATCATCGAGAAGATGGCGTTCACCATCAAGCCCCAGGGCAAGCTCAGTGAATACATGAGCATCGGAAAACGATTCCTGGCGGTGGGCAAGCACAGCGAAGCACTGCAAGTCAGCAGTAAAATCCTCGAGATCAAGCCCGGCTCCCCTGCGGGCCTCATGCTTCAGGGCGATGTCCACCTGGACAAAGGTGACCATGACAAAGCTGTAGCCAGCTACCTGGAAGCCCATGAAAGCTCGCACCTTTACCTTGAGCCACTCAAAAAACTAGCCGCCGCTTTCAACGGAGTAGACGATGAGCAGCACCTCTTTTACCTCGGCAAGCTCGACCGACTCAGCCCACTCAACATTGAACGAAAGACCGACATGGGCAGAATTCACGTCAAACACGATCGCATGGAAAAGGCCGAAAAATTCTTTGATCAGGCCATGGACATCGCAACCAAGGAAGCCATGTCCCTCATAGGCTCTGTGGCCGAACAGATTTCCGAAGCTGTAGGCAACGCCTCCCCGGAAATGGCAGAAAAATATCTCACCAAGGTGATCGAGTCCCGCAAATCCAATCTGACCAAGGATGATATCACTCTGTTCAACAAGCGCGGCATCGCCCTGCGCGGTCAGGGGAAATGGCAGAAGGCTATCGAAAACTACAGCCATGCACTGACCATATCCGCACAAGACGAAGGATTGCTCTACAACATGGGCATGGCATACTATGATGGACGCAAACACCGCGAAGCCGCCAATTGCTTTGAAAAAGCCCTAAAAATCAATCCGGATTTCTACAAACAGAGCGAGGTCGTTTCAATCAATCTAGGCAAGGTCTATTCCGACCTGCGGCAGATGGAGCGAGCTCTGGAGTTCTTCAAGACCGCCCACAAGCTCAACCCCGACAATCAAACTTCGCGCACACGATACGAAACGCTCAAAGAAGCACTGGAAACATAATCACACAAGGCCGGACATTCCGGCCTTTTTTTACACCTCCTTGACCCTATCCGCAGCCATCGCCTATTGTAGAGTCAGAATTGCGCAATCCCGCCCATGCTGGAGGCACCATGAAACAGGCGAAGTACGATACAATAGTGAGACGTTTTCTCGACGAGGAACACGGCGCGGTCGTGTACCTCTCCGACGACGCGAGCTTCACACGCGTGCTTCGCAATATATTCAGTCGTGACGTCGGCGTGAAGCGAGACGTCATCTACCAATTCACTTCCCCAGTGGAAGCCATGAAGCAGTGTGGCAAGCTCACCGAAGCCTCCGTCCCCTGCATATTTTTCATCGAACGATTGCTGAACGAACGCCCCACCACAGACACTCTGCTGAGCATGAAAAACCAAATGCCGGAGGTCAAAATAATCCTGCTCACCTGGGAGGCGACCAAAGAGACCGTAGCCTATTTCTTTGAACTGGGTGTCAGCCGAGTCTTGGTGAAGCCAGTCTCCGCGAACAAGCTCATTCAGGATATGGCGCACGCCTTGAATCCCCCCGGTTCCCTCAAAAAGCAGACGGCCCGGTGCAAAGAACTCCTTAAAAACGGAGATTATGACGAAGCCCTGGAATTGTCAGACCGGCTCCTGCTCGTCAAACCCAATTCAGGGAAGGCGCTCACCATGCGCGGAGATGCTCTCCTGGGTATCGGCGAGGTGGACAAGGCCATACGGTGTTACCTGACTGCACACGAAGCACGCCCCATATACATGGCCCCACTTATCAAGCTGGCCACCACCTTCCGCGACATGGAAGATGAGCGAGCACTGGAATACCTACAAATTCTGGATCAGATCTCTCCGCTCAACCCAGAGCGAAAAGTAGAGATTGCAGAACAATACCTGCTCCGCAACGAGGCCGAAGAGGCCGAAGTCTATCTCGATAAGAGCATGGCCGTGGCAGAGCGAGAGATCAGCTCCAGAGTGGGCGACCTGACCATGCGTATCGTGGACGCAGTCTTTTCCGTGGCACCACAACTGGCCATCAAGTATTTATACCGCGTCATCGAGTCCAAGCGTTTTCTGGGCCTGGACGATCTGATCCACTTCAACCGCCTCGGCATGATCCTGCGCGGCGAGGGCAAGTGGCGAGAGGCGATCGCCGTCTATGAAATGGCCCTCACTATCACCAGCGAAGATCCAGCCATTCACTACAACATGGGCTTGGCTTACTGGGAAGGCAGTGAGCGAACCAAGGCGCTCAACGCTTTCGAACACGCCTTGAAAGTAGATCCGCTCTTCTTTTCCGGATCAATAGGGGCCACCCTCAACATAGGCCTGCTCTACTTCGATCTCCGACACTACCGGGACGCCGAGCCATTTTTCCAACATGTATTGTCCCTGGACCCCGAAAACATGATCGCGCAAAAACGGATGAAGACAGTTCAGAAGCGGCTTGCGGCATAGGCGTAGCTTAGCATCCCTTGCCTCCATACATCCCGCAAGTTCTCCCCTTCATAAAAAAGGGCCTGCCGCATAATACGACAGGCCCAATTCTTTCTATTTATCAAGCAAACACTACTTACCAGTCAACACCTTCCCCACGCGGGTGAGTGCGTCGACCAACGTCTCGTCGTCCAAGGCGTAGGAGAAGCGAATACATTTGTCATCTCCAAAGGCGGAACCGGGAACCAGCGCCACACCGACTTCTTCGAGAATCTTGGTGCACATGGCTGCGGAATCCGGAGCGTCATCGGTATAGAACTGATCCAGCACCGGGAAGAGATAGAACGCACCATCGGGCTTGGGACAGGGGGCGCCCCATCCCGTGATGATGTCATAAGCGAGATCACGGCGCCGCACGAATGACTCTTTCATCTCATCCACAATATCCCAGGAACCAGTCAAACCGGCCAGAGCCGCCTTCTGGGTGATGGAATTAATGTTGGACGTGGACTGTCCCTGAATCTTGGACATGGCCTTGATCAGCTCTTCGTGAGCCAACACATAGCCTACGCGCCAGCCAGTCATACAGAAGGACTTGGAGAGAGCACCCACAATAGCGATGGTCTCAGGGTAGGCTTCCCAGGTTTTGGCCAAAGAAACGGGCTCAAACGGATCATAGACGAGGCGGTCATACACTTCGTCGGAGATAATAAAAATATTGTTCTTACGTGCCCAGGCAGCAATTTCTTCGAGCTGTGCCTGCGTGTAACAACACCCGGTTGGGTTGGACGGCGAGTTGAGAATCAGCACCTTGGTCTTGTCAGTGCGAGCTGCCTCCAGGCCATCCAGAGTGACAAGGTAATCTTCCTCGGCAGTGGTGGGCACGAACACGGACTCACCTTCCGCAAGCTGCACCATGGCCGGGTAGGAAACCCAGTAAGGAGCCGGGATAAGCACTTCGTCACCGGGGTTCACCGTGGCCATAAGCAGATTATACAGCACCTGCTTGCCGCCGTTGGAAACCATGGTGTTTTCGGCCGAAGCCTGTGCGCCATAAAATTTTGTGTAGTAACCGGCTACAGCCTCACGAAGTTCAATCACGCCCGGCACCGGGGTGTATCGGGTGAAGCCTTCGTCGAGGGCCGCTTTGGCCGCTTCACAAACATGTTCGGGTGTGCCGAAATCAGGCTGCCCTACAGCCAAGCTGATGACCTCACGCCCCTGCGCGCGCAGCTCCATGGCCTTGGCATTAACCGCCAGAGTTGCAGACGGCTTGATTCGTGCCAGTCTATCGGAAATTCGCATCAGTTTTCTCTCTTCTCAATCTTTAAAAGTAAAGGACCGCTTTAAAGGGCAATAGACGAAAACAATTCTGCCGTAAATCCGCTTTTTCGTATCCGAGAAAAAAAGTTGTCAACTACGTTGACCTGTCTATAGGTTCATAGCTCAGACATGAGGACGTACACCAATCAAAAAGGAGAACGCCATGCCTGAAATCAGTAAGACCCAAATCATTGTGTCCGAGACCATGCACAGCGATCATGCAGTGGAAGCCATATGGCCCCTGCTCTGCCCTATGAGGGAATACGACTGGATAGAAGTTTGGGAGTGCGAGCTTGTTCACACCCATTCCGGTTTCAACGAATTAGGGTGTGTATTCAAAACCAGTTCACCAACTGAAGGAGGCGTGGAAACCTGGATAACCAGCCGATACGACCACCACGAACGGATAGAATTCATCCGCAGCAATGAATGGCGAATTATCCGTTTAGTCATCGTGTTGGAATCGCAGGTTCAGGGAACCACTCTGACATGGTCGCAATATGTTACACCACTCAACAAGAACGGTGAGGAATACGCCAAAGCCAAACCAGCGGACTTTACCAAGCAGATAAAATCGCTGGAAGCCATGCTGAACCACTTTCTGGACAAAGGCGAAATGATCCCCATCGCAAAATTGGGATTAACAAAGGGTGTCGATGACAATGCACACAATAGGAAGACTGGCTAAGAGACACGGACTGTCACGCTCCACGCTCCTTTACTATGACCGCATCGGCCTCCTCTGCCCTTCTGGTCACTCCAAGGGCGAGTATCGGCAATATTCCAACATGGACGATACACGGCTGGCAAAGATATGCGAGTATCGCAAGGCGGGCATATCCCTCAATGATATAGGACACATGCTCGACGCTCCAGATACCACTATTGCCGGAGCGCTCGAAGTTCGGTTAAATCAACTCAATGAAGAAATGGCGGCGCTGAAGGAACAACAGACTCTGGTAGCCAGCCTACTCGGTCGCACTGACTTACTGGCTGACCACGCACCCATGAATAAGGCCACTTGGGTATCTCTCCTCGCCTCAGCAGGCTTCAGTGAAAACGAAATGCGAAATTGGCACGTCAAGTTTGAACGCAGTGCTCCCGACAAACATGAGGTGTTCCTGCGCAACCTCGCTATACCGGAAGGTGAGATTTCCGCTATTCGAGCAATGGCGGCAGCACCCCACGAAATACTTAAAATCAACAAGGAATCAGGACATTTCATGGAACTCTTTTTCAAAATATACGAAGAACTCACCCGAGAAGGGCCAGGCAATTTCGAGATGACCAAACGAGCATACGAATTGTGCTCAGGACTTCCTGACAAACCAGAAATACTAGAACTTGGGTGCGGATCAGGTGGCGCCTCAATCCCACTGGCACAAATATCCGGTGGCATTGTTACAGCAACAGAAATATATCAGCCTTTCCTGGACGTACTTATAGAACGCGCCAAGGCCGCCAAAGTGGAAGACCGAATCATCGCGGCCGTCATGGACATGGCCCATGTAGAGGCCGAGCCGGATTGCTTTGACCTCATCTGGTGCGAAGGTGCTGCCTACATTATGGGTGTCGACAAGGCGCTGCCATATTGGAAACAATTCCTCAAGCCGGGCGGCTGTTTGGTAATCAGCGACGCTGTTTGGCTTTCTCAGGAAATCCGCGACAATGCGCCCGATGACCTGAAAGCCTTTTGGGCTGAAGGATACCCTGTCATGCGAACAGCGGAAGAAAATGTGGCTGCTGCGGAGTCCTTTGGCTACACCTCGCTAGGACACTTCACCATCGACCATCAGTGCTGGGTCGATTTCTATGACGATGTGGAGCGCCGAATTAAAGAAGTTACATCAATTTATGGAGATGACCCTGATGGGCGTGCCATTATCGACATGACAAAAAAAGAGATTGCCCTCTTCAGAGCTCACCCCGGAACTTACGGATACGAAATGCACATCCTCCAAAAATAAAAAATACTTCGATATATCTAACACCGAGCCTGCGAAGGACCTTAAAATAAGGCCCTTCGCAGGCTCCTTTTTTCACAAACAGCAATTTCGACAATGATTCCTATGAGGTAGAAAACAACTACTTTTATTTAGCTTTAAAACCACTTTTGACTGGCATTTTAAAGACTCTTTCTGTAGTCTAGACAAACTCTAAGGCTGCCGCCTTTTTTCAAGGCACATACTAATTTAACCTCAACATTCCACCCTGTTAGGAGCGTCCTTCTTTATGTCTAAACTCAAAATGCCCGCCAACCTCCCCGATCCGATCATCAACGAAAACGCCAAGATAGTATTAAAAAGGCGGTACCAGAGAAAGGACACAGAAGGCATCGTTTACGAGACCACCAAAGAACTTTTCTGGCGCGTGGCATCTGCTATTGCCGAAGAAGAAGGCAAATATAAAAATTCTACAGTGAAGCCCGCCAAACTCGCTCGTGAGTTCTACGACCTCATGACTGACTACTGCTTCCTGCCCAATTCTCCGACCCTGATGAACGCAGGTACCGAGATCGGCCAGCTTGCAGCCTGCTTCGTCCTTCCCATCGAGGATGACATCGAAGGTATCTTCGATGCTGTGAAACACGCGGCCATGATTCATAAATCTGGCGGTGGCACCGGTTTTTCTTTCTCACGCCTTCGCGCTAAAGACTCTGTTGTCGGCTCCACTGGCGGCGTGGCATCCGGTCCCCTTTCTTTCCTGAAGATTTTTAACTGCGCCACAGAGCAAATCAAACAGGGCGGCACTCGTCGTGGTGCCAACATGGGCATCCTGCGCGTCGACCATCCTGATATCATGGATTTCATCAAGGCCAAGGAACGTGACGGAGAGCTGAACAACTTCAATCTCTCTATCGGCCTGACCGAAAAATTCATGCAGGCAGTCGAGAAGAAGGAAGACTTCGATCTCATCGCCCCCAACTCCGGCGACCCCGTTGGTCAGCTCAATGCCAGAGACGTCTTCAACATTCTGGTAAACAAGGCCTGGGAATCCGGCGATCCGGGTATCGTATTTCTTGATCGCATCAACCGCGACAACCCCACTCCCAAGATGGGCGACATGGAATCCACCAACCCGTGTGGCGAGCAGCCTTTGCTTCCTTACGAAGCCTGCAACCTCGGCTCCATCAACCTGAGCAAGTGCTTCGCCAAAGGCCAGAACGGCCACGACAGCGAAGTAAACTGGGATGAGCTCAAACGCATCGTACACCTGGCTGTCCGCTTCCTGGACAATGTCATCGATGCATCTATTTACCCCCTGCCGCAAATTACTGAGACGGTTGAAAAGAACCGCAAGATCGGTCTTGGCGTCATGGGTTGGGCTGACCTGCTTTACCAGCTCAAGATTTCCTACAACTCCCAGACCGCCGTCGATCTGGGCGAACGCATCATGAAATTCGTTCGTGACGAAGGTCGAAGTGCATCCAAGGCGCTGGCAGCAGAACGAGGCCAGTTCCCCACGTATGTCGATTCCATTTTCGGCGAAGCAAACCTCGGCCCCTATCGCAATGCGACGGTCACCACTATTGCTCCCACTGGCACACTGTCGATCCTTGCAGGTTGCTCTTCCGGCGTGGAACCGCTCTTCGCCCTCAGCTTTGTCCGCAACGTGATGGACAACGACAAATTAGTGGAAACCAACCCGTACTTCGAGCAAGCTGTCAAAGCTGCCAACGCTTACTCCCCCAATCTCATGGAGGAGATCGCCAAGATCGGTACCATCAAAAAAATGGAGCATCTACCCGAAGAACTGCGTGAAATCTTCGTTACTTCCATGGACATTGAGCCTATCTGGCATCTCAAGATGCAGGCAGCTTTCCAGAAGTTCACCGACAACGCTGTATCCAAGACAGTCAACCTGCCCAGCGACGCCACCAAAGAAGACATCTGGGATATATACTGGAAGGCCTACGAATACGGCTGTAAAGGCGTAACAGTATACCGTGATGGATCCAAGATCTCTCAGGTTCTCTGTACCGGTGATGACAAGAAGAAAGAAGAAGAGAGCATAGATGACCAATCTGTGGTTCAAAAGCGTCCTGACGTCATCTACGGCTTCACCCAGAAGATCTCCACAGGTCTTGGAGAGTTGTTCCTGACTGTCAACGAGATGGACGGCAAGCCGTTTGAAGTTTTTGCCACCATCGGCAAATCCGGCGGTTCCATCACAGCCAAGGCTGAAGCCATCGGCCGCCTCGTCTCACTCGCCCTGCGCTCCGGTGTAGAAGTCCGCGAGATTGTTCAACAGCTCAAAGGCATTGGCGGCGAGAATCCGAAGTTCATGAAAAAGCACTTGGTCAAATCCATCCCGGATGCCATCGCACACGTTTTTGAATCCCGCTACATGCAGGGAGACAAAGTTGACCACCCTGTAAGTTCCCTCAACAAGGAACTCTGCCCCGACTGTGGTCAGGCCCTTGTTTTCGAAGAAGGTTGCCACATCTGTAAATCCTGCGCTTATACCAAGTGCGGCTAGCAGACACACCATAGCACTTCAAAGGGCCGTCCATATGGACGGCCCTTTTTTTTGGGATTATGCAAAGTATCTCAGAATTAGCTCTGGTAAACCAAGCTAATAAGCTCCACAAGCAGCCCATAATGAATTGCTACGACAGTATAATATGGCTGTTTTGCTCTTCTACCAACCCACCGGAAATTCAATAAAACACCAGCCAAGACAAGCAACTCACGCCTTAGAACAATCGCGCCAAAACTAAAGCAATAAAAAAGGCCCACCCCTGAGGGTGAGCCTTTTTATTGTTATGAGTACGGAGTGCTAGCAGGTGCCTGCGCCCTGACCAGAGGATTTGCAGCTAATGCGGCTAATAGCACGCTTCAGAGCAATCTGGTTACGAGCGGCATCAACTTTCTCCTTGGCCTGTGCGGAACGCTGTTCTGCGCGATCCTTGGCCTTCTGGGCGCGATCTACGTCGATTTCGGTGGCCATTTCAGCAACTTCAGCCAGGATAGTCACCTGATTGTTGCTTACTTCAGCAAAGCCACCGGCCACGAACACGTAGTGCGTCTTGCCGTCTTGCTTGTAGTGGAGATTGCCTACACCCAAAGCGGACAGGAAGGGAACGTGGTTCGGCAGTACACCGAATTCACCCATGATACCGGGTGCGCCCACGTATTCCACGTCCTCGGAAAGAACTTTCCGATCGGGAGTGACAATTTCAAGTTTCAAAGTGGCCATGAATTACCTCGCTTACTGCTTGGCTTTTTCGATGGCTTCCTCGATTCCGCCGCACATGTAGAATGCCTGCTCGGGCAGGTCATCGTACTTGCCGTCGAGAATGTCGCGGAAGGCCTTAACGGTGTCCTCAGTCTTGACGTACTTACCGGAGACGCCGGTGAAGACCTCAGCAACGTGGAACGGCTGAGACAAGAAACGCTGAACACGACGAGCGCGGGCAACGGTCTGCTTATCTTCATCAGACAGTTCATCCATACCAAGAATGGCGATGATGTCCTGAAGATCCTTGTACTTCTGCAGCACGGACTGAACTTCACGAGCTGTGAAGTAGTGCTCTTCACCGATAACTTCGGGAGAGAGGATACGGGAGGCAGAGTCAAGCGGATCAACAGCGGGGTAAATACCGAGCTCGGAGATCGCACGAGACAGAACCAGAGTACCATCAAGGTGAGCAAAGGTGGTTGCAGGTGCGGGGTCAGTCAAGTCATCAGCAGGGACGTAAACAGCCTGAACAGAGGTAATGGAACCCTTGTTGGTGGAAGTAATACGTTCCTGGAGGCCACCAAGGTCAGTACCCAGAGTAGGCTGGTAACCAACAGCGGAAGGCATGCGGCCGAGAAGTGCGGAGACCTCTGCGCCAGCCTGAGTGAAGCGGAAGATGTTATCAATGAAGAGCAGCACGTCCTGGCCTTCTTCGTCACGGAAGTACTCTGCGCAAGTCAATGCGGTCAGAGCAACACGTGCGCGGGCTCCCGGAGGCTCGTTCATCTGGCCGTAAACCAAGGCGGCTTTCTCGAGAACGCCAGCTTCTTTCATTTCGTAGTACAGATCGTTACCTTCACGGGTACGCTCACCAACACCAGCGAAGACGGAGATACCACCGTGCTGCTTAGCGATGTTGTTGATCATTTCCATCAGAATAACGGTCTTGCCAACACCTGCGCCGCCGAAGAGGCCCATCTTACCACCCTTCGGGAAGGGGATAAGCAGGTCAACGACCTTGATGCCGGTTTCAAGCAGTTCAACAGTGGTGGACTGCTCGGTGAATGCGGGTGCATCACGGTGAATGGGGAGACGCTTCTCACAGGGGATTTCACCCATTTCGTCAGAAGGCTCACCAACAACGTTCATAATGCGGCCCAAGGAGCCAGAACCAACCGGAACCATGATCGGAGATCCGAGGTCGGTTGCTTCCATGCCACGAACGAGACCTTCGGTAGCGTCCATAGCAATGGTGCGAACAACGTTGTTACCCAAGTGCTGTGCAACTTCACAAACGAGGTTGGGTGCATCAACGTTGTTGGGATTCTTGATCTCCATCGCAGACAGAATATTGGGAAGATTCCCTTCGGCAAATTCGACGTCGACAACGGCGCCAATTACCTGAACAATTTTACCAGTATTAGCCATTTTCATAGCCCCCTTTTATCCTTTAAGCGCTTCCACGCCGCCGACAATGTCCATAAGATCGCCAGTAATGGCGGCCTGCCTTGTCTTGTTAAAGAGCAAGGTCAGGGAGTCCGACAATTCATCACACGCCTTGGTGGCGTTATCCATTGCTGCCATACGAGCTGCGTGTTCGGAACAAGCAGTGTCGAGCAAGCCGCGGTAAACCTGGACTTTGATGAAGCGGGGCAGCAGCTCAGCGAGCAGGCCCTCAACAGACGGTTCGTACAAATAGTCACCAGCTCCGCCTTCTACGGCTTCGGCTTCCTCATTCGCTGCCATGGGCAGAACTGTGAGGTCGACGGGAGGCTGTTTAGCCATGGACTGGAACTCACCGTACACGACATGAACTTCGTCCAAGTCGCCATTGACGTAACCAGCGATAAGCTCGTTACCAATGCCAGCAGCCAGGGAGAAGTCAAAGTTACCCATGGCTTCGCCTTCGGCGCGTACCATTTCGAACTCGGTCTTCTTGAAGGTATCACGGGCTTTCTTACCGATGCAGTACATCTTGATAGCCTTGCCTTCAGAGGCCTTTTGCTGGGCCAGTTTCATGGCCTTATTAATAATATTGATATTGAATGCGCCACAGAGGCCACGATCGGAAGTGGTAACCATGATAGCCACGGTCTTCACTTCTTCCCGGACTTCCAGCAGCGGATGTACCGATTCATCAGCGCCAGCTGCCAAGTCTCCGAGCATCTCATAAAACTTGTCCGCATAGGGACGGAAGCGTTCAATTCGCTCCTGTGCCTTGCGCAGTTTTGCCGAGGCCACCATATTCATGGCCTTGGTGATCTGCTTGGTTTTCTTGACGCCAACAATCTGATTTTGGACGTCTCTTAACGATGCCATTCGTTACCCCTTAGTTAAGCGCTGAAGCCTTTCTTGAACTCTTCGATAGCGGCCTTGAGGTCAGCTTCGACGGCATCGTCAATCTGCTGCTTCTCAACGATAGAGTCGAGAACTGCGGACTTGGAGTTCGCCATGAATTCGTGGAACTCACTCTCGAACTTCTGGACAGCATCAACTGCGATTTCATCCAGGAAACCGCGGGTAGCGGCGAACAAGATAGAAACCTGCTGCTGGACGGTCTGCGGCTTGTACTGGCCCTGCTTCAGGACTTCAACCATGCGAGCGCCACGAGCAAGCTTCTGCTGGGTAGCGGCATCAAGGTCGGAACCGAAGGATGCGAATGCTGCGAGCTCACGATAAGTAGCGAGGTCGAGACGCAGAGTACCGGCAACCTGCTTCATAGCCTTGATCTGTGCGGAACCACCGACTCGGGAGACGGAGAGACCGACGTTAATGGCCGGACGAACACCGGACAAGAACAGGTTAGGCTCGAGGTAGATCTGACCATCGGTAATGGAGATAACGTTGGTCGGAATAAATGCGGAGACGTCACCAGCCTGGGTTTCAATGACGGGCAGAGCTGTCAGGGAACCAGCGCCGAGGGAGTCGTTAACCTTACAGGAACGTTCCAGCAGTCTGGAGTGAAGGTAGAAGACGTCACCCGGGAATGCTTCACGGCCCGGAGGACGACGAAGCAGGAGGGACATTTCACGATAAGCAGTAGCCTGCTTGGAAAGGTCATCGTAGCAGATAAGGGCATGCTTGCCGTTATCGCGGTAGAACTCAGCCATGGTTGCGCCGGTGTAAGCAGCAATGAACTGCAGCGGTGCGGGCTCGGAAGCGGTGGCGGAGACGATGGTGGTGTATTCCATTGCACCGTGCTGACGCAGAATGTCTGCAACCAGAGCAACAGATGCTTTCTTCTGACCGATGGCTACGTAGAAGCAGTGAACATCGGTGGTCTTCTGAGCGATGATGGCGTCGACACAGACAGCGGTCTTACCGGTCTGACGGTCACCAATAACGAGTTCGCGCTGACCGCGACCAACAGGCACCATGGCGTCAACGGCTTTGAGGCCGGTGTAACAGGGCTCGTGAACGGACTTACGAGCGATGATACCGGGGGCCTTCATTTCGACCGGACGGGTTTCGGAGCATTCGATCGGTCCGAGACCATCAAGGGGCTCACCAAGGGGGTTAACAACGCGGCCCATGACGCCATCGCCAACGGGAACGGAGTAAATCTTGCCGGTACGCTTGACCGGGTCGCCTTCTTTAACACCGGTATCAGAACCCAAGAGGGCGACACCAACGTTATCTTCTTCCAGGTTGAGCACCATGCCCATCAGGCCGCCGGGGAATTCCAGCAGCTCCATGGCCATGACGTTCTCAACGCCGTGAACACGAGCAATACCGTCACCAACGTAGAGGACGGTACCGGTCTCGCTCATTTCAACACGAGACTCATAATTCTGAATCTGGTCCTGAATGATTTTGCTGATTTCTTCTGCTTTGATCTGCATTGCCCTACTCACCCCTTTTAATATTTTCTTTCAAAATCTGCAGCTGCGCCTTGAGGCTGGCATCCATAACCTTATCCCCTACTTTGAGGACGATACCGCCAAGGATTTCCTTGTCGGTAGCGAAAGCCAGTTCCAGCTTTTTGCCGGCCTGCTTTTCGAGGTTTGCCTGGATTGCAGATTTTCTTTCCGCGTTAAGTTCGCTCACTGTAATGAGCTCACCAGAGACGACACCGGAGACGGCGTCCATCATGGCCTTATAGTCAGCAGCGATGGCAGGAAGCATCTCGACGCGGCCCTTGTCGGCCAGAAGGTCACAGAAACTTTTAACCATCGGTTCTACCGAGATCTTTTCGACGAGCTGGTTCAGAACAGCCTTCTTCTCCTCTGCGGAGAAGGAAGGATTCTTGAAGAATCCCATGGCTTCCGGGTTTTCCGTCATGGAATTACCCAGATCAACCAGCTGCTCGCCGTATTTTGCTTGCTCAGCTTCACCTTTGGCGGCGCCGATGGCGAACAAAGCCTTAGCGTAACGGCGGGAAACTACGTTACCGGTCAATTGAGCACCACCTTGGTTAAATAGTCATCCACGAGCTTATCGTGATCTTCAGCGCTCAACTTTTCGGCAACGATCTTCTCAGCAGCTTCAATAACCATGTCGGCCATTTCGCCGCGGATGGTCTTGATAGCAGCCTGAGCTTCGTTGGCGGCAGTGCGCTTGGCCTGCTCCTTCAATGCTTCGGCATCATTCTCTGCCTTAGCGATGATGGCTTGCTTTACAGCCTCACCCTGCTTTTTAGCCTGGTCGAGGATGGCCTGCTTCTCCTGGGCCATGTTGGCGATGCCGGATTCAACTTCCTTAAGCTTCTTCTCGGCCTCGGCCTGGCGGGACTGCAAATCATCAAGCTCAGTCTTGATGCCGTCGCGACGTCCCACGAAGAAATCTTTGATCTTCGAACCGGCAAACTTGTACATCAAGCCGATGAAGATGATGAAGTTGACGATACGAAGGCCGTAGTCTTTCACGTTATCAGCTGTGAAAAGCTCTCCGCCAGCACTGGCAGAGGCAACCGACGAAATCGCCAGGGCGGTCAACAAAACCGCAAAAAACAATGTCCGTTTCAAAATGAAACCCTCCTTACCCTCGTCTAAGCCTGGCCCAGGATCTTACCTGTGGCGGCTTCGGCGAATTTGTCGACGTCCTTGGTGAGTGCACTCATGGCACCCTTCACTTCGGCTTCGATCTCAGCGCGAGCAGCCTGAATGGTGCCGGAAGCCTCTTCCCCAGCAGCAGTCATCATCTTCTGCTCTACTACAGTCGCCTCGTCTTTGGCGGCGTTGCGGAGTTCATTGGCTTCAGCACGAGCGGCGGAAAGCTGCGACTCATAGTCGGCTACTTTCTCACCAGCGCTAGCGTTAAAGCCTTCGATTTTCTCCAGCTGATCAGCCATCAAACCCTTACGCTTCTTGATAATCTCGCGGATAGGTTTGATCAGCAGGACATTCAGCACGAAGATCGTGACAATGAAGTTCACTGCTTGGATAAAAACTGTTTTGTCAGGTACTACCATACCGTGTGCCCCCAGATAGGTTGTGAATTTTGGCGCAAAGTCACTGCCAATTACGCAATTTCAAGCGCCCTGTCAAAGGCTTTTTGCCTTGAAACAGGTCAATCAACAGCTACTTCAGCCTGTAAAATGTTACTCGGATTGTCCTTCAGACTTGTCGGTGCTTTCCTCACCCAGACTGCCCATGGTGAGCTGCCCTTCAAGTATGGCCCCTTCTTCCACCACCAAGACGGGCGTCTTGATGTTCCCCTCAAGGTTCCCTGTCTTATGCAGGACAACCTTACTCTTGGCTTCTACCTCGCCCCGGATCTTGCCGGACAAGACGAGTTGCCCCACACAAACCTGGCCCTCGACTACAGCATCCTGGCCGACGACCAGCGTGCCATCGGAGTGCACTTCTCCCTGAAAGTTGCCGTCAATGCGGACAGCTCCCTGAAAGTTCAGCTTTCCCTGATAGTTGGTTCCAGCGCCTAGGAAGGCATTGATCTCATCTCTTGCCATGAAAACGCGCTCCTCACAGTCCGGTTTAATTGATCAGCGGGCTCGCGTTCTGGCCAAATTGCTATCCCTGTTTGAACAGGAACCGGCGCATTGACACATTTAGCACAAGCCCGACGAGACAGAAGTTCACCAGGGTGGCGCTACCCCCGTAACTAATGAACGGAAGGGGTATACCTACCACTGGCATAAGCCCGAGGACCATACCCGTATTTATGAGGATTTGCCAGAAGAAATAGAAGAACACACCTGCCGCAAGGTAGCTGCCGAACAGCCCTCTCGCGTCTCGTGCGATAAGTACCATCTGATAGAGGAAAAAACAGAATAGTGACAAAAGTAACATAGTCCCGACAAAACCCCATTCCTCACCAAAAACAGCCACGGCAAAGTCGGTATGTCGCTCGGGCAAAAAGCGTAATTGAGACTGAGTGCCCTCGAGAAATCCTTTTCCCCAGAATCCACCGGAACCAATGGCAATTTCTGACTGAATAATATGGTAACCAGCCCCAAGCGGGTCGTTGGTCGGGTCGAGAAATGTCATAATGCGCCGCTTTTGGTAATCATGCAGAAAGAACCAAGACAAAGGCATCAGCGCAGGAATCGCCACCAGGGCGGTCTTGAAGACTCGCGGGGTCACCCCCCTGAACAGAATCATGCCACCCAATATCATAATAATAGAAAGGCCAGATCCGAGGTCAGGCTGCTTGATGATAAGACCAGCGAGAAGCAACCCAACGCTCAAAACACAACCAAGTCGAATAAAATCAAGTGGTTCTCGCTCTTTTGAAAGAATACGGGCGCCCACAATAAGGATAGCGATCTTGGCCAACTCCGATGGCTGGAAATTCATAAACCCGAGGTCGAGCCAACGCCGTGCACCATAGATTGTCTTACCCACAAAAAAGACGGCAATCAGCAGGACAACGGTGGTCCAAAACAGGGGCCACGCCATAGTCTTGAGGTGACGGTAGTCAAAGAACATGAACACGAGCATGCTACACATGCCCATAGCGCCCCAAATAAGCTGTTTGTTAAAGTACGGCGCAACACTCATGCCGTCTTCAAGACGATAGCCTGAAGCGGAATAGAGATTGAGTACTCCGAGAAGAAAGAGAATGACAGCGGCACCGAGTAGGGGCCAGTTGATGTAGAAAAGGAGTCTTCTATCAATTGGCATTTGTCTTCCCTTTAATCTTTCCCTTGGGAGTGATGGTGACAAGTCGAGCGTCGCGAGCCTTCTGCTTGCGCGCTTCCGGATTCTTGCGAATCTTGTTCAGGAAAAGGTAATCAATGACTGCCCGTACCACAGGACCGGCACCAGACCCGCCGTGCAACCCGTGCTCCACCAAAACCGCGATAGCAAATCGCCTGCCATCCTTTTCCGCAATGGCTGCCATCCAACCGTGGTCGCGGAATTTATATGGGATTTGGTGATCCTTGAGTTCTTTAAGTTCGTCAGTAAGACGCACAACCTGAGCCGTGCCGGTTTTACCACCAACAGTCACGCCCTTGGTGCGGATACGGCGACATGTACCTCGGTTATTTTCAACGGTTTGAATCAGCGCGTCATGCAACAACTGAAGCTGTTCCGGACTCAGGGGAATACGTCCTTTAACCACCGGACTTTCATCCTTGAGCAGAAGCGGCTTGAGTATCTTGCCACCGTTAATGACTGCGGCAAAAAACTGCGCAACCTGGAGCGGCGTGACAAGAGTGTACCCCTGCCCAATAGCCATATTCAGGTTGTCTCCCCCCTGCCATCCTTCGCCGAACCGCTTCCGCTTCCACTGGCGAGTCGGCATAATGCCCGCCTTTTCATGCGGCAGACGAATACCTGTAATCTGGCCAAAGCCAGACGCTTTAGCAAACTCGGCCATACGGTCGACGGTAAGCTTCTTTCCCATCTTATAGAAATACACGTCACATGACTGGACCAGCGCCTTTTCAAGGTTCACTTTACCATGCCCCCCCTTACGCCAGCAGCGGAAGACACGGCGTCCCAGCCTTATAGACCCCGTACAATTAACGGTCTCTTCCGGATCGAGCATGTCGTAATGCAATCCAGCTCCAGCCACTACGTGTTTGAATACCGAACCGGGTGGGTACACCGACTGAATGACACGGTTTTGCATGGGATGGAGCGGATTATCCCGAAGGGCAGCCCACTGTTTTGAGCTTAATCCAGAGGAAAAGTCGTTGGAATCATACGAAGGAGACGTGGCAAGAGCCCACATCTGGCCCGTGTCTGCATCCATGACAGCAACGCCACCAGCTTCTTCGTCCAGCCAGTCCATGGCAACCTTTTGTAGGCCAAGATCAATGGACAATGAAATTTCGTGTCCGGCGCGGGGATGTTTGAGTATACGCTCTTTCAGTCGACGACCCGTAACATCCACTTCAAACTGGGCCAGACCCTTGGCGCCACGCATGCGGTCTTCGAGCATGAATTCAATGCCCTGCTTACCAACGTAATCCCCCAGAGCAAGTTCTGGCTGCTTGTCCATCTCTTCTTCGTTGGCCTCTGCCACATACCCCAGCACGTGGGCCAAAAGCATGCCATAACGGTACTGACGCCGAGGCCTCACCTGAACATCTAGACCGGGCCAACGCAATTTGTTGGCATCAATGATAGCGAGCTGACCAAAGGTGAGATCCGGCACCAAAATAAGCGGCTCAAACGGTTTCACCTTGCGCCGTTTTTTCTTGTAAATAGTCTTGAGATCCTCGAAAGGAAGCCCTGTCCACATGGCGACCTGATGCAGAGTCTTGTCGATGTCCTTGCAATCCTCCCGAATAAGACCAAGAGCATAGGCTGGTTCGTTCACGGCCACGAGGTCGCCGTTTCGGTCACGGATCAGGCCGCGTGGAGAAAAAATGGATTCCTGGCGAAGCTGGTTATCCTTTGCCTTGATGGCGTACTCCTCACCTCGGTGGATCTGAAGATACCAGAGCCGAATAGCAAAGAGACAGAACAGAGACAAAATCAGAATCTGAAGAAGAAAGAGGCCAGCACGGGGCGGCTGTTGCGCAGATTGATTATAGAGATCGGACATCCTGCCTCAACCTCCTGGGGTAAAGAGTATTCGCCAACAGCCAGATAACGGGGAAGGTGACGGCCTGGATGACTCCCTCAACCACCATAGCATCAAACGGTACTGTCATTTTGGCGAGCTGAGCCAGCCCGTAGGCAAGCACGGGATGAAATGCACCAAGCCCTGCACCCAGCAGACACATAAACAAAATGGAACGGGCTTCAAAGAGCCAACGTCCGATTGCATAAAAGACGGCTAACGATCCATACCATGCAAGGCCATATCCGAACGGCAGGTTACCCATACCTTCCTGAAGCAGTATCCAAATAACAGCGAGAGCAAGAGTACGTGCCCGTCCTTGTTCCTGCATGGAAATGATCAGACCAGCTGCCAAAAAGTCCACCCCAGGCACAAACCGTTGTGCCCAGATACCGCAGATGGTGAACCCTGCCCACCAGAAGATAGCGAAAAGACTACTGCTCGACACCATTGCTTTCCGCCTCGCTCAATTCTGCGGGGGAAGCCACAACAGCATCGGCAGTCCGCTTCAAAAGCAGCACTTCCTCCTGGCCCGCCACATTAACCAGCGGCTCAGCCAGCACTGAAAGGAACAAAGAAATATCAGAACGCTGCACCTTAGTCACACGGGCCACAGGCAATCCCTTGGGATAGATGCCGGACAAACCGGACGAAAGCAGAATTTCACCAGGCTCAATGGACGCGTTCAGGTTGACAAAGCGAAGTTTAAGAGGCTCGCCATACCCTTGGCCAGACAGCATGCCCGGAGAACGCTGGTCAGCTCCTACAACAGCTATGCGAGAGTTGGAATCCGTGATCAGCAACACCGTGGATACAGTAGCCCCTGTTTCAAGGATTCGCCCCACCACACCGTCCAAAGCTACCACAGGCATATCAGCTTCTGTCCCGGCAACACTGCCTTTGTCTACGGTCATGGTGTCGAGCACCCCGGCGGGCCCCATTCGATGGGCAATAACACGAGCACCGCTGTACCCCCACAATTTAGGAGGCTCAAAGGTGAGCAATCTTTCAAGACGTTTGGCGGCCCCTGCACGGTCGCTCAGAAGCATATTGGACAACTTGAGTTCGGCAACTTGGGAGGTGAGATCGTCATTTTTCTGTTTGAGATCGACGAGGTAGACATATCGCTCCACGAACTCCAACACCTGATCCTTGACCCAGATGCCGGGCTTGAGCACAAAACCAGAGATATCCAGCCCTGTGTAGCTAGACAGAGCGTCAAGATGCCCGGTGCGTAGATTCCATGTGTACATGGAAAGATACACAAAGATTCCCACGACGAGGGCAGTGGCTATTTTCTTGGGCCGGTTCACGTATTATTTCCGCCTACGGAGGTAAAAAACGCACGATTGCGGGTTACCGGGCAATCGTGCGTCTGTGTTGAACCATTTTCGGTCACAGGTGCCGATTAATCCGTGGTGATGTCCTTATAGAGATCGATATTATCGAGCGCTTTACCGGAGCCGAGGACGACTGCGGTAAGAGGATCTTCAACCACTGTGATGGGCAACTGGGTCTCATGCTGCAGGAGCTGATCCAGCCCCTTGAGCAAAGCGCCACCGCCGGTGAGCACGATACCGCGGTCAACGATGTCCGCAGCCAGTTCGGGCGGGGTCTGTTCCAGCGCAATACGCACCCCCTGAACAATGCCCTCCACCTGCTCGCTGATAGCCTCACGGACTTCTTCAGCAGTGATGGGCCGGTTCTGAGGAATACCGGTGACCAGATCGCGACCTTTGACTTCCATGATCGGCTCCTGGTCTCCCAAAGGATACGCGGAGCCAATGTGGATCTTGATCTGTTCAGCCGTGGATTCACCGATGAGCATGTTGTACTTGCGTTTAACGTGCTGCATGATCGCCTCGTCCATCTTGTCGCCGCCGATACGAACCGAACGGGCATAGACAATACCGGACAAGGAGATGACGGCGATCTCAGTGGTACCACCACCGATATCCACGATCATGTTTGAGGTCGGTTCAGTAATCGGGAGGTTGGCACCGATGGCAGCGGCCATGGGCTCCTCAATGAGATATACCTCGCGAGCGCCAGCGGACTGGGCCGATTCACGGACCGCACGCTTCTCAACCTGCGTAATGCCGGTAGGCACGCAGATCATGATACGGGGCCGCACCAGGCGGCGAGAGTTATGAACTTTAGAGATAAAGTGACGAAGCATGGCCTCGGTCACTTCAAAGTCGGCGATAACGCCGTCCTTCATGGGCCGAATGGCCACAATGTTGCCGGGTGTACGGCCAAGCATCTTCTTGGCTTCAGCACCAACGGCCAGCACGGCTTTACCGCCGCGCGAATCTTTTTTCACCGCCACAACCGAAGGCTCAGACAACATGACCCCTTTACCTTTGACGTAGACCAGCGTGTTCGCTGTGCCCAAGTCAATGGCTAGGTCATTGGAGAATGAGCCTATAATTCTGTTCAGCAGGCTACCCATTTAACCCCCGTTCCAATGGAAATTCGTTCATATCCCTAATGCGTCGTGCGCGCTTCCCAATAGAAGGGAAGTACGCTAGCGTACAATTTCAGTTGATGATTGGTACCAAATGAAACCAGCTCCGGCAATAGAGCGATACCGTTTTAACGACATTTTCTCAACATTTTCTAAAAAAAGCATGCTTCGCTACTATTCTCTCTCCTCCCACACCCGCCAACACTACGGCAAACGTGTGCAAAAAATTCCACTGGACGGCGGTTTTTCCTGCCCGAATAGGGATGGTACCATCTCACGCGAAGGATGCATTTTTTGCAACCCGCGTGGATCAGGTTCGGGCTTTGGAAAAAAGGGCATGACCTTTGCCGAGCAATGGCAATTCTGGCGTGAAATACACACCAAAAACCACAAGCTGGAGCTATTCACCGCCTACCTGCAATCATACTCCAACACGCACGGGCCCATCGAAAAACTAGCCGCCGCACTCAATGCTCTCGAAGGATTGCCCGGCCTGGAAAACCTGAGCCTCGGCACGCGTCCCGACTGCCTTGATGATGCCAAGCTTGATCTCCTGGCCGAGCAAAAAGCGGCCCTCGGCCTGTCTGAAGTCAGTTTGGAGTTGGGATTACAATCCGCCAACAACGACACATTGGCCCGCATCAACAGAGGCCACACCGCCGAGAATTTCGCTAGCGCAGTAGAAGCCGCAAACTCGCGTGGCCTAAACGTGGTCGCTCACATCATAGCAGGCCTGCCCACTGAAAACGGCAAAGAGGGAGAAAAGGAACTTCTCGAATCCATCGATTTCATCAACGCTCTCCCTGTTCACGGCGTCAAATTTCACAATCTCTACGTCTGCCGCGACACCAATCTCGCCAAGCTCTACGAGGCCGGCAAGTACACGCCCATGGAGTTACCCGAATTTCTTTCTCAGCTTTCTGCCGCACTCATGCACCTCAAGCCAACCACGATAATCCATCGCCTGAACGGCAATCCGCTCGAAGGCGAACTTCTCGCCCCCAGCTGGGCAGCAAATATGCGCCGAATGCACAATACCATCCGCGCCTATTTTAAAGAGCACGACATATGGCAAGGTAAAATAAACGGTGCAGAAGAAGGCATTCCCGAATGGTTTTCTCCAGAATACCGAGGTGATATCACATGATTGAGTACGACTTTACCGAAACAGTGGTAGCCGCCCCCATTGCGCTTTCCCTACAATGGAACAAAGGCAAGATCGTTGAAATCCATCTCAGCTGGTCCAAAGGGGTAATCGAATCCGCAGAGCACTCAAAAAACTGCATTCAGCTCAAGGCCGCCCTTCAGAACTATGTCAAAGGCAACGCCCCTAACTGGCCCGCCCTCCCTTTTGACTTCTCACAGATGACAGACTTCCAACGAGATGTGCTGGAGGCACTGTACCGTGTTCCAAGCGGCACAGTGACCACTTACGGCGAGCTGGCCGAACAGGTGGGCAGCCCGCAGGGAGCACAAGCCATAGGCAAGGCCATGGGAGCCAACCCGTTCCCCCTGATTTATCCATGTCATCGTGTCATCGGCAAAGACGGCAATCTCACCGGATTCAGCGCCGAAGGCGGATTGGAACTGAAAGAATATCTCTTGGAATTGGAAGGGGCAGGCAAAAAACGCCCCGTAGAAGTACAGGGAAGCTTGCTTTAAAAAACTTCGGTGGCCACTGCCACCGTTGCAAAGATCTCACCTTCTCCCTACCCATATCCCCCCCCTCCAAACGCAACAAACCCCGGCAACGCGAATCCTCGCACTGCCGGGGCCTTATAGCTTAATAACCCCCGACTCTACTGCGTCAAACGCTGAGCCAGCTTCACAGCTGCAATGGCGTCGGTGGACCAGCCGTCGGCACCGATAGCGTCGCAGAATTTCTCAGTGACAACGGCGCCGCCGATGATCACCTTGGTATCCATGCTGCGCTCTCCAAGGAGCTTGATGGTGTCTTCCATTCGCACCATGGTGGTGGTCATGAGCGCGGACAAGCCAATAATGGAAGCGTTATGCTCCTGAGCGGCATCGACGATGGCCTCAGCTTTGACATCCTTGCCGAGATCAACCACCTCAAAGCCGTAGTTCTTGAGCATCAGACAAACAATATTCTTGCCGATGTCATGAATGTCGCCTTCGACTGTAGCCATGATGACCACGGGCTTTTCACCTTGTTCGCCCTCTTCTTCGAGAAGCGGCTTGAGTCGGGCGAAAGCGGTCTGCATGGTCTCGGCGGATTGGAGCAACTGCGGGAGGAAGTATTCCTTCTTCTCGTATTTGTCGCCGACAGCAAGGATGCCGGGAATGAGCATGTCGTTAACGATGCTCATGGCGGACTTGTCCTTGCCCAACTCGACTTCAACGAGAGCAACGATGTTATCCTTGTCACCCTTGATGACCGCAGCCTGTACGGGCGGAAGATCGCCTGTATCGCCACCCCCGGCTGCTCCAGGGGGCGTGGGCGCAGCCTGATTGGGCGCGGCCGGGGACCAATCCACGAACTTGGAGATATAACGCTCGGCCTGAGGATCACGATTAAGGAGCACCTCGGTGGTATGCATGGCTTCCTGCAAGCGATCCGAGTTCGGATTGGCAATGAAGGAGCTGAGACCGGACACCATGCCGAGAGACAGGAAGGTGGAATTCAGCAACTCGCGAGCGGGCAAGCCAAAGGATATATTAGACAGACCCAACGTGGTGGGCAATCCCCACTCGTCACGGCAATGGCGCATGACTTCCAAACAATGCTTGGCAGCCTCGGGCTTGGAAGAAACTGTCAGCGCGAGGGCGTCTACCATGATCAAACGCTTGGGGATGCCCAAACCTTCGGCAGTAACGAGCAAATCTTCGATAACGGCAAGCCGTTCCTTGGCAGTGACAGGCAGCTTGCTACCGACGATGGGGAGCAAAATGAACGGCGCACCGAACTGCTTGCACAAGGGGCCAAGCTCTTCCATCTTACCCGGTTCGCCGGAAATGGAATTGACCAGCGGAGAGCCGGGGTAAACCCAAAGACCCGCTTCAACGGCCTTGCTATCGTTGGAGTCAATGGAAAGCGGCGTGGGGAAACGGCTGAGCAGGCTTTTTACCAACTCGGGCAGAAGCGCAACTTCGTCCACCATGGGTGCGCCCACGTTAACGTCAAGGACAGGTGCTCCGAGTTCAATCTGCTCGTTAGCGTAACGGAAAGCTTCGGTGAAGACGCCTTCCTGCAATTCCTTGATGAGCTGCTTCTTGCCAGTGGGATTGATGCGCTCACCGATGACCACGCCGGGATGATTGAAGCCGATGGGCACAGATATGGCGCGAGACGTAAGCACCATCTGAGCGTCATCCGTCTTGTTCGGGCGCTGCCACGGGGTGTCACCGACTTTACCTCGCAGGGCACGGATGTGATCCGGGGTGGTGCCGCAGCAACCACCGATGAACTTTGCTCCGAGACCCACGAACTTGACGGCCTGCTCGGCAAACTGCTCGGGCGGTAGACGGAAAGAAGTATTGCCGTCATCATCCAACTCAGGAAGACCGGCATTGGCTTCGGCGAAAGTAGGGGTTTCCAGACGAGAAGCCCAGCCTCGAAGAGTTTCCTGCATCTGCTCGGGACCGGCCGAACAGTTAGTACCGATGAGTTCCACGCCCATGTTCTGCATGGTGTCTACAAAGGTAAGCGGAGAGGTGCCGGTCAAGGACGCCTCGCCCTCGAAGGTCATGGACATGGCGACAGGCAGATTGCACACCTGACGGGCAGCCACAACAACGGCTTTGGCTTCGGCCAGATCAAAATGGGTTTCACCGAGGATGAGGTCGGCACCGCCATCCACGCAACCGCGAATCTGTTCCTTGAAAATTTCCACCAGCTCGCGGAATGTCAGATCGCCCAACGGCTCCACAAAATGGCCGACCGGACCGATAGATGCGCCGACGAACGCTTTATCGCCAGCAACTTCGCGGGCAATGGTCGTCATGGCCTTGTTCAGCTCGTAGACATCGGCGTCCAGACCGAGCTTGGGACGGGAACCACCAAAGGTATTGGTGGTCAGAACATTGGCACCGGCATCAATGTAATCCTGATGCACGCCACGGATAACATCCGGGGCCTTCATGCCCCACAATTCAGGCGACAAACCAGCAGGCAACCCCCGGCTTTGCAGCAGGGTGCCGTAGCCACCGTCAAAGAAATAAACCTTGTCATCACCAAGTATAGACCTGAAATCGGGCACGTTGCTCTCCTGAAAACCCGAGTGCCGGGCGTTGAATTCTTATATCAAGATATCTCGATATAGTTTGCATCAGTCGAAAAATCAAGCCTTTTCCCTATGGCAATTGCACGAAACCCCCACGGGATGCGCACATTGTTGCACATGGTTGTCGCACCCGAAAAACATTGAAAAGGGTGAGCAAAAGCTATAGTGTTATTTTTTACTCTTATATACAGTATTGAACAGGGTACACAACGCTGCCCGATAAAAAAATAATATGCCATCGACCAAAACAAACACAATCATCGAGCCCGAAGTTGTACAGCCGGAGATAGTAGAACCGGAACTGGACGACAACGCAATAGATGCGGAAATAAGCGAGGCTGACGCTGACGCTCTCAAGGCCGCCCACCTGGTGGGCAAGCCACGAGACTCGCGCGGCGTCCCCGTCAATCCGCCCGCCAAGAAGGAAAAGCTGGAAAACCTGCTCCCCGCCTTCAAGCCGGACACGTCCAAGGAAGTCCGGGTCCGCGACCCGCTCCAATTGTACCTCAAGGAAATTGCTCGGTTCCCCATGTTGGAACCGGAGCAGGAATATGCCCTGGCCAAGCGAGTACAGGATGAGAACGATCAGGACGCAGCGTTCCAGCTCGTCTCCTCCCATCTTCGTCTTGTGGTCAAGATCGCCATGGATTTCCAGCGCCGCTGGATGCAGAACGCGCTTGATCTCATTCAGGAAGGCAATGTCGGTCTGCTCAAGGCCGTAACCAAGTTCGACCCGGAAAAGGGAATAAAATTCTCCTATTACGCGGCGTTCTGGGTCAAGGCGTATATCCTCAAATACATCATGGACAACTGGCGCATGGTCAAGGTGGGCACCACCCAGACCCAGCGCAAGCTTTTTTACAATCTGAACAAGGAGCGCCAGCGCCTCCAGGCCATGGGCTTTGACCCAACCACCGAGGCGCTCTCCAAGTCTCTTGGTGTGAGCGAGCAGGAAATCGAGGAGATGGACCAGCGTCTCTCCAAGAACGATATGTCCCTCAACGCCCCGCTGGGCGAGGACTCGGACGCCACGAAAATGGACTTCCTCCCCTCCCTCGGACCGGGCGTGGAAGAAACTATTGCATCCGATCAGATCGTGGACCTGCTGCTGGAAAACATCAAGGCGATCCGTCCCAAGCTTAATGAGAAAGAGCTGGCTATCCTGGACGATCGACTGCTTTCCGAAGACCCCATCACCCTGCGTGAAATAGGGGAACGTTTCGAAGTGACCAGAGAACGCGTGCGACAGATTGAAGCTCGACTGCTCTCCAAGATCCGGGAACACATGACCGACCAGATCAAGGATTTTTCCAAAGACTGGGTCCTTGAACACGACTAACGCGGACAATATATGACAAAGAAAAATCAGTTCCTGCCCACGGCCATGACGGCCTGCCTCCTCTGCCTTGCTCTGTTGGGACTCAGCGGCTGTGGCAGCAAGCAAACAGCATCCACTCCCCAGAATGTATGGCCCATGAGTAAAGAATCCCAGGCCAACTACGACTACCTCGTCTATCAGGATCAGTTGCGTCAATTACAGCGCCATCAATCCATGGGCAAACAGTCGACTCTGACGCCCGACGAAGTGGCAGCCACCCGCGAACGCGCTCTGGACTCTCTGGATCGTTTACTGAAGGCCGTCCCTTCTCCGGAACTTTATCTGGAAAAAGCAGGTCTCTACTGGAACGAGGACAAGGGCCCGGCACGAGCCAGAAAAGTGCTGAGCGAAGGACTGAATGTCTTTCCCGACAACCGCACCCTTACCATTTATCTCGCCAACTCTTATGTCATGGACAACCGCAATCAGGATGCCATCGACATCATGAACGACTACCTGAGCCGCCACGCTGACGACTATCAGGTTCGTGAACGGCTGGCCCAGATGTTCCTGGACGCAGGTCAGGCCGCCAACTCCCTGGACCAGTACAAGCAAATCCCGGCCGCCAAGCGTGGCCCTGATGCCCTGTTCGGCATGGGACGTGCTCAAGGGGCTCTTGGGATGCGCAAAGCTGCCATCGCCAACCTGAATAAGGCTGTTAAGCTGGACCCCGGTTTCACCGAGGCCATGGTGGAGCTTGCTTACCAATATGAGTTGAGCAAGGATTACGTAGCCGCAGAAAAGGCCTACACCGCCATTCTGGACATGGGACAACCCTTCCCGGAAGCGCGACTGCGTCTGATCAACCTCAATCTGAAACTCAACAACCCGAGCCGCGCTTTGGATCTGGCACTGGATGGCCCGCCCTCCAAATCATTCATCATGGATGCGGCAATGATGTTCGTGAACGACAAGTTCTACGCTCAGGGGTCCACCGTGCTGGACATGCTCACCACAGGCGGAGAAATTCCGGCAGAATATTATTTCTACAAGGCTGTCATCGCCAATGATGGCGAAAACGACAAAGCCAAGGCCATGGAATACCTCGGCAAGGTAAAGACGACAGATCGCCTCTACCCGCATGCTCTGGATTTTCGAGCCCGCATGCTCCACGCAGAGGGCAAGACTGACGAGGCTTTGACTTTGGCCCGTGAAGCCAAAACAAAATTCCCCAAGGCCCCCATTTTCTACCAGCTCGAATCCAAGCTTCTCCTGAGCCAGAAAGACAGCGCAGGAGCTGAAATGGTTCTCAAGGAAGGCATTGCCAAGCTGACGAACAGCCCGGAACTGAAGTATGATCTGGGCATGCTCTACGAAGAGACAGGCCGCCGTACCGAAGGACTCGCTATCATGGAGCAGGTCATCCGCTCCCACCCGGACCACACCAATGCCCTCAACTACGTTGGGTATACTCTAGCCGAGGAAGGGAAAGAACTGGACCGCGCTCTGGTACTGGTCAGAAAGGCTTCCAAGCTGGACCCGGAAAACGGCTTCATTATCGATTCCGTGGCATGGGTCTACTTCAAACAGGGCAACACAGCCGAAGCATGGAAGTACATCGGCTACTCCATTGATCTCGAAGACCGCGACCCAACCATCTGGGAACACTACGGCGACATAGCCGCTGCCATGGGCAAGAAAAAGGAAGCCCGCAAGGGTTACAACTACGCCATCAAATACGGCACACCAAATACTGATCAAGTGAAGAAGAAACTCAAAGCACTATGATCCAGCTGTCACGTACCTGCTCCGCCCTGCTGGCGGCCATTCTCCTGCTGGCGCTCGCCTCTGGCTGTGCGCCCAAGCAACCGGTCGCGCTCCATTTTGATTCTGCTGAAGTGGCGTGGCAGGTATTTCAAGACCATTACTGCCGTCCCATCGACGGACCCGGCTTGAAGGTCAAGGCATCCCTCCATTACACCCGCGAAAAACCGGACAGACGATCCAATCGCACAGGTGTCACCATCTGGGGCGACTTTGGCGGCCCGGTCCGCTTGAATGTGTCTGCCGCCCTAGGCAAGATCGTGGCCATGATTCGTGAAGACACGGACGGACTCCTGATTTTTTACCCAACCGAAGATAAGGCATACGCTCACGCCAACCCGGTGCTGGGAGCCACCAGCCTCGGAATGCCTTTTCCCTTTTCCTTAAATGAACTATCCAAGGTCGCCATGGGCGACTTTTCCGGTCTCACAGGCAAGGCGTATGCAAAAGTAACCATCAAGGATAGCTCATACGTTTTCACCCTTGAAGACGGTTTAGCCACCACCATTACCCTTGACGGAAATGGTCGTCCGATAATCATTGAAGGTTCGGCCAGGACTGCGTATGACTCAAACCGGCAGTGGCAACTGGCTCTGGAAAATTTCGACAAAAAACCGACTCCACAGCCTGCCAAGCTGGTGCTGACCATGAATAACGGCGAGAAAGGTGTCTTGCGAATCAAGTCCCGAGAGATTAGGATGGAGCGTTGGTCTGACAAGGCCACCACTCTGACCCTGCCTGACGAAACACAATTTTACTGGCTGGACGGCCGAGCCGAACCAGCTGGCTGAGATAGTATTTCCAATGGTTACAAGGAACTACCATGAGTAAAACAAAATACGATACCAACACTGTTCTGGGAGTATTTCAACTCGGCGTGCAGACCTGGCTCGCTGAAGTGAAGTGGCTTTTCAAATCTGCGCTCACTCGTTGGGAAATCAGCAGACTTGAAAAAGAACTCGAACAGGAATATGGCAACCTCGGGCGCATCGCTGAGGCTCCTCGCGGAAAGAAAGAGGAGAAGGAGATGTGCCTCAAGCAGATCGAGTTCCTGAAAGAGGAAATCGAGACCTTGAGAAAAGAACTGGCGGGAGACCGCAAAGCGCGCATGGCCAAGGTGCGCGAAACCAACTAAACTCATCGGGAGACACCGTGGGCAAAACCATTGTTATCGGCTCTGATCATGGCGGCTACAACCTGAAGCACGCTTTCATCAAGCAGCTTCAGGACTGGGGATACACCGTGGAAGACGAGGGGCCGGACTGTCTCGATTCCTGTGACTACCCTCTTTTCGCAGCCAAGGTAGTTAATAAGGTAAAGGCGGACGACAACAAGCTCGGCGTGCTCATCTGCGGCACCGGCCAGGGCATGACCATGACCGCCAACCGCATGGGTGTGCGAGCCGCGCTCTGCACCAACGAATTTCTTGCTGAGATGGCTCGTGAGCACAATGATGCTCGTGTCCTCTGTCTCGGCGAACGGGTCACAGGCCAAGGTCTGGCACTGGCGATCCTCAAGGCCTTTCTGGAAACGGACTTCGGTGGCGACCGACATCAGCGTCGCATCGACCTCATTGACACTGTAGCCAACTAACCAACTTTTAAAGGGACCCTCAGATGACACAGATGACGGACAAAACTGTCGCCGTAGTCAAAGGCTTGATCATGGACGGCATTGCCAAGGCCAATTCAGGCCATCCCGGCGGTGCTATGTCTTCCGCCGACTTCGCCACCATTCTGTTTTCCGAATTCCTGAACACTAACCCGGACGACACTGACTGGTTCAATCGTGACCGGTTCATCATGGCCGCCGGGCATGAGTCCATGCTGCTCTACAGCCTGCTCCACCTGAACGGACAGCTGACCATGGACGACCTGAAACAGTTCCGCCAGCTTGGCTCCAAGACGCCGGGTCACCCCGAAGTCGAAATGCCGGGTATCGAAGCCACCTCCGGTCCCCTGGGCCAGGGCTTTGCCGTTTCCGTAGGCTTCGCCGCTGCTGAGGCATTCCTGGCAGAAAAGCTCGGCTCCGATGTCATGGACCATTACACTTATGCTCTTTCCTGTGATGGCGACATTCAGGAACCCGTTGCCCTGGGCGCGGCTTCCCTCGCCGGACTCTGGGGATTGGGCAAGCTCGTCGTTTACTACGATTCCAACAAGATCCAGCTCGCCGGTCCCTGTTCTCAGGTCGACTGCACCGATCACCGCAAGGTGTTCGAAGGCATGTGCTGGCAGGTTCTCGAAGTAGACGGCCACAACCATGACGAGATTCGTGCCGCCATCAAGGAAGCTAAAGCCGAAACCGGCAAGCCCACCCTGATCATCGGTCACACCACCATGGCCAAGGGTTGCGCCTCCATGGAAGGCAGCCACAAGACTCACGGCTCTCCCCTGAGCGCCGAAGAGATCGCTGCCACCAAGGAAAAGCTCGGCATGCCCGTAGAAGATTTCTACGTCCCGGCTGATGTCGTTGAAAACTACCGTTCCCGCTTCGACGACCTTCGCAAGATGGCCGCCGACTGGAAAGGCACTGTGGACGCCAAGATGGCCGACGCTGCCTTTGCCGAGATGTGGGGTCACGTGACCAAGCCGCGTCCCGAGCTGGAAATCGAATGGCCCGAGTTCACCCCCGGTGAAACCATGGCTACCCGTAAAGCATGGGGCGCCTGCCTCAACGGCGTGATGGAATCCCTGCCCACCCTGGTAGGTGGTTCTGCGGATCTCGATCCGTCCAACCAGACCCAGCACTTCCGCGACACCTACGGCGACTTCGGTGTCAACGGCTACGGTTCCCGCAACTTCGCCTTCGGCGTCCGCGAGTTCCCCATGGCCGCCATCATGAACGGTTTGCAACTGCACGGCGGCGTGATGCCTTTCGGCGCCACCTTCCTGACCTTTGCCGACTACTGCCGCAACGCCATCCGCATGTCCGCGCTGCAGGAACTGCCGGTCCTCTACGTATTCACCCACGACTCCTTCTGGGTAGGCGAAGATGGTCCGACTCATCAGCCCATCGAGCACGTCAGCTCCCTGCGCCTGATCCCGGAACTCATCGACCTGCGCCCCGCCGATGCAAACGAGACCAAAGTCTGTCTCGACATCGCCATGAAGCAGGACAAGCACCCCTCCACCATCTTCCTGACTCGTCAGGGATTGCCCGTCCTCGACCCCGCCGAATACCCGGCTGTTGTCGATGGTCCGCGCAAAGGTGCATACGTGCTCAAGGACTGCGAAGGCACTCCCGAACTGATCCTTATAGCTTCCGGTTCCGAGGTCTCTCTGGCCCTGGAAACTGCCAAACTGTTCAAACGCAAGGTCCGCGTGGTTTCCATGCCGTCTGCCAAGCTGTTTGACGACCAGCCGGAATCATATAAAAATGAAGTGTTGCCCCTTGAAGTAACGGCCCGCGCCGCTGCTGAAGCTGGTCGCACCGATTACTGGTACAAATATGTTGGCCTCGGTGGCGTAGTGCTCGGTATCGATCACTTCGGCGCCAGCGCACCCGGCGCAACCCTGTCCGACAAGTACGGTTTCACCCCTGAGAACTTTGCCGCGATGATTCGCGAAAAATACTAGGAGATAGCTATGGAAGCTCCTCAGAAAAATCTCGCTCTTGACCTCGTCCGTGTCACCGAAGCAGCAGCACTCGCATGTGCTCGCTGGATGGGTAAAGGCGACAAGATCTCTGCCGACCAGGCAGCAGTTGACGCCATGCGTCTTTGCTTTAACACCCTCGAAATAGAGGGCCGTGTCATGATCGGCGAAGGCGAAAAAGACGACGCCCCCATGCTGTTCAACGGCGAAAAGCTCGGCCTGGGCCACGGCCCCAAGGTCGATATCGCAGTTGATCCGCTGGAAGGCACCAATCTGCTCGCCAATGGCCGCCCGAACGCCATCTCCGTCGTGGGTGTTGCCCCCGCCGGTGCCATGTTCGATCCGGGCCCGTCCTACTACATGCAGAAGCTGGTTGTCCCCTCCCAGGCCAAAGATGTCGTCGACATCGAAGCGCCTACCGGTCACAACCTCAAGCTCATTGCCCGCGCTCTGGACAAAGACGTTGACGATCTGGTCGTCTTCGTTCTGGACAAGCCGCGTCACAAAAAGCTCGTTAGCGAAATCCGCGAAGCCGGAGCCCGCATCCAGTTGCACACTGACGGCGACATCACCGGTTCTCTCATGGCCATCGACCCGCGCTGCGAAGTCGACGTCATGATGGGTACCGGCGGCACCCCCGAGGGCGTGCTCTCCGCCATCGCCATCCGCATCATGGGCGGCGAAATGTTTGCCAAGCTCGATCCCCAGAAGCAGGACGAAAAGAACGCTCTCGCCGACTACGGCATGGACGTTCGTCGTGTCCTCACCGTCAACGACCTTGTGAAGTCCGAAGATCTGTTCTTCGCCGCCACCGGCATCTCCGGCGGCACCTTCCTGAAGGGTGTAGCTTACCACGGTCACGGCGCAGAGACTTCCTCCCTGGTCATGCGCGGCAAGACCGGAACCATCCGCTACGTCGAGGCCATCCACAACTGGGATGCCCTCATGAAGTTCAGCTCTGTCCAGTACGACTAGGCTGAGTCTATAGACGATTCAAGGCCGAAGCTTTCGAGCTTCGGCCTTTTTTTGTGCGCTATGAAGAGGTACGATTTTAGTACGGCATACACGCAGATGTTCAAAAAATCGCCGCCGCTTAAAGCGACGGCCTTCCTTTTTCCCCACCTTCTATGGTAATAGCAAAGGCAAGAGGTAACCATTATGTCCAGCAACAAACGACATTCCACCCGCATAGATGCAGGATTCGAAGCGTACGTCACCGTTGATGACCTGGTCATCCCCGTGGCTACCAAAAACATATCCATGAAAGGCGCACTACTCGCAGGTTGTGATGACTGCATACCCGGCACCACGGCTGAACTGCATATCCCTCTCTCCCCGTCAGTGCGGATTGTCACGGACGGTGATATCATTCGCGCCCAAAATGGGATTATCGCAATGAAATTCAAGGAAATGGACGATTTAAGCTTCACCTTTCTCCACCGACTGGTCCAACTCAACGCTCTGGATCCCGATGCGGTGGATGATGAATTAATGGAGATTTTCGAAAAATTCTAATGGACCCCAGCTGACTCAGACTCCGCTGGTTCCACCTGCTCCTGCGCCCCGTCCTTGCCCAACAGCAAGGTCCCGCCAACGATAAGTGAGCCACCAGCAATGGCCCACGCGTCTGGTATCTCTGCCAAAAATGCCACGCCCCAAATAGCAGCAAAAACCATCTCCAGGCAGGTGATGCCACTGATGCGCGCTGCCGACTCAATGGCGTAACCGCGAGTCATATAATACTGCCCTGCGTTCATGGACATGGCGATACCTGCGATATACGCCCACTCAACGCCCATAGGCATCACCCAATTAGCCGAAAAAAACGGTGCGACAAGTACGATAAGTAACGGCGGGTAGATCATCACAACAGCCGGGTGCTCTGTCTTGGCGAGGGTGCGGATAACGAGAATAGCAATCGCCGTGACCAGCACGCCGCAAAAACCAATGGTCACAGCCACCGGATCCAGTTCGGCACCGGAACCACCAAAAATAAAACCAGGACGGCAAACCAAAGCCACACCGGTCAGGCTCGCTGCCACCGCCATGAGGCCCAGCTTGCCGATTCGCTCGCCCAGCACGGCCCACGCCAAAAGCGCGACAATGGCAGGATGGGTAAAGATAATGGCAGTGGCATCGGCGAGGGGAAGATGGATCAGGGCGTAAAATTCCGCGAACAAAGAGATAAAACCCACCACACCGCGAGACAAAAGCAAAAAGATACGGTTGCCCATAGGATTCACACCGGCGCGCCTGATAATGGCATAACAAAAACCGACACCGACAATGCCGCGCAAAAAGAGCAACTCCATGGTCGGTATGCGCACGCCTGCCAACTTGATGAGCAATGAGCCTATGGAAAAAAGAAATGTGCCGATCAGCATAAACCGCATGCCGGGTGTGAAGAACTGTCTCATAAAAGGCACGGTAAGCAGATGTCAGCCCCGATTCAAGCGGATAATTGATAAGGACGTATTTAATATGATTCGATATTTTCAAGGCATGGTTTGGAAGTTGTAATAATCAGTAAAATAAGTAAACTGCCTCCATCTTGAGGGAGTAAAAGGGAGAGGGGGAAAGTACCATGCATTGGTCTATGTCATTATGGCTATTTGCCTTACTCCTTTTCTGCCCACACACAGCAGCAGCAGAGGAGGAGAGTGTCACCTTTTCTGGCTTTGCAAGAGGATGGCCACCTTATGAAATGGTCTCCAACGCCCAGGTTCATGGTATTGCCGTGGACCTTTTCAAAGCTGTCATGCCTGTAGGCGTCCACGCACATATTGAGCCCTCCAGCAAGCCTCGGACCAAACTCTATTCCAACAAATCCCCAGTCTACACGAGATTAGAAGGCAAGGAATGGATGCCAGACCAAAATCACGTATTCTGGAGCGATCCGGTCATGCACATGAGCGATGCACTGATATCGCCAGCGTCTAGCCCCATGGAATATCGCGGACCGGGCAGCCTTGAGGGCAAAACCATCGGTTGCATCCGAAACTATCGCTACCCCACACTCAAAGCACTCTTCAAAAACAGACTAGCCACCCGGTACGATGTCAATAAAGACATCATCCTCCTGCGGATGGTCAAAGCTGGCCGAATGGATGCAGCAGTACTGGATCTGCGGACGGCATACTGGCTCATCCAGAAAACTCCCGACCTAAAGGCCAGTGACTTCTGGTTCTCCTCTACTCCCATCGATAGTGTGGCCCTACGCTTTGTTTTCAATCCGGTGCCAAGCTGGAAAAAACACCTGCCAGAAATTAATAAACACATACAGCGAATACAAAGCGATGGGACACTCAGTACCATCCTTTCAAAATACCAATAGTCAAACCGGAATCTTAAATGAAAAACTGCTCAACAAGCAGTTTTTCTATCTCTACGCATTGGATATTATCAGTAATCATTTGTAATTAATGATTAATACCACCTAACAGACTCCCCACCACGAGGGCACGTTGCCCCCTTGCCAAAACAATGGGATTTAGTATTATTTGCAGCTACAAGTTTTTGTTACTACTTGAAAAATTGTGGACCGCAGAGACAAACTAACGATGATCGATCTCAAAGAGCTATTCACTACCCACGAACGCCAGTTGGCTGATTCCCTACAGGAGTTGGCAGAAAGCCACGGCTTTGCCTCCCATGCCCAGACTAAAGGCAAATCCTGGCAAAAATCCATGGCCGTGATGACAAAGGCGCTTATCAACTCATTTGAGACTCAGGGAATTAACGGGTGCCATGCTTCCTCTTCCGTTGTCTGCGAAGATGACCAACTCACGGAATTCGCCCTGGAAACATCGCGCAGGCATCGTAAAAGTGGCGTCAACCTGGCTTCGTTCTTGGCCGTTCTCAAATTCTACCGCCAAACATATCTGGATCTGCTCCACCAAGTCGAGGATGTCGACACGAGAGCTGAACGTGGATTCATCAATCGCTTTTTCGACCGCATGGAAATTTCCCAATCCGTAGACTGGGTCCGCCACGCTGAAGAGAAAACACTCCTTCAGGCCAAGGCAAACACTCACGACATGGCCAATGAGAAAAACCGATTCCTGACACTCTTTGACTCTCTGATTTCTTCAGTTTTTCTTCTTGATACCGACCTGAACATCGAAATAATGAACCGAGCCGCAGCCAATCTCATTGGCCCAAACGGCTTGCCTGAAGAATTAGAATACGCCCGGCCTTCCCGAGTTACGACACATCAGCCAAGCCCGACACCCAAGGCTCCGCTAAAAACAACCTTCCCCTGGCTGCACGCCGGAATTTCCGGATGCCGTAATGACAATGGACTTTTCAATGAAAGCCGCTTCGACACCACAGAAGTCATCAATGGACGCAGAAGTTACTTCACCATTGCAGTAGCTCCCATGGCAGACACCTGGGGCCAGTTCAAAGGTACTACTATTGTTGTGGGCGATGTCACCGAGCGGGTAGAGATGGAACTCCAGCTCGCCCGAGAAAAGAATATGGCTGCCGAGTACTTGAATGTGGTTGGAGCCATTGTCCTAGCCGTAGACGCATCCGGCTCCATTTTGCTTCTGAACCAGACTGGCTGTGATATCCTGGGCTACGAAAGTCACGAAATCATCGGCAAAAATTGGGTAGATATCGCCATCCCGGAAATGGAGAGAGAAGAACTCAAAGATTATTTCTATTCCATAATCTCCGATGACATCCAACAAATTGACCGACGGAACGGCCACATAATTACCCGTTCCGGAAAAAACGTGATGGTGGAATGGAATAATCAGCTTCTGCGTAATGAAGGAGGCATTCCTATTGGTATCCTTGCCTCGGGCATGGATATCACCGAGCGACATGTGATGGAAGAAGCTTTGGCCGAGAAGGAACTTTGGCTTCGCAACACCTTTGTGGCCCTGACCGAAGCGGTGTTAATCCTGACACCAGGCCGTCGAATTATGGACGCCACTCCTGCTGCCGAAACCATGTTTCAACGTAGCTACGACGAGCTGACCGAGATGCCTATTGAAGCGTTGCATGTCGACAGCGAGGCATCTGACAAGTATCGGCAGATAATGGATGACGCCTTTGAACAAGGTGCCACCGCAGAATTCGAGTTCACCCTGTGCCGAAAGGATGGCTCCACCTTCCCAACCGAAAACTCCGTATCGCTCATCGTTAACGACGACAACAAGCCACTGGGGGTGGTCAACGTCATTCGCGACATCAGCCGGCGCAAGAAAGCAGAGCGAGTCCTGCGCGAGAGTGAAGAAAAATTCCGTCGCATTTTTGAATCGATGAAAGACGGATTCATGGTCACAAGTCTCGATGGCATCATTCAGATGGTCAATCCGGCCACTATTCGGATGCTCGGCTTTTCCGAAAACGAACTGGTAGGCGAAAATATATCCATACTTTATACCAATAAAGAAGAACGCAGGGATTTGCGCCACCAGCTTGTCACCAAGGGCACGGTCAGTGATATCCACCTGACAGCCACCAAAAAAGACGGCAAGACCATGCTGGTGGAGGCCAATGCCAACATCATCATGGGTGACCATGGCAATCCCATCGCCATGGAAGGAACGTTCCGCGACATTACTGCCCGCATCAAGGCTGAGAAGGTACTCCGTGAACGGGAGAAGCTATACCGGGCATTCTTCGAGAACAACCACGCCGTCATGCTCCTGGAAGATCCCAGGACCGGAGATATTGTGGATGCCAACCCGGCGGCCAGCGAATTTTACGGATACCCCGTCGACAAGATGCGCACCATGCGCATGGACCAGATCAACGGTTTGGGCGAGGAAGACATTTTCCAGGAAATGTTCAAGGCTAGAAATGATAACCGAGCATACTTCATTTTCAAACACATCCTGGCCAGCGGAGAGATACGGGACGTCGAAGTGTATTCCGGACCGATTCTGGTACACGGCAAACAACTCCTCTACTCCGTCATTCACGACGTCACCGCCCGCATAAAACTGGAACGGGACATGACCCGCATGGCCACCACCGATGCTCTAACCGGGGCCAACAACCGCCACCAGTTCTTTCTACTAGCCAAGCAGGAATTCAAAACCGCTATGCGATACAAGCATCCCTTGGCCGTCATCATGCTCGACATCGACTACTTTAAGTCCATCAATGACGAATACGGCCACCAAATAGGCGATGAAGTACTCAAAGCTCTTTCCTCAACCGCCATCGGCTCCTTGCGCGAGGCGGACATCTTCGGCCGGCTGGGAGGCGAGGAATTCGCAGTCGTTCTGCCCGAGACTAACCTAAAGAGCGCCAAGGACACCGCCAACCGACTCAGAAAATCTCTGCAAGCTCTGAAAGTCCATGCCAAGGACGATATTGTCACTTTCACCGTATCCGTCGGAGTCACCACAGCATGGGAAAAGGACAATTCACTTGAAGAGGTTCTCAATCGTGCAGACGAAGCTCTCTACAAGGCCAAACGAGGTGGCCGCAACAAAACAGTGGCGACCTAACAGTATATTTTCTGTTTTCCCTATGCCAGGACCTTTTCCCCACTCGCTTTAAAATCATCCTTTTTGCCCTTTGATAACCCTTCTCACAGGCCAGTTTTCCTTGAAAAAACCTTGACCTTTGCCGGGGGGTTTGGAATATGATTCCTAAGTTTTACGTGAGGTTTTTCACAACTTACACTAGCCAGACTTACGGAAGCGAATTCCCCTTATGACCAAGGGTTGGGGAAGCTCCGTGATTTTGTTAGCTTTTATAGGCATATAATGACATTTGAATCAGAACTTGCCGAGCGCAAGAACGAACTATCGGAAAAGTGGGCTGAACTAATCCTTCGGACCTATCCCAAAGAGACTCAAAAGATCTGGACTCGACAAAAAGATCGTTTCCAAAATCCGGTGGGTGCGGCCATATTTGAGGCCACTCAGGAGCTGATGGTTTTGATCATTGATTGGACGGACGCAGAGAGAATCGCCGAAGAGCTGGATCGCCTTATCCGCATCCGCTCTGTACAGGACTTCACTCCGTCCCAGGCTACCAGTTTCGTCTTCCTGTTGAAGAAGCTCCTTCGCGACGAATTCTTCAAAAAAATGGAAGCCGAAGGCAGACTCCCGGAACTGCTCCGGTTTGAAGCCAAGGTGGACAATCTGGCCATGATGTCCTTCGACATCTATTCCAAAGGTCGCGAATTAGTATACCGGATGCGCGTGGACGAGGTGAAACGCGCCCAGAGCAACTTGCTCAGGAGAGCCGGTATGATTGCGGACGTTACGACTGAGTCATCGGTCGATTAGGGCTGTGCCCAGGGGTTTGAGGTTGGTCTAAGGGGAAGTCTGATTCTGGCGGACGGTATTGGGGGCAAAACGCAGTACCATGGTTCGCGTATCTAGAACGTCTTTTCATCCAGCATCATATTCTGCGGTACAGACCGAAAAGTGGCAGGCCTCCCGGCGTGAGACCCGGCAGGTCCAACCTTCAAGCGAGGTGACGGTAGATGAATGCTCTTTACTCACTTCTGTTCGTCTTTCTGCTGGTGTTGATTCCGTTGTTCGGGGTTGACGGTGCGCATCTGAACTCTTTGTTCGGTGCCTCCATCCCGTACACGGCCTTCACCATATTCCTTGTCGGCTTTGCATACAAAGTCATAACCTGGGCCCGGACCGATGTACCGTTCCGAATCCCCACAACCGGTGGTCAGTTCAAATCATTTGACCCCAAACTGTTCAAGCAGAACAAGCTTGACTGTCCCCAGACCGGGGCACAGACTTTCTTCCGTATGGTTCTGGAAGTCTTCGCTTTCCGGTCTCTGTTCCGGAACACGGCTGTTTCCCTGCATCAGAGCAAGGAAGGCAGCCCCATCGTGGCGTACAAGTCCAGCAAATGGCTGTGGCTCTTCGCCATCACGTTCCATTATTCTTTCTTCATTGTCGCTCTGCGCCACCTTCGCCTCTTCCTTGAGCCTGTGCCCTTCTTCGTGAACGGCCTGGAATTCGTGGACGGCGTCCTGCAGATAGGTGCACCCACCATGTACCTGGCCGACGTTGGCCTGGTTGTTGGTGTGTTGCTCCTGCTCGGCCGCAGACTGATAGACCCCAAGATCAATTACATCTCGTATGTATCGGACTTCTTCCCGTTGTTCCTGATCTTGGCCGTCGCCCTGTCGGGCATCTACATGCGCTACTACGCCAAAGTTGATGTCATCGCTGTTAAAGAACTGACCATGGGTCTGGCAACGTTCCGTTACGTACTGCCTGACACCATCGACGTTTCTTTCTTCGTACACATCTTCCTGGTTTGTTGCCTCATGGCGTACTTCCCGTTCTCCAAGCTTATGCACCTGCCCGGCGTCTTCTTGTCGCCCACCAGGAACTTGCCGAACGATACTCGCGCCAAGCACCATGTGAACCCCTGGAACGATCCTGAGATCAAGGCCCACTCCTACGCGGACTACGAAAAGCATTTCGGTGTCCCCATGGCTGAAGCTGGCCTTCCTTTGGATGACCCCGAAAACGGCAAGGCCCCAGAAAAGGCCGACGCCTAGGGTTCGCCCCAAGGTGATACTTCTTTAAGTAGGAGAGAAGAAACATGTCCGACATCCCGAAAGCTGATGAGCTTTTCAAAAGCATAGACTATAATCCTCCGACCACTGGTTGGATGGATACCCCGGTGGACTTTTCGCCGGGCAACTGGTGTTACCCCGCTAAGCCCGAGAAGATCGACTATATGGAGTCCAAGCTTCCCGGCCTGTGGGGTGAATCCCGTGTGTGGAGCCCCGGCGACATAGACTGGAAGCTGCCCTCCAATTGGAAAGAAACCGTTGTTAATGGTTTCCGCGAGAGACTGAAGAAATTCCGTTCCCTCCAGGTGTTTATGGACATCTGTGTTCGTTGCGGCGCCTGTGCAGACAAGTGTCACTTCTTCATCGGTTCCGGCGATCCCAAGAACATGCCCGTACTGCGCGCAGAACTCATGCGCTCCGTTTACCGTGGCGAGTTCACCTTGGCAGGCAAAATTCTGTCCAAGCTCACCGGTTCCCGCGTCATGGAAGAAGATGTCCTGAAAGAATGGTTCATCTACTTCTACCAGTGTACTCAGTGCCGACGCTGCTCCCTTTATTGTCCCTATGGCATCGACACCGCGGAAATGACCATGATGGCCCGCGAACTGATGCACCTGGTTGGCCTCAACACCAACTGGATCATGGAGCCCGTCTCCAACTGTAACATCACCGGTAACCACCTCGGCATTCAGCCCCACGCCTTCAAGGACATCGTGGAGTTCATGGTTGACGACATTGAGGAAGCTACCGGCCGCAAGGTCAAGGCCCCGCTCAACGAGCACGGCCACGACATCCTGTTCATCACCCCCTCTGGCGATGCATTTGCCGATCCCGGCATTTACACCTTCATGGGTTACATGCTCCTGTTCGATTACCTCGATCTGGACTACACCATGTCCACCTACGCATCTGAAGGCGGTAACTTCGGTTCGTTCACCAATAACGAAACCATGAAGAAGCTGAACGCCAAGATGTACCACGAGGCCAATCGCCTCGGTTGTAAGTGGATTCTCGGCGGCGAATGCGGCCACATGTGGCGTGTTGTACACCAGTACATGGACACCATGAACGGCGACACCCAGGGTTCCCAGATGACCACCCCGGTTAACCCGATCACCGGCACCGTGTTCGAAAATGCTGCAGCCACCAAGATGATCCACATCGCAGAATTCACCGCTGACCTCATCAAGCACAACAAACTGCCGCTTGATCCGAGCCGTAACGACCATCTGCGCGTCACGTTCCACGATTCTTGTAACCCTGCCCGAGGCATGGGTCTGCTGGAAGAACCGCGCTACGTGCTCAAAGCCGTCTGCAACAACTACTTCGAGATGCCCGAAGGCACCACCCGAGAGCAGACTTTCTGCTGCGCTGGCGGCTCCGGTCTGAACACCGAAGAGATCCTGGAAATCCGTCTTCGCGGCGGCCTGCCTCGCGGCAACGCCCTCAAGCACGTCCAGGACAAGCATGGCGTCAACACCATGGCCTGCATCTGCGCCATTGACCGCGCGACCCTGATCCCGCTGGCCGACTACTGGGCACCGGGTGTCACCATCACCGGTACTCACGAACTGGTTGCCAACGCGCTGGTCCTCGAAGAAGGCGAAGTCCGCACCATGGACATGCGTCTTGAAGCCCTCCCCGGTTTCGAGGACGAAGACGACGATTGGACTCCCCCGAACATGGAGGATGCGTAAATGAGAATGCACTACGGTTTCCCGATCATAGCCGGACTGCTTATCTTTCTTGGTCTGCTCTGCGCCCCGTTTGCACTGGGCACCGCAGTGACCAAGGAATATAAAGGCCCTGAGCTGAAGTTCCCAGAAGGCGAAAAGGAATGCATCGAGTCCAAGGAATTCATGCGCGAACAGCACATGGTTCTTTTGAACGACTGGCGTGACTGGGCTCTACGTGACGGCAAACGTGTTTACACGAACCACAAAGGCAAAGAGTTCACCATCTCCCTGCAGAACACCTGTATGGAATGCCACAAGTCCAAAGCTGACTTCTGTGACAAGTGTCATACCGACGCTGGCGTCTCCCCTTACTGCTGGGACTGCCACATTCAGCCGGAGGGTTTGAAATAATGAAGAACAATAGAAGAGCCTTCATAAAGCTTGCCGCAGTAGCTGCAGCCGGTCTCGCCGTCGCCCCCAAGGCAATGGCTTCCGGTGGCGGTCACTCCCCGGTCAAGCCCCACTCCAATGGCCTCCATGCCAAGCAGTGGGCCATGGTTATTGACACCACGAAGCTGCACACCAAGGAAGAGATCGGCAAGCTGGCTGATGTCTGTCACTCCATCCACAATGTCCCCGAAATCGAGGGCAAGCAGGAGATCAAGTGGCTGTGGGCTGACAAGTACGCTCATACCTTTACCGAGCAGGAAAACCCGTTCATCTCCGATGAAGTTCACGAGCGTACGTTCCCCCTGCTTTGCAACCACTGCGAGTCTCCGTCCTGTGTGCGTGTTTGCCCCACCAAGGCAACTTACAAGCGCCCTGACGGCATCGTGGCCATGGACTACCACCGTTGCATCGGTTGTCGTTACTGCATGGCAGCATGCCCCTACGGCTCCCGCTCCTTCAACTGGGGCGAACCCCGCAAGAACCTGGACCTCAGCAAGCTGAACACCAAATTCCCCACTCGCATGCGCGGTGTCGTCGAGAAGTGTAACTTCTGCGTCGAGCGCCTTGCCATCGGGGAACAGCCGGCATGTGCAGAGGCCTCTGAAGGTGCCATCGTATTCGGCGATCTCTACGATCCCGAATCCCCGGTCCGTCAGGTCCTGCGCGAGCGGTTCACCATTCGTCGTAAACCGTCCGCAGGCACTGAGCCCTGTGTGTACTACGTCATTTAGGAGGAATCAGAATGCTTGAATTAGCTCTCAAAGGTTCCAAAAGATACTGGATGTGGATCAGCTTCCTCATGGTTCTGATCGGCATAGGCGCAATGGCCTATGTTAAGCAGCTTGTCCTTGGTCTCGAGACCACTGGCATGAGCCGCGACGTGTCTTGGGGCTTCTACATCTCACAGTTCACCTATCTGGTCGGTCTGGCAGCTTCCGGTGTTATGATCGTACTGCCTAACTACTTCCATCACTACAAAACCAACAAGCACATGGTCATCTTCGGTGAATTCATGGCTATCGCAGCCTGTATTATGTGCCTGTTCTTCATCATCGTTGACATCGGGCAGCCGACCCGTGCAATGAATATGATCTTCCATGCAACACCCAACTCCATCCTCTTCTGGGATATGATCGTTCTGAACGGTTACCTCGGACTGAACCTGATGGTCGGTTGGACCTGCTTGCAGGCTGATCGTGCGGGTCTGCCGCACCCGAAGTGGCTCAAGCCCTTCATTTATACGTCCATCATTTGGGCCTTCTCCATTCACACCGTTACAGCATTCCTGTACCAGGGCCTTCCCGGCCGCCACTACTGGCTCACCGCCATTCTGGCTGCCCGCTTCCTGGCATCTGCATTCTGTTCCGGTCCCGCCATCCTCCTTCTGGTCATGATGGCTGTTGAGAAGTTCACCACCTTCAAGATGGCAAAGAACGCTGTTAAGACTCTGGTCAAGATCATTGCTTACGCCATGTGCGTGAATATGTTCTTCTTCGCACTCGAAGTCTTCACCGCCTTCTACTCCAACATGCCTGGCCACATGCACCCGCTGATGTACCTGTTCGTTGGCGAACACGGTCACCACGAGCTCGTTGGCCTGATGTGGACCTTCATCGGTTTTGCCGCAGTGGCTATCACCCTGCTGACAACCCCGAAGTTCCGCAACAACCTGAAGCTGCTGCCGTTCACCCTGATTATCCTGGTCATCGCTACCTGGATCGACAAGGGCCTCGGCCTGCTCATCGGTGGTTTCAACCCCACTCCCTTCCTCACCATCACGCCGTACTGGCCCAGCGCCAACGAACTGCTGATCTCCATGATGATTTACGCCACTGGCGCACTCATCGTCACGATCCTGTTCAAGATCGCTACCGATGTTAAAGAAGAGATGGGTCACTCCCAGGCACTGCCCTGCGGATGTTCTACTGAAGACGCCTGCGACTGCGCTGCAGTAGCAGAAGAGGCTCCCGCCGAAGCCTAAACTCGGCCCCTCACGCCTAGCCACGTAACGTCACCTCGCTAGGCAAAAGGACAATTAAAAGGTCCGCTCCATCCGGAGTGGACCTTTTTTGTACCCAATAGCCCTCTCAATCCCTCCCAGACTGTTCTGGAGACTTCCGCCCACTCCAGGCCTAAAACCGATGCCTATAAGCTTGTGGCCTCATCATGAGCGCACATACTGGCCCCTGAGAGTATAGGGTGACAACAAGGGGCAGGATATGTGAATATCCGGCAACTTTTTGAACACAACAGGATGAAGGACATGAACATCCAAGAGCAGAAAAATAAGATTGTTGATGCGCGCCTACGAGCTGGGAACTACCGACACGAAGTAGCATTGCAAGTGCCGGAGGGGTCTTCACGCATATTGGAATACGGATTTGGAGATGGCTCTCTCCTGCTGGGATTGGAGCGGGACCGTAAATGCAGTGAAATGTATGGTATTGAAGTGAATCCTGACGCCATGGATGCAATGGATGGTCTATTGGACGGCGCATGGCTCGTTGACCTGAACAAAGAAGACGCATGGTTGGACGCTGAATATGAGGGGTTTTTCAACTACATTCTCGCACCCATGTCTTTGGAACACACCTATGATCCCTGGTTTGTACTCAAGAAATTCAACAAATATCTCGCCCCGGGGGGCAAAGTCATTGCCCAGGTCCCCAACGTACAGTCATGGGGATGCCTCTATCATATTCTGACTGGCGACTTTCCCTATGTATCAGGTGGCACATGGGACTATACCCATATTCGGTGGTATACCCTGCGCAGCTTGATCGATGTGGCCTTTGTGGCCGGATTTAAGGCCGATGAGTACATCCCGGAACTCCCTGAAGGAGTGGATCTCTCCCACCTTGCCCGGATGAAAGAAATGAATGTACTCAGGCTTCCTCCCATAGAGTTGGGCTTGGATGATATCGCACCCATCGACATAGTTCTGCCATATGACATCCGGCAGACATACCCACTCTTCCTGGCAACCTCTCTTATTGTCATCTTGACCAAAAACCGAGAACCGGAAGATTACGCGCCGACTCCCAGGAGCCACTATCTGGAAGCCTACAGATTGAACACTCCCAATCCCCTGGCATCCGTACCGCCACTCATCCACCACCCGATTGTTCCAAGCAGCTTTGAGAAGGTCATGGAACGGACAAAGGATCTGCGCCAAACTCTCGATAAAAAGCAATCTTAAGGGTCCACGAGCAGCAAGAAGCCAACGTCTGGCAGTATTGACGCCAACCAATAACCACCCATGGATACTTCATGAAACGCAATTTTTTATATCTCCACCTAATGGCGATGGTCCTGATTGTACTTCCGCTATTCGGAGGATGCGGACCAAAAACAATATACCCTCCCATCAATAATAACGGTGTAATGGCACAACACCCCGGCAAGATCATCTGGCAGGATCTGTTCACCAATGACATTGATGCTGCTGGTAAATTTTACACCACTCTCTTCGGCTGGGAAGTCGAACGCACATCCCCAACAACAGAGACCATGACGGTGTTCATAAAGGGGCATGCGGTTGCCAACATCAGCAAATTGCAAGATGTGAAGATCGGCTCCCAATGGCTCTGCTCATTGTCTGTGGCGAATGTGGATACCGCTCTTAAAACCTTCGAATCAAACGGCGGCAGTATATACAAGAGTGCTCGCGATCTTCCGGACCGTGGAAGGTTTGGAATCGGCATCGACCCGCAAGGGGCACCCATTGCGGTGCTTACCTCCTCCACTGGCGACCCGGAAGACTACAAACTGGAATTCGGAGACTGGATAGGAGGAGAGCTTTGGGCGCTGGATGTTACAAAAGCAGTGGCTTTTTACCAACAGTTAGCCCCCTATGAAGCAGAGTCCGTGGATATTCATGAAAAGGTTAAATACCAATTGCTCTTCTCGGACGACACGCCCCGTGCAGGGGTGGTTTCCATCCCGTGGGAAAACATCTCACCACAATGGGTACCGTATGTGGCAGTGACAGATATTCAAGCCACAGTGAACAAGGCAAAGACTTTGGGTGGCCGAATAATTATAGCCCCGGACATGTCTATCAAATCCGGTCGCGTGGCCATACTCAAAGACCCCATGGGTGCCGTGTTCGGCGTTCAGGAACTGGACAAGGAGTAGCGCATGCAAATCAAACGACTCATTTTCACTTGTGCAGCCCTGTCTCTGTTCCTGCTGGCACTGTCAGGATGTAATGTCATAGTTGGCGGAAACCTCTCCTACTCCTATGGCACATACTGGCGCGATGATGACTCATACCGCCGCAATCATCACAGGCCGCCGCCTTCAGTCAAACCGGACCGCCCGCAAATCCAACCTCCCAAGACGAAACCCGCTAGACCAGACCGTCCAAGGCCCAATACCAGACCAGCCAAACGGCGCTAGCGGTGCTGTGTAAATAGTCCTAGAACGCTTTTGATTCCTACTCCTTTCCAATATAAGCAAAGGCCCACTCCTGAGAGTGGGCCTTTGTACTGCCCATCAAAGTTTGGGTATGGAGAATATCGCTATAAGGGCATCTGCCAATCACCAACAATTCACGATCAGAACGACGCTCACCACCAGCCTAATAGCTCTGAATAATTAACTGGTTTCTTCATTGAAGACTATTCTGACCGCCTATCTTATTTATGGATAAACTAAGCAATATCATTGATTTTTTTAAACATTATAATTTCCAAAAGCATTGGACACCTTCATTGCTTAGGCATATTAAATCTCCACGCAAACTCGCGCGACAAGCATATATACGGAGATAACCATGAACCAAGAATCCCCCTCTCGCGGCAGTGCTTTATTGCCACTCCTTCTTTTCCTTGCCCTGTTTATTGGCACTGGATCGGTATTATCCGCCAAAGGTGTCAGCATGGCATTTTATCAACTCTCGGCCGCAGTCGCGATTCTTCCTGCCATCGCGATGGCACTGGCTATGGGTAAAGGTGCACTGAACGACAAAATCAACATTTTCCTCAACGGCGTTGGCGATATCAATATCGTCACCATGTGCATAATTTACCTGCTGGCTGGCGGGTTCGCTGCCGTGGCAAAATCCATCGGAGGAGTAGACGCCACCGTTAATCTCGGTTTGACATTCATCCCACCCGCACTCGTCCTGCCCGGACTCTTCGCCATCGCGGCCTTTGTTGCGACTGCCATGGGCACATCCATGGGAACCGTTGCCGCCATCGCTCCCATTGCCGCGGGGGTCGGTCAGCAAACTGATATCTCCAGCGCCCTACTCATGGGAACCATCGTCGGCGGCGCCATGTTTGGCGACAACCTCTCTTTCATATCCGACACCACCATTGCCGCCACCCGTACGCAGGGGTGTGCCATGAGCGATAAGTTCAAAATGAACGTCCGGATCGTATTACCCGCTGCATTGGCGACAGTCTTACTTCTTGGACTCCTGGGTACAGCCGGAGCTGTGACCAACGTCGGAGATTGGGAATTCATCAGAGTTGTTCCCTATCTGGTGATCCTTGCGCTGGCGATTTCCGGCATCAACGTATTTGTCGTGTTGGCAAGCGGGATCGTACTGGCGGGCGTTGTGGGCCTATTCGTCATACCAGACTACTCCCTGCTCAAATTATCTCAGGATATCTTTGCCGGATTCACCGGCATGCATGAAATACTCGTCCTCTCAATGTTCGTAGGCGGACTTGGCGAACTCATCCGCCATAACGGCGGTTTGCAATGGCTGCTGGAACGCATCAACTCACTTGCCCACAAGGCTGGACGCGGCAACAAACGCCGCTCTGGAGAATTTGGCATTGCGGCACTGGTGTCCTTTGCCGATGCCTGCACCGCCAACAATACCGTGGCCATCATCCTCAGCGGTCGACTCGCAAAAGAAATCGCCACAGACACAGGGGTGGACCCACGTCGTAGCGCAAGCCTGCTCGACATATTCTCATGCATTGTGCAGGGCATAACGCCCTATGCGGCTCAAGTACTACTCGCCGGCTCTATCGCCGGGATTTCCCCTGTAGCAGTCGCTACCAGCAACTGGTATTGTATCGTACTCGCATTCATATCCTGTGCGGCCATCGTCACAGGTTGGCCAACCATGAAGAAGACAAAAGCATAACACACCTATCCAAATGAGCCCTCACGAGAAGGCCGGAACCCGCAGCGGTTCCGGCCTTCTTTTTTTATATATCCAAATGAGTAAAAAGCGCGCTTCAGATCAAACTCAAGTAATTATGAACCACGCGTTGTTCCAATGACGACATAATGCTATGGTTCGCGTAATCATTGATCTTCACGTCATGAATTAATGACAGACTGTCCGGTATGCATGACACAATGTCCGCAAAAAATGACACTTTTCAATTAATTATCATCCTTAACCTTCAAGCAAAGGCTGGCAAGCACACGAAATCATATCTGAATATCTTTTCAAATGACTCAGCTCTCCATGGCACGGAAGTTGAGTAAAGGAATATGCCCGTGTCTGACCGGGGGCAATGGTCAGACGTCAGGGAGTCTAATTAATCCACTAACTAAAGGTGGGGAGGTATGAACGAACCTGTACCCAGAGGGAAGAAACCATTGGCAGCGATCCTTGTGATCGCGCTCGTGCTGGCCGGTGTGACGGCGTTTGCTTTTCAGTCGACGTCAACCACCGAGTTCTGCTCGTCATGCCATGAGATGAAACGTCATCGGACAGAACTTGAACTTTCACCACACGCGGTCGATGCGGACAAGAAACCCATCACCTGCGTCCAATGCCACCTGCCCAATTCCATCGGGCCAAAATACGTGGCCATCAAAACCTATCTCGGCATCAAGGACCTGTTGGTTCACAACTTCGGCGATCCGGATGATTTCTACCGGGCCGAACTCCAACTTACCGCACGCATGCTCGTCGATGACGAGAGCTGCCGGGCCTGTCACCAGGACTTGATGAAGACCACCAAGGAAAAGCCTATCTCCATAGAAGGCAAACTCGCCCACGAAGCTTACCTGGGCAAGAACGGCTGTTCCAACCGTGGATGTGCTGACTGTCACCAAAACATGGCGCATCTGCCAGACTTTGACAGAAGGTACGTGGTCAACGCCAAATTCGCGGCGAAACTCCCGAGAGAAAAGGAAGGGATGTAATGAGCAATCAAAACGGTATCAACATATACAAATGGATGCTGCTGGCTCTGGCAGGCATCCTTGTGTTCGGAGGCGCTGTCTTCTTCTATGTGAATTCAGCCGAATCCGAAATCAAGTGTACGGCAGCCAAGCACCTCGAGAGCCCGGAAGAAGCTGGAGACTGCTACACCTGTCACCTCAAAACCACACCCAAGATCGCCCAGGACTGGTACGAATCCAAGCATGGCGTCATGTTGGTCAAATGCTTTGTCTGTCATGGCCAGCCTGACGGCAAGGGGTCCATCGTCTATGCGGCCAACCCCGATCCCAACTATATCTGCCGCCGCTGTCACGACCCGGCAGTACTGATGATGGAAAAGAAGTTTGGCATGCGTCCCGAGTGCAGCGACTGCCACAAGTACCATTCCAACTCGGTACACCATGAGGCTTATGGCCGGACCGAGTCCAAGAAGACAATGGATCAATAAGGAGTCAGGGATATGACGATAACAAGAAGAAACTTCATCAAACAGGCTGCTGCCGCTTCCGCGTTCATGGCGCTTGGGGCTCCCCAGGCCATGGCAGCCGGTCCCGGCGACAAGGTTGAAAAGTGGGTCAAGGGCGTTTGTCGCTACTGCGGCACAGGTTGCGGTGTCATGGTAGGCGTGTCAAATGGCAAGGTCATCACCGTCAAGGGAGACCCCAACAACCACAACCAGGGACTTCTCTGCCTCAAGGGCGCACTGTTGGCTCCGGTCATCTACGCCAAGGAACGTGTCACCAAACCGCTGATCCGCAAGAACGGCAAATTGGAAGAAGCCTCATGGGACGAAGCTCTCGATCTGGCCGCCTCCAAGTTCAAGGAAGCCATTGCCGAATCGGGCCCGGAATCAGTGGGCTACTACGGCTCCGGTCAGGCCTTGACCGAGGAGACCTACCTTGCCTCCAAGATCTTCAAGGCTGGTCTGAAGTCCAATAATGTCGAAGGTAATCCGCGCCTGTGCATGGCGTCAGCTGTTGGCGGATACGTCTCCACTTACGGCAAAGACGAGCCCATGGGCTCCTACAATGATATTGATGCGGCCACCTGCTTCTTCATCATCGGGTCCAACACCTCAGAGTGCCACCCGGTCCTGTTCCGCCGCATCGCATCCCGTAAACAAAAAGACAAGAACGTCAAGGTCATCGTCTGCGATCCCCGCGTTACCAACACCTCGCGCATCGCCGACCTCCACCTCAAGGCTTCGCCCGGTAACGATCTGGCCCTGCTCAACGCCATGGCCCACGTCATCGTGCATGAAGAGTTGGACGACTACCGCTTCCACTCCAATTACGTCACCTTCATGACCAATGAAAAGAAGAAGGTCGACTTTGAGGCGTACAAGGAATTCCTCAAGGAATACACGCCCGAGATGGCAGAAGAATTGTGCGGAGTTCCCGCCGCCGACATCCGTCAGGCCGCCCTCTGGTTCGCTGAATCCTCTGCTTCCACATCCATGTGGTGCATGGGCATCAATCAGCGTATCCGCGGCGTCTGGGCAAACAACCTCATCTCCAACCTCCACCTGATCACCGGCAAGATCGGCAAGCTCGGGTCCACCCCGCTCTCCCTGACCGGTCAGCCAAACGCCTGTGGTGGCGTGCGTGACACAGGCGGTCTCTCGCACCTCCTGCCCGCAGGCCGTCTCATCAAAAAAAGAGAACACCGCAATCAGCTCGAACAGCAATGGGGACTGCCCAAGGATTCCCTGAATCCCAAGCCAGGTCTCTACACCACTGCCCTGTTCGAAGCCATGAACACCGGCAAGGTAAAGTGCCTGCTCACCCTGTGCACCAACCCGGCCCACTCCCTGCCCAATCTGCACAAATACAATCCGGGCATGGAAAAAGGCTTCATGGTCTGCATTGAGGCTTTCGCTGATGCCGTAACCATGAAGTATGCGGACGTGGTCTTCCCGCCCGCCTTCTGGGTGGAACGCCGTGGTGTATTCGGTTGCACCGAGCGCCGCTACGCACTCATCGAAAAAGCGATCGAGCCTCCGGGAGAATGCCGTCCGTCCGTCAACATCCTTGTGGACCTGGCACTGCGCATCGGCGTGGACCCGAAGCTCATACCGTACCAAAACTCCGACGATGTCTGGGAAGAGTGGCGCAACGTGTCTGCCATGACCCCGTATAACTTCAAGGGCATCACCCGAGAACGTCTCAAGAAGGAATCCGGTATCCTGTGGCCGTGTCCCACCGAGGACCATCCAGGAACCACCATCCGCTACGTGCGCGGTGAGGACCCCAACATCCCGGCTGACTATCCCAAGAAGTATAACTTCTACGGCAAGCCCGATGGCCGGGCCGTGATTTGGTTCCGCCCGCAGAAGCCACCGGCAGAACCCGCAGGCGGCGACTATCCGTTCACCCTGACTACCGGCCGCGTCATCGACCACTGGCACACTGCCACCATGACCGGCAAGGTGCCAGAGATCGCTCGTTCGTTCCCCAACGCCTATGTGGAAGTGAACACTCAGGACGCCAAGAACATGAGCATTAACCATGGCGACAACGTCAAGCTCACTACCAGACGCGGTGAAATGACCTTCAAGGCTCGTGTAGGTGACGTCTGTGAACCGGGGCTGGTCTTTGTTCCCTGGTTCGACCCGAAACTGCTGATTAACGAACTCACCATCGACGCCATCGATCCCGGCTCCAAGCAGCCTGAGTTCAAGATTTGCGCATGCAAAGTGGAGAAGGTGTAATGGCAGTAGCCGGAATAATCCTTCATGTGGAAGCGGACAAGCTGACCGAAGTCAGTGAGGCCGTGAGCCGTCAGCCGGACCTCACGGTCTACGGAAACCACGACGGACAGTATATCGTCGTAGTGGGTGAAATACCATCCGGCAAGCTCGAAGATCGTACCAAAGAGCTTGAGAAATCGGATGGCGTATTGGCCGTGTACACCACCTATGTAAACATTGAAGACGAAAACCTTACTGCTCCGGAGCCACACCTCCAAGCTTCGGCGCAGTAACCATCACACTCACCTGAGGTGCGGGGCCGGAGGGATTTGACCGGGCCCGCACCGATGGCGAGAATTGAATAGCCGCATATACGGACTGAGAGTCGCACATGACCACTGACTACCTCCGCCCCCCGGGAGCCGGGGACGAACACGAATTTCTGACCAAGTGCATCCACTGCGGCCAATGTGCCCAGGTTTGCGACTTCAAGGCCATCGAACTGACACCCGGCCTTGATCCCGTTCAGGCAGGAACGCCCCGCATCATCGCTTCCAAAGCGCCGTGTTTTCTCTGCATGAAATGCCCGCCCGTCTGCCCGACTGGCGCTCTGGAAAACGTACCTATCGAAAAATCAGATATGGGCTTTGCCATTCTGCACAAGGACCTCTGCTACACCTATCAGGGGACCATCCTCTGCCGTACCTGTTTCGAGAAATGTCCTATGCGCAACACCGCGCTCATCCTCGTTCAAGGAGATATCCCGGTCATCACCGACGCCTGTGTTGGCTGCGGCGTATGCGAATACGTCTGCCCCAAAAAAGCGATCACCACAGTTCCGGCTCGCCGGATCAGTGAAGGCAAACAGACCATGCAGAACGGAGGCGACAAATAATGTCCACGCTCAAGCTCATCCGGCGCACCGTCCAGTTCTCCGTGGCAGGAATTTTCATCCTGATCCCTTGGCTCAACGCCAACAAGTTCCACGATATTTCCGGCAACTTCCTTTCCTTCGATTTCTACGGCATTCCCTTTACCGACCCCTTGGCCGCACTCCAATCCTTTACCGCCTCCGGGTCCATCTCCTCGACACTCCTATTCGGAGCGTTCCTCCCTGTTATCCTGGCCTCATTTCTTGGAGCCGTGTTCTGCTCGTGGATATGCCCGTATGGTCTCATCTCCGAATTAAACCAATCGCTCAACAGGAAGGTACGCGGCGTCACCATCCGCAAACGCGCCAACGGCTTCAAAACCAAGATCATCTTTTTCGGGATGATCCTGGCCGCGATGGCCCTACTCGGTGGCACGCCTATACTCAATCAGTTTTCCATGCCCGGCTGGTATTCCCGCGCCTTCCAATCCTGGTTCCTCCAAGGTGTCGTTCCTGCGGGCGCATTCCTGCTGCTTGCTGCCATGGCCGTGGATCTCATCTCCGGCCAGCGATTCTGGTGCCGATACTGCTGCCCGCAGTCCATCATCCTGCACATCGTACAGAGCCGCAGCCCCAAACGGTTACGCATCGTATTTGACCCCACCCAATGCACTTGCGACAAGGAATCCCCCTGCCGTTCGGCCTGCCCTCTATCCCTTAACCCAAAGGGATCACAGAATATTCTTGAGCTGGAATGTTCCAACTGCGGAGACTGTGCTACGGAATGCGCGCAACATGGTGGAGCCATACGGCAAGTCATTGCGCGAAAACCGTGACCGTGGCATATTCTTTTCCCCGAAGAACAATACCATTCAACACCCCCTTATAAGGGGTAACAATTAGTCACGTGTGAGGTTTTCATGAATATCGGTGAATATACTTTTGAAGAGTTCAAAGCCAAGGCAAAGGAATTTCACGGCTACCCGGCTCCCGGTCTGCTCATCGGCGGATACATGGTGGAAGCCGCCAAGGCGCGCATACCCGAAGGCACGCTGTTCGAAGCTATGGTGGAATCCGGCAAATGTTTGCCCGACGCTGTCCAGCTCCTGACGCTCTGCTCGGTTGGCAACAACTGGATGAAAGTCAAGCTGCTTGGCCGTTACGCAGTATCCCTTTACGACAAATTTTCCGGTGAAGGTATACGCGTAGCCGTAGACCAGAAAAAGCTCGAAGCATGGCCCGAGATCAAGGCGTGGTTCATGAAAGAGAAACCCAAGGCCGCGCAGGATACCAATCTGCTCTTCTCCCAGATCGAAGAAGCGGGCGACTCCATCTTGTCCATCCGTCCCATCAAGATCGACAAGAAATATCTCGGCCACGGCCATATGACCACCATCGACGTCTGCCCTGTTTGCGGCGAAGCATACCCCGGTTCCGACGGCTCCATTTGTCGCGGTTGCCAGGGCGAAGACCCGTATGAGGTCATGGAAGGTGCGGAATGCAGCACTGATGTCCCGGATCTCAAGACTGTCCCTGTCGAAGAAGCGGTGGGCAAGAAGGTCGTTCACGACATGACCGGCATCGAGCCAGGCGAATCCAAAGGCCCCATCTCCAAAGCGGGTGAAACGCTGGACGTGGGAGATGTCTGTCGCCTCCAGCGCATCGGCAAGTTCAATGTGTATGACGAAGAATCCCTGCCCGGCGACGAGTGGGTACACGAAAACGAAGCGGTTAAGGCATTTGCCAAGCGCATGGCGGGTTCCGGCATCTCCTATGATGACAATCCGGAAGAAGGAAAAATCAACTTCTTCGCCGAAGAGGCCGGCCTCCTGTCCATTGATCTGGAAGCCCTCGATCGTTTCAACCTTTCCCCGGATGTAATGCTCGCCACCCGCCACGACAACTCCCTGATGCCCAAAGGCAAGGGTGTGGCAGGTACACGCGCCATTCCGCTTTACATCTCCCGCGACAAGTTCTCCCGCGCCCTGACCGCTCTCGGTGAAGGCCCGGTGCTTTCCATCATGCCGCTCCGCAAAGCCAAGGTCGGCATTCTCGTCACTGGCACCGAGGTGTTCAAGGGACTCATCGAGGACAAATTCATCCCGATTATCTCATCCAAGGTAATCAAACTCGGCAGTGAAGTGGTCGACACCGCCATCTGCCCGGATGAACGCGAGGCCATCACCTCCGCCGCCAACAAAATGCTCGACGCAGGCTGCGATCTGATCATTACCACCGCAGGCATGTCTGTGGACCCAGATGATGTCACCCGCGCCGCGCTCATTGATGCAGGCATGAATGAAGACCTGTTCGGCGTCCCCATGCTGCCCGGCACCATGACTCTGGTCGGCAATATCCGCTCCGCCCAGATAATCGGCGTCCCGGCCTGTGCGCTCTTCTACAAAACCACAGCCTTTGATGTTGTGCTCCCCCGCTTGCTCGCAGGCAAGACCCTCAAACGCAAAGACCTCGCCCGACTCGGCGAAGGCGGCTTCTGCATGACCTGCAAAACCTGCTCATTCCCCAAATGCCCGTTCGGCAAATAGGGAAAAGCTAATAACAATAATCAGGCGGCGATCTTCAGATCGCCGCCTTTTTTTAATACTCAGCTAAACCGTCGAAGGCATGGAAGTAGGCAAGGACTACGGTGCCTGCCACTGGCTCTCTTCCTTTCACGCCGCAAGCGTGCCTCTTCTACCAAAAAAGAAGGCCGTCCTTTTCAGGACGGCCTTCGCTTCTTCAAGGAACAGACTCTAATCTTCCAAAGCGGCCTTAACCGTCTCAACAAGTTTGCGAGTATCAATAGGCTTAGTAAATGTTTCAACCACATCAAAAACCTTCGCCAATTCAACAATGGCTTCCGGGTTGAATGCCTCACCTCCAGAAATGGCAATGAATTTCTGCTGCTTATCCGACTTGATGAGCTCACCCATCACCTGAAGGCCGCCCTTCTTTGGCAAAAATATATCGATGATGGACAAATCAATCTGCTTGTCATCACACAACCGGATTGCTTCTTCGCCATCAGCGGCTTCAATCACAGCAAAGCCTTCCGCTTCAAGTACGGATTTCAGCAATTCCCGGATCATGGGGGCATCATCAACAACCAGTATGGTCTTCATTCTTGGTCTCCTTAAAAGTTAACGGACTAAGCGTCGCTGTCCGCTGCATCATCTATGAATCGTAACGCAGTTTGCACCTCGGATTCAAGGGTTTTGAACTCCCTTATAGCCGATTCTACGTCTTTTTGCTTGCAAAAAAATTCCAATTGCTCAGCCACGGCTCCTGTCCGCTGGGCACCGACTGTACGGGCCGACCCTTTGATGGAATGAGCCATACGCTTGGCATTAATCCAATCCTTATTATCCATATACCCATTCAGCTCTTCCAACTCCACCGGCACATCACGTAGGAAAATGGCATCCATTCGTCCTAACAAATCATCGCGGCCGCCCAGCATTTCCAAGGCGGTCTCACGGTCAAACTTCTCCGCACAACACGATTCGACAGCTTCGTCCAGAGCCAACTGCTCGGATTCAGACACACCACTCATGGCACGGGCAATGGTCTGGTAAAAACTCGCCATCTTAATGGGCTTGGAAATGTAATCATTCATACCCACTGCAAGGAATCGATCGCGGTCGCCCACTAATGCATGTGCCGTGAGCGCCACAATGGGGATAGCCGGATTAAGCGCGCCCGAATTGGGATCACGGATGGCGCGTGTGGCAGAGACTCCATCCATGATGGGCATCTGCACATCCATAAGGATGATGTCGAAGTGTTCGACTTTGACAGCCTCCAGCGCTTGCGCGCCATTCTTCACGCTGACGCATTCGTGCCCCTGCTCAAAGAGCAGTGTCGAAGCAAGCTGACGATTAAGAGAATTGTCATCGGCCAGCAGAACCTTGAATTTGGTCTGACTGATTTCAGAAAGGACCTCATCACTGACTTCTTCTGCAACCTTAGCGGGATCACCAATAATGAACTTGGCAGTAAAGGAAAAAGTAGAACCCTGCCCCACTTTACTGGCAAGACGCATACGGCCCTCCATCAGTTCCACGAGCAGAGTACAAATGGACAACCCAAGTCCAGTGCCGCCATGCTTGCGGGTAATGGAATCATCTGCTTGGAGGAAAGACTTGAAGACTTCATTCTGCTTATCTTCAGGGATACCGATACCGGTGTCGGTGACACCAAATTCCAAAACCACGCGCTCACCTATATGCGGATCCTCCGAACCGGAAACAAGAGAGATGGAAATATCTATACCACCAGATTCTGTGAACTTGACCGCATTGGCAACCAGATTGGTAAGCACCTGCTTAAGTCGTGAGGGGTCGCCTTTGAGGTAATGGGGCACGCCATCTGCAATGGAGAAACTCAGGTTCAACCCTTTGTCCGTGGTTTGGAGGCGGTGGATGTCCATGGCGGATTCCATGGTAGAGTAAAGATCGAAATCGATCTTTTCCAATGTAAGCTTGTGCGCTTCGATCTTGGAGAAATCCAAAATATCATTAATGACGGAAAGCAGCGAATTACCAGCTTCCATAACACGTCTCAAATAGCTATCTTTCTTTTTCTTTTCCTCGTTATGCAAGGCAAGCTCGGTCATACCCAATACAGCGTTGAGCGGAGTACGGATTTCGTGACTCATATTGGCCAAAAATGCTGATTTAGCACGAGTGGCCGCATCCGCCCTTTTCATGGCAGAAACCAGCCGCATGGATTTACTGGTCAACTCGGTGTTGGCTTTTTCCAGATCGCGGGTACGCTGTCTGACGCGATATTCCAACTTGTCATGGGCACGTTTGAGAGCATCCTCGGCACGCTTTCTGGCGGTAATATCGATGCCAAGCACCATGATCATACGTTCGCCTGAAGAATCGGTCATAGGGGAACATTGCAAATGAAAGGTGCGCCCCTTGTTATCAGTCCAATCCCATTCAACTGCCCGGTCCGTGTCCATGGCTTCCATGGGTGCACATCCCTGACAGGACTCAGCTGAACACTGTAACGCCTCGCGGCATATCTTGCCTTTGGGGCTACCAAAATACTTGCGAAAATAACGGTTGGCGTACCGAATAGTCCGATCCGGATAGAGGTGGTAGACAATACCAGGCAAAGATTCCATGAAGAAAATCTGACGTTGCTGCTCACGACGAAGGTCTTCATCAATCCGCCGCAAGTCCGTGAGGTCTAAAGTGGAAATGGCCAATCGTCCCACTTCTCCCCATGGGTTGGGGACAGGAACGATAGAATGGACCAGCACCCGACCATGAACTTCTTCCTCGAAACGCACACGACTGGTGGACTTCACAGCCTCGCCAACTTTTGTTCGGCGCAACTTGGCAGCATCTTCGGGCAGCAACTCATAGACGTTATTCTGCTCCAGATCCGGCCCTTTGGACATATTAAACAGCTTGGCCGCTGCATCGTTGGCAGCCAGTACATAGCCACTGACATCCATTACGTAAGCGGATTCCACCGAGGAATCGAGCAAGGCGCGGGAAGTCTCATCAAGAGAGACATATGATGTAGGCTTGGCCGGGATTCGTTTCATGGACATGCAACCGTTTCCGTTTGTGATCTATTTGTCGGGCCATTGAAAGAGAGCAATGACTGAGCATTTTCCAGCGTAAAAACAGTAAAAAATAGTCGAGACTTGGTCAATGATTCTTCTTCCAACCCTCGCTATCTGTTTTCAATCAGGCAGAGTGATGATATCATTGTGGGCATGGATTACCAGGGCATGATAATCAGGCCGCCAAGTGAGGCGCATTCAATTTTGTTGCAGGTCACCCTTGGGTGCTCCCACGGCAAATGCCATTTTTGTGGGGCGTATCAAGGCAAACGGTTTGGTATCAAGGACCAGCAAACTATCCTCACGGATATCAAATATGCTGCCGCAAACTTTCAGGACCAACGTCGTCTCTTCCTTTGTGACGGCGACGCGCTTGTCATCCCCCAAAAGCGTTTGCTGGATATCCTGGTCCAAATTCGTGAGCATCTTCCCTGGATCACTCGCGTGGGCACCTACGCCAGCGCCAAAGCGTTGCGCATGAAAACCGATGAGGAACTGAGGGAATTACGTGAGGCCGGGATCGGCATCGTCTACATGGGGCTGGAATCCGGCGACGACACCATTCTTTCGGCCATGAACAAGAACGGTGACAGCGCATCCATTATCAGCGAAGGACGCCGCGCCAAAAGGGCTGGCTTCAAACTCAATGTTACGGTTATCAACGGCCTCGGCGGCGTGGACGGTTCCATGGAACACGCTAGGGAAACCGCCCGCGCTTTGACCGAGATGGATCCGGACCAGATCGGCGCTCTTTCCCTCATGCTTGTCCCCGGCACGCCGCTCCATGATCAGGCTGAGCGAGGAGATTTCGAATTGCCCGACGCCCACGGCATGCTCACTGAAATCCGCGAAATGCTCGCAGGCTTAACGCTCACACGCGGCCTCTTTCTGGCTGACCACGCCTCCAATTATCTGCCGCTTAGAGTCAAGCTTCCTTCCGGTAAGGAACGCGCGCTGGCCGAACTGGACGCCGCACTAGCAGGAGATCGAAAGCTCCGCCCCGAAGACGTTCGCCGCCTTTAGTTTTTATCCTTCCTTGCCGCTGTACAGCGCGTAATAGCCGCTCGGCACAACCACCAATGTGAACAAGGTGGATGCCACCAAACCAAAGATGAGTGCCCATGCAAGGCCCGAGAAGATCGGATCCAGAGTAATAGGCCACGCGCCTAGCGCCGTGGTGAGCGCAGTCAGTACTATGGGTCGCATGCGGACAGCACCCGACTGCACGATGGCATCTTTAAGCGGTTTTCCGTTCTTTACTTCCGTCTGGATGAAATCGATGAGAACGAGCGAATTACGGATAACGATACCGCCCAACGCGATCATACCAATCATGGAAGTCGCCGTGAAATAAACCGGATCGCCAAACCCGCCTACGGAACCTCCAGCAATGATATTAAGCAACCAGAATCCGGGCAGGATGCCAAGCAATGTCAGCGGGATGGCCGACATGATGAGCAGAGGCATGATGAACGAACCAGTCTCGGCTACCAGCAGAATAAAAATACCCAGCAATGCGGCAGCATTGGCAAGGCCAAGATCACGGAACACATCCAGCGTGATCTTCCATTCGCCCTCGCCCGCCCAGTCGGCAATAACGCCCGGTGGCAGCGGTTTTTCCTTCAGTTCAGACTGCAAATCAAGCACAGCCTCGCCGGGCGGAACACCAGCGGTATCACCAAAGACATAGGCCACACGCTTGAGGTTCTTGTGGTAGATAGGCTGCTCTGCCGCGACTTCACGGAAAATGCCGATTTCGGCCAACGGCACCATGTGTCCATCGGCTGTTTTCATTTGCAGTTCACCGAGAGTGTCCGTGCTGATGCGCAATTCTTCCGGGAGTACCATGCGGACCGGCAACGGTTGCCGTTCACGGGGCAGATGCACCATGGCGGGCGTAGAGCCTGACAATGCGAGCCGCAGGGTTTCCACCACATCAGCAGCGGAAACACCATGCAGAGCGGCCTTTTCCTTATCCAGCACATAATCGACCATCATTCGATCGGCTTCAGACGAATCATCGAGATCAACAAGTCCGTGCCTGCCCGCCATCAGCATGGAGATGTGTTTGGCTCCCTGAATGAGAGTCCCGTAGTCCAGACCGGGAGTGCCATAAACTTCGGTAGTCAGGGTGGCAATGACCGGCGGACCGGGCGGCACTTCGATGAGCTTGAGCTTTGCCCCATTGCGCTCGGCAATGACAGCCAGCTCATTACGAAGGCGAAGGCCGATGGCGTGGGACTGCATGTCGCGCTCGGATTTGTCCGCAAGATTAATACGGATATCCGCCAGATTGGACTGCTCACGCCAATAGTAATGGCGGACCATGCCGTTGAAATCCATGGGCGAGGGCTGGCCTGCATAAGTAATGTAGTTAGTCACCTCGGGAACGGTACGCAGGAAGGCTTCAAAATCGCGCAAAGTACGATCTGTACGCTCCAAGGTGGTGCCTTCATCCATATCCACGATGAGCTGAAACTCGTTTTTGTTGTCGAACGGCAGCATTTTTAGCGGTACGAGGCGCATGAGCACCAACGCACCACAAATGCCCAGTCCGGCGAGTATACCGACCAGCAGGAGACGGCGGTTCCGCGCCTTTTCAAGAAATGGCGTGATGACGGATTTGTAGACTCCCAGCAGACGTTCCGACTTCGCATCACCTTTGGATTCTGACTCCTCGGCCACACCGCTCACTGGCGCGCGGTTCTTGAGCAGGAGGTACGCCATCCATGGCACGACAGTCAGCGCAGCCACGGTGGAGAAAGTAACGGTCAACGGGACATTGGCAGCCATGGGGGCCATGTAGGGGCCCATCATGCCAGTGATGAAAAAGAGCGGCGTGAATGAGATGATAATCGCCAGGGTGGACATGATGACCGGAGGCAGTACCTCTTTCACCGCATCCAGAGTTGCGTCCAACGGATTCTTCAACCCCATTCGGATGTGGCGTTGGATATTGTCCACATTGGTGATGGGATCATCCACCACAAGACCCAACGAAAGGATGAGCGCAAAGAGCGTCACTCGGTTGATGGTGTAGCCAAACAGGTAATTGACGAACAGCGCCAGCGAAAAGGACATGGGTACGGCCAGAGCGACCACAAGGGCCTCGCGCCAGCCAAGGGCAAAGGCAAGGAGCGCCACCACGGTGATAATGGCAAAAAGGAGCGAAGAAAGAAGTTCGTTGACCTTGGCCTGAGCGGTTTCGCCGTAGTTGCGGGTCACGGTTACAGCCACGCCTTCGGGCAGAACCGTGCGTTTCAATTCTTCCACACGCTCCACAACAGCATCGGCCACAGCCACGGCATTGACGCCTTTTTTCTTGGACAGAGCGAGGGTCACAGCAGGCCGGGAAGAGGAGGCATCCTGCTCGCCGATCTTGGCAAGATAGACGTCGGAGAACCCAATTCGGGAATAAGACGCAGGCTCCTGCGGCCCGTCCGTGATTTCGGCCACGTCGCGCAGGTAGACAGGTTTGCCGTCAAACACCCCCACTACCAGAGAGGCGGCATCATCCGCTGAGAGCAGAAAGGATTGGCTCACCACTTCAGTGGTCTTATCGCCGGACACAAAGGAGCCGGCAGTCATGGCGCGGTCCGCCCCCTTGAGAGCGCGGTATACTCCCAGTGGAGAAACATTGAATCCAGCCAGGCGGTCCGGGCGAATCTCCACCCGCACTTCACGGCTACGGCCGCTATGCAGAGAGACGCGAGAAACGTCCTCCACCTCTGCCAGCCTATGAAAGAGTTCTTCGGCCATGCGACGAAGGTCAAAATCTGTATAGCGGTCCTCGTATCCGTGATCCGCATGGACCGTGAGCCCCACGATGGGGACGTCATCTATCTCCACAGGCTTAACGGCCCAACTGGCCACAATGCCTGGGGCGACATCCTGATTCTTGAGGATGGTATTGTAGAGCTTGATAAGGGAATCTTCGCGGTCTTCGCCCACAAAGAAGCGGACGGTGACAGCGGTCATGTCTTTACGGGAAATGGAATAGACGTACTCCACGCCGTCAATCTGCCACAGGAGGCGTTCCAGCGGCGTGGTAACGAGTTTTTCCACCTCAGCAGCGGAAGCACCCGGCACCTGAACCATAACATCAGCCATGGGAACCACAATCTGCGGTTCTTCCTCGCGCGGAGTGACAAGGATGGCGGCAACACCGAGCAAAAGTGCAGCCAGCGCAAGAATGACCGACATCTGCGAAGTGAGGAAAAAACGGACAATGGAAGGGAGAACGCCGTCTGTGCGGCCTGCTTCACCGCTCATTTATTTGGTCTCCGTTGTCATACCGATACCCAGTGTTTCGCCACCGGACAAACCCGACAGGACTTCAACCTTGTCACCATGGACCTTGCCCGTCCGCACATACACCGATTCCCAACGGTCGTCTGACCGAACCATGACGGTCTCAAGCTGGCCCACCGCATGAACAGCCATTACCGGAACAAGGACCACCTCACGTTTGCCGAGCGGAATAAGCAGCCTCCCAAACATGCCGGGATACAACCCGCCCATTTCCGGGAGCTTGGCCTTGACCAAAAAAGAACGGGTAACAGGGTCGGCCAGCGGTTCGATTTCATCCACCGTGGCTCCAAGAGGGCCGCTCCCTTCCAGAGCGGAAACCATGACACCGAGCTTGTCGCCCAGCCGCACCTGCCCGATGAGAGATTCACGGACCATGGCTTCGATGCGCAAGGATGTGCCAGTGTGCAACGTCAGGAGCTCCTTGCCGGGAAAGGCCAGATCACCGGGTTCGGCCAGCCTGCGGGCCACCTCGCCATCTTCCTGTGCGATGATGGTGGTATAGTCCAAACCGATCTCAGCTTCCTGAACCGCTTTGCCAGCTTCGCCTTCTCGCGCCTTGGCAGCAGCCACGCCTTCTTTGGCCTGTCCAAGCCGGGCCTGAGCCTGTAAATATGAGGATTCCGCCTGCTCGACTTCCTCGGCAGTGACAACCTTTTGGTCGTGAAGTTTCTTCATGCGACCGTAAGTGGACTCGGTTTTAGCAAAAAGAGCCTTGGCAGCAGTGAGCGCGTCCCGTGCCTGAGCCGTCATTGACGATGTGGTCTGAGCAGCCTGGCGAGAGCGTTCCAGACGAGTCTGGGAGACCCGGCTATCAAGAATCACTAGCTTGTCACCAGCCTTCACCTTGTCGCCGGGGTGCACCAAAATTTTGGACACACGCCCTGTGACCTGAGCCTCCACGCGGACGTCTGTACGAGCCTTGATCGTGCCTACCGCATCATGCAGACGCGGCAGTTCTGTACGCTCAGCCTGCACGGTGGATTCGGGAGCATATACGGACTTGCCCTCCACTAAAGGGAGAGGATCAGAACCACAAGCAACCAACAGAAGCGTGGCCGCGACGGTGATGCCGGTGAGAATTTTTTTTATCATGAAAGGAACGTATCACAAGATGTGCAGGGTTTGCCATAACCTAGATCAAGACCCATAACAGGCAACCATTTGCTCCAACCTACGAGTACGGTATATTCCAAAGTCAGGAACCCTAAAAAAAGACACATGAACCACGCCATGAAAAAGCTTAATCAGATACTGCCCCACCGCCGTTCATCACCTCATACTCATACGAGCTAAAGGCAAGGAAGAGCTCCACCACGCTTCCCTGATAGCCTTCAGGGTCTATCTGGTATTCAATCCGACCTTGTAAAAAAGCGTCTGCAAAGCCAACGAAAGTCAGCCCACATGATATTCATGTGGGCTGACTTTCAAAATTACGACACGATTGGTCCAATACAATATAAATCGCATTAATCTCACGCCATGCTATTTAACAAAAGACCTTTTGAAATCATCAAAGGTAACATGTTTTGCCCAATTATTCTTTATCATCCGCTCAAGAGCATCATTGGTAATTTTCTTATATTCCTCAATACTACTCTCAGGCCAAGTTCGGGGGTCGGTATATGGCAAGCCTTCTTTGAGAAAACTTCTAGTTCCTAAAGTGGCGTCAGAAACCACATAATTATTGTAATCATTAAAGGTATTCATAACACCAATCGGACGGCTGGTCACACAACTATTGGTAGAATATCCCGCATAAACAAGATTTTTAATGTTGTTCCGTTCCATAACTTCAAAAAACTGCTCGTTTGAAGACAGCAGGTAATCTCCGAGGGCAATTGGAGCGCCTTGTTTATAGTTACTACCATAAGTAGCATGCATTATGAGAATCCCCTTGCTTCTGCAGAACGATATCAAAGGGACGATCTTATTCTGTGTTATTATTTTGGCATACTTTTGCCAATGTCCATTAGGGTAATTTCCCCAAACATCAATTAAAACCAATGCAGTCTCATTGGTCAGAAGATCCGACTGATCGATTACAAATTGATTCGGCTGATTATTCAATCTAGAACCATAATCAGCAGCATAGTTATTAACTACATCTCTTAAAAGCTTATAGTTGTAACCAAGAGACCCTATCTTAAATTCATCTTCAGTATAGTTAGGCTTAACAGTATTGCCACAATTATACCAATATAGCCCAGCAGAAACAACTATTAGCGCCACACAAATCAGTAAAACTTTAACTTTATTTAACATTAAATTAGTATAAAATGGTTAAGAGTATTCCAGATATTTAATATGCAAAAAGGATTCAATAAGCTGACTATACCGGCAAAGTCAAACGGTGAGTATTTCAAATAGACAAAACACTTTATCATATAACACTCGTCAAAACACAGCACAAAAAAAGTGCGCTGGCCGGTTTACCCGGCGGTCCCTGACTGCTTTCCCCTCAGTCCTAGGCTTCATGCGCACACTATGCTTGTGGCTGTCGCGACTCGTTTCGCTGATTTATGGCTTTATGAGGTTTTATCGCTGCGTACCCTCCGTCAAAGGTTAATCCACATATGTAATGGGCCTATCCCTTACGCCCTTATCCTCACATGTATTAAATAAGCATTCAAACAGGATTGTCCATAGGCACACTTGCGCCAAGGCATCTGATAGACAGAATTCCCCACCTACACGTTTACATCCAGGATCACCGCGTATCTTGATAAAAAAATCTGGACTATTCGCAACAACGCGATTGGACCGCAAACGCAAAAAAAGTGCGCCGGGCCGGATTCTCCGGCTTGGAACTAACCCAGTATTTCAAAATATACACTTTATAGTGGGTTGGTTCGGTATTCTTGGCGCACGTTGCTCTTTCTTGTGCAGGGGCGACTCCCTTCGCCATATGTCTTTAAGAAGAAATCGGTATCTATTTCCTTTCATCCTCCGTTCGGGTTTTTTGTTCTCCCCCAATGGGTTTGGGGGAACTCAGCCTTTGATTCATTTATACTCTTTCAAGAAAAAGCGCGCAAGGGGATTCGGGCAAATAAAAGGGCTTCTCCATGCAACCAATGAGGACACTTGGAGATAAAAATGAATATTCTTATCAAGAAGAGGGAGATCACCGCCCGGAGACAGGGTAAATAGGAAAGGAGCAATTATAACAATATATTGAAAGCAGGAGAGAAAGGCAAGCAGAAACACCGGATTCGTCATTTTGACGAATCCGGTGAAATGAAAAACGCTTTTGAGAGAGACTAATCGTCGAAAGGATCAGCGATCAGACTGGCGACCATGGCGGGGTCCAAAACATGCGCTTCAGCGCCCTGCTGAACCATTTCCATGGAGAGCCCCTGCACGGAGGTGCTAGCAGAACGCGCTTCCTGTCGGCCTGAATTACTGCTGACCATGTCCATGGCCGAATCCAAAGAAGATTCGGACGGCTGGGATTTGCGGTCGCGGATTTCCTGTATTTTACTGCTCAGGCGATCAAGGGTGGGATCGAGCGGTGTGGTCATAAATTCGATAGCGGGCATTTTGTTCCTCCTTGTCAATGCTGCAAAGAGAAAAGCAAAACCCGTGCGCGAAAAGAAATGTTTAATGATTATAAAGAAATATTAATTTACATAACTGAAAGATCAGGACGTTTTTTCCCGTTTCCACCGTGAGAACTGAACCGGAACAAAATAAAAAGTGGCAACCACTGCCGCAAAAAAGAGGGCGTAAACAATGGTGTATGTCTCTTCGCTCAGATCGTGGAAAAGCAACTTCCCCACCCAATAGGCGATAAATCCTTCACAATTTCTGGCTACACCCCCTCCGGCTCCGTGACGCAAGGCAGCTTCCAAGAGGGTCAAGGGGCACAGCTTCCCGGCCAGAGATTCAGCCAGCACAAATCCCATGAGGCCAACGTGAGTGAAACGAAACCACGGACGGCGAACGAAACGCCAACCGAGCCACGCCCCCGCCCAGATAACGGGCAGACCAAAGGTGATGAAAGTAGCAATAAAAAAATGAACCACCAGAATAACATCGGCCAGCAATATGATTTGGCCGTCTGTCATGACTAGTCGTCCAGTCCATCCAGAAAGCGGGACAACCCTTCGGGGTAGGCCGTATCCATGGTTAGGTAGCCAGTATTATGGTCGCCGATAAGCGGCATGAAGGACTTTGAACCGGGGTAGCTTTCGTACAGCCGTCTACCGATGGCGTATGGAACCACGTCGTCCTCCTCGGAATGAGCAAACAGAGCTGGCAGATCGATTTCAGATATGGCTTCCACGCTATTGTAGCTATAAGACGCCAACTGTCGCACAGGCAGCCATGGGTACATATACGCGCCCATATCGGGCACCGAGGAGAAGGTGGACTCCAGAACTATACCTGCTGGCCGAACGCCCTCTTGTTTCAGTTCGTTTGCCAGCCGGGCTGTGACCGCTCCCCCCAGAGAGCGTCCAAACAAAATTATTTGTTGTGGCGGGATGTGGCTTTCTTCCACCAACCAGTCCCAGGCAGCGCGAGCGTCTGCATACATCCCCTGTTCGGAAGGCTCCCCCTGACTCTGACCATAGCCGGAATAATCATACATGAAAGTGGAGTGTCCCATATCATGAAATATACGGAAAGTTTCCAATCGATGAGACACATTGCCACCGTTGCCGTGGGCAAAAAGAATGACGAACCGTGCGTTTTTATTGGGCAACCACCACCCGTGAATTCCGCTGCCAAGACGAGTGGTAAGGTTGACGTCTTCATACTCCAGCCCGATGTCATTCGGTGAAGCGACATGCTCAGTGCGTGGGAAAAAGAGGAGCCGTTTCTGGGAAAAATACATCCAGACTGCCACCATCAGATAACAGACAACGCCCGCAAAAAAGAATTTAGCTATAGTCCACATGCTCCGCTTATACATGGAATCCTATTCTTTGTGCACCCCTCTCTATACGAAAACCAGCGACGATAGCTGGGCAACGGATTTTCCGAGGAGCTTTCCCTTTGGCCACGGGGAGACAAAATCACCCATCACTGCCGCGAAGCGCCTCTGCTCCTCCCGGCATCCCCAACTATCTCTCAGGCAGATAAAGTCCTCTCCTCTTCCCATTTTTTCGACTTTCGTCTACCTTATCGCCCATGAATATCGCAGGCATAATCCTCGCAGGAGGACTCGGCACACGCATGGGCCACACCAAGAAGGCGCTCCTGGAAATTGGCGGTCAAACTATCCTCGACAGGCTGCTGACCGTATACCGCCCCATGTTCTCGGAAATCATCATCTCTGCGCGTAAGGCACAAGACTTCGCGGCCTGGGACCTACCCGTGGCCGAAGACCGATTCGCGGCGCGCTCCTCACTCACAGGCATTCACGCCGGACTGGACGCCATGACCACCAGCCACGGATTTTTCGCGGCGTGTGATGCGCCGTTCATTCAGCAGGGGTTGGTGGAAAGACTATTGGCCGAGGTCGAGCCAGAGGATGACGTGATCATCCCCCTCAAAGAAGACGGGTATAGGGAGCCGCTTTGTGCGGTCTATTCAAAGCGATGCCTGGACTTCATCGTTCCACAACTGGAGCGGGAGGATTTCAAAATCATCCGCTTTTTCGGGCATGTACGAGTGAAAGAAGTGCCCACGGCCAAGCTCATCGAGGGAGACCCCGAACTGCTTTCCTTCTTCAATGTGAATCGCCCCGACGATCTGGCCAAGGCACGGCGTATCGCAGAATCCGATTAATCGAGGATTTCCATATCCCACGGCTTGCGGACAAAGATACCGGGTTTGATATCCGGGTGATCGCAAATCATGACGCAGAACTGACCGGGATGAGAAATTTCCAGACCAAACTGTTGGTCATCTTCCAACCCATATTCTTCCGGCAGAAGGCGCGGACGATTCAAGCCGGGAATGAGCAATTCGATATCCTCAGTAGCCTTCCAGCGTGACTTGGTCTGCATGAGCCATTTCCCGCCGCCCCGATCTTCCAGCACACGGCCAAGCACTGGCCGTTTTTCTCCTGGAGCCGGAGGCATGGCAATGGCACCGCGTCGATCAGGATCGAAAAAACCCACGGTCAAAGGCCGCGTGGCTGCGTTGACCATCTCGGATAAATATTTCTCGGCCTTGAATTCCCCGGACTTGATATCGTCCAGTGCGGTCCGGTAAGCGTCCACCACCTGTGCAAGATATGCCGAGCTTTTGGTGCGTCCTTCCAGCTTGACCGAAGAGACCTTCATGCGCGCGAACCATTCCAGATAGTGAAGCAGGCACAAATCCTGGGCCGCAAAAAACTTAGTCCAATTACCGCCAGTATGAGCCAGCGTCAGGGCCGGATCGACCATGGGGTCGTCTTTTTTTTCATCATCACCCAGCGGCTCGAAACGAAATTCGTCATCCTCTTCTTCAAAGGTGAATTGATCGCCGTCCTCAATGGGGTATTCCCGAATTTCCCACAGCGGCTCGCCCGGTCGGGTGCGTTCCTCAAAGGTCACGGATGTCGGCTTGTACTCATACCGGCATGGATGCGAACATTCGCCCAGATTACCAGGCCGATCATTCAGGTAAGCAGACATGTAGCAGCGCCCGGAGACCGCCATGCACATGGCCCCGTGTACGAACACTTCCAGCTCCATATTCGGCATCTGAGTACGCGTAACAGCCAGCATTTCCATCAATTCCTGTGAGCGCAACTCGCGCGCCACATTCACGCGCGACGCACCGCATTCACGCCAGAAACGGACAGATTCCGAGTTGGAGGTATTGGCCTGAGTAGATACATGCACCGGAATCTCCGGCAACTCACGGCGCAATAAACGAATGACGCCGGGGTCAGCCGCAATAACACCATCCGGCTTCAGTTCCCGTAAAATTTCAATGTATTCTCTGATTTGCGGGATCATGGATTCGCGCGGATAGACATTGAGGGTGAAATACACCTTCACGTCCATGGCATGCGCCTTTTCAATCCCCTCTTCCAACTCCTCACGCGAGAAGCCGCCTGCGCCTGCACGCAGATTCAGGGAATCGCCGCCCAAATAGACAGCGTCGGCGCCGTACACAACGGCGGTTTCCAATTTTTCCATGTCCCCGGCAGGGACCAGCAGTTCCGGTATAAATATGTCTGGCATGTTGTTCTTAAGCTTCCTGAAATCGCAGTGGCGACCCTGTCAGGCTACATCAAAGTAGTATCGGATGCCAGATGGAAATATGGGGCAATCCGACAGGGCTTTCGGGAAGCCGCCGATGACTCTGCTAAAAGCAGCCTCCGCAGGCATTTACAGAAGTGGGCATACCAACTCCTATACGGGCAAGCCGCGCCCTCTGCGACGCTCTTTCATGGCTTCAAGCAATTCGGCAGGAACACGAAGACCGCCTTTACCCGCACCAAGACTGATATGCGGCTTAACGGACCCATGAAAATCGGAGCCGCCGGAAATAAGCAAATTGTTGCGTTCAGCCATCTCCCAATACCCTTTGGTCTGCTTCTCAGAATGTTCGGAGTAGACGACTTCCATACCATCCAAGCCCATTTTTTTGAGGTCGAGAACGAGTTCTTCGGTGGCGTCCATGGAAAGCTCAAGGGCAAAGGGATGGGCCAAAATCGAAGTGGCCCCGATCGTCCTAAGAATACGCAACGCCTTTTCCGGTGAGAGTTGGCGTTTTGGGACAAATGCCCGACCATTATCACCCACCCAGACCTTGAAGGCCTCGCCAATGGAGGACACAACGCCGAGGGAGAGAAGCTCCTGGGCAAAATGCGGACGCCCAACAGTGCCACTCGCCCGGGCAGCCACAGCTTCGTACGTAATGCTGATGCCCAAATGGCGGAGCTTTTCCACTATTTCGTGGTTGCGGCTTTCGCGCCCTTCAATGAGCCAGTCAAAAGCGGTCTTCAACTCTCCGGCATCTTCGGGCACCCAGAGAGCCACCATATGCAGCCAACCGGCTCCAACGGGCGATTCAAGACTCAGTTCGCAGCCCCGAATGACTTCCACACCGTATTCTTTTCCGGCGGCAACAGCTTCATCCAGCCCGCTCAACGTGTCATGGTCCGTCAAAGCTATGGCTGACAGCCCGATTTCACTGGCATGTCTCACCAATTCAGAAGGCGTAAATGTACCATCGGAGGCAGTAGAGTGGGTATGTAGATCGATCAGACTCATATAAGGTCCCGTTTGTTTCTTGAATTAATTCCCACGTTCTGTATCGTGGATATGGAAGGCTTAACAGCATACTCGGACACAGGTAAAGCAATCATGGACCAGAAACAATATTCCATTCTTATAGTGGATGACAGTGAAACAGACCGCGCTCTCTTGTACAATTATCTTGAGGAGCTAAATTGTATCATCACCCACGCTGTAGATGGTGAGGACGCTGTAGAGCACTGCGAATCCACTCGATTCGACCTCATCATGATGGATATAATCATGCCGCTCATGGACGGTGTGGACGCTATTCGTGAAATCCGGAAGATTGAAATTCACACCGGACGCACGAAGACGCCGATACTGGCCCTTTCCGCTGAAGAATCCGTGGAGACTGGGGTGGATTCCATGAGCGCAGGAGCCACTCGAATGCTGACTAAACCATTGAGCCGACAAGGTTTGTTAGACACGGTCAGAGAGCTCCTCAAAGCTGGAGCCTAAGGCTCGTTGCCAGCGGTAGTGCTTCCGTGTATTTTCCGCCACACAAGGAGAACATCATGCCACTCAAGAAAGAACTCATCAACATGCTCGCCTGCCCTCAGTGCAAAGGGAAACTGACCGTCAAACCCGCTGAAGATGGCCTGGGCTGTCCCAAATGCGAAGTTGTCTATCCGGTTAAAGACGACATCCCCATCATGCTGGTGGATCAGGCCATCAACGAAAGTGACTGGACTGGCTCCAAGTAGCTTTCCCGATCATTTGATTTTTTCTGTGCCGCGCCCGTTTTCGGGTGCGGCACAACTTTTTTCCACAGCCCCTCTTGACGATTAAAAAAGCATGCCTACCTTTTTAGCCACCACACGAAAAGGAGGTGTGCATCATGGTAATCGATTTTAATACTCTCAATAATTTTCCGTCCCGCTTCGATGGGGTTTTTGATGATTTTTTCAAATCCCCCACGGCCACTAATCGCCGCATGGCTTACCCCCCGCTCAACTTGAGCAATGACGAGGACGCCATATATGTGCGCGCTGAAATCCCCGGAGTGGACCTTGAAGACGTGGAACTCGTCCTTACAGACAAGTCACTGATTCTCAAAGGCGAACGTCGTACTCCGGAAGGAAAGCTCTTCCGCCAGGAGCGCCCGACAGGTGTTTTCCACAGGGTTGTCAACATTGGCGTGCCTGTTGAACGAGACAAAGTCTCCGCCGCCATGGTGGACGGCATTTTGACCGTCACTTTGCCCAAGGCAGAAGAAATCAAGCCGCGAACCATCAGCATCAACGTCCAGTAGGGGTGTGTTATGAACAACATCATGAAACGAGAAGATACAAACGTAAGCCGTTTCCGCCCTGCTGCCGACATTGTGGAACGGGAAGATGGGTTTTACATCCTGATGGATATGCCTGGAGTGAAGCGCGAAGACATGGTCATTGACCTTCAGGATGGAGAATTAACCATCTCAGGCAAGACCTCCTTGGCACAAGGAGAGGATGAACAGTTCAGCTCGGCGCAATTTGGAGACGGTGAATACGTCCGCTCTGTGTCCATCACAGATATTGTGGACCGAGAGAAGATCACAGCCAATCTCGATGGCGGCGTGCTTGAGTTACACCTACCGAAGGTTGAGCGCATTCAGCCCAAACGCATTGAAATCATGAATTACTAGCAGATTACTACACTAAAATTACACATGAAGGTCGGCCCTGTTGGGTCGGCCTTCTTTTTTGTGGGGAGAGAGGAGAAGGCAGAAGGACAGAACTTCCAAATCGGCTGTCCTGCTAATTTGAATGAGAAAAACAAAGGGACAAAAAAGCCCCGGTTCGATGTCTGAACCGAGGCTTTTCGACGGTCTTTTAATGTCCGCTAATCATTCATTTCCTCGATCAGTGCCCGTAACTTGAGGGAGAGTCGGGCAAGTTCGGTGATGGCTTCAGCAGACTGATTCATACCTTCCGCTGTTTCGGAAGCGATGAGATTGATATCATCTACGGCGCGGTTGATTTCTTCGGACGCTGCGGACTGTTCTTCGGCGGCGGTGGCAATAGACTGCACCTGACCGGAGGTTTCGTCGGCAAAGTCAACAATCCGCTCCAGAGCCTCACCGGACTGGTTGGCCATGTCGGTGGCTCGACCAACAGCTTGGGCTGCGTGGTCCACGGACTTGATATTGGCGGCGGCACCATCCTGAATAGTCTGAATGGCGGCAGCCACATCCTTGGTGGCATCCATGGTCTTCTCGGCAAGCTTGCGGACTTCATCAGCAACAACTGCGAATCCTCGACCAGCCTCACCCGCCCTAGCAGCCTCGATGGCAGCGTTGAGCGCGAGAAGGTTTGTCTGGTCGGCAATGTCTTCAATGACATTCATGATCTGGCCGATGTCCGTGGCCTGATTGCCAAGCTGCCCCATGGACTGCTTGAGGGTTTCAGTCAGTTCGTGCACTTCCTTGATAGCCCCGATAGCATCCTTGACGACAGTGGCCCCATCCTGGGCCTGTTCCTTGGCATGTTGTGCGGAGGATGCGGAGTTGGAGGAATTTCGGGCGACCTCAAGGACCGTGGCGTTCATTTCTTCCATGGCCGTAGCGGTCTGGGTTGTACGATCATGCTGAACAGAAGCTCCCTGACTGACCTGATCTGCCTGAGACGAAAGTTCCTCGGCAGCACTGGAGACTTGCTCGGCAATGAGGGAAGCATCACCGGCAATACGCTGCATCTTGGTGAGAAGCGTGTTGGTCTTGGCCTCCTGCTCTCTGGAATCGTTCATAGCTACTTCGGCTTCACCCTTGGCTACTTCAGCCTCTTCCTTTTTCTGAGCGGCCTCGGTCATCTTGGCCTTGAGGTTGGCGACCATTGTGGAGATGGCGCGTTCAACCACACCAAGCTCGGCACCAAATCTCCCTTCCGGGCTGGCATCCAAATTGCCGGAGGCTACATCCTGAGCAAAATTGCGGATACGGAAAAGAGGAGAAACAATAACTCGGTTCACGAGGATCCACGCAATTATGCTGATGAAAAGCAGAATGACGACGGTCTCAGCTGCAGTATATAGCTCGGCTTGAACAATCTTGGCATTGGCTTTGTCCAGAGAGGCAATTATTTCAAACGCCCCATGAATCTCACCAGATTTCCACCCTTCGAGAGTGCTACCGAACGGATCGCGGCTGCCCTTAGGGTCGCCATGACAATAGAGGCAATCCTTGGTCAGACGAATGGGTCGGAAGTAACGGATTTGGTTGTCTTCAATCAGGACATATTCTTCAAGATTCTCGGCCTTGAGCTTGGCGAGAACTCTATTTTCCAGTTCTGTGGGCTTGTTCTTGGGATTGCGGGGCGCAACCTTGGGGACCCTAAATTTATACTCCATGGCCTCGGCGTTGCGATCGGCCATATTGATGGCAGTGATGATGGGGACAGCATGAAGGAGTGCTTCCTTGGACTTAATCTGGTCAAAAGGCTTGATGACGCCCATTTCCAGCTTTGTACCCATCTCATCGCGGGCAGCTTCAGCCATAAGAATCACGGCACGACTCTGGTGCAAAATATCTTCGATACTCGCTTCCTTGATCTGCGAGACCTGCTGCACGGCGAGTACAACCGAAACGATGATAGGTCCAAGTATGACCAGAACCAGCACTTTCCATTTCAAACTAATATCTTCAAACATGGCTAACCTCGATTGAACACCAAAAAAAGAGAGTTTTACGCAATGTAGCAGAGATTGCCATCAGAACACATGATAACCCCAAGAATTCCGGCCCATGACCAAAGTCGTATAGACTGATCCTGCCCAGCGCCTTAGATGGCCCAAGTGTCGAGATCGATAAGCCCAAGACGAGCGGAATACCGGATAAGCTCCACGGTTGATTTGAGTCCGAGTTTCTTCATCAAATTGGTGCGATGATTTTCCACTGTCTTGGGGGAGATGAACAGCTTATCAGCCACTTCCTTGGAATTCAGCCCTTCGGCCAGCATCCGCATGACTTCCTGCTCACGGGCTGTAAGTGTCGAATAGGGATCCTTTTTACCATCACATCCCACATCCTTGGCTTGGAGCAGTTTGAAAACCACCTCTTGCGACAGAGCGTTATCCAAAAACATCTCGCCCTTAGCCACGGTATCGAGACCCTTGATAAGATTGGAAGCAGCGGACTCCTTGATCAAGTAGCCCATGGCGCCGACACGAAATGCCTCGACTATATAATCCGGCTCGGAGTGCATCGAAATGATAATAAATCGAGTGTCGGGCAAGGTTTCCCTGAGTTCTCGGACGACCTGTATGCCATTTTTACCTGGCATGGAAATATCCACCAACATGATGTCTGGCCGGTGCTTCTTGGCCATGGCAATGCCTTCCCTGCCGTTGCCCGCCTCAGCCACCACCGAATATTTTTTATCGCGATTGACGATGGTCTTCAGACCTTCCCGGAACAAAGGATGATCGTCGACAATAATAAGTTCCATAATGCTTAACGCCTCCTGGCAGTGGTGATGGGTACCTTAAAGATAATACGGGTTCCGCTTCCGACACGGGATTGAATTTCCATGGAGCCACCCACAAGGCGTGCCCGTTCTTCCATGGACTTGAGGCCCATCCGTCGTTCATCAACGGACTGAGCCACACGCTCATCCACATCAAACCCCTGGCCGTTGTCGTTCACACGGATAAGGAGATCTGGATGACTGCCCACCAATCGGACCGAAGCCCTGTCGGCCCCAGCATGCTTGCTCATGTTGGTAAGCGATTCCTGAACCATGCGGTAGACATTGATTTCCGTATCAAAATCCAACTTGATCTTTTCAATGCCCACGGCTGAAAAGTCAATATCAACACCTGATCGGGAGGAAACTTCCTCGCAATGACGTTCCAGGGCCATGGTCAGGCCGAGCTGATCCAATGCAGGCGGACGCAACCCGTAAGCGATATCCCGCACGGCAGCCACAGAATTACGGACAATGGACGCAACAGCTTCACACCGCTGGTAAACAATCGGATCAACCTGTGAGACTCCATCGAAAAGAGTCTCAATGTTAAGCACTATCGATGAAAGATCCTGAGCCACCTTGTCATGAAGATCACGAGCAATTCGCTGACGCTCGTCCTCCTGAATGCGTAAAAGCTGCTGGGTGAGAGAAAGGTTGTGCCGCTGAGCATTCTGACGCTCATTGATTTCCTGAGTGAGCTGTAGGTTGGCATCCGACAACTCGGCCGTACGCTTTTGAACGCGCCCTTCCATGTCTCTGTGGGCCAGACGAAGTTCCTCTTCCAATCGTTTGTGAGAAGAAATGTCCGAAACGATTTCCATATGGGCAGTTTTCCCGCCCCACATGATGGATTTGACACTGATAGTTACCCAGCGGACCTCGTCGTGAGCGGTAATGATACGAAGCGAGCCAAATGCCTCTCCGGTGCCGCTGGAAACAAATCCATCAAAAAGGTCACGAGCTATAAGTGCGTCATTGGGATGAATGAGATCAAACGGGGTGAGCCCCTTGAGCTCCTCCATGGAATAGCCGAGAATAACGCCTACGGCATCATTGATGAAGACGGGCTCGTTATCTTGAACGACAACCACGCCCTCCTGCGCGTTCTCAACCACCACGCGATACCGCTCCTCAGACTCCACCAGCGCCTGCTCTGCCCTTTTGCGTGGAGTTACATCGATAAGAGAAACAATAACACGAGACAGGCTATCCTGATATTCGGGCGGCACCAGGAAATGGACCATCACCCAGATAATGTCGCCTTCCAAAGTACGGTGGGTAATCTCACCACAATACTCGTAACCACCAGACGCCAACAGAATCATCTCCTCAGTAAAGGCAGCCATGGAACTTTCTGTGAGGACCTTATCCAGATTGCCAAGGAGATCTTCCGTAGATTTGGCCCGAAGCAGGTCCAGTGTAGCTTTGTTCACAGCCACCACATCAACCAACGTGGCGCAATGCCCAAGCTTGTCAGGATTGTCATAAAAGAACTTGCGGAAATCATCCACGCCCTGACTCTTAAGTTCATCAAAATACGCCTTGAGTCGAGTGAGATCCTCCTCCCACAGAGAAATAGGCGAATCCTCGAACAGCGCACGGAAGCGAGCCTCTCCCTGACGAAGGGACTCCTCATGCTCCTGGCGTTCGCTAATATCACGCGAAACGCCTTGATATCCTACAAGGTTAAAATTCTCATCATAGAGGCCTTTCACCACGGTCTCGGACCAAATTCGATGGCCATCCTTATGATACAGTTCTGCTACCAATCGGTTCACATGCTCATAATCACCACGCTTCTCAGCTTCACGCCTGTCATGATGAGCATGCTCCATGGCGAGCATTCCTTCCTCAGACATTAGCTGAGGATACCCTATATTCACAAGCTCATCGACTGTGTATCCCAAAAGCGTGGTCACTGAAGGAGTGGCATAGGTAAAGGTGAAATCATTATCCATTCGCCAGATAACATCAGTACTGTTCTCCGCTAGAAAACGATACTTTTCCTCGTTCGCTTTAAGAGCATTTTCTGCCATCTTTGCGTCAGTGATGTCAGAAATAATACCTTCCACAGCCAAAGGCGCACCATCGTCATCTTTAACCAAAGAGATGCGCTGGGTAATCCATCGAATGGAGCCATTTTTGTGAACGATCGGCACTTCATAAGTGGATCGAACACAACCCGTATTAAACTCCTCCCACCACTGTTTGAAAAGATTCCGGCAATCACTGGAAGCCAACGTCTCAAAGAATCGAGGTGTTTCATTAAATTTCTGAGGCTCATATCCGGTAATATTCTCTACGGCAGAGCTGATATAGTCATACTTGCCATCCTTGAGGCGGATACGAAACAGACAATCACTGGTATTTTCCGAGAAGAATTTCAGATGCAATTCTGTCTGAGTCAGGGCGTTACGCAACCGCCGTGAGGCCGAGGCATCCCGCATGATGGAAATGATGTGGGTTAACTCGTTATGCCTGTCGAAGATAGGGTCAAAACGGGCCCACACAGAATAGAGGCGTCCCCGCTTTGAACGAATGACATATTCCCCTTCCCAGCTCTCATCCCGCTGCATGGAAGGTAGGATAACATCCAAGTAGAGTTCCATCGTCTCGGGCGGAAGGATTTCCTCTCTGGGGCTACGCAAAATCTCTTCCATGGAATAGCCATAAAATTCCAGGAAAGCGTTGTTGGCAAAAATGGGGCAAAAATCAACACCCCGAATAGCCATGGCGACGCCCGATGATTCAAGAATTTTTTTAAAGAGATGGGGACCAAGCCCGCTATCTTGAGCTGTATTCTGAGTGGTATCCGGTTCTTTTTTCACGTTCACCAATGCAGGTTGTGGTTATTCCACCCAATAAGGGCATGAAAAAAGAAAATAGCGTAAATAGACGATAAATGAAAGATGCCTATATTAATCATCTATCTGCTGAATCCAGGAGGTAGCCAGTCGAGCATGGTCTTCGGTAACCGACTCCACCCATCCTGTGCTCTGTACGAGATCACCCGCCATGCCCGCATCCTCTTTGGTCGGAGCAAGGACTATGGTAAATCGCTTGTGATTCTTGTCCCGGAGCTCTTCCAACATCGTCCTGAACGACTCCCACCTAGCCAAATCCTTGCCCGTGATGAGCCAAAGAACAGGCATTTCCAAGCGAGCCAGAGCGATCCGGTCCGGCATATCAGCCGGAGAAGTCGTGTCGGTCACCATGCAAACCATGTAGGCCGGAGAAAGAGCACCTCCCTTGGCCGCTCGGACCGCAATGGGGATCCCGGGACCGTTACCCCATAAGCCTACATGCCGGAAGTTGACCTGAGCCACGTTACCAAAATGGCTCAAGGCAGCACGGGTGTTGGATACCAATTGATTGACGGAATCCCTGGGCGGTTCATCCTCTCCACACCACTTGGGCATGACAGAAAGAGACGCCAGTCCCTGAGCAGACAGAGCGCGAGTAAATCCAAGAATCAGACCGCGCGACACACATTGATCGCCATGCACAAAAACCACACCCCGGTGGTTTTTCCCTTCGGGCGGCAATGAAGTATAGGCCTTCAAAAAACCGCTATTGGTGGGGATGGTCACTTCTTCCTCGCGGACATGGACCTTGCTGGGGTAATGGGCCAGGCGATCATCTTTAGAGACGAGAATGAATCGCTCGATACGGTCATTCTTGGCCAGAAAAATAACAATACCCATAACCGGTTCATCCTCTTCAAGAGAGGGACCGATAGTGTAGATGTATTTGCCCGACTCCTTCAGTCGACGAAGGGTCTTGTGCTTGGAGTCATAGAGAAGGAAACGACCATACTCGGTATTGCGAGCGTCGATGATGGAAACAATCCGTCCATCTCTGACCTTGAACTGACCAGAAAATTCAGAAGAGGAATAGGAATAATAGTCCGCCATCATGGAGCGACCAAAGCGGGCCTCATGGCCCCGATGGGCAATGATGTCATCCTTACGCAATATGATCTTGTTGCGAACCTCCTCCTGCACTGGTTCAGCTTTCATTGCCTCTGGTTTGATTTCAGGCTTGATGACAGGAACCTTGACCGGACTGATTTCCACAATGTTCGATTCCGGTGCAGCAGCTACTTTCGGTTCTGCTGGCGGCACCGGTTCGAGCGGAGGCGCGGGAGGCTGACTATCCAGAACGATAGTCTTGTCCATAGGCAGAGATTTAGCTGGAGGAGGTTCGGACGCAATCGGCTCTGGCTCGGGGATGATCGGTTCCGGTTTGGGAAGTGAAGCCGGGAGTGGCACGGGCTGGATAATCTCCTCTGGCTGCTCCACATCAATCAGTTCGACTTCGAGAAGATCCTGCAAATCGCGCGGGGCCAGATGCACGGTCTGTATCAGGAGAACTGCAACTGCCACGTGCAGAAAAATGGAAAGAAGCCAGCTTGCATACTGCATGGGACTGCCCGGCCAGAAGTTGACACCACTCATACGTCTCCCCGAGGGGGATTGCTCCTCATACTCTGAGGGGCCGTGCACATTTCAAGAATATCCAATAATATTTCATTCGTACTCCCGCAGCCAAGTGAATGCAAGGCATATCCACAGTAACTCGTTGGCATTTCAGACGATAAGGGTTGGTTTTGCATTCAAAAACCAATCCCCCCAAAAATAATGGCAAAAGAATCTAACCGGGTTGTCCTCACCGCAAAGTCGGGATACTAAGGTAGTGTGGAGCACGGCGTTAATAATACTATCAAAAAAGCAGTGGCATGGAATCCAAATTGAAAATATTGATCCTGGCCGGTAAGCAAGCGGATGAAGACCTCATCACCCAACTAGTGGGCAACGATGAAGCCAAATTCTTGCGGTATACCATGGTGTCCCGAGGCGTGCGAAAGCTGGAATCAATCAAAGCCAATCTGGTCTTGCTGGTGCCGGACCCGGATGACGATACCTGGGAGCGTGCAATCAAACGCATTCAGAACGAACATCAGACATGGGCCATCCTGCTCGGAACCGAGATATCAGACATGGGAAACAGAGCCCTGGCCGCAGGAGCATACAGTTCCTACGATCTGTCCAACATGGATGCAGAGAGTCTGCCCCGCTGCTTCTCCCACTTAGAGCGCCAATTAAAGCTGGAAGCAACCCTGGCTCGTGAGCGACAGATGGCCGACTGGGTGGAAAAAACCGCTCGACTCGGCAGCTGGATTACGGCCCCTGAGAGCAAGGAAATCCAATGGTCCCAAGGCATCCACCGCATATCAGAAGACAAAGGGCGACTCACCAAAGACTTCTCCAGCATGCGCCAATTCATCCACCCTGAAGACTTGGAAATCTATGACCAAGCCTACCGATCAACGTTTGAACAGGGATGGTCTCTGGATTTCGAATACCGAGTAAATACGGGCAATGACAAAACCCGCCACCTCTATCTTCACCAGCGCGTGGACCATGACGAGGAGGGGAAATCAAAATCGGTTTACGGCATGGTTCACGATGTCACCCCGGAACGAGAATTTGAAAATTTCCTGTTCCGGCGCGATGAAATCCTCCAGGTGGTAGGTTCTCTGGCCAAGCGCTTCCTCAGCAATCCAGCTTGGCAATCCGGCTTGAATGAAACACTGGCCGCTCTGGGAAAAGCTGCGGAAGTCACCCGCATTTTCATTTTTCAAAAACAAGGCCGAAAGCTCAACGAGTCTCGATACTCCATGACCTATGAATGGGTTGACGACTCAGTGGAGCCAGTCATTCACCTCCCCATGGTGCAAAACCAAACATTCGCCCCAATCTTTGATCAGTGGATTCGCACCATGAGCGAACACAAAATTGTGGCTGGACATGTCCGCAATTTTCAAAAAGGAGAACGGGCTTTCTTTCAACAGCTGAAAACACAATCCATTCTGATGGTCCCAGTCTTTGTGGGCAGCACATGGTGGGGGTTTATAGGCTTGAGCGAAACCCGCGAAGAGCGGGAATGGATGCCCGGCGAAATCGAATCCATCAAGATGGTGGCAGGTATTCTCGGCGGCGCTATTTTGCGCGAACGCATGGAAAACCAGCTGAAATCTGCAAACCGGTCAGCCGAAGAATCACGTCAGGAGGCCCTGGAAGCCAGTTTGGCTAAGAGTCGTTTCTTGGCTAACATGAGCCATGAGATTCGCACCCCTATCAGCGGCATTCTCGGTATGGCCGAAATGACCATCACCACCGGATTGACCACTGAGCAACGCGAACATATGGACATGATCCGGGACGGCGCGCGTTCACTGCTCTCCATCGTCAACGACATCCTCGACATTTCCAAGATCGAAGCGGACAAGATGGAACTCAAGACCGAGGACTTCGAGCTTCGGCCACTCATTGAAAGTACCCTCAGAAATTTCGCACCTGTGCTGGAGAAAAAACCGCTCTCCCTCAACCACAGCGTAGCCCAGGCCATCCCCTCTTATATCCATGGAGATCCGGACCGCCTCGCTCAAATCTTGCGCAATCTTATCGGCAATGCACTCAAATTCACCGAGCGGGGCCACGTAGATGTGACAGTCGAGATATCAGAACGGCAAAACGGCCGTATCTGCCTACTATTTACAGTAGAGGACTCGGGCGAAGGTATTCCGGAAGAGATGATCGACACGATTTTCGACTCCTTCACCCAAGCGGACAGCTCGACACGCAAAAAGCATCAGGGCACCGGACTGGGACTAACCATTTCTCGCAAATTGGTACAGATGATGGGCGGCGATATCGACGTTAAGAGTCATCTCGGCCTTGGTTCTTCTTTCTCCTTCACCATATGGCAGGAAGTGCCAAAACAAGTGGTGAAAAAGAACGTAGCGGCAGAATCTCTCATGCCCAAGGGGATGCATCTCAACATCCTCATGGCCGAAGACAACCCCCTCAATCAAAAATTTCTCACCCACTTCCTTTCCATGTTCGGGCACGAAGTAACCGTTGCCGAAAATGGAATAAAAGCTTTGGAAGCACTCAAGAAATTAGGACAAAATGTAGACCTCGTTCTCATGGACATCCAAATGCCGATAATGGGCGGAATTGAGGCCACCAAGGCCATTCGCTCATCCGACGGCAGACTCTTTGACCCCTCCGTACCTATCATCGCGTTAACCGCTTACGCCATGAAGGGAGACAAAGAACGCATGTTTGCAGCAGGCATGGACGACTATGTCAGTAAGCCTGTAGACATGAAGGAGCTCTCTGCCGCCATTGCCCGCGCCGTGGTCAACCACAGTAGTTCGTCCTCCAAGAAAGGGGCCGCGATGCCCTTTGGTCAGCAGGAACGGCAATCAGGCCAGCCCGCCACTGTCCAGCTAGACATCGACAGCCTCATCGCGCGATTTGATGGCAACATAACACTGCTCGGCGAGATACTGGATCTCTTCCTCGATGAAGCTGAGTCCAAACTGACAAATCTTGACCAGGCCATGGCTGATGGAAACATGGAAGAACTGGGCGCGGCGATCCACTCAATCACCAACATTTCCAGCCATGTACTGGCCATGGATATCGTGGAGATGGCACGGGAGTTGGAGAAACGATGCTACAGCGAACCCCTGGATAAAGTCGCTCCGGACATCCAGAAGCTTAAACCTCTTTTCATGGCCCTTGTCGACGCTGTTCGAGAAAAGGCTCCAACCTTGTAAAGCTCATGCTCATTTGCATTTTTCCAGACGTGCGATTACACTGGCTTCAATGCTGGCCCATAATGGGCGCGGGTGTGAAAAGAAAGGCGGAACAGGATGCTTGTCAGAGATTGGATGACCAAAAACGTCTTGTCCCTGGGGGTCAATTCCTCAGTTATGGACGCAGCCGAAATTCTGCGCGAAAAGAACATACGCCAATTCCCGGTCCTCGACCCCACAGGAAAATTGGTGGGCATCATTTCCGACCGCGACATCCGCGACGCCATGCCGTCGAAATTCATCCCCGGTGACGCTGTAATAGAAAAAGGCGGCGGTCTTTACACACTCACGGCCGGGGACATCATGACCCTGGACCCAGTCACTGTGACCACAGACACGGCGATAGATGAAGTGTCCGACATTCTGGTCAAGTACAAGATCGGCGGCATTCCTGTCGTGGATGATGGTCAGCTGGTCGGTATCATCACCCAGATAGACGTGCTCCGTTTCCTCTGCTCCGTCTCCGGCACCAAACAAAAAGGCACCCAGTTAGCCTTCCGCCTCAACCCACAAAGTTCCCCTCTGGCCGACCTTCTTTGTGATCTGCGCGATATGGAACTCACCTTTTCCGGCGTGTTCATGGCCAGTGATGGCGACCACCGCAATACCTACATCCGTGTGGATGGCATGGGCGAAAATTCCGTCGAAGACGTGGTCGACGCCCTTCAGATCAAGTACCAGGTGCTCTTCTACGTGAACGAAGGCATCACCGTAGACGTTAGTTAACCACCCCGATCTCAATTTTCCAGGCCGTTTCCACACAAGGAAACGGCCTTTCTTTTGAACGCCCTTTTGCTCCTCCGGCAAAACCTGCTATCATAAACGCATGTCCAACCACGCTCTCCAAAATGCAGCCCAGGTGCTGAAAGATTCCCGATGTACTCTCGCTTTCACCGGCGCAGGCATCTCAGTGGAGTCCGGCATACCGCCCTTCCGGGGCCCGGGCGGCGTCTGGTCAAAATACGACCCCGCAAAATTCGAGAAAGCATACTTTAAGCGGCACCCCAAAGAAGTGTGGCCTCTGCTCAAGGAAATCTTTTACGGCAACCTGACTAAAGCTAAACCCAACGCAGCGCACCACGCCCTGGCAGCCTTGGAAGCAGCAGGCAAGCTGGCAGGCATCGTCACTCAGAACATCGACGGACTACATCAGGCCGCAGGGAGTGAAGTGGTCCACGAATACCATGGTTCAACCCGACGATTGCAATGCATGTCCTGCCGAACCCTTTTCAACACAGCCGACATTTCGCTGGAATTGGTTCCGCCACCCTGCCCCACATGCGGCGGACTGCTCAAACCGGACTTCGTCTTTTTCGGTGAAGGTATCCCTACAGAGGTGCACACAGCTTCGACAGCACTGGCGAAACAGGCGGAGGTCTGTCTCGTCGTGGGCACCGGCGGGCAGGTAATGCCAGCGTGCCGAATCCCCTACATCGTAAAGAATAGTGGCGGCATAGTCATCGAAGTAAACCTTTATGACTCAGACTACTCCTACACCACATCCGATTACTATCTCCAAGGCAAAGCCGGAACCATGCTCCCGGAACTCGTCCGAGCAACATTGTCATAACTCCACCCCAATCGGTGCAACGACGCGACCAACCCATTTCAGGAATAATAAAAGACCCCACGTAATAGCACGTACGCGGGGCCATAGGAAAACTCCGAACTGTGCCGCTCGGTCAAGCGGCACAGCATACGGAGGTGTTCTATCGTGGAAGGAGAGAAGTGCTCGGTGCGGGCCATATGACCCGCACCGAGTGTGTTGTCGTTACTAGCTGGTCATCCGCTTGACCGGGCGGCCGAGTTTGGCCAGGAACTGCTTCCTGGACATGGGGCCTTTCTGGATGGAGGAAGCGTCTGCGGACATCATTTCGTAGTAGTCGTCCGGGGACGTCTGCACGAGATAGATGACACGAACGTCTTCGTAGTCCACCAGTTCGGCATCGGGCCACTTCATCTGAGCTTTACCGAGAGCCTTTTCTGCAAGAGCGAGCATCTCGTCACGTTCACCGAAGTTCATGGTGCCGGTGGGACAAGCTGTCACACAAGCGGGCTTCATGCCAATTTTCACACGGTCGATACACATGTCACATTTTACAACCTGGCCGGTCTCCTCGTTGACACGAGGGATGTCGTAGGGGCAGGAGGCGCGGAATGCGTCCTTGTCTGCTTCCTTGGCGGTCAGATCGGTGTAGACGACGGCACCGGTTTCCTCATCGTGAACGATGGAGCCTGGAACGGTCATGGCATCGAGACACGGCGGTTCGACACAGTGACGGCACTGTTCCGGGAAGAACAGCCATTCCAGCTTATTGTTCACTACCACTTCATTGAAGCGGACGAGACGGATAGTCTTGCCGGACAGGTCCTTGGGATTCTGGTGGGAACCCCAATTTTCGGTCTGTTCAGCGGGCAGTTTCTTCCATTGCTTACAGGCAACCTGGCAACCACGGCAGGCCGTACACTTGGTCAGGTCGACGAAGAATGTCTTACTCATGTGTCATTCCTCCTTTACGCCTTACGGACGTTGACCATGAAGGCCTTGGTTTCAGGGATACCCGTGTTCGGGTCGCCAACGGACGGAGTCAGGATATTAGCAGAATCGCCGCCATCCTTGGGCCATGTCCAGCCGAAGTGCCAGGGGAGTCCAATCTGATGGACCTCGGAACCCTGGACCAGGAAGGGCTTGAGTCGTTTGGTGACAATGGCCTTGGCCCAGATGCTACCTCGGACGGATTCGACCACGACCTTTTCGCCGTTTTCAAATCCTCTGAGCTTCGCAAGTTCCGGACTCATTTCAACAAACACCTGAGGTTCGCACTCGGTGAGCCAGGAGCAGTTACGGGTCATCAGGCCAGTCTGCCAATGCTCGGTGACACGATAAGTGGTGCCAACAAACGGGTACTTGGGATCACACACTGCCTTGACTTCCTGATCGTAAGAAATCGCAGTGGGGTTATGCAGGGTCCCGGAGAAGGGATGAGACTTAATCGGGCATTCCAGCGGTTCGTAGTATTCAGGCAACGGACCATCAGCGCGGCCGGGGCCGTAAAGCTGACCGAAACCATGCTTACGCATGATAAACGCGTACTTGGAGCCGGGCTTCCAGCCACCATCGGGGACGTCACCGATCCACTTCTTGCCGTTCCATTCGATGACCGGCTTATTCGGTGCATAAGGCTTACCGTTCAGATCAACGGAGGCTCTATTGTACAGAATGCGACGGTTAACGGGCCAGCACCAGGAGAAGTTCGGGTACAATCCGATCTTGGCCTGCTCTTCAGTCTGCGCGAGGTCACGGCGAGCGGCCATGTTACCCTTTGCAGTGTAGGAGTTACAGTACAGCCAGTTACCGGAGGTCGTGGAACCATCGGCCTGGAGGTATGCAAAGCTGGGAACCTGGTCGCCCTTCTTGAACTTCTTGCCCTTGACTTCGATGTCGCGGGTGAAGTGACCATTGATGAGCTTGGCAGTCTTGTGCGGATCGAACACGCCATCGGTGGCGATGCCATCCCAAGTAAGCTTGGTAATGGGTTCGGGATACGCGCCGCCATCTTTCTTGTAGAGGGTCTGGATCTCATGCATCAATTCGTACATGAGGTCGCCGTCCGGCTTCAGACCGTGCGGAGCGTCCGGACCTTTATAACGCCACTGCATCCAGCGACCGGAGTTGGTGATGGAACCTTCCTTCTCAATGGAGACTGCGCAAGGCAGGAAGAAGACTTCGGTCTTGATCTTTGTGGGATCCATACCCGGGCCTTCCCAGAACCAACCGGTCTCATTGGGGAAGATGTTGACGTTAACCAGCCAGTCGAGCTCGCCGAGTGCTTCTCTGTTCTTGTTGGCGTTGGCGCCGGAACAGGCGGGGTTCATGCCCCATGCAAACAGACCTTCGAACTGACCCTTGTGCATTTTGTCGAACAGGCTGAGCCAGGAGTATTCGCTGGCTGCACCGGAGTCGAGGCGAGGCAGATACTGGTATGAATCCGCCGGGGAGTCATCTTGCCACATGGACTTGAGGAGAGAGGCGGAATACTTGGGATAATTCTGCCACCAGTTGGCAGACATCGGGTCGTTGGAAACCGGAGTGTATGCCTTATCGTACGCTTCCAGAGTCGGCTGAGCCGCCTTGGGCGTCTTCAAGTAGCCGGGCAGGATGTGATACAGCAGACAATGGTCAGTGGAACCCTGAACGTTGGATTCACCGCGCAGTGCGTTAACACCACCACCGGCTACACCGACGTTACCGAGGAGCAACTGAATCATGGCCATGGAGCGGATGTTCTGCACGCCGACGGTGTGCTGAGTCCAACCCATTGCGTACATGATGGTACCGGCCTTATCGGACTTACCGGTGGCTGCGTACATTTCGTACAGCTTGACCAGTTCTTCCTTGGACATACCGGACATGGAGGAAGCGTTATCCAGGTTGTAACGTTCGTAGTGCTTCTTGAGCATCTGGTAAACGCACTTGGGATCCTGGAGGGTCGGGTCTTTCTTGGGATTGCCATCGGCACCCATTGCAAAGGCCCACTTCTTCTTGTCGTAGGTCTTGGTCTGGGGATCGAAACCAGCGAAGATACCATCTTCGAAGGAGTAGTCATCACCGACAATAAAGGAGGCGTTGGTATAATTGACAACGTATTCCTTGAAAATAAGGTCGTTATCAAGAATGTATTTGATCATACCACCGAGGACGGCGATGTCGGAACCGGAACGGAGGCCGGCCCACATATCAGCTTTTGCCGAAGTCCTGGTATAACGAGGATCGACGTGGATCAGGGTAGCACCCTTTTCCTGCGCCTTGGTCACCCACTTGAAGGAGATGGGGTGGTTTTCGGCAGCGTTACTGCCCATTATAAGAATGCAATCAGCGTTCTGGATATCTATCCAGTGATTGGTCATCGCACCGCGTCCGAACGACTCTGCCAGAGCCGCAACAGTTGCGCTGTGTCAGATACGCGCCTGGTGCTCAATATACACCAGGCCGAGGCTGCGGAGCATAGTCTGGTAAGCCCAGCACTCCTCGTTATCAAGAGCGGCAGAACCGAGGGAGGCGATGGCATCGGTACGATTGACCACCTGGCCCTTGGCATTCTTTTCCGTCCAGTTCTTGTCACGGGTCTTCTTGACGCGCTCAGCGATCATTCCCAGTGCTTTGTGCAGGGAAATCTTTTCAAACTTCTTGGAGTAAGGAGCTCTGTAGAGAACAGAGTCGGGACGGCGGTCATTCTCGGCGAGCTGCCAGATAGACGCGCCCTTTGCACAGAGAGCACCTTCGTTGACGGGATGATCCGGGTCACCCTCAACATTGATGGCTTTCATGGTCTTGAGGGATGTGTTGACGACGAGCCCACAACCCACTGCACAGTAACAGCAAATGGTTGTGGTCTGCTTGCTCCATTTCGGATCGAGAGCTGCAGCCCTGTCGACCATTTGCGACTTTGGCGAGCAGCCGATCCCCAAACCGCCAAATGCCGTGGCTACGGCAGCGGTCGCGGAGAGCTTAAGGAAGTTCCTTCGGTTGGTATGCATTCGACCTCCTGATGTTGAAAGCGGGTCAGCGCCCGCGAATCTCGCGACCCAGGGCCACGAGAAGGGAATAACCGCTAAGCTGCGTTACGATGTCCGGCATGGGAACCCATGAGCACTCATCCCCGGCTCGGTGATGAGCGACGGTCATGGTTTGTGTCACGGTCCGGACGGCATCCATGACAAAGCCCAACCCGCTGAAGGGCATAGACGATGCTTTTGGAGCAGCCGATTTCTGGTTGTTGTAAATACACATTTGCGAACCTCTCCCATTTCTTTGGTTATCCCTTTATGGAGGTATCCCCCAAACTCTGCAAAGAACTGGTACTCTTCACACTTCTCACACACCCACTTTTAGACCTGTTTTTTCTAACCAGTTGGATTATAGGGGGTTCTAATATGCCAAAAAAGGCATAAATTGATTTCTTTATTACGATTTTGCACCAATTGTACGGAAAGAGTGGAATAATTGAGTCATCAAATGATCATTTTTCTGTTCAAACCCAGCCCCGCGCCATGGAATCAGAACAAAAAAAAGACCGCCCCAGAGGGCGGCCTTATACCTTCTATATATGGGCCTCGGCTTATGCGCCGCCCCACATTCCGCTTTGAACCCAGCCGAGATGCTGACGAGCGATGAATGCGGCCACCTGCTTGGCTTCGTCGAGCGCGAATACAGGCTGCTGAGTGTTCACACCCACATCACTGACCATGGCGATAAGCTTCTTTTCGATCTCATTGCCGACTTCGCACAGGGGACGCTCGTGGGCGTCGGAACGATGCACTTCGATTTTGTTATGATCTGACCGAAAAAAGCCCTCGGCAATGATGATCTGGCGATCAGCGAAAAATTGGTCAGCCATTTCGGAAAGTGTCATTTCCTTATCTACCTTCTTGATAACCGCCACGCGGTTGGGGGAGGAGACGCAGATGGTCTCGGCTCCGGCCTTACGATGCCGCCAGGAATCCTTGCCTTCCACATCCATCTCAAAGGAGTGGGCATCATGCTTGATGGTGCCAACAGAAATCCCAAGAGCCTTGAGTTCAGGCAAAAGTTGTTCGATGAAGGTGGTTTTACCGGACTTTTTCTTTCCTACGATGCAAATAATGGGAGGTGCCATGAATAATCCCTGTAGTGTGAAAACTGGAGTAAATGATGTTTCTTTGCCCCGGGGCCGTCTCCTCCCGTATACGGTAAGACAAGGGAAAATACCATGGTCGAAACAAGACTTTTGACCGGGAGGATGTCATGGAATCATTTGCATACCAGGTTCACGAATATAAAGGCAGCTTTGCCAAAACGGATATCCAATCCATTCGCGAAGTGCCGCTGACCATTGTACTCAATGGGCGCGAGGTCGTAACACTCTTGTGTACTGCCAAGTACCCGGAATACCTCGCTATCGGCTTTCTAAAATCCGATGCATTTATTTCCAGCCCGGATCAGGTCACCGACCTGACCGTACGCGACGAAGGCGACCGGCTCATTGCCGAAGTAGATACCTGCCACGACCCGTGGAAGGACCGCGTCATGGAACGCTCCATCACCTCGGGGTGTGGCAAAGGCACGAATTTCGGCCGCAATGTGACCACGATTTCAAAACGACGACTGGGCGGTGACATCCGAGTCACCCCAGCCCAGATACTCAAGCTGGTCGATGAACTACACACCCGCTCTTCTCTCTACAATGACACACGCGGCTGTCACAATTCCTCGCTCTGCACACCGGACGAGATGGTCCTGTTCCGCGAAGATATTGGAAGACATAACGCCATCGACATGATCTGCGGCCAATGCTTCCTCGACAGTGTGGATGTGGAAGACAAGATGATCGTTTCCACAGGCCGCGTGGCTTCGGAAATATTGCTGAAAGTCGTCCGCATCGGGGTACCGATCCTGGTTTCCACGGCAGTGGCCACCAGCTTTTCTGTTGAACTGGCTCGCAAGACTGGCATCACGCTGGTCGGCAACGTTAAAAAGGACAGCTTCTGGGTCTATAACGACAAGGGTAGAATCATTGGTTTTTAATGACATTGTAGTGGCACTTTTTTCAAAGCTGTTCTACAGTTAGAATCATGAGTGACAGCACCGTTTCCCGTGACCGCGCACACCGACGTCTTTCTAAATTAGCCCGGCCATTGGAAACGGTGCTCTTTTGCCCTCTGGAATCAGTTGGCCTCGTGGCCTCCCATAACATCTGCGCCTACAAAGACGTACCCGAACAGCCAACATCGCTGCGGGACGGTTTTGCCCTGCGCACCGATGATATCGAAAGATCCGGCCCCATGAATAAGATACGGCTTGCCGTGACCCAGACCGTGCGGGCGGAATCTCTTGGCGCAAAGGAAGTACTCTCCGGCGAAGCAGCCCGAGTGCTGACTGGCGGGATTGTGCCACCCGGTGCCAATGGAGTGCTGGCTGAAGAAGATGTCGAGATTGACGAGGATGCCATCAAGGTGTCCACACCGATTCGACCGGGCTGGTTTGTGCGCCCGGCTGGCGGTGAAATCGCCAAGGGAGCCATCATCCTGCGCGCCGGAGAGATCGTCACCCCCCAAGCCGCAGCAGTCATGATGCGCACGGGAGTCAAATCCATCCACGCCCACCCGCGACCCACGGCATGGACCATGGCACTCGGTAGTGAATTAACCGACCCGACCCAGCCGGAAGAGGAAAGCGAAGGCCGTTTCCCGGCAGACAACCTCGTCCTCACAAGCGGGCTGCTTTATAAATCCGGAGCCGAAGTGGAATTCAGCGGCGTCCTGCCCGACGAGGAGGACCGCCTCATTGAAGCGCTTTCCGCAGATGACCTGCCGGATGTGATCATCACTACAGGCGGTACTGGCCGCAGCGAACGAGACTTTGCCCGCTCCAGCGCACAGCAAGCCGGATTCACAACAATTTTCGATCGACTGGATATCCGTCCCGGCCGCAACATGTTTGCCGCGCACAAAGGAAAGACATTGCTCTTCTGCCTGCCCGGTCCGCCCACAGCGGTATTTGCCTGTTACCACGCCGTGGTGCTTCCCATCATCCGCATGCTACGCGGACTGCAGAATCGCCCGCCCATCATGGCAAAGCTGGAAAACGGCATCTCCGCCCGTCCCGGTGGTCACTGGCTCTTTCCCTGCCGGTTGGCACACAAAGGGGCTGGTCTGGTGGCAACCCCGCTGGCAGGCAAAGAAGTGCCTCCCATGCTCGCCATAGGTCAGGCCCACGGCGCAGCCATTGTACTGGGTGGCAACTCTATTTTGCCAGATGGTGAAGTGGAGATATTGTCGACGCTGTTCGAGTAGAACAGACAGCCTATCTTTCCTGCGCTGAAGAATGCTCTTCAGCAATAATGAACCAACAAGGCACAATAATGCCTCTTTGCGAAAAGAGGAATCAGTGTGGCTAGTCGTCAAAGGCGAGGCGCTGAATAATGACGTTGGAAACGAGCATTCCATTCTTTGTCAGGCGGAGGAAACCGTGACTGATGCGCACCAGATTTTCCCGGTGCAGCGCTGAAATAAGCTGTCCTTTTTTCTTGACCAGATTGTACCCTGCCCGCTTGCGGAACTCCTTGAGGTCCAACCCTTTGGAAGTGCGGAGCGAAAGCATGACCATTTCCACCAGCAAATCTTCATCGGACAATTGCTCAAAATCATTGCCTATGAACTCGCCGCGGACATAGGCGTCATACTCGTCCATATAGCGCGGACAGTTGAAGCGGCGACGGCCGATAGTGGACACGGCAGACGGTCCGAGCCCCAGGTAATCCGAACCATCCCAGTAACCGGAATTGTGCTGGGAGATAAACCCCATACGAGCAAAATTGGAGACCTCGTAGTGCATGTACCCTTCGGATTCGAGGAATTCAGCTCCATAAATGAACATCCGCCCCTGCTCCTGCTCCGCAGGAAGAGGGAATTCCCCGCCCTCGGCGCACATCTTGTGCATGACCGTGTTCTCTTCCAGGGTGAGGTTATACGCAGAAATATGTTCGGGCCGCATGCTGACCACAGTGCCAAGCTGATCGATCCACGTCTTGAGGCGTTGACCCGGCAGCCCCCAGATGAGGTCCACACCTATATTGCCGAATCCGGCCTGTCGCGCGGTATCGTAAGAAGCAAGAGTCATGGCCGCCGAGTGAGGACGCCCCATGGCATGGAGTTCCATGTCATTCAAACTCTGCATGCCAAGCGAGAGGCGATTGAATCCCATGGACAGAAGCGCACGAAAGTAGCTGACATCCTGGGCCGAGTCCGGATTGGCCTCCAGGGTTATCTCCATATTATCGGTAAAGGTGAAATGCTTGCGCAGCCCCTTCATAACCATGTCGAGTTGTTGGAGCGGCATGAGGCTGGGCGTGCCACCACCAAAATAGACCGTGGCAAGCTTGGGCTTTTTCAGTCGCTTTCCCCAGAGTTCAATCTCCTTCAGCAGGAGCTTATGGTACCAGGTGAAAGTAACCTGATTGAAAGCCTGGGAATGAAAATTACAATAGTGGCAGCGGGACTGACAGAATGGGACATGAACATACAGGAGCAGCCCATTTTCACTCGCACTCGTCCCTCCACTCTGGCCGGCTCCCCCTGAGGGAAAAGCAGGCTTTACCGGAACATTTTCACCGTAAATCTTCCCCATATTAATCCCCGGCGTGGCGTTCTCTGTGCAGGATAAGCGCCCCCCATGAGAGGTAAACGCCAATCAGAATACGGAAAAAGGAGAACAGGAAAGCCGGGTCGTCAGACTTGGTCAGATTTAAAAAAGCGTCATAGAGAAAACCGGAACCGGTCATGATGAGGAGTAGGACTGTACACCACGTGGCGAGCAACGCCCGCTTATGGGTAAACCACGCCAGAGCCGGAAAGATGATCAGAGAAAGGAGCGGAAGAATCTTGTTTTCTTCCTGCGCGCCAAAATCCGTAGTCAGGGAGGTGACCACTGCGGAAAAAACGAACACGACCAAAACGGTCTCGCGACGCAATATCAGATTAAGAAATCTATTCTCTTTCATGCTACTTCCTCAATTCCCGCTTGTATCGGTCGTTTTCGGAATAGAGACAACCGCAATATTGCTGCCGATAGATATCCCATTCCTTGGAGGTCTCAATGCCTTCCTGCCATCCTTCGCGAAAATCATAATACAAAAACCGGGTCTTGGTCGACTCCAGATCACGAGCAAGAGCGGCTATGTCATCATGCTTTTGATACTTGGAATAAAGCAGCGTAGAAGTGAAAAAGTCGAAGTTGCCCTTCTTGGCGATCTGAGCGGTGCGCTCCATGCGCATGGCATAACAATGGAAACATCTATTGTTTTCCCGATAGGCCACGGCCCGAAACCACTCCTGTGGCTTGTATTCCTCATCCTTGAGGATGACCTTGATGCCGAGCTTTTCAGCCACTTCGAGACAACCATCCCGCCGCTTCACGTATTCCATAAGCGGATGGATGTTTGGATTGTAAAACAGCCCGGTCACCTCATAGCCCTGCTCATGGAGCTTTTTGAGCGTGGTGATGGAGCATGGGCCGCAACAGATATGTAATAAGACTCGTTTACTCATAGTGATTCCTCCCGATTGTCCGGGAATAGATAGTGTGAGCATGTTGCGCTTATTTGTAAAGGATAAGAATGTGACGGTGCCATTTTCAGCGGCACCTCTGACAGAAGGATGCGCGCTGGATGAAGCTGCGATTTAGACCAAAAAAAACGGCCAGGACGAACCTTAATCCGTCCTGGCCGCATCAAATACAATCTATGTTTCCGGACCCATCTGAACGAAGCGACTCCACAAAGTCGCAGCAGCCGGAGGCATCCCCTATGTCGGGGCCATCGCTTTCGTCAGCTGCATGAGAATGCCCAACCCCTTGCGCACCTCTTCATCCTTCATGGCCCGGAACATATCCATTGGACCAACAGCTTCGACGTTGGACATATCGATCTTGCCGGGAATACCTGCCATATGTTCGACAAATCCTGCTGCCTCGGGCGTGCCAAGCTTCTGGAGCGCGCCCATCATATTGATAAGCGTGGTGAACATATCTTCCATCTCTTCGGGTGAGTATGTTTCTGCCAACTTCTCCAGTGTGCCGAGTCCGGTCTGAAGCAAAGCGAAGACACCCTTCTGCTCCAGAGCATCAAGCTGAGATATGACATACGGGACAGTGACCTTCAAAAGCGGCTCGGCAGTGTCGATAAAGTCGATACCGTTTTTGAGCTGATTTAAGGCATAGTTGAGATTATTGATATTGCGCAACGTATTCTTGCCAAGCCGCGTCAGATCCGAAAGCTGGAAATCAGAATCAATTTCAGCCAGTTCTACAATAACGTGCTTGACCAACTCGTTGACTCGTGGAGTCAATTCCTCCTTGAATTCGTTCATGGAGCGGGCCGACTCGGCCATGGGCGTCATGAGCGCTTCGAGGCGATCCAACCGTTCGAGGATTTCGTCTTCCCTGGTCATGGGCTAACCCTCCTGTTCGACATACTGACGGACCTTGCCTGCCAGATTCATCTGCGGTTCCAGCGGAAGCTCCAATCCCTTCATCATCAGGTTCCAGTAGACCCAGCGGAACATCATCTTGCCCCAGTAATTACCGAGTGACTCCTTGAGCAGGTCAAAGGGACCAATGCCCGGGAACGGGAACATGCCGGGCAACGGCTCGACCGTGTAATTGAAGTCCAACAACACTGCCTTGTCGAACCCGGAGGCGAGGAAACAGGTGGCGTGGCCATCAAAGGTGGGCTTTGCCTCATACCCGTCGATCTCACGAACGAGATTGTCGACCAGCGTGGTGGACTGGTAATGGGTCGTTGACCCGGCCTTGGAAGCAGGCACATTGGTGGCATCACCGAGTACAAAAACACGATCCATCCCCTCGGCCTTGAGGGTGTAGTTGTCGGTCTGCATAAACCCCATGGGATCACCCATACCGGATTCCATGATGCACTTGTCGCCAAGATTGGGCGGAATGGAAACAAGAAGGTCATAGCCGACCTTGCGCCCATCTGCGGACTCGATCTGCTTGTTCTTGGAGTCCACATTATCCAATGCAAACTGCGTAGTGACATTGATATTTTTCTGCTCTGCCAGCTTGGCTAGCGCTTTGGTGGCTACGGGCTTGGTGAAGACACCATCGAGCGGCGTGACCAACTCGATGTCCACTTTGTCGCGCACACCGGCCTCGGTGAAGTACCAATCCGCCATGAAGACAAATTCCAGCGGGGCAATGGGACACTTGTAGGGAACGTCAGCGATGTTGAGCACAATCTTGCCATCGGAAAAATACTTCATCTCTTTGCGCAAGGCTGTAGCACCGCCAAGAGAATAGAAATCGAAAATGGTGTCGCGCCATCCATCCGACATACCGTCGACCTCTGTGGGATCAATACGTGCGCCGGAAGCAATAACAAGCCAATCGTAATCGTAGCTTCCCTTGACGGTCTCGACCTTGCGCCCGTCCTTATGCACTTTGGTCACAGTATCCAGTACGAAATCCACGCCTTCAGGGATGAATTCCCGTTTGGGCTTGAGCACATCCTGCTTGGAGTAAAGGCCAAACGGAATAAAAAGATAACCAGGCTGATAGTGGTGTTTTTCATCCCTATCAATGATGGTGATCCTGAACTCTTCCGGGTCCAGTTCCCTTCTGAGCAGATTGGCCACCATAGTGCCGCCCGCTCCCGCGCCAATAATCACAATCTTTCTCATGCAGCCCCCCGTTGGAAAAAGGTGTGCCCGATACTCCCTGAACGCCTCGATACGGCCAGGGAAACAGCGGAATAGAAAATTGAGAATTGGCAACAACGCTACCACATTTTCGCGCGACTAGTCACTTTTACGAAAAATAATAACCTCCGGCAGGAGAATAGGATGAAAAAAGCAGGCTAAAATAGTCTGAAATAACTCAGCCGGTATAGATTGATTGTGATGGGCTAAACAATTATCCCATTCTTACAGGTGATTTCGAGATAAAATGAAATATCTTAAAGGAATCTGGAACTGTCGGAACCGACCGTATTATTTTCCCTTTCACGTAAAATTATGCCTCATTGGACATAGTTGTAGTTAGGGAATTTTACATAAATTCAACCAGTTAGCACCAACTAGTGCCAAACCTTGAGGTGGTGTCAACTCTTTGGCAAGATAAGTATGCCCTCATAGGGTTTTATCACACCGGATAATCCACAAGGGGAAATACATCATGGAATTCAATAAGGACGTCGCTGAGCGCCAGCTCGACACCAAGCTCTCCCAACTCCGGGAGAAGTCATACATTTCCGAAGAACTCATCAACCTCCTGGACGACGTGGCCCACATGCAACTCGCCGCCCGGAGTGAGGCCAAAGTGACCATTCCCGCTGACACGGACATAGCACCGCGCGAGGCGGTCATTCAGGGCGTCTCCCTCGTTGCGCGGGAAGAATTCCCCTATGATGAAGAGCAGGCCAAAGAACTTTTGCCCAAGCTCATCGCCATGCTCAAAAAGACGGGCGGTCCGCTGGGCGACGGAGCCAAAGGCGTGGAAGACGCGCTGGCATCCGGCGACCTGACCCCGGAAAAGCTGTTCAAGCACTTCCTGAACGACGACCAGAAATTTTTTGGAACCTGGGCCGAACGTATGCCCGAAGCGCCCAAGACCGTGGCGTTCCTCGCGTTCGCATCTCTGTCCCCGTCCATCGAAGCTGCTGCCGAGCAATTGGTAGAGAAGCTGCCCGAAATGAAAGCCCCGGCTGTAGGCACCTGCCCCATCTGCGGCGGATTGCCCCTCATCTCCTCTCTCAAGGAAAAAGAAGGGTTCCGTCACGCCACCTGTTCCTTCTGTCGCCACGAGTACCGTATCAAGCGCATCTCTTGCCCGGTTTGTGGCGAAAACGAACAAGAAAAATTGACCTTCTTCACTGTGGATGAAGAACCCGGCTTCCGCGTTGATGTCTGCGATTCATGCAAGACATACATCAAGACCATCGATTTCCGTGAGTTGGACCGCATTGCCGTGCCTGTACTCGACGACCTTGATTCTCTGGCCCTGGACTACGTAGCCGCAGGTCAGGGTTACCGTCGCGCAACACTTTCCGCTTGGGGCTTTTAACTAGGAGGACACAATGTCCACCTTACAATTACACAAAAATATGAACGTCATTCCCTCCTCCATAGTCCTGCCGGACTCACCCGATGGGTTCGAATCGCTCCTTCAGGATGACGACAAGGCTCGTGAGTATCTCCTGACACTCACGTGGCCTACAGGCGACCCGTTTTGCCCGCGCTGCGGTCACCGCAAAGTATACACGCTGTCCGGAGATCGCCTGCGTTGCGCAAGTTGCAAATACACTTTCCAGCCCTTTTCCGGCCGCTGGATCAACAACGGAGCACTCTCTCCGTCCGAATGGCTGCGACTCGTATCTCTTTTCGTGGAAGAATGTTCGGTTCATCAGATGAAGCAGCAACTCGGGCTGTCTTACAACACGGTCTACAAGGCACTCACCGCTATCCGGTTTGCCATACTGGCCCATGCCATCGATGCCCGTCAGCTCATCTCCTCGGCAACGGGGCTCGATTCCTATCTCAAAGGCAACCGCCTCACCGGCGGCCCCCGCGAGATGCGCATGGACACTATCCCGGTTTACGGCATCCTGCGCCGCGACGATCTGGTCTTCATAGATCTCGTTCCCGGTTTTCAGGCAGAAACGCTGTTCCATTTCCACATGAACTTCCATCTCAAGCTTATTCGCACCGGCAATCTCGTCTACACGGATCGCTACAAGGATTATGACGCGCTCATGTTCTGTGGCAACGACTCCCTGCCTTACGAAATCATCCGCCGCTACGACGAGCCGCCTCACATCGACGCCGTGGGTGACGATTTCTGGCAATACGCACAGTCACGCATAAAACGATTCCGTGGCATTTCCTGTCAACGGTTCCCACTGTACCTCAAGGAGTTGGAGTTCCGCTTCAACAACCGTAACAACACTATCGCCGAGTTGATCACAGCGCATTTGTGTGCATTGGTGCCGACAGTCGGGGAGTAAGAGAAAAGGTCTAAAACAAATTAGGAAGGCCGCCTTTTTGAGGCGGCCTTTTTTTGTGGGGTGTGTAGCGCTCCAGGCTAAAGCAGAGAACCAGTGGTCGTGCTTTTAACTTACAAGTACAGCATAAACGACTGCGACCAACACGATACTTACGGCTCGTAATACCTGATTGTGAACGATGAGCTTCATGGCCATACGTGGTTTGAATATACCAGCGTAGTACGGAAACTGATGGCGAAAAGCGCGCATGGGTGAGGAGACTATGTTGCCAAGAAGCAACGCAAGCACAACTTGAGTCTGAGTAAGAGTGGAGTCCGCAATAAGCGCACCAGCGGCAGCAAGTCCGGCTGTGAACTCTGCGGCCATGTGAAAGGCTACAATGCCAAGCGCTTCGGGCGGAAGAAAAGAAAAGATACCTGCCTGCCCAGCCATCAGATTCTGCAACCATTCGAAGACACCGAACTCTCTGAGAAAGAAGAAAAGCGTATAAATGGGCGCGGTGATATAAATGATCTTGGGCATTCGTTTGATAAATCGCTTCCAGGTCTTTTGCAATGCGGAGCTTTTTACCCGCTTCTTATCCATCTCATCGAGCACACAAGGAAGGCACCCTTCGGGCAGTGGTGGCAGAAGATGACGGCCTGCAAATGTAATGGCAACCGTACGCAGGATGGCGGCAAAAGCGGTAAGTCCTACATACACAGCGGCTGCGGAACCGATGAACGGTGCTGCGATAAAAAAAATGGTCGGCAGATGCAGAAAATAGGTGGGCAGTGAATTAAAAAGATTGGACAGAATCAATTCACGATCCGAAATTTCGCCTTTGTCGTGGGCCTCGGCAAGCATGGTATTGGCAGTGATACCGGAAAAGAATGCCATTGAAAAAGAGGCAGCGGATACATCTTTGAGGCGGGCGCGGCGGGCAAGAGGATCAGCGAGCTTTGCAGCATATCGGGTCCAGTGCAAAGACTCGATGAGATTGCCCACGAAGAGCCCCACACTAATAAAAAAGATAAGACGCAGGAGAGGGTAAAAAAGGCCGGCCCAGAGGACCGGCCATGAAAGATCGAATTCCATCTATTTTTTCTTCTTGATCTTGAGCTTGCGCACCTGAACGGCCATTTTATCAGAAAGGTAGATAGTGTTTTTGTCACCGGGAAAACGTCCCACCCGCACATCGCTGACGTATTGGGTAAAGGCGCCGATAGCCTCTTTACCCTGCTGGGCAAACTGACGCACGAACTTGGGTGTAAACCGGTCAAACAAACCAAGGGTATCGTGATAAACAAGAATCTGACCGTCGGTGACATTACCTGCGCCTATGCCGACGGTCGGGATATCTATGGCATCGGTGATAAGCTGGGCAACTTCCACGGGGATCGCTTCAAGAACCACACAAAAGGCTCCGGCCTCTTCTACGGCGCGGGCGTCTTCCACAAGGGCCTTGGCCGCCTCAGCCGTCTTCCCCTGTGCTTTAAATCCACCAAACTTGGCAACATGCTGCGGAGTAAGGCCGATATGAGCCATAACCGGGATACCCGCATCAGCGATCGCCTTTATCTGCGGAGCCACAGCAACGCCACCTTCAAGCTTTACGGCCTTGGCACGGCCTTCGCTGATGAACCGGCCCGCATTTCTGAGGGCATCATCCACGGTCGCGAAGGACATAAAGGGCATATCACCCACCAGAAGGGCATGCTTCACCCCCCTGCTTGTGGCTCGAACGTGGTGGATCATTTCATCCATGGTCACGGAAAGAGTATCTTCATGGCCGAGCACAACCATTGCCAGAGAATCGCCCACCAGCACAAGGTCCATGCCGGAAGCATCAGCGATCATGCCGGACGAATAGTCGTAAGCGGTCATACACGCGATTTTCTCACCATTCTTACGTGCCTGAATGTCAGGCGCGGTCACAGGCTTGGCCTTAGACACAGCGGATTTTTCTTTTCTGGTACTCATGGTCGGGAGAGTATGGGCGGGCAAGCAATACGTCAAGGGTCGGGTAAGATTATTCCGCTAACTATGAGTAACCTGATTGCGACCGGACTTCTTGGAAACATAAAGATTGGCATCCGCTTTGTTAAGCATGAAGGCAAGTGTCCCTGGTTCGACGCAAACGCCAATGGATATAGTGACATTAACGGTTTCGCCATCTTTTTTCACGACAGAGGATTCAATGGTTCGCCTGAGTATATCGTAACAGGCAAAAACATCTTCACTCGAATCATGGGCAGCCAATATACAAAATTCTTCGCCGCCGAATCGGGAAACAATAGCCTTATCGCTAAAGGCTTCACTGATGAGAGAGGAGACATGAACCAGCACGGCGTCCCCCATATCGTGACCATAAGTATCATTAAAACGCTTGAAAAAATCGATATCCAACATGGCGACCGCAACACTTTTGCCGTCCTGCTCAGCGCGGGCTATAAATTCCTCACTGTTGTCATAAAAATAGCGGCGATTGTAGAGACGTGTCAGCGGGTCCTTGTTGGAGAGATCGCGAATCAAGGCGATACGCTCCAGCATATCAATGTTATGGTCCACGCGACAGTACAGTTCTTCTTTTACGAATGGCTTCTTAAGGAAGTCATTGGCCCCCTCGTTAATAAAATTAACCGTCAAACGTGAATTGTTCATGGCGGAAATGCCTATGACAGCCAACTCGTCCTTGGTATGGGTCTTACGAATTTCCCTGACCAGGGCATATCCGTTCATATGAGGCATTTCATTGTCGGTTATTACCAGCATAACTTCGGGATGCTCTGCGAGGAGATTCAAAGCCTCCAAACCGTCACGAGCCATAAGTACAGTATAACGCCGAGTGGTCAGATAGCGGCTGATGGCAGCCATCATGGAGCGAGAATCTTCAGCCACCAAAATAGCAATATCACTATTTTTCTGAAGCCGAGCCACTGCCTTGGACACATTGACGGGGATGACATCCTCAGTGGCCAGAACAGTATCCACAATACTCAGGGTGGAAAGCTTCTTGCGGATTTCGCTGGTCATTTTGCGACCATATGCCACAGAGGGGATGAAATTTTCTTCCAGACTCTGAAGCATGGTGTTGGCACCCTTGGTCTCAACTCCAACCACCGCCGCAAAGACGGCTCCAGCGTGGTCGTGAATAAGGGAAGCCGCCTCAATTGCTGTAGTAGCGGTACACGGAGAAAGTCCGGTCTCCTCGCCAATGCATTTGGCAAGGGCAAGAGCGAGGGCTTCATCTGACTCAAGAATTACTATGGTACCATCCGTCTCTGCCATGGCACAAACGCCTGTACTCTCTATAGGCTTGAAATCTATCATGCTGTTCTTTGACCTACACCTCTATCGATCACGCACATTGGGCTTCGGTGGTGCGCCGACCACTTTATTGCGCCCGGACTCCTTGGCAGTATAAAGACGGCTGTCTGCCAACTTAAGCATGGTCTCAAGGTCACTAGGGTCATTACACACGCCAATAGATATAGTCACAGACACGGTCTGATCCTCCACCACCACAGATGATTCTTCGATCGCTTGCCGAAGCTGATCAAAGAGGGCGACAACATCTGCATCACGAGGATGGGTCACGAGGACACAAAATTCTTCACCACCAAAACGGGAGACAATGGCACTCTCTCCAAAAAAATCGGCAGAAAGAGTGGAAACATTTTGGAGCACAATATCACCACCATCATGGCCGAAGGTATCGTTAACAGCCTTGAAATGGTCAATATCGAGCATGGCCACAGAATAAGTATCACCTACCTGGGTCGCACGATGGATAAAGACGTCGGCGTTCTCGAAAAAAAAGCGGCGATTATAAAGTCTTGTCAGAGGGTCTTTGTAGGAAAGGTCTCGAATCAACTCGATACGCTGAATCATTTCCACGGCATTGGAGATACGACTATGGAACTCCTCCACCTGAAACGGCTTGGGTATGAAATCATTGGCGCCGGTTTTAAGCAGCTTCGCAGAAAGAAGTTCTTCTCCACTAGCTGACATACCGATGATAGCAAGCTCGTTCTTGGAATGACTCTCCCGCAATTGACGGATCAACTCAAAACCATCCATGCCCGGCATATCATAGTCAGTAAGAATCAATTTGATATCCGGGTGCTCCTCCAGCACTTCCAGTCCCTCATGCCCGTTAGACGCTTCCTGTACCTGATAAAGCTGAGCAGAGAGAAGCCGAACAAGAGAATCTCGCATAGTCTTAGAGTCATCTACCACCAGCACTTTGACAGACCGATTGGTATGAATGCGCCCAATGGTATCAATCAGGGTATCCATGGAGGCGTTGGAATTCTTGAGGATGTAATCCACCACGTTCCATTTGAGGAACCGCTTACGCATATCGTTGTCCAGACCACTCGTAAAAATGATGGAAGGCAACCCTTTCTTGCAGGCGTAATCAACTATCTCCCCCTGAGGAGCGTCGGGCAGATTCAAATCAAGGAGGGCCACCAGATAATCTTCCTGATGGGCGTCAATGGCTTTAACCGCCTCGGCATAGGAATCACACCACTCCACGTTGAAACCGAGCTCACCGTGAATGCGGTGGCTAAGCATGGAGGCAAAAAACCTTGAATCCTCCACAACAAGAACGGTGGGTGTGTCGACCATAACTTCCTCTATTCGAGATTGATGTCACCGAAAGCAAACATACACGGAAGCCACTGCGTTGTCTTTTATTATGCAAAAGAAAAGCGCGCCTCGAAAGAGAAGCGCGCCACATTTCATTTACGTTTTCAGGAGCCTAATTCGTCAACTTCCTGCGTCTCATCACCAGCAAACCAGCCAAGCCTGCGCCAAGCAAAATAAACGTCGAAGGCTCAGGAACAGAAGGAGGCCGCAAATCTCCGGGGTCCTCCCCAAAGCTGAAGTTAACTATGCCCGCGACCTGCTCCTCAGTAAGGCCATCAATATACGGATCCGTTACGAGCTCAAGAGACCTTGATTTGGCCAATTCTATGTCACTAGGCCGATTGGCCACATTGCTAGGCTCTTCATAGGCAAGAAAAGCAAGATTCAGAACGGAAAGCGATTCGCCGGGGTTCAAACCGATAGTGATTTCTTCCGCAAAATCATCGTTGTTTGTATAACTCTTGAGCATATTTGCTTCAGCCCATGCGTTGTTACCGTTGACGACCGCGACAACCGGGTCATACGAGCTCGAGTATGTCTGGTAGGAAACCCCTCGGAAAGGTGAATTAAGATCAACGGCCGTCCATGAATCAGAACCCAGATCTCCGCTAAACTGAACCGCCTGTTGAACCCAGCCACCAGTCCTGTTGGTATAGGTGTCGAGGAATCGATAAATATTCTTATCGGAAAGAGCCTCAACTTGACGATGCAAGCTCAAGGTTCCCAAATTTGAGACCATTCCAAAATGATCAAAGGCATCATGCCCACCGTCACTCACATAAACGCCAGCGTCACTTCCAGCGTAATAAGATCCATCACCGCTGCTGATGTCACTAGCGATAGTAAACTGCGCCGCCTGAGCCGCTCCCACACACAACAAAAGGGCCATTACAGCCGTTAATAGGTATCGCATACAATCTCCCCCTTATTGAGAATATCGCTCATTGCTCTATATTGTATGCAAGCAACAAATGTTCCATTGACATTGCTGTGCTATTCCGACATTTTATAAAATTTTCCAACAAAGGCACTGTAAGACAACGTCAGCAAAATTATGAAAAACTTTACACTGCCACAGCTCTTTCCAGCTGGTGTCTTCTTATTCCAGACACCCAAAAATCAAGATAATAAAGAAAAACGCCGGACAGGTAATCCTGTCCGGCGTTTTTCTTTATTATACGGTATCAATCTACATGGGAGACAGATTCTGAAGGACCCAGAGGACCCGGCCCACGGTGCGCTCGTCCATCTCGGCAGCCGGAATAACGAGGTCGGAGTACTTATCGTTCTCGGCCTTGAGCAAAAAGGAGTCACCCTGCATGTAGACACGACGGATGGTCAATCCCTGATGCGGGAAATACACGGCACAGAGATCGCCGTCCGGATGTTCTTTCTGATCGCGGTCAATACCCACGAACGCGCCACGACCGATAACCGGCTCCATGGAAGCGGAGTCCACCTTAACCACCTGCAGCTTGGGCCTACAGAAGGATTCGGGCACGGACAATTCTTCGATGGGATTAGCTTCCCAGGTCTCGCTGCCCTTATCGCTGCCAGCCATGGTGGAGACTGGCACTACGCGACCGCGTGAATTCATGCGACCATAAGGAGCCGGAGTTTCTTTCAACAACGTGTCAGCCGGGATCTTGGCCTTTGACTCGTTGATATACACAGGCTCCAAGCCTTCGGACAACCAATCTGGGTCCAGGCCATGACTGCGATACAGTTTCAAAAACCATTCCGCAGGAATAGAACAACGACGCTTTGCGTCGGAAATCGAAGACTGACGAACATCCAGCACTTCTGCCAACTGTACCTGAGTACGGGCGCCAGTAGCCTTCTTTATACGTTCCAGCGCTTCCTCAAACCACTTGAGCTGCGCTTCATCACATTGTCTTTTTTTCTTAGGCATTTTTAATCCTCACTTTTGGACATACCACAAATATGCAACATTCGATGAAAGAGTCAATAGCTATTTGTCATCCCACAACTCAGCACCACTGCATTTTTGCTAATAATTACGGCCCACTAAAAGCCATAATTGAAATCTTTTACCTTGGCCGGGATTATTTCCCGATTCCATATACTATTTCTCTACTCCTAAAGTCCGAATTATGCAGCAAAAAAAAATGCGACCCGCAAAAACGGGTCGCATAAAGTGACGTCATTATAGCCGAGGAGGCTACTGCATGTACTGCAAGAACGGCGACTTGGGAGTGAGAATGAATCTGGAATTCTTCTTAAAGCCTTGGCGATACGCCTCAAGACTACGAGTAAAGGCATAGAATTCCGGAGACTTACCCAGAGCGTCTGCGTAAATCTTGGTAGCCAGACCATCGCCTTCACCTCGGACAATCTCGGCCTGCTTGTCAGCATCAGCCAGGATAATGGAACGTTCCTTGTCAGCGCCGGCAATAATCTTGGCCGAGGCTTCACGGCCTTCGGAGCGATACTGCTTGGCCTGACGTTCACGCTCAGCCTTCATGCGACCAAAGATCGCACGAGCATTCTCTGCGGGCAGATCTGTACGCTTGATACGTACATCCACCACATCAATACCGTAAGGCTTCAGCAACTCACGAGAACGGACAGTCACTGCATCCATGATCTCCTGACGCTTGTGCGACACGACCTCAATGAGGGTATATCGACCAAGAGCCACACGAAGCTGGGAACGAACGATGTCATCCAAGCGAGCCTGTGCGCCCTGGATGGTACGCACCTTGGTATAGAAGGTAAGTGGGTCCACAACCTTCCACTTCGTGTAGGAATCCACGTTCATGTACTTTTTGTCAGTCGTGGTGATTTCTTCAGGCTTGGCGTCAAAGTCCAGAATACGGGCATCGAAGTAGACCACATTCTGAACAATCGGCAGCTTGAAGTGCAGACCGGGGCCGAGGGTCTTCTCACCCACGGGACGACCGAGCTGAATCACCATGGCCTTTTCGGTCTGATCCACGGTAAAAGCTGACTGGGTCAGCGCAATGGCACCGAGAAGGATGGCAACAATGATAATAATAGATGTTTTTTTCATATCAATCATCCCCCTTACTGCTTTGCCTTGGGAGTGCTGCCCTGTCGGGGGAGCTGCCCCAGCGGCAGATATGGGACGGATTTTTTCAGGGCGTCATCAGACATAATCAGCTTTTCGATCTCGGGGTTCTTGAGAACATCTTCCATGGCTTCAAGATAGAGACGCTGACGAGTGATGTCCTTGGCCTTGTTGTATTCTGTCAGAACGGAGAGGAAGCGGGAAGCGTCACCCTCGGACTTGCGGACCTTGGACTGCTTGTACGCCTCGGCTGCGTTGATGATGCGGGAAGCCTCACCACGTGCCTTAGGCAAGATGTCGCGCTGGTATGCTTCAGCTTCATTGATGAAGCGGCTCTTGTCCTCACGGGCAGAGGCAACATCCTTGAACGCGTCAACAACCTGAGATGGCGGATGCACATTCTGCATTTGCACGGCCACAATGCTGACACCTGTCTCATAAGAATCGAGAATCTTCTGCATGAGATCACGAGTCTGGGCCTGAATCTCCTGCTTGCCGGTAGTCAGAGCGTCGTCGATCTTACCCTTACCAATGATCTCACGCATGGCGGCTTCACCCGCATGCACAATGGTCTTGGTGGGGTCGTTGACGTTGAACAAGTATTCCCTGGCGTCTTTGATCAAATACTGGACGATGAACTGAACCGAGACGATGTTCTCGTCACCGGTGAGCATCAGCGCCTCTTCAGGCACCTCGCGGCTCACGCCCTGCTGAAAGGTCTGGGTGCGTGCGCGCCCGGTAGATCTGAAGCCGAATTCAATACGGCGGATCTGCGTGACCTTTGGAGTCATAACAGACTCCACTGGATACGGAATGTGGTAATTCGGTCCCGCAGTGGTGATGCGGTTAAATTGACCGAACTGTTTCACCACGCCCACTTCATCGGGTTCCACAATGTAGAACCCTGAAGCGACCCAGAGGAGAAGGATGACAGGAACGATGAGTTTCCAACCGGGCAGTTTGAATTGCTTGAATTTATCAAACTGATCCTGAAAGTCATCAAAGCTCGGCGGCTTGCCGCCACCAGAGCGCCCTTGTTGCTGCTTTTGTAATTTTTCCCAGTCCCAATTCATAATACAATTCAAATAGGCACATTAAGAGGTCGGGTCAAGGAAAGTCGGTGAAAAGTGGTGTCTTTCAGAATATTGTCAACACCCTTTTACGCCCCTTTGACACCCTCTCCCCTCTTGAACTCTCGCCCGGACACAGGCACACTCTTTTCCATGAAGCCAATCAATCGAGATATTTTCCGAGCCTATGACATTCGAGGCGTTGTGGATGAGGACTTTGACACCGAATGGGTCAAAGAGCTTGCCAGGGCATGTGGTACCTACTTTCTGCAACAGGGCTGGTCCCGCGCCGTGCTGGGACATGATTGCCGCGCCTCGTCGCCGGGCTATCAACAGACCATGGCCGAAGGATTGGCCGAGACCGGGCTGGATGTGATTTGTCTGGGACAAGTATCCTCGCCCGTATTCTATTTCGCAGCCAAGCATCTCGGCTTTCAGGCCGGAGTGATGATCACCGCCTCGCACAACCCGAGCGAGTACAATGGCTTCAAGGTGTGGGGCGACCAGTCCACCATCTATGGCGATGACGTTCAGGCTATTTTTGAAATCATGCGGACAGGCGATTTTCCCACCGGTAACGGCTTCATCTCCCGACACGACATTCTACCCACGTATTCGGAAGACCTGCTCTCGCGCTGCAAGCTGGAGCGGCCCGTCAAAGTGGTCGTGGACGGCGGCAACGGCGTGGCCGGAGACTTCACAGCCGACATTCTGGAAGCTGCAGGGGCCGATGTTACACGGCTCTACTGCGAACCGGACGGACGATTCCCGAACCATCACCCGGACCCGGTGGTGGAAGAATATGTGGGAGACCTCAAGGCCAAGGTGGTGGAAGTCGGCGCGGAAGTCGGCGTTGGTCTGGATGGTGACGGCGACCGTATCGGCGCCGTGGACGACACAGGCCGTCTCGTCTTCGGAGACCAGCTCCTGGCCATCTATGCCCGCGATCTGCTGAAAGAAGTGCCCGGCGCTGGAGTGACAGCAGACGTGAAGTGCTCCCACCTGCTCTTCAAGGACATCGAAGACCACGGCGGCAAGGCAGAAATGTATATCACCGGCCACTCCGTCATGAAGGGCCGCATGATCGAAACTGGCGCAGCTATCGGCGGCGAGATGTCCGGGCACATGTTTTTCTTTCACGGCTACCATGGCTTTGACGACGCAACATACGGCGCCCTCAAACTCGTAGAAATCAGCAGCAAATCGGACAAGCCTCTCTCCCGCTATCTGGAGGAGTGGCCCACCACATACAACACCCCGGAAATCCGTATGGACTGCCCGGACACAATCAAATTCGAGGTGGTGGCCCGCGCCCAGAAACATTTCAAAGAGCGGTTCAACGTCATCGACATGGACGGTGCCCGCGTGGAATTTGGAGACGGCTGGGGGCTGGTACGAGCCTCCAACACACAGGGCGCGCTGGTGCTTCGGTTCGAGGCCGAATCCGAAGCTCGACTTGCGGAAATCCGCGAGACTATGGAGACACCCATCTTCCGTTGGATTGAGGAACTCGGGTAGTAAAGCATGGCTATCCAACAATGGGCCATCGGCTTTTTCCGACGCTTTCGCTCCTTTGTGCTGGGGCGTGATGTGGAGATCGTGGGCCAGTGCAATCTCTGCGGCAACTGCTGCCATGACATTTTGCTCAGGGACGGTGCCTGGATCAAAAAACAGCGCCAGTTCGACAAGCTGTGTAAACAACAGCCCAAGCACGAGCGCTTCGAGCACATTGGCAAAGACCACCATGGACACTGGCTCTTTCGATGCACCCTTCAGCAAAAGGACGGGATGTGCTCTTGCTACGAGGACAGGCTCCCACTCTGCAAGGGATACCCATCCAAATCTCTATACTATAAAGGAGGCAGGATCGGAACAGATTGCGGCTTTCGCTTCAAGGCTGTGACATTCCGAGATGTGCTCATGCGCCGCAAGCGACTTCGCACACCCAATTTTTCGGAGGTGTTGGATCAGGAAACAAAACGGACAGACTCCTAACTGTACCCCACCGGATCACTCTGTTGCCTTCCATTATAGTCGCATTCGCGACTTCACAAATTCACCCAAAACTATCCCCCCCTTGACAATTCTCTTCCTGACAAAAATACTGGGGTTTCATATGTTGGGACAAATGTACACTCACGCCTCCCACTCATATGAGGGTAGTATCTGAATTCAAACGCAGTATATCACGATGGAGGAAAGAGTCCCATGGGTCTGAAAAACAAGATGATTTGCCTATTTCTTGCAGCGGGCCTCATCCCAACGCTGTTGATCGGTGGCCTAGCGGCACTGCGATCAGCGGACGCTCTTACGACAAGCGCCTACGGACAACTCCAATCCATGCGTGCGGTCAAAAAAAGCATCGTTGAGCAATACTTCAAGACGCTTGAAGGGCAGATAATGACCTTTTCCGAGAGCCGCATGATCACCGAGGCCATGGGCCGATTCTCGCGCGGTTTTGACTCCTACCTTGCGCACAATGAATTCCGCGATGAAGATATCGCGCAGATGCAACAGGAACTCAGGCAATATTATGCAAATGATTTCTCTACAGAATATCTCGCTCGCACAGGTCAAACTCCAGCAATAGATTCCTTCCTGGGCAAAATGTCTCCTCGCTCCATTGCGCTCCAGCACGAGTACATCAAGCGAAACATGAACGCGCTCGGCTCCAAGCATCTTCTGGATATGGGCGATGATGATTCCGACTACAGCATGTACCATGAGCGACTCCACCCCATCATTCGTCACTATCTGGAAGAATTTCAACTTTACGACATTTTTCTGGTGGACTCCAAAACCGGCAACATCATCTACTCAGTATACAAAGAATTGGATTTCGGCACTTCTCTCAAGGATGGGCCATACGCAGATTCCGCCCTGGGCAAAGCATTCAATAAGGCCAACCAGGCGGACGAACAGGATGCCGTTTTCCTAACAGATTACCAAAGATATACGCCTTCTTATGAAGCCCCAGCCAGCTTCATCTCCTCGCCCATCATATACAATAAGAAGAAGCTCGGTGTGGCTATCTTTCAATTGCCCGTGGATCGCCTCAATAAAATTATGGCCGAACGCACAGGGCTGGGTGAAACTGGTGAAACGTACTTGATTGGACCAGACAAGCTCATGCGATCCGACTCCTTCCTCGACCCGGACAACCACAGTGTGCTGGCTTCTTTCAGCGACCCATCAAACGGTAAAGTGGACACCGAAGGCGTCCGACTCGCCCTGTCCGGCAAGACCGGTGAAGAAGTTTTCACTAATTACACTGGAAAATCAGTCCTCTCCGCCTACACACCAGTCAAGGTCCTCGGCCTGGACTGGGCACTTCTGGCAGAAATAGACGAAGCGGAAATCAACGCGCCCATCCATTCCCTGCTCTGGACCATCGGTATCGCGGCCCTCATCCTCGCAGCTTGTGTGGTGGGTGTAGCTCTGTTGGTTTCCATCCAGCTCCTGCACACACTGGGTAATGAGCCGAACACCATCGCTGGCGTTGCCACAAAAGTAGCCAACGGCGAACTCGACCTCCATTTCAATGAAAGCAAAAAGGGAACCGTAGGTATTTATGCCGCCATGAAGGACATGTCCGAGCAATTGAAACGTGTCGTGACTCAGGTCCGATCAGGCTCGCAAAACGTGGCCTCCGGCAGTGGTGAACTTTCATCCACCGCTGAAGCACTCTCTCAGGGAGCCAATGAGCAAGCCGCGTCTGTGGAAGAAGTCAGTTCCTCAGTAGAACAGATGGCATCTTCCATCCGCCGCAATGCCGAAAACGCTCAGACCACTGAAAAGATCGCCCGCAAGACGGCCGAGGATGCCGAGCGCGGCGGTGAAGCAGTGAAAAAGACAGTCTCTGCCATGCACAACATTGCGGAGAGAATCTCCATCATTGAAGAAATAGCGAGGCAGACCAACCTTCTCGCCCTGAACGCTGCCATCGAGGCCGCTCGGGCTGGAGAACACGGCAAGGGATTTGCCGTCGTCGCTGCCGAGGTACGCAAGCTGGCAGAAAAATCCGGTGAAGCAGCTGGTGAGATCAGCGAACTCTCTTCCGAGTCCACAGCTGTGGCAGAAGAGGCTGGCGATTTGCTGGCCGCAATTCTGCCGGACATCCAGAAAACCGCCGAATTGGTGGCAGAGATATCCGCAACCAGCACCGAGCAGGATGCTGGAGCCGACCAGATATCCAAGGCGATGCAGCAGCTCGACACCGTCGTACAACAAAACGCCTCTGCAGCCGAAGAAATGGCTTCCACCGCAGACGCACTCTCCAACCAGTCCGTGCAACTCACGCAGGCCATGTCCTTCTTCAAGCTCAACGACCCAAGTGGGGTACAACGATCCGTGCTGGTGCACCCCACCGCCCGGCAGACTTTGCCCGCTGCCGCAGCCCCGAAACAGGCCACCGCTCCGGCCGGACTTGATATGCAAATGAGCGATGAAGATTCGGATTTTGAACGATTCTAGCCCCCTTCCCTCAAACAATCAGGGCCGAGCAATCCAAGTGCTCGGCCCTTTTTTATGCCATCAACCCTTCGACCTTGCGGGAAATCATCCTGCACGGTAGATGTAGCACATGCGTATCACCATCCCTAAAGTACACGGCGACACACCCCGAGAAAAGGCACTCCGCACCATTGCGCTGTTCCTCGTCCTTGCGGCAGTCATCTGGGCGTTCTCCAAGAACAATGAACGCGTAGTGGACGCTCTCAACCAGCAGTCTTCCATCTATGATGAAACCAAGACCCTGGACAAAGAACAGAAAAGATTCATTGCCTCCTTTGTCCGCACTCTGCGCGATGAGTTCGGGTTCGAGGCCAAGATTCAGATTTACGGTGGCGATTTCGTGGTCCCGGACCTCGACTCCAAGACCCTCTACATAGGTCTTGCACCATCCATAAACGAGGTACAACTCCGCTTCCCACCGCTCATGGAAGCTGCGCTTGGTGATGGATTCAAGGAGATGCTCGTCAACGAGCATTTTCTCCCCTCATTCAAGTACAATGATTGGCCTCAGGAAATCCAGGTTGTGCTCGTGACCATCTTCGATCGTCTTTCTCAAATAAACCAAGGAACACAACCCAGTGAGCAATAAAATCACCATCTATACCGACGGCTCCTGCCTCGGTAATCCCGGCCCCGGCGGCTACGGCGCGGTCCTCGTCTACGGCGAATACAAGGGCCAAAACGCCGACAACTATAAAGAACTGGCCCAGGGCTACAAGCGAACCACCAACAACCGCATGGAACTTTTGGCCGTCATAGTTGCGCTGAAGACTCTCACCCGCTCCTGTGAGGTCGAGCTCTGGACTGATTCCAAATACGTACAGCAGGCCATCACCAAGAAATGGCTCAAGAACTGGCTCAAGAACGGTTGGAAAACAGCCGCCAAAAAGCCGGTCAAGAATCAGGACCTCTGGGTGCAGCTGGTGCCGCTCATCGAAAAGCATACCGTTCAATTTAATTGGGTCAAAGGCCACTCCGGCCACATGTTCAACGAGCGTGTAGATGATCTGGCACGCGACGCCGCTGGAAGCAGAGATCTGTTGGTTGACGAAGGCGCGGAATAGCGAGATTCCCCGCTTGTAATAAAAAGCAAAAGGCACGTGTCATACACGTGCCTTTTTTTTGCATATAATAGCAGCTCGCCGCTGCGCTCTTGTTCCGCTAGTCCATTTCCCGATCACTCAGGCCAATCAGGTACAGAATCGAATCCAGGCCCAATGTGGAGATGGCCTGCCTGGCTCCCTTCTTAACCTTGGGCTTGGCGTGGAAAGCGATGCCCAGACCCGCAAGGTTGAGCATGGGGAGGTCGTTTGCACCGTCCCCCACTGCGATGACCTGCTGCAAGGCGATGCCTTCCTTGGTCGCGATCTCCTGAAGCAATTCGGCCTTCCTTTCAGCGTCGACAATATGCCCGACTGCGTTGCCAGTTAGTTTGCCGTCCTCGATTTCCAACTCATTGGCATAGACGTAATCGATACCGAGCTTCTCTTTGAGGATGTTACCAAAATAGGTGAACCCACCGGACAGGATGGCGATGGTATAGCCAAGGTTTTTCAGCGTAGAAATAAGTTTTTCCGCGCCCTCGGTGAGGGGCAGACGGTCGGCGACCTTTTGCAAGACCGAATCATCGAGACCTTCAAGCAGAGAAAGACGCTTTCGCAGAGATTGCTTGAAATCAAGCTCGCCACGCATGGCTGACTCGGTGATAGCGGCCACTTCATCTCCCACACCCGCTTCCTTGGCGAGTTCGTCGATGACCTCGGCCTGAATAAGGGTGGAGTCCATGTCAAACGCCACGAGGCGGCGGTTGCGACGGAAAATATTGTCTTCCTGAAAGGCAATGTCAGCCATGAGATCCGCTGAAATATCGAGGAATTTCGAGCGAATTTCAGCAATATCGTTGGGCGTGCCACGCACGGAAAATTCCACACAGGCTCGAGAGCATTCGTAGTCGTTGCAATCGAGCGGCACACGACCAGTGAGCCGATGTATGGTGTCAAAATTCAGGCCGGATTCAGAAACCACATTGGCGATGGCCGCAATCTGTGCGGCAGAGATGGAGCGGGCGAGCAACGTGATGATATAACGAGGCTTGTCGGCTGCGGCCACCCACGTGGAATAGGTGTCTTCACCCTGAGGATGTAACTTCATGGTCACACCCACTTCATGGGCCTTGAAAAGCAGGTCTTTCAAGACAGGCTGGGAATCGGACGGCAGCCGAATAAGGATACCGAGAGTGAGAAAATTGTGAATGACAACCTGACCGATATCAAGAATGTCCACGTCATATGCCGCCAGGACATCGGTCAGCTCCGAAGTCACGCCGGGCCGGTCGCTACCGGTCACGTGCACCAGTATGATTTTTTCCATGAATATCTCCTGTAAAAAGCTGGCGAACTGTCGCATAAAACGTGGCGGCAGTAAATCCAGTAATGGGCGAGTATCTATTTTACCGACCCCATCTTGTGCTGATGGTGCGCACAGGGTATGGTACCCTCAAACTCGGTACTACCGGGAATGTGGAGGCTGTGGGGGCTGCATGGACGAACATCATGATGAGGTAGACCGCAGGTCCGTCTCAAGCAATGACTTTCACGACGACGAGTCGCGTCACGAGTATGTGGCACAACGCATAGAGGAAAAGCTCAAGGACTACGAAGAGTACGACTTTTCCATCCGTGAGGTGCGCGCGTTGTCTATTTTCTTTGAGCTGGCTCAGGAGCTAGGCGGGCGGAGCATGTTCTACGCGGTCTGCTCCATGATTCCCCGCGTCCTCTTCGCCCTTGAATCCAATATTTACATCCTTGAAGACGAGGAAACCTTTGTGCTGGCGGATTGCTCTAGTGACCGATGCGCGCTCAAAACCACCCGAACATGGGACGACCAGCTCACCAACGACATTGTCAGAGAAGGCGATGACCTGTTCATCCCCATCCACTGCAATCCCGGCTACACAGACATGCTCCCGTTCGAGCCGCCACACAATATGATTGGCTGCTTCCATTTTTATCCATGCGCTCATCTGGATGACCGCACCCTTCTTTTCCTTGAAAAGTACGTGAACCGCATAGGATTCCAGCTCCATCATCGCATTATCCGCGCCCGTAACCGCGAACACATCTCGTTCATCAAGTCGATGGTCCAGGACATCGGCCACAACGTTATCGTGCCGAACATGTATTTCAAGCTCTACTTCAATCGATTGAAACGGCGCATCGAAGATCTGCACGTGACCACGGAAAAGGTGCTTGGCATCATGGCAAGCTGTGGCAATGAGGATTGTGTAGAGTATGGCAATGAGCTGGCCCATACCGCCACTGCCATCGACAAGCAGTACAAAGAAATTTACCAGCACTACGAAGCCACCTCCATGTTCCTTGAAACACTACTCCGACGACGAAACTTCGAGGAAGGTCGATACGTGCTCATGAAGCGGGAAGTTAACCTGCGCACACAAGTGCTGGAGCCGCAGCTGGCGCGATACCAGCAGCGGTTCGAAGAGCGCGGCATTGAGGTAAGTTTTGCACTGGGCGCGCCGCCGGACCAGATGATCCGCATGGTCATGGACCCAGGTCTCATCGCCCAAGTCTATGCCAACTTCTTCTCCAATGCAGCCAAATACACCACAGAGGCCGCCCTGCCCAATGGACGCACCGGTAAATTTGTCTCTTACGGCTGGGAAGTCCTCAAGAACCACTTTGGCGATGACAAGCCCGGCATTCGCATGTGGGTCACCTCCACTGGCTCGCCGCTCCACCTGCTCGATCCGCTTGACGTGTTCGAACCCGGATTCCGGGCGGACAACGTAGCCCACCGCTCCGGCTCTGGTCACGGTCTCTACTTCGTCCGACAAGTGACCGAATTGCATGACGGCTATGTGGGGTATCGCCACACCGAATCCGGCAATGAATTCTGGTTCACTCTGCCATTCGAGCAAAAGTCAGGCTCATAGCGTAGCTTGACTTCCCTCATCACATGAATACCCTCTCAAGGGTACAATCTGTACCTTGAAAGAGAGAGACACATGACCATCGAAACGTATCTGGCCTTTCTGTTAGCCACCATTGTGGTGCTCATCATTCCCGGTCCCACCATCATGCTGGTGGTGAGCTGTTCCATCACTCAGGGCAAAAAAGCCGCGCTCCCGCTCGCTCTCGGTGTCGGCCTCGGCGATCTCGTTGCCATGACCGCTTCCATGGCAGGTCTCGGCGCGCTCCTCGCCACATCCGCTGAACTTTTCACCGTCCTCAAATGGATCGGTGCCATCTACCTTATTTATCTCGGCATCAAGACCTGGCGCGCCAACCCACAACTCGGCACCGACATGACCATGGTGCGGCCCGATTCCAAACGGACCAACGTATTTCGCGCCTTTGCAGTCACTGCCACCAACCCGAAATCCATCGCCTTTTTCTGCGCATTCCTACCGCAGTTTCTCAATCACTCAGCTCCCATCATGCCTCAGGTGCTCATTATGGGCTCCACCTTTGTGCTTCTCGCAGTGGTCAACGCCATTCTCTATGCACTGCTCGCTGTGAAAGCCCGCACCGCTGTAGCCAATCCCCGAGCCATGAAATTGGTCAACAGAGCAGGCGGCACCGCTCTGATCGGAGCAGGCTTACTTACGGCGGCTTTGCGTAGGAGCTAGTTGAGGGAGGATTGATTTAAACCCAAAAAAGACGGCGCACGCTTTAACAAGCGTGCGCCGTCTTTTTTCGCCTCAACCCGTCAACCGAAGCAGCCCCAGAGCGCTACGCCCCTTCCTTCCTTGCCAGCATTCTCCGATAATATGACAGACACAAACACGTCATGGGCAGCGCGATCAATAGACCGAGAAATCCCAGAAGCTGCCCCCAGACCGAGAGAGCGAGCAAAATAAGCCATGGCGACAATCCGAGGGATTCGCCCTGAATCTTGGGAACAAGAATGACTTCCTGAATGGCCTGAACCACACCGAAGACCAGAAGAGTCAGCCCGATGCCTGTCAGGGGCGACTGGCCTACTTCGAGGGAACCGAGAGCGGCCAATGGTATGGCAATGATCAAACCGAGCGTGCCGAGATAGGGGGCGATGTTGAGAATACCAGTGAGCATACCGAGCAGTATGGCCATAGGCAGGCCAATGATGACAAAGCCAATGGAAAGCATCACGCCGACCAGCATGGCGATGATGATCTGCCCCCGAAAATAGGTGGACATGGTCTGCTCGAACTCAGCGATGAAATCCACAATGGACTGGCGGTACTTGCCGGGCAGATAGCTCTGCCAATTCTCTTTGATCTTGCCGAAATCGGCGAGCAGAAAGATGAGATAAAGGAGAATGACCGTCGCCCCGATCAGGCCGGCCATGACACTGCCTGCGGTGCGCATAATGCCGCGAATACCCGGCATGACCTTGTCGAATACGGACTGGGCCGTGGTCATGATGCCCTCAGGGGTGAAGAGCGCTTTCACGTCCGGGCTCTGAATAAATTCCCGCACCCAATCCCACAGATCGGGAGGAAGGTAAGCCCGCACCCGCTCGGCAAAGGCCTGGTTGGTGGCGAGATCGCCGAGCACCCTGCCCATGTGGGTCAACTCACCTACCATCATGGGAATAACCACGATGAATGCGCCGACCACGACGCCGACCAGCAGAAGCACAGTGAGCAGCACAGCCACACCGCGACTCCCTGTTTTATCCTCGATCCACGAGGTCACAGGGTGAAACAGATACGCCATGAGCAAAGCGGTCACAAAGGGGATCAGAGCGCTGGACAGATATCCCAGCAGCCAGACGAGGACGACCACAAACACTACGGCGAGGATCATGCGGACCACAGAGTCCAGAGTATACGGCTTGTCAGAAGTGAGCATGGCGGCGTCTCCAATTGGTTTCCACGGATGTAACAACCTGTGATGATTTGTTCAATACGTGAAAAGGGATTCGTTGGAAACCCACGGCTAAAGCGCGGTGACTAACGTCAAATTCGCGTAGTCTCAGCAGAGAGTATAGAATATAATTTTATCCACTTCTTCGAGCCATCATAGAAGATATAAGCGAGACCAAGCAGCCGAACATTGTGAATCCAAGCATTGCTTCGACACAAGTGAGAACAAATTCTCCAGTTGAGTGTGCGCTGGCGTCAACAAATCCAAAGGACGTAAATGCCATGATGCTCGAAATAAGTGGGCGTTGCGTCCCCGCCCAATCGAAAAAAATGGCAAAAAGACCAATTATAAAAACACACCATACGAACAACAGCTCCCAACAGCGCCCGCAGTCGGAAGTGTAGCTCCAAGCAAAATGTTTCACAGGATACTTCTCTTTAAACTCTTCAAGGTAGTCCAAATCCTTAACATGGCGGACGAAACGTTGGCTGCCGCAGCAACTAGAGACGTTCGTGTTTCTGCATCTCATCTTGTTGTCGTATTTTACGCCCATGATATTCGCGTCAGACAAATCAGCATTACTGAGCCTTGTATCTCTAAGATCGGCTTCACGCAGGTCAGCCCCATTGAGTTCTGCGCGGATCAAACTCGCTTCTGGGAATTCTGCGCTTTCAAGATAAGCGCCATGCAATTTTGCTTCATTAAGATTTGCCTCTTGAAATTTTGTTTTATAGAGCCGTGCGCCGATGAAATTCGTTCTCCAAAAATTTGCTCCTCTGAAATCCCTATCGTAAAACTTTACCTCGCTGAGGTCCGTATCAACGATGCCCTTACGTTTTCGCCATGTGTTCCAATTTTTGACGCCTTTTTCCAACTCTGCGAGATGATCAGGGTCGGCCATGTGAATGTCCTCCAAAGTAAATGCGAAATAGAAAATCCGATTTCCAGGCAGAATGCTTTGAAGTTGGAGAGAATGTCAACAGGACTGACGGCATATGTCAGAGAACTCAGCATAGACAGATCACCTTTTTTGTTGGGAAAAATATTTTCATGATTGCAACCGGATGAAACCCTTTACCCATACAAAATCCCCCCTGTTTGCTCTAGCAAACAGGGGGGATTCTTGATTCTAAACGTCTTCAGCAACATTTATAGGAAAAGCTTTCTCGAAATGAGGGCTTTCCTTTTCTTATGCTGAATTCTTGAACTCTCGTTTACAGCACGTCATCCGGGGTGACGGATTCGATGCCGAAGGCTTCGCCGACTGCGGGGCAGGTGAGCTTGCCTTCGTAGGTGTTCAGGCCGAGAGCCAGGCCCGGATCGTCCTTGAGGGCAGCGATACCCTTGGCAGCGAGACGCATGGCGTAAGGCATGGTCTGGTTGACGAGGGCGAAAGTGGAAGTGCGGGGAACTGCGCCGGGCATGTTGGCCACGCCGTAGTGAACTACGCCGTCCACGATATAAGTAGGATCGTCGTGAGTGGTAGCCTTGATGGTTTCCACGCAACCGCCCTGGTCGACTGCGACGTCAACGATGACAGAGCCTTCCTTCATCAGAGGCAGCATGTCGCGGGTGATCAGGTTCGGAGCCTTCGCACCGGGCAGGAGCACTGCACCGACAACGAGGTCAGCCTTCTGGATCATGTCGCGGATGTTGGCTTCGGTGGACATCATGGTGGTGATGCGGCCCTGGAATACGTCATCCAGATACTGGAGACGAGCGTGGGAAAGATCCATGATGGTGACGCGAGCGCCCATGCCCATGGCGATGCGGGCTGCGTTTGTACCAACAACGCCGCCGCCGATGACGAGGACTTCAGCGGGGTACACGCCGGGAACACCGCCCAGCAGGATGCCACGGCCGCCTTGAGTCTTTTCCAGATAGTGTGCGCCGACCTGCGTAGCCATGCGGCCTGCCACTTCAGACATGGGAGTCAGCAGAGGCAAGGTACCGTCAGCAGACTTGACTGTTTCGTAAGCGATACCGATGGTGCCGGACTCCAGCAGAGCGTCGGTCAGTTCCTTGGCAGCTGCGAGGTGAAGGTAGGTAAAAAGAAGCAAGCCCTTGCGAAGATATTGAAATTCGGACGGAAGCGGTTCCTTGACCTTGATGACCATTTCAGCGCCCCAGGCTTCCTCAGCCGAAACCATTTTGGCACCAGCAGTCACGTACTCTTCGTCGGTCAGACCGGAGCCGATGCCGGCACCAGCTTCCACCAACACTTCATTGCCTTGACGAACCAAGGAACCGACTGCGCCGGGGGTCATGGAAACACGATTCTCCAACGTCTTGATCTCTTTGGGAATACCGATAATCATTTCACTCTCTCCTGTAAAATGTGTTCGCGTATAACGCGGGTTTATTCGTTGAACTGATCGACCACGGCGTCGGGCAGATAAAGCCACTTGCGCCGTGATTTCATGACAACAAAAGACTCACTGGAATTGATCCCGCCCACCTGGGAAAGGTCCTGATCCAGAAAATCATACAAATCGCCGATCTCGTCCGAGCAGACAATCTCCACGATGATATCGTACCGGCCAGTGACAACCGCACACCAATTGACTCGCTTCAATCCGCCGATCTGGTCGAGCTTTTCGCCTAACTGCTCGTGGCTGTGCAGGGATATGCCCACAAGAGCCACGGTCAGCCCCTTTGCCTTCATGGGATTAACCAGCCCGGCGACCTTGAGCGCGCCTGCCGTGATCAGATTTTTCATGCGCGAACGTACCGTGGGCGCGGTCACCCCGATCTCATCCGCAACTTTACCCGGCGAAAGCTGACCGTCCCGAGTCAGGGCAGCCACCATTTTTCTATCGTTTTGGTCTAATGCATTTTTCATTCGTGCGACTTTCTTCTTCCTGATTCTTCATTTTTGAAAATCAAACTACGCAATATTTATCAAAAGCATAATTAAATTGTCAATTATTAATCCAATCCTCACACCACAAAAGAGGCCGTCCGCATAGAATTATGCGAACGGCCTTAAGCCGGGTTAAGGGTGAAGGAATGATATGGAGGGTCGTTATTGTACCAACTGCCAACTTCCGTCGCGCTGGCGGTATGCCTTGGCATAGACGGTCTGGTAACTGCCGTCTGCCATCTGAGCGCGCAGAGTCACATCTCGAACGATGCGGCCATTGCGCTCCTTGCGAGCGGGCTTGGGCCTGGCTTCATAGCGGCGATGAGTATCAGGGTTGACCCACTGCTTCGTCTGACCGGACGGTGCGTGTTCCAACGTATTCGTGATCTGCTGGTGATCGTAACCATCCATCTTTTCCATCTCATTACCAATGAGATATCCCACCAGCAGGCCGGTACCACCGCCAATGGCAGCGCCGGAGTTCTTGTTCTTAAAAGTGAGAGCGCCCACAGTAGCCCCGGCAAGGGTGCCGAGCATGGCAGCGTTCTGAGCCTTGGTAGTCTGGCAACCAGCCAGAACAAACATAGACAGCAGCAATGCGATAAATATCCTCATAACGTCCTCCTTGGTGACCGACTGTCGGTCTTGCATTCGTTATGAAGATAAAAGCAATGGGCGTGCCGAAGACATAACCATTGAAATCACTGGTTATTCATTAAAGTACTGCAGTCCAAAACGCACCACAAAGAGACCATTTTGCGCACGAGTACGCAAAAATGGTTCACACACAGAGGGTTTATTAGAGAATAAAGGCAGAAAGGATCGAACCAATCAGAACGACCCAAAGAATATCGATCTTACGGCGTAGGGCCACAAATGAAGTAATGGCAATAACGCCTTCACCCACGCCCCACTCCACATCAAATGCGAGCCGGACAGCAACGGCAGCCATGAGCCCCACCAAGGTAATGAGGCTGCCACGAAAAGCCCTACGGGCCAAAGGCGACCCGGCCATTTTGTCCGCAAAGGGTGTCACCAGACAAGTGAATATGAGAGACGGAGTAAACACGGCGATGGTCGCGACCAAAGCTCCGGCAAATCCCTCTCTGAGATAGCCAACAAACGTGGCAGTGACCACAATAGGGCCGGGTGTAACCTGACCGAGCGCCAGGCCGTCCATGAACTGTGAAGGCGTAAGCCAATTACGAGCCTCAACCACTTCATGAAGCATGATGGGCAATGAGACATACCCGCCGCCAAAGGCAAAACAATCGATCTTGGCCATGAGCAGCGCGAGGTTGCCGAGGGCCGGATAGAACCAGAGCAGCAGGCCGAGGAACATGCCGAACACACCGGCAATCATGGCCGCGGACAGGATGGGCCGTCCTACAGGCTTCGACGAATCATTAATAAAGGCGTTGCCCTGTTCCTCCTTAAGAAGAAAAATAGACAATATGCAGACCACCACCAGCGCAAGGATAGGATTTCCTTTGAGCCCAAGCCAGACTCCGGCCATCACTGCCAGCAAGGATGCCTTGAGAGAATCCAGATAACGCTGCGCAAAGTTGATAGCCGCATGCAGCACCAGAGAGACCACGATAACCTGCAATCCTTTGAACGCGGCCACCAGCATAGGCACGTCTCGAGTAGATACGTACAGACAAGTCAGCCCGAGCATCAGCAGAAAGGCAGGCAGGCAAAAAGCCACGTATGCGGCCACTGCGCCTGGGCCGCCCCGACTGCGCAATCCCACATACGCCGCCACCTGCATGGCTGTCGCGCCAGGAATAACCTGCGTGACCGCCATACCAAGCCGGAACGTCTCTTCACTCACCCATTTTTCCCGCTCCACGGCCATAGCACGGATATAAGGAATCATGGCAGGGCCACCGAACGCCGTCATGCCGAGGCGCAGGAATTGAAAAAATATTCTGATAAGTGATGGTGTCTGCATTGTTCGAAGGTTGTGCCATGGTCGCAACGCAGGCGCAAGAGCGCTGACGAGTGGAACCTTTCGGAGACGCTACAGGACGAAATCCTCACCGTCATCCATACAAGGTCGCCATTCTTCCTACGTCTTTCTATTAGGAGTCCTTACCGACCTATACGGAGCCCACAAAAAAGGCCGACTCCCACAACAGGGAATCGGCCAGTCTGATAAGTTTCCGGTAATCTTTAACTGCCTGTAGCAACAGGATACTCTGCGCCCTTCCAAGCAAAAATTCCACCCGGAAGACGCTTGACATTCGTGTAGCCAAGTTTCTTTGCCCAAACCGCACCATTGTGAGAACGGGTGCACTTCACAAACCCACAATAGACCACGATGAGCTTATCTTTATCCGGTCCGAGAAGGGCTTCGTAATCGGCCTGGGATTTACCAGCGGTTTCACCGTTGTCCCACTCGTTCATGTCAGGGATGGGGAAAAGGAACTGAACGGCATCGGGAATGTGGTTCTTTTCGTAGCTCGCTTCAAGCGGCATGGTATCGACGACGACCATTTCGGTATTTTTTGCCATCAATCCATTGAGCTGCTCAACTGTGATGAGATCATAACCGCCACGGACGGTCTCGCCGTGTAATTTAACGGCTTCAGCTTCTTTAGTCACTTCACGAACAAATTTGTCAGAACCGCCGAGACAGCCCGACAGCAGCACGGCACAGGCCAGAACGGCCAAGCAGATTCTTTTCATGGTGTCACTCCGATGCGTTGAAAAACCTAAGGGGAATGAGCGAGCGCGGTATAAAACCAGCCACCCGCCGTTGCCAGTACATGAGCAGACACGCTCCAAACATGAACGCGTCCCGGATCATGGTCGGCCACAGTCCACCGGATTGGTCTCCTCCACCATCCGACGGCCCGAAACAACCGCAATCCGCGTCCAGTCCCATGTGGATGCCATAGCCAAGCACGACCATGAACACCAACAACTGTGCAACGATCATCCCCAACGCACCGCGAATATCCAAGATCAAAGCTACCCCTGTGACGATTTCCACCACAGGCAGCACTTTGGACAGCAATTTTGCCATGCCCCAACTCACCAGACCATATCCATCAATAGTGGAAGCAAAGGTCAGTGTGTCGGTCAGCTTGGTCGCCCCGGCATAGACAAACACCATGCCGATAAAAATGCCGATCGCGCGGTACAACAACTTGGATGTGACAATATTTTTCATATTTAAAACCTTGTCCGGGGACGTTACACGGAACGGACTCGAACGGTATAGTATAGATTTTAGCGATTGAACAAATTGATTAACTTAATACATCTTGCCCAGCCCATTGAAAAGTCACACTTTGACTGACAATCCTACAAAAAGTCTAGAAAAAGTTAAGAATTTCAGTGCTGTTTTACTGTTGTGGACCACAGTCTTTATAACTCAATAGGATCACTTGACTTTTTTCTTGAAGCAAAAACAAAAACAGCGTACTACAATGAAAAACAACGAAAGCATGCTTTTTTCAAATGGGGGATTTGAATAATGACAGGCAAGAAAGTGTTATCCGTGGCCGAGATCGCTCGAGAGCTGGAACTACCGGAGTCCACGGTCCATTACTGGAAGAATCGTTTTGCCCAGCACCTGCCTTCAGTCGGGCGCGGACGGCAAAAAAGATTCAAGCCTGAAGCTGTGGAAGTTTTCGGCACCATTTCCCGCCTTTTGAAGGAAGGACACACTGCCCGTGATGTCATGGACCAACTTTCGCATGAATATCCACTTCAGGCGGATACCGTAGCGCAGGAAGGGGCTATTGCGACTGTCCCCATGAGCGGAGCGGCAATGGAGCCTGCCATGAAAATGGCCGCTGCCATCGGCCTTGAAATCGCCAAGTCTGTTGGAGAAGGCATTCGATCGGTAATGGGTGGCGAGGTCGCCAACAGCCCGGATGTCTCCGATGTGAAGGAGGGTTTGGAAGAAGCCGCCCTGCGCATCACCACCAACATGGAAGAGACCCGCGTCCTCAAGAATGAAAATGAGGAACTCAAGGAAAAGCTCAAGATCATGGAAGCGGAGATGGTCCGCTTGCGCAAAGATCGGCGCGAAATGGAAAAGTACCTTCTTGACAAGATCAAAGCCGTAGCTACTTAAGTCCCATCGGGACACAAATTTCCCTTACACTCTCTTAATTTAAGTCCCGCCGCCCAACCTAATGCAGGGGTTGGGCGGCGGGCGTTTTATAGATCGACATCAGGAGGAAACAAATGGGTAAGAAAACCACACACAAATTCAAGGCTGAAGTGAGCCAACTGCTCGATATTCTGGTCCACTCTCTTTACACCAACAAAGAAATTTTTCTGCGCGAGCTGGTATCCAACGCATCTGATGCTCTGGAAAAGGTCCGTTTCAAGGCCACCAGCAGCGGCGTTGAAGATGAGATCACCCCGGAAATCCGCATTAGTGCGGACAAGGACGCGGGCACCGTCACCATCATCGACACCGGCGTTGGCATGACCCGCGAAGAGCTGATGAAAAACATCGGCACCATCGCCCACTCCGGCACTGCCGAGCTGACCCGCATGGCGCAGGAAGGCAAAGAATCCGTCGACTCCCTCATCGGCCGCTTCGGTGTAGGCTTCTACTCCGTCTACATGGTAGCCGAAGAAGTGACCGTCACCACCCGCTCCATGGAAGAAGGCGCCAAGACCGTAGTATGGACCTCAGACGGCCGCACCGACTACAAGCTGCAAGAACTGGATGACGAGATGCCCCGTGGCACTAAGATCGAAGTCAAGCTCCTTGAGGCTGAGAAGTCCCGCTTTGCCAACGAAGCCGCTCTCAAAGGGATCGTCAACAAGCACTCCAACTTCATCAGCTTCCCCATCTACGTGGGTGAAGAGCGTGTGAACACCATCTCCGCCCTGTGGCGTGAGCCCAAGTTCCAGATCAAGCCCGAGCAGTACGCCGAATTTTACAAATTCCTCACTTTCGACACCGAGGACCCATTCGACACTCTGCACACTTCTGTTGACGCACCGGTCCAGTTCAACGCCCTGATGTTCACCCCCTCCACCGACGACGACCCGTTCGGCATGGGCCGTGACAACCGAGGCCTCGATCTTTACGTACGCCGCGTTCTCATCGAAAAGCAGAACAAAGACCTGCTCCCCGAGTACCTTGGTTTCATCAAGGGCGTCGTTGACACCGAAGACCTGCCGCTGAATATCTCCCGCGAGACGCTCCAGGACAACATCCTCATGCGCAAGATCAGCTCCACGCTGGTCAAGCAGGTGCTTGGCAATCTCGAAAAGATGGCCAAGGACAATGCAGAGCGCTACGCCGAGTTCTGGCAAGCCCACGGCAACCTCTTCAAAGCTGGCTACATGGACTTCCTGAACAAGGATAAGTTCGGCAAGCTCGTGCGCTTCAACTCCTCCATCAGCGAAGATGAGAAGGGACTGGCTTCTTTCGAAGAATACATCGGACGAGCCAAAGAAGGTCAGAAGGAAATATACTACGCCTTCGGCCCCAGTCGCGAGGCACTCGGCCTCTCCCCCTACCTCGAGGTCTTCCGCAGAAAGAACATTGAGGTTCTTTACCTCTATGAGCCCATCGACGAATTCGTCATGGACGCAGTGCGAGACTTTGAAGGGTTCACCATGGTCTCCGCCGAACACGCGGAAATGGCCAAGCTCGACCAGTTCGAAACCCTGGAGAAGGAAGATAAGGCAGAAGAGTTGACCGATGACCAGAAGTCCACCATGGACAAGCTGCTGATCCGCATCAAAGATGCCCTCGGCGACTCGGTGACCGAAGTCAAGACATCCCAGCGACTGTCTGACTCCCCTGTCTGCCTGGCCAACCCGGACGACAACGTCACCAGCTCCATGGACAAGATCATGCGCGTGGTATCCAAGGACACCACCATCCCCAAAAAGGTGTTGGAGATCAATCCGGACCACGCTCTGGTACGCAACATGCTCACCATCTTCGAGCGCGACGAAAACGATCCGTTTATCGACCAGGCTGCCAACCAACTCTTCGAATCCGCATTACTCCTTGAGGGCTATCTCACCGATCCCCACGCACTGGTGGGCAGGGTTCAGGAACTGCTGACCAAATCCAGCGGCTGGTACGTTGAAACCAACAAATAAGCAGAATAAACTCATATAAATTAAAGGGGCGGTAAAATTTACCGCCCCTTTTTTTATTAAAACACGCTCAATAAAAGATATAATTAAAACGGTGCATTACAGTTTCCGTCAATCAACCAAGCAATGCAACGCGCTGCCATGACAAAAGATTATCATTGAAAAACGAAATACTTTCCTGCCATTTTACGACATTGACCTAATACAACACTTAGGAGCTCAAATGTTACGTAACATCGGCATCAGAAACCGAATCTTCTCCATACTGGCGTTACTCATTCTTTCCACATTCCTAGCGAGCTTGGCCTTCTGGATCGGGATGGGTAAACTTTCAGCGAAAGCTGTTGAGCAAACCGGGACCTCCATGCTGGAGGGGTATGAACGCACCCTTCAGTATTCCGTCCAATCCGTTGCCACAAAAGTGGGTGCGGCCATTGAAAAATATGCCGCACAAGGACTGTCTCAAGAAGAGATCATCCAGTCTGAACTCAAAAAAATACGGTTCGGTAAAAACGGCTACTACTTTGCTTACAACACGCAGGGCGTAAACGTAGCTCACCCTCTCAAGCCCAAATTTCAAGGACAAAAACGTATCGGCTCCAAGGATAAAAAAGGCAACTCGTACATCAAAGGGCTTATCGATGAAGCTCAAAAAGGCGGTGGGTTCGTGACGTATTGGTTCCCTAAACCAGGAACCACCGAACCGCTGCCTAAATTGGCTTACGCCTCCATGGTCCCCGGAACCTCCATCTGGGTAGCTACCGGTATCTACATTGATGAAATCGAAAGCAAAAAGGTGGCCCTTGAAGAAGAACTACAGAGCTTCACAGACTCCCTGGTCATGTGGATCAGCATCACTATTATTGTATGTCTGCTTATAGTTGTTCTGCCCGTTTCCTTACTTATTGCTAAATCCATTAATGACCCGCTCAAAACATTAGTCAACTTTGCCCGTCAGATCGCGCAAGGCGAATTAAGACAAACCATTAATGATGACTCCAAGGATGAGTTAGCACAACTCTCGGGCGCCATGGATGACATGCTCACTCAGATCAAAACCGTGGTCGTCAACGTCCAAGCCTCCAGCTCCAGCGTCGCAGCTGGAGGAGAACAATTAACAGCTTCATCAGAAGCGATGTCCCAAGGCGCCATCAAGCAGGCAGCCTCCGTAGAAGAAGTTGCCGCCAGCATGGAAGAAATGACTTCCAATATCCAGCAGAACGCGAATAACGCCAATGAAACCGAGACCATTGCACGCAAAGCCGCAGCAGACGCTGGCAAGGGCGGCACTGCCGTAGCCTCCACCGTGGAATCAATGAAGCAAATCGCTGACAAGATCTCCATAGTCGAAGACATCGCCAGACAGACCAACCTCCTGGCGCTTAACGCAGCCATTGAGGCCGCCCGCGCCGGTGAACACGGCAAGGGATTTGCCGTTGTTGCCGCTGAAGTACGCAAATTGGCAGAGCGATCAGGAGAAGCCGCTGGCGAGATCAGCGAACTCTCCGCCTCCAGCGTCAAGGTAGCCGAAGAGGCAGGCGAAATGCTCTCGGAAATGGTACCCGACATCCAGAAGACCGCCGAACTGGTTCAAGAGATCACTTCAGCCACCAACGAGCAAAACTCTGGAGCCAGCCAGATCAATTCTGCGCTTCAAGAGCTTGACCGCGTGGTGCAGCAGAACTCCTCAGCATCAGAAGAAGTCGCCGCCACCTCCGAAACGCTGGCCTCCGAAGCAATGCAAATGCAGCAAGCCGTGGCATTCTTTAAAGTGGATGGAGCCTCCAACCCATCATATAGTGTTAGACGAGCCCCCACAGCCACGAGTCAAAGGCCCACAGCAATTACACAAGCTCCAACGGCCCAACCCTCGGGCGTGTCTCTGGACATGGCAGACAGTGCAGATGAGGATTTCGAGCGTTTCTAACCTAACCCCGATTAGTTTAAACCCACAAAAAAAGGCCGTCCGAGATTCGGGCGGCCTTGATTGTTTTCATCAATCAGCAACAGATTGAAAACTTTACTTATCCTTTACCTCAAGCCTCCTGGAATGAAGGATCGGTTCGGTGTAACCACTAGGCTGTTCTTTTCCCTTGAAAACAAGATCGCAAGCAGCCTGAAAAGCGATGGAGGCATCAAAATCTGCGGCCATGGATTGGTAGAGAGGATCACCTTCATTCTGACGATCCACCACTGCTGCCATCTTCTTGAGGGTTTCCAGGACCTGAGCCTCGGAACAAACGCCATGATGAATCCAATTGGCAAGGTACTGACTGGAAATACGCAAGGTCGCACGGTCTTCCATCAAGCCTACATCGGTGATGTCCGGTACCTTGGAACAACCAATACCCTGATCGACCCAGCGGACCACGTACCCGAGAATGGACTGACAATTGTTATCCAATTCCTCCTGAACAGCCTCGGACGCAAGCGGCTCAGTGAGAAGCGGTAGCTTGAGAAGATCATCCAGAGAGGCACGAGGCCCATCCGCAATCAACGATTTCTGGACAGCAAAAACGTCGACCAGATGATAATGCATGGCGTGGAGAGTCGCTGCTGTGGGTGACGGCACCCAGGCGCAATTGGCCCCGGCCTTAGGATGAACATCCTTGGTCTCCACCATCTCAAGCATCAGGTCAGGTTTAGGCCACATGCCCTTGCCAACCTGCCCGACACCGGAGAACCCGGCGCCAAGGCCCTTGTCCACGTTCCAATCTTCATAGGCCACAATCCAAGGCTGCGCTTTCATGTCGTTCTTGCGCACCATGGGGCCAGCCTCCATGGAAGTGTGGATTTCGTCACCGGTACGATCCAGGAATCCAGTGTTGATAAAAATCACTCGGTCGGCAGCGGCCCGGATGCACTCTTTCAAGTTGACCGTGGTCCGTCGCTCTTCATCCATGATGCCGACTTTCAGCGACAGAGGCTTGAGGCCGAGTTCTTTTTCGACAGCAGTAAACAGTTCACAGGTGAAGGCGACTTCGTCCGGGCCGTGCATCTTGGGTTTGACAATGTACGTAGAGCCCGCTTTGGAATTGCCGTATCGACACGTCCCCTTGGCTTCATGCAAGGAGATAAAGCCCGTCATCAAGGTGTCGAGAATGCCTTCCGGGACCTCGGCACCGTCGAGCAGGACCGCGTCCGTAGTCATAAGATGGCCCACGTTGCGGATGAGGAGAGTAGAACGGCCAGACAAGGTGAAGGAGCCACCTTCCGGGGCTTTAAACTCACGGTCGGCAACCAATTCCCGAGAGAACGTTTTGCCGGCTTTGGTCATCTCAGTAGTCAAGTCGCCCTTGATAAGTCCAAGCCAGTTTCCATAAGCGAGAGCCTTATCTTCTCCATCCACGGCCGCGATGGAATCTTCACAGTCGCAAATGGTGGTGATAGCGGATTCCAGCACCACATCCCTGACTCCTGCAGGATGATCCTTGCCAACCAGGTCGGTAGGATCGATATGGAGTTCAATGTGTAACCCATTATTGCGCAATAGAATCACTGAAGGTCCTTCGCCGGCATACCCCGCAAAATGACCAAGGTCTTCCAGTTCAGTGGTGGTGCCGTCTGCCATGAGGACATGGAGTCTGTTCCCAGAGACAATGTAACCAGCACTCTTGGCATGACTGCCTTGCTTCAAGGGAGCAGCCTCATCAAGAAACTTCGATGCATATGCCATGACCCGCTTTCCACGCACCGGATTGTACTGCCCTGCTTTCTCTGCGCCATTCTCTTCAGGGATCACATCTGTACCGTAGAGCGCATCATAGAGGCTGCCCCATCGGGCATTGGCCGCATTGAGGGCGTAACGGGCATTGGTTATCGGCACCACAAGCTGTGCGCCAGCGATGGAAGCTATCTCCGGGTCCACGGATTGAGTGGTGATGGCGAAATCGTCGCCCTCTTCCATGAGATAGCCGATCTCTTTCAGAAAAGACTTATATGCTGCGGGGTCATGCTTCTGGCCTTTGCGCTCGATGTGCCATGCGTCAATTTTGGCCTGCATCTCATCTCGGATGACAAGCAGTTCGGCGTTGCGAGGAGCGAACCGGACTAAGACGTCTTCCATCGCAGTCCAGAATTGCTCAGGGGACACCCCGGTGCCAGGGGCAACATCATTAACCACCAAATCGTGCAGCGGGCCGGATACATCCAGCCTGCCGATGGTCACTCTTTCAGACATCGGTTCATCTCCAAAAATAATCGCCTCTCCCCAAAGCTGCCACTCCACGGGGAGGTAGGCCGGGCAACCACCCGGACCGGTTATGATCAGTGCTGCGGAACACTTCTTTCGGCTGGAAATTGGTCCAACCAATTTTAATATAGCGCGAGACTGAACCATGCGCAAGGAGAACTAAACACCCAATGTGGAGATTAGAAGAACTGGCGCTGGAGAAAAATGACACCCACGCCTGCTGTCATGGCAAACAAGGTATTGCGTGTCCGGAAAGCGATGATGCCAGTGATGGCTGCAGCCACAACACCCCACACGCCTTCTGCCACAATGGGGGGCAAGACCAAAGAGAAAAGGAGCGCGCCCGGCAGTGCGTCCATTGCTTGGCGAATCCGGCCCGACTTGGGCAAATGCGAAGCCAAAAGCAGCCCACCAAGGCGAAGAGAATAGGTGGCGAGAGCGGCCAGAATAATAACAATAAAGGATTCAGGACGGCTGAAATCAAACATGGTCGCCCTCCTCTTCCGGCATGCGGAGCATGGCTGCAAGAGAACCACCCAGACCGCCTATGACGATGTACCACTTGCCGGGCAGAAAATGCTCGGCCAACAAGGCCAGTGCCCCAGCCAGACACCACGGAAAGATATCCTTCTTTCCCTGCCACATGGAAACAGCCAAGGCAGTAAAAACGGCAGTAAAGGCAAAATCGAGCGCGTACTTCTCGGGGTGAGCAATAAACCCACCGCCCAGCAATCCCACAAGGGTGCCAAAGCTCCAGAAAAAGAAAAGCAGAACGCCACCACCAAACAAAAAGCTCGTATTGGCCGTGCCGTTGCGATGCTCTGCCATAGTTACAGCCCAATTTTCGTCTGCCACCAGATGAATTCTACTCATCTTGTGGCCCAGAGACTTACCCACAAAAAGGGATTCCAGAGATGCGCCAATGAGCAAGTAGCGGAGGTTGATGACAAACGCGGCGAACACCATTTCCATCACAGGCAACTTTGCGCCCCACATATCCACCATGACAAACTGCGCCGATCCGGCGAAAATCGTGGTGTTCATGAACAGAATATCCACCCACGTCAGCCCCTTCTGAGCCGCCAGAATGCCTAGCACGCTGCCATAGGCAACCGCACTCAGGCCGAGGGGGAGATTGGCTCGAGCACCACGGTAAAATTCGGATTGCATAGTCTAACTTCTCTTCATGTTTCTAGACCCAGTAAGCCAAGAGGCAAACAGCATCACTTGTACTCATGGGGAGAAGAGGTGTCTTGAACAAAATTGCGGCGATTAGATTGTACGCGCAAAAGCCCCGGGCGTGACACCATACGTAGATTTGAAGCGACGGGTCAGGTGACTCTGATCCGAAAAACCGAAATCAAGAGCGGCCTCTGAGAGAGTTGCTCCGTTCTCCAAAGCTTTACGTGCCAGGCGAACTCGATACCGCAACCCATATGCATGGGGCGTGTACCCGGTGGCTTTCCGAAACATGCGCAGGAAATGGTATTTGGAAAGTCCCGCTTCATTCGCCAGAGTATCGAGAGAAGGCGTATCGTCGACATGACCTCGGATGTGTTCCACGGCCAGTTGCATCGTTTTGTGACACACGGCATCCGATGCGGGAAGGGGGCGCGGTTTGGCGTGGCGATTGAACAAATTAAAAAGAAACGGGGCAAGAAGTTCATCCACTCGGCCTTCGCCCTGCTCTAACTGACGATGAATGGTAACAAAGCGGCGCGCCAAAGCCGGATTTTTCGTCAGTGGGTTCATAAAACCATGAAAACCATTCTGCTCGAACTCCCCTTCAAACAGGGAGCGCAAAAACGGAATTCCCACGTACATCATCCGGTAGGAATAGCTCTCGGTCACCGCCTTGCCATCATGCACATCTTCCGGATTCACTGTGACCAGAGATGAAAACGGCACGGACTCCCAGGATGTTCCCTTGTGCCGAAAATGCTGCACACCAGACTCAATGACGCCAATGGCATACTCTTCATGATCATGCGCAGCGTACTCAAAAGTGGTGAATTGTGCCTTGAACAAACTGAGTTCGCTCTCGGCATCAGGTTTCCACAAATATGCCTGATTCAATTTTACGTGTGTACTCATACCGTTAACTTCATTGCTCAGGTAGAGAATGAGACCATCCCTATCGAGCTATTATCAACCGCTGACCAGGATGAATGACACTGCGGTTGCCCAAGCCGTTGAGCTGGAGAAGTTGCCACAGAGACATGTTATGACGCTCTGCAATGATGGTAAGGGAGTCACCATTTTTGACCGTATATGTCATGGGACGGTGTTTGGCGCGATGCTTGGAGAGCAGCCGCTTGAAGTTCTTTTCAAAAGCCTTGGTGGCCCCTTCGGGGAGAAAGAGGGTTGTCTTGCCTTTGGGAATGGTATCACCCAGAAGCTGGGGGTTCAGATCCCTGATGGCTTTGTAATAGGTCCCGCTAGCCTCTGCCACGACCGTAATGGGAACCGCCCTGTTATGCTTGAGGACAACGCGCTCATAAGTGCGTGAAATGTAATAGTCCTCCTGTTCAAAATGAAAACCGTAGCGACCGGGGTCGGACAGGATCAGCTTGGCGGCTACGGCACGAAGAACATAACGCTCGGTTTCTGTGGGCAGATCAAGACGGTAATAATCCTTGATACCCTGGTGGTCTATTCGCTGCTCCAGCCCCTTTTCTCCCATGTTGTAGGCGGCACAGGCCAAGGCCCAGGAGCCGCATTCTTCACGAAGCTTGGAAAAATACTCAACGGCAGCATCAGTAGACAGCTGAAAATTACGCCTCTCATCAACATAACGGCTCACGGTCAACCCATAGTAGCGAGCAGTGGACGGAATAAACTGCCAGATACCGCGCGCTCCGCGACTGGAACCAGCATGAGGCTTGAGGGCAGATTCGATAACCGCAATATATTTGAGATCGTCGGGCAATCCGGACTTGGCTAGCGTAGCCTCAATATGCGGGAAATAACGACCTGTGCGCTTGAGCCAGAGGATGACCTGAGCCCTATCCCAGAGCATGAGAAGCAATTCCTTATCGAGCTTTTCGCGCACATCAGGAATGTCCAGAGGCACGGGCTCCCCGGCAAAGGAGATCGGTCCTTTCACTCGTATGGCGGAAACCAACGACGGGAAGCTGGAATCCTCAACAGGATGATTGACCGGCGTCTGGGCTAATCCGGGAACAGCAAGGACAAAGATAAGGAGTCCCGCCAAAAGCGGAATGCTAAGGGGCCGTTTAAGCACGGTCATTCTCCGATATTCCCGCGCCGGAGAGTTCTCCGGCGCGGGTATGATTTTTAGAGTTTCGATTTCAATACAATGTCCGTGATGGGGCCGCGAGAGCGATCTCCCTTAAGGACCATATGTGCATAATTCTTGTACCCCTTGAGCTTGCGAACTGTCCAGTTCAGACCGTTGTTCGCCTCATTAAGGTACGGATTGTCCACCTGACGGGTGTCACCAAGGCAAATGCATTTCACGCCCTCGCCCATGCGAGTCAAGAGCGCTCGGGTCTCACCGCGAGACAGGTTCTGCATCTCATCCACGATGACCACTGCGTTTTCGATGTTCATGCCACGCAGAAAAGCCACGGGCTGGACTTCGAACTTCTTGGGGTTGAGCTTGAAGGTGTCGGACTGCGGGTCCTGCCAGAGACGGTTGCACGGACGAATGTCATGCAACTTGATGAGCAAATCCTGCACGTATTTAATGTACGGCAGCATCTTCTCCTCGATGTCACCGGGCAGGTAGCCCATCTTGGCCCCGATCTCCACCACCGGCTTAACCAGATAGATCTTGCGGTAGGGATTATCCTTGCGCTCAAGCATCAGATACAACGCAGCGGCCAAAGAAAGGAAGGTCTTGCCGTAGCCCGCTTCGGACTGGATGGAAACCAGATCAACGTTCTCCTGAAGCATGAGCTCCAAGGCGAGATTCTGATAAATGGAGCGAGGTTTCACGCCCCAAATCTCATGAGTATAGCTGATGGGTTTCGGTCCACCCACACCATGAAAGATCGGAGTGCCCGCCTCCCATTGGAAACAGTTGTGAACCGGATCTTCACCCTCCTCCACAAAGCCGGTGTAACGCTGCGATTCCGACCGGAACGGATCTGAATCGCGATACTCCTCACTGGGAATACCGTAACACCTGGCCTTGATCTGAAGGATGCGGTCATTAGTGATGAGCACCGCGTCCTGCGGGCCAACATGGAGAATTTCTTTCAGGATACGGTCATCCATAACCGGGTCGGTCAGGGTTTCCGCGAAGTCTGGTGGGAAGATGTTGATCTTGTCGTCATTCAAGATAACACGCACGGCCTGAGACACGATGTGCCCGATGCGTGGGTCTTTCTTGAGGCCGTCCAGCTCTGCCAGAACGGTGTATGGAATGTAGACTTGGTTTTCGACCCCATTTCTGAGGGCAGTTATGCTTTTGGGGTTTTCTATAAGGACGTTGGTATCGAGGACGAATTGCTTTTGGGCCATAATCCCCCGTCCGGTGTTGGATGTTGATTCCTGGGCTTCATAGCGTCACTAACCCGAGCGGGAATCAGCGAATCAACTTCATTGGCACCTCCCAATACTTTTTATTCCATTATGATCGAGCATGAACAGTTTTCGTGAAAAAGTCTAGATGCAACTTGCCGAAAACCGAGGTTCGTTACATGGCAAACAGGTGACGATGGTACTGAGCGACTAATTATAACCACCTTTACGGCGAATGACACTGCGGGTATGTTTAATACTCAAGCAAATTGTTATCGAGATGTGAAATGAGGATATCATGAGCGCAAACGGAACCAGAACGGTCTTTGTCTTGACCAATACACCAAAACTCTACGGTGAAGATTTGAACAAGCACGGCAGGCTGCCCATGTTCATAGACAACATCGGCTCGCTGCTGGCTCAGCTCAAAAATGTTAGCATGGCAGGGTTGGTGCTGGAAGTCGACAAAGTCATGAAGGCCACCCGTGAGGAACGGGATCGATTGTTCCGGTACGCATCCACTTTCCCGGTCATGCGCTCCCGCGCCAATACAAAAAACGGATTTGTCACCTACCTCGACCCGAGGGACGCTTTTTTCGCCAACCTGACCACAGCACTGGGCCAGCGTGAACGCAACCACGTCCGCAAGACTGTTGTCATGCGCTGTCTGTTCGCCCGAGAAAATGACCCGAGCATGGCTGCAGCTGAAGAAGGGACCATTTTGGATATCTCGCCCGGAGGTTGCTACGTCCAGGCCCCTGCAACGCTGGCCGACGAACATTTCCTGCATCTACGCATTCAGGATATGGCCAACAGTCGGCCCATCTGTTCCAGCATCCGTTGGACACGGGCAACTGAGAACGACACAGCTACCACAGGCATGGGGCTAATGTTCATCGACCCGGAAGGTGATCAGATCAAAGAGATCGAAGCATTACCTACCGCATAAATATCCTTCAGCATCTATCTCAACAATGTCAGTCGAGCCGCTTCGCCACGAGGCCGGACGGATCGCGTGCGCCCAACGCCTTAAAAAAAGTTCGCTCCTGATCATGGCTACGGGCTATTTCCAGTGCCAGAATCAGCTCTTCCATGCCTGATTTCAATCGAAACGACTTGAGATTAGCAAGACCTATTTCCAGCGCAAGACGCCAGTCATCACGCTCGTGCAAAGTGAGAATGGAAAGATAACCGACACGGGCTTGTTCCATGCCCATCACAGGCCTTAACATGGTTTCCAGCAGCCGCAGGGTCGGCAGATGATCAGGCTTTTCTTCAATGATGGTAACGAGGCACTCCCAGCCCGAAGCAGGGAGATGCTGGATCGGATCAAAAGCGAAACCGGCACGAAGAAGGCGAGCAGACCGAGCCAATTCCTTTGCCCATAAGGTGAGCAGATCCACAGGAGACTGCACGGCCTGCCCTGGACGTAGCCCTGAAGCTCGTACATGGCGAAACCAGAACGCCTTGGCTGCGTCAAACGCCCCCAATCGGAGGACTGCAACAGACCCTGCAAAATTGAGAGCCATGGAATCAGGGAAAAGATTACTACCTAGAATGGCCTGAACATTAGCAGCCAACAAACGCTTCATTCCTCCATTGGCTTGCACCCGCAACACGGCAGCCAGCACTGCACCGGATTGTTCCACTCCAGCCAGTTGATCAAGAACTTCCTTGGCCGACAGAGAGAGCAGAGATGCCTCCCACATGGCGGCTAAGGTCAAAGCAAGCCAACGCTCGGCATCCACACCGTATGCACGACGAGAACTAGCGTCACGGCCATATTCAAGAAGGGTGCGCGCTCGATTAATAGGCAGATGATCAGCCAGAACACGTTCACGCGCAGCGCGTCCCATGGCGGAAACCAGTCTCTCATTGCCCAGATAGAATGAGAGCTTGTCGTCCATCTCCACAATATGGGTATAGGTATCCATTTCCCGACCCGGTTCGAACAATTCTTCCTGTTCCAAACCAAGATCCTGACTCAGCACGAGACAACCGCAGGACGCCGCCTCGAACAAACGGAAATTGACTTCACCAAAAATCGACTCATTGGGGATGATCTTTGAATTCTTGTAGAGATCAATCATCTCCACATAAGTGAGGTTGTCCTCAACGGCCAGATTAAAACCCCGCGCCTTATCCTGCAGGAATTCCACCATCCACTTTCGAGCGGGACGCTGATTAGTGATACGCCCCACAAACGCCATATCATAACGTGGAGAGGCAACCGGCTCTTCTACTCTACCATACCAGGGGAGCCAGCGAACATCTTCGACACCTTGCTCTTTGAGCTTGGGAATCCACGCCCGCTGAGTTGAGCAGACCATATCAAAGAGGCGCCCGTAAGCGGACTGCCAATGAGCGTTGAGGTGCGGGTCCACGGCCCAAAAGATAGTGGGGCAATCGATCTTGTCCAACCCGGTAACCACAGAACGATTGCCAAGGGTTTCGGTCTGAACAACTAGATCCGGAGAAAAACCGTGTTCCTCCAAAGCAGCTGGCAGATCATAAAAGACAGTATCCCCTGTACGCAAAGTGAGTACAGTGCAGCCCAGCTCCTGAAAAGCGGTCACCATGAGCAGTTGCATAGGGTCGATGAGGCAGACATTCCGAATTTCCTGCATGACCAGCCTATAGCCTGTTTGCAGAGGTTTTACCATGGCTCAGAAAGAGCGCCCCCCTCTCTCTTCTACACATAGCCAAGAGTTCCAAGGGGTTGGAACACTTTCTAAATCAATCATATAATCAACTGAATTGTAAGGAAAATTCTTTTTCCATTTTTTCCCCTCTCCCCCCTAACTATTCGACGACTCCCGACCGATAAGAGGTTCAACCGCGAACGGATGTATCGAGAGATCAAATCGCTGGTTTGAACGCATCCAAGGTTGCGGAAGAAGATGTCCACAGGATGTGGGCAGAGGCTGCCGCAACGGGATGAGGGGAGATTGAGGGAAGGATTGGGAGATCCTTCCCCTAGGCTTCAATAACCCAGGGAGGGGTTAATGAAGGGTTATGACGAGAGCTGCACTTATGGTGCGGCCAATATAGAGACTGAACGCGTCTTTGACGGGTTCGACGCCACCGAGTCGGAGAGCGTCCGCCGCCATGAAGCGGAGGAACGCCGACAAAAGATCGCGAGGCTCAAGGATGAGGTGCGGTCGGGTGAGTACAAGGCCGATGTCTACGACATTGCCAGATTGCTCACATCGGCCATGGACCCAACCTTGTAGGGTCTTGCCGACAGGGCAAACAAAAGCCGGGCTGGAGAATCTCCAGCCCGGCTTTTTTGAGGTTCATCCGGACCAAGCATACTATAAACAAAAAAGAGCACAGAGATATTCATCTACTTCACTTATTAGGGATCTGCGACCACCATTCTCGACTTAGGCAGCGTATAACCATTGATGTATTCGTGCTTTTGACATAGCCGTTATCGCATGAGTGTCAAAAGTAAACTCCTCATAGTGCTCTCCGTGATTCTGCTGGCCACCTTTCTCGCCACCAGCCTCATCAATTATTCCCTCACGCGTGACGCCGTGCGCGAAGAACTGCTTACATCTTCTCTGCCGCTGACCGGGAAAAACATATACTCAGAAATCCACACAGCCATGATGCGGCCCCTATTGGTGTCCTCCTCTATGGCACACGACGCCTTCCTTAAAAACTGGATCAAAGACGGTGAAAAAGATATTGCAGCTATCACCCAATACCTCGCAGACATCCAAAATGAATACGGATTCCTCACCACTTTTTTTGTTTCCGCAATTACAGACAAATACTATTATCAGGAAGGGTTGCAGAAACGGATCAACCCGCGCGGAGCTCATGACGTCTGGTACTATGCCTTTACCCGCTCCAAAGAAAAATACGATTTCATCGTAGACACCAACGAAACCGCGAGCCATAAACTTACTATCTTTATCAATTTCCGCGTGGAGGATAACAAAGGGCGTCTGCTCGGTGTCGCTGGCGTGGGAGTGAACATGGACAAGGCCATTAGCTTGCTAGAAAAAACGCAAAAAGAATATGGCCGCAAAGTCTATCTTGTGGACCAGGATGGGTTGGTTCAGGTCCATCTCGAAGAAAGGTTCATCAGGCAACGCTACATCACTGAAGCCAATGGCATAAGTGATGTAGCCGATGGAATTCTCCAGAACCACGAAACTCCTGCGAACTTCGAATATGATGTAGACGGACAGCACATATTACTTTCCACCCACTATATCCCAGAATTCCAATGGTATCTGATTGTAGAGCAAGTTGAGGAGCAAGCCTTGACCACTGCTCGGAACAATCTCATTCGCACCCTTCTCATTGGATTGGCTGCTTCTATTCTCATCATCGTGACATGTGCTCTTGTGGTGAATTACTATCAGTCCCGTATCGAAAAGATGGCAAAAACCGATCCGTTGACCGGGACTGCCAATCGTCGAGCTCTTGAAGAGCATTTTGGACTGAAAGCATACAGATCAGATCGATACGACGAACCATTCTCTGTCATCATTCTAGATTTAGACGACTTCAAACCGATCAACGATACATACGGTCACATTGAAGGTGATAAAATTCTCAAGGCCGTGGCGCAGGTTCTCAAACCAGTCATCAGGCCGTCTGACTTACTCGTTCGTTGGGGCGGGGATGAGTTTCTTATTTTGCTAGATGGGACGTCAAGTGATGCAGGTACACTGGCTAACCGAGCCTGTCGGGCTATCAAAAACTGCAGTGATATTCCTACTTCTGTGAGTTGTGGCTCCGCCGAATATGCCCTTAAGGAAGATCTGGATACATTGACGCGTCGGGCTGATGAAGCCATGTATAAGGCGAAGGCCAAAGGTGGAGATTTTGCGGTTGTAGGGTAGGGATGGTTATTTTGAACTTATCTGAACAAAGCGTACTTTGACTCATGAATGTTCATGATCCTAAGCTTGAAAAACTCCTTATCCCGATAGCATACGCCTGTCGCTAACGGCTTGTTTAATTTCAATGCCTCATCAAATTATCGTGGTAGTTGATCCTCCCGATGATTGTCGGATGCCCCTCTGTTTGCCCTGTTATACTTCGGGAGTATTCGTCACAACCTTGTTCCGGCCCGTTTGCTTAGCTTGATACAAGGCAACATCTGCGCCCTTGAGCAAAGTGTCGATGGAGTGCATTTCCGGCGACAGAATAGAAATACCGATGGAAACCGTGACCTTCAAAGAATAACCGTTAACGCTGATAGAGGCGTTGGCAATGGCCTCTCGAAGGCGCTCTGCTACATCATACGCTGACTCTTCATCGGTTTCCGGAAGCAACACGCCAAACTCCTCGCCGCCCAGCCTTCCCAGAATATCCGCACCACGCAAAGCCAAGGTCGAAACCTCGGACAGAGAACGGAGTACCTGATCGCCAGCATCATGGCCATATTCGTCGTTGACCTTCTTGAAATGATCGATATCGAGCATCAACATGGCCAGCGAACGACTATACCGAACGGACCGTGAAAATTCCTGCTCACACAACTCCATAAAACGACGACGATTATAGAGACCGGTCAAAGAGTCGGTGGTGGCCAGTTCCAACAGCTTCGCTTCCGTAGCCTTCCGCTCGGTGATGTCGCGGATGGTGGCAACAGCGTACCACTCGCCTTCCAGCCTAAAGCTGGCGATGGAGCGTTCTGCTTTGAACCTCGTGCCGTCCTTGTGCATGGCCACAACCTCGGCGATGGTCCCCACGCCCGGCCCCTTGCCCTGAGCAGAGAACGCCCCCATGCCACGATCAACCTCTTCCCACCCCTCTGGAGGACTAATAAGCGGGTGCAAGTCGCGATCAAGGACTTCGTTTTCCGTATAGCCGAAAAGCTGCTCGGCTGCGTCATTCCAGAAAGAAACACGTCCTTTGGCATCGATCATGATAATAGCGTCATAGGCGGACTCGGCCAGGGCACGCAATTTACGCTCACTCGCCTTGATGGCGATCTCCGTGTCCTTGCGGTCCGTGATATCCATAGCCGCACCTCGGTATCCTTGAAAAGCGCCGTCCACGTCAAAATAGGGGGTGCCGCTGATCTGGAGCCAGATGATGTTGCCATCCGCATCCAAAATCCGGGCTTCTACATTGGTAAAAGCCTCTTGTCGTTGATATATATTGTCACGCCAATGCTTAAAATCATCCACATCCTCTTGCGGAAGAAACGCACTCATGGGCTTACCCAATATTCGCCTGGCCTCAGATCCGACAACGTCCGTGATGTCGTCCGTAAGAAACACGATCATACCGTCGGAGTCGGTTTCCCAGATGATGTCGCCCACTGCCTCACTAACGTCCCTGAACCGCTGCTCCGAATGCACCAGCGCAGCTTCGGCCAGCCGCTGCTCGGTAACATCGCGGACAAAAATGGCAAGCCGGTCCACGGAGTCATCTGCACCCCGAACCGGATAAATATTGATGAGCATCCGGCGGTCGCCCCGCTCATCCTCATACACGATGGGCTCACCCGTTTCCTGAATACGGGAAACCATCAAGCGGCCTCGTTGGTTAAAATCCTTGGCCACCAGGTCAAAAGCATTTTTACCAAGAAGATCGGCCACCGTACCGCCCATACGCTCAGCACCCACTTTGTTAATGCTCTCAATGGTTCCGTTGAGAGCAATAAGCATAGCACTTTCCGTGGGTGCATTAATCAATGCGCGGCTGGTTTCCTCGCTCCGTTTCAGTTTCATCTCGCTCCGGCGACGACGCGTGGTGTCACGCATAGTGCCCACGGCATACCATTCATTCTTGAACTGAAATGATGAGGCAGCCAGCTCGACGGGAACCTCAGTGCCGTTCTTATGCCGAGCGACAAAGTCCATAACACTGTCGGCAACGGTGTCATGTCCTCTGGCAGCAACCTCCCTCAGTCTGCTGCTCACTTGCTCCATGACCTCTCTGGGAGCCACCAAATCATGCAATTTGCCACCCATGACTTCGTTACGCCCATATCCGAACATACGCTCAGCAGCGGGGTTCCAATGGATGATGCTACCCTGATTGTTGACCATGGCGATGGCATCTTGAGAAGAATGGCTGATAGCCATGGTTCGCTCTTCATTCTCCCTGAGCCGGTCCTCTACTTCTTCCTGGTGAACCAGATTATCCGCCACCTGCCAGCAACCCATAGCCAGCAAGCCAAGCAACACCCCAGCCAAAACAATATAAAGACGCATCCAAGGGACGGTGAGGCTCTCTTTCGGCACCCAGGTCAAGACCCGCCACCGTTTGCCCCTATCTTCCTGAGTCAATACTCCCTCGGTCAAAATATGGTCAGGAGTCACCCCCACAGTTTCAAAAGTGAACAACCCTTCGCTATTCTGAAACTGAGCACGGCTAACGCCTTCCATATGGCTCCACGCTCCGGGGAAGCGTTGACCTACGCGATACTCCTTCCCGCCTTCCACCAAATGGCTCCATTCTTCTTCTGGCGTTGGACCGAGCATCCAGTACCCATCTGCGTTGGAAAGCATGACCACGCCCTCGCCCGCACTGGAATTCAGCCTAATACTGTTAAGAAGATCTCTACCCTCGAAGTTGAGGATGACAACACCACGTTTTTTCCCCTCACTATCCATAACCGGGCAGCCAAAGCGAAGAGTTGGACGATAGGGCACCTCAAGAGCGCCATTTTCGACATTCAAATCGAAGGAAGAGATATAAACGTCATTGCGGGAAGCCTTGATCGTCTCCTTGAAATAATAACGATCGCCCTTGTCCTGAAGAACCGTACTCGGAGTAATAACTGGCCCAACATAAGAGCGGTCCACCCTAACGAGCTCCGTGCCTTGCTCATTGAGATAACGAAGGCTAAAATAGGCGTCCCTGCTGCGAGAAAAATCGACAAAGAAGTCTTCAAGGGCTCGAAGGTCCAAATCCCCATATTCATGATAGCGCCCCACAAGCCGGGCTAGAAAGCGAGCGTCCGAGGCATACGCGTGGAGGTCGCGGGAGATGACATCGGTCATCTGCCTCACCACGGAATGCTGTCTCTCTACCACCAGATCCAGGTTACTCCGATTGCTGGAGTACAAAAACCACGCAGCAACAAGCGTAATCCCCAAAGAGAGTACACCGAAAATTTTTATGAATTTTCTGAATGTTGTCAGCATTTCCTATCCAGCAATGTATTTTCAGACCTGAAATTGAGTCGTATAAAAGACATACTAGATTTAGGCCTAATTACCAACAAATTATCACTATGTATGACATAATCAGTAACGGGAGATGACCACCCTATCCTTACCGTTATTCTTGGCTGACGTAAGGGAAGCCTGAATACGCTGGAGAAAGGATTCCATGGAATCATCTTTCTCGGCTTGGATCACTCCTAGAGAGAGGGTCAAACGGATCTTGCCACCGAAGAGCTTGTGCCCCACCAACTCGCGGAGCTTCTCGGCCAACAAGCCCGCGTTATCAATATCAGTGTGTGGAGCAAGAATGATAAATTTACCGCCGCGCCATCTAAACAGATAGTCAGTATTGCGCAGCTTGCCCGACACATACTGCGCCACATTGACGAGCAGTTTGTCTCCAGCAGGATAACCGTGCTCCTCGTTGATATTCTTGAAATCATCAATATCGAACATCACTCCGGACAAAGGGTTGGCATACCGTCGTACATTTTCCAACTCACGACCAATAACCCGCTCAAACTTAAACCGATTATATACCCTGGTCAGCGGATCCATGACCTTGAGTTGATCCAGCTCGTCCCGCAGTTCTTCGATCTTCTTCTCATCCTTGCCCACTATGGCGATGAACCGCGTAAACACCAGCATGGCCTGGGAAACCAGCAAAATGCCACCGAAGGTCAACACCAGATAGACAAAGGCCATCACGGAGTCAGGGTCACTGACAGGTGCCACCACTAAAGTGTAAATAGTGCAGAACAGGGCGAGAAGTACGCCGCCCAGGGCGAGGACGCTGAGAGTGTAAAACAGCTTATAGCGTGATTTGAGTTTGGTATCCTTGGGTTCCATGGCTTGCCTGCTGCCTCCTCCCGACCGGATCAGTCGAGTTTGCCTTCGTACGTGTAGTATAGGGCGCCGCTTTTCGTCTCATCGTCAAAAGATATCTCAACGGAAAATTCTGGCCACATCCAGCCGTATCGGTAACCCAGCCCACGGCCGGGACCATAGCTTGAAAGGAGCCGTTCCTTGAGCAGGAAGTGATTCGCGCGGCCTTTAAAAGCTATACCCACACGATAGAACTTACCCTTGCGAAAATAGTAGGCCACTGACTGAATTTCCGCGTTGGCAAAAGTCAACGATTCGTTTGTGCGAAAGTAAGTGTTCTTGTAACCTCGCTCCTTCACGGGCAGAAGCTCTGGGGCCTGATCCAACGTAATCCCCCAGGCAAGTCCTCGAAAAGAAGTCGGCGCATTGCCCAGGGCAAAATCAGCACTCCAGGCCGCAGTAGTCCCCACTATAAGCACCAGAGCTACTATCAATGTAATAAATATATCTCGTCGCAGCATGATTTCCTCATATTTTGCTCAACATCCCGGCATTTATACCGAGTGTAGAGCATTGTACGGACTTGCCGTGTAAAATCAAGACACGCCCTCCTTCCTGGCTTGCTGCACTGATTGTCAGCGACACGGAGCATGTGCTAGCCTCCGACTATGCAAACAACATCATTTATCCGAATCATACCGTGTCTGCTTCTGGCACTCTTCCTGATGGCTGGGTGTGCCAACGACACCACGCCTGACACTGCCAAGTCGGCAACGGACAGGCTGACAGCCCTGGAAGCCGAGGTCGCCACCATCAAGGCAGAGGCCCAAGCACGTGAAGCAACCATGAAAAAAGAAATAGGGCTGCTCAAATCGAATTTGAATCATATCAAGGGCATGCTCATAATCCAAAAAGACGGAGCCAACATTTCCAAAGCGCCCGCCCCGTCGACCAAGTCTGATGAAAAAGCCTTGGACGAGGCCACTAAAGCTTTCAAGGACAGCCTTGATCGGATGGTGGATGTCACCCAGAAATTGCTGGACAAGATGGAAAAAGAAATCGACGAACAAATGAAGAAACTTACCCCCGCCCCCGAAGGCGAGGAAATATAACGGAGAACCCCATGAGCACCATGAAACGAACCACTCTGCTGCTCGCTCTTTGCCTCCTGCCTACCCTGATGGCAGGTTGCCTGCGGAGTAATGCCGTGAAGCTGACATACAAAACAGCCGAGATGCCCATCACCTGCCCGGGCACCGCGGTTGTTTACAAGTTTGAAGACCAACGAAAGATGAAAGATCAGCTTGGCTGGCATCAGGATGGCAAGCCTGTTCTCGCCAATTCCGATGTAGGCGGCTGGATCGGCTGGGCCGTATTTGACGAACTCATGGCCGCTGGCTGTGAAACCAAATACCGGACCACCATAGTGCCGACTGATGTAGCTGTCGTTACAGGTGAAGTTCTGGAAGTGGCGCTCAACCAAACAGGCAAGACTACCTTCCGGGCCAGAGTAGCACTCAACATCCGTGTACAGAAGGATGGCCAAGACGTGTACGTGGAAAAGTTCATCAGTGAAGTGGAAGATATAGCCATGCCGGGTTACGGCTCCCAGTCGGACATCCTGGCCGCTGCGCTCAAGGGCGCTATCGAAACAGCTCTTCCCGTTATTTGCGAGAACCTCTAACTATAGCTTGCGATGATGGCTGCCTGTTATAGTCAATATCAGTAAGAGAGATTATTTTGTTTGTAGATAAAGAGATATGCAAGCGATGTGGAGCGTGTACGGCAGAATGTCCGTACCAACTCATCGCCGAGGACAAGGATAAATTTCCCAAACTGCGGCTCGCAGCCAAGAAGATGTGCATAGCCTGCGGGCATTGCGTTGCAGTCTGCCCGGTGGCAGCGCTGACCCTTCCGGAAATGCCCGTGACACCGGAATTAACTCCCACCCAGTGCGGCGAGTTCAGCAAGGAACTCAACATTTCTCCCGAGCAAGCAGACCAATTCCTGCGCGGGAGACGGTCCATCCGCTCATACAAGACCAAGACCGTACCAGAAGAAGTGCTTACCGAAGTGATGGAAGTGGCGACTTATGCTCCCAGCGCCAAGAATGGGCAACCGGCCGAGTGGATCATCACCCGCGACCCGGATGTGACCCGAGAACTAGCAGGACTTACGGTCAGGTTCATGGCATTGAACAATGTCTTCCCCGGCGTCATCAAAAACTGGGAAAAAGGAATCGACATGATCCTGCACGGCGCCCCTCATGTGGCCCTGGCCCATGCTTCCGACTTCAGCTTTCATCCCGCCGAGGATTGCTCGCTAGCCGCAGCATACATGGAATTGGCCGCCCACTCCCGTGGCATTGGCGCATGCTGGGCAGGTTTTCTCATGGAAGCCGCCCAGGGTTGTCAGGCTTTACGAGACAAACTTAACATGCCCGAAGGGCACTCAGTCCATGCGGCACTGATGCTCGGCTATCCCAAATACCGTTATCAGCGTCTCCCCAGAAGACGGGATGTTTCGATTCGCTGGCTGGATTAAATCTTTTCACAATACCAACAAAAAGGCGCACTCCGTATGGAGCGCGCCTTTTTTCTTATCTGATTAACGGGTCGCTAGATTTCGAGCAAAGCAGCCTTGATGTTCTTTTTACCGAACTGTCGGGCCTGAGATTCATCCCACATGAAGATGTCAATACGCTTGTTGAATCTCTTGTTCATGAGGTCGTTGATCTCAAAGATGCCAATGCCTTCGATACGAACCTTGCGGCCAAAAACCCAACCTTGATCGAAAAGATCCCGAGATACGGCGATGGTGCCGAGCCTGACCTTGCGCATGGAAGCGGCAACCAAAGGATCGGAATCGGTCTGAGCGGTGGTGGGATTATATGCAGTGACGGTGACGACGCGAACAGGCGGAGCGGACAAGGCCTCTTGCAAAAGACGCACTTCCTCAACCATGAGTCTGCGCGCTTCAGCCGTATGTTCAACCAAAACCAGCCTATGCTGCAAGTCGTCGATTTCCTGCTGCTTAACCACAACTACCACTGCCATGATCACCAGAGCGGCGCACAGCATGGGTGTGAATGTATAGTTAAATAATATTTTCATGAGATATCTCTCCTATGATTTTCTGAGTCGGAACCAAATAATGGCACTTGGCGCTCTTGTCAATGGTTTCTGTTACCATTCTTACAATTCTCATGCCGTTGCATGTAAGTCATTATATTTTATGTATATTGAGTCAATTACGCACTTACCGTGCATGAGCAGAAATTGCGCACGTTGTCGAATTTCCGGCACTTTTTTCATGAGAACTTTACATTATTTTTTGAACACACTCGACTATATAGATTGACACAATAAAAACCATGTGACCTAATATCCATATCGAATTCACGTAACTCAATATGGATTTATGACGGAATTAAGGGTACTTCCAGTGAGGCGCGGTGACGCCTGCATCATCAGATGCCGCCGTGGGGACTATTTGTTCGACGGCGGCATTGATGGTTGCGATCTGCCAGCCATGCTCACGGAACGCAAAATCCGAAAACTGCGCGTTGTGGCCTGCACGAATCCCTGTCGGGAACGAATCGGTGGTATTCTCGATCTGCTGGAGGCTGGTTACCCTGTCACAGAATATTGGTTCCCTCAGGATATCCGAGATCTTTGTGACGTAGCGCTCCGTTTCAGCCAGAATTGGCAAGCATGGCAACACGCTGTGGCAAGCAAAAGCCAGCCAACTCCTCCGCCCTCGCCCCATATATATAATGATAATAAGCCCGAGTCCTTTCACTGGCTCGACAGTGCAGCCATGCTCATGGAACTGGCTCTGTCTGCTTGTGAGAACAACTCATCAGGCCTCACGGAGTTCCTGACCAATACGGAACCGGAGGCACGCTTTTCCGCATTGCTCAACACCCTTACAGCACGAGCTACAAAAAGATGGAGTGAATCCGCCCCCAGTCAGACATTCATGGCCGCCATCACACGCCAATATGTTGGAGGCGGCGATGTCGAAGCTCTGGCACGGTTATGTGGCCGTCTGTTGCTGGAAGAAGCAAATCTCTTGCCCGGTGGTGAAGAGCGAGGGACTAAGGCACTGGTGACCATACTTTCCCTGACCAGCATGACTGCCGCTCTCCTTGCCGGAACCACAGCCAAAATCCAATTTATTAAAACCAACGGCACTCGAACAGACCATCTAATGGCTAATCATCCGATAAAATGTCTCAATGGCACCCCGTCCGGTCCAATAACATCCGAGGAAAAAACAACCACACCAGAGGACATCCTCAAAGTCGCAACCCGATTCTGCGGGCATCGGCGTAGCCTCGCTTATCAATACGGAAATGCCAACGGCTCAGCCCTCATATGTGGAGACTCCCGATTCACCTTCATGGGACGCGGCAAGCGCTTCACGCTGCACTGCCCCACCGTAGTGCTCGCCCCAAGACAAGGCGGACCGTCAGCAGAACGCGCGTATCCCCACATCCATTCACTCAATCCTCAAAAGGATATATGGGTGCGCAGCCACTATTCCTACGCCAGAAAAATTTCTAATTATTTTAAAGGCAAGAAAGGCAAAATATGTCTGTGCAATTGCCGCGATTACACGTTGCAGGAGATAATGCTCCGTCACAACGGCACCACATGGGAACGCCTTGCTGGCGGCACCTGTGTCTGCGGATAAAGAAGGGGTGTCCTAGGAGGATGTGGGGATGGTGAAAATAAAAGTCGATCCCTGATCGATGACAGATTCCACCCAGATCCGACCGCCATAATGCTCCACGATCTCTCGACAAATAGTCAGGCCAAGTCCAGTTCCTTTGGGCTTATCTTCCATGGTATCAGAACGGGTCTGGTGGAATTTCTCAAAAATCTGTGCTTGGTCTTCCGGGTGAATGCCGGAGCCGGTGTCTGCCACTTCCACACGCACCTGACCGAAACGGGGGAAGGCGCGTACGGAAACTGTACCGGTTTCAGTGAACTTGGCCGCGTTGTTAAGCAGATTAATGAGGACCTGCTGCAAGCGGTCAGGGTCGGCCACAATAGTAGGTAGCCCCGGTTCAACCTCAGTGGCCAATCCGAGATCCGGATTTTCAGCAAACATGCCCGACACAGCCTGAACAGCAGTCTCGATGGTGTCGGTCATATCCAACAACTCATCTCGCCAGCCCATACGACCAGACTCAATCTTGTTGAGGTCAAGCACGTCGTTAATGAGGCGAGTAAGACGCTCGCCCTCATGACTGATGATGGACAGATTCTCCTGAATCCGCTCACCCTTGCTGTTGAGTTTTTTGTCGTCACCAGCCAATGGCATAAAATTCTTGCCAAACTCTTTGTGCAGGAGCTTGGAAAAGCCCAGAATTGAGGTAAGCGGCGTGCGAAGTTCATGCGATACCGAGGAAAGAAATGCAGATTTCATCTCATCCAACTCACGCAAGCGCTGGTTGGCATCTTCCAATTCGCGTGCCTTGTTCACCAGATCTTCGGTACGTTCGCGGACCAACTGCTCCAAATGGCGGTTCAAATCGGCCAGATCGTGCTCGGCCTTTTTACGGTCCGTAATATCTTCCAAAATACCTTCGATGAAAACCAGTTCCCCTGTCTCACTATAGATGGCGCGGGCGTTGAGAGAACCCCAGATAGTCTTGCCATCACGACGGTAGTATTCCGCCTCGAACCGTTTTACTTCGCCTTGTTCGCGCACACGCTCATAAAAATTCTGCATGGTATCAGGGTTGACCATGACACGGGAGCCAAGAGAACGAACATTAGACAAGAACTCATCCAGGGAATCATATCCAAAAATACGTGCCATGGCCGGGTTGGCGCGACGCAGCACACCGTCAGGCGTAGCCTGAAAAATACCTTCAATAGCATTTTCAAAGATGCCGCGGTATTTTTCTTCGGCTTCTTGCAACGTCTTATTCATTGCCTGAAGCTTCTTCTCGCGAGCTTCAATCTCAGCGGACATTCGACGGAACCGTTTGGCGATTTCAAGCAACTCGGCGTGATAAACCTCACCGAATTCATAGGAGAAATCACCCTTGGCGACACGGGCAATACCCTGCTGCAAGACATGAAGTGGCTTGTTTAGGAAAACACGCAAGAGCAAGCCTGTGATGGCGAGAATAACAGAAATGGCCACGACAATGATCATGGATGAGACGAACATTTGCTCGTTCAACCGTTTCTTGTCTTTGGCCAATGTGAAGTCGATTTCGGCGCGACCGATAGTCCGCCCTTCAAAAACGATGGAGCGGACCTTACTAAAATCCGCTTGAGTGCCGGAAAATTTTTCGTGGGCAAAAACCACTTCGTTACGGGAACCATATATACGGATGCCCTGGACCACGTCGTCATGGGTATACACCGAACCAATGAGACGGGCATTGTCATAATCCAGGTTCCAAATGGGTACGGCCAGTATTTCTACCACAGAAGTGATGGTGTCTTCACCCTTCTCTTCAGCGGTTCCCCACATCTCCTGGGTTTGCTGCCAGTAGATATAACCACCCATGGCCGTTGCAATCACCAGAACGATGACCACCAATGAAAAGGTCAGGTCCCGCGAGATGGAGCGGCTTGTAAAAAAGGGCTTTCTGTATTTCCGTTTCTCTGACTGCATGAATGGTCCATTTGGGTTCAAAATGCCGCATTCCTATCAATTTTCTCAGCGTACCATCTGTATCTACACAAACCGTAAGCCCATGTCATCCTCGTTATAAATAATATTTATCTAAAATCTGCTGAATGGACCCATTCTCCAACAACCGATCCCTGGCCTGCTTTATCTTTTCAATTTTCTCGGGGGATGCATGAGGGGAAACAAACAAGCATGCCTGCATTGTAGCGAGCACCAACGGCTTGCCAAGAGCTTTACGTGGCAGCTTGAGTTGACGGGCGGTATAAAAGAGACCAAGCTGTGGTCCCAGAACAAAATCGACACGTTGAGCCATAAGCATTTTGAGGCTGTGTGCATAATTATCAGTAGGGTAGACGACCATGCCGTTTGCCTTGATGATCCGATCATCGTACCGCGCCTTTCGTACCGCGGCCACGGTCTTGCCGCGAACATCCTCCACAGACCGTAGAGGCTGCCTCACGCGCCCCATTACCATGATCTCAACGGACGCCATCGGGCCAAGATTCATCCCCAGACCCTCCACTTCCGAGGTGGGGATCATAATGAGAATATCTCCTTCGCCCGTGGTCAGGTCATGAACTCCACGACTGAGCGAGGCAAGGATCTCAGATGGTTCGTATCCGGCCTCCTGCGCGATAGCCACCCCTACCTCATGGGAAAGCCCCACGATCCGACCGTGTTCCAAATAGCCGTACGGCGCGAGTGAAACTGTAATAATGCGCAATGATTCAGCTGCTGCAGGAGTAGCCAACAACACCAATGTCACAAAAGTTGCTAATAGAGACAGTCTCTTTTCCATAGGACCTAATAGAGGTAAAAGTTCTTCTGCCTAAAAGTATTTACATATCCGCTTTTTGACAAGAAATTCGTGCTTCCATGGATTTTACTTCAAAAGGAAATAGCCTCTTCAGGCTGCACATGCTTGCCATCAGATTAGGACTGCCATAAAGAATCCGCATGTCCATGCCGCAAAAGATTCTCGCCCTTACACTGTGGGCATTCATATTATGCTTGCCATCCGTGCAAACCGCATCAGCCCATCCCCATGTTTACGTTGACACTTCCCTCACCTTCGTGGTGGGCGAAAAAGGGCTGGAAGGCATCCGACAGCACTGGCTCTTCGACGAAATATTCTCCAACGCCATCATGGGTGATCTCGGCCTGACGCCCGAAACCCTGGCCGCGCCCATGGGGCAGCAGAAAGTTCGTGAAGGCGCTTTCGCCTATCTGGCCAATTACGACTACTTCACTCTCATTGAGACGGGCGGTAAAAAGCTCCCCATCACCGCCACCAACTTCAAGGCCACCACCGCAGAAGGTCGACTGGTATACGACTTCACGGTCCCGCTTGATCTCCCCTTCGACCAAATTAAAGACTTCCGGATGGCGATCTTCGACAAAGAATACTACTCGGACATTCTGCTCAAGAAAGACGAAATAATTTTCGAAATCGACGGCATGGCTCAAGTCTCCCATACTGTGCGCCCGGCAAAAGACCACACGTACTGGCAATTCATTGTGCCCGAGGCCATCCATCTTACCATCACCCCACCCGACGGAGCAACTCCACCTGCGGAAATGACCGCAGACGAAATGGCGGAAGTAGACGCCCCCGGCCTCATGGAACAACTCATGACAACGGTGCGCACCGTTCAAAAAGAGTTGACCCTCAAACTCAACGGCTTCGGAATGGACATTCGCAAAGATCCATTCGGCTCCGCCCTTTGGATGTTCCTCGCCTTCTCCTTCCTGTACGGCATTGTCCACGCAGTAGGCCCAGGTCATGGCAAGACAGTGGTTTGTTCCTATTTTCTCGCCAACCCAGGCTCCTTCTTTTCTGGCGCGGTCATGGGACACGCTATCACTTTCGTCCACATGGGGTCTGCGGCCATTGCCGTGGGAGTCGCCTATCTCATTTTCTCCACCGGAATGGGCGGATTTGCCGAGGCCTCACGCGCGCTCCAGCCAGCCAGTTACGCCCTGCTCGCTCTCATGGGTATTGGATTGACCATCAAGGCCGTAGTTGATCTCTTCCGCAAGCGCAAAGGGGCTGACACAACTTGTTCCCATGCCGAGCCGGAAGAAGGCGACAATCTGAAAAAAGTCCTGCTCGTTTCCCTTGTCACCGGACTCATCCCCTGTCCCGGTGCGGCCGTCATACTCGCCTTTTCCATTGGCCAAAACATCATGTGGGCAGGAATTCTTGCCATTACCGTCATGGCTATTGGAATGGGCTTCACCACCACCCTTTTCGCATGGGGGGCTGTGATTGCTCGCAAAACCACCTTCAAGGTGTCGAGCAATGCCACCTTTGTGCGCTGGCTCCAGGCAGTGCTTTCCATTGGTGGAGCTGCATTTATCGCGGCGTTTGGTGCGGTATTGTTCATGAGTAGTGCCGGATGGCACTAGGGACGATTGGCAACGCTGGCAAGCGCCGCCTAAGGATGCCCCTCCCGAACACCTCTTAAAATGTCATTCCTACTGCCCTCACGGGGCACGCTTCTCCGTCCATTATTCTTAATGGCAAACAGGAGAATATAAAATCACTCTCTGGCAACTCGTCCAAGTTGGTAAGGTTCTCGACGATGACGAGACCGTGATTCAGAAGAATCTGATGGGCTGGCAAATCCCTGGAATCCACTGGGTCGGGGGATGGCGTGTCGAGACCAATGCCCTTGAGCCCCAGGCCACCGAGATAGCGAGCGGCTGTTCGGGAGAGGACGGGGAAATTCCCGTAATAGCTGTCACTCTTCCAGTGTTGATCCCAGCCTGTTTTAAGAAGTACGAAATCAAGCGCTTCGTACTGGTCGAGAGTCGCGAGATGAGGCTGTTCGATCCATTGGGTGTCGAGATGGGTGCAATCGACGACCGCTCCCCAGCCGGTGAAATTGTCCGGGCCGAGCCAATCCAGCGTTGGAGCATCCAGATAAAGATGAGCTGCCACATCAACATGCGTTCCGGCGTGAGTGGTGGTGGCGAAGTTTGTCTGAGCGAATCCGTCTTTTTTAATATGGTGGGTCCGGCGGACATTGACGGGCTCATCACCGGGATAAACGGGCATCCCTGTGCGCATGACGTGGCTTAAATCGATCACCTTCATGACAATCTCGCTTGGTTAATCTTATCTATACTTATCTATCTGAAATAAAATATCTTTTATTAAGTACTATGCAAATTCATGTTGGGCCGTTTTCTGAGCTGCATACCTTCAACGAGATGATTTTCTGCTATCTCCCGAATGTCATCCATAGACTTGGCTCCGAGAAACCTGGTTTGCAATGAATGGCCGAAGCTGAAGTTGGCTGCAAAATAAACAGTCATGACCTTGAACCGCTTCAAAGCGCGGACTGGTTCATAGTAGTGATCCAAAAGATCGGCCATTCGCAGGGCGTAATCACGGAAACAGGTCTCAGGAGGAACATACCCTTCAGTCCACTCGGCAAAAAGCCACGGACGGGCTGTGGCCATGCGTCCTACTGACACACCATCACAGCCTGTGGTTTCGAGCATATGAAGACAATCTTCAGGTGTTACGACATCACCATTGCCGAAAACCGGGATGGTAACAGCTTCCTTGATGGCCTGTATATGACGTGTGACCGAAGGGCGTGTCCGCTTATCCGGTGCAACGCGAGGATGGAAAACAAGGCAATCCACCCCGGCATCCTCGAACTGTCTAGCGAGAGCGGCGGCAGGAGCAACTTCCGGGGTCCAACCTGTGCGGTATTTAACGAAGAGTGGTATGTCCACTTCCGAGCGAACCGCTTCGACAGCCGCCAAGGCCGCACCGGGGTCCTTGAGCAACGCCGCTCCAGAATTGCGTTTGACGATGCCAGAGACAGAGCACCCCATATTGATGTCGATGCCAAAGAATCCCTCGTCCTCCACACGCCGCGCTGCTGGAATCAATTCCTCAGGCGTAGCTCCCACGACCTGACAAACGAGATTCGGTAATTCCTCATCCCTCCAGCGAAAAACCGGCGACATGACTCGGTTCTCGGTGGGAACTCCCTTGGCACTGCACATTTCCGTGAACATCAGACCGCAGCCGCCGTATTCCTCCAACGCCTCTCTATACGCAATATGCCCCAGCCCTGCCATGGGCGCGAGCCACAGCCGATTCTTAATCGGTCTGCCAGCTATGGAAAGAGGGCGATTCAAAAGTTCGGAAAGACGAGCTGCTTCGATTTCATTCATGCATGGAGTTCAACCCTGCTCTCAAATCCCTGTCAAGAGTCTTTTATACGCCAATCATGCCCTTTTACCTCCCTCTGACACCCGTTCTTATCCGGGGGCCAAAACTGGGGGTATGGTGTTTTCGTGTCTGCAGGGAGAACCAAAAGGAGCAAGAATGCCCATACCGATAATTGGAGCCGTGGCCGGACTGCTGACCACCATAGTGGATGGGGTCACGGGCCACATGAAACAAAAACAGGAACTCAAGCGCTCTGTAATGAAAAACCGAATGAGGCTGGCCCAAAGCGACCGGGAGTTCAATCATGAGTGGGAAATGAAGCAATTGGAGAACGCAGGTTGGAAAGACGACGTGCTGTTTTTTGCCTGGATCGGCTTTTTCATATGGTCCGGCTTTGCTCCCGAGCAGGCGGGCGAAGTTCTGCGTGCCTGGGAAAACCTGCCGGACTGGTTCCTTCAAGTAACGTTCTGGATTGTTGCCGCAGTACTGGGCGTCAAGAAGATCGGCGACTACCTTCCCGGCGCGCTCAAAGGACTCAAAGACGCAACAAGAGGTTCACGATGACCGCCATGAAACAGGAAGACCTACAAACCTTACTGGTCCGCATCGATGAGCGCGTCAAAGCAATCCAGGAAGACATCCGGGAAATCAATGTGTCGCGCCACTGCGACGCTCACGAAGAGAAGATCAAATACCTGGAACGTATGGTCTGGGGATGTTTTGCCGGATTGACCGGAGTGGGAGCACGGGTTTTCTATGACTCGCTGCACTAATCGATTACGGAGAGGGTGGGGTTTCACCCATGGCGGCAAAAGCGTCAGCCCGGTCTGCATACTGCTTGCTCATCGCTTCATTGCCCTCATCCCGCGCCAAAAGCATGGCTCGGTGAGCGGCCCCTTCGGCTTCGCTGTACTTCCCGGCAGCGCCGTATGCCTCGGCAAGCAGACTGGCAGTCTGGCTGCTGTACGGATCCAGAACAATAGCGCGGTTGTAATCGATGAAAGCCAGCTCATACTGCTCGGTTTTCACGTAGATCAAAGCGCGTGCTTTGAGGGTTTCCACGGCATTGGCATCCAGACTCAGAGCCTGGGTCAAATCATGGATTGCCTCTTTGTACTCACCAAGACGAGCATACACCAACCCCCGGTTGAAATATGCGTCACGGTGTGCCGGGTTATAGGCGATGGCTTCTGTCAGGTTACGAAGCGCCTCCTGGTTCTTACCCAGTTGGGCATAAGCTGCACCCCGCAAAGCCCATGTATGGGGCATGAAATTATTGCCAGCCAACGCCGCATCAAAGGCAGTGATGGAGTCACGGTATGCCCCACGATGAAAGAGGATAAACCCATAAGCGTGCTGAGCGCGCTCGTGTTTTGGGTCCAGACGGATCACCTCTTTGAGGTCACTGTACGCTTCGTTCCACTTTTTCTGCTGCAAAAACAAAACGGCCCGCTGATACCAGGCGTCCGTGAGAGTTGGATCCAACCTCACGGCCTTATCGAGCAACTCCTGAACAGCCTGCTCGTCCAGATAACCACCGTTATGAAAGAGCTGTACGGCTTGAACCAACGATTCAGAAGCCTCGGCCTCTCGTTGCTGAGTGGCTATTTCTTCACTGGTCAAACCGCGACGAGCCACGGGTGTTTCAAAGAACCCGAAGCAGCCGGACAGGAGCGTGGAAAGGATCATCAAAAGGACAGGAAACCGCATTGCATGGGGATACGCGCCAGCGGACCGTCCGTCAACTTCAAGGATTGAAAAGAGATAATGCATAACAACTATACACCACGAAAACATCAGGCAGAAATCGAAGCAGGGCTGGCGAGGTGCTCAGTGCTTGTTTGCCACCGACGTTTTGGCAAGACGGCCTTATCCATTAACCAACTCATACGGGCCGCCACAGATACCAACCGTCCGGACTGGCGGGGTGCGTACATCGCCCCACTCTACAAGCAAGCCAAAACCGTCGTATGGGATGAGCTGAAGAAATATTGTGGCATCGGCACTGATGATTGCATGGCCAAATTCCACGAAACAGAACTGCGGGCAGACTTTAAAAACGGAGCACGCATCCGACTTTTCGGTGCAGAAAACCCGGACTCACTCCGCGGCATATACCTGGACGGCGTCATCTTTGACGAAGTCGCCCAGATGCCCAAGCGGATCTGGACCGAGGTCATCCGCCCTGCTCTTTCCGACAGAAAAGGCTGGGCCATCTTCATCGGCACGCCACGAGGAAAAAACGCGTTTCACGAAATATACGAAGACGCCAAACGAGATTCGGATTGGTTCACGGCCATGTACCGTGCGTCTGAAACCGGCATCATCGACCCGGAAGAATTGGCTGCCGCAGGGCGGGAGATGTCGCCAGAAGAGTATGAACAGGAATTCGAATGTTCCTTTACCGCCGCCATCAAAGGTGCGTACTTCGGCACCCTCATGGGTGAAGCGGATAAAGAGGGACGAATCACCACCGTCAGGCACGATCCGTCACTGCCCGTGCACACGGCGTGGGACCTGGGCATGTCCGATTCCACTTCCATCTGGTTCGTACAGGCTCGCCCCGGTGGCACCTATGCAGCCGTCGATTATTACGAGGCAAGTGGCGAAGGGTTGACCCACTACGCCAAAGTGCTGGACGAAAAAGGATACAAGTACGGCACCCACATTGCCCCCCATGATATCCGCGTGCGGGAACTTGGCACCGGGAAATCCCGCCTGGAGATCGCCCGCGGCTTGGGTATCCGGTTCGATATCGCACCGAATATCCCAGTGCAGGACGGCATCAATGCAGTCCGTTCCATCCTTCCATCCGTCTGGTTCGACGAAGAGAAATGTGGCCCCGGCATTGAATCCTTGCGCCACTATCGCCGTGTATTCAATGAGCGCATGAATGACTTCACAGCCCGCCCGCTTCACGACTGGACGAGCCATGCGGTAGATGCCTTCCGCTACTTTGCCGTGGGATATCGACAGCCGGACACTTCACCCAAACCGCTTCGATCCATCAATGATTACAACCCGTTCAGGAGAGGAAATGAGTGTTAAGGAAACAGTAACTCAACCGGACACAATGGCACATTTTCCTGAAAACGATGGGTATCGCTGGCTCGAATTGCGCGACGACACTGGGACATACGGTCACGCAGCCTTCAAGGAGCGTGGCGACACGCTGGAACTCCACCTCACGCTGGCCCGTTGGGGGCCCGCGGTGAGGCGACATGTCCGAAAAGACAGCCTATGGGTGAAGGAAGAAGCCAAGCGACTGGGAAAAAAGAAAATACTGGGAATCCGAGCTGACACTTCCGGCGTTTTTAATCCCAATCTATTTCGATTCGCCAAGCTCTTTGGGTTCACTAACTTTTGCGTACTGCAAACAATGGAGCAGACAGTGGAGTAGTTACCCAATAAAAATCTTTTAGGAACAACTACCAAATCTTCATTCAATGTTATAACAATAGCTTAATTAACAGAATATGTGCTAAATTATGCCAAAATAAGCGGGTTGCGCTAACTATATAGCGGTGATAATGCCAACTATAGGTAAATATACCGGAGGAAATAATATGCCGGACTCTATCCAGATTGGCGTTGTTACAATTGCATACGGTAACGCCGTTGCAGAAAGCACAAATGGCATTCGCCCGCTGACCACAGACAGCCCAATTTATGCTGACGAAATCATCAAGACCGTTGGCGATGGCTCTGCCGTGGAAATACAGTTTCAGGATGGCGCTCTGCTTTCACAGGGGCCTGACTCCACAGTCGTGATCGATGAATATGTCTATGATTCGGACCAATCCACCGGCGAAATGGCTGTCCAACTACTCCAGGGAACACTGCGCTCGGTCACGGGCGAAATAGTGGACAACAACCCTGAAGGATTCAAGATAGAAACCCCGCTGGCCACCATCGGCATTCGCGGAACCACCACAGGTCACATGGTGGGTGCGGATGGGCACGAGGAACACGCAGTCGTGGATTTCGTGGACCGTGCCGTGGTCATTAGCCCGGCAGGCGGGCCTCCACGAATCATATCTCAGGATGGCATGGGTGTTTCCGCATCCGCATCGGGCCTAAGCATAGTGCGCCCGGCTCCCGCTTTTGTCCTTGCTGGCCTCGAACAGCTTTCCCCTGGTGCCATGCAGAAGGGAGCGCCTACTTTCAGAGGCAAAGACGACGCGGGTGAAGAGCAGGGAAACGAAGACCCGAAAGAAAAAAATACGGAAGAAGGCGAAGGTCAGGACGATCAGGGCGATGACGGCGGTGACGGCGAAGGCCAAATGGGTCTGAACCCGGCAACACCCGGCATGGGCATGACCGCACAACCCGGGCCAGCAACCGCCCAGGCTGGCCTAGCATCTATAGCTCCGCCAATCGGTGCCCCCACCTCAGCACCGCCAACGCCTGTCGTACCTCCAGCCCCCAAGGAAGATCAGCCTCCTCTCGTTGAGGACCCTGAACCAATCGAGGACACGGACCTCCCGACAACGCTCCACTTGGAAGCTATAGCCACGCCGTTGATCATTAATCTGGATTCACAGCCCTCTTATATTCAAGAGCCAGACAGCGATGTCCAACAGTTCATTGGCAACAACTACAAGCACGTATACGGCTCTGCCACCCACTCCAACACCATAACCGGCGACAATCGCGCCAACCTGCTCGTCGGCAGCGCGGTATATGACAATATCGACGGCAAATCCGGCAACGACACCATCATGGGCGGTGGAGGTGGCGACGACCTCAATGGCAATGATGGCAACAGAGACATGCTTTCCTACGCCAACTTAAATGCAAGTGCAGGCGTAAACGTAGTGCTCTCTTCCGATAGCGCCGATTATGTTATCGATTCGACGCCTTATACCGACACCATCACCGGTTTCGAGCACGTTACCGGAACCGACGAAGACGATACCCTCTGGGGCAATTCCGGCAACAACAAATTCTATGGTGGCGAAGGCGATGATCTGCTTTGGGGAAACGGCGGTTCCGACAGCCTGTACGGCAACGAAGGCGATGACACGTTCAAGTTCCACGAAGACATGTCCGGCACTATAAAGGGTGGGACAGGAACCGATGAACTCAAGGTGTGGCAGGATGGTGATGCTGACGACACATACGACCTCACAGGTCTGGAGGACGTTGAAGGCATAGAGAAACTGACCTACGATGATGCGAACGCAGAAGTGAAGCTTCAAGCCACTGATTTCGAATTTTTCGACGGCTCTACACCTTTTACCATTAGCTCTACCAACGTCTCCACCAACGAGATTCTGGAGATTATATCTTCTGCCAACACGCCTGGCGACACAGAAATCATCGATATCTCTCACTGGAACTTTGACGCCAACTGGAATGCCGGCACCGGCATTATCAAAATAACCGGTGATGTCGGAGCGGAAACCCTTATCGGCTCACAGGCAACAGACTCCATCACTGGCGGCGATGGCAATGACGTTATCCATGGTAATGGCGGCAATGATGAACTGTACGGTGACGCTGGTAACGACTCATTTGTCCTCGGCACCAACATGTCCAAGGATGTCACCATTCGGGGTGGCGCAGGTGATGACACGCTGACCTTTACCAATTCCGGCGGGATTGATGATCTCGACAATGTTCGCGAGGTGGAGAACATAGTGCTCGGCGACGCTGAGACCTCCATCTCCACCGTTTCTGATCTCGTCGATCCATCCTTTACGCTTAAGGTAGACGGAAGGGCTATCACCGCAGACCACTCTTTCACCTTCGACGGGTCCAACGAATCCGACTCCAAATTCCAGATATATACAGGACAGGGTCAGAATTATATCACTGGTGGCAGCGGCGAGGACACTTTTGTCCTGACTTCGCAACTGGCGGTCGAATCAACCATCACCGGCGGGGATGGTACGGACAGGCTACAGATCGAAGGTGACATTCGGATTGGTGCAGGCAGCACTTTCACGGGAGTGGAAGAACTGAAGCTGACAGATGGCTCCAAACTGACCCTCCAATGGGACAGCCTTGAAGCATATGAATCAGTCAGCACGCTTTACGCGACCGATGGGGGCGAACAGGAAACCCTCGCCTTCATTGAAACAACGGGTGACACTGTGGACCTGGATCTCACCAATGATGCACCAGTCTTTACAGATTGGGCCGGCAACATTATTCAAATCACAGGTGGCGACGGCCTCAACAACATCACCTCGGTGGATTACGCATCCGTTATCGACGGTGGCGGCGGGGCAGACACCATAACCGGTGGTGGTGGGGCAGACACATTCGTATACACCTCGGCGGCAGACGCCGGAGACTCAATTCTTGATTTCGGTGACGGAAACGATGCATTCAGCATCGCCAATATTTCTGGCCTCGACACCGGGACACTTGATGCCAGCAACTTCGCTCATGTATCATCTCCCTATAATGGTGACGAAGGGGTCTTTGCTGGCGAAGGATTCATCTACGAAAGCGTGGACGATAGACACGGCAGGCTCTGGTATGATGATGACACCTCTCAGGCTGGCGGAGAAGTACTTATTGCAGACGTCACTCAGGAAGAAATCGGAATGGTTGGAGTGGTTGAACACACAGACATCACCATTGCATAACCTGAAATCATAGAAAGACCTCAGAGCACTCTTCCAACGAAGGGTGCTCTTTTTTCATCCATCGACCCCGCTGGACGTGACATCCCTTCCGCTCTTCACAAATGATTGCACAGCAGGAAGTGCACTTATGCACATCCTGCTGTGCAATTAAGTGCACTTTGCACAAAAGTTGAGCATGCAACATTATTCGTAAAACTCCACTTGCCATTGTAATTGTTGACTTTCCAACTTTGGCACAGCGTATGCTTATAAGCAATCATGCACGATGCAGTTACTGTCACTCTCATCATCCTGATCGCCGCGTTGTTGCGGCGATCCCTCCTCACCGACCTGGACGCCTCAGCCGGCGTCCGGGAAGAGGAAGAGAATTCAGGCTTTCCGGCCCTCATCCCGGTAAGCGTCAAAGCGGAACGCCCCCATCCTGCTTGGCGAAACCGGAACTAACCCCCAAGGGCCATAAGCATATACCATACCTCCCTTTAAGAAGAATGCGAAACCAACAGACCTCAAAACCCCTCCTCAACAGTTGAACCGAAAACTAGAAGGGCCGCGCAAGCGGCCCTTCGCCTTTTTGGAAGGAGCAAAAAACGCGTCTTCCAGAAAAAGATTACAAAAAGCGGACTGCACCCTACCGGTGCAGCCCGCTTTTATACGCTTTACAGCGTGAAATGCATTCTTTCGGAACTACTTCTTGACCTCGCGAATAGTCGCTTCGCCTGCGGTCAGAGAACGGAAATGACGCTGGAGCATAAGATTCACCAGACGAATATCTTCGGCACAGTATACAGACGTTTCCACACCATTGAGTTCAATTACCAATTCAAACATATTATCACCTCTCGCTAATATTTCGTATCATCGGAGCCGGTCTTGGCTACGTCCGTCTCGGAGACTGCTGCCGTGTCACCTGGCTTCTGGGAAAAATCCCCGGATACCAATTTCCCTTTGGCCTCCGAACCGTCCTTGGTCATCATGATGCCCCCTTCAATGACGGCTCCTTCCTGCACTACCAACTGTGGCGCAGTTAGGGACCCCTTCAAATAGGAGGTCTTTTCCAGGGTGGCACGCTCATCGACCGACACATCGCCTTCGATATGTCCATTGGAAGTGAGCCGTCCAACTTGGACCGTACCGATTATGCAAGCTTCACGCCCCAGAATCAGGTCTCCATCCGTGGAAATTTCACCTTCAAAACGGCCATCAATACGGACCGTCCCCACAAACTCAAGCTTGCCACAATATTCAGTTCCAACACCAAGGAAAGCGTTTAACTCATTATTATCATTAGTCGATTTTGTAAATAGACCCATTGTGAACACCTCATAAAAAGTCAAAGGGATGACGGTCTGGACATCCCCTGGAAGCAACCCTACCGAGCAGGTAGAGTCACCTTATACCCTCGCGCCAAAACGAACGCTACATATTTCTACATCAGGTCACGAGCAGGTCAGGCCACTTTCTAATTGTATAAACCATTCGGTCAGGTGTACTTTGCTTAAAAATATGGCTACGATGATTGTATTGAGGCTCACTATTTCCACCGATATTTGAACACTCTCCCAGAGGATAACGCAACCGATGTCCAGCAATAGCGTGCAGAACATAAAGTCCTACAACAAAGGCCAGCCCATCTATAAGGAAGGACAGCAAAGCACTGTCGCTTACATGATCAAGAAAGGCACGGTGAACATTTTCCGCACCGTAGAGGGCAGAAAAGTTGTTGTCGACAAGATCGGCAAAGGAGAAATCTTCGGCGAAATGGGACCACTGAGCGGAGAGCCTCGCGCCAACTCTGCCGAGGCTGCCGAATACTGCGATCTCATGGTACTGACCGAACAGGTCATCCAGACCATGCTCTCCAGATGCCCCAAAACCATCCAGCTCATGACCAAGATTTTCGTGCGTCGGCTACGCAAGGCGGCCAGTTCTGGAACGGGAAAGATGCACAAGAGCTCCTTCTTGTCCATCTGCCGTATCCTTGAAATGGCATACAAATGCCACACCTCAATGAAGCCGGAAGAAGCCACAAAGATTATCGGCTACAAGCAGGGACTGGCCGCGTCCGAATTCGCAAAACAGGTCAAGAACATCCTGCTCGTGTCACAACTTGAGATCGACAACACGCTGGATCAGCTTGCCGCGCTCAAGATCGTTACCATCACCAAGACCGGCTCAGGCAAAGCTTTCAGTGAGCGGTACATTGCAGTGAGCGATATGGACACTTTCTTCCAAGTGGCGTCCAACCTGCACAAGGAACTCTCCAAGACCAGTGCCTTGGAGCCGGAACTGGAATACGTCGACATCCATGACCTCGCAGAGGAAATCGATGCCCAGGCCGATATTCTTTACAAGAAAATTGCGAACATGGAGATTCCGGAAACACTCTTTTTCTTCCACAAAAATTCCATGCTGAACTGGGCAGGAGGGCAACCCGAAGATTTCTTCAAGCGAGTCAAACGCAAGCGCAAGCCGATCAAAGACTTGGAAGACGTCAACGACATCGTGTTCGTTGACAACGGGACATGCAAAGAAGTCTTTGCCAAGCTCGGCTACTACAAACTCGGCGTACTGCTCACAGTGGCAGACGAAGAAGCCCAGCAGAAAATTCTCTCCAACCTCGCCAAGAAAATCGCCAAGATAGTCCAGGACGAGGCCAAAGAACGAGGCCCGGCTGATCCGGCTGAAGCGGAAGACGTGTCCGATGAACTCATCGAACTGGTCAAAGCGGCCAAGGGAGTGCTCGCATAGTGAATATCGCCACAATCTTCGGCATCATAGTCGGTATTTTCGTCCTCTGCGCCGCCACCTACGCGGCCACGGACTCGGTGTCTGTCTTCATCAATGGTCCTGGACTGGCCATAGTTCTGGGCGGCACCATTGCAGCCACCTTTATCTGCTACCCCTTGCGTGAAGTCGCTCGCGTCATGGGGCTCTTCGTCACGGCCTTCACAGCCGAAGAACTGCCCATAGGCAACTACATCAAAGACATTGTCGTCATCTCCAAGCGCGCAGCCAAGGGCGAAGTTGAATTAGAAAAGGCTATCAAGGCCACAGACAATGAATTTTTACGCGATGGCCTGCAAATGGTAGTGGATGGCTACTCCAAAGACGAACTGGAAGAAATCCTGAACAACCGCATTCAGCAGTATCACGACCAAGAACAGAATGCGGCGGGCATCTACCGGACCATGGCGTCCCTGTCGCCCGCCTTTGGTATCATCGGCACACTCATCGGCCTTATCGCCATGATGCAGACAATGGGGGATGACGTATCCCGCATCGGCCCTGCGATGGCAACCGCCCTTACTACCACCCTTTACGGCGCACTGTTCGCCAACATGCTCTACACTCCCATTGCCACCAAGGTAGAACGGCGAGTAGAAGAACGTGCCATTCTCATGTGTGTGATCCGTGACGGCATCCTGTTCATCAAGGACAAAACCCCGGCCCCCATTATTCTGGACAAGCTCAAGGGGTATCTGCCTCCCAGAAAATGGTCCTCCATCACCATGAAGTAATGGAGGTCGGTCATGAAATTTTCCAATTCATTCATACCGCGCAAGAAGATAAGGCCACCGGACAACGGCTGGTCTTTGACCTTGGCCGACATGATGACGCTACTGCTCTGCTTTTTCGTCCTCCTGGTCATGGTTTCAAAGGTTGATCCTCACCGGTACGAAGCCATGTCCGATGTGATGGCTGAGGCTATGCGGGGCAAACAGGCTCCCAGCAAACGGACGCCGGAACAAGCCGTGGCCCCTCAACAAAAGAAGAAAAAGAATCTCTTTGAATTGCAGCTTGATCTGGCGAAGCTGATCGGCCCACAGTCCAAAGCTGTGAACCTCAAGCTGCGCCCGGATGCGGTTGCCATCAACTTGAAAGGCGGCGTCTTTTTTCAACTCGGCAGCGCCACTTTGACGAGCGAGGCTCTCACTATCCTCGACAAACTGGCCAGCCCGCTCACTGAGGCCGAGTACAAACTGACGATTGAAGGCCATTCGGACAATCTGCCAATTAAATCGGGCAACTACCCGTCCAACTGGGAGTTGTCGTCCGCCAGAGCATCCAGCGTGGCCCGCTATTTCATCGCCCAGGGATTCCCCAAGACAGACATTCAGGTTATGGGATTGGCGGACACAAGGCCGCTCGCGCCCAACACGGACAAGGCAGGAAACTCGATTCCGGCGAATCAGTCGAAGAACCGCCGAGTGGTTATCTTAGTTCGGCCTTTGTAAGAAGAGTAAGAGGCTGTCTTTACGGAATCGCCTCTGGCGGTCTTGACGGGCAGACTCATATTCTGCGGTTGAAGGCTGCCTGTCTATCGCACCAAAGGAACATCTCCATCTAATTTCCCCGCCCAATAGCTAGCTCAGGCGTTTCCCCATGCTAACTCGCTCTTCCACTTCGTAGCCATGGGCGGCGTAGAAAGCCTGCACGTTTTTATTCTTTTCCAATATCTGCAGATTGATCTTGTTGCAGCCAAGCGCGACGAGCTTATCCTGCGCGTATTCAAGCAGTTTGGAACCGAGCCCCTTTCGACGGTGATCAGGGTGTACGGCAACGGAATAAACCCAGCCGCGATGGCCATCATAGCCAGCCATGATGGTACCGATGACTTCGTCATCCTTCACTGCCACGTAAAGAAGATCGTCCACGGCGACCTTTTTATCGATGACAAGACCGGGTTCGTTGTGAGTGGCCTCATAGCCGAAAACCTTTTTCCAAAGATCTATAGTCTGCTGCCTGTGCGCTGTATTTCTGTATTCTGTTATTATCATAGATGAATCCTGCCCGGACAGCCCGCTTCTGTCCAGCGGGGGATTTTACCCGCCCCCTTCTCTGCTTGACGACTATAGCCGCACCTCCTATTTTCATCGCATGAAACGAAGCGAAATCAATGCACTCATCGACGATGCCAAGGAATTCTATGACTCTTTCCAATTCAAGCTGCCACCCTGGGCTTTCTGGGGACCGGATGACTGGAAAGACAAAGGTGATCTTGAAATCGTAGAGAACCAACTCGGCTGGGATTTGACCGACTACGGTGCTGGCGACTTTGAAAAACGCGGCCTGATCCTGTTCACCATCCGCAACGGCAATCTCGCTGCGGGGCATAACAAGAAGTATGCGGAAAAGATCATGATCGTGCGCGAAAATCAGATCTGCCCGATGCATTTCCATTGGTCCAAAACCGAGGACATCATCAACCGAGGCGGCGGTAATCTCATCATTGAGCTATATGGCTCCACACCGGATGAAGAGCTAGGCGGCGAGCCTATTACCGTCATGGTAGACGGCATCCCGCGTACAGTTGAACCGGGCGGCAAGATTATTCTTACCCCCGGCGAGTCCATCTTCCTTGAGCAGGGCATGTACCACCGCTTTTACGGCGAGGAAGGCAAAGGCAAGGTGCTGGTTGGCGAAGTGTCATCTGTCAACGACGACAACACCGACAACCGATTCCACCAGCCACAGCCCAGATTTCCCGATATTGAAGAGGATGAACCGCCAAGGCACTTGCTGTGCACAGATTATCCAAACTATATATAATGCTAGGCCGCCTCCGGGCGGTCTTTTTTCATGGAAAATCACTGAAACACTCCACCATCAAAAACCCCAAAGAGAACTGAACGGTCCCATCAGAAAATCGCGATGGACGGTACGAACGAAGAAGCATATATCTTCCTTTGGAGATTCCCATGCATAAATCACTTACCTACGTCTATTTCCTGCTCATCACCAGCATGATGCTCTGGGGCGGCACCTGGGTCGCTGGCCGTGTTCTGGCACAATCCATCACACCCATGACTGCCGCATTCCTGCGCTTTGCGATCGCGTCACTTTTGCTGATCATCATGTGCTATCGCGCAGAAGGCCGAATGCCTTTTCTTCGCCGTAACCAAATCCTGCCAGTAGCCTTTCTGGGTGCCACAGGAGTTTTCACCTACAGCTTTTTCTTCTTTAACGGTCTGCAAACGATCCCGGCGGGCCGTGCCGCACTTATCGTCGCATGCATTCCAGTCTGCATTTCCATGCTTTCTGCCTTTTTATATAAAGAGAAATTCGGCCCAATACGTATTGTCGGCGCGATCACCTCGCTGGTCGGCGTGTCCATTGTCATTGCTGATGGCAACCCAATCGCGCTCCTTTCCGGTGGCGTCAGTCGTGGTGATTTCATGATTCTCGGCTGCGTGGCATCATGGACTGCTTATTCCATTGGCGGACGGTCAGTCATGAAAACCCTGTCTCCGCTGACAGCTGTGGCGTGGTCATCCTTTTTCGGTACCATCATGCTCTTTCCCGCTGCCCTCAACGAAGGGTTGGTGGAAGGAATTATCCGATGCCGCCCGATAGACTGGATTTGTGTGGTCTACCTTGGCGCGCTGGCAACGGCCCTTGCCTACTTCTGGTATTATCAGGCCATTTCGATCATCGGGGCGAGTCGCGCTGGTATCTTCATCAATACCGTACCCGTCTTTGCCGTCATCATGGGCTTCTTCTTTCTGGGCGAACCCATCCATCTTTCACTCATCACCGGCGGCCTCATGGTTGTCACCGGTGTCTACCTGACCAATCGACATTAATCTGCTATCCTACCCTCAACAAAGGGAGGCGTTATGGAAGAACGTATTGAACGGCTGGAGAATCTTGTGACTCTTCAGGACCGCACCATTGAAGAATTGAATGACACTATTTTCGAGCAGGGAAAGGAACTCACAGATCTGCGCAAGATCGTGGAACGTCTCGCGAACCGCCTTCGGGACCTTGACGATGCCATGGACCAGATGGGTGGACACGAGAACACTCCGCCACCGCACTACAACGGCTAATCAATAAGCCAACGACACGACTCTATCTATTTAAAACTATGTATAAATTATCTGCTCAGCAAGTTATCGATATGCTTGGATTGCAACCTCATCCTGAAGAAGGTGGTTTCTTCATTGAGACCCACAGGGACAGCGAGATGCTGGCCAGTGCCCCTGCCCGATATGTGGGTGACCGCTGCCAATCCACAGCCATCTACTACCTGCTCACGCCCGACACATATTCCCACATGCACCTGCTGAAATCGGACGAGATATTTCATTTCTATGCGGGAGATCCGTGCGAAATGCTTCAACTTCACCCGGATGGCTCCGGTGAGGCCCACCAGTTTGGCATCGACCTGAAAGCAGGCCAACGTCCGCAGATCAGAGTTCCGCGCGACAGCTGGCAAGGCATGCGCCTGCTACCCGGCGGAGAGTTTGCACTCATGGGATGCACGGTTGCTCCGGGCTTTGAATTCGTGGACTACAGCCACGGCAAACGAGAAGAGTTACTAGAAGAATACCCAGATTTCGAGGTGTTAATACGCACCTTGACCGCTGACTAGACAATAAAGGGCGCCCCAATTGGGAGCGCCCTTTTTTTATTCTGCAACTGGTTCCTCCGGCCAATCCACATTCAGAGGGAAGCCCTCCTGCTGAGGCACATCACGCAAAGCTTGGCGATAGCTCTGCCAAAGCACGATATCCATGTCATCCAGAGGACAATCCACAAGCTGGGTCCAATCAGTCGCGGCCAGCCGTGCATCCCGTTTTTCGCGAGCAGCCATCCGGGCATCTTCGACCTTGCTAATGTCATCTACCACGACGGACACGCTCTCTTCACGGTAGACCAGATCATCACCTTTGACCCATTGCGTCTCGTAGTTGGTGAAAGGCTCCCTTTTTACGGGAACAGCTTCATTATAACCAATCTCGTCCCACTGTTCACGAGTCAGGTCTACAAAATTATGTTTGTAGCCCTGGTACACAACCACGGCCGGGGGATTGACGGAAAACTGACCATTATTAAATCTAAACATGTATTACTCCTAAAAAGCGTTAGAATATTTTTGAGCGGATTCAAGAATGGCGAGGCCGATATATAAAGAACCTGATTGATTCCAGTATGTCCCCGTGGCGTTCATCTTGAACCCATTTGAAGTGAGTGTGGCTATACTTGCAGACCTCTCTGCATCCGATAAGTTCGGGTAGAGATAATGGGTAGACCCATTCACCGGGCTTCGCACAGGATCAATGTTAAACCAATTGGTTGCACCAGCCTCTGTATTTTTTACAAACGGCAGGGACAGCAACTTGCCGTCAAGAGTCACAAAGGGACCATTAACGTTAGCATTGCCGGTGTAGCTGAACGCCTTAAACACGTCGGAGTCAGTGAAGAGGTATGCGATATGCCTTTTGCCGAATGAGTTTACAGAGGTATTAAATCCTACTGTAAAATCAGTGGATGTAGGGGCGGTATTGTTCCATGTGCCAGCATAGGTAATCGCAGCATCAGGTTTATTTAGCGGAAGATATTTTGTAGGACCGAGAGAGGTATGATAAACGACCCAGTCAAGTTCTTCGTCTAAATTACGTACAATCATAAATGTAGGCGCTTTGCCGAGAGTGTGCGAAATCATCCTCCCAACCGTCCCATCGCCCACCCATGTGACAATCTCAAATCCTTGCTCTGCTCCAGCTTTAAGGCATAGATCAAGAAAGCTGTTGCCGGTTGCATTCATAGCAGCGTTAGCCCCTACCGTGTACCCACCAGCATCAAAGCTGTTAAACACATCAGCGTCAGGCCAATTGTACTCAGCCCAAGGCCCATTAGAGATTATGATATTCCCTGCGCCACGTACTTTGTCGGACCACATCCAGTTTCTATCTGCATCCCTGTCTTTACTTGCTACGAAGTCAGGGCCACCTATCATGCTTGACAACGTGATAGCAGTTGTCTCTCCAATTCCTTCACGCACTACAACATCAGCAACCTGACTGGACGCCATGATCTGAGGATCTGGAAGACTCTCTGCACAAAGAGACATAAAGCCCTCTGGCGGAGTGTAGTTAAACCCGGTAGAGCCGCTAATTAATCGGATCGAACCGCCGGAATTGGTTTGTAATGTGGTGTATGGAGAAAAACCCCATCCCGGTACGATGGAGAAATTGAGAACACCTTGGCTCACGCCATTCTTGAAGAACTCAAGAGTCATGTTCTCAACGTCCAAAGCCACGCCCATCACATCACCAGAAGCAAACGATTCACCATAGGGAGTAGAGACATTATCTCCTCCCAGATTTGGGTGAATGCGACTATTACCATTGTACAAATCGACAATGGAACTGCCACCAACACCCAAGTTAAAGTTACCACCGGGGTCGTTGACAATCTCATACTCCCAATACCACTTGCCGGAGTGTACCCACATCGTCCCAAAGGCAAGGTCTGTGTCCGTATTGGTGACCACCATGTTCCCTTCAGAATATACGTGGTCAGGCCGTGTGGAGTAATATGACTGTTGAAGTGCGTTCCAAGTGCAGTAGTTATTCGTAGGAGTGTCCAGGGTCTGTACACCCGCAGCAACCCAATGGTTCCCATTTCCAGACACGTCATTGCCAAGCCTACTGGCATCAGCAAAATCAAGGAGGGTTGTAACGATGAGGCCCTTGATGGATTGAGGAACATACAGCCCGGTTACATGCGGACTCACGGCCCAGAACAATAAAGGGGCATGCGCTCCTTCCACTACAACAATACGCGAATAGTAGCCCTTCGTGCTGCCGCAAAGATCTGCCAACACCTGACCTACCAACTCGGCCACAGTGGAGGGAGAAAGGGAACCAGCATAGGTTTTCAGCACCACCGCATTTTTAAACGCTGTAATGGTCATTCCACTCTTGCGTATCGTGAGTGCATAATGTGCGGTGGAGTCACTCAGAGGCGCTTTGGTGGATGCCGCAGGCTTGAAACCCAACGCCACAGTCACATCATCGGGACACGGCCCGGATGAGGAGAAACCAGTCTCCAGAAGGGCTGAATGTTCGATAACAACCGGGAATATGACACCATGCACAGCCCCGGGTTCTTTAGGCGACAACATCGCTACACCCCCACATTACGGACAGATAGGATTGTCTTACGGCCGTTGAACTGTTCCAATGCCAAGCGAACTTCACCTGCTGTCGCTAACGGCAGGGGGTTGCCCTCAAGACCTTTGTAACTCTCTGCCAGAATTAGGGCGTGACCAACCGGATAGACATGAAACACGTAAGAGCCGTCATACGGCAGAGTTACGTCCGAGAACTGACTGTCTGCCTCAAGCGTCCAACTGATGTGGTTACGATCGATAGTCAAACCGGAAAGATCGGTCCCGGTATGCACCTGAGCTTCATCACCGTATGCGGCCTTGAGCAGATCATTCAAATCAGCCTTGAGGATAGAGGTGTCAGCGGGCTCCGCATCCATGGCGGCCTGCGCCGCGGTTGTTGTTTCCGCCTGGGCAACAGAGCGACCGACAGTACCGCAACCCAGGTTGGCCAACGCCTCATCGCCAGAACTGCAGCCAGTGCCTCCTTCTGACACGGTAAGGGGCAGTGCCACCATGCCGAGCGCAGCTCCATCCTTGTTGATCAGATTATTTTCAGACTCATTCCACGCCAACACTTTGCCCGCTCTGGGTTCCGGCACCTCCACCCCGGTAACTGCGGACGAGACGCGAAAGGTAATAGTCCGATCCAGCCGCTCGGAAAGGGCCTGACAGATCATGGTCAGTTTATCCAAAGCCGCCTCATGGGTGGCTGCCGGGAATGCGTCATTCTCCACATAGTCAACCTCTTGAACCAGAGAGGGATTACGCCGAAGGACAAGAGCGCGCCCAAGAGGAGGAGCTTGATTCATGGAGCAGACACCTCCGGTCTGCTCTCCAGCACCGGACAAGCTGTAATGGGTGGAGATAGTCTGGATTATTTCCTCATCTTCCGTGGACAGAACGACCTCAATGTCGTCGTCACGAAGGAACATGAACGGCACGGCAAACTCCGTGGTGGAGCCGTTGCCCGCATATATCGTCCTGGATTCTGTAGATGCTATGGTCATAATTAACTCCTTGTTTTGTAGACTGTTGAACCAAGGGACAAGGTAGAAGACAGCCCCCTACCCTTATCAATGCGATAGCGATTGGCCTCACGCAGCCCCTTGTCGAGCCTCTCCTGTTCCTCCAGGTCATCTAACAACGCCTGGTTGGACTCCATACGGCTGTCACGATCCCGCTGGCCTTCCAGGACCATCTCGCGAGAACCGTCCAAAGTGACACCAGACTGGCCCCATTCGGTACGTGATTTAGCACGCTCCTCTTCCAGTTCTTCGTGAGTTAGGCGGGCCTTTTCGTTAGCTTCCCGACGTTTCTGCGAAGCTTCGGAAATGGCACCCAGCTCCACTATCCGTGCCTTTTCATCGTATTCACCACCCCGGCTTACACTCTCTTCCTCTTCCAAGCCGCCCCATTCGATAATATCGGTCAAGACCTCAATACCCTTGGACAGGCCGCGTCCACCATCCTTAGTCATTCCCATGGTTTCTCCTTTGTTGTAGTTTGTTGTTATTCATTAATGATGGCCGTGGGCACGATAAGCAAAACCGTCATGGGAAGGGGTTGATCCTGCACCACAGTAAGCACGCCATCGCGGTTCCACCCCTTGGGAAAAACCACGGATTTATCACCGGAAAAGATGCCCACCGACTGGCCCATCGGCTTGGAAGGAGAGCGGAAATAAATGGGTTCCATGGTGGCTAAATCGGGACCGATCTTGCCGCCCAGAGTGTTGTGAAAACGGACCGCCACCTTGGCAATACGTTGAAGCTTGGTTTGGGATGTACCGCGACGCGATCCGCCATCGATACGCATAGGCTGGACAATAGAGGTATAGGGCAACCCCGCATGCACGGTGGATGCAGGGCGGTCCAGAGTGATGGAGCCGTCTTCAGCCACGACTTTGTCAGCATGAACCGCACCATCCGCCAAAACAGTGACAGATTCTCCGGCCAAGTGATTCAGCCCAGTCACCGTGATAGTCGGATCGCCATCATAGGTAAGTCCACTGTCCACAAAGAAAGCGCCCTCGATCTCGCCAGAAAAGGTGGACTCCAGGTATTCGATGAACCGCTTTTCCACGCCACCCACGGTTCGAGTGACCACAATCCACAACTCGTCATGCTTGGCCACATCCGAGTAGATAGAGGTCGCCCCCTCCACCTTTCCCTGAGTAACCATGCGGGACCACGCCGCCACTTCCTGCACGGGATCGTAGGTCATGGCAGGAAGCACGCCATCGTTGCGCACGCAATAAAGGACGGAATCCGGCTCCTGCACAAAAGTCAGTGCAGCCAATCCGGAATCGGAGATATGTTCCGACAGCATCGTCAGATCGCGCGAGACATAGGCATCCGTGTCAAAACGGTAGGCCATTTCACGAATCTTCTTTTCTGCGCGCTGGATATAGAGAGTGGCATAACCCACGGACTCCGGGCGCCTGATAGATGCGCCGCATGATCCTTCATGACTCGCTTTGACGTTCTCCGGCGTAAGAGCATCACCGCCCGCACCATAGACGGTCCATTCGCCCCCTGCCGTGCCCACCCACAACCGGGAACGAGGCACCACGAATTCGATGGCATTGGCCTGTCGCCCTGAAAGCGTGGCTTCGATACCGTCATCGCTCAGCGGCAGATCTCCAGCATCAGCTTCGGTGCGATCCCCCACTTCGAAGCTCTCCCAGAAATCGCTTCGCAAATTGCCGCCGCTGTCCCATATGGACTCAATCTGATTATCCCCGGGACTGTCCTTGAAAGTGACCGTCAGGCTCTCACCCTCAGCCGAATAATTCTTGGTTCCTTTATACCGGTAGTATCGCGTTGTTCCGTCTGTGTGCTGCCCCTTGATGCCATCCTTTTTTTCAAACCCATCCCCGCTATAGAGAATGAAGGTGTCGTTCTGGATGCCGGTTCGATTCTTGTCAGCACTACCGTCCTTGATTTTCCGGTCACGCCAACTGTTCAGCGGCACCTCGCGCGTCTTGAGACGGAAGTCATTCATCTCTCCTGAACGTGAAAACCAGAGAGTGCCCGGTTCATTCGGTGTCCCGCCCAGCACCAGCCGCTGTTCGAAAAAGCCGACAGCGGACGGATAGTTATCCGCTTTCCACGCCTCTGGAGATCCGATGAACTCCATCTCTTCCAGCCCCCAGTCATCATGGTCGATCCTCGTCAGCTTGCGCACGGGATGTTTGGGATGTGTGATGATCAGGATATCAGCAGACTGGGTATAGCGCAGGGCGTCGAACTCCTCAGCCTTGTATGGAATATCCCGCACATACTCCCCGCCTTCTGTCTGAACCACGCCGTGGTCAGCAAAGACACGCATCTTGCCCTGCCCGAAGGCGTCTTCGCCGAACTCCAGAACGTAAGTCTGCTGGCCATTGAATTCAAAGGGGACAAGCAACGTAGGTTTGCCCTGACTCATGGCTTCGGCCACAAATCGAAAACCTGATCGCCGCGTGATACCGCCATGGGGATGGATGTGAAAATTCTGCAAGACGCGGCAGCCGTTGTAATACTTGGACAGGTCACTACGCCCTTCCAGGCGGGGACTCATTTCTCCCGCCGTGAAATTGGTAATCGCCGGTGTCGATATGCTCATGTCGCAATGCTCCTTGTTGTTGGTTCCGGGATCACCCGGATGTGCGAAATGAGCCTACCCCCTATTTTTTCCGAAAGTCGTAAACGGGTGAGAATGAGATGAGAACGGGCGAAATTGGCATAAAATAAGGTGTTGACAGCTTTTGAAAGCGAGCTGACATACTGACCTGAAAAAAGGAGGGAAAAGATAGAAAGAAAGAGAATGATTACAAAGTATTCAAAAGAAAATTAACTCTTTGCCTGGACCGCCAGCCCATACAGACAGCCCAGACCTTCGACGCAAAAAAAGGGCCTGCCGCATAAGCGACAGGCCCATTAGAGGCATACTGGAAAGTGATTAGTTGGCTACAGCGGGCATAGGACTATGGCCCTTTTTCTCTGCACCGAGCCGGACAACCTGCGTGGTGAAGGACTTTTCGCCAGGCGAACAGCCAGGACATCCTTCAGACATAATGACACACCGCTCATCAAGAGAGGCAGGATCAATGTCTGCCAACTTGAGCAGCTTGGAAGTCATACCTTCAGCCCAAAGTACAGGCTGACCGCACTTGTTGCATTCCACATAAAGCAGTTCGGGATCAAATGTTCTAGTCATGCTTAGAGTGTAAACATCCCAACCCACAAAGACAAGAGTGGCGGGTAAAAAATGAATATTGGCTAGTTGATACGGAACTCGGCAGGCATTTCGGGCATGGCCCCGGCCTGTCCACAGACGTACGCAGCGACACGTGTGGCGTAACGATTTATTTCATCAAGCGATTTACCGTGCAAATAAGCCAACGCCATGGCCGCGGTAAAAGAGTCACCCGCACCAATGGTGTCCACGACCGAGGTAGGGACACCCGGCAGATCAGACACATCGTCGGGAGAAAGAATGAGAGCCCCCTCGCTACCACGAGTAAGGACGGCCAACTTAAGACCGTGCCGATCAATCAATTCGTCCAGAGCCATGCGCTCGCCAAGCGGCAGATCAAACATCTCAATAATAAGGGCTAGCTCGTCGTCATTGATCTTGAGCACATCCGCCATGTCCAGAGAATTGCGGATGCGATCCGGGGTATAGAAATCCTGGCGCAAATTGATGTCGTAAACCTTGAGAGCATCGGGCGCGTGCAACAGAAAATTACGGACCGCCTTGCGGGATATTGATGCGCGCTGAGCCAGTGTGCCGAAACAAATGACGTCCGCGGAGGCGGCAAGTGCGATGTCAGCTTCAACCATGGCAATAAAATCCCACGCCACGTCATCTGGAAAAGTGTAAGTGGCTATGCCCGCTTCATCGACGACGGCAGCAACAGTGCCAGTTGGGCGAACGGAATCGATGGAGATATGGTCAATAGAAACTTTATTTGCTTGGAGAATATCCAATGCCTCACGTCCTAGCGAGTCGTTCCCCACACGAGAAACCGGGATACCGACACCACCCAACTGGTTAACGTGATAAGCAAAATTCGCAGGCGCACCACCGAGCTTACGCCCTTCAGGGAGCACATCCCACAGGATTTCTCCCAAACCAATCGCTGTAAACTGCGGCATGGCTTACTCCACTTTCTGCACTATGGCGCGTAACCTCTCCTCAGTGAGCTGGCGTAGATGATCCGAAACGGGCCGTACGCCAGTCTTTTCAAGGAGAACAATGTAGTTATCCAAAGCAGGCTCCATGAGTGGATGGCCGGGACCGAGGGCGGATTCATAGGCGGCCAACCCCTGCTCGTAAAGCTCGACGGCTTCATCAGCCTTGCCTGCGTTGTCGAGAAATAATGCGAGATTACAAATAGATTGCGCGGTTTCAGGGTGATCTGGGCCATAGATAGCCTGACGCACTGTCAAACTTTCCCGAAAAGAAGACTCGGCTTCATCTGTATTACCACAGGCGTCGTGTAGCAGAGCCAAAGTATTAAGATCTGACGCCACATCAGGATGATTGTCGCCAAAGAACTCGCGATTAATCTCCAGGCAACGCATACCAAGACGAAGCGCCTCTTCTGGTCGGCCGGTGGCTTCATAGAGAAGTGCAAAATTACTCAAACAGGAAGCGACCGAAGGATGCCCTTCGCCGTTACCCTGCACCAAAACCCTCAAGCACTCCTTGAAGGATTCTTCGGCAGCATCAAACTTGCCCATGGACTGACGTACTACAGCCAGACTATTGAGGATTGGGGCAGTGAGAAGATTGTCCTCAGTGAAAATTTCCTTTTGCAACTCCAGACATCCAGCAAAAGCGGCCTCGGCTCGCTCCAATTCCTGACCAGCCCACAACACGCTGCCCAGTCCTTCAAGGTCGGTGCAGATGTCGGGATGATGCTTGCCTTTGAGGGCCACATCCACAGCCAGAGCATGGTCCAGAAGTTCGGCAGCTTCGCGGTATCGGTGCTGATGATATAGAGAAAATCCGGCCTGATGCAGAACACGGTTGGCTGCGGCGGTATTCACGTCAAGCTGGGCGACGAGATCACGGCAGGCGTATACATGGGGAAGAAGCCACTCAACAGTGGACCAATTTTCCGGCTCGGCATCAGGCAAAACCAGATTGAGAGCGTAAATAGCCCGCATAGCCCAGTCTACTTTATCCTGATCCGAAAGGGAGGCATGGATGGCTTCACGCACATCGTCGTGCGGCTGATAAATTTGAGCATCCACATCGGTCTTGATAAGATCGTGGTCCACTAGCGGATCAATGGTGGCAGTGGCGGCAAAAAAGGCTGCTGCCGGATTGATCAGCGAAGGATTGTGCTGCGTCCCGTCCAAGGACAGGGCAAAATCATACGGTAAAGGCGACTTGGCGAGCATGACCGCCATGAACAATGCCTCGGCACCGGCAACATCGGCTTCCACCTCCCTGACCGCAGCCAGGATTTCCTCATTTGTACGCGCCTTGGTTTCGCTCACGGGCACACTCCTTCATTACTCTTTGAAGTGTCCCTATCCCGTTTACAGGGTGAAGACAAGAAAACGGGAAATCTTCCGTGAGAAATTGTAATGGTATCGAGGTGTAAGACACACAAAAGCCCCACTTTTCAACAACATTGTCGATAAGCGATCGATACCTAATTCAACTGTTAAATCAGATGAATATAATAGTGACGATTAGAATTCTATTTTCCAGCGCATCAATGGAATCATCAAGCCGCCAGCAAAGTTACTTCTTAATACTGATAGTAGTATTCAGCAATGAATCCGAGGTGGTAATGACCTTGGTGTTGGCCTGATACCCTCGCTGAGTCAGGATCATCTTGGCAAACTCTTCTGCCATGTCCACATTAGACATCTCCAAGGTATTCTGCTGGACCGTGCCGCGGCCTTCACTATTGCCCACGCCGGCAATAGGATCGCCGGAGGCAGTGGTGGAGACGAAATTGTTATTTCCATCCCGCCTGAGGCCCCATTCGCTATTAAAGCGATACACCCCGACCCGATAGAAATCCTCTGTCTGGCCATTAGAGAAGAAGCCGCTCAGAACCCCCTCCCGGTTGACGCTGGTGGTCTGGAGATACCCCCAACTATAGCCGTCCTGATTCTGATAAACCGTGGCAGAACCCGCATCAAAACTGGTGGAAGCCTTAATGTCCCGCTGCAAATCTGCCAGAGTAGAAAGGTTGTCAGCGTTACGACCGATAGCACCGGCATTGCTGGCGCCCCCCGTTTCCCAACTGGCGGAGCCTGAATTGATACCGAAATCATACGATATGGATTGGGTTGTACCAACTGCAGAGCCGTTGCTGCCAAAGTTATAGGAAAGTTGAGGCACACCTTCTTCACTAAAAGTCGCAGGGGTCCAGGAGCTGAGACTTTTGCCGCTCGCCCCACTGGAGAGATTCAGCTCATAGGCCGAATGGTTTATCAATTCACCCTGACCATTAAAGACCATGACGCCCATACCGGCCAACCCAGCTCCTGATGTACCGAACGCAGCGGATCCATCTGATTCGCCAGGCATAGTCACCAGATATTCCCAATAGGTATAACCGGGAGCAGCGTTGGACATCTGAGTACTGGAAATCGGATCAAAATACACTGTCATGTCGCGCTTATTGCCATCAGCATCATAGACCGCAAGAGTAGAAGAATATCCGGGGGCCGTTGCTCCGAAGGGAGTAGGTGAATCTGCCTGCCCGTCATAACTTTCCAACATGGAAAACATGGGATCAGTACCACTCTGAAAACGATCTGCAGACAGTGCGTCCAATGTGGTAATCATCTCCACGGAGGATGTGATCTTCGGTTCAGAACGAACCCAGCGAGTGGTTTGGCCGTTTGGCCCAACAACATCTTCATAGGGAAGCTGGACGTCAGACATGGTACCGGATGTCTCACCAGTATCCCGATCAATAGCATATCCCTGCAAACGATAATCGTGAGGATCGACCAGATACGCTTCGTTATTGAAACGGAATGCTCCGGCTCGAGTAAAATGGCTGGCACCAGCACCAACAGAGCCGGTCCCCGTCGCCTTGCGTACGCCAAAGAACCCCTCACCAGTGATAGCCAGGTCGGTCACCTCATTGGTGTTCTCCAACCCGCCTTCCTGAAAAATATTACGGATTTGTGATATGCCGACACCCTTGCCAATCTGGCTAAACGAATAGGCTCCGCCTTCGTACTGGGCTCCACCGGAAACCATCTGCTGACTCATCAACGAGCCAAACTGGGCATCCGCCTTCTTATAGCCAACGGTACTAACATTAGCGAGGTTGTTACCCACAACCTGCATATTGTCCCCATGGGCTTTGACGCCGGTTGCGCCGACATACATGCTAGAAAAACTCATACTGTCCTCCAATCCGGATCATTGCCGGATCTGACATGGGAACCTACCAGGAGACCAATCCCGGAAAAAAATTCCCGATTCCTTCTCGCAGAGATAAAAGCAAGGGGTGTGCCATATAAAATTACACTATATACAGGTGGGTTAAACACATCTTAAGGTAGGCAGAAGGTTCCTTAATGGACTTGGCAGCCCTTTCCCTTGCCAGAGAAGGCATCGGTGAGTAGGGTGTCGCAACTCGAAAAAGAGAGTGACTCTAACCAGTAACCAAACGGAGTTATCCATATGAAACGTACTGCAACCCTGATCGCTGCCGCACTGCTCGGTCTCATGCTTCTCACTGGCTGCAACCAGCAGCAGACTAGCATCACCATCGGTGTCGTGGACGAGGCAGCAGCCTTCCAGAAGAACCAGGCAGCAGCCAAGGCCATGAAATACCTTCAAGACCTGGGCGCTCCCCTGCAAGCTACCGCTGAAGCCGCTTACAAGAAGATGCAGGCAGAGCAGACCGAAGAAAACGTGGCTGCTTACAAGACTGCCATGGCTGAACTCCAGCAGACCATGAACGGTGAACAGCAGCGCATCGTGGCCCTCATCGATGCCAAGTTCAACGAAGTCCTCAATACCTACCGCCAGGAAAAGGGACTGACCGTGATTCTGTCCAAGGAATCCGTAATCTCCTCTGCCGACACCGTGGACATCACGGACGACATCGTGGCAGCCATGGACGCACTGGAACTGGACCTGACGGCTCCGGCACCTGCCGCTCCCGCCGAACAGCCTGCCCAGTAAGGCAAAACACAGCTCAAAAAAAAGGCCTGTCCGCATACCGGACAGGCCTTTTTTCATGGTAAATTTTACGGCTAGTCGCTAATAAACCCCTTCATTTCGATGTGGGCCATAGCGAGCTTATCTTTGAAAGTATCGTGCAATTCCCTAACCCTGCCCAAGTCACCACCCTTGGCAGCATTCTCCATGGACAATGAAAGGCCAACCAGTTCTTCCGCGCGAACCACGCCACACATCCCCTTGAGAGAATGGGCCATGCGAGACACCCCACTGCCATCTCCTTCGTCCAGGGCTTCGCCCAAGGAAGTGGATCGTGCAGGGCTATCCTCCATAAACGCCGCCAACAACTCGTCCGCCAATTCCTTATCGCTTGCCAAGCTCTGTAAGAAGTTGTCTTGATTGAATATAGGCTGTGTCATTGGTCTCTCCGTTGTTTTTCCTATGAAGACTGACCACTATCATTCATAAACCATTTAGGGAAGTGTAGAATCGAGCTATTGTAGCAACCTTTCATACATCTCTTCATATTGCCCAACAACGCCAGACAAGCTGTAATTTGCTTCCATACGCTCCCTGGCGGCCACACCCAGAGCTTTTCGCTCACTAGGTGACAAGGTAACCAGACTCGATATGCCTACGGCCAATAAATCCGGAGCATCCGGGGTGACTGTTCTGCCGGTCTGCCCAACAAGTAGGGCCGAATCCCCTACATCGGTCACCACATTGGGCACCCCACACGCCATGGCCTCACCCACCACATTGGGGAATCCTTCTCCAGTCGAAGAGGATACATGAATATCGAATGAAGCCATGATCCGTTCCATATCACTCCGAAGCCCCAACAGACGAGTTTGCTCTGGCGGGAGCCCATACTCTTTCAGCCACCCAGCAAGATCGAGGTTGTCATAATCCACACCCTGCCCCGCCAACACGAATACCGCACCAGTCTCGCGGGCAACTTTGGCAGCAGCCTGAACCATGGTCCGATGGTCCTTCATGGCATCGAAGCGGGCCACCTGCCCGACCACGACTTTATCGGGTTCAATGGAAAGCTCTTCCCTCACCCGTCGTCGTACATCACTGTCCGGCTTGAAACGGTCCAGATCAAAACCGTTGGGGATCACCTCAAACGACTTTGCCTTATAGCCAATCTCCTGGTGAAACCGTCGAGCCTCTTGGGAGTTGGTCAGGACCATATCCGGCTGACCAGAAAAAAAGCGACACGCCTGGAGCGTAACACTCGTCATGCGTCGGTATTCTCCGAGAGCCATGGAAGAACAACGAATATTCCACGTCACCTTGGGACCTCCGCCCAACGGATGAGCTAACCGGGTTGCCAGCAGCCCGGCCAGATCAGCGTGATAAAGCCATGTCTGGACCACATCCGGCTGGTATTCCCGGATGATTTGAAGCAATCGCCACAGACCAAGAGGCGAAGGCACGCCTCGCTGCATATTCAGGGAGTCAACACGAACACCTGCCTCACTAAGCTTTTCCCCCATGGGACCAGGCTTGATAAGACTCACCACCCGAGACTGAAAACGCAACGGATCCATGCTGCTCGCCAAACGATACAGCATGGTTTCTGCGCCCCCCACGTTGAGGCCGGTTATGACATGCAGGATTTTCATACTGGCTACGAACTACCATCATCCCCGGGAAAGTTCCATATGTCCGGCGAGGTGGCCCCGTATACGACTCCCCCAAGGGCCTTTTCATTCACCCAAGTAAACAAAATAGGGGGGGGGTTGACGCCTTTTTGTGGTGAGGTATATATATTATATATGCCACAAGCCCGCGCGGCTCATCGTTGACCAGGGACGGTCGGCAAGGCAGGGAGTTGAGACAATGACCTTTACCGACTTTATCGTGGCTGGCCCAGCAGGGTCTGTCACGGCAGGTGGTGCTGGATCATTCCAAGTAGAAGGTGCCGGAGAAGTCAAAACCGGCCCTGTTGCGTCCGTGGAAATAGACACCACACCAGCGCACGTCCCCATAGATACTTCTTCACCACGTATCCCCTATTCCACACCCTCGGGCGGCGCGCCCGTGCAGGGTGGTGGTATGCCTGCGTCCGGCGGCGGAGGCGGTGGTGGTTCTGCTGGAACAGGCGGAGGCGCACCAGCCATCGGCGGAGGGAGTGGTGGAGGTGGAGGCGGTGGCACAAGCACGTCCGGCGGAAGCGGTGGAGGCTCCATTGGTATGGGCGGCGCTCCGGCTATTGGCGGCCCCTCGGGTGGCGGTAGTGGCAACAACTCCAATATCGGCGGAGGCGGCGGTGGTTCTACCGGAACAGGCGGAGGCGCACCGGCCATCGGCGGCAGTGGCGGAGGCCCTGCTCCTTCCTCTGGCGGCCACTACACTGGTGGCGGGAATGTCCCGGCCTCCATAGAATCCGGCAAATCTCCTATCCAGCATTCTTCTGGCGGTGGCGGTGGATCACAACCCGGCCACACCTCCCCACAGGAACGCGCTGGAGGCAAGGCCGAATCGGCTTCTGGTAGCGTGCCAATCGCGCCAGGCCTCGGCGTCCAGCCCATTTCTCCCGGCGGGCATGTCATGTCCGTTCCCGGCATCGGCTTTTCCATGCCCTCCATGACTGGGTTTGTCCCTGTCCAGCCCGGCGGCCACATAATGGCCCCCAAGATGACCAATCCGCACGGTCCCTATTTCGGCCACACACAACATTGGCCCAACGATGTGTTCAATCACAACATGCAATCTGCATCCTTTACACCACGGCAGGTGGACATGGGCACATGGATTCCAACCATGGACGGCTATGCCGAGCCTTGGCAGCCGCCGGACCTCGACTTCGACTCCCAAGGTGCTGGCAAAGGTAATATCGACATGTCGTCCAACCACACCATGAATATCGACCAAAGCCAGAGCTTTGAGAACATCTACAACGACAATAAGACAGACAATATTGATCGCTCTCTGGACCAATCCATGAGTTCCACGATCTCGCGTAGCGACACACAGATCGACCAGAACGCCTTGGACAACTCCAGAACGGCCCATCAAGACTTGTCCGTGTCCCACGCCACTGACGCTACCCACGAAATCAGCCAGGTAACCAATCAGGACGTGGTCAACAACTCTCAACAGCAAATCACACACCAAACCGACAATTCGAACACATACAACAACCCGGAAACACGCCACATCCAGAACCAAACCGAGACTGTGGACATCCGCAACACCGATGCCCGCCAGGCCAACACCGAGAACAACAACATTGACCGGGGCCTGACGGATAATTCTTCCGTCAACTACGTGGACAACAATCGACTCACGGTGGCCAACGACAACTCCATCAATACGTCAGAAGACCACTCCGTCACCAACCAGCAAAACTACACCACCAACTACAACAACGACGATCACTCGATGGTGGACCAGTCGTCCAATTACTCCACCAACATCGAGTCGAGCCACGAAGCCAGCGTCTCTTATACTGACAATCTGACAAACCAAAACGACAACTCTACCAATATCGACACTGAGGCGACGTACAACTACTCCACGGCAGACAACTCCAAGACCACCCACAATCAGGATAACGACGTCACCTTTACCGAAAATCGGGAATTCAACGAAACCACAACGAATAATCACACCAGTGATACCGACAACTCCACCACGGTCAATAACGAGGCCAACTATACTCACCGCACCGAGGACAACTCGGTCAACAATACAGTGGAAAACCAAACCACCGAGTTCAACGAAAGCAATCAGATGTCGGTCGAATACAACCAGACATCAGACAACGATTATGACCAATCCCGCGATGTCGTAAACAACGCCAGCTATAACCATGTAGATCAGGACAACTCGGTCAACACGTTCAACACCAACCACACCACAAACATGAGCGAGGAGTCGAATCTCGCATTCTCCTACAACTTCTCAGGTGAGAACCACTACGACCAATCGCGGATCATCGACCAGTCCACTTCGTTCAACTTCAACGAAAACGACAACTCGGTTAACACCTTCAATACGCACCACACCACGAATATGAGCGAGGAGACGAACCTCGACTGGTCCTATAATTTCTCCGCCGAGAATAACTATGACCAGTCGCGTATCATCGACCAATCCGCCACCTTCAACTTCATCGATCAGGACAATTCACAGGTCAACATGATCAATGACAGCGACCTGACATTGGTGGACAACAACACCTCCAATCTGGAATTTTCAGATAACCGAACAGTCAACACAGACATATCATCCACCACCAATCTAAATAACCAGTTCGATCTCATCGATGCCGACAATTCACAGGTCAAGTATGTGGAGAACCACGAGATGACCATCATCAACATCGACCAGCCCTCCACTTACATAGACAACTCTCGCGTCCAGACCATGAACATCCTGGCCCCGGAAATGGGCGGTGGAGCCCTCGTCTCCGGCAACGCATAAGTCGGCAGAGAAAAGAAAGCGTAAAAGCCGTCCCTCGGGGCGGCTTTTTTCGTGGCATAGGAGTCACTGTTAAAAGAGGCCTTCGACAGTCTCTGCCCCACTCTCGGAAACCACGCCCTCACCAAAACCTGTCAACACCTTATTTTGCCTTTTTAGATCCCTCTGACACCCGCTGACGCCCGTTTACGACTTTCGGGAAAAACCGGGGGTATGGTTTTCGCCAAACCAAAACTCAGGAGGAAAACAACTATGGGAGGCTCAATAGATGTCGTCTCTTCGGCACTCGATCTGTTGTCGGACGTACCTGGCTCAAAGCCACAATCCACACCGTCACATGAGTCCAAGCTCTTGCGCACTGAACGACAAGCGCAGGAGACGGAACAGAAAAGAAAAGAGGAACTGGAACGCCGCTACAAACGTGAACATGTGACTGAGGCCCGCGAACGGCAGCGACGCAGATTGGAAGCGGCTGAAGAGAACGAAGAATCCGGCCAAACCACTCTGATCAATGGCGGAGCCGGACTGACCGATGCCCCGGACGTGGCAACCCCGAAACTCAAAGAAAAGTTCGGGGAATAGCGACATGAAAGGACACAACAAAAAGGAACTGGCCCAGTCTCTACTCGCCCGCTTTCAGGGACTCGAGGAAATCCGCCAACCGTGGGTCCCCTCATGGCAGGAACTGACCGAATACATGCTGCCGCGAAAGAACAGCTTCACAGCTGGAAGCATAACCCGCGGTAATGCGGGTGACGAGCGCATCTTCGACTCAACGCCCATGCACGCTCTGGAGCTGCTCGCTTCATCCCTTGGAGGGCTGCTCACCAACCCGAGTGTGCCGTGGTTCGACATCCGATCCAAACGTGACGACGTAGGTGACGAAACCGAAGTCCGGGAATTCCTGGAGCAGGCAAGGAAAAGAATCACCTCACTCTTCAACTCCGAGGCTACCGGATTCCAGACCAACGTCCATGAACTCTATCTGGACGTAACCCTGCTCGGCACCGCAGTGATGTACGTGGAGGCAGACCCGCAAACACTGGTCCGTTTCTCCACCCGCCCACTGGGCGAGGCGTATGCCGCTGAATCCGCACGCGGTGTGGTGGATACGGTATACCGCCGTTACGAGATCACCGCTCGGCAGGTCGCGCAGGAATGGGGCAGGGAATGCTCTGATCAGGTGCGCAAGGCAGCAATGGATGCGCCGGACACCAAGGTCGAAATCCTGCACGCGGTCTTTCCGCGCACGGACCGCGATCCGAGTGGTATTGGCGCTGCCAACTTCCCGTATGGTTCCATTTATATGGAAACAGCCACCGAGCACATTCTGGAAAACTCCGGATACCTGGAGATGCCCTATCTGGTGCCACGCTGGGCCAAGGCCGCAGGCGAAACGTATGGGCGTGGACCGGGGCAGACAGCCTTGTCAGACACCCGAGTACTCAACGCCATGGCACGCACCGCGCTCATGGCAGCGGAAAAGATGTCCGACCCGCCGCTCATGGTGCTGGATGACGGATTCCTCGGCCCGGTACGCTCCGGCCCCGGTGGATTGTCATACTACCGCGCAGGCTCCTCGGACCGCATTGAAGCACTGCCTGTCCGCGTAGACTTGGCTGCCACGGAAAAAATGATGCAGCAACGCCGCGAATCCATACGCCGCATATTCCTGGGGGACCAGCTCACCCCGGAAGGTCCGGCAGTCACAGCCACCGAAGCGGTTATCCGGCAGAGCGACAAGATGCGCACCCTCGGCCCGGTCCTCGGCCGTTTGCAGACAGAGTTCCTCAGTCCGCTGATTAAAAGGGTATTCAACATCATGCTCCGTGCGGGCGAACTGCCGCCATTCCCCGAAGGGCTAAACCCGGACGACATTGAGGTTCGCTATACTTCACCGGTTGCCCGTGCCCAGCGACAGTACGAAGCGCAAACCCTGCCCCAAGTGCTGCAAAACCTGGCCCCACTCATCGGCGGTGGTGATCCATTCGGCGTCATGGACAACTTCGACACCGACAAGGTCACCCGCCACGTGGCCGACCTGTTCGGCACCCCGGCAGACTATATCCGCGCCCTTCCCGAGGTGGCAGCAGCCCGTCAGCAGAAGACAGAAACAGGCTCAACAGCCCAGTTGGTCGGGACCATCACACAGGCTGTGGAAGTAGCCAAATCCCTGTCCGAAGTGGACACGGAAAAACCGAGCCTGCTCACGGATCTACTCACCGCGCTGACCCGAATGACCAAACGCGCCCGCGCCATGAGGGAGGCAAAGGAGGGCGAACAGCCGGAACCGCCCACAGGTGGAAGCGGAAATGTCCCGCCTGAAGCCCAACCCCAAGCAACAGAGATGACCGATGCTGACTAGCCCACTGGAACTGCACCGCGCATACAAGCGCGTCTTCGATACTCCGGAAGGCGCAACCATCATGGATGATATGGAAAAACGTGGATGCTTTCTACGCTCCACTTTTTCCACGGACACAGGACGAACCGAATTCAACGAAGGCCGTCGATCCCTGGTCCTGCATGTGAAGCACATGTGCGACGAAACTAACTTCATCAACAAGGAGAAATAGATATGACAAAGAAAATTACCCCACAAACCACACAGGAAACATGGCAGGCGAGCCTGCCCGAAGAATGGACCGTCATGCAGATGGACGAACACGGCCAGGAGGTGGAAATCCCCCTGCGCGACCACCCGGCCCTGCGCGACTACAAAACCAAGGACGAGGCAGTCAAAGCACTCGTCCACGCCCAGCGGATGCTCGGCAAAACGCCCAAGGGATATATTCGTATCCCCGACAAGGACAATACAGAGGAGCGCGAAGCACTCTTCGCCACTCTGGGCTGCCCGAATTGCGCTGAGGACTACGAAATACCCGCCATGGAAGTCCCTGCGGGCTATGAGGTAAAACAGCAATTCATTCAGGAGTTCAAGGAGGTCGCTCACACCCTCAGCCTTACCTCTGAACAGGTGGCCGGTCTTTACCAATGGTTCCTGCCTGTTGTGCTGGACGCTCATCACTCCCTCGAGGCCGAGACCCGGCAGACCCGTAATCGTGAACTGGAATCTCTGCGCACGGTCCATCGCGGCGACACCCCGCGCATGCTCGACAACGCCTTGCGAGCAGCCGAGGCCATCGGCGGCAAGGAACTCCTTCTGGCCTTGGACAAAACCAACGCAGGAGACCACGCCGCCGTCATCAACGCCTTCGCCAAGATGGCCCCGCTGGTTCTGGAATCCGGCATGCGCTCCTCCGGCTCCGGCTGGGGCGAAGAACTCTCCCGCGACAAGCTGCGTGAAATGATGCAGGACCCTCGCTACCATGACCCACTCCAGCGCGACTCCGGCTTCGTCAAAAAAGTCCGCAAGGGGTTTGAAGCACTTTATCCCGGAGACTACGTCCCCGGCAGCCGCGTGTAAGTCTGACCATAACAAAAGGGCGGAGACTCAACGTCTCCGCCCTTTTAATATCTCAACTACTTCAGGCTAAACCGTGATGTTGAGGTTTCCACCTACGCCAGGAGCGGTACCGCCCTGAACGTCCTGTCTGGGTGCATCAGTCTTAGCTGCCTGAACTTCTGCTTGTTGTTCCTGTGCCTGATCCATTTGCTGTGCGGGTGCTGCCGGGTTCATTCCTGCAGGTGCGCCTACGCCTTGAACATCCATGTCCATTGCTCCTTTTGTTTACAACTAGTGGTCAAGGAAAAGGACCTTCCTCTCCCTTACGCGTACTCCTGTTCGGATATTAAATCGGTTTCTTTAGCCCCCAATCAAATCTATCACCCTCTTGACACATGCTTTTTCATGGCCAAAGTGACCACGAAATGCCCGATTTGCCAGGCCCGCTCCTTACCTCTATGCTTGACAGGATCAAGAAAGCCCTAGAAGGAACCCCCATGCAGAATCTTATTGAGCTGAATAAAAACGACCTGGAAGCCTTTGTCGCCGACGACCTCAAACTCCCCCGATTCCGCTCGGAGCAAATATGGCAGTGGCTGTGGCAAAAGCGCGTACAAAACATTGACGGCATGACCAACCTCTCCAAGCCGCTTCGCGAGCAACTCAAATTGGTGGCCGAAATTGTCTGGCCCGAAACCACCAAGGTACAGAAATCCAAGGACGGCACCATCAAACTGCTGCTCCGCATGAATGATGGCGCGCTCATCGAAACAGTCCTCATCCCCATGCAGGATCGCTATTCCCAATGCCTTTCCACTCAGGTTGGATGTGCCATGGGCTGCACCTTCTGCAATACCGGCAAGCTCGGATTCGAGCGCAATCTTTCTTACGGCGAAATCATGGGCCAGATTCTCGTTGGTCGCCAATACCTCGAAGACCATGACAGAGACCCGCTCAAGAATCTCGTGTTCATGGGCATGGGCGAGCCGCTCCTCAACCTCGACACACTGATCAAGGTCCTTAACGATCTTCCCTGTGAGCGCGGTCTTTCCCTTTCCTGGCGTCGATCCATGGTCTCCACTGTAGGCTTTCCCGAACAGCTCAAGACTCTCGGTGAACTCGAAATCGCCCTGCCCGCCATTTCACTTCATGCGCCCACCCAAGAATTGCGCGCCAAGATCATGCCCAAGGCCGCCAAAGTGCACCTCGATGATCTCATGAAGTGTCTCAAGGATTATCCCATGCGCCCCCGCGAACGCATAACTTTCGAATACCTGCTCCTCAAAGGCGTCAACGATTCTCTCAAACACGCTGATCAGCTCGCCAAGCTCATTGATCGCAGGAAAGGCAAGATCAATCTCATCGCCTACAATGCCACCGAAGGCATGCCCTACGAAGCGCCGGATCGCGCCCAGGTCGAAGCGTTCGAGAAACGCCTCTGGGATCACGGTTTGACCGCGTTCATCCGTCGATCCATGGGATCAGACATCAAGGCCGCATGCGGTCAGTTGAAAGCTGAAGAAATGGGATAAACGATTGACGATTGACGATTGACGATTGAGCTCAGAAGACAAATAAAAACGACGTACGCTATAAAGCATACGTCGTTTTTATATTTCTATTCAAACTGCACCACCCGTCATTCGCGCCGACTGGTGCATCCTCTTCTGTCTTTACCCGCTACTGCGTCTTAACCTGCTCAAGAATCGCGGCAAGTCCAAAGGGGTATTCCAGCATGTCTGGGTTCTCTGCTTTGGAGAAACGAAGAAAATTGACCTTGGACCAATTGCCGTCACCAAAATGGGTGATGTAATCCTGAACATTGTCAGCAGTGAGCACAGAAAAAAAAGACTTGGACTGATTGGGAACGGGTACACCGTGAATATAGTCATACAACATAACGAGCGCCCAGCCGCCTTCCATAAAATGGCCGCCCACCGAGGCGGTGGACAACCCGTTCTTGACGCTGGTCAAGCCTTCTGCAGCCCAATCCACTCCGCCGGTCAAAACATCCTTGCCCGGGATCTTGCCGTAATCGCCAATACCATCGGCTACACCAAGCGCCATCACATCGCTTGCGGACCAGACAATACTGGCATCAGGGTACCGCTCAAGTAGTCGCAGAGTATATGCTCGGGCCACATCGCGCTTCCACTTGGCGTATAGCTCCTGCTCAAACAATACGTTAGGATGTTCAGCCAGCGCTTTCTTGAATCCCTGTATACGGAGAATGGATGCAGGGGAGTCGTGCAGCCCGTTAATAGCGATTATTGAAATTTTCTTATCTGTTTCGACACTACTGAATTTAGCGTCGATGAGGGTCTTGGCAAGCAAATAGCCGGCGTGAACATCATTGGGCAGTAGTTCGAATAGCCAATTCTTGTATTTAGTACCGGGAAGCCCCATCTCAAGACGTTCCCCGCCCAGAAAACTCTGGTTGATGAAGATGAGCTTAACGCCAAGAGCTTCAGCCTTTTCCACCATCTCTCGACCCGACCCACGGGCATTCATACCTATAACATAATCAGGCAGCGGCCTGCGATTGAATATGTGCTTGACGTTCTCATCAATGAGAACATGATTCCGATCGCCGTAATAAACATCCAGTTCAAAGCCAAGATCCTCGGCAGCGGCTTGCATAAAACTCACCATCTGACCAAAAAAAGGATCGTCCTTGCTACCTGGACTGGCAAACACGACCGATGTTTTTTTGCCTGCCTGACATACTGCAGGAGCAGCCAAAGCTATCAAACATAAGATTACAACGCAGCGCACTATTTTTCCCATGGGCCTCCGTGCCATACATAAAAGGAAAGAACAATTATTCCTTTGCGATTTCCATAGAACTAACAATCGATCTGGCACGAAACACACTTTTCACGTATACCCCTGCCATGGATACCCAAACTGTACTTTTCGCCTTTGGCCTGACCTTGTTCGCCGGTCTTTGCACTGGCATCGGCTCCGCTCTCGCATTCTTCACCAAGCGAACCAATACAAAATTTCTTTCTCTTTCTCTCGGCTTCTCGGCAGGCGTGATGATCTATGTCTCGTTCTGGGAAATCGTGGTCAAGGCCAAGGACGCACTGACAATTGAACTCGGTGACGTCACGGCACAGTGGGTAACCGTGGCTTCTTTTTTCGGAGGCATGGCTCTCATCGCGATCATCGACAAATTCGTACCGAGCTACGAAAACCCGCATGAGATGCACTCCATCGAGGAAATAGACGCGGGCAAGGACGCATTGCCCAAAGATGAAACCCACGATTTCGACAAACTCAAACGCATGGGCATCTTCGCGGCTCTGGCCATTGCCATTCACAACTTCCCGGAGGGACTCGCGACCTTCACGGCCGCCATCACTGACCCTGGCCTCGGAATAGCCATCGCAGTAGCTATCGCCATTCACAATATCCCTGAAGGTATCGCCGTCTCCATTCCACTTTACTACGCCACAGGGGACCGGAAGAAGGCGTTCTTATATTCCTTTCTTTCCGGCTTGTCCGAGCCCGTAGGCGCGCTGGTGGGATACCTTATTCTCATGCCGTTCTTCACACCGGTCATATTCGGCGTACTCTTTGCCGGAGTCGGCGGCATAATGGTCTTCATTTCCCTGGACCAACTCCTGCCCGCTGCTGAAGAATTTGGCGAGCACCATCACTCCATTTACGGTCTGATCACCGGCATGGTGGTCATGGCCCTGTCGTTGCTCCTTTTCCTCTAGCCTGTTTCACGCTATGGATACTCCATGAAAATAGGACGTTACGAAATACGCGGATTATTGGGGCGCGGCGGAATGGGAGCGGTCTACAAGGCAGCCATGCCTGTCACCGGGCGAATAGTGGCTCTCAAAGTCCTCAAGCCTGCTGAAATCATGGAAGATCTAGTAGGATTAGAAAAGCTCGCCGAAATGTTTCTCAAGGAAGCAGCCACCATGGCTTCCATCTCCCATACCAATATAGCCTCTATTCTGGACGTCCACGATGGTGCTGACGGGCAGCCCGCCCATTTCACCATGGAATACTTCTGCGGGAATCTCGGTGTGGTCATGGGCGAGAACTACGAAGTGGAAAAGCCCTCCAGACGACTGGGCGTGGAAGCGTCTTTGCACATCGCCCGCGAAATGCTGCACGGCTTGGATCGACTCCACTATGAAGGTATCATCCACCGCGATGTAAAGCCGTTCAATGTCATGCTTGCTGAAGACGAAGGCGGTGTCGGCCACGTCAAACTCATCGACTTCGGGTTATCCAAATTACGCGGAGAACGCACTCTCGGCCCCAAGGGTATGGTGATAGGATCACCATACTACACCGCACCGGAGCAGGAGGCAGACCCTGAGGCAGCTGACGCCCGGTCCGACATCTTTTCCGTGGGCATCACACTGTACCGCATGCTCACCGGCTCCCTGCCTGCTGAGAATATGCAGGAAAGACGTCCTGTATGCGAACTCCACCAGGATCTCGACTGTACGTGGGACGACATGTTCAAGCTCGCCATCGCCCCCAATCCTAATGACCGCTACCCAGACGCCATAACCATGGTGAACGCATTGGACGCTCTTGAAATCCAATGGAATGAACAACGCGATGCGGTATGCTCCAGCGCAAACCTATTGTTGGAACCGGAACGGCACGCCCCGGGCTGGTCCCCGCGCTTCGCACCGGTGAAAGCAACCACCAAAGAAGCCCAAAAGACTTTCAACCTCGACGAATTATGGCGACCCAATGAATATGGAGTGAGTGACTTCAATGACAATGGAGATAACACTATTCAGGACCGCGCCACAGGGTTGGTATGGGAACAATACGGCTCCCGTTACCCTCTCACTTGGGAAAAAGCACACAGCCATGTCATACGCCTCAACAAACAGGCTTACGGGAATCGCACGGACTGGCGACTGCCCACCATCGATGAACTGACCACGCTCTTTACCGGTCGCACCGAGCCGGGTGATTTCTGCCAGGAATCCGCCTTTGATCCTCGCAAGGCCCGCCTCTGGTCAAGCGATACCAAAGCGCATACCGCCGCTTGGTACGCTGATGCGGAACTCGGTTTTGTCTGGTGGCAGGACCGCACATGCCGCTTTTTTGCTCGAGCCGTGTGCGGTAAAAATTAGCTATTCGCGGACACAAGCAACAGGGGTGGTTACTTTTCCGTAGACATTGTAGGAAAAAGACATCGGTAACCCTTTTGTCGGAGAAACAAATGCACCGCATCCTGATATCTTTTGCACTGCTGGCAGTGCTTCTTTATCCCAGCTTTGGAGAAGCAGGCGATATCCTCAAGGTCAACACCTCCATCAAGCCCCCCTTCTCAACCGAGTCGGAAACCGGTTTTTTCGACCTGCTCATCAAGGAACTTGGGAAACGAGCCGGTATTCAGGCCGAGTTGGTACGCCAGCCCCCGGAGCGCGCTCTCATCTCGGCCAACGAAGGTCTCAGTGACATAGAACTCCCCCGCATCGCGGGTATGGAAAAAAGATATCCCCACCTAGTAATGGTTCCAGAAAAAGTTATTAATTACAGATTTGTAGCTTTCTCCCGGCACAATGAATCCTTCAAAGATTGGCAAGCCCTCTCTGGACTCCGTGTAGGGTATCTCATCGGTTGGAAAATATTTGAAAACAATGTCCCGCTTTCCGCATCCGTCACCAAACTGAAAAGCCCTGTCCAACTAATGTCCATGCTGGCAGAAGCGCGCATCGACGTAGCCCTCTATGAATCTTATGCAGGGCACAACATAATCCAAGCCAACAAGCTTTCGCACATTATAGAATGCAGCCCACCTATGGCGGTTAAACCCATGTACATATATGTACACAACACTAACGCCTACCTTGTCCCCTTGTTGGACAAACATCTGAAAGAGATGAAAAAAGACGGGACCTACCAACGAATAGCAGAAGAAACCCTCGGCACTGACTAAAAGAAAAGGCCCGCTTCAAATGAAGCGGGCCTTATTACTACTTGTCTTCTTCGCTACCGGAGTCCGTTTCCTCAGGCAGCGCTTCCGGTGCCGGTTCAGCAGCTACAGGCTCTTCCGGCTTGGGTGCAGCCTTGGGCGGCTCCATGTAACGCGCGAACACCAGGAAGCCAGTGTGAGCAATCATGCGGTCTTCTGGACGAAGTCGATCTGCCACAGGTTTCCAGCGACGAATCAAAATTTCGAGCACTTCCATGTCGGCAAACGGGCCGTCTTCCAAGCCACGCAGCAGGTCGGAGACCTGATTCACGGTAGGCAGCAAGAAACCGCACATGGCACCGGGGATGACTGCTTCGGGAATGGAGGGAAGATATTCCCACGGGGTACGCACATCCAGGAACAGAGCGTCGGCACCGGAGTGCAGAAAGCCGTCTTCGATGTTCTGATTCACCTGTTCCACGCGGTGCTTGAGCCCCACGCGTTCAAGGTTCTTGCCTGCCAGTTTAAAAAAGTCGGCTCGACGTTCGTAAGTGATGACCTTGCCGGTATCGCCCACAAACCAAGCCAGGGCTGTGGTCAGGCCACCGGAACCAGTGCCGGACTCAATAACGGTAGAGCCAGGACCAATGCCAAGCTTCATCATCAAGTACCCGATTTCTTTGGGGTACATAATCTGAGTCTGACGCTTCACACCTTTAATAAGGTCGTGCAACGTGGGTTTCAAAACAAGATAGGGACGACCCAGATGAGTCTTGACGTACTGACCGAACCCAGCCTCGGCAGCTTCATCCATAAGCAGTTTTCCGTCATGGGTGTGAACTTCGCCGCCCGTTTCGAGCTTGCGCAGGTAGCGTTTGCCTTTGTGGCTGATGAGCAGAATAAGCTCTCCGGCTTGAATCATTTCCGGCCTCCCGGGGTAAAAAGTCAGGATAGGAAGCCGCCTTCGGGCCCTTTTACAAATGGATTGGCCTCCGGCGGGCAAGGAGTTGTGCCCCTTGCATCCCCATCACTCCCTGAGTTGATGGGTTCTTCAGCATATGCTGCATGGGAAGAGAATATAGACTTATACTCACGCCCCCAAATATGCGTTTTGCCTACGGTGAGGCAGTGGTGAAGTCAAGGAAAAGGGTCTGAGGCTATGACTCAATCGAGTTATTTTGGTAGTCAACTTCCAAAGAAAGGAGCCATCTCCATATCCCATAAGCTATCAGTGTAAATCCCCCCAAGTAGCCCACACCCTTTTCCAGGAAAGCCTGAACCGGAGTATCACCCAAGACGATGGCCCAGTTGAGAGATTCAAAATTATCGGTGACATCTACCACGCTACCGAACAGGACGCAGAGAAAACCAAGTTTAAACCACAACCAACCGTCGCGCCCCTTGGCTACAACATGGTCTGCCCGCAGAAGAATCATCACAATTATAACCAATACTATTACTCGAGCACATTCCAATACGATATCAAGCATATGAGCCCCTCCTGATGAGGCTCATACCTAATACCCATATTCGTCTTTTAATATTATTATATCAGATTACAAGAGGATATCCCTTGCCACACCCCCCTCTCGCCTGTACCACTCTGTGAATCCCATCCTTGACATGTGCTCTTGTGTCCTTAATAACTTCATAAGATATTTCAATCTGCTTGCGCAGAACGTATAAAGGATAGAATGGCTTACAAATACGTCTTCGGGCCCGTGTTGAGCGGGCGACTAGGTCGGTCCCTTGGCCTCGATCTGTTGGGCGGACGCATCTGCTCTATGGATTGCGTATACTGTGAGGTAGGCGCAACTCAAGATCTGACGCTTGAGCGCAAGCCATATGTCCCAGCCGTCGATATCCTTAGAGAATTGGCGGAATGGAAGGCGGAGGGTCACACCAAGCCGGACATGGTTACCCTGGGAGGACTGGGAGAGCCGAGCCTTAATTCGGAAATGGGCGCGATCATCAACGGAGCGCGGGAACTCTTCCCCAATACGGACATCGCGGTGCTGACCAACTCCACCCTGATGTTCGATCCCGAAGTCCGCGCCGAACTGGCCATGGCAGACATTATACTGCCAAGCCTGGATTCCCTGATGGAAGAAGAGTTCACGGCAGTGAACCGCTCCCAAAATGGGGTCACAGCTCAAGGCGTTGCCGAGGGGCTGCTTGAATTCAAAAATGAATTCAAGGGAAAGATATTTTTGGAAATTTTGCTGGTCGAGGGAATCAATGATTCGAACGAGAACCTCGACCTGCTGACGGATTTTTGCAAGCGACTCAACCCCGACCGGGTGGACGTGGTCACCTCGACCCGCCCTGGAACGGTCAAGGCAACCCGCCCTGTAAGCGGAGAGACCTTGAGTCGCTGGCGCACGGAACTGGAAGTGGGCAAGCGCGACACCAGCGCATCTGAAACAGCGGGATACGAGAACTTGAGTCTGGATCAATTAACCCAGCTCATCAAAGCCTCCATCGCCCGAAGGCCCCAGACAGTTCCCCATTTGGCAACGGCACTGAACGCGGACCCTAAATTAGTCCGACAAGCTGTGGAAGCCCTCGAAAAAGAGGGCGAAGTCGTCGCTCGGGAAGACCGGGATGAGACATTCTACCACGGCTCAGGCCATGTCATGGAAGAATAGTGCGCCATGAAACAACTTTTTTATCACGAGGTTCATCATGACCAACAAAAAGAAACGGCAGAAAATGTTTATCTCCGTACTGCCGGGAGAACAGGTTGAAGTTGTCATAGCCGAAGAAGGCAAGGTCAACGAATATTACGTTGAGATGGTCCACCAGGCCAAGACCAAAGGCAACATTTACAAAGGGTACATTCACAACATCGACAACGGCTTGCAGGCCGCGTTCATCAACTACGGTGCTGAACGCAACGGTTTCCTCCAGATCGATGAAGTCCACCCGGAATACTACATGGGCAGCCCGGCCACCAAGAAAGGCCAGCGCTATCCCCTCATGCAAAAGGTACTTAAGCCCGGCCAGGAAATTCTGGTTCAGGTAGTCAAAGAACCCACCGGCAAAAAAGGTGCGTTCCTTACTTCCTATCTTTCCCTGCCCGGTCGTTCATTCGTCTACACCGTGGGCCGCTCCCAGATGGGCGTCTCCCGCAAGATCGAGAATGAAAAGGAACGCGCCCGTCTCAAGAAGGCACTGGAATCCTTTGAAACCACCGAAGGCGTGGGCCTCATCGCCCGTACCGCTGCAGTGGGTCAATCCAAGGCTGCCCTGGGCCGCGACTACAAATACCTGAATCGCCTCTGGACCGATATTCGCTCCAATGCTCAGAAGCAGAAAGCTCCGTCCCTCGTCTATCAGGAGTTGGGACTGGCCTCCCGCGCCGTACGCGACTACCTGACCACCGACATCACCGAAGTCTGGGTCGACGACAAGGAGACCTACGACCAGATCGGTCAGATCGTGAAGCTCGCTTTCCCGCGCAAGAACAACCTGGTCAAACTCCACGAAGACCACGAGCTCACGCTGCTGGAGCGTTTCAACCTGGTTAAACAGGTTCAGGAAATTTACTCTCGCGAGGCATCCATGCCGTCCGGCGGGCGTCTCGTATTTGACGCCACTGAAGCCCTGACCGCCGTGGATATCAACTCCGGCAAGATCGGCGGCGAACGCAATTTCCAGAAGATGGCACTCAAGACCAACGTGGAAGCCGCTCGCGAGATTGCTCGCCAGCTCAGGCTGCGCGACATCGGTGGCCAGGTGGTCATCGACTTCATCGAAATGAAGAATCCCAAGGATTGCCGCGAAGTGGAAAAAGTCATGCGCGCCGAGCTCAAAAACGACCGCGCCCGTACCGATGTTTCCCGCATCTCTTCCTTCGGCCTTATGGAACTGGTCCGCCAGCGACTCGGCTCCTCGGCCATTGCCATCTCCACCGAGGCATGCCCCTGCTGCAAAGGCACAGGCATCCGCCGCAACATGGAGTGGCAGGCCCTCCAGGCCCTCAAGGAAATCCACCGCGATGCCCGTAAGCCCGGCTCCGAACCAGTTGACTATAACTGCGAAGAAGAGCTGGCCGTCTACCTGCTCAACAGCAAACGCCGCGTCTTGGCAGAAATGGAAGAAGAGTACGGCAAAGAAATCCATGTTGATATCGAATACGAATTCGACGACTAGGATCACCGATAAATCCAATATGAAAGGCCACCTTTTGGGTGGCCTTTTTTGTGCTCTCTGATCAGCGCTATGCTTTCAGCGCCTGTACCAGAACAATAAAAAGCGCGCCGCAGGATAACCTGCGGCGCGTTTCCATTTTCGATTGCTGCCTATACTAAGCGTTGCGACGGCGGCGGGCCATAAAACCTAAGCCGAGAAGGCCAACACCCAAGAGAATGAAGGTGGAGGGTTCCGGGGATGCAATGATCACGCGGTAATCTTCCACTTCGCCCTGATTGAGTTCGCCATATGCGGTGGTGTTCTCAAAGGAAACATGATTGCAATGCACGCGGGTGCGCATCCATGTCTCACCGAGAGAAGCCCAAGTCGGGACAACCATTTCTGCGTAAAAATAGTTCTGAATGAGATTGACGTCTTCACCGTTATTACGGCGGGTGTTGCTGAAGTTTCCAGGCCGTGTTTCCAGGTCCTGATCCCACTGCCACCACTTCACGGCAATAATCTGCTCTCCTGCATCATCCCAATCCTTGTCACCATTCCAGTCGATCCAACTCTTGAGCTGGTCATAGGTATGGATACCATCATCGGTACGCTGAAAGTCGAAACGAAAAGTCACCTTGGAGCCTTGATGCATTACGGCATCCGTTCCCCAGGTCTGGCGATTATCTACGGACCAGGTCACGCCGTCGTTGATCAGGGAAGAATCTCCCAAACGCTGCCAGTCATCCGTGGTGTGTTTTGCAGATTCATAGCCAGGCGCTGTCCCTTCCCTGGAAAAAGGGAAATCCCGAACATACGGAGTACCGGGAGTGTAAGCTGTAGGATCGACCTCAATGGTCTGAGCAAAGGCCACACTGGAAATCAACAAGACGGCCAAGAGACCTAAAACGACTTTCATCACAATATTATTCATCTATTAATCCTCTGCGATATGCAATTATTCCAAATTTCTATGTTTAAGTTGTTCCAATATAGCAAATCGCAGGCCAACACCGTAATTTCAGCGCTTTACAGAATATCTTTCAATCAAGATGTAAACCTTTCCGACACTTGTCCGGAAAAACTTAACAGTTGTTAAGCAACACAAAAATTACATCATTACGGCCACATACGCGCAGAAGCAATTCTCTGCATCGGGCTCTTTCCACAGGTAGTCCCATCGCAACACACCTCAGAATTCGCGATTATCAGCATTTGCCGATATTTTTCCCACTTTTCTCAAAGCAAACACATGAAATCAAAAAAGGGCACCCCATCAATATTGGGATTCCCTTTTCATTTTTCTGCCATAAAAGCATAAATGCTACAGCGTACTCTTCAATCAGCTTCAGTGGAAAAGCAACCGCGCTTTTCCACTGATCAAAGAGCGTGAGATTCACGCGGTATACCTTGCCACGCAATCTTGAATACTAAATGCCCCGCTAAAAACTGGAGGTACTATTGCCGAAACCGGAAGCTCTTGTGCCACCACCTTCGGTAAATCCAGCTGCCTTGAGTTTGGCTGCTTCCGCCTCCACAAGCTGGTTGCGCAGATCCATGAGCTGGGTCTCACGCCCCTGCATCTCCTGCTCCTTCTCCTCCTTGGGAAGATCAGTCAACTCAAGATCTTTCAGTTCCTCTTCCAGCTCTTTTATGCGCTTCTTCAACTGCTCGATCAGATAGTCACGCCGCTGATCCTCGGCTTCCTGCTGGCTCTGAGCAGAATTACCTGATTTTTCAGGTGCAATGAGAGCACGCGCCGCCTCGGAGATGGTCACGACTACCGCTCCCTGCTCCGGTTTTTTTGCAGCTCTGCCATTCTCGTCACTCACCTCGGCCACGTCCTGCGGCTGGGAGATAAGCGAGCCCATGAAAAGTGAGGCCTGGTGGGCCAATGATTCAATAGCCATGTCATACCTCCTGTGAAGGTGACTCTGGTCTATTCGTAATCGGTCAAATCGGCCAAAAGATTAGGGAGCGTAAACGCCAAAGATGCGAGCATAGGTGCCGTCTTCCTTTATCTCTTTGAGTATCCTGGAAAACTCTATGGCCAATTTGGGAGCAGTTGTTGCCTTGGAAAAAGCCAGAAAGGCTCTGGCGGCATCCAACACCACCGGATTGCCCTGTTCATCTCGAACAATCTCCACCCCCTCACCAGCATCATTCTGATTCATGTAGTATTGGACAAGGAGGAGGTCCGCCAAAAAAACATCAAGACGGCCTGTCTCAAGCTTCCTGAAATTAGAGCCAACAGTAGTTGCCTCCTCAATCTTTGCAAAACGGGCCTTTTCGAGAAATGCCCCGATCATGGGACCATAGTAATAACCCCGTCCCACTCCGAGCACGTATGCTTCATAATCAAACTCATCCAAAGCTAACGTAACATGGCTGCCTGCGCGCCGGACCATGACCGTGGTTTCAACCACCAACGGCTCATCGGGATAATAAAGCCATGCCTCACGTTCTGAGTTGTGAATAGCATAAAAGACAGCATCAGCCTCCCCGAATCGAACGGCATGCAGTGCCCGTTTCCAAGGCATGACAACAATAGACACCGAATGGCCCATTCTGCGGAATGCTTCGCGAACCACCTCGGTTGCCAAGCCTGCGACCTGACCCTTTTCTTCAAAGGCAAGAGGAGGCGATGACAATGTCACAATACGAAACTCCCGAGCAAAAGCCGGACAAACTGGAGGTGCAAGCACCATAACCAGAAGAATAGTCAAAAGGAATCTCATACAACATGCATACACACCTCAAGCATAGACAACAAGGAGTGCATTCGCACTCATTCACCGGTTGCGTGATAACGGCAAAAAAAGGTATCGTAACAGACCAGCAACCTTAGCGAGAGGCATACATGAGCGTCACCAATCTCGAATACCTGTTCAAGCCCAAGTCCGTCGCGGTCATCGGCGCCACCAACGACCCACAGAACGCGGGCAACATAGTCATGCGCAATATTATGGCCAACGGTTTCATGGGGCCGGTTATGCCTGTCTCCGATACAGCCGAAGCCATTGCAGGCGTGCTTACCCACAAGTCCGTCAAGCACTTGCCCAAGACGCCGGACCTCGCCATTGTCTGCTCGCCACTGGATGAAGTGCCGGAGATAATCCACTCTCTCAAGGAACGGGGCACACGCGGCGCAGTCCTCATGGGGTCTGGATTTGCATCCATGTCTGCCGAGGAAAGAAGCGACATCAAGTCCACAATTCTTTCCATTGCCAACACGCCGGACATTCGGCTCATCGGCCCGAAGTCACTGGGTTTCATGGTACCATCCCTAAACCTTAACGCCTCTTTGGCCCACTCGGACGTAGCTCCTGGCAAGGTCGCGTTCATTTCCCAATCCGACTCACTTTTTGCCACAGTTCTGGATTGGGCCAAAGCCAAGGGCGTAGGCTTTTCCCACATGATAGCACTTGGCAGCCGTATCGATGTCTCCTTTGCGGATATCCTCGACTATCTGGGGTCGGACCCGCTCACCCGATCCATCATGCTCTATGTGGAGTCCATCAAGGACGCCCGCGACTTCATGTCTGCGGCCCGAGCCGCTTCACGCAACAAACCGGTACTGGTCATCCGCCCCGGCCAGGCTCTCGACACAGTTCTGGGTGACCTCAAATTGAAGGAAACCGGCGACCACCAGCTCATGGATGCGGTCTATGACGTGGCCTTCCGACGCGCAGGGATGCTCCGTGTGGAGAATATTGACGGCCTCTTTGATGCAGCTCAGACACTTGGAACGCCCAAGCATGTCTTCGGCAAAAAGCTCGCCATCCTGACCAACGGCACCAGCGCAGGCATCCTGGCCGCAGACCGCCTTCTCGCAGGAGGCGGAGAACTGGCCGAGTTGTCCGAAGCCACCATAGAGGCGATAAACAACGTTCTCGGTGAAGAAAACTGGTCCCGTTCCAATCCAGTGGACATCCCGTTCAACGCCAATGGCAAGGCATACTCAGAAGTTCTCAAGCTGCTCATCAAGGACAAAAATTCCAACGGCATCCTGGTCATGCACGTTCCCTGGACCGCCCAGCCGGATGTGGAAGTGGCCGAAGCATTGCGCGACGCCCTCAAGCGGGTGAAGCGGATGGTTCTCACCGCCTGGATGGGGTCCGGCGCAGCAGCGGAAGCCCGCGAAGTCTTTCGTAAGGCAGACATCCCCACATACGAATCACCCACCCATGCGGTGCGCGCCTTTCTCTACATGGCCGAATACCAGCAGAATCAGGAAATGCTCATTGAGACACCGGATTCCTTGCCCTCCGACTTTTTCCCGGACACCAGCAAAGCACGCGCTATCGCAGGCAAGGCAATCTCTGAAGATCGCGAATCCCTGACCGAACCCGAGGCCAAGGACATCTTGGCAGCGTACGGTGTGCCAGTGGTCGAAACCCGCATCGCAATTTCGGCCAAGGACGCGGTCATCGCTGCCGACGAACTGGGCTATCCCGTGGCTATTAAACTCCGCAGTCCACAAATTCCACAGCCCTTTGACGTGGGTGGCGTGATTCTCGATCTAGAGACTCCCGAACGAGTTTGGGAAGGCGCAGCGTCCATCCTGGCACGTGTCACTCGCGAACGCCCGGACGCCTATATTGAAGGCTTCACCGTCCAGAAAATGGGCCGCCGCCCCGGAGCGCACGAACTTTTCATCTCCGCCAAAGTTGACCCGGTCTTTGGCCCGGTCATAGCTTTCGGACACGGCGGCATGGCCCGAGAGATGATTCAGGACATGGCCCTCACCTTGCCACCACTCTCAATGTCCCTGGCAAAGGAGTTGGTGCAGCGCACTCGCATCCACACGCTGCTCAAGGGCACCCCGTCCCAGCTTCCGGCCGATATTGATGACATCTGCCTCACACTCATCCAGATTTCCCAACTCATCGTGGACGTGCCGCAAATCACTTCCATCGATATAAACCCGTTCTACGCCGACTCCGAAGGAGTTCTCGCATTGGGCGGAAAGATCGGTATCGCCCCGTTCGACGGCGAGGGTGAAAAACGGCTCGCCATTCGTCCTTATCCGCGTGAATTGGAAGAATGTGTCATCCTCAAGACTGGCCGCAAGATCACACTCCGTCCTATTCGCCCGGAAGACGAAGACACCCATAGAAGCTTCCTCTCTAGCCTGTCGGACGAAGATTTACGGCTCCGTTTCTTCGGTGTGGTGCAACGCGATTTCGATCACAAGGATATTGCCCGCTTCACGCAGATTGACTATGACCGCGAAATGGCGTTCATTGCCACTGCTCCCGATGACAAAGGCTCCCCCGAGACGCTTGGCGTCATGCGCACGAACACCCGACCAGACAACTCCGAAGCAGAATTCGCCATTGTAATTCGCTCCGACCAAAAGGGCGAAGGGCTTGGCTCCATGCTCTTCCACAAAGGTATTCAGTACACCAAATTGCGCGGCACCAAAGTGCTCTCCGGCCAAACCATGATCGAAAACAAAGCCATGCAAGGCCTTTCCAAGAAATTTGGTTTCGTCATTACACCAGACCCACACGACGAGGATTTAGTTGAAATGATTTTAGACATGGAAAAGGTAGATATCTAAATCATGACGCTTCCTGCTTCTGTTTACCACCACACCGGCCTCGAATCGAGCGGCGGCGCAACCCAGGTTGCCCATTCCATCATGAAGGGATTGATAAAATCTGACGTAGAAACCAACCTCAGTTTTGAACTGGGCGAAGGATCTTCAACCGCTGCCATCCTCCCTGAAGACCTCGGCCGTTACCTGCCAACGGATGCTATCGCCCACATCCATTGCACCTCAAATTGGCCCGGCCTGCTGAATTCCATTTCCCCCCGGCAAAAGCTCGTCATCACCCTGCATGACTGCGAGCTCTTCACTGGTGGCTGCCCTTACCCCCTCGATTGTGCGGACCTGGACAGCGACTGCAATCCCCCTTGCCCGCGCAAGTTCCCGGACTCGGACGCACTTCGCAAGAGCAAACACGAACTCATTCACAAGCTGGGTCCGACCATTGTTTCCCCATCCCGCTGGCTGGCCAGACTTGCCAAAACGCATCTTTTCAAACCGATCACCATCATCCCCAACGGCATACCTTGGCCCGACGCTCTGCCTAAAAAGCGAGAGGCCCGATCTCAGCTCGGCATCAACCCCGCCGCCCGTGTCGTCCTGTTCGTGGCGCACGGAGGCGCGAGCGCCGCTTACAAATCCGGCCCTGTCTGGAAGAATATCTGGCAGCATCTCAAGGCGCTCATCCCCGAGCTGCTCTGTTTTACCGTAGGAGGCGATACTGCCGAAAAAGAAGGCGATCTCATCACATGGCCGTATGTAGCCCGAGAACGCCTTGCAACACTCATGGCCGCCGCTGACGTGCTGCTCTACCCCACCATGGCAGACAACCACTCCCTCGTCGTCTTGGAAGCAATGTCCCAAGCGCTCCCCATTGTTGCCTACCAAGTCGGTGGCATTCCCGAACAGATCAGCCACAACCAAACCGGCCTTCTCGTCGAAGCGGGCGATCAACCCGCCTTCATCAAAGCCGCCCATGATCTAATCCGCGCTCCCTCCACCTGTCGAGAATACGGTCAGGCCGCATTCTTCGCTGGTCACAAGCGGTTCAGCGCCGAGCGCATGGTCTCGGATTATCTAAAGCTGTACTCAAAAGTATAAGAATTCCTTTTGTGGAAGGACGACCTAGTCATGCCAGCCATGAGAGTTGGCTGTTTAAATCGACAATAAGTAGAAATAATAAAGCGATGTCAGGTGAATGTAGTCAGTGATTCGAACGCGTTGACCCGAAGCAGAGTGATGGGTATCGTGCTCATTCGACCAATCGCTACTAGCGGAAGGAGCCGAATTCATGTCTCGGACCAAAAGCGCCATCTTCATATTCATCGTCATTGTCGCGGCCATCATTATCGCTCTGCGCGTGGACTACACAGACAAATACGTGGGTGACAGGTTCACCAAGGCGTTGAAATCAGGCCAATACGACGACAACCAGTCATTCTCGCTCGATGCTTTTCTGGAATTCTACGACTGGGACAAGGTGTGTATAGCCCTGCCCGACACGCAGATGGACTTCCGCACTCGAGGCAAGCTCCCCTACAAGCTAAAATGGAACGATAAAGACCATTGGACTCTGGTGCTCACCAAAGCCCACTATGTGGTGGTGGAAATCCCATTCCACCGCAACGAACTGGAAGCCCCGGATCATCTCCAGGGAATGTGCTTTGAACGGTGGAAGGCCATCGTAAAGATCGTTGACAAAGGCGGAACGCCCAAGCTGCGGTTTGTAGGCGAATAGAGTCGGACCGCTACTTCTTCCTGTGCGTCTTGCGCCACTCGCGGGGCGTCATCTTCAGCCCACCGTGGAGCCAAAAACCCATCCGATTCTTCTTGGCCCATTCCTGCGCTCGCACCAGCTGGGCATGATGCTTTGTATTGGGATTATACTTCACGGCCAGCGCCAGCCCCGATTTCACCAATTCCTCATTAAGCATTTTTTCCCCGACATACACGTAAGCAAGCATACGACCGAAACGGTCCCTCTTGCTCACATCATATTCGATGCCGAGCGGCTTGCCGTAGCAAAACTTGAGGGAGTAAGTCTTGGCTTTGGTGCCGTATTCCTGCCCCCATTCCGGAGCATCAATGCCGATAAGCCGCACCTCGCGGGCACGCCCTTCGATCGACACCATCATGGAATCGCCGTCGATAATGGAAATAAAAACGCCCTTTTGCATCCCATGGGAAACAGCTGGAAGGGAAAACAGGGCCACGACCAGACAAAACAAAAAAAGAGTATTGCGAACTGACATGCTGTCGTTATAGATGTTTTTTACATTCACTTCCAGCCCAGTATAGAGGTCCAACATGCAGCTCACTTTTCTGGTTGAAAACAACTCCCTCGTCAGCCATTCCTTTCTCTCGGAATCAGCTCTGTCCATGCTCATCGAAGACGGAGAAACCCGCATCCTGTTCGATGCAGGCTACTCCGATGCCTTCTTGAAAAACGCGCACCGCATGGGCCAGGACCTCCGCCAACTCGACTGGATCGTGCTCTCTCACGGCCACTTCGACCATACGTGGGGGCTGGACATTCTCATCCGCCACTATTTCGAATCCATTTCAGCCAAGCTTGCCATCTCTCGGCCTACTCTTTTGGCTCACCCTCAGGCATTCACTTCCAAAGCTCACCGTGGAGAACCTGAGATCGGCATGATGCTCACCGAAGATAAACTGGCCCGCCACTTCGATATCCAAAAATCCGCTGACCCCATCTGGCTGACAGACAAACTCGTCACTCTGGGTCAAATCGAACGTATCCTTGATTTCGAACCACCGACATCCCTTGGTACCCGATTAGATGTTGACGGCGAAGTTGACGATTTCCTGCCCGACGACACAGCCATGGCATATGTGACAGACGAAGGCTTGGTCGTTATTGCAGGCTGCGCCCACGCAGGCATTTGCAATACCGTGGAGCAAGCAAAGCGGGTCACCGGAATCGACAGGGTTCACACGGTACTCGGCGGTTTCCACCTGCAAAAGGCCAAACCAGAGCGACTTGATCCCACAACAGACTATCTCGCCGCGCTGGACCTGAACGGACTTTACGCCTGCCACTGCACCGACCTCGCCGCCAAGATCAGCCTGGCCAGAAAATGCCCCATCGTTGAAGTGGGTTCCGGCTTGTCGCTCACGTTCTAAGCTTCAAAAAAAGGGAGCCGCCCCAATGGCGACTCCCCGTGTCCGTGCTGCAAGGAAGGTATTAATTAATTGTGCGACTAACTGCCGTTGGTCACGGTAACGACACCCTCCGTTTTAGTGGCGACCAGCAGGTCTACTGCGTCCGCCTTGGTTGCGCCGGAGCAGGCGATAATAATATCACCGGTATCCAGATTGTAATCTTCCACAGCCTGATCGAAGTAGCCAGAGGCCACTACGGCCGCCACGGCATCCTCGGTACGGTAAATGAATAGCTGCTGCCCCGGAACGCCGCCCATGAGTCGCATGTCTTCACTGATGTAATCAGCCATAATGATATTCCTTATGAATGACGGAGGGGTGCCCCCCTCCGGTTGATAGGGTTATTAAACGATCACCGCGTCATCGTCGCACTTGATCTCAATGACGCCCTCGGGGTCGATGAGACAGGCGCCTGCGGACAGCATGTGGTCCACCAGATGCGCCGCTTTTTCCGGAACCCAATCAACGAACGCTTTTACTTCCTGGCCCTCGGCCAGACCCATTGCATTGCGGTGGTAGATATAGCAGGAGCGGGAGCCTGTTTCGAGAGGCAGGCCGGTGTGGAACATCCAGGTGATGCCGAGCCAGGTACGGGACTCAGTGCCTTTGAGCCAGGGGTATTGCTCGCCGGAGAAGTCGCTGGACTTGAACTCCTCGATGTTAAGCAATTCGTTCCACTGATGCGGCCCCACAATGGCGAAGCGGTTGCCGTCGTCTGCAACGTCATTGGCATTCAGTGTGCCAAAAGCCTGCAGGATCTTATCCTTGGTCAAACCGGAAGACGCCTCGGTCACCACATTAGAGACACCATCCATCTTGCCAATGATGATCTCATCAACCTTACGGCCGAGTGCCCAGGCACCGGCATCAGCGGCGACTTTCTGCTCATCCTGCTTGTCCTTGATCTCATCAAGTTTATCCACGTACTCGGCAGCGTACCAATCGGACAGAGTGCACGAAACAGTGGAATGATTCAGATTCATCAACGGTACATTGCCGTGGCGGGTCTTCTTGCCCGCAGCACCCTTGCCGACTTTCTGGAAGACGCATTTGGAGCCTTCCACTTTTTCCTGCACACGCACAGTGTTGCGCAGTTTGGAACCACGCTGCTGATAGGAATCATGCACCAGAGCGGCATATTCAGAGACAAACGAATTAGCGATGGTTGTAGACATTTTCTGTCGTTCTCCTTCGTAGATTTCAGGTTATTCACAAGCCGGGTATCCGATCAGCCCTCGCCAGGGTGTCCATAGAACCGAAACAGAACCACTCTGTTTCAAGCCACATGGGCCAAGGTCAGACCTCCGGGCCGGTTGCGAAAAAACCTACACCCGGTTTTTAGCCCAAGACGCCAACGGGTGAGAATGGAATGAGAACGGGTGAAATAAGCATATAATAAGGTGTTGACAGGGTTTGAAAATCTGCCTCATGCGAATAAGAAAGGCAGGCAAGAACACACCCTCGCTTATGACGTAGCCGCTTGTATTAATACTGGCGCTGAACATAAAAAAAGACGCACATTCTTAAGAACATGCGTCTTTATATGAGACTATACGGCTTCGTTGAAAGCGTACTAAAAGATTTAAAAACCGCCTAAGCGTCTTCGAACATATCCCGAATCTCGTCCATGTCATTCGTCAGGCCAAGGGCGCACATCAAACGCACTCGGGCCTTGGGACCGCCGAGCCTGCCGCAGAGGATAACGCCCTTGTCCTGGAGATCCGCTCCCCCTCCGGGATAGCCGTAGATAGGCCAGACGCCACCTTCGATACAGCGGGTGGCAAGCACTACTGGGATATCTTTTTCAAGACAGGCTTCGAGGGCAGAGATCGCATCGGGCGGCACATTACCGGCACCGAACCCTTCGATAACAATTCCTTTATTCCCAACACTCACAGCATGATCGATAAGCGATCGGTCCATTCCTGTGTAAGACGTGATGAGAGCGACCTTTCTTTCGATGGACTCAGGACGAATTTTTCGACGTGGGGCATGGTGCAAAGGACAGCCAGCAAGGATGACCGACTCGCCTGCAACATAGCCAACGATACCAGCTTCGCGAGACTCAAAGGCGTCAACGTTGAGGGAGTTGACCTTGACGGCCTCACGAGCGGTGAAGAGGCGATCTGTCATGAGAATACATGCGCCGGTGCCGGGAGGGATGGGTAAAAGGACTGCACGAACCGCGTTGATGAGGTTGCGGAGACCGTCATAGCCAGATTCCGAGTAGTAACGCATGGAGCCGGTGAGGATGACAGGCTTGTCAGTGTCGATGACGAGATCACACATGTAGGCAGACTCGGCAAGTACATCGGTGCCATGCAAAATAACCGCACCGAGCACATGGGGTTGAGCCACAGCCTCTTCTACCTCTTTGGCGAGGCGGAACATGTCGTCGGGCGTCATGTGAGGACTGGGCTTGTCGGACCACAAAAGAGGTCGCAGTCGGACGTTGTCGGCCTGGGGTGCAAGTTGATTGAGCAACTTCTCAAAGTTGCCACCCGGCGCCACTCCATGCACTCCTTCAGCAGGAGACATCCCTATGGTTCCGCCAGTGAAAAACACCACTATTTCATACTGTTCTGATTTATCAGTCATACCGTTGCGCTTTGTTGTGGTTATTTGTGGTCAAAGAACTTTCAGCCCGGCAATACAAATCAGGATCAGTTCTTTTGCAGCTTCTGGAAAGCCTCACGGAAACGGTCCTCTGGCACGGCTCCGATGATGGCTGGCTGACCTTCGATGATGAAGGCTGGAATGGCGGTGACACCAGCAGCTTTTGCCTCGACGCTCCCCGCTTTCACACGCTCGGTGTACCGACCATCGCCCAAGGCCACAGCCAAGGAAGCAACATCCAGACCGCAGTTTCCGGCAATACCCAAGAGTACTTCCATGTCACCTATATTATGACAATCCGTAAAGCACGCCTTGAAACAGGCATCATGAAATTCATGGTAAAGGCCATTATCTCTCGCAAATTCGGCCGTCTCCAAAGAAAGCCGAGAATTGCTCAGGAGCGTCATCTCTCCAAACTCGATACCGTACGGAGCTCCATTATGGTTGCACGCCATCGTCACCTGATCAATGTCGAATTGATCGAATACCTCGTTCATCAGTCGCCCTTCGCGGGGTGTCTCCGGATGAATCTCATGCGGCACCCAGGTGTCCTCGATGTCAAAATCCTTTCTCAATGCGTCGACAATGCCCGTGCCGACAAAACAGAACGGTCAGATAAAATCTGAGAATATCTTAATTTTTATAGCCATGGGTAGTCCTTCTATCTCTTTGATGAACCAAATATATAGCAGAAGGAATGAGGTGGGAAGCAAAGAAAAAGGGAGGCCAGAAAGCCTCCCTTTGTATTATCTCATGCCGTTTTTCGCTCCCAACCAACTGATGGGAGTCACGGATTCAGGCACCCCTTCACGGGCATCAACACCGCGGGCCTCCATGAGCTTGTCCTGATATGTCTTCCAATAGGATTGAGACAAAGACGTCGAACCGGACAGCGGATAGGCCAAAGTTGCGGCCATGCGTGCGGACAACGTTTCGGACAGCAGCGCGTCAAACTTCTTGGGATCAGTCTCACGCCGCACATATGATATGTAAATAGGTGCATTCTCATTACAGAATATAATACCGCCCTGGATCTCCCAGTCCACAATATTTGTACCGTCCGCGCCCACGATTTGGACAATACGCAAAAAGTCCGTGGGCAATACATACTTGTACTCCCACTTCCACATGGGCGCAGCAGTGGCAGCCGCCAATTCTGCCTGAGTCATGGCGCAATTCCACGGGTGGGCGCGCAGCACAGCATCCCGTAACGCAGGCCAGCGATGGTTACACAACCCTGCAGCCTTTGATTCGTCTCCTAACGACATGATGACGTCCTCACCCAGATCAAGAAGTGCGTTGTTGCAGATTTCGATTACACTTGTTGCCATATGATTCCTCTCGTGTGCTTCCCTTTCTTCAAAACACGAACACGAGTAAACCCTATCACATGATTATGGGCCTGGATGCCAACGGGCGTCAGCGGGTCTCAAAAGGATATAAACAGGCAAAATAGGGTGTTGACACCACTTTCATGATCCAATCCTTTTCATATCCGCAAAAAATGAACCCATTATTTTTATCCAAAAACAATTGATCACATAATCCCATGAGCGCATAGTCACAACCATTCAAGGCTACAAGATGAGTGTGTATAAATTAACATGGTTTTACCCAAATACGTGAGGATGTTATGGGCTGGAAAGACTGCAAGTTGTGTTTCAAATTCGGAATCGGCTTCGGCGTTGTATTATTACTCCTGATCTCCCTTGGAGGCTGGTCAGTGATCGGCATTGAAGGAATTGTGGGCAATGCTGAAGAGGTAATTGAAGGAAACAAACTCCGTGGCAACTTCACCCAAAAGGTCGTGGATCACCTCAAATGGTCGGAAAAGGTCAACGAGCTTCTGACAAATGACCATGTCCATAAACTCGAAGTGCAGACCGACCCCCGTCAATGCGCCTTCGGTAAATGGTATTACAGCGAAGGACGTTCCAGAGCAGAAGAGCTGGTTCCATCCATCAAGCCGTTGCTCAGTAGCATCGAAGATCACCACGACAAACTACACAAATCTGCCATTGATATTAGCAATGCTTACGCTCCTGCCGACGTCAGGTTAGCCGGTTTCCTACGCGACAAGAAACTCGACCACCTGGGCTGGCTCGGTTTGATCAAGGACACCCTCATCAATCCGCAGTCTACTGCTACGAATGTACAGGCCGATCCGCACCAATGCAGCCTCGGCAAATGGCTCTATGCCGCAGAAACCAAAACACACATGCAGCAGGATCCTGAATTTGCCGCAGTGGTCAAAGCCATCTACGAGCCACACCAGAAACTGCATGAATCTGCCACTGAAATCGACACTCTCCTTGCCAATTATGACCGTTCCGGTGCGCAGAGTTACTTCCGTAGCGCCACGGCCCCTCTGGCCAAGGAAACCCTGTCCACCATTAACGGCGTGCTGACACTTCTTGATGCCCGCCAGGAAGGATATGACAAGGCCAAAGCTATCTATACTAGCGTAACCATCCCTGAACTCAATGAAGTTCAGAATATCCTGAACAAGTCCATGGACACCATCTCCAAGAACATCATGACCGATCAGGAAATGCTGAAACAAGCAGATGTAACCCTGACAGGGGTCATGATTTTCAGCGTGGTTGCTGTCATCCTCGGTGTGCTCCTGGCATGGATTATTGGTAAGGGCATCATCGGCCCACTACAAAAGGGCATGGATTTCGCCAAGATCATTGCCGCTGGGGACCTGCGTGCCAAGGTGGATCTCTCCCAGAACGACGAAGTGGGCCAGTTGGCAAACTCGCTCACCAGCATGGCCGAAGGCCTCAACAATGTGGTTGGCAACGTCAATCAGGCCACAGACTCTGTATCCTCCGGTAGTGAGGAACTCTCTGCCACAGCAGAGTCTCTGTCCCAGTCTGTCACCGAGCAGGCTGCAACTATCGAAGAAGTCTCAGCTTCCATGGAAGAAATGAGTGCTGGCGTTCGATCCAACACGGAAAATGCACAACAAACCGAAGAAATCGCTGCCCAGGCAGCCCTCGGAGCCAAGGACAGTGGTGAAGCTGTGAGCGAAGCCTTGGGAGCTCTCAAGTCCATCGCTGAACGCATCACCATCATCCAGGAAATCGCACGCCAGACCAACCTGCTCGCCCTAAACGCCGCCATCGAAGCGGCCCGCGCAGGCGAACACGGCAAGGGGTTTGCGGTTGTTGCCGCGGAAGTCCGCAAGCTAGCCGAGCGAAGCGGTCAGGCTGCCGAAGAAATCGGAGACCTCTCCAATTCCTCAATGGACGTAGCGGACCGTGCCGGCACCATGTTGGACGACCTCGTTCCTCAGATCAGCAAAACAGCGGAACTCATCAAGGAAATAGCTTCCAGTTGCTCCGAACAAGACAAAGCTGTTTCCGAAATATCCTCCTCTGTTGGCCAGTTGGACCAGATCGTCCAGACCAACGCATCGGCAGCCGAAGAAATGGCTTCCACATCAGAAGAACTCTCTGCCCAGGCACAGATGCTGGCACAAACCATGACCTTCTTCACCACCGAGAACGGCGGGGCCGATTACTCCAGGCAACACAAAGTGGTCAAAAGCCAAAATGTCCCGGCCCAGGGTTTGCCCCAGGCCGGAGCCGCCAAGCCTCAGTCCCTGCCGGGCAAAGGCATTGACATGGTCATGGGAGATGGCGACGAATTCGAGCGGTTCTAAATCACCTCGAAAAAACAACACACAGGGGGATGCCTCAGGCATCCCCCTTTTCTTTACTTGAAGGTGCTGTGCGGGTTATCCTCTGGCTTCACATCAACCCCGGAGTACCTTCATGCACCGAGTCATTCTCCTTGCAACCTTATTCGTGCTGTTCACTTCCCATGCCCTTGCAGAGCCCTTTGATTCCGTGTTGAAAAAGGCAACCCCCGCCAATAAATATCTCTTTTACCTCCACGACGAGACAATGGAAAAGCAGGGGAAAAACACCACTAGCCCGCGGTATGGATTGTATCTCTATGACCGGATCATCAAGCACTACGAGGACCGGGGATTGGTCGTCATTGAAGAGATGCGGGGCAAGACCAATGCCGCTCGCTACGCAGCCAAAATCGTAAAACAAATCAAGCAACTGCAGGCCAAGGGAATATCCTCGACCAGCATAACTGTGGCAGGCTTTTCCAAAGGTGGACATATAGCACTCATGGTTGCCTCTTCTCTGGGCGACCCGAACGTGGGTTACGTCATCATGGCGGGCTGCGGCAGAGGAGCAAAAGCGTTCGAATACGAACAATTCATCAAACGCAAGCGCGGCTCTCGGCTCCAAGGCCGTATCTTCTCTGTTTACGCCAGCAGTGACATGGAGGCAGGGTCTTGCCGCGACGCCATCCAGCAAGCTCCCGGTCAAGGCGTGACGTTCCGGGAAATACGCATTAAGTCGGGCAAGGGGCACGGCCTGTTCTTTCAACCCCGCCCCGAATGGGTAGATCCCACAGCCATATTTGCCAAAGGCGGCAGATAACATGCGGTTCGACGTCCCATTCACTCCGGACGACGATTATCCCGATTTTCTCGTTGCCCACCAAGACCATTTGGCAGGCGTCCATTTCAGCCTTCACGACCCGGCGCTGGCCGACGCCCGACAACGAATGGAAGTGCGACCGGTGCACCACTCCATCGACGCTCTTGCGAAACTGGACGGCACACCCAAACATATCTTGCTTAACACTCGGCTGCATGACCCCGCCGCCTACTTCGACAGGACGCGGCTTGCAGCGACAGCCGAACGACTTACACAATCACGAGAAAAAGCCGGAATCGATGGCCTGATCTTCGCTGACCCATACTACCTTCAGGCACTTTCAGCGGCCCATCCAGACATGGCCGCTACCCTTGAAGCCGTGCCGAGCATCAACTGTCATCTGGATTCGCCCGAACGGGTCTTTGCAGTGCTGGACACGTTGGAGCGGACGCGCTTTCAGCCTCCCTCCCGCATAGTTCTGGACCGGAGCCTCAATCGCGACATGGATCGGCTGGAAACAACTGTCAGCCGTGTGAAACGCTACTACCCAGACTTGCATATCCATCTCATGGCCAACGAAGGATGCCTCATGGCCTGCCCGTTCAAAGCGGCTCATGACGGACATATTGCCATGGTGGTCGAAGGAATGTGCGGCGACCGAACTTTTGCCATGAACCGGGACCTCGGCTGCATTCACCGTTTTCTGCACGAGACACATGCACTCCTCTCCTCACCATTTATCCGCCCCGAGGACGTGACCCGATACGAAGGATTGGTGGACGGCATCAAACTATGTGGGCGCAACAAAGGGACGACCTTCCTCAAACGGGCTATCACCGCCTATGTGAATGGTGAATACGCAGACAATCTTCTGGGCCTGATGGACGCCATGGGTGATCTATCTAACCGAATAAGCATCCCTAACAATCTGTTTCCCGACACCTTTTTTGATCGAGTAACATCATGCGACAAGGCTTGCTCCCAATGCGGATGGTGTGCTGCCTTGGCGAAAAAAATAGTCACTCGCATGGACCCTGGACTGGAAAAGCTGTAAAGGAAACCCACAGGCGCACCAAGCTGTGCGTTCCATAAACATATAAGGAGATACTAGATATGAAGAAATCTCTCGGAGCCAAACCGCTGGCCCAACCCACCCCCGTATGGGCAGTCGGAGCATACGCCGAAGACGGCACACCCAATGCCATGATCGCAGCCTGGGGCGGTATTGCCTGCTCCGATCCGGCCAGCATCACCGTATCCTTGCGCCCTGCCCGCCACACCTACGCAGGCATAATGAAACACAAGGCATTCACCATTTCAATCTGCCCCGCATGGCTGGCCGCTGAAGCGGATTACCTTGGCATCGTGTCCGGCAAGAAAGTGCCGAACAAGATCGAACGCGCCGGACTGACCACCGTGGAAAGCGACGTGGTCAACGCTCCTTACATCGATGATTTTCCGCTCATCGTGGAATGCGAACTCTCCGAATCTGTGGAGTTGGGCGCACACATCATCCTGGTAGGCAAGATCATTGACGTGAAATGCGACGAAGACAAAATCACGGATGGCAATGCCGACATATCCAAAGTCCAGCCGCTTGTTTACGCCACCGGTGCCAGTGAATACCACGCCATTGGCGAAGCAGTCGGCAAAGGGTTCAGCATCGGCAAAAAGTTCATGAAAGACTAGGGGCTGACATGCGAATCAAGGGCCTTCTCGCACTCCTGTTTCTATGCATCCTGGCTGCCTGTGCGCCCAGGAGTAACCCGAACGCACCCATTGCGGATCTAGTCAATCTCGCTCAGGACGCCGGAGCCTACCACGGCCTTGCTCCTGAAGCCCGACTCATTCCCGAGACCACTCAGGAGGAGGCTTACCAACGCTTCCTGGATGCCCACTTCGGCCCATGGGACCGTTCCACTCCCAAATATTCGGCTGACGAAGTATTCTGGGGACTTGCCCGATATGCAAATAAGGCGCTTTACGGTGAAAACACCCTGCCCCGATCCCCGGCCTGGATGGACATGATGGAGGCGCAATCCCGCGTGGCTGAGTATCCCTCATTGCATCGCCAAGCCATTGCGATAACCAACACTTCCATGCGGGTACTGCCCACGCACCGCCCAGCCTTTTTGGATCCAGCTCAAGCGGGTGAAGGCTTTCCCTTTGACTACATGCAAAACTCCCTGCTCCTGGCCGGGACCCCACTCTTTGCCACACATACCAGCGAAGACAAGCGATGGGTGCTGGTGGAATCCCGCTTTGCATTCGGCTGGGTTCCTGCCCGTGATATCGCCTGGATGGATGACTGCTCCATAAACCGATTCAAAACAGGCACATATGCAGCCATCACTCGGGATGGTCTATCCATCAGCGACACCCATGGCATATACCGATTTACTGGCTACGTAGGCACCATTCTCCCTGTGATGCACACCACTCAGGATGATCTGATCTGCCTGCTCCCCGCCCGTACCAGCCGGGGTTTTGCCACCCTCAAGGCAACAAGACTCGCTTCCACTACAGCTCAAACAATGCCCATTCCCGCCACACCCGCCAACTTCAGTCGCTTAGCCAACAACATGATGGGTGAACAGTACGGATGGGGAGGCCTCTACGAAGACCGAGACTGCTCGGCTCTAATGCTCGACCTCATGGCCCCCTTCGGCATTTACCTGCCACGCAACTCCAGCCAGCAGATTAAAATCGGCGATTTCACTAACCTCAGCGAGTTGCCACCTACGGAAAAGAAACAAACCGTCCTGGATAAAGGAATCCCGTTCCTGACTCTGATCCGTAAACCCGGCCACATCATGCTCTACGTGGGGCAAGAAAACAGCCAGCCCATGATTCTACACGCGACTTGGGGACTCAAAACCAAACAAGGTGACACCTATGGTCGCAAAATCATCGGTGGAACGGTCATCACCACACTGGAACCAGGCATAGAACTGCCTGAATTAGCCAGACCGAGCGGCGTCTATCTGGACACGCTTTCCGGCATGTCGACTCTGTCAGCCCCTCTGCAAGGAGGAGGCGATTAAATGATCCGGCTTATCCTGTCCGTCATAACGATACTCATTCTGGTGTCCGGCTGTGCTAAACAGCCGGACATCCCCAGGACTCCACCACCACGGGCCAAACATGCGCCAGCCCATAGCAAGGAAAAGAGTATCCAGACGATGATCACAGGACTTGACCAGTACCCTAATGACGATGTGATGGTTCTCACCACCGTTGATGACTCCTATATTATCGGCCCGGATGTAAGTCTCAAGCAAATAACGGCCATCCATACCCACCTAACCGAGGCCCATGATAGGGTCGTCACCATCTGGTACATTCAAAAAAAGGCAACCCCCTCAACCATCGCGCACAAGCGAGTGACCCGGCTGAACATCGAAGACAAAACATACCTTCTACCGCACTAACCAAGCGTAAAAATGCCGGACAAGCCACAACCTGTATCTGTGGTTGACGCCCTTCCGGCATATAATTGTTATCTACATTTCATCGCTCAAAGACGGTGGAATGCTTCCACCTGAATAAGCAAAATAGCCGATATTCCGGTCGCGCTGTTCACGTATCCAACGCCGCAGGTCATCGGGCAAAGCGCGCCAGGCTCCTCTTCGGCCACGCTTCCAGGCGGGTAGGCCATGATCCTTGACCAAATCATGGATGTTTTTCGGATTCTCACCTACTGCGTCACATATTTCTTTGGCTCCCTTGAGACAAAATTCGTTCATGCGGCCTCCCGAGAAATATCTTCTACAACAAATGAGAACTCATCCACGCCATCAAGTTTGTCCATGAACGCCTGGAATGTGCGCCCGGATTTAAGCACCCCCCGATCACCACGCAACACCCCGAAATGCCGCCCCAGAAGCACACACCCCTGTGTGTCCGCAATCACATTGCCTGGATGCAACAGGATATGGGTCCGACCCGGCACATTCATCACCTCAAAAGTAAGACCAAAACGGGGAGATCTGACCCGGCGACAGACATAACGCCCCGACGGAATACAGGAAATATTCTCTGCATTCCCTCCCTTTGGAGGCTCCAGTGTGACGCACCACGCCTGCCCATCCATTTTCAAGACTCCGAATGTCCCGTCTTCACTTTGTTCTATTCGTATGAGATCCACCGTATTCATCATCAATTCCTCCCGTGTTGTGTACTTCCCCAGCAGCGTGGACGCCCGACAGATAGACGATTGACTATTTGAAAGTCAACTACTTTTGCCAAATATCTTTAGACATTTGGCAAAAAACATGTATAAGTGGTCAAATACGCACCATTAAAAGGGGGCACTGATGGGTTTTACTGACGATGTGCGCGAGGCACTCCTCACTCGTATCGGCAAGGGAAAGCGCTATCCCAACAACAAACGCATGGCCGACGAACTGGACATAGATCCGTCACAACTCAACCGATTCCTGAAAAAGGAACGGGGGCTCAACGCAGATTCACTGGGCCACATCCTCGACAAGGTCGGGGCCACCATTACCTACGGTGATGAACCACAGGATGCGGCGCGTGAAGTATGCTTCCAACTGCCACCCAAGGCGCAAGCAGGTGCCGCCACTCCCGAATTACAGCCGGATGACTATCTAGCTGTACCTATGGTAACTTCGCCTGTAGCTGCTGATCCGGGATTGATTCCAGAAGACAAGATCGATGGTTGGGTAATGGTCTGGCGGCATCAGGAGTCTATCCGATCCCGCTCCAATTTGGTCGGCGTGACGGTAGGGAAAAACGAACTGTCCATGGCACCCACACTTCATCCCGGCGACATTGTTCTGGTTGACCGCAATGACCGTGATCCCAGTCCGGCGGGCAAGATCATGCTCGTATGTGAACCAGGAGAGGGTGCCAGTGCCATGGTCAAACGGGTCAACACCAGACGGCTGGATGATGATCTGGAACTCATCTTCTACTCTGACAACAGCCGGGAATTCCCGCCCACCACCTATAGACTGGGGCGGGATTACGACGGCAATATCAACCGAGCCATCGCCGGAAACGTTGTCTGGGCGTGGAGCGACATGAGCCGCAAATAGCCATTTAACCCTTGGGAAAGGACATAATGTTTGTCACTCGCCTTTTTATGACTATGGCTAAACCCTGTTTTGCCATCCTTCTCACGCTGTTCCTCTGGGCGACGCCCTCTGGTGCCGAAGAATCGATTTATCCACCGGCAGACATGCATGATCTTATTGTCCGGCTGGCTGACAGCGATCGCAGCATGCGTACCAAAGCTGGGTTCGAGCTCAAGCTATACGGACAGGAAGCCCTGCTGCCGCTCATGAAAGCGTATGGAAATGGTACTGTGGATGAACGCCGAGGCTGCGTAATGGGCATTGGCCTTACCCCGGTCCCCGCCATGGGCATGAACACCCTGCTGGTAGCCCTGGAGGATAAAGACGTGAGCGTACGCAGCATGGCAGCCCACACCCTCGCCATCGTCGGCCCTCCTGCCGCGCCCTATCTGGTGGAACGCCTTCACCACAAAAACCGAGTTGTCCGCGACGCTGCCGGATTCAGCCTCAAGCTCATGCAGAAGAAAGCAGTCCCAGCCTTAACCAAAGGGCTGAGCACAGACAACGAATACGCCCGCGCCAAGGCGGCCTGGCTCCTGGGTAGAATTGGCCCGGATGCCCGCGCAGCCGCCCCTGCCTTAATCCGTTCACTGGATGTGGGCGACCCACGAGTCATGCATGTGGTAGCTGAAGCAATCGACCTCATTAGCCCAGCGCCCAGTGTAATGATTCACCACTTCATGCTGCTTAACAGCGACACAGGATGCCCAGTCCTGCCTGTGGGAGCCAATGCGGCCCCGCTACTGATCCGCCTTTTGTCCCGCCCCGGGACACAATTGGCTCAAGTCGCCTTCCACACCCTCGTCACTATCGGCACTCCAGCCCTCCCAACTCTCAAAGCAGGAGTGCAAAACGGCCCCATGGGCAAACAAGTCGCGTGCGCCCTGGCCATGTTAGAGATTGACCCGGCCATGGCAGACAAAGTACCAGAAGATGTGCTCACAACCATTCGCGATGCGCAGCACCAACCCAAACAATAAGGATTAACTATGCCTAAGCTTGTGTATTCACTCATAAGTTCGGACCTGATCATCGACAAGGAGTCGAATTCCACCTCTTTTATACGGACCATTGAGCACGCTGTGGTGCCATCCCTGCCCACCGTACTTCCCCCCGTATACTTCGCCTCCCTGTGGGATATCGACGGTGATGATACTCCGTTCACCGTTTCCCTGAACCTCACCCCGCCAGAAGGGAAAGCCACACTGTTGGGCATTCAGGAAATCAAACCCGCCGCCACCATGCTGCACAAAATGAACTTCCAGCTGCCCGGCCTTCAAGTAGAAGCCGAAGGCAAGCACTATGTAAGCGTGGCCGTCAAATCCGGTGACGAATGGAAAACACTCGCGGAACTCCCGCTCTTCGTTTTCAAAACGGAAAACGTCGAATAGACTCGTAGTCCATACGGACAAAAAAAGCGCTTTGTACTCTGGTACAAAGCGCTTTTTTATTGTTGCACTGCAAAACCAACGCAACGACAGCACGTTACATCAATAAAAGACATTTTTTCACAGCAAGACATTACAACAGCTACTATTTGCACTAAAACTTTTTAAGTTAAGAAATGAAAAAGTTAAAGTAAAATAGGCTATTACGTATAATTTTAATGAGTATTTTCTGGACTTTTACAATGCCCACCCCTACCCTAGCGTCGTTGATTCTATATTTATAGACGAAGCTAAAAAAACTGTCGAAAACCACAACAGATAAACACAAAGCAGGAGGCATTGGTGCAAAGGACAATACTGGTATTCAAACAATCTGAAGTCCCCATACCTTCAGTCAAACAACTCAAGCAGGCTGGATTTCATTTATCTTCTGCAGTGGGCGCAAAAACTACAGACTGCCTCGAAGCAAAAGAAAAAGCCCCCTACTGCGAAAACACAGCAGGGGGCCAGGATTCTTCCGACTAAAAAGGAGCCCTACAGAACTTCCTCATGCCCAACCAGAGCGTCATCAACAGACATATTGTCATGCACAATGCGGCTGAGGACCTCTACGAGCAAAGTGGGGTTACTGTGCTGGAACACATTGCGGCCCACAGAAAGGCCAGCGCCACCGGCGTCAACAGACACGCGGACCATGTCCAGGAAGTCGCGGGTGGAATCAAGCTTTGCACCACCAGCGATAACCACTGGCACACAGGCACATTCCACCACCTTGGCAAAAGCCTCGGCACTGCCGGGGTAATTCACCTTCACCACATCCGCACCCAGTTCAGCACCAACACGAGCACAGTGGGCTACCATTTCCGGGTCATACTCATCGACCACCTTAGGGCCGCGAGCGTAAACCATGGCTAAAAGCGGAATGCCCCATTCCGAGGCGGAGGCGGCAACACTTCCCAGGTCGCTGAGCATCTGACCTTCGGTTTCGTCACCCAGATTCACGTGAACAGAAACTCCGTCCGCACCAAGGCGGATAGCCTCTTCAACTGTGGTGACAAGTCGCTTCACATTGGGAAAAGGAGAAAGACAAGTTCCGGCAGACAGGTGCACAATGCAACCAAAATCACGGCCCTGCATACGGTGTCCAAGTTTGACCTGACCCTTGTGAACCAGACCGGCATTGGCGCCACCAGCTACCAGGCTCGTGACGGTGTCTCGCATTTTTTCCAGTCCAGCAATAGGTCCAACGGTTACACCGTGGTCCATGGGAACAATAATTGTCTTCCCGGTGTTGCGATTGAAAATTCGTTCCAGTCGAATAGCTTTGCCGATATGCATCATGCACCTCTTTCTCATGTGTGGTTTTTGCCCCACAGGGCTAAATCTCTATTGGATGCGCTTTCACATAATACACTCGGGCAAAAGAAGAAAGTCCAATCCGGCAAAGAAGCCAAACTTCTTTAACAATGAGAATCCGTTTCCTTTTATTGACTCTGCACAACCAAGTATGGGAAGGTTCTTTCTAGACTTAAACGTTCGGCCTCACATGAGGAGACCATGACCGAAGAAAGAGCTTACGAATCCATTTTTGTTGCACGGCAGCCTATTCTCGACGAATCCAATAACACTTGGGGCTACCTCCTGCTGTTCAGAGATTCCGACGATGCTGACCGAGCTGTTTTTACCGACGACTCCGAAGCGACCATGAATCTGGTGGCCAACCTCCCCCTGTGCGGAGGCATCGGCGGCAGTGAAGCCAAAATCATGATTCACTTCACAGCCGAAGATGTGCTCCGAGGCGTGTACAACGCCATCTCCCTGCCCAACACAATTATCATTCTGGAAGAAACTACGAAAGCCTCACCGGAACTGCTGATCGCCCTCAAGGACGTCCGCAAAAGTGGCTATCAAGTTGCCATCAATAATTTCGAAGGCCGGCCTGGTTGCGAAGCATTGGCTGAAGACGCCGACATCCTCATCGTTGATATGTTTAAGAAGGAAGAAGCGGAACTGGAACACATCGCAGCCAAAGCCCAGGTGTTTGGCTCTCCCATGATCATTGCCAAGCGCGTGGAAGACGCCCCCGCACTCGAGCGGGCCAAGAATGTCGGCTTCCAACTTTTTCACGGCTTTTTCTTCAAATACCCGGCCACTGATTCGGGCCGCAAAATCACTTCCTCCGAGGCCACCCGCCTCAAACTCTTCGAAATTATCGAAAAAAATGAGCCGGACTTTGATGCGCTGTCAACAGCCATTGAGGCAGACGTCTCTATCTCCTACCGGCTGCTCAACTTTCTCAACTCTGCCAATTTCAGCTTTGCGGCCACAGTGACTTCCATTCGACAGGCCGTGGTCCTGGCGGGTTGGAAACCTATCCGCAACTGGCTCAGGCTCATCATCCTGACAGACATGACTCCCTCGGAAAAATCCAAGGAGTTGTCATACATCTCGGCCCATCGTGCCAAGCTTTTTGAAACTGCAGCCTTAGGTGGCGGCTACGAAGACGAATCCGACAAGCTCTTCATGCTCGGCCTCTTCTCCCTGCTGGACGCCATGCTCGACACCCAGATGGGATCTATCGTCGAACATCTACCTGTTGATGACAAAATCAAAGCAGCCCTGTGCGGCAAGGGGAACCAGTACGTCCTATGGCTAGAACTGGTCCGAGCCATTGAGAACTCCGACTGGGACGAAGTGGGCGTCAAAGCCAAGGAGTTGAGTCTCCTGCCTGGCACGGTAGCCGTCAGCTATCAGCACGCCTTCACCTGGGCGGACACCTTCTTCGCAGAAGGGCCATCAGAACCCGTTCACTAGAAAACATTCAAAGGTCCCGCTCAGTGCGGGGCCTTTTTTTTGCGTAGTGAGAATGAGAAAGTAAGAGGGATGTTTTTGCCACCGGCGGGCAAAGATCTATGCCCACTTGGAATCCCGTTATCGCCTTTGGCGTGATCGTTTGGTAAGTAGACGTATGCCTCTGACTAGAAGACATTTCCTTGCTACACTTTGTGGACTCCCTCTGCTGAGCGACAGCATTGCCTTTTCACAAGATCGACGCTTCGCTCTTGTGGGCACTGTCATCTCTGGCGACGGGACCCAGCCCCGCCAGGACCACGCGGTTGTTGTAAAATCAGACCGCATCCAGGGCGTCCTCCCGGCCAGCCAACTCCCTGCGGATATCCCTGTTCATGGTAGAGGCACGATACTGCCCGGCATCATCAATGCGCACGTCCACGATCTGCACAGCGCTGAAGAAAGACGCGATCGTTTTCTCAAACACGGCGTCACCAGCATTGGCAACTGTGCTTCGCCACAACATGCGCTACGTGACCTGACTCATAACCCGGCTGGGACAACCGCAACAGCTGCCCGCACTGGCCCCATGCTCTGCCCGCTTGACGGCTACCCATTGACCGTACATCACGGTGGCTACGGCCTTGTAGTCACATCACCCGCCCATGGATGTGACCAAGTTCGCAAACTGGCGGACGCGGGGGCGACCATGATCAAGCTTGCCTTTGAGCCGGGAGTAAACCCCAAGCCATGGCCTACACTGGACGCCAAAACCGCAACGGCGATCTGTAATGAAGCGCGGCGGCTCAACCTGATTGTCCGCTGTCACATAGAAGATTTCGGTGGTCTGGAAACAGCCCTGAACGCTGGCGTACATACCATCGAACATGTCCCGCACCGATGGATTGTTAACGGCAAGCCACAGCCAGTCCTGAATGGCACCCGCCCCATACAACAATACCGCCGTCTGCTGGAAAGAATGGCTCGCGAAAACGTCATCCTCACCCCCACTCTGGATGTGCTCACCCGATCCATCTGGATCGGACCGGAGCTGTTTGAGCCAGTCAGATATTTTCATGAAATCGGCGGCCGCATCGCACTGGGAAACGACTTTCCCTTCCGGCGCACCGACGCCGGGATGCCTATCCGGGAGATGGAGCTGCTCACCAAGGCCGGATTGTCCCCATCGGATGTTATCACCGCTGGCACAGCCAACAGCGCAGCTGCCTGCGGATTCTCGGACCGAGGTGTCATAGCACCCGGCAACAAGGCAGACATCGTACTTATGGCAAGCAGCCCCCTGAAAAATCTGCATCTCTTGGAGCACCTTACAAGTGTTCTCAAGGATGGGATGTTCACAGCCTGAATCCAACCTCTGCTCATTGCTTTCCAATGCTGCATGGCATACCCTCGGCCCCCATGTCCGAGTATCAAAATTCACCGTCCCAATCCCCCTACGACATCCTCCGTACCGTGTTCGGCTTCGACGAATTCATCGGCGAGCAGAAATCGATCATAAACAACACAATGGGTGGCGGAGACTCGCTGGTGCTTATGCCCACGGGCGGCGGCAAATCACTCTGTTATCAAATTCCGGCCATGCTCCGACCCGGTGTAGGCGTCTGTGTCTCTCCCCTCATCGCACTGATGCAGGATCAGGTGCAGGGACTCACCCAGATGGGCGTACGTGCAGCGTGCCTCAACTCGTCACTGGACCCACACGAAGCATGGGACGTGGAACAACGCCTCCAGAGTGGCCAGATTGACCTTCTCTACGTGGCTCCGGAACGCCTTTTCAAACCAGGGTTTCTCGACTTTCTCACCCAGTGCAATCCTTGCCTTTTCGCCATTGATGAGGCCCACTGTGTATCCCAATGGGGGCACGACTTTCGCCCCGAATACATGCAGCTGGACGTGCTCCACGAGCGATTCCCCAATGTACCGCGCCTCGCCCTGACTGCCACCGCTGATGTGCCGACCCAGAAAGACATTGTGCGCAATCTGAAGCTTGAGCAGGCGCAGGTCTTTGCCACAGGATTCAATCGCCCCAACATAACCTACACAGTGCTGCCCAAGAACAAAGGGCAGGACATGCTCCTTCGCTTCATCGAGGAGAACCACCCAGGTGACGCGGGCATCGTGTACCGAATTTCCCGAAAAAAAGTTGAGCAGACAGCCAAGTTCCTCCAAAAAAACGGCATCACAGCCCTGCCCTACCACGCAGGTCTTTCCCAAGCAGAGCGGTATCAAAATCAGGACCGATTCATGCGCGAGGAAGGAATCGTCATGGTGGCAACCGTGGCCTTCGGCATGGGGGTGGACAAACCGAACGTCCGCTTTGTGGCCCACCTGGAGCCACCCAAATCTTTAGAAGCGTATCATCAGGAAACCGGTCGCGGCGGTCGTGACGGACTGCCCGCCTCAGCCTGGATGTGTTTCGGCATGCAGGACATCGCCATCCTCCGCTCCATGATCGACTCTGGAGAGGCTCAATCCACCAGAAAACGCGTGGAACACTCCAAGCTCGGCTCCATGTTCGCCTTTCTGGAAGCTGCCTCCTGCCGCCGCCAGTCACTTCTAGCCTACTTCGGCGAACACATAGAGCCATGTGGCAATTGCGACAACTGCATTTCCCCTGTGGACACATGGGACGGAACCGAGGCCGCACAGAAAGCCCTCTCCAATGTATACCGCACCGAACAACGATTTGGAGCCAACTACCTGGCCCAGATGTTGGTAGGCAAGGAGACGGAACAGATTCGCCGCTTCGGCCACGCCTCCCTCTCCACCTTTGGTTGCGGTGAGGAACTAGACCAGAACCAATGGAAGTCTGTATACCGCCAACTCCTGGCCGGCGGATACTGTTCCGTAGACCCGGAACGGTTCAATGCACTGACTCTCAACGAACAGTCCTGGCCCATCCTCAAAGGTGAAAAAGAAGTCCGTTTCCGCAAAGACCCTGTTCTGCCCAAAAAGACCAAGAAGAAAAAGACCCGCGCCAGGCTCAACGCCGACGACATCCTCAACAATTGGGAAGCTGAAAAGCTCTTTGATTTCCTGCGCGAACTGCGCCTTTCCGTGGCCGAAGAACAGGGCGTGCCTCCCTATGCCATCTTCCCCGACAAAACGCTTCTGGAGATGGTTCAGTTCCGCCCGCAGGACTTGGAAACAATGGCATGCATCTCCGGCGTAGGAGAGGTCAAACTGACCCATTACGGCGAAACATTTCTTGAAAGATTGCGCGCCCACGAGGCCGAACATGGCAGGCCGGAAACAATCCCCGACATCCCGGAAGATCGCATTGAAAAGCGTGAAAAGAAGAAAGAAAAAAAGCTAAAGAAACAGGACTTTTCCTCGACAGCCGCCGAATCACTTGAACTTTTTTTCAAACTCGGCGACATCGACGCCGTAGCAGAGGCCCGAGGCCTGAAATCCGGTTCTATCTGGCGCCATCTGACACAAGCCATCCAGTGGGAGAAAATAGACTACCGCGAAGTCCTGAACCTGCCTGATGCGGAAATTTCCCGCATCAAGGACGTGATGGATTCTTTCCACCAAAAAGGAATCACCGCCCTGGCCCCGATATACGAGGCCATGGACGGCGAACATTCTTACGAAGTAATCCGCGTAGTGCGCGGCTGCGTGAAATAGCTCTACTGTAGCTTACCCAATTCCTTCATAATCATGCCCAACTTGGGTCGAACATTTATATCGCCGACATGAATGAAGCGGATCTCACCCTTCTTATCAACAATAATAATAGCGCGTTCGGTTACACCGTCGCTACGCAGGACGCCGTAACTGTCAGCCACCTTACCGTGAGGCCAAAAGTCGGACAGCACCGGGAATTGAATGGTGTTCATGGCCTTGGACCACGTCCACAAGGTTGGGATGTTGTCAACGGTGATACCCAGCAGGGTTGCATCGTACATAGCGAACATCTCCAGAGCGATGTTATACCCCGGCCACTGGTCTGAACATACCGGCGTCCAGGCAGCAGGCACGAATGAGATTACCACATTCTTTTTCCCGCGATAATCGCTCAGGCGCACCTTGTTTCCCTGAATGGAAGGCAGCTCAAAATCCGGGGCAACATCCCCGACTTTGACCTTGAGCTGGCTGTCAGTCGGCTTGAGATGGCCCGGCTGAAAGACCTCTAGACCGTTGGCAAATGAGGCACTTACTAATAACCCCACGACAACCATTGAAGCTAATAATCTAGACATAAAACGTAATCCTTACTTAAGCCCTGTGGTTTCCTTGATAGCCTTCAGGAGGACATCCTTGTTTTCGGCTTCTCCCACTTTTTCATACACCACTTCCAGCGTAGGACCGAGCTTCACGATGTAAAAAACAGGGGTAGGAACTTCACCCAGCGCCTTGTGGATTTCATACTCCTCATCCTGAAAAAGGGGAAACTCCACTGTGTATTTCTTCTTGTAGAACTCCACTTCAAACTGGGTATTACCCAAAGCAAGGCCGAGAAATTTAATGCTCCCCTTGGAGTCCATGAGAGAAACGGCTTTATAGACATCATTCAAACGTGTCGCGTCGCGCTGACACACGGGGCAGTACATGGAATACCCTTCAACAAAGAGATAATCGGCCTTGATATCACTGAGCTTGAAAGAATCCGCAGCAACACCCAGATACGCTTTCTGCTTTTCACTCAACTTGCCGCTAAGATCCAGGTTAGGAAAACTCTTCCCAGCCATCACCGGAGTCGCCAGAAGAACAAGAGCGACAATAAGAAAAGGTACAACTTTCTTCATAATAACTCCCTGGAATTATGTACTTAAAATATATAGGACTACTTGAGATGCACCCACCAAATAATACCATCAGCACCATTCGGAATGCCAACGAGGAAGGAAAAACAACCTTTCCGACTTTACCATACTAGAAAAGAAATGGGAGAACAGGCAAAAGACAACTACATTGTGCTATTTTCGCACCACGTACTATTCACGGTATCACTTTACCCGCTCAATAGCAGCACCATGTTCTCGATCAGGCTTTAGCTCGAAGATACGATCTGCTGCACCCGCAAACAGATCAAGCGGATGGTGGCTGATGACCAGCAGTTGAAGGGATAGCTTATCCGCTATCTCATTAATAAGCTTCATGAACCGAGGAATAAGCGCAGGCCTTATCCAACAGTCCTGCTCATCAAGAACCAGAAAACGACGGTGACGTTCGTCAGGAAGCTGAGAAAGAGCGATAAGACGCAGCCCAACTGAAAGGATGTTACAAACGGACCCACCCTGGCCGGTGAGAATATCTTCGATTTCCTCTTCGTTGCCCTGATTGCGAATCTGAAAATGAATCTGCAAGCGATTGCTCTTAACCTCTCGTTCGGTGAAGACCACGCGATCCTGACCAAGTATCTCCCGGATGGCGAGCGTCAGATTAGCCTCAACGTCATCAAGGATCTTCCCGAATAACGCCTTGGACAATTCTTCCAATCTATCCTTAGCCTTAGGGGCTAGCACAAGGAACTCCTGCACCGACAAGGCTTCCGAGTGCAACCGCTGATGCTCGCCATGAAGCCCTTCAGCCAATGCAGAAAGCCTATCCAAACGGCGCTCCACGGTGCGCAGATCAGGAAGCAGAGAAGTGTCCACTATCGAGTCCCTTCAACACTGTTTTCCACGTTTGCGAGATCGGCATGAATCTGCTTGATATGTTCGCGATACTCGGCGACAACACGCTCATTTTCCAGCCGTTTTTCCTGTAAAAGAGACTGCAGTGCCTTGGGCTCACTGGTGCCATACTCAGCTTCGGCCTGCGTTTTCAGCGTTTCCAACCGGCCTGTGAGATCAGTCACCTGCTGCTCGGTCCGCACCTTCTGGTCGCGTAACTGTTCATATTGGCGGCGCAGCCCATTCAGCTCCTGCTCCAATTTTGCATCCCGATTCATTTCGTTGTTGTCATAATTATTCATTGTCGATGACCTCCTCATACAATTCCCAGATGAGTGAACCCTCTGGAGTGGATTTTGTCACATTGTCCGATAAAAATTGTTTCAGCCCCATGCCTTCTTGCGTCCGTTGCCACGCAAGGCGCTCCAATCCTTTGACATAATCAGATTCACCTTCAGTGGTGCCATCCTCAATCTCCGGGGGGAAATCCTGATCAGGAAATACTTTTTCAAAGGACTCGAAGGGAACCACAAACTTTTCCAGTTCTGTGTAACCTGGACGCCAGATGGCGGCCGCTGGTACACGCTCAACAGTGCGTTGGGTAAATGTTAACCGTGTGATATTCCCAGGATTTGCCCAAGTGGTTTGTCCTTTTTTTATAGTCGGTTGCGGCCTATGGATATGCCCATTAATAAGCCAATCTATCCCGGGCAATTCTTTGATTGTATACGCCCTATCAATGAACTCCGGAAACTGAATATTGTGGTGCGTCAGCCAAATAGCAATCTGCTGGCCATGGTCTTCATCATATCCTTTAGGAAGCGGAGTGCCGTCTGGACTGGCCCCAATAACCACTTTCCCCTGCCCGGTCTCCAGAATAAACTGCGCTCCGTCCTCTTTCATGACGTTAAGCACTCCTGCTGCATCGAGGACCGCCATGGACACGTCGCCAGTAAAACGGGACTGATACTTGTCGTGATTACCTACCAATGACCAGATTTTCTCATTACCGGTACGGGAACCGAATACCCGGATGAGATCTACAAGCATCTTGTTGGAGTTGTCACGAGGCCAATGGAAGAGATCACCCAGAATGACAACGGCCAGGTTTTGCTCAACCGCAAAGTCAAAACACGCTTCAAGCTTAATCATGATCTGATCGAGATAGCCTTCCAACCGCTGACCCGGCGGAGTGTCCGCCAAATGTGGATCAGCGATGAGGAGCAAGCCATCTGCATTGACTACATCAAGACTCATTGCGGCCCCCTCGATCAAGCAATTCAAGCCCCTTCAACTCAGCCCCACAGGTAGGGCAATGTCCCAGCTCATCGAGCCTTGTTTGAATGGACATCTCCAATGTCTGCAACTCTATCTCCAACCCATGAAGGGCCTTTTTGGCGGTTATTGCCTCATTCAAGCTCGTCGAGAGAGCAGTGATGGCACCTTGTAGATGAACCAGGCTCTGCAACTCCGGGGGGGCTTGTACCTTTTCCAAGGTAGTCTTCCGCCCTTCTTCGCGTCGAACCCGCACCCCTGATGCTAACAAATCATCTATTATTTCAGAAAGTTGCCTTAAAGACGAAGGGACTGGTGGCTCCGACAAATCGGCAGTCACGGTCCCCCGCTGACGAGATATTGCCAACGCTTGTTCCACGCTTTGTAGTTCTTCGCAGAAACGTGCCAGACGACCTGTATTTTCAGTGATAGGCATGGATTGAAGAGAGGACAAGGACGCCACGCGCCTCGATGCCTGATTCAACCCAGTGGTCATGATGGTGATCTGATGACTCGATTCGGACAATTTATCAGTATTACTTATAGTTGGAAGTGATTGCATCGTAGAAAGAACTGCAGATATCTCGGTTTGATCACGCAAAAGCACATCCATTCTTTCCCGATTTTCGAGCACACCTTCCAAAGCAGGAATGCTGGTTTGGTATTTCTTTGCGGTTGCTTCCAGTTCTTGGGCTTTTTCCAGTTCAAAATCGATCGCTGGCAGCGAAGAAAACAGATCAAGCTCCTCTTCCACCACTTTCATACGCTCAAGAAGCCCTTTTTCAGTGCGTTTAGCTTCCTGCGTTTTTCGCTTCAGGAGGTTCTGCATGCCAAGCAAGTGAGCAGACTCGGTGGAAGCTGCAAAAAAAGCCGCTGCATCAGATTTTGGCTGATTTAAAAGGAAGACAGGGTCGCGCTGATTACCAATATGGACATCAATGGGGTCCTTGTCTCCTTCGAGGTCCACGAGATCCATTCGAAGCGCATTCAGGACATCTTCTGGCGGTTTACGCCCAAACTTCCAGTATTCCTGAGCTTCTTCCGCCCCTGGCGCCCAGATTTCATACCCGGAGGACCGCTTTTTACGGATCCAAATCACCCTGGTACCGTCTTCCACCTCCACAGTAACCCGTGCTTCCTTTGCTCCATGCCGAATATAGTGCTTAGGCACGGGATTCGAGGTCACGCAACGAAGCGCCTCCACGATGGCGGACTTGCCGGTATTGTTCGGGCCGGTCAGCGCATTGATGCCCGGGCCAAGCTCCAACTCGGTCCGCTCATGCGCCATAAAATTTTCTAGAGTTATCCGGGTTATCATTTACTTATCGATCTGCTTTTAGACATTGTTTTTACTGACACGGCTCAACTTACTGATAGAGATATGCCACAGTTCTACTCGACATTCATTCGCCAGACTAAACAGCTCTCACAACAGCCAGCCATGCGCCCCCTATTGCCAATAACACCTCGAATTAGCAACACCACTTGTAGACACTAACTAGAGACATCCCAAAGCGATTCTTCTTCAAGATAACCATTGTCTCGCAACAATTCCAAAACTGTTTCCACCGAAAACACAGCATATTGGACACATTGCGTTATGAGCTGCTTTTCCTTGAATCGCTCACCCCCTTCTGGCGTGGCGAAATCACACTCAATCAACCCATAACAGTTGATCGAACTGAACTTTTCTTCAAACTGAGAGACAAATTCCTGAACTAACGCATAACAAGCATCGTACTCCGCGCCCGGTTCAGAGCGGCCAACGTAAAGGCCAAGCCCCATAATCGCACCAGAGAAAGCACCACACTGGCCGCAAGTTCTTGAAACACCACTACAAAACCCGGTAGCCATACGAACAGCAAGCGCGGGGTTCTTGCCACCGGCTTCTGCAATCAGCCTGACCACAGTCTCAGCACAAAACAACTGCCCTTGTCCAAACAGCTCCTGCACGCGATTTTCAATTTGCGTATCCATAGCTTATTTCTCCGCAGATGGGTTGCAATTGAGATAGGAACAGAATTCCAACGCCTGAGCCGTCAGCCGAGTGGACTTCCCGTGACCTTCATGCAGAATCAACGGCGGCTCGACTGTCAGACCAGGGCCACCAGCCTTGATAGCTTCCATAAGAACCATCTTTGCGGTCTCGTCCGCGCGGCCGTGAACCATACGCATCCGTTTGGGAGCGAGCTTGGCCTGCTTGAGGCCGTCCATCAATTCAGGCAACCGCTCTGGCAGATGGACGAAGGAAAATTTGCCTTTGGTCTTGAGCGCAATAGCAGCGCATCGAGCAAAGGAATAGAAGTCGCCCTGGTCCTCAAATCGAGCAGTCTTGCACCCGTCCCCCTGGCTGACCTTGCCACGACCAAGCTCCCGGTACGGCGGGTTGGCAACCACAAAATCCACAACCTTTTCCGCCCGCCATGATGTAACATCACCCTCTTCCACCGTGAACTTATCGATAAGATGAAAGTTAGTGCCATTTTCTTTCGCAACCGTTACAGAATAAGGGTTTATCTCAACACCCTGAATTGTCAGGTCCGGCTGACGAAGGAGCATTGCCAAGCCGATGACACCGCAACCACACCCGAGGTCCACACCCGCTTGACGACGGCCCGGCGTTGCAAAACAGGCGAGTAAAAGTGAATCCAAAGAGAAGCGATAGCCTCCCTCGGGCTGAATCATGCCGCGCGGGAAAAAGTCGCGTCGTTCCAATATGGCTTCAGTATCCAAAGTCACGCCTTGCCTCCTGATCGCCGACGCCGAATACGGGATCGGATCATGTCAGTGAAGAGGTGGGCTTCCTCCATCTGAAAACTGTGAGCCGCAAGCAGATATACCGCAGCCCACGCAGGGATAAGAAGCAACCACCATGGATGCCATGCCGCGGTGAAATAGGCACCCAAACCTATGATGCAACTCAAGACAACGGTCTTCAGTGCCGAAGCCATAGGGATGAGTGGAGTGCCCCGCTTCTTAATCAACACGACATACAGCAAAACAAAATTGATGAAGGATGAAGCACTTACGGCCAAGGCAAGCCCGACATGTGCCATGCTCTGCATGAGATAATAGCCGAGTCCCACATTTACGACGAGGCAGACCACAGCAATCTTCACCGGCGTCCGGGTGTCTTCGAGTGCATAGAAAGCTGCCACCAGCGGGCGTGACAGGGCAATGAAGGGCAACCCCGCACAATAGGCCACCAAAGCCGTAGCTGTGGCCGTCACTGCGCCCGCCGAGAATGCTCCACGCTCAAAAAGGATCGAAATGATGGGAGAAGAAAGACCTATCAGCCCAGCCGCAGAAGGCAGGGCAATAAAAAGAGTCAGACCTAGAGCGGCGGCCAGAGCGGCATCAAACTCTTCCAACTCGCCTTGCGCAGCGAGCTTGGCCAGGCTCGGCAGGGCTGCCGTTGAGACCGCAATACCGAATACACCGAGCGGGAATTGAACCAAGCGATCAGCATAATAGAGATAAGACACTGATCCGACGGGCAAAAATGACGCAAGGAGCGTGGAAAGCAGAATATTGATCTGGTACACCGCCGCCCCAAACACAGTGGGCAACATAAGCAGCCCCATGCGCATGACACCCTTATTGGCGAAAGACCAAGGGCCGCGCCAGGAAAAACCAGTCGACCGAAGGAACGGCTGCTGGAGCGCGAACTGACAAATGCCACCGACGACAACACCGTATGCCATGGAGTATGCAACATTGAATCCCGCAAAATAGCCGAGCAGAGCTGCAGAGATAAGAGCCACGTTGAGGACGGCAGGAGCCAGCGCCGGCCCTAGAAAATGACTGCGAGAATTGAGAATTCCCATGCACAAAGCCACGCCGCAGATAAAGATAGCGTAAGGAAAACAAATACGGACCAAATCTACTGTGGTCCTAAACAACTCGCTATTGCCGACAAACCCCGGCGCTATGGCCATGGTCAGTGCACCAGCGAAGATCTGCACAAGAATGGTCACCGATCCAAGAATAAGGCAGAGCCAAATCATGGCAGAACGTGCCATGGCCTGAGCCGCTTCCTCGCCCTCCTCTTCACGGATGCGAGAGAACACCGGAATAAATGCCATGGTCAACGACCCTTCGCCAAAGAGCCGCCGCAGCAAGTTTGGAATGCGGAAGGCAACAATAAAAGCATCGGCAAAAAGGCCCGCGCCAAGGGCAAAGGCAACAATAACGTCCCTGACAAACCCTAAAATACGGGAGAATAGAGTCGCGCCCGCCACTACGGCGGCATTTCTGGCTATGGTTTTTCCGTGTTTATTCAAACTGTTCCATTTGATTTTAAAATTGTCATGTTTTGATATTACTACACCTAAACTGTTCAAGACTTTTCTAGAGACCAACAGAGCCATTCACCATTTCAAAAGCACAATATCATCGCTTTGTCTGGCACTTTGGACAGAAAGTGGAAGTCCTTCCCGACACTTTCACGCTCTTCAATGTCGTCTGACATTGCGCGCACTGCTCGTTCACTTTCCCGTAAACATTGAAATTATTCTGAAATGCTCCGGCATCACCATCAGCATTCACATAGTCACGAATAGAACTGCCATTCTCCGCAATAGCCTGCTTGAGCACGGCCTGAAGCTCGGAAAAAAGAAACACAGCCCGTTTCTGACTAACCATGTCGGCCCGCGTCTCAGGGTGGATACCCGCCCGAAAAAGAGACTCGTCTGCATAGATGTTGCCCACGCCAACCACCACGGATTGGTTGAGCAAAACACCCTTGACCGCAGACTTTCGCCTCCGTAGCCGATCAGCAAGAACTTCCGGCGATGTCTCCAAGGGCTCGGGCCCGCATTTCGCAAGAAAGCTCCATGCCTTGAGTTCGTCTGCCGTCATTCCCTTCACAAAACCGAACTTTCGCACATCAGCAAAGGAAAGCAGAGAATCGTCATCCAGCCGTAAAAATATACGGTCATGCTTCTCTGGCTCGCGCCTGGGCCCATGCACCACTCGCCCGGTCATCTTGAGATGAAAAACAAGCGTCAGGTCATCATTCATTTCAACGAGCAAAACCTTTGCCCGCCGATAAACCCGGCGAATCTTCCGGCCCGTCACCTTGGGAAGCAACGTTTCGGCAGGTTCGCTCAGTCGGGTCAAATCAACATGGTCCACGGAGACGACAGTACGCCCCGGCAGGGTTGCGTTCAGACCTCGGGCAATGACTTCCACTTCAGGCAGCTCAGGCATGTCCCTCAAGTACCTGAAAACCGTGGCAGAGAAAAGGTGCAAAGCGGCCGGGCGCAACAAAAAACTCCCGACCAGTAATCCAGGCCGGGAGCTAAAAAAACGAGACTGAGCTAGAAACGATAGCCGAGGCGCACGCCCACATTATCCATGCCTTCATTGGGATCGGCCAGATAGGCATTGGACATGTGTTCATATTGCAGCGAGATATTCCATTTTTCCGTCAGGTTATAGCCGAGAGCACCGCCGAGGCGAAACAGCACCCGCGAACCAAACGACTTACGGTCGCCTTCATCCGTGTCCAAACGGCCATTGTGCAGGGACAAACCAAGGTTTGCATCCACAAAAAAATCGGCTGACAAGGCAAACTCCCACGTCAAGCCACTGTAAACGTGGGAAGTTTTTCCAGACAGATTAACCGTTGCCCCAAGGTGGGGACGTGGTGCCCAGACGTCTTCAAGGAGAGTCGGAGAGATAAAGAGAATTTCTCCATTGGCGTCCATCCCGCTTTCCCGATGAAAGCTCCACAGATCAATGTCGTGCGCATAGATACCACCGCGCACTTCGCTGACAATGGAGTCTCCCCCCTCATCAGCAGCGGAGGGGGACGCCAACAGCAAAACCAATATTACCATTATCCAAGCGCGCTGCAGCTTCATACCTCCTCCTTTGAATTGAATTATTTACAAAAGGTGTTGAGCATTGCTGACTCGCCAGCCGAAGCCACGCTGATCCAGTAGACCAAATCAGCCTCAAACCAGATAAGATGTGACTGCCCCATGCCTTCAAATCGGTACACAGCATTTCCACCGTGATCCTGACGACTGGGGTTCTTGAATGGCGAGCGAGGATTTTCATACATCATATGGACCATTTGGCCAGTCTGTCGACGGGCCTCCTTTGCTGAAGCCACACGAGAAATCCAAACTTCTGCAGGGCCTCCTTTCTGGCCCGGTGCGATATATCGAGCCACGACGCTTGCTTCAGCAGGCAGCGACTTGCCGTGTAGCTTATCCACCTCGGCCTGGGCTTCGTCGCCAGTTAGAAGCTGAACCCGATGCATATTCCCCACATTTTCCACCAAAAGGTCAGCCAACTCTTCGGCCGACGCGGTAGAAGGCAGGAGCAAAAAAGCGAGCAAAGCCAATAGAAATATCTTGTTCATTGTGAGTCCTTATTTTTCTACATCTGGATGCGCTTTCGGCTTTTTCTGGCCGAGCTTACCCATATTGACCGAAAACTTATCGGTACCTCGTAAAACCACGAATACCAGCTCATCGTCGTCCCTATGAACCTTAGCACCAGCCATATGGAGACTGAAAAGGTGATCGAGTGAAATGCCTGCGGCCTCCACCAATATATCGCCGGGACGCAAGCCCGCCTTAGCAGCTCGAGAATCCCGCTTGACCCGCTCGACCAACAAACCGCCTCGGCCCGTGGTCGACAGAGTAGCGCCCATGCGAGATTCATAGGTATCCGGGCAATAAAAGAACGCGTCCCCTTCTTCCGGATAGAACGCTCCACCACGCCAGGGCATGAGGATGAGTATGTTCGCCTCAGGATCAAACTGACGCAAGCGGCGAGCAATGCCCCATCCGTTCTCAACATGCCCAGCGCCAGCAATAATCAGAACCGGCTTGTCATGCTTTTTCCGCAACGCAACAGCTTCCTCGGCCATTTTGGAATCCCATATGGATTGCACCAACCGGAATTGGTCACGCTGAGAGATGTCTTCTGCGTCTTTGGACTCGTGCTGAGCAAAGACCATATCAAGAAACTCAAGCTGCTCTTTAGAGGGAGGGACAATTTCTGAAGGCAAAAAAGCCTTCTCTTCGTCCGAAAGCGCATCAATACCTTCTTTTGAAATCTTGCGAGTTACCCTGGTTGGAACATTAAGCCCGCCCACGGGAAGAGACTGCTCCGAGGCGATCTCGAACAAGGGCTTGAAGAGTGAAAACGGATAGCCCCACTTTGTACTCCATTGAAGTTTCTCCACCAAATCATCGGTTTTGAGCGTTCCAGCATAAAAATTATCGAGAACGGACTGCATGTCCACGGCGACCATCTCAAGTCCGAGAGAAGGTGGTGTTTCCGACTCTGCCAAAGCAGAAAACAACTGTTGTTGTATTTTGTGGTCCCAAATATTCTTGTGCCCTTCACCAACAAGTATGTAATCCTTACCTACTGACATACTTATGATCTCATCAAAAGTGATCTGATCACCATCTTTGGAGATAAAGCTGCCCTTGCTAGGAAGAAAGTTCACATCAAGCGGCGGGTGTTCAATCTGTTTCATACACGCTCCAAGGGTCATGACCAGCCCGAAAAGCAGCAAAATATGCAGCAATCGAATGGACGGCAGTGTCGGATTGTATTTCATTAAAGTCCCTCTCTTTGTCCTATAAAGCTGTGATACCAGATGGCCATTTGCAACCCTGTTTCATCCCGCTCCGGCGGGTTGGGCAACGGCATAAGATCACCCTGACCTTCGCGGGCTACAACCGCTAAAACCGCTGCGTCAAAAACATCGTCCGCAGCTACGGTTTTTCTAAGGGTGCGGCTCATTACATCACTATATAACAATCTGAAATTTATAATATATGTTTCAAGTAAAGCCAGCCGAACATTCCGCCCCACCTCCGTTTTCTTGCTCTGAGTGATTTCACCACCAGAAGCCAATAGAAAAGCGATCTCCGGATGGCTCTCCAATATTTTTTTCGCACTCCCCGGCACTGTTTGCAAAAGTGAATCGACATCCTTAATCTTAGATATAATATTCCAATATTGCTTACTTATTTTCTTACCGATAACTTTTCGATTTGTATCACATGCTTCTTGATATGAATTACAATAAAACAGCTCTCTCACACCCGGTGAAAACACACATGAAGACCGTTCGCCCAACATGCGACGAGCCAAGGTATCCGCACGTCTGCTTTTCACATCTTCTCCCGGCAAACCAATCGGAATATCCACCAAGATAAGTTGAGCGTCATGATGCTGTTTCCAAAGGCTTTCAAAGGCCGGATACATGTCAATAGAAGAGGATTCTCCCTCCAAACAAACACTGACCCAGCCCGCTTTGCACCCATCTACGCCCACATATTTCATTCAACCAACATACCCACACCGGTTTAGTCAGGCAAACAACTTCCACATTTTGCACCACAACTATGCACTTCGCAGGACTACAATACGCATTTTCTAGACTTTCTTCACAGTTTGAGGCTACATCCTTATAATACCTTGTCAAAAGGACTGACACGCACCGGAAACGGAGAGACCATGCCAGCTACATCCTTCGAAAATATTTGTATTTCCCACATCCTTGAAGGACTTCGCGACGGCTTGTCCCATTTCTCTCAACCCAGCCGCGCCGCTCTTGTCTATGCCGAAAAGCCGGACTCTCCACCCCGCATATGCGATCCGCAAAACCTCCTTGAAGGTCATGAGCCAAAGCTTCGGGATTTCTATCTTTATTCCAGCAAATGGAGAAGTGACAAAATATCTGGTAACGAACTGCAGCTCATCCACGGAGATTCAAACGGACTGGATATGTCCGGTATCATCTCCCTCGCGGCTCGTTCCAAACACATGCATTATCAAGCGTGGTTCACAGACGAACACCCGGACATGAGTTCGACCGGACCAACAAAGCGATGGCTCGAATACGCCGCAGGTCTTGTCTCACAGAATTTTGCGACATGCGACGTACAAAACCTCGACACTGCGGGATTTGTCCTTCAGCACTGCGCAACCCATGCAGTGCGTGACTACATCGTGGACGAACGCTCTCGGCAGGGCTGGCTTGATACCCGTATCCGCGTCTATCCATTTCTCGACGCCATTCTCGGTGTCTCCGGCACCCAGGAAGAAGGCGAATGGCCCCGCGGCCGCATGGTAGTTGTAGAACCGAACCAGATGAACAAAGTACGCTTTGTCTGCCGCTTCCCGGAGCTGGAACAGCCTTATCTCCAAGAAAACAAACATGTTCGCAAACTCCTCCAAGCCGTGGAAGAGTCAGGGCGAGTGCTTGTTTCTGACGGTCAGCGCATACTCGGCGTAGCCATCGGGCCCATGCCAGGCGCCTATTTGGCAGCTCAATTCAGTGGCCGTCACGGCTTCCTGTGGATCAAGGATTCTCTGGTGTGCAGCTTCTACGAAGGGCGCTTCCACTCATCCAACCTGCGGGCCAATCTGGTTCAGTTGGAAGAGCAGCTTCTGGAAACCAACATGTCCATGGAAAAGCAGCACACCCTGCTTCAAATTGTTTCGCTCATGGTCAACCGCGTACGCGACCGCAAACACGGCTGCACCCTGGTCATCGACACGAGCAAACACTATCTCAACATGGCAGGGCAGCACTTCGAAGAGCCGCTCGACCTTCAAGAATCCAGTCAGCTTAAGCTTGCTTGTTCATTAGCAAAATTGGACGGAGCCTTGCACGTGGGACGTGATCTCAAGCTCCACGGCTTTGGCTGCCTCATGGATGGACTGAGTGTTCCTGGCGAAAACAGAGCCCGAGGAGCCCGATTCAACTCCGCCCTCCGCTTTACAGCGGAACACGAAGACATCGTAGTGGTAGTTGTTTCTTCGGACCGACCAGTTTCCATCATCAAAAACGGTGTGGAGTTGACCGCCGCCTGCCATTACCAGCAAATACAGGGACTTTCTCGCCCGCCGTTGCTGGCTGAGTGGATCATGTCCTAGAGGCTTCTACTCGTGAACAGCTGGATTACCGATCCCATTTTTTGGCTCATTGCCCTGCCCGCCTTGGCAATATCCGGCGTTCTCTGCCAAATGATACTCAGCCTGTTTTCCTGCTGCGGGTCCTTCAAGATCCGAGGCAACCTCGTGCTTCTCAAATGGTGGATGATTCCTGCCACCGGAATAACTTGCGCCCTGCTCTGGACGCTGGCTGCTCTCTACGCATTACTTGGCTAACCAAGGCCCACAACACTCTCGCGCACCCGATCGCATTACGGATCGTCGAATTTCCAAAACTATTCCGCACCATTGGCCTGCCAATAGCTTATGAAAGTCTTTATATGCGATTAATGAAATAGGAACTATCTAGTTGCATCGCTAAAGAATGACGCAACCATAGATTACATATTGTATTACTAAGTGTATTCAATCAAGATGCCAGTGTATTGAGCATAAGGCTCGCAACACTTACGCCAAACGATTGCTATGATTTGTGCTCGCAAACCTTGTTACGGCCGGAATTCTTGGCTTCATAAAGGGCAACATCCGCTGCGCTGACAAGTTGCCCAGCATCCCATCCCTCCTGCCATTGAGCTATGCCGATGGAGACCGTGAATTTCACCTGACTATCCAACTTGCCGTTGGTACGAACACGGAAGTCGTAATCCTCTACCCCCACCCGGATGGCATCTGCCTTAATGCTCGTGGCAAACTGATCCAAACCCTTGACGACTATCGCCAATTCTTCACCGCCATATCGAGCTGTAAAACCCTGATATTGTATTGCGTGAGCAGCCAGAATACGGGCCAAGGCACGCAGAACATCGTCCCCGGCCTGATGACCATAAGTATCGTTTACATCTTTAAAATGATCTACGTCGATCATCATAAGACACAAAGGAGGGCTATCCTTGCGCTGCTTCAATGCAGCCTCTTGTAAAAAGGCATCAAAGGCCCGGCGGTTGTGTAATTCCGTCAACAAATGGTCGAAATTAGCGGTGCGCTCAAGCATCTGCGCCTTGGCATGCAGTTCCGCCGCCTCCTGCTTGAACTCCGTGATCAACTCACTGAACATCTGCCGCACTCTGGCAACGATCACCGACTTATCCGTGCTGGACTTAATAACCCCAACAGTCTGCTCTTTGAAGGCATCCAGTTTACGATTCTGCCGCTCATTGGAGCCTTGCATGGTGTTAATGATTTCATCCATCTCGTTAAGCAGTTGCGCTGCCGACCGCTTCTCCCGCGTTAACGCCGTTTCCAACTCCATGGTACCGATCGTCTGCATCACGTACATATCGAGCATAGCGATGACTTCTTCAAAATGTGCGTCTGAAAAATCTTTCTTGACCAACTCTAAGGCAACTTCCTTCTGAATTTCCGCTTTCTTCTCGTCCGTATATATCGTCAACTTTGTCAACAAATTGCGAATGAAAAGCACCACGGAACTCCAATCAGGGTCGTTACCAACTCCGAACTGATTCAGCAAAGCCGCCATTTGGTCTGCGCCATTTTTCGTATTCTTCAAAGTCATCTGATCCCGTCTTGTTCGCCATCGGCCAAGAGCCAATGTGGTTTTCCTACTATTGAACTATAGGAAAGAGCGACTCAATCGTAAAGCTATATTTTTCATAAGAAATTGTTTTTTTGAGAACGAAGAATCAAAGCAAGCAGGTTGGTTGTATCGCCAAAAGGCGCCACAACCAATATTAAATCAGATCTGCGCCACTGAGGACGGCCACAAAGCGCTTGAAGATATTCATGTCGAGGGATTCACGCATGTCGTGACGAATGAGAGTAAGGGCGTCGTAGGGATCCATGGCTTCGGCGTAGGGACGGTTTGTTGTCAAAGCATCGTACACATCAGCCATGGAAATGATACGCACGGGCATGGGGATGTTGTCGGACGTAAGCCCGGCTGGATACCCTGTTCCGTCCAGTTTTTCGTGATGGAACAATATGCAATTGATGGTGTTTTGCGTCATGGGCAAATGCGCGCACATGGACACCCCGTGAACAGGATGTTCCTTGATGATTTCGCGCTCTGTCTGGGTAAGGGAACCCCGCTTATTAAGAACGCGATGGGGAATCTTGGCTTTACCAACGTCATGCAGAAGCGCACCGAGCGCACACTCAAAAACTTCAGTCTCGGACATGTCGTACGTATGGAACATGGCCACCGAACAGATAAAGACGTGCATACAATGGGTGTACGTCTTGTAGTCGTGAGAGATAAATGGAGCCACGGCGGACAAGGAATTGTCAGACGCCAGAAAATGGATGGAATTCTTAACGATATCTGTAATCCGATCGAAATGACGAACGCGCAAAGCACTGGGTAGTTTTCGATCAAAAACATCCTGCATGACAACCGTGGATGCTTCGTAGAAAATTTTGGAGCGCAGTTCTATAGGGATATTGTCGTTCTGAAGGATCTTGCCCAGATTCTTCTCGATATACCGCTCATATTGCGGCTTATCCGAACTCTGGACATAGACTTCTTTAACGCCGTTTTTCTGAAGAACCTGACGGTGTTTGACGGAATATTTCTGTCCGGATTTGGTGTAAAGGATAAAGTCGCCCCCTTGCCAAAGGTAGACGGAGAAATCCCCTAGCACCTCCGGAAAGAGCATTACCGGAGAAACCGGGAAATAGGATACCGGCCGAGCGGCACAGATGTTCGTATCCATCGCCCTTTCATATTATATATGAAAATGGAAGGCTAGTAAAAATCGCGAAAATCTCTAGAATTTTAGCATTTCTTGCCGCTTTGCCTGTTTAAAACTAACTTCGCATATTAAAAATATACTGGAATTATACGCAACTCGGACAATAGATAGGAACCGGATTTCATTCAGACAGAATAAGCGATGTCAATAGTTAAACCTTCTTATCAAGGCAGAGATCTATTCTTTGCTTCCCCAAAGGCGACCGAGCGCCCCCCTGATATCTTCCATCTCCACGGGCTTAGCAATGTAATCATCCATCCCCTTGCCCAAAAAGAGCTCACGATGACCGGACATGGCATGGGCAGTCATGGCAATGATCCTCACGTTGGGGTCAATAAGAGAGCCAGGCCGAGGAGCACGAATCAATTTGGTAAGTTCAACACCATCCATACCAGGCATTTGGATATCCATAAAAACAGCATCAAAACATTGCTCTTCCATTTTTTCAAGAGCTTGCAAGGCGTCCTTGGCTATTTCAACATGCTGACCCAACTTGTCGAGCATTCTTGCTGCAAGGAGTCGATTGACCCTGTTATCCTCCACCACTAGAATGTTCATGGCCCTATGCTCAGAAACCTTATCGAGTCCTTCTGGTACTTCCACGTAACTGTCGGGAACCAGCTCAAACTCCATAGCCATATGAACCGAGGTGCCACGCCCCATGCAGGTATCAATTTCCAGAGAACCGCCCATGATATCGACGAGTCTTTTGACAATCCCAAGCCCCAGCCCCGTGCCCTGATGACGACGGACATAGGACCCGTCGACCTGCGTAAATGGCTCGAAGATATGATCGATCATATCTTGCGGTATACCAATCCCCGTATCCTCAACGCTGATCAGCAACTTAACAAACCCTGAAACCACATCCACCTGAAGCGGATGCATGGAAATGGTGACCGTCCCTTTCTCCGTAAATTTGACGCTGTTGCCCACCAGATTGAATAAGATCTGCCTCAGGCGCCCCTTTCCCCCGACCACGATTTCAGGAAGTACCTCCGACAAATCCGTCGTCAACTCAACATCCTTGTCACTGGAACTTCGGAAGGTAGCCAAGACATCTTGAGCCAGAAGCCGCAGAGAAAACGGCTCCTGCACGATATCCATACGACCAGCTTCGATCTTGGAAAAATCTAGGATATCATTAATGATAGACAGCAATGAACGACCTGACATGAGTGCAGTATCCACATAATCTTTCTGCTCATCAGTCAACTCTGTAGTCTGGACCAACTGCAGCATGCCGAGCACACCATTCAAGGGCGTACGCACCTCGTGACTCATGTTAGCCAGAAATTCGTTCTTGGATTCATTGGCAGCCTCAGCCTGCTCCATGGCGCTGACAAGCTCCCGGTCCATCTCCTTGTATTCGATGGCCAGCCCCACCTGTTCGGAGACAGACACAAGCATGCTGACATCCTTACCACCATACTGATGTGGATTATCATAAGACTGCACCACCATGACGCCCACAACTTCGTCGCGCACCTTGAGAGGCACGCCCAGCCACCCCTTGGACTTAGTGCCGATCATGCACTCCTCGCCAACGCCCCGCCTTGCCAGAAAATCGCTACGGAGCTCCCAGTCCGCACCTGATACTTTCAATTCTTCCTGTTCAACCGCAGAAATAGGCTCAGTAGTCACCAGAAGAGGACGACCACTCCGAATTACCGCAACAGAAAAACTAGTAGTTTCAGGGGCTTCTGTATCGAAGGTCACGCCCGTAAAATTATCCATTTCATCTTCAAAATAGGAAAAGAAAAGGTAGCGCTGAGATTCATCCAGCATGACAACAAAAAAATTGGAGGCGTTCAGGTTATCGCAAAGGATATCGTTGATACGTCTATAAAGATCCTCAAGATTCGACGTGGTACTCACTGCATTGGATATACGGTATAGCATGGTCGCCACGGTTTCATTGTATTTGCGCTCAGTGATGTCGATGATAGAAGCGATGGAATCCCGCGTACCGGGGAGCATGCCAACTTCGATAAACACGTTCCGAACTTTTTCAGTACTGGCAACAAACCGAAATTCATAAGAAACAACAGAATTCTTTCCATCACGGAGTCGCATTTTTCGCTGCTCGAGAGAGTACTCCCTGTCCTCCGGATGAACGAAATCCATCCAAAACAGCTTTCCCTCCACTTCGTCAGAGGACATCTCCACAAGCTCCAGAAAGCGGTTGTTGGCTTTGATGACAACCCCGTCTTCGCCCAAGAGGAACGTCGCCGCTCCAGAGGATTCGAACACTGCCCGGTACCGCTTATCACTCGCCTGCCGCTCTACCTCCGCCTTGAGTCGCTGACTGATATCACGAACCACGGCCACAAATCCGCCCGGACTGCCGTCCACCTTGGACGGAATAATGGAAATAGCTGTTTCCGTGTGAATTTTTCTATTTCGAAAATCGACAAAAGCCCATTCACCGACCCAAGCACCAGCCCCCCTCAGTGCCGGCACAACGGAAGTATTGAACGCCTCAAAACTTTCCTCAGAGGAATGGAATTGGGCCAGATCCTGCCCCACTGCTACCATGCGGCTGAACCCAAACTTGGATATGGCCGCCATGTTCAAATCGGCAATACGCAAACCATCATCAAACAACAAAATCGGGTCAAGAGAGCTCTCAAAAATGGTGCGGAAATATTCGCGACTCTCCACAATCTTGGCATGGGCCTCGGCTGATTCAGTGATATCTCTGGACACCGTAGCGATGTGTGTAACTTGACCATCTTTTTTGGCATACGGATACATATACACTTCGTAATACCGCTTTTCTCCCACAGGGAAAGAGAAGCGAGCCTTGTAATAAACAATTTCGCCGGACAAGCATTTTTCAACATGGGGGCGGATATTCTGCTCGAAATTATCCCGCCCCCACACGTCAGCAATCGTGCGGCCAAGAAATGCCTTTTCCTCCATGTCGTGGTGCTTCAGATAGGCTCGGTTAGCGGCCTCATACACGAAGTCCCTACTGGTCAAGGTCATTAAATCGTGAGAGGCGTTGGCAATGAATTTGAACTTCTGTAACGCCTCGGCCAGCTCTTTACGGGCTGTAATATCAGAAAAAGAAATGTAAGCAGTCGGCCTGCCGTCCAACTCCATGCGCACGGCTGTAACCTGAGTCCAGAAGCAGCTACCATCCTTTCGGCAAAGCTGCATTTCTTCATCATCAATGCGGCCATGTCTTAGGATTTGGGAGACAACTCCCCGACGAATGTCATTGTCTGGATAAAAGGGGCGAGTGAGGATGCCTTCGACTTCTTCGATATCCACGCCAAAATGATCTGCAGCACTCTGGCTGGCGAACAGACAGGTGCCTGCGCCAATATCCACAATGACCACAGGCAGAGGAGACGCCTCAAGGAGAGAACTAAGACGCTTCTCCGCCCGTCTCCGTTCATTCACCTCAGATTCCAAACGCTCACGTTGGACATTCAGATATGCAGCTCGCTCAAATCCCTTGACCAAGGCTCGGTCCAATTCCTTCAGAAACCGATCGTCCTTGTTGATGAAATCCCACGCACCATTCCGCAGAGCTTTGATAACATCATCCATCTTGCTCTCACCGGAAATGACGATAAGCGGCACATTAAGCGAAAGCCCCGCCAGAGCATCAAGCACGGCGTGTCCGTCCATGCCCGGCATACGCAGATCAATAAGCACGCCATCCGGTTCTTCAGACGAAAATAGGGCAAGTCCTTCCGCTCCACTCGCAGCCTCAATGACCCGGTATCCGCGCTTGGCAAGATCCAGGGACAAGAGATCACGAAAGGATTGACTATCATCTATGACAAGCAAACACGATTTGGCCACGACGCTCTCCTCAAAAGTTGACCATCAAAATAGTATGACTTGTGCAAAAAAAATGCAATGCGGAGCGGGGATAGCGGCAGAACGAGGAAAATAACGCCGCACCGCTTGTATCCATACCGCGAACCGGGTACACCACCACTATCAAAGAAACCGCAGGAGAATCTTATGCGCACCATCATACTCACTCTGGCCTTGGCCTTTATCCTTCTCGCCACCCCCGCACTGGCGCAACAACCTCCCCTGTTTGTGGCCAACCAGGACTTTGCTCCCTACTCAATGATGACGAATGGGCGTCCCGCCGGTATCGACGTGGAAGTGCTGGCTGAGGCCGGACGCCGTGCCAACATTCCCTTCAACATCCAGCTCAAACCGTGGAACCAGGTCGTATCCATGTTCGAGAGCGGCGAATGTGAAGCCGTAGTAGCCATGTTTCGCACCAAGGAACGGGAAAAACTCGGAATGTTCATGGAAGGCGTCCCTATCCACACCAGTGATTACGTACTGTTTACCAAGGTCGGTTCCAAACTCACCTTTGATACCTATACAGACCTCTCGGGCAAGATCATCGGCCGAGTAACAGGCACAGACCTCGGCAAGGATTTTGCCAAGGCTGAAATGGACAAAACCCTGGATGTCAAAGACTACCACGACATGGCTGCGGCCCTCATGGGACTGATTAACGGTGAAATCGACGGCTATGCCGGCAACATTGATGTCACTTACAACCGACTCAAGAGCATGGGCATGACCAGCTCCATCGTGTACCTGCCCAAAAAGATACTCACCGACAAGCCCGCCTACCTCGTTTTTTCCCGCGCTTCGAAATATCCGGAAAAACAAATCATCCTCCAAAAGATTGAACGCGCCTTGGACGGAATGATGAAAGACGGCACCTACAACAAAATTGCCCGCCGCTACCTACTCCGCTTCTAACCAGCGCAGCATCAAACAGCTTCTATCAAGGCCGCCCGAAAAGGCGGCCTTTTTCATGCCTTCCGCCCTTCTTTCCCCATACCTGTCAAGCGTCTTTTTTATGCCTTTTTCGCCCGCTTACGCCCTCTGACGCCCGTTCACGACTTTGCCCAAAACCCCGGTGTATGGTGTTTGCCTCTCTCAACAAAACACAAAGGAGGCCCCCATGGACCACACACCAAACAGGACAGACAAATACTACTCCACTTCCCTCAACCCGGCCACAGGACAGAAGGAGCGCAAATGGATTCAGTACGCAGACGGCGTGTTTGAACCCGTTCGCACCAACGGCAACCTTTCCCGCAAATGGCGCGGCGGCCCAAGCGACCATGCGTGGTGGTGTGTGCAACGGCCCGAGGGCTGGCGTCCCGCGGACGACGGCTATGGGCATGCATGGAACCACAACCACGGCGAAGCGGACAAGCCAATGAACTGGGGCGACAAGCACGAGCATGAAATCAAAGGTGGCAGCAGTCCGTACTACCTTCGCTTGGAACTGAACGACAAAAACAAGATCGATCGTAAAACAGAGCGCATCGACGGACGCCGCGAGACATGGGAATTCACATACGACGGTGCAGGACGTCTGACGGACTGCCTCAGCGACACGGGCTGGCAACAGGAATTTGAGTACGACGACGAGGGCCGCCGCACCCGCGACTACGAGGTGGGCCGCACCCCGCTCATGCGAAAATACACCTACACGCAGGACGACCGTCTGCTCTCAGCGGGCCACGCCACTTACGAGCACGATGAAAACGGCTTCCGCACGGCGTGTGTGATGAACGGCAAAGCCACTCGCTATGAGTACAGCCCGGACTGCCGCCTGCTGGGAGTGGATATGCCGGACGGCCGCATTATCCGCTTCGACCATGACGAGCACGGCATGCGGCGGAAAAAGCTGGTCAACAACAGTGTGGCCGAGCGATACGGCTGGCTCGACTTCTATCGCCTCGGCACGTTCAAGGATGCCAACAACATCTGGGAACTCCATTACGCCGAGGGTGACCGCGTTCCGATCCTGGCCACCATCAACGGAGACATGTACGACCTGCACTACGACCAATGCGGCTCCCTGAAAGCGGTTGTGGACGATACCGGAAACGTGGTAAAGGCTATCCAATACGGCCCCTTCGGCGATGTATTGCGGGATTCCGCTCCGGGCCTTCGGGTGCCGCTCGGCTATGGCGGCGGCCTCTACGATTCTGACACCGGCTTTGTCCGGCTCGGCTGGCGGGACTACGACCCCGCCACAGGCCGATGGACTGCCCGTGATCCCATGGGCGATGCGGGCGGCGACCCGGATTGGTATGGCTATTGCCTAGACGATCCGGTCAACAACATCGACCCCACGGGATTGCTGTGGGGAGAAATAGGGGATGCCATTGGCGGCTTTTTCTCAGGACTCGGCAACTTTGCTTCCGGCCTCTTTTCTGGAGGAAAGAAGGGCAAAGAAAAGGATGCCCCTAAGGATAAAAACAAGAAAAAAGGCGGATATCAAATTCGTGGCACCGCCGCCGATATCGAACGGGAAATGCGGGCCAAGCAACGACGGGACGAAGCAAGGGAAAAGGCCGATGCTGACGACAAAGCCCGCACGGAAAAGGAAGAGGAGGAGGCATACCAGACCCGCCGCAGGGCCATGGATGAAGAAAACCTCCGGGATAAACGCGCTGCATACGCCAAGTACGGCTTCAGCCTCGACGAAGAAGAACCCCTCGGCTCCCCTTCCGAACCGCTTGGTGGTGAACCAGAAACCATGGGCAACCCCAAAGGACCGGACTCGCCCCACGCCAAAGCCGCCACGGAGGAAGAGGAAGCCGTCAAGCCGGACAAGCCCAAAGACGACAAAGCCAAGGAGCTGAGCAAAGCCCAAACTCTAAGCTCTTCAGCCCCGCCCAACGCGGTCACCAAATCCCTGCTCGGTCCCAATGCGGAGGAAGAGCAGAAAAGCAAGGCCTATGTGGGGTCAGTTGAGCAGATGAACAGCCTCCTGGACGATGATGAAATGAAAAAATCAATGGGCCTGAGCCTGCCGGATACGGACTTCTCGGTGGATGAGGAAGAAGAGGAAAAGGATGCGGGGGAGAAGAGCGAAAGTCCACTTGAGCGGCAGGACAAAATGATCGCTTCAAAGTCTTGGTTTGATCCCAAAGACGTGGCTATTCCTCCAGGAGTCAACATGCGAACCAATGCTTTAACAGCATCGGCGATTAAACATGCGACCCTGGCTAGCCCCCTTAGCCAGGGTTTAAAATACTTAGGAACGTACCTCGCTTTCAAAAACAATGGGCCATTTGACTACAAACAGAAAGGAAAACAGTATGAAACCTTTGGAAATATCCACTACGGGCTTATCACTAAGGCATTAGGGATCCCAGAGGAAGTTGCAGAAAGGCTAGCTGGTTGGGCTCAGCAACGTGCTGGGACAAGTGATCCGGCATGGGGTTCACCGTTGAGTGCCCCCCCCTATGGAGATGATCCCAAGGATAACTTAAACATTAACAAAGGGTTTGACTTGCTCAAATAATAAATAGGCAGTTGGGCAGAAGCCCAACTGCCATTCAATCCGGCAGGCACCCAAAAGGCTCTCCCCAATAGTAAAAGCAGACATGAAAAAAGACACACAAATCCTCACTATCTTTTCGGCGTTTTTCTCGCTTGCCATTCTCCTCGGAGAACTCTTCAAACACGCTCCGTGGCCGAGTGTTTACAACCTTTTCAGCTTCCCTTTCATCCTGTTCTTATTCTTGGGCTTCACGTCCTGCCTGGTCTTTTCTTTCTGCCATGTAGCCACTATTTTTCGCAATAAACGCCTGTCTACATTGCTCCCTCTGCTGATCTGTTGTGCCAGCTTGGCAGGACACATGCTCATCCCTTTGAACCAATGGGGACGGGCTATCAATTTCTACACACTGCTAGGCCAAAGAGAACAGGTCGTTCAACAGATTGAGGCAAAGACACTTGGTGGAACAGAAAAGGCTAGCTACACAAAATTGCCATTTGATAACATGCATGTCGCCGATGGAGGGAGCATTTGGGTGCACACCGATACCCCTACGTTAGTTTTCTTTCCGCTCTGGGGATTTCTCGATAGCTCCATGGGTTTTTTATATTGCTCTCTCGACAATCCGCCAGATTCCATCGATGGTTACAACATCGCCTTGCAAAAAATGATTCAAAATCATTGGTGGTTGGCAGGTCTTGATTAAGCTCTAACCGTGACAATGACACGGGGTGTGACGAATTAGATATGAAAAATTCACAGAATAGCCTGAGAAAAAAAACCAACAATTGGTTTGGATTTATAATGGGGATACTGTGCATCGTCGCAGGGGGGCAGCTGCTATACGAGCCAACTTGGATTAGTAAATACGGCATTATATTTGATGTCAGTGATTACCAAGTCCCATTTGCATTCAGCATGATATTCGTTGGAATATTTTCTGTTTGGATGGCGGCGAAAAGCAAACTATACACTGGCAACGACATTCTCATGTGCCCCCAATGCAACCAGCCAATCGAACGTAAACAGACCCAAGGCAACAAATGCCCGACCTGTGACGTTGAACTGGAACCATTAGATGGTTTCTACGATCGACATCCAGAGTTTAAAGGCAAATAAGACAGAAGGGACGCTATGCAAATTAAGCATGGCGTCCCCTCTTTTTTGTCTTTAAAAGACCCCAGAAGCCTTTGACTCGAAGTAAAATCAATGGGCCTGAGCCTCCCAGATACAGACTTCTCGGTGGAGGAGGAAGAGGAAAAGGATGCGGGGAAGAAGAGCGATAAAAAAACTGACCCCGCGCCGACTTTTCTGGACAACAGCCGAGCCCTCAAAAAGGATCTGGAGAACTACTACACAGGGCCACCAGCTTGGACGGAAACAAGGTATGGTATTTTTAAAGCATTCGGCAGACTCGGCAATGCGTTTGTAACTAAGGACGACTTTAGGAACTACACATTGGGAACGTTAATGATCGGAAGCGCCCCCATCGTTGGAGCCCTGTCATTAGCCCCCGCAACCATTGCGTTGCCCACGGCTTCAACCACGTACGGTGCTGCGGTAGCGGCAGAGAACATTGTGGATGCCATAGACCCAGGACCGCCTTCAACGTTGTTAGGAGGGCTCAAAACAGCATTTGACTACTTAAATGATATGACAAACTAAATATGAGTAAAGCAATACATATACTATTAGGGTTCTCTTTGGTGTTATTGGGATACAAAATAATTCAAAACCCCATCGTCTGCCGGTCGTTTTACGACAATATATGTGCCGATTTCACCGGCTACAATATTCCATTTGGAGTATTTATGATGATTATTGGTTGCGCAATTATGTTCCACATGCTGTTTGGCAAACGCTATACCGGCAATGACATCCTCATGTGCCACCAATGCAACCAGCCAATCGAACGTAAACAGACCAAAGGCAACAAATGTCCGACCTGTGACGTTGAACTGGAACCATTGGACGGTTTCTACGACCGACATCCAGAGTTAAAAGGCAAATAAGACAGAGGGGACGCTTTGCAAATTAAGCATGGCGACCCCTCATTTTTGTCTTTAATAGACCTCAAAAGCCTTTAAAGCGAAGTAAAATCAATGGGCCTGAACCTCCCGGACACAGACTTCTCGGTGGAGGAGAATAAAGAGGATAAAGAATGCGGGAGAGAAAAGCGAAGAAGAAACTGCCCCCGCGCCAACTTTTCTGGACGACAGCCGAGCCCTCAAAAAGGATCTGGAGAACTACTACACAGGGCCACCAGCTTGGACGGAAACAAGGTATGGTATTTTTAAAGCATTCGGCAGACTCGGCAATGCGTTTGTAACTAAGGACGACTTTAGAAACGCACTGCTTGTCTCATTAGGACTGGGCCTAGCTCCGGTAGCAGTCGCAGCAAGCGCACCAGGGGCTATTGCAGCTACTACCACTGGGCTGACAAATCCTGCGACAGCCCAAAGGGTAGGCGATGTCATTCAAGGCGTTCTAAGCCCAGGATTACCCCCCTCTTCGTCTGCTGGCCATTATGCATCTGGCCTTAAATACGTATTTGACCTATTGGAATAACTATGAAAAATTCTTTTGATACATATTGTCTCATTGCTGTGTTTTCCCTTCTGGGGGCACTCATGATATATAAGGAACGACTTTACGTTTGGGATGTCCCAGTACTATACCCTCGAATCTTTGGAAGCGTACTAGTAGTACTCGGGTTGATAGGGTTTTCCTACCTAACGTACCGTAGCCGTAAAAAAGAAAACAACATTGCAACATACATCTGCCCAAAGTGCAGACAATCAATTCACTATACACAAGCAAAAGGAAAATGCCCGACCTGTGACGTTGAACTGGAACCATTAGAGGGTTTCTATGATCGGCATCCAGAGTTGAAAGGCAAATAGCCCCTACGCCTGAGGCTTGGCCGGGGCCAGCCCGTCGAACTGGGTGGCCAGCCGCGCCTTGTAAAGGGCGTCATCTTCCTTGCTGTTAACGCGGTGATGTTTCTCGTAATCCACTTCAATGAGCAGCGCATTGGGATTAAAAACGAACTTATTCTGAGCAAAGGCAATGGCAGATAATTCGGTATCGCCGAACTGCGATTTATATCCGGGATAAAACAACATGTTGCGATACAGCGAAGAGAGCCATGCCCTTCGGGCCAGACCGAAGGCTGCCACTGTCCCGAAAAAACGCCCTTCATTAAAGGCCATCAATCCACCATCACTCTGCTTCAAGGCATTCATACCCTGCTCCAGCCAATACATGCCGGGATAGGCGTCCTGCGCCAGATACCCAAAAAAAGGTGACTTGGAACGCATGTACACCAGATTTGCCACCTGGATGAAGCCCATGCGCTCATCGTCATCCACCAGCACCAGCAGTCCGGGGTGATCTGCTCGCACGCGCAAAATCTCCTCCACCTTCACGGCCAGATCATGATCAATATAAGGAAGAACCAGGACCACGTCGTCATGACTGACCGGTTCAAAAGAAGCGAATTCAGATGATTTCGTAAATATGGACTGAAACATGCGTATCTCCCGGAAGATTCCTTTCTTGTTGATTTCATGAGCCATATCGGCCTTTTTCCCCTTTCCCTTGAGCCCCCACCTCTCACTTTCAATCATCTTTTTTCAAAAAATAATGCCTTCTTCGCCCTTTTTTGACCAAAGTCATACTGTTGGAATGTAATTTCCACTAAACCAATACCCATCGAACGAAAAAATCACCAAAACAATAGGAGTGAAACCATGTTTTGTTATCAGTGTGAACAAGCTGCCAAGGGCGGCTGCACCAAAGTAGGCGTCTGTGGCAAGAAAGATGAGACTGCATCCCTTCAGGATCTTCTCCTCCACCTCACCAAAGGTCTTTCCCAGGTAGCTATCGCTGCTCGCGAAAAAGGCATCGAAGACGCTGCGGTCAACCGCTTCACTGTAGAAGCTGTTTTCTCCACCCTGACCAACGTCAACTTCGACGACGACCGCTTCGTCGCTCTCATCAACAAGTGCGTTGAACTGCGTGACGGTCTCAAGGCCAAGGTTTCCGGCGTTGAATTCGACGGCCCCGCCGCCATGGTCCCTGCCTCCGACCTCGCTGGCCTGGTTGCTCAGGGCAAGGAATACGGCGTCGAGAACGATCCCGAACCGAACGCTGACCTCAAGTCCCTCAAGCAAACTCTGGTATACGGCCTCAAAGGTGTAGCAGCATACCTCGACCACGCCGCCATCCTTGGCAAAGAAGACAACGAAGCTTACGCCAAGGTACAGGCTCTACTCGCAGCGACCCTGTCCACCGATCTGACTCTGGAGCAGTGTGTCGAAGCTGCCCTGGAATGCGGTCGTGTCAACATCCGCGCCATGGAACTCCTCGACGACGCCAACACCTCCACCTACGGTCACCCCGAGCCGACTGAAGTCAAGCTCGGCGCCACCGCAGGCAAGGCCATCCTCGTTTCCGGTCACGACCTGAAAGACCTGGAGACCCTGCTCAAGCAGACTGAAGGTAAAGGTATCAACATTTACACCCACGGCGAAATGCTTCCCTGCCACGGTTACCCCGAGCTGAAAAAGTATTCCCACTTTGCCGGTCACTACGGTACTGCATGGCAGAACCAGAAAAAGGAATTCGCAGAATTCCCCGGCTCCATCCTGATGACCACCAACTGCATCCAGGACCCGAAGAACTACATTGATGCGATCTTCACCACCGGTCTGGTCGGCTGGCCCGGCGCAGTCCACGTGGGTAACGAAGACTTCACCCCCGTCATCGAGAAAGCTCTCGCCATGGACGGATTCGCAGAAGACACCGACAAGGGCACTGTCATGGTCGGTTTCGCTCGCAATGCAGTCATGTCCGTAGCTGGCACCGTCATCGACGCTGTCAAAGCCGGCGACATCAAGCACTTCTTCCTGGTCGGCGGTTGCGACGGCGCCAAGCCCGGTCGTAACTACTACACCGAGTTCGTTGAAAAGGCTCCGAAGGATACCATCATCCTGACCCTCGCCTGCGGTAAATTCCGCTTCTTCGACAAGCAGCTCGGTGACATCGGTGGCATCCCCCGTCTTCTGGATATCGGCCAGTGCAACGATGCATACTCCGCTGTCCAGATCGCCCTGGCTCTTGCCGAAGCATTCGAGTGCGACGTCAACGACCTGCCGCTCTCCCTGGTCCTTTCCTGGTACGAGCAGAAGGCTGTCGCTATCCTGCTCTCCCTGCTGGCCCTCGGCATCAAGAACATCAAGCTCGGCCCCACTCTCCCCGCTTTCATCACTCCCAACGTGCTGAATTACCTGGTAGAGAACTATAACATTGCTCCCATCGCCACTCCGGACGAAGACCTTAAGGAGCTCCTGGGCTAATAAAACAATTCGCCTAGTCACACTCATCGCCCTGATCAGCACTCGCTGGTCAGGGCGTTTTTTTTGGTCAGCGAAAAGCCAAAGCTTGAATAATTCACAACCTCTTTATTAATACCTCTGCTTTTGGTAAGAAAGATCAATCCTTATTCTTACCGGGGTTGCTATGTTCCGTTGCCATTATCTAGGCGCGACTAAAGGTCGCTGGATCGCCGCATTACTGCTGGCATTTTTTGTTGCGACCCTTGGCGAAACGGCGGAAGCAAAGGATAAGCGCACACAAATCCTGCTCCTCAATTCCTACCACCAGAATTTTCAATGGAGTGAGTCCATTTTCGAAGGCGTCATGGAAGTGCTACGCCCTCGCGAAACAGGTATTCTACTGCATGTCGAAAATATGGATACCAAACGGGTGGGCTTCAACGAACAATACGTGTGGCAATTGAAAACCGTTTACGAATTGAAATACAAAGACGTTGACCTTGATTTGATCATGGTCGCAGACAACAACGCCTTTGAATTCATGCGAAGACACCATCAGGATCTTTTCCCTGATGTTCCGGTGGTCTTTTGCGGCATCAATGCCTTCCGGGACGAACTCATCCGAGACTACCCCCTCTTCACCGGCGTCGCGGAAAACGTCGATGCACGCGGCACATTGTGGTGGGCGCTGAAGCTGCATCCCAACACCCGAAGCATCTATGTCATCAATGACCATACCCCTACGGGCAAGGCCATGTCCCGAAACATCAAAGAGGACCTGACAAACTTTGCTCCCGGTATAAACATTCGCTATTCCAAAAACATAGAAATGACAGATCTCTTGCAGGAAGTGGCCAACCTGCCGAATGATGCTCTCATTCTCTTCGGGGTCTATAATCGTGATCCCAATGGCAACTTCTATGATATCTCCGAAGCAATTTCCGCTGTGTCACAAAAGAGGAATATCCCAACATACGGCCTCGTAGACTTCGACTTGGGACACGGTATCGTTGGCGGCATGTTATCTTCCGGACATCATCAGGGCCAAACCATGGCCCAAATGGCCCTGCATGTACTATCAGGTCGCCATCCCAGGGATATCCCGGTCATCACAGAGGGGGTATCCCGCCCCATGTTCGACTACGAACAACTTAAGCGGCATAGCATTGACCCCGCAGAAGTTCCCGACGATTCGGAAATAGTTAACCGCCCGCTCTCCATGTACAGCGAGAACACAAAACTCATCTGGTTCGGTGCTGCATTCACTATTGTCCAGATGGTGATCATCCTTGTGCTCATCGTGAACACAACCCGACGCAAACAGGCAGAAAAAGGACTTCGCCGCGCACACCAGCTGCTGGAAGAACGGGTTCAAGACCGTACCAGTGAGTTGGAACGATCTGAAGAAGCCATGCGCACCATTTTTGATGCCTCTCACGACGCCATTTTCATCCACAACGCTTCCGGTCAAATCTTGGATGCCAATGAACGGATGCTCAAGATGTACCACCTCGCACCTTCTGAGGTGGAAGAGATATCCATTGCCCGCGATATTTCGAGCCGGAACAATGCGGTTTACCGCCTCTCTTCAATCTGGCGTTCAGTTATTAATGGTGAACCGCAATTTTTCGAATGGAAAGCGCGACGCCCCCATGACGGCAGTGAATTCGACGTTGAAGTCTACCTTAACCGCATCGTCTTCCGGGGTGAGGAAGCGATTCTGGCTAACGTCCGAGACATCACCGTGCGTAAGGAGTCGGAAAACCGCATCCGTCAATCTCTGTCCAAATTCGAGGCTATCCTGGAAAACTCCCTCATGGGCATTGCCATGTCCCATGGACGCAACCTTTCCACGATCAACCGACGTGGTGCCGAAATTTTCGGACACACCCCCGGAGAACTCATTGGCATAGAACTCTTCATATTCTTCGGATCAAGAAAAGAAACTGAACACTTCATCACAGCCGCGCGAGAAGCCCTCACAAAGAAGGGAGAGTTCAATACCGAGCAGGAGTTCTGCAACAAGAAGGGCGAAAAGATCTGGTGTCGCATGTATGCCAAGGCCGTTGATCCGGAAAGTCTGGACAAAGGAATCATCTGGGCATGGGACGACATCACAGATCACCGACGTGACCAGGAAGACCTGGTCCGCACTCGTGAGGAAGCCGAGGCAGCCAACCGCGCCAAATCGGAATTCCTGGCTTCCATGAGCCATGAAATACGCACCCCCATGAATGCCATTGTGGGCATGACTGACATTCTGCTCCAGTCTGACCTGGCTGATAATCAGCGCGACTATCTCAGAACCGTCATGGATTCGGCCCAGCACCTGCTATCCATCATCAATGATATTCTGGACCTGTCCAAAATCGAAGCGCGAAAGCTGGTCATAGACAGAACTGACTTCGATCTCCCGTTCCACGTGCTAACCACCATCAAGGGGCTCGAAGTTCAGGGCAAACAAAAAGAACTCGATGTAACCCTCGACATTGCCGAAGATGTGACAACCTGCGTCAAAGGCGACCCGCTCTCCCTGCGTCAGGTACTCATGAATCTGGTGGGCAACGCCATCAAATTCACTCATCGAGGCTCTATCACCGTACGGGTTCGGAACGCCGAGCCAGACCCACACAGAGAAGCCACGGACCCACGCAACATAGGCATCCTCTTTGAAGTGGAAGACACCGGCATCGGCATCCCGGAAGAATTCATAGAGACCATATTTCAGTCCTTTTCCCAATCCACGCGAGCCTTTGGTGGCACAGGCCTAGGCTTGGCCATCTGCAAGCAGCTCATCACCCTGATGGGAGGCGACATCTGCGTGGCTTCCCAGGTGGGCGAAGGATCGACATTCAGCTTCACAGTCTGGTTTGAACCGGGCGTGGCGTGCCCCATCCCCGCCGAAGTCCGTACAGGCCAGGCCCAAGCACCAACCCATCCCGTTCATTTGCTGGTGGCCGAAGACAACGACGTCAACGTCATGGTCACAACCCTGCGATTAGAAGACCTGGGATACACCTATGCCGTGGCTGGCAACGGCCTGGAAGTCCTTGAGCTTCTAAAACGTGAACCCTTTGATCTTATCCTCATGGATATCGAAATGCCCGTACTGGACGGTATTTCCGCCACCAAGGCGATCCGCTCTGCCGTTCCGGGTGGCCCTATACCCAACCCGCACATCCCCATCGTGGGCGTCACGGCCCACGCTCTCAAAGAATTTCGGGACAAGAGCCTGGATGCGGGCATGGATGATTATGTGTCCAAGCCTGTAGACTTCAACGAACTGACCGTCATCATCAACCGTCTGGTCGGCTCCACACCTCAGCCCAAAGAAACTTCCCTACCCCCAGATCAACCAAAACCAAAGGCTAACGCCTCCTTCCCGACTCAAGAAATCTCTGAGGGTGAGCTTCCTGCATGGTCGCCGGAGAAGGCCATTGAAGATTTGGGCGTAGATGAACCCATGTTTGCCGACTTTGTTGTAACGGCCCGCACTGAACTGAAAGCGATCATCAAAGAGACAGCCCAGGCCGTGGGCGGCGCAGACCTCGAAACTGCAGCGAGATTGGCCCACACCATCAAATCCATCTGTCTATCAGTAGGTGCACATTTGGCTGCATTGGCTGCTGCAGACCTAGAGGCCATATGCCGAGAACCAGGTGAACCAGCAGAAGCCTTCGACCATCTTTCCCACGAAGTGGAACGCCTTATAAACCTGATGAATGCCATATAAACCTGTTATAGATTTCATCTCAGCCCTTCCATCTCCACCTTGTTTGGCGTAGCGTGTATTGGAATAACTCAGTGCTGTCTGCCGAAGGAAGGGGAAAAGGGATGACTCAATACGATATCACGGAATTACGTAAGTTTGTTGCCCCTGAATTTGTCTTCGGAGCAGGTGCAGCAAGCCTTGCAGGACAGTTTGCAGCCAACTTGTCATTAAAAAAATGCCTAGTGGTTTCCGGTCCGGTTTTGGAAAAGATCGGTACACCTGGGCAGATCATTGACAGCCTCTCAGCAGCGGGGGTGGATAGCGTCCTGTACACGGGAACCACACCAAATCCACGCGACTCCGAGGTCATGAACGGAGCTGAGCTGTACAAACGGGAAGGCTGTGACGCCATTGTAGCTGTCGGCGGTGGCAGCCCCATGGACTGCGCAAAAGCCATCGGCATCGTCTGTACCAACCGCCAGCATGTCCTTGAATTTGAAGGAGTAGATAACGTCCGACTGCCCGGCCCGCCACTCATCTGCATCCCCACCACAGCAGGCTCAGCCGCCGATATTTCACAATTCTGCATCATCAACGCCCAACAGCGGAAAGTCAAAATCGCCATCGTGTCCAAAACCATGGTACCCGATGTAGCCCTTATCGACCCGCTGCTGACCATGAGCATGGATGAAGAACTCACAGCCCACACCGGGCTGGATGCTCTGACCCATGCGACCGAAGCCTATGTATCCAATGCCAGTTCCGCCATCACTGATCTCAATGCACTGGAAGCGGTACGGCTCATTGACAAGCATCTGCTACGGGCCATCGAATCACCTAACGACAAAGAAGCGCGAACAGGCATGATGCTCGCCTCAACATACGCAGGGCTGGCCTTCTCCAATGCTATCCTTGGAGCGGTTCACGCCATGGCACACAGTCTAGGCGGATTGCTTGACCTCCCCCATGGGCTATGCAACGCTATTTTGTTAGATCATGTGGTGAACTATAACTTCGACGCTGAGCAGGAGAAATACCGCCAATTGGGCAATGCTTTGGGCGGGACAATTTCGTCGGCTGCGCCACCAGATGAAGTCCGCGACGGCGTACTGGCCGCATACAGAGGCCTGAAACAGGCCGCAGGAATAACGGACAAATTATTCGAACACGGCATGTCAGCAAACGATTTGCCGCTTTTGGCAGACAATGCGCTAGCCGATGCCTGTATGCTGACCAATCCAAAGCTCCCATCCAGGGACGAGGTAATGAGAATTTATGAAAACGCAGGCTGACACACCGCCGCCAGAAAAAGCTGACGAACGCGAAAAGCTCATCGGCTTGGGTAAGCGGTCCATCAGCAAGAGCTACTACCCGGAGCTCAAGAACAGGCTCGATGAGCTGGAGCATTTCCGTGCTCTACTCGATAGCGTGTCCGACGCCATCATTCTGGTTGATGCCGACACCGACATCATTCTCGATGCCACGGGCTCTACCGAAGCCATGCTCGGGTGTGATGCCAAGGCGCTCCAGGGCACACCTTTCAAACTCCTGCTGCCTGATCATATTGCACGCTATTCCCAAAACCTGTTCAATTCCCGCAACGAGAACATGAGTCTCGAAACAGAATTTTGTAGCCCTCATTGCAAGGGAGCCTCCTGCGTACCAGTAGAGATGACCCTGCGCATAGTGGAATACAAGGGCAAAAATCGGGGCGTCATCGTGGCTCGCGACATTTCAGAGCGCAAACGAAGTGAAGAAGCCCTGCGCAAAAGCCATGCTGAATTGGAAATTCATGTACGTGAACGGACCCGCGAGCTGGACCGGGCCAACCGCGCCAAAACGGAATTTCTTTCCATTGTCTCGCATGAACTGCGAACCCCTCTCACTTCGGTCCTCGGCTTTGCTAAAATCATCCGCAAAAAGCTGCTGGAGGTCGTGTATCCGGCTGTGAAGCACAATAAAGAACCTAAATTGTGCAATGAAATGGGCCGCATCCGAAAGAATCTGGATATTATCGTGTCAGAAGGCGAACGGCTCACAGCTCTCATCAATGATGTTCTCGACTTGGCCAAGATGGAAGCAAACAAGGTTGAATACCGGATGGAGGTACTCAGCCCCAACGATTTCATAGGGCAATCCATCAATGCCACCAACGCTCTGTTCATCGACTCTGGCCTGGTTCTTCACACCGACATCCAGCCCCGCATGCCCTCTGTCATGGCCGATTCCGATCGCCTCATTCAAGTCATGGTGAACCTCATCTCCAACGGCGTAAAGTTCACAGAAAATGGGACTATCACTATTCGAGCGCGCCAGGTGGGAGAACACATCCGGGTTTCCATCACTGATACCGGCCTGGGCATTCCCGCGACCATGCGTGATACAATTTTTGACGAATTTACACAGGCTCAAGAATCCCTTGCTGACCGCCCCAAGGGGACTGGCCTTGGATTGCCCATCTCCCGCAATATTATTGAGGGCCACCAAGGGCATCTCTGGGTAGAGTCATTACCCGGCAAAGGAAGCAAGTTCATATTCACGTTGCCGCTTCACTGATCCATCTTGTTGCCCCCCACAACCGAGTTACACCTGCTTTATGAAGAAAATTGAATGGACCAACCGACTAAGTGTAGGCATCAAAAAGATTGATGACCAACACAAACGCCTTATCAAACTCGTTAACAATCTGGTGTCTGCCATGCAGTCGGATATGGCAGACGATATCATTGCACCCATTTGCCAAGAGTTAGCCGAATACGCAGACTACCACTTTCGTGATGAAGAAATGTACATGCAGGAAGTGGGGTACCCCAAGCTGGAAGAGCAAAAAGAACAGCATCAAGTTCTCTCAGATAAAGTACAAAGCTATCTGGATTCCTTTGACAAAGGGAAAACTGTCAATCCCAAAGAAGTCTTGGACTTTCTCAAGCTATGGCTCATTGACCACATGATTCACAGCGACATGCAGATAGGCAAGTTTACAATGGCCCAACACGACTGATAAATTTTGGACGTTTTTTTAGAATTGACCCGCATACATATTGAGGATCAAGTGAGACAAGGCCCTGGAAGTCTTGCAATTTCCTCCTGATTGAGCCATAGCCTAGAGCATTAACCGCAGGGAGATGCTATGCAAGACGCCCGCTTGTTCGGCCCGGAAGAAGCTGTTCTCACCATTCTCAAAACCACCGATGAGGTGAACCAGCTCAAGGATGTTGATTCGATCCTTGATAAAATTCTCTATGAATCCAGAAGCTTTGCCAATGCTGATGCTGGTTCTATTTTCCTCGTTGAAGGGAACGAGCTCATATTCAGTTACGTGCAGAATGATACTCTGTTCAAAGCAGCCGAGGCCAATGCAGCCCTGTACCAGAATTTTACCATCCCCATCAGCAAGCAATCCATCGTGGGCTATGTGGCCAAAACCCAACAAAGCCTGAGCATTGACGATGCGTACAAATTAGATCCTACACTGCCTTATGCTTTCAACAAATCCTTTGATGAAAAATCAGGCTACCAGACCACCTCCATGCTCACTATCCCGCTCATTGCGCAGGAGAGCCACTTGGTGGGCGTCATGCAGCTCATCAACGCAAAAGACGACATGGGCAAAGTGATACCATTCTCTCATGAGGCCGAGACCTATATCCCTCTATTCTGCAACAATGCGTCCGTCGCCATTGAGCGCGGCAAGATGAACCGAGAACTCATCCTGCGCATGATGCAGATGGCCGAGCTTCGTGACCCCTCAGAAACCGGCATGCACGTCCAGCGTGTCGGGGCCTTTACCGCTGAGATCTACGGCACATGGGCCGCCCGCAGGGGCTATTCCGCGAAGAAAATCAAGAGAGAACGAGACAACCTACGACTGGCTGCCATGCTCCATGACGTGGGGAAAGTCGGCATCCCGGATGCCATCCTCAAAAAACCAGGCAAGCTCACTCCTGAAGAATTCGACATAATCAAGATGCACACCATCTTCGGGGCACGTCTCTTCAACAACATGACCAGCGACCTGGATCACACCTCCATGGAAATTGCCCTCAGACACCACGAACGATGGGATGAACCAGGCTACCCAGGCATTATCACCCCCAGCATATGGGACCCCGCCCCGCAAATGGGTGCCCCCATCAATGGTGAATCAATCCCCTTGCACGCCCGCATCTGTGCTGTGGCCGACGTATTTGACGCCCTCTCTTCGCCCAGGTCCTACAAAGACCCATTCCCTGACGAGAAATGTGTCGCTATCCTGGAAGAGGAAGCAGGAAGCCACTTTGACCCGGAGATAGTCGAAATATTCACTGAAATATACGATGTTATTAAGGCTATTCAGTCGAAATTCAAAGAGAACTTGAGCTAGCAAAGATTGACTGCCGTGCCCCAAAAAACAATTTACGATTACATCGATCCCATTGACGCCGAATGCGTGGACCGAGAAGTAGCGCTTATTTTCTCTGAACTCTTCCCTGGAAAAGAGTTGGAGCTGTTCGAGCGAGCTTTTTCGGACGTGGAAAAGCTCTTCAAGGGCGAATATCCTGGATATCAGGCCAGCAACACCCAATACCACGATTTCGAGCACACCTGTTCAGTTCTCCTGGCCCAAGCCCGCCTCATATATGGCGCCATGGCCGAGGGCCACACCATTCATTTCCTGGCCGCGCTCAAGGGCATTCTTGCCGCTCTGTTCCACGATGTGGGCCTCATCCAGTCCGTAGACGATACTAACGGCACTGGGGCAAAATATACTGTGGGGCACGAAGAACGTTCCATCCAGTTCATGCATCAAAATCTCATCGATGGCCTGTCGCCGGACGATATCGAAGATATCGCTGATTGCATCCGATGCACATCACTAGCCATGTCACCACAAAAAATCGCTTTTCGTACCAAGGGAATGCGGTTGATGGGGCATTTCCTTGGCACTGCCGACCTCCTCGCCCAAATCGCGGACAGGTACTACCTGGAAAAACTCCTGCTGCTCTTTGAGGAATTCAAGGAAGCCAAGCTACCCGGTTATGACACACCTTTCGAACTACTCAACAAGACCCGCACCTTCTATCGGGATCTAGCCCGCCCCAGGCTGGACAAGGACCTTGGCAAAGTAAACAGTTTCATGCGCCCCTATTTCAAGAAACGATGGGGCATAGACAGTGACTTTTACCATGAAGCCATTGAGCGCAATCTCAATTACCTCGATGCCATCCTGGAAAAATGCCAAAGCGACATGGAGTGCTTTCATCGCAATCTCAGGCGTATTAACTACGCCAACGACGAGATTGCCTAGTCATTTCACACCGAGCATCCGGGTTTAGACTTTCTCCAGAAAATATGTTGGATAGTCCCTACGCACCACTCGTGCGCAGGAGCAACAACTATGGACACAATATCTCATCCCATCGGCATGTTCGATTCCGGCGTAGGCGGCCTTACCGTTCTCAAAGCCCTCAAGGAACGCCTTCCCTGTGAAGACGTCATCTATCTCGGCGACACGGCCCGACTGCCTTATGGTACCAAATCGCCCCAGACCATTTCCCGTTACGCTGTGCAGTGTGCTGCGGAACTCGTCAATCGCGGCATCAAGCTGCTTGTCGTGGCCTGCAACACAGCCTCGGCAGTTGCCATCAACTCCCTGCGTGAGGCCTACCCCGACATCCCGGTCATCGGCGTGGTGCACCCCGGTGCTCAAGCCGCCTGCTCTGCCTCTCAGAACGGCGCCATAGCCGTCATTGCCACCGAGTCCACCATTGCTGGCGGAGCGTACCAACGCGCCATTCATTCCATAGCCCCAGATGCCCGGATCATCGGGCACCCCTGCCCGCTCTTTGTCCCGCTGGCAGAAGAAGGATGGACCGACGGAGATATCCCCGAAAGAGTGGCCGCCCGCTACCTCGACCCGATTTTCAAGCCCGCATCAGGCACGGAAAACCCGCTCATCCCTGACACCCTCGTGCTTGCTTGCACCCATTTCCCGCTCCTCGCGCCCGCAATCAAAAAAGTGGTCAATCACCAGACCACCATCGTGGATTCCGCAGCTACCACTGCCGAGACCGTCTACACAGAACTTTCCCGGCTCAACATGAATCGCACTCAACCTGGTTGCGGCAGCGTCGCCTATCTCACCACAGATGATGTCGCCCGCTTTGCCCGGACAGGGACTCGGTTCCTGGGAACGGCCATCAGCGAGAGTGAAGTGGAGCTAGTGGATTTGTAAACTGGGGATAGAAAGAGAAAACACGGGAGAATGCGCCCACCAGCGAGTTGAGCACCGGCAGGGACACGCTGAAACCAGCTCGTAGCCGTGCTGCGCACCACACCTTTCGCCCTAATCTTCTTGGCGCAAGCCTCAAAGAAGTATACTCTTCGCGTACTGTGATCCATTACTTACGCGAAAAAAGATGGTTCTTCATAACCTTGATCATCCAGGCGGCAATGCTGATCGGGCCGATACCGGACGGTGTCACCCCCGAAGGCTGGCGGGTACTGATCATGACGGTGGGCGCAACCATCCTGTTCATCACAGAACCTATTCCACTCCCAGCAGTGGCACTGCTGATCATCCTGGGCCAGGTCTTCCTGCTGGGGCTCGACTCATCGCTGGTGGCAAAATCCCTGATGAAAGACTCTGTCCTGTTCATCATGGGGTCACTCATGCTGGCCGTAGCACTCGTCAAACAGAAACTGGATAAACGGCTCGCGCTGGTGATTGTCAGTGTGACAGGATCAAATACATATCGTATTGCATTTGGTATTTCCCTATTCTCCGGCATCCTTGCCTCATTCATCGGTGAACACACTGTCGCAGCCATGATGCTGCCGGTGGCACTATCGCTTATCCAACTTGCCACTGATGATGAAAAGCAACGAAAGGCGCTGGCAATCCTGTTCCTGTTCTCCATCTCCTACGCCTGCGCCATGGCGGGTATCGGTACACCTTCGGGTGGCGCACGAAACGCCATCATGATCGATTACCTGCGGGACACCTTCTATGCAACGGATGACCCTGCAACCTACCAATTTAATGTCAGTTATCTCAATTGGATGGTGTACGCCTACCCGGTATTCCTAATCCAGTTGCCGCTCATGCACCTAATCCTGCGGTATACATTCAAAACCGATATGAAGGATCTAGGCCCGGCAGTAGAAAAACTTAAGGAACAGGTAGGCGAAGAAGGTTCGCTGACAGGCAAACATTACGTTGCTATATTACTTTTTTTACTAACACTCATTGGCTGGATCGGTTTTTCTTCCGAAGTGGGTATGGGCACCATCGCCATCTTGGGAGCGGTGCTCTTCCTAGTGACTGGTCTGGTACGCTGGCAAGACCTCAATTCCGGCGTAAACTGGGGCGTTGTATGGCTCTATGCAGCAGCCATTTCGCTGGGCGTACAGATGCGTGATACCGGCGCAGCGGCATGGGTGGCGGATATGTTCATGACCGGCCTTTCCCTGGTGGGCCTGGACAGCGGCCTAGGATTGCTGGCTGCGATAATGGTGCTGACCACCTTTATCACCAATACCATGAGCAACGGTGCGGCTGTGGCCGTGCTTGGCCCTATTGTTCTCTCCATCGCGGTCAGTGCTGACATCAATCCGCTGGCCGTGGGCATGGTAACGGCCATTTCCAGTGCGTTTGCCTATTTTACGGTCATCGGCACCCCGGCTTCGACTATTGTACATTCTTCCGGATACTTACGCCCGCCCGACTTCATGAAGGTGGGGTGGCGCATGGCGCTTATGTCTTTTGCCGTGCTTCTGCTGGCATCGAAAATATACTGGCCCCTGATCGGGCTGTAAGGAGTTGTCCATCATGAAAAAGGACGACCGTAATCTGAGAATATTGATCTCCATCGGCGGTGGCCCGGAAGCCTTTACCGGCCTGAAGTTTGCCCACAGGCTAAGCGAAGAATCCTGCGCTGACATCGCCCTAGTCTATGTCCGTCCACTAGATTCCGGTCTCAAATCCGGAGGTATGGAAGTGCGCGTGGCGCGCGAGAATCTCTTGGATTGGGGGCTGGAACTCCCAGGCATGGGCTATCTGAAAAAAGCACGCGATATCCTGGCTGAGCTGGGTGAAATGGAACAAGCCACGGAAGAGTGGCAACATAGAGAACTTTCTGGCGATCCTGCTGGTGAATTTATCCGAGAGTACCTAACTTCTTGCGGCTCGACTTTTTCACTGCGACTGCGCACGGCATCGGACGTGACCACTGCCATTGTGGACGAAGCCGAACGATTCAAAGCAGATTTCATTATAGTGGGAGGATCTCCAGAACCCAAAGCGGGGTTACGTAAATTCCTCTCGCCCACCCCCCTTGCACTTAAAATCGCCGCCCATGCTCACTGCTCTGTCATCGTTGCTCGCAACTTGGAACCCGGCAACGGACACTTGGTATGTGTGGACGACAGTGACACATCCCGCGCCATGTTGCCCGAGTCGGTGAGACTGGCCAAGTGCTGCAATTGCCCGATATCTCTTATTTCCGTAGCTGAAAAAGAAGAATACCGAGGCAAAGCGGAAGAAGTGGTCAATGAAGCGGCAGCACTCTTTCGTGCCAAAGACATTGAACCCCACGAATTGCTGGTGGAGATCGGCAATCCGGCTGAAATCATTTCTGAAATCGGCTATGACTTTTCACTTATCGTCATGGCGGAATCGGTCAAGCCGTGGTTTGCCAAGGCTCTCAGCACCTCCCATACGGTAGCTGATCAGGCGCGTAACTCGGTCATGATCATTAAATAGCCCTACCAGCCCCTTTTCATCGGGGAATCCATAAGGTATTGCCCAGCGAAACAACAAACAAGGAGCACCCCCTTGAAGCGCACCATGTCTGCCCTGTGCAAAAACAAGCCCGGCGTCCTGGCCGACCTCGCCAGCGAGTTCGGTAAATGCGACGCCAACATCCTTTCCCTCGCTGCCGGTGAGACAGAGAATCCAGAAGTTTCCCGAATAGTTGTCCGCCTGGAAGGCGACGACACAGCCATTGACGCTGCTGAGCAATTCCTGCGCAATATGGAAGGGATCATTCAGCTCGACGACCTCTCCCGCAAAGATTTCGTAGACCGAGAACTGGTCATGATCAAGATAGCCATGGACCCGGCAAGCACCAGCCAGCTCATGCAAATATTCGAAGTATTCCGCGCCACTGTTGTGGGTATGGGCGAGAAAACCATCACCGTGGAGCTCTCCGGCGACCAAGAACGCATCGAAGGTTTAATGCAGATGGTCAAGCCATACGGCATCAAGTCCATGTGCCGCTCCGGCATGATTGCCCTCAAGCGTGGAGACGACTAATTCATGACCAAGTACGATCCCGTCAACAGCCTGGACAGTCTGGTCCAAGCCGTACTCGAACACACGGGCGACGGCCCAGTACCGAAGGTAGCCATTGCACGATCCGCAGAAGGACATGTGCTTCAAGCTGGCGTCGAAGCATATGAACGCGGCGTAGCCGAACCTATTCTCATTGGAAACATTGAGGAAACCAAGCGCATCGCGGACAAACTCAACCTTGACATCTCCCCTTTCCGCGCCATGGATATGGCAGATGATGAACAGTCTGTATTCGAGGCAGTGCGACTCTTCCGCGAAGGCGAAGCACAATTCATCATGAAAGGACTGGTCTCAACGGCCACGCTCCTGAAGGCGGTACTCAACAAGGAAACCGGCGTTCCCAGCCCGGGGCGTATCCTCAGCCATGTAGGGGTGTTTGAATCTCCTATCGACGGAAGGCTCATGGTCATGTCCGACCCCGGCGTGAACATCGCCCCTACTTTGCAGCGTAAGCAGGATATCCTGCGCAACGCTCTGGACGTAGCCCGAAAACTCGGCATACAGCGTCCCAAGGCAGCCATCCTTGCAGCCACGGAAAAAATAAATTATCCCGCTATGCCCGCCACTCTGGACGGCGACATCCTTACTAAAATGTCCCGCCAAGGCGAGTTCGGTGATGCCGAAATTCTTGGCCCGCTCTCACTGGATTTGGCGGTCTCCCGTGAAATATCTGCCCGTAAACAGTACGACAACCCGGTAGCCGGAAACGCAGACGTCCTCATCACCCCGAATATCGAGGCGGGTAACATCCTGTACAAGGCTCTTACCACCCTGTCCGGCTGCACCATGGCTGCCGTTGTAGTGGGCAGTCGCGTGCCCGTGGTTGTCCCCTCTCGCGGTGACTCCGAGTCTTCCAAGTTCCACTCCATTGCCATGGCCAGCCTACTTGCCCAAAGGAGCGACTAATGCGCGTCTTTGTCATCAACCCCGGTTCCACTTCCACCAGGATCGCTTTGTACGAAGACGGTACTCCGGTGATCTCCCATGAATTCCAACACGACAAGGCAGACATCGCTGGATTCAAGAGGGTGAAAGACCAAGCAAATTTCCGCATGGATGCCATAAGACAAGCCCTTGAGGAAGAAGGCATAGACACCACGACCATTGATGGCATAGCTGGACGCGGCGGCCTGCTCCGCCCTCTTGAGGGTGGAGTTTACACAGTGTCTGACGAAATGTTGGACGACCTGAAAGAAGCGAAATACGGCGAGCATGCCTGCAATCTCGGTGCAATCCTGGGGCACAGTCTCGCTCAGGAATGGAACGTGCCTGTCTGCATCGTGGACCCCGTGGTAACGGATGAACTCTCTGACGTAGCTCGCGTCACCGGGCTGCCAGTTATCCGCCGCCGCTCTCTGTTCCACGCCCTGAGCCAACGCGGATCTGCTCGCACTGTGGCCAAAAGGCTGAATATTTCCTACGAATCCAGCAACTTTATTGTCTGTCATATGGGTGGAGGCATCTCTATCGGCGCACACCAACACGGCAGAGTGGTGGAAGTCGTAAACGCTCTTGACGGCGAAGGCCCCTTTTCACCCGAAAGATCCGGTGCACTGCCAGTTATCCCAGTGTTGGACCTGATCGAATCAGGCAAAGCGACGCCAGCCCGGATAAAATCTATCATTTTACGCCAGGGAGGATTGTTCGCACACCTTGGCACCAATGACCTGCGCGAAGTAGAACAACGGATCAACGAGGGGGATGAACGAGCGCAATTCATCTTCAGCGCCCTCGCTTACAACATTGGCCGTAACATCGCATCCCTGACCCCGGCACTGGTAGACGAAAACGGCTCTCTGGCTGTGGCCTCAGTAGTCCTGACAGGTGGCATGGCACGAAGCGAAAAGCTGATTGACGAGATTGGCCGCCGGATTGGCCACATCGCCCCGGTGCAAGTTGTCACTGGTGACGAAGAGATGGATTCTCTCGCCGCTGGCTGTGAACAAATGCTACTGGGCAAGGAAAAAGCCAAAGACTACAGCGACCAATAATTTATCCCAATAATGATTCGCAATTAATCATTGAGATTTTGCTTATAAATTCGTAAGGATTATTAAAGGTAATAATTCGTTGGTCGCCCAATGGGAATAATGACCATATAAGCAAAGGTCGAAATACATGGGTTCGCTGTTCTCAAAATCCGTCAGCCTGCGAAAAAGCGTTCAGATATCGGACGATGAATTCGTTCAACTGCGTGATTTCATATATGATAAAAGCGGTATTTTCGTTGACATTAAACGGAAGTACCTCTTTGAAAGCCGTTTTTCCAAGCGACTGGCCGAACTCGGCCTTCACACCTTTGCCGATTACGTCAACTACCTAAAATTCGACAGCAAAAAATCACAAGAGCTAACCAAACTCTTTGAGATGGTCACCACCAATGAAACAAGCTTCTTCCGTGACATGAAGCAGCTCGACGCTTTCCGCGACCACGTCCTCAAAAGCGTCATCGATGCCCAGCGCAAGGCAGGCAAGAAAGAACTGACCATCTGGTCTGCCGGATGTTCCTCTGGTGAAGAGCCCTACACCTTATCCATCATCATTCAGGAAGCTCTGGGACCAGAGCTGGCCCATTGGAACGTTCGCATCAATTCCGCGGACCTCTCCCAGGCCATGATAAACAAGGCCAAGGCGGGGATATACCCCGAATACTCCTTCAAAACCACACCTGACGAATATCGCAAAAAGTATTTCACCCCCGAAGGGGACATGTGGAAGATCAAGCCGGAAGTGACCAAACTGGTACGTTTCCAGCAATTGAATCTCAACGACCGAGCCATGCTGAAGCGGGTACCCCGCTCGCATATAGTTTTCTGTCGTAACGTTGTTATATATTTCGATTTAGATATGAAGAAGCGGGTTGTCACTTCCTTCTATGACAATCTCACTCCCGGCGGGTTCCTAATGCTCGGACACTCGGAGACATTGCACAAAGTCTCCAAGACGTTCAAACCGGTGTATCATCCCGGAACCATTGCCTATCAGAAGGAAGGCTAGGGCAACAGAAACGTTTCGAACGGAGGAACGCGTTTTGGCTATCAAATCGTTGGAAGAACTGAGCCCGGGCATGACCCTTGTCTCAGACCTCAAAGACCAAGGCGGTCGCCTACTCTTCACGGCAGGCACAGAGCTGGAGGAGCGTCACTTGACGCTGCTCAAGCGTATGGAAGTGGGTGAAATCGACGTGGAGGCCAAAGAAATCGAGTTGAGTGAAGACCAACTCATGGATATCGAGGACTATGTCCGCGACTTCTTCCTATACGTAAATCCGGATTTTCCGCCCGCTATCGAACTGTTCCACATCACACTGGAAACTACAGCCCACGCCGTGGCCAGTGGCTGGGAGTTGCCCGATCTCAACACGCGCCGTGCCGCCAACGTCGAGCACCTCGAAGACATCTTCATCAAAGGTCTGGGCTCCCCTGAGACAATAGCCAAGCATGAGACCGAACTTGCCTCCTTCCCGGATATTTTCTTCCGTATCAAAGAGGTATTGGAGGACGAATCCGCCTCTGCTGACAAGATCGCCAAAGTCGTTTCCACGGACATGTCCCTAGCTGCCAAGCTGATTAAGCTGGTAAATTCACCGCTCTACGGCTTCCCTCAAACCATTGATTCCATTGCCCGCGCTGTGGCCCTTGTGGGAGCCAAAGAGCTTTCCACCTTGGCGCTCGGCATATCAGCCATTAACTATTTCAAGGACATCCCGTCTGAACTGGTAGATATGCGCACCTTCTGGCGTCATTCCATTGCCTGCGGTATCTTTGCAAAGATCCTGGCCGGCACTCAAATCGGCCTTTCACCCGAGCGATTCTTCATCGGCGGTCTACTCCATGATGTAGGGCGCCTCATCCTGTTCAAAAAACTGCCGTATGCCTCCACTGAGGCGATGCTCTTTTCCCGTGAAAACTCTGTCCCACTAGTGGAAGCCGAGCGGACCATTCTGGAATTCTGCCACACCGACATCTCCGGCCCACTGCTTGAGGCATGGCAATTCCCGGAAGGCATTTCCAACATGATCAACTACCACCACAGCCCCATGGAATTCCCCAATCCGCTGGAACCCGCCATCATCCACGTGGCAGACAATCTGGCCAATGCGGTGGAAGTCGCCGAGGGCGGTATGTACGTCATTCCCGGCATCGACGAAGATGCGTGGGAAGTACTTGGTATCGAAGCAGAGCCTCTTCTGGCCGAAGCTGTTGGGCAATACCGCCAGCAGATTGATGCGCTCATGTCGGCCTTCTTCTAGAAGAATCGTCACCGAGCAAACCTCTTATAAAAAGGGCACGATTGCCATATCGGTAGCCTACCGACACCAACAAAAAACCGCACCCTGCCATAGCAAGGTGCGGTTTCTATTTTGCTTCCTATGAGTCGAAAAGACTACTTGGCTTCACCATCAATAATGAGGTTCGGCAGTTCGTCGGTATCGTCGTGCTTGATTGGGAAGTGCTCGGTGATAAGCTCGCCGCATCGCTTGACGCCCTCACAAAGCGCTTCGCCTGGCTTGCCCGCCTTGATACCTTTGGTAATCTCGGCAATCACGTCGTCCCACACAGCAGGGTCGACCTTATCGTTGATCCCCTTGTCCGCCATAATCTGTACCATGTGCTCGTAAACAGAGACATAGATGATAATGCCGGTGAGATCACGGGTACGATGTAGTCCGTTGATATGAAAGGATGTGAGCGCAGCCTCTTCCACTTCCTCACGCTTTTCGCGCTTGGAGATAAAGGGCATCTTCAATTCCGGAATAGCATTAAGCAACCGGGAAAAGAGGAAATAGGAGCCCAGGAACAGCGCCAGGAAAACCCACATGTCCTCGCGTCCCAGCAGCATGGCAATGCAAACAGCAGCCAGGATACCGAGTAGCAAACCGCCCAGATGGGCAGCGCGGGGGTAATCGTAACTGGACGAAGCGATGACCGGGACGATCTCGCCCGAAGTCTTTTTCTCCACGTCCATGACGCATTTGACGAGCTCTTCCTGCTCTTCCTTGGTCAAGAATGTATGTGCGAATGTTTCCACTTGGTTATCCCCTTACCAGTCGCCACCGGCGCCGCCGCCGCCAAATCCACCACCGCCGAAGCCGCCAAATCCACCGCCGCCGAAGCCGCCAAATCCACCGCCGCCTCCGCCTCCGAAGCCGCCTCCGCCACCTCGACCACCGCCGAGCATGGAGAGAAGGAACAAGGTCGAAACCGCACCCCCCATACCGGATCGATGCGTACCGTTGGCGTCCACTACCTTGCCGTCACTTGTCCGCGTCACCCTGCGCCGCTTACCGAACATCTCGGTGAAAACGATCATAAGGATCATCGGAAGGACGATGAGCGGAAGCACACCGCGTTTGCTGGTGCGCTTCTTGGTCGGTATGGCTTTAAATTCACCGCGTACTGCGCCGGATATAGCCCCAACCCCGTCGATGAAACCACCGTCAAAATCGCCCGTCTTGAAACGGGGACCTATAACATTGGTGATGATCTGAGATGAGAGCAAGTCCGTGAGCACCCCTTCGAGGCCGTAACCAACCTCCAGGCGAATCTTACGGTCAGCCTTGGACACCAACAGCAAAACGCCGTTGTCTTTGCCCTTCTGGCCAATTTTCCATTCATCTACCACACGGATGGAGAACTCGTTTATGTCGTCGCCATCCAGAGTGGGAACGGTCAAAACCGCCACCTGAGTGGATTCAATCTTGTCCAACTCGGTCAGTCGGGTTTCAAGTGTCTGTCGCGCCTGAGGGGACATCATGCCCGCCAGATCGTTAACATACCCTTTATAGGGCGGCACTTCCAAAGCCATGGCGCTGGCTGCCACTAGCAGGACAACCAGCATGGCCGGAGTGATTAAGAGCGTTTTACGCAAGGGATGCTCCCATTATGATTTTTTACCGAAATCGACCTTGGGAGCGGTCTTAGCTCCGGGGTCTGCCTGGAAGAATTCCTTACGCTTCAGATTGAGCATCACGGAGTTCGTCAGGGAGTTGGGGAAGGAACGGATAGAAGAATTGAAAGTCTTCACAGCCGCGTTGTAACGCTGACGAGCAACGTTAATGCGGTTTTCCGTACCTTCGAGTTGGCTCTGAAGGCCGAGGTAGTTCTGGTTGGCCTTAAGATCAGGATAGCGCTCCACCACGACCATCAGACGGGAGAGAGCGGAGGAAAGTCCGCCCTGAGCAGCCTGGAACTTGGCCAGAGCCGCTTTGTCACCGAGCATGTCGGGAGAGATTTTTGTCTGAGTAGCCTTGGCACGGGCTTCGACCACGGCCTGAAGGGTTTCCTTTTCATGGCCTGCAGCCGCTTTCACGGTCTCAACCAGATTGGGAATGAGGTCGGCTCGACGTTGCAGAGAGGCTTCAAGATTGCCCCAGGCAGCGAAGACATCTTCCTCCTGCGCCTGCATGGAGTTGTAACCGCAACCGGCCAGAGACATGGTCATGAGAATGGCAACAAGCGCCAAAGAGATGCGTTTGATCATCAATATTTACCCTTTTTGGTGTTTGTACAGTACTCGACACAAATGCGGCCCACCCCGGAAAAGTCAAGGTGAGCCGCTATATTTTTACAATCTTTTACTTTTTCTTTCGCTTCTTAGGGCGTTTCAAACGCTTGCCCTCTGCCATCAGCTTACGCAACTCGGCAGCAGCCTGAACCGCGTCATCCGAATGGAGTAAGAAACGCTCCTTGGAAGTCTGAAAATGCCACCCAACAGGACGGGTAAGCAGCTTGGCACCGCGTGCATCCAGGTACTCAAGAGCCTCGGTTTCGGCGGCAACACACTGCATTTCAGCCAAAACTTCCTGGCGTTTGGCTATCTCCCGCATCCTGTGCGTGATCTCGTAAGCAGACCGCAGCACGTCATCGGGTTGGAGATCGATCACTTTCTTACGGCCGGAATAATGCCGTTGCAGTTCGTTGAGGTCGGCCTTCAATTCCTTGATCTCGAATAGGGCCGCTTCTTTGGCGTCATCAATTTTATCGTTGAATTGCTTGTAGATTGCGCGGAGTTTCTGATTCGACATAGAGCATTCGCTTTCGGTTGTGGTTTTTCTACTTCCATAAAGGCTAGCCCATTTTTGCGGCCCCTTCAACCGTGATTGGGAAATCAATTTAACTCAAGGCGTCCCCGACCATCTGTCAACTCGGCCAACTTCGCCTCAAATCCGGACAAATGCTCCTCTGGCATGACAAGCACAAAGCCCGCCTCGTCCGTAAATCGCTCCTCAGCCACCTCAATTTCAAATTCAGGCAGCAGTCGCTTGAATAGCGTCACCGCAGGATAAGGAATGACGACGAGCATTTGGATGGTGTCCACCTTCTCTTTGGTGGGCAAATCCTCCAATCCGAGGTTAACCATACCGGAGTAAGCGCGAACCAACCCGCCTGTGCCGAGTTTAGTGCCGCCAAAGTAACGCGTGACCACAACAGCGATTTCACCGACATCACTATGCAGCAATGTACTGAGCATGGGTTTGCCCGCCGTACCGTGGGGTTCTCCGTCGTCGCTCATACCCACATGAGCCGTATCGCCGGGTGGCCCGGCAGCATACGCCCAACAATTATGGGTAGCGTCTGAAAATTCTTCTTTTATCTCGGAAACAAAAGCCTTGGCCGTCTCGATATCCGGCGCATGCGCCATAGAGATGATAAAGCGGCTTTTCTTGATGGATTCTTCCGCACGGTGGTTGGAATCAGGCTTGAGGGCGGGGATAAGATAACGGCTGGACATGGGCAGGGTGTAGCGTGCCGATCACGAGCGGGTCAAGAAAACTACGCCTTGCGCCCCTCTTCTTCCACGAGCGCGTGCATAATCAGACCATAAAAACCGCCGCCCTTTCCTGTGTAACGCCAACCAAGCTGCGTGGCGCATCCAGCACACCCCACAACTTGCCATGCAAAATCGGGAAACCACGTGAACTCTTCACTTTTCGGCCCGACAGGAACCACATTCTTGGCCGATGCAAAGCACCCCAACTCGAACACCATGCCGTAAGGATTGAAAAAAACATGCTCATGCTTGCCGTTTACTTCCATACCCAGCTCACGCCGAGTAATAACGGACCGGCAAAGCTTGCACACCAGCTTACGGTTACCATGACCCGTTGTCTGTTCCGGGAACAGTTCAGGCTCGTCTTCGCCCTTTTCCGGCCCGGCGGGTTCGCCTTTCAGCCACAAGGGATAGTTCGGTTCTTGATGGAATTGCATGAAAGCTCCTGCCCCACTCATACGCATTTTACGGAAGAAAATGAAGCCGGGAGCCGTAATATGTCGACCAGCTAGAAATTCAGCTGACCTCTGATCAACGAAAAAGCGATAGTCCACATGGTCAAACAGACCAAACCATCCAGAATGCGCCACGTAATCTGTCTACTGAATATCGGGGCCAACATCTGCCCGCCCAGGCTCAGAGAAAAGAACCAGAGGATCGACGCCGTAGCAGCGCCAAATCCGAATAGATATCTTTCCGCTGTGGGAAGCTGGCCGGAGACCGACCCCATCAGCACTATTGTATCCAAGTAAACATGTGGATTCAAAAGCGTTACGGCCAACGTGAGCATCAAAGTGTGGCGAAGCGTTTTTCCAGCCTCTTGCCCCTGTTCCAAAGAACCGCCCCGGACCAACGACATGAAGGAGTTAAGCCCATACCAACTCAGAAAGGCTGCTCCTCCCCAAGCCGCGACCACTGCCAGCGTGGGATTGGAAGCGACAAGGGTGCCAACGCCGGTCACACCAAAAGCGATAAGAACGGCGTCGCACAAAGCGCACACGGCAGCTACAGCCAAATGATGATTGCGTCGGACGCCCTGCGTCAACACAAAGGCATTCTGCGCCCCTATGGCCACAATCAGCCCTCCACCCATCCCAAATCCCTGTATAAACGGTGTCATATAAATGCCCACAGCCCTATCCTATCCCCTTTACTAGATCTTTTGATGCCGCCTCGTGGGCCAAGATACAAGGGAACGGTCGTTGTCGTTATTGTTGGGATAGAGATATGGCGGTTTTGGAAGCGTGTAAAACTAATTGTTTTCATGATGGATTAGAATTGCTAATACTTAATCATGCTGGATTACAAATTGATTGAAGCATTTGCAGCGGTGGTGAAGGAAGGCGGATTCGAAAAAGGAGCCCGGGCCTTGCACTTGACGCAATCGGCTGTTTCGCAACGGATTAAACTGTTGGAAGAACAGACCGGACGCATTCTTTTAGTGCGGTCTTCTCCGCCAAAGCCCACGCCCGCAGGGACAGAGATGCTCAAGCATTTTAGACAGGTGCAACAGCTTGAAGCCGACCTGACAGGTGGACTTGGGCAACCGGAGAGCGGATTCACCACTCTGCCCATCGGCATCAATGCCGATTCACTGGCTACCTGGTTTTTCCCGGCCATTGACGCATATTTGGACACCAACTCAGTGTTGCTCGACATTGCGGTGGACGACCAAGCCCAGACACACCAGCTATTGCGCGATGGCGAAGTCCTGGGGTGCATCAGCGAGCGAAGCGATCCTATACAGGGCTGTCGGGTGGAATACCTAGGCTATCAAGAATACAAATTGTATTGCACTCCGCAATACAAATCAAAATGGTTCAATAATGGCGTGACGTTGGAAGGTGTCGACAAAGCACCAATCCTGATATTCAACCGTAAGGACTTGATGCACGGAGATCTCCTGGCTTCGGCTTTGGGCCAATACCCGGTGAGATATAACGCCTTTTATCTGCCATCCTCGGAAAAGTTTGTGCCCACCATCGCCTCCGGGCGAGTGTGCGGCATGGCTCCTCCGCAGCAAGCAAACGAATATATTGAACGCGGCGAGCTGGTTGATCTGGTGCCGGGACACACCTATATCGTACACCTTCACTGGCATTGCTGGAACCTCGAATCCGGCGAACTGACGCGCTTTACAGAGGCGTTGGCTGCCGGGGCAAAGCGAGAACTGGCCAAATTCGCGTAGGCGTTGCCCACCTGTCTCGATTCAGGTATTTAAATAAACGAAAGTGACAACAATCCATTCCAAGGAGGCAATAATGAAACGTATAATACTGGCACTCACCCTGGTCTCACTTGTCTTTGCAACCGGTTGCTCCAAGACCTACTACGCGGCCATGGAAAAGGCTGGCTACGACAAACGGGAAATCCTGTCTGACCGCGTGGAAAACGCCCGTGAATCCCAGCAGGAAGCCAAAGAGCAGTTTGCCAGCGCACTCGATAGGTATAAATCCGTAGTACGCTTCGACGGCGGCGATCTGGAAGACAAGTACGAGACGCTTAAAGACGAATACGATACCAGTGAAGCGCGTGCCGAGGATGTCCGCAACCGTATCGCATCCGTGGAAGATGTAGCCGGTGCGCTGTTTGAAGAGTGGAAAGAAGAGATTCAGCAATACACCAACAGGGATCTCCGTCGCTCCAGCCAGGCCAAGCTCGCTGAGACCAAAACCAAGTACGCTCACCTGCTGCGCGCCATGAAAAAGGCCAGCGCCAAGATGGACCCCGTTCTGGCCGCTTTCAAGGATCAAGTGCTTTATCTCAAGCACAACCTCAATGCCCAGGCCATCACCGCCCTTGAAGGCGAGCTCGTCACCATCCAGGGAGACGTAAGCGCGCTCATCAAGGAAATGGAAGCTTCCATCGCCGAGGCAGACGAATTCATCAATACCTTGAAATAGCATCACATTACTCGAAATCAAAAGGGCGTGGCAAAAGCCACGCCCTTTTTTAGTTCACAAGTATATTTAAATATCATTGCTTCGGCCTTGATGGCCCGAATATAAATAAAGAACGGGCCTTCCGACGAACCCGGCAACCATGTCGTATTATTCAGAGAAAAGGAGCCACCATGTCTAATAAAGTTTTCATCGCCACCAGCCTGGACGGATACATCGCAGATCGCGATGGTAAGATTGATTACCTCAACACCGTCCCCATTCCCGAAGGCGACGACATGGGGTTTGGCGACTTCATGAATTCAGTTGATGCCATGGTTATGGGACGGACGACTTTGCAGACAGTGCTCAGCTTTGGCGTGGAATGGCCTTATCCCAAGCCAGTCTTTGTCCTGAGCCGATCCATGACCGAAGTACCGGATAGCGTGAAAGGAAAGGTCGAGATCATGAGCGGTTCACCAGCGGAAATCACCGCTACCCTCAAGGAGAAAGGCTACGAAGATCTCTACATCGATGGCGGCAAGGTGATTCAAGACTTTCTCTCCGTGGACATGATCGACGAAATGATCATCAACACAATTCCCATTCTGCTCGGTGGTGGCACCCCGCTCTTCGGAGAGCTGCCCGCCCACTATACGTTTGACCACATAAAAACCGAAGTCAAAGCAGAGCATATGGTCATGTCCCACTACAATCGTAAGCGCTAGAGACTACTTGCCAGTCAGGATATTCAGGATCACCCACAGACCTCTACGAAATTCATCCATACTTTCCGCCCCCGTGAGCGAGATTCTCGCGGCGGGCGGCGGGGTTGTCTCGCCAACAACAAATTTCTCCGCGCCAAAAACGTTCACGCCCTGCTCATGGGCGGCCGCTTCAAAAGCCTGTCCAGTCCACGGTTCAGGCAGCTCTAACCAAACATAAAACCCGCTCGGTTTACCCCGGAAACGAAACCCTTCCAGCACATCGCAGGCTATCATATAGCGACGCGACGCCTCGGCCCGTTTTTGCTCAACAACCTTGTCAGCCGTGCCGTCCATAATCCACATTGAGGCCAACTCCACATTGAGAGGCGGGGCCATCCAGATCGTGTTTAAAATTGCCTGAGCAAGCGGTTTGCGCAGTGATTTGGGAGCCACCAAAAAAGCCACGCGAAGTCCTGCTGCCAACGACTTGGACATGCCAGCAACAAACACCGAACGCTCCCGCGCTCGCGCCCCTACAGGTGTAGCGGTGCCAGGATCAGTCAAGTCGTAAGCGTCATCCTCAATGATGAGAAGATCGTGAACAGTTGCCAGCCGTGCGATGGCGTCTCTTCGGGCCTCCGACATGGAGGCCGTGGTGGGATTATGTACGCCGGGCATGAGATAGAGAGCCTTTATCCTATCCCGCCGACACGCTGCGTCCAGAGCATCAGGGTCCATGCCCTGATCATCCATGGCGATGGGCACCAGTCGAATTCCAAGCATAGCGGCCAGCGTCTTGAGGCCGGGGTATGTCAACCCATCCGTAGCGATGGTGTCACCGGGCTGGAGCAGACCGGACAAACAGCATGTCAAACCGTGCTGCGCTCCTGCCACCACAAGAACATCTTCTGCCGTGACATCCATGCCATAGCGTCCCGCCCATTGCGCACCCGCCTGTCGATGCTCTGCTAATCCTCGAGGATCGGTATAGCGCATAAAGGACGTAGGATCCTTGCGCCTCGCAATCTTCCGAAATCCTTCTGAAATATCCGGGTCCAACTCAGAGAAAGGCGAAATCAAACCCATCTCCACCATGCCGGGAATGGCTGGTTCAAACGACACCATGGAAGTGGCTGTGACAGCATCCGAAGCCACAAAAGTACCACGCCCAACTGTTCCGGCAAGCAAGCCACGCTTTTCCGCCTCGCGATAACCACGTGTAACCGTGGAGACGTTCACTTCAAGCGCGTCCGCCATATCTCGGTGCGTGGGCAATCGCTCGCCCGGCGAAAGGACACCTGATTCGATATCCCGCTCAATAGCATCGGCCAGTCCCTTGTAAAGAGGCCAGTCCCCCTCGCCCAAGTGTGGAGAATATATTGTCATGCAGACAATACTTCCATTGACGCCACACAATGTCAATCATACACAGTAAACATGAAAAATCGTTCACTTTGAGGAGAAACAAATGACTTGGGAAACATATACAGCTTTCGTGTTGTTCGTAATAGTGATGACCGGCACCCCCGGCGTCGGTAACCTATCCATGATGGCCATCGGTCAGAACACGGGGTTCCGCTCATCCCTTCCCTTTCTTGCAGGCACCACCGTTGGAGCCATATTCCTTGACACCATGGTAGGATTCGGTCTTGGCGGCATATTCATGGCCTCACCGCAAGCCGCATGGTTCATGAAGATTGGAGGGATGGCTTACATCCTCTATCTGGGATGGAAAATTGTGAGTATGCAGTTGGGCGAAGCCAACGCCAACAGACGGTTTTCTTTCTGGGAAGGATTGTTTGTCCACCCTACCAATCCCAAAAGTTGGGCCATGGCCATGGTCGGCTTCAGCCAGATCGCCACACCGACCATGCAGCTCTACCAACAGGTGATCATCTACGTCCTGACTTTCACCTTTTTCCAGGTCTCTTTCCATAGCCTGTGGGGATTGGCTGGCGCCATGATCATGCGATCTCTCAAATCCCCAAAAGTGTTGATGGGTATCAACTCCCTGCTGGTTGCCCTGATGGTCGGTGCCACGGCATACGCCCTTTTCCTGTCTCCGGCTTAAGATTGTGGCTTCACCATCTTCTCAGGCACCACTATCCGGTCGAATTCCTCTTCTGTGATGTGTCCGAGTTCCAGCGCGGCTTCCTTGAGCGTGGAGCCATGTCCGTGAGCGTGGAGCGCAATTTCGGCAGCTTTTTCATAGCCTATGACGGGATTAAGAGCAGTGACCAGCATCAAAGAGCGGCCAAGCAAGTCCGCAATCCGCTCACGATTGGGCTGCAATCCATCAAGAAGATTTGCCTTGAATGCCTCCATGCCAGCGGAAAGATTACGAATGGACTGCATGACATTATGGATCATGAGCGGCTTGTAAGCGTTCATTTCCAGCGTACCGGAAGCCCCACCAAGGGAGACGGCCTGATCGGCGGCCATGACCTGGAGCGCAACCATGGTGAGCGCCTCGCACTGAGTCGGATTCACCTTTCCGGGCATAATAGAGGACCCCGGCTCGTTAGCGGGCAAGGTCAGCTCACCCAACCCCGCACGGGGGCCGCAGGCTAGAATTCTGATATCACAGGCAATCTTATTCAAACTACCCGCAAGTGTCTTGAGTGCGGCAGAAAGATGGACGAGTGCGTCATGGCTGCCCTGCGCTGCGAACTTGTTGTCCACAGGGACAAAGGGCAGGCCGGTAAAGTCCGCGATTTGGGCAATGGCTTCAACGTCAAAGCCGGGATAAGCATTAATTCCAGTGCCGACCGCAGTGCCGCCGAGAGGAAGCCCGAAAACACCCTGCTGGGCGTCCTCGATACGCTGGATGTCCGCCTCAATCATTGAAGCATAACCGGAAAATTCCTGACCCAGAGTGAGCGGCGTGGCGTCCTGCATATGGGTTCGCCCAATTTTGACGATATCGCCCCATTCCTTGGCATGGGAAGCAAGTCCTTCAGCAAAGTCGCGGGCAGCGGGCAAAAGAGACCGAGTCACCCCAAGAGCAGCCGATATATACATGGCAGAGGGGAAATTATCGTTAGTGGATTGAGAGCAATTCACATGATCATTGGGGTGAATCGGAGATTTGGAACCAAGCGGACTGCCTGCCAGCTGGGAACATCGGTTGGCGATCACCTCATTGATATTCATGTTGAACTGAGTACCAGAACCGGAGATCCAGACCGGGAGCGGGAATTGGGCAGCGTGTTGGTTAGCCAGAATTTCACCGCACACTTTGACGATGAGATCGCGGGCCACATCCGAAATTTTGCCCGCTGCATGGTTGGCCATGGCACACCCCATTTTCAGGAGAGCATAAGATTCGACCATTTCAGGCGGCATGGGATCACTGCCAATGGGAAAAAGAGTCAACGCCCGCTGTGTCTGTGCTCCCCAGAGCTTGTCCGCCGGGACCGGCACCTCACCAAGCGAATCCTTCTCTATCCTGTAATCACTCATACTCCGCCTCCAATAAGAATGTATTTCACCCTCAAACATTGGAGAAAAGAGCGTGGGATGTCAAACAAAAGCCCCAGCCTGCATACAGGCTGGGGCTTGAAAAAAGACATTCCTGAGAGTCAGCTATTTCCCGTTAATGAACTCGCCTTCCTCTAAGCCGTCCCGCTCCATGATTAGGCGGGTAACACGCTGAAATCGCTCGTTCACCTTACGGAAAAGCCTTAATTCGGCTTGGAAAGACTCGCCCATGACCTCAATTCGGCGGTCAAATTCAGCGGATGCTCGCTCATAAAGGACTATATCTGCCTGATTATACTCCAAAATAAGAGCAGTTTCTTCCGGAGTAACAGGGTATCGCGCCTGGCGATTGCGAACATTATGCCGCTCGTAAAAGCACCGCTCCAGCCCAACATATTTGTTGAGCAAAAGCACGGATTCATCGAATCGCTCCAGTATGCCAAAAAAGAGAAAACGGTCCTTGATATGATGCCATGCCTTTTCCAGCCCTTCCTCAATGGAAGGTAACCCCACGCCCGACAGAGAATTAACCATGCCGTTGTGGCCGCGCATACGCAACTCATGGCTGTCACTGGTCACATACTCGGACAGAGAAATGTCGTTCTCGTTAAGGTAGTGGTAGACGTGACTCTTGGGCCAGCTTTTCAAAAAGTGGTATTCAGAGGTGACCCGCTTCACCGGATCACGCAGAAAGGTGAACACGTTGAACGGGATCGGGCCGTCCAAAATATCCGCAAAATTCGTGATAAACACGTGACCACGCACAAGGTTGTACTTGGCCAGTTGCTCATAGGTAGTCTCTCGCAGCTTGACCCGCTGCTCATCCGTGTAGCAATCGAATATCCGGGACGCATCAAAGTTGTCATCCAGAATGGAGTTGAGCGTAGTCCCGGCTGTTTTGGGAATATGCAGAAAGAACAGATGGTTCAGCATAGTATTCCTTGGTCTCTGCGTACTACTTCAACGGACCGCAGAGGTGGTCTGCAATACGCTTTGACGAGTCTCCGTCACGGAACGAAAACGCCTTGGTACACAGATCTCGACGGGCTTCGCCATATCCATCATCACCATAGGCCGCTTTTTTTAGTGCCACCTCAAACTCATCCTGATTAAGACACTTGGGTCCAGGGGTCATGTCGTCGTACGGAAACTGGAACTCTCGGTTATACGTTACGTATTCATCATAGTCCGGGCAGTAAAAAACAACGGGCCGATCCAGCAGCAGATAATCCATGTATATAGAGGAGTAATCCGTCACCATGACGTCAGCTAACCGCATGAAGGGGTAGACATCCTTGGTGTTCTCATAAAAAGAAAGGTGGGGTAAATTCCCCCCCGTATTCATCTCGCTCAAACGATGCGCCTTGATGACCAGATGGAGCTTTTCCCGGTCCAGAAAGTCGTGCAAACGGCAAAAATCGATGCCTGCGACGGGAGAACCAATCTGGTCCCTGAAAGTGGGTGTCCAGAGGATGATCTTGCGATCACGCCGGTCCGCGCCGACCTTGTTAAACGTCTCCATATCACAATTGAGCATGGACTCCTTGGTAGGCGACTTGAGCAGCGCATCATTGCGGGGATAGCCGAACACTTCAAAGGCATCGGCGTTGAAAGACTTCTGAAAAACCTCTTCGGAATAAAACTCCGATGTGGTGATCACCATGTCATAACCGGAATAGAGATGTTCCAGATCCAGTTTGTTGAACTTGGAAGAAGTCTCGGACTCCTTTTCGACAAAACCGATCTTCTTGAACCCCACGCCGTGCCAAAGTTGAATAATTCGCGCGCCCTTGGTCAGCGGGAAATACATGCCGAACTTGTAATCAAACGAATCCACCACGACCGTCCCGGCCGATACCAGCATTTCCACTGAATCGAGATTGGGGAAGAGGACCACAGGCAGCCCGGCGTGCTTCAATTCCAGGTAGGTTTCACGATTACAGGTGAAGTAGCAAGACTCCACATCTGGCCGATGCTTGGCGAAATAGAGAAAGAGATGCTTGGTGTTTCCGGTAAACGAGCCATTGGACTCGCCCATGAACACATAACGCTTAGGGTTCTTGGGCGTGACTTCTGCCATGGCCTCGAATTTTTCGACCAGTTCCTCGGTTGTGGACATGCTGTCTCCTAATTATCCCTTCTCACGTCCACGACCATACCGGAGAAATTCGCCAGCAAGGTGTCGATGGTGGCCTGAGCCACGGCCTCGGAGGAAAGCAGACTGTTTTCCGGCTCCACGCCGAAGTTCTCGCGCCGCATGGGCGTATTGGTCCGCTCGGGATTGATAGCATTGATGCGTACGTTGTCAGAGTGCAGCTCTTCGGCCAATCCCTGAGTCAGGTTGACCACCGCCGCCTTGGTGGAAGAATAAATAGTATAGAGCGCCCGCCCTCGTGTGTAAGAGCTGGACGTAAACAGGGCCACGGAACCGCCTGATTCCTTGAGATATTCAAGACCAGCCTTCACCACGTTGATGGAGCCGGTGTAGTTGATGCCGATCTCAAGATTCACGTCCTCGATGTCGCGGGAGAGGAGCGTGCCGGAGCGCAGAATGGCAGCGGTATTCACCACGGCGTCAATCCGCCCGGTCTCGGCGTAAACCTTGTCCATGGCCGCCTTCACTGAATCATAATCGCGCACATCCACACCATTTGAACGGGAAAAGCCGTGCATGACACCACCCTGCTCCTCGCCCATGCGCATGATATCTTCGCCAATGCCTCGGCTGGCCCCAAACACCACAACTACTTTGTCCTTGAGGGTCTGACCCGAGCGCAGATGTTCGATATTGACCGTATTAAGCTGAAAGATCTTGTCCGCGAGGTAGAGGTCTTCGGGATAAGTGATCTTGATATTGCGTTCCTCGCCCTCAACCACGTGCACGTCGCCCAGCTTATAGCGTAGAATCAGACCGCAATCGTCTGTAACTTCAACGCCTTCTTCGCGCATGGCAAGTTCGTGGGCTTCACGCAATACCGAGGCCTGAAATCCCTGCGGTGTCTGCCCGCGGCGAAGATTGGCCCGCTTGGGAATATCTGCAATACAGTCACGCTCATCCACTTCGATGATGGTATCCACCGCAGGAATGGCAACGTCCACCGAAGCATGTTCCTCAAGCGCCTTGTAACAATCCGAGACGACCCGGTGGCTGAGAAATGGCCTGACCGCGTCATGGAGCAGGACCAAAGCGTCCTCTTCTTCCACCGCAAAAATGCCGGAGGCCGAGCTTTCCCGACGAGTAGCGCCGCCGTTAAGGACTTTGGTCACCTTGGTGTAGTTGTTCCGCAGCAGGATTTCCTCCAGGAAGGAGCGATAATCCTTGTCCGTAACGATGAATATTTCATCCACCTCGGGATGGCCGTCTACCATATCCAGCGTGTGCTCAATAATGGTCCGTCCCGCCAATTTCAGGAACTGCTTGGGCGTGGGGAAATTCATCCGATTCCCGGACCCTGCCGCCAGCAGAATGCAATACCGTTTCTGTCTACTCATGATTATTCCCTCATTCTCCCTGACCGATCATATTGCGCATGTCATACACATTGTCGTCGGGAACGTAGTCCATTACGTACGAAAAATTCTTCATGACCCCTGGCGAACCAAAGACCACTGGCTGACCGTCCAGCCAGTCATAGGCATTATCCATGAGTACGGTCTCAGCCCCCTCAAATGTAGCCATAGGAGACGTGGACAAGACAGCAACCCGGCATTCGCACCCTCGAATGTACCGACTCAAAACGGCCTTCATCTCGTCCTTTTCTTCATCAAGACAGAGCAGCGACAATGGTTTGCCACGTTCTTTTTGAGTAATCGCCTGGACCAACAAACGGGCATCATTGAGAGATTCCCGCCACTTGGTACTGAGTTTTGCAGCCACGCCCACAGTATTCACATGGCCATTAAGCCGGGGATTGCGCATCTGGGCCGCAGCCTTGGTCAGCACATGATCCTTGAGCACCTCCAGCTCTACATTTCCGCCATTGAAAGCCGCCTCAATCTGGCGCATCTCACCCAGTTCACGGAGCAATTTCATCCGCGTCTTGGTGATATTAACTTTTTCCTGCTCAGCCAACACCGTGTCCATGCTCGCCACGAAGCCGCTTCGATCCAACGAAGGCAACCCCAAAATATTCTCAACTGGACCGTGAGGGAACCACTGAGGAGACAGCAACGTAGAATCTGTGATGGAATAAAATTGTGTGCCGGAGGTCGCCTTGATTTCAGCGGCGAACTGCTCCGACTCACGGGCTGTGGCAATAAAATAATCTTCTACCTGAATGGGCGATCCATCGCGGGCATCCAGCAGGTAACGGGTGTCCTTAGCGCAAATAGGCTTCGGCCCGCTTGTTTTTCCCTGATAGGGATGATCGTCTTTTGCAAGTGGTATGGACAGATTCGCCCCAGCGATAAAAGCTTCAGGAGAGTGCAGGGCCTCGGCCATACCTAAGCAGGCGGTAATGGATGAGACATACGATTCCCGTAAGCGCGCCGGGTTGGGCAGGAGTTCCAAATTAAAGCTGTCCATCATGACCACGCCTCTGAATTTGTGGGCATATGGGTAGAACGGACAAATGGAGAGAGCCACCAAAATGGTTTCCGGCATGTCCGGAATACCTTCGTAAAAATGACGCTGTACCTGATACGTATCCAGCTGAAGGACAATATCCGGAACCACTCCAGCATCCAGACAATCGTTGAGAGTCCGGGCCAGGCAAACGATGAGGCAATGCTCCCGGATCTCCTTGAGATGGGGCAGAACATCGTTTTTGGATGGCCCCGGCAGAATCGCAAGCATAGGCAGGCCGAGCCGTTTGCTGGCTAGCTTGTCCGCAATGGGAGAACTCATGAGCCACGGAAAATTACGCAGCTGATTGATCTCCCGAATGACGTCCGGCAACGGCTCCTTGCGCACGCCCACAGCGTCTGTGGTGGACAGTGAACTCTTGGGAAAAAAGATATACTTGTAGTGCAGATAGATGAGAATACTCTGGACTTCGAGAACGACAGCAGCGTCTTGCTCGCTCAATGCTTCTGGCAGGACAAAGGCAAGCCCATCCACCAACAGCTCGGGATGCAGACCCTTATCAAACAAAGCCTGACCGTCAGCGGCAGGATTTGCCAGCCTCCACACCTTTTCTTCAGGGATGGCCTCATCCACATGAACATCGCCAAAAGCGACCACACGGCGGCCATTCCATTGGTCTGCCGTTATCTCTCCAATGAAAGACGGGTTGATTCGAGGGTGAGTCACACTACTCCCAGGGTCAAAATTTCCACGGACAGCAAAAGAATTGCAATTATGATGCTAAAACCATTCACCCGGTTAAAGAAAGTTGACAAACAAGAGAAAAAAAAAGGGGAGCGCACTCAATAATGAGCCTCTTCTGAGCACATCACAAGAACCTCCAACGTCCTAGCCATCTTTCTTCAAAATATATATAATAAGGCAAGACTAACAACTCTCTAGCCATACTGAAACGAGCGACACTCTTGGACATGGTCACATCGGCAAATTCAAATGATTCCAGGCAACGCAAAAACGGGTAGCGACATAAGCCACTACCCGTTTTCTACATTCCATTAGATGTCTACTATTTATGAGGTACCAACCAACGTCCCTTAGAACTTCTACAAGCCATGCCATGGTATATCTTTTCACCATCACCCTGATCAAGCTTCTGGATATAATTTCGACAAAATGTCCCATCGTCCAACCGGAACGTTCCGATAGGTATGGTTTCACCAGAAAGTCCGGAACCAGTGTCACTCCAAGTCTCGGATGCCCCCGCCTTGTTCAGCTCCAAAGCCTTCTGAAGATTATCTTCCATAACGAGGCGCACCTCTGGAACCACGGTTTTTCGGGGAGCCACCACAGCCAGCAACTCCTTTTGAATGGGATGCTTCCGACTCTTCAGCCTTCTCTCTACCAGCACAACATGCCCCACCTCCGGGGCGTAATACCACGTCTTCACTTCGCGCTTTTTCCCCTTGCTAGAAAGACGCCTGCCCCGGATCACCCAAGTATCAAACTCCCCGGCCATGACAGAAACCCGTTCGGTTCCCACCACTTCACAAGACCAGAATGACTTGTATCGTTTCAAGGGACCGTCTTTCTTTCTCCAGGCACCGTTCTCCCGAAAGTCGACCCTGTTGCCTACTTTAAGGGGCCAAAGCGTAGACTCTTCCACCCAAAAGATACCACGTGGAGAGAAGCGACGCTCTCCCTTCCGTGTCTTAGTCCGCCACTGTGAACGCTTATAGATAAAATCAGCAGATCCAACAGAAGGGTAACCACGATAATTTACCCAGGTGACAGTATCGCCGTCCACCTCGGAAACAGTCTCCCACCTACCATCAGAATAGACGTAGCTGGTTCCGACCTCATAGGTTGGCAACGGTGCTGGAGGAAGGTCCGGCCCGACAATTTCCCGTCCGCCGCAACCCAAAGCAAAGACAGCAAAAACCAACAGTAGAGTCAACCCGAGCCCCCGGCTCTTGATCATGCAATTATTTCTCATCATGGTCCTTATTATTAAGCTAAATCGATTTATCGTTTTCACTGAAAAAGAGTGCTTTGGTCTTCCAATGGCCCTGCGCATTCCGATAGGCCAGACCATCTACTTGGCGATGTTCATTCTCAACCTTCATTTCCATGTGGTATTCGCGATAATAAACACCGTCCTTATCACGGTAGGTCTGGGTAGGCGTCACTTTGACCGAAAGAGTATTGGAACTGGAGTACCACTCCTTTGAGGCTCCCCGCACCGAATGCTCCAACGCATCCTCCACCACTGTGGAAAAACTGGCCGGGGCATAAGCCACCATTCCCTGTGGAACTGCAGACTGTTCTCGGTCCAGAAGTATTCCCGAGCCGAAACCAACCACAAGCAACACCATGGCTGCCGCGATATGCTTCCATTGTGAAAAGGAACTGACCTGCTGCATCGGCTCTTCCCCGACCCCATTGATTGCTTCAAGCAACCGATCCGGCACTTCCTCTTCGAGCACGCCATTCATCTCAGCCTTGAGCCAGGCAGTGCTCCTGGCCATATCAGCAATATATGCCCGGGCGGTCTCACTGCCTTCGATAAAGGCGTCCATCTCAGCCATGGCCTCACGGTCAAGCTCGCCGTCCAGATAGGCCTGCAGCCTCATTTCGTCCAAATTATGCGTCATGATTTCACCTCATCCGCTTCACGCCGTGCGCCGACTGTATCTGTTTCGGAAAAGAGCTTTCTCCCAAGTCCGCCCTTGCCCCGCGCCACCCGACTGGCAACCGTCCCTGCCGGGACAGTCAGAATCTTAGCCGCCTCGGAATAAGAATATCCTTCCACGCACACGAGCATGACTGCGGCCAATTGGTCCGGGGGAAGGGTTTGTAAAGCCCTGCGAACATCGAGGCCAACGCCGGGATTCTCGGCCCTGCCGTCAGCAATTGCATCTGGTGCGTCTTTATCCGGCACCATGCTCAGATGCTCGGAGCGAACCTTGCCTTTACGCAACCAATCAATCCACCGGGTGTGAACAATCCGATACATCCAACTGTCAAATCGAGTACCGTCGCGAACTTGATCCAAACGAGTCAGAGCGCGCTCGCAAGCCTCCTGAACCAAATCGTCCGCCACCACAGGATCTTTTGTCAGCCCTCGTGAAAAACGACGAAGACGGGGAAGCAGGCTGACAAGCTCCCGCCTCAACCCTTCCTTCTTCGCTTCTCGATTGCTTTTTGAACGCTTTTTCCACATGGCAAACCCGGCGGACATAAAGCCCGCCGGTAATTCTCCTTTTACTTGGCAGAGCCATTATTCCCAGTTGCCAACAAGGCCTTCTTCCTCTTCCGCAGAAATCGGGCTCAGGCCATCAAAGCCGCCCACTGAGGTCGCGCCGGAAACATCTTCACGATCCTGGTCATCGGAATCATCCAGATCGTCCTTGTCATCTTCATCATCTTCATCGTCGTCGTCCGAATCATCATCCGAATCGTCTGAATCATCGTCATCTTCATCGTCTTCATCTTCATCGTCGTCTTCGTCAGCATCGTCATCATCGTCGTCAGCATCGTCATCATCGTCGGCGTCATCACCATCATCGCCGTCGTCGCCGTCATCACCATCATCGCCTCCGTCGTCGTCACCGCCGCCTTTTCCACCGGAATCACCATCATCATCGTCTGCATAGGCTGCAACGCTTGTGATTTTACGGTTCTTCACATCGAAGTCATACGGCAACGCCACAACCGCAAGCATGAGAATGCCCAGCAGCACAAATCCGATAAAACGCCGGAGTATGCCGACACTATTCTGTTTTTCCATGTTTTCTCCTTTGGTCATCTCAGCCTCCCGGGCGGCATGAAAAATTTGCTTTGTATCAGGACAACGTTTCAGAGGCAGAGTTTTATCCATCCCCTCTCGTTTTTTTTCATACAGACTCAAAAATGAATGACTAACCCTATCAATCCTGCCTGCAATTCCAAAGAAATTCCTGAAGGAAACAGTGTGACCAGCGTTACCCTGAACCATCTACTTGCATATCTTCAAATGATACTATATCAATACATCCTGATATAAGGATTTAGCAAGAAACGGAAAGCGGTGAAAAACCGCTGCGGACGCGCCGCTGTAACCGGCAAACCCGTTGAAAACCACCGAAATAGGGAAGGGGTTCAACACTATGGGGCCGGAAGCCAGAAGACGTCTTGCCTGGAGCGTGCACCCGAACTTCGGGACACTGACGCTCTTTGTCTTTCACCCATTACCATGGAGCAGACATGAACGCGCATTTATTGGGCTTTCCCAGAATGGGACTCAACCGAGAACTGAAATGGGGACTGGAAAAGTATTGGAAAGGAGAGGCCACCGACACGGAACTCCTGACCATTGCCGATGAGCTCAAAAAACGACATTGGGGCATCCAGGCTGACGCAGGACTGGACCTGCTGCCAGTCGGCGATTTCTCGTTGTATGACCACGTCCTGGACACCATTGCCATGCTCGGTGCCGTACCCGAACGCTTTGACTGGAACGGCAAGGAAGTGAGCCTGGAAACATATTTCCACATGGCAAGAGGATACGCTGAGCAGGGTATCCCGGCTATGGAGATGACCAAGTGGTTCGACTCCAACTACCATTACATAGTCCCGGAACTCTCTACGGACATGACCTTCCGCAAGACCGACTCCCGTCTGCTTGCCGATGTTCAGACTGTCAGGAAGCTTGGACTCAAGCCCAAGCCCGTCATTGTCGGACCCATCACTTTTCTCATGCTCGCCAAGGAAGTGGACGAGTGCAACCGCTGGGACCTCTTGGACAGCCTGACTGATGCTTACTGCGACATTATTACGGAACTCGACGGTCAATGCTCCTGGATTCAGATCGACGAACCAGCCTTGTGCATGGACCTCTCGGCCGAGGCCAGAAAAGCCTTTGGAATCGCCTTCGCCAAGCTACGATCCGCGGCCCTTCCCGCCTCCTCCTGACCACTTACTTCGGAGATCTGGGCGACAACCTTGATCTCGCCTTATCCCTGCCCGTAGACGGACTGCATGTGGACTTGGTGCGCGGCCCGAAACAACTCGATGAACTGCTACCCAAACTGCCCCCCCGACTCACCCTTTCACTTGGACTGGTTGATGGCCGTAACATCTGGAAAACCGAGCTGGAAACAGCATTCAGACGAGTGAACATCACACGCCAAACCGTCAAGGCGGACAGAATTATGATCGGCTCCAGTTGCTCCCTGCTCCACTCGCCCGTGGACCTCCGCGCAGAAACCAGCCTGGACCCGGAAATCAAGCAGTGGATGGCCTTTGCTGTACAGAAGTGCGATGAAATTGGAGCCCTGAAGCAGGCAGCAAATGGCAACGGCAGGCCGGAACTCTTTCACGAAAACAAGACATCACTCCTGGCCCGTGGCGCACACAAAGACGTGATGGACAAGCAGACCCGTAGCCGCGTCAAAGCTATCACGCCCGAAATGTACACACGCCCCTCAGCTTTTGCAGAGCGTTCAGCCATTCAAAAGGAACGACTCGGACTTCCCCTCTTCCCTACAACGACCATCGGCTCCTATCCGCAGACTGCCGACATCCGAAAAGCCCGTCTGCAATTCAAAAAAGGTGAGCTTTCCAAAACTGATTACGTGAAGACCATGCAAACCCATATTACTGAAGTGGTTGCCCATCAGGAAGAGCTAGGGCTTGATGTGCTGGTCCACGGCGAACCTGAACGCAACGACATGGTCGAATACTTCGGTCAGCAGCTCAAGGGCTTCTGCTTCACGGCAAACGGATGGGTACAGAGCTACGGCAGCCGCTGCGTCAAGCCGCCTGTCATCTATGGTGATGTTTCCCGCCCCGAGAAAATGACTGTGGATTGGGCCGTCTACGCCCAACAACTGACAGACAAGCCCATGAAAGGAATGCTCACCGGGCCAGTCACCATTCTCTGCTGGAGCTTTGTCCGCAACGATCTTCCGCGCGAAGATGTCTGCCGCCAGATAGGACTCGGCATCCGCGACGAAGTGGTGGACCTGGAAGCTGCTGGTATCTCCATCATCCAGATCGACGAAGCCGCTTTACGCGAGGGCATGCCCATTCGCAAAGCCGAACAGGCAGACTATCTGCGCTGGGCCGTGGACTGCTTCCGCCTCACAGCCGGGGGAGTACAGGACCATACACAGATCCACTCCCACATGTGCTACAGCGAGTTCAACGTCATCATGAAGTGGATCGCCGAGATGGACGCTGACGTCATCAGTATCGAGGCGAGTCGCAGCCGCATGGAACTGCTTGATGCTTTCAATACCTATGAATACCCAGCCGAGATTGGTCCCGGTGTCTACGACATCCATAGCCCCCGCGTCCCGGACAAAGAGGAAATACGCACTCTGCTGAACAAGGCGCTGGAAGTAATTCCGGCAGAACGCCTCTGGGTCAACCCGGATTGTGGTCTCAAAACCCGAGCATGGCCAGAGACGATAGCCTCCCTTCGCAACATGGTGACCGTAGCAACGGAATTACGCCGCTCACACACATAGTAAAATACCCACAACGGGCGGGCAGTATCGCTGCCCGCCCTCCATACAAGGAACCATCATGCAAATTTCCAACATCATAGAGAACAACAACCGCTTCCTTTCCCTTGAATTTTTCCCGCCCAAAGAAGAGAACGACTGGCCCCATTTTTTCAATCAGGTCAACAGGCTGGCCGGACTGGACCCGTCCTTTGTCTCGGTCACTTACGGAGCCGGGGGCAAGTTTCAGGACAACACGCTGTCCATCGCCGCCGAAGTCCACAAACGATTTGGCCTGACCACCATGGCGCACCTCACCTGTGTCGGAGCCAGTCATGAAGGCCTCTCCTCCTACATGGACCGCCTCCTTGATGCGGGCATTGAAAATGTACTCGCGCTGCGCGGTGACATGCCGGATGGCGATCCCAATGAGATCTGGCAGGATTTCGCCTACGCCTCCGATCTGGTGGAGTTCGTCAAGAAAAGATGGCCGGAAATGGGCGTAGGCGTGGCCTGCTATCCCGACTCCCATCCGGAATCTCCATCCATTGAGGATGACCTCAAATGGACATGCCACAAGCTCAATGCCGGCTCCGATTTTGGTGTCACCCAGCTCTTCTTTGATGTCCGGCGATATCAGGACCTCGTCTTGCGTCTCACCAAACGAGGTGTAACCACTCCCATTATCCCGGGTATACTCCCGGTTCTGAGCATGCAATCGCTCAATCGCATCCTCGCCTTATGCGGTGCCAATATTCCCCTAAAACTCTACCTGGAACTTCAGAAAGCCCACGATCAGGGCGGAGATAAAGCGGTCCGCATCAAGGGCATTGAAATTGCTCGACAACAGATCAGGGAGCTGCTGAATCAGGGAGCACCGGGGATTCATCTATACACTTTAAACAATGCAGATATGTGCTTGGATATACTAACAAATCTTCCAGAGCTCGATGGATAATCACACCGACGAATAATGAGCAAGAAGACGTCGTATGGTGGAATCTTTCTTGCGCTAAAGCGGAGCTTGAGATAGCCTCCCCAAAGATCACGATGTCCTTCAGGTGGCCGCAAGGCCATAACAGGGAATCCGGTGCGAATCCGGAGCGGTCCCGCCGCTGTAATCCTCACATGTGTCCGATCCACAACGCCACTACCGCAGTGCGGTGGGAAGGCGGATCGAACGAGGGAAGCCAGAAGACCTACCTGAAGCGTTTCCTGCCGAATGCAGGCCGCGGAGCCCGTACACGGACAAGAACATTCACACTCAACAACATGTTGCCAAGGCCCAAAGGTTCTGCCTTTCGAGCCAGCATGGCAACCACGCAAGCAGCCCATTGCCGGGCCTAATCAATATCCGGCAGTGTCCGTAACTGTTTGCCAAGAGACTTCATTACATGCCCAAACAGATCCTGAAACGCGACGGATGCATTGAGACTTGGTCAACCAAACGTATTGGTGAAGCCATTTTCAAAGCGCTCAAAGGGAGCGGCATCAAGGACCCCTTACTGTCCCAACGACTGGCCAAGAAAGTCGAAACCAAACTCGAGAATATGGATATTCCCGAGCAGGAACAGGTGCAGGACACAGTCCAGCAGGTCCTAATGGAAGCCCGCCTCTACAAAGTCGCCGAGCGATACATCATTTACCGTGAAAAACGGCGCGAACTCCGCTCCCAGAACGAAGCCTTCCTGGACATCTCCGGTGTGACCGAGAGCTATCTGGAAAACATCGACTGGCGTGTGAGCGAAAACTCCAACATGGTTCACTCCTATCAGGGGCTGATCCTGCACATGGCGGGCGCAGTCCAGGCGCGCTACATGCTGGAAAAGTACCCCGAAGAAGTGCGCATGGCCCACACCCACGGCTACTTCCACATCCATGACCTCTCCTTTGGTCTGGCTGGTTACTGCTCTGGCTGGTCCCTGCGCGATTTGCTGCTGGAAGGATTCAACCTGCGCGACCGCTGCTCTTCCACTCCGCCCAAGCACTTTGACTCGGCCTGCGGCCAGATCGTCAACTTCCTTGGCACACTGCAAAACGAATGGGCCGGAGCACAGGCGTTCAACAACGTGGACACCTACCTTGCGCCATTCATTCGGTATGACAAATTGGAATACAGATCGGTTAAGCAGCAGATTCAGAAGATGCTGCACAACCTTAATGCCACCTCCCGTTGGGGTGGACAGTCTCCCTTCACCAACTTCACCTTCGACTTCGTGCCCCCGTCCCACATCGCCAACGAAGCCATTATCATTGGCGGCGAACTGAAAGACTCCACCTACGGCGAATATGCCGAGGAAATGGCCATGATCAACCGGGCTTTCCTGGAAGTCATGCTCGAAGGCGACGCAGACGGACGTATCTTCTCCTTCCCCATCCCCACGTACAACGTGACCAACGACTTCCCCTGGGAGTCCGAGGAAGGCAAGCTGCTCCTCAAGATGACTGCCAAATACGGCGCTCCCTACTTCCAGAACTTCATCAACTCCGACCTCAACCCGGAAGATGTGCGTTCCATGTGCTGCCGCTTGCAGATGGACCTGCGGGAAATTCGCAAGAAAACCGGTGGTCTGTTCGGCGCGGGAGACCTCACTGGTTCCATCGGTGTGGTTACCCTCAATCTGCCCAAGCTCGCCTATCTGGCGCACAATGAAGAAGACTTCATCGACCTGGTCACCGAATATGCCCAGCTCGCCAGCGAGTCCCTGGAATTCAAGCGCAAAGTGGTCGAGAAGAACCTGGACGCAGGCATGTTCCCGTTCTCTCGCCGCTACCTGAAGAACGGCTTCAAGGGCCACTTCTCCACCATTGGCCTCATCGGCGGTCACGAGGCGTGCATGAACATGCTGGGTAAGGGCGTAGACACTCCGTCTGGCTCCCGCCTCATGCAGCGCGTTCTCAACCAGTTGCGCCGTCTGGTGGTCAAGTTCCAGGAAGAGACCAGCAACCTGTACAATCTGGAAGCCACGCCCGGCGAAGGCACCTGCTACCGTCTGGCCAAGATCGACAAGGAACTGTACGCCGATATCCACACATCCGGCGATGAAGTCCCCTACTATACCAACTCCACACTGCTCCCCGTGGGCGCCAACTCCGACGTCTTCTTTGCCCTGGAGCACCAGAACGACCTGCAAACGCTCTATAATGGCGGCACGGTCTTCCACACCTTCCTGGGCGAAGCCGCACCGGACGAGGAGTCTGTAAAGAACTTCCTGCTCAAAGCCATGAGCAAGACCAAGATCCCTTACATCTCGGTCACGCCCACCTTCTCCGTATGCGAGGACCACGGCTACATCTATGGCGAGCACTTCGACTGCCCGACCTGCGACAAGGAAACCGAAGTCTACACCCGTGTGGTAGGCTACTACCGCCCGGTAGGTCGCTGGAACAAAGGCAAGCAGGAAGAGTACAAGGATCGCATCGAATACTCGCAGGAAACATTCTGCCATACCGCTTAAGAACCAAACGCGCCCATGATACTCGACGCCAACCAGCTTGCCTCCATACGGCAGCATAACGACGAAGAACTCCGACAGGGAAGCCGTGCAACCCACGGCTATCCTGCTCAGACCGTCAACAACCTGCTGCACACCATCGAAGCCTTGAAAAAGGAAAAACGAAAGTGGAAGAAGCTGGCACAAACGCGAGGCAAGGCGCTGAGCGCGATCAGCGAGATCGCCTCAGACGAATAAGAAAAGGCCCTGATCACAAAATGATCAGGGCCTTTCTCGTATGATTAATAATACCCGCCCCCTCTGAGAACGTGCATTCCATGGTATCCTTTAGGATACTAAGGGAGTTAAATGTGCGTTCTTGCGCAAACGGCACGAGTCTGTATTCTACACGAAAAAGCAATCACACAATCGCGCCCGGCGCAATGCGACGAAGCCATCATCAATGATATGGAACAATTCCTGATCGACAGCCAAAAGGATTAAAAATGCTGAATTTCAAAGTGGATGAAGAACGGTGTATACAGTGCGGTAATTGCATTGCCGACTGCCCGGCCAAGTGCATGACCATGGAACAAGGCGAGTGTCCCACTATTCCCGAAGAGCACAAGTGTATCGGCTGTCAGCACTGCCTGGCCATTTGCCCCACGGGTGCCATCTCCATTCTGGGCGCAGACCCGGATGAGAGCCTTGAACTGAAGTACGCCCTGCCCACCGCGCAATCCATGGAGACACTCATCAAAGGCCGCCGATCCACCCGCAGTTACATGAAAAAAGGGCTGGAAACGAAGACCATCCACAAGCTACTCGACACGGCATGGCACGCGCCTACCGGAACCAATGCTCAGGCAGTCCACTTCACTGTCACCATGAATGCGGGAGCCACGGAAGCCCTACGCCAGGAAATATACGCCAAGCTGGAAACCCTGCTGGCTGACCTGAATCCAGACGAAGACACACTGCCTCTGAAATACTTGCGCATGGCCCACGGCGCCTACACCAAACACGGTGTGGATGTCGTCCTACGCGGCGCTCCTCACGTCCTCATCACCAGCACGCCCCCCAATATCCCCTGCGCAAAAGAAGACACCGTCATCGCGATGACCACCTTTGAACTGCTGGCCCAAAGCTCAGGCGTGGGCACCTTGTGGAATGGAATACTGAAGTGGTGTCTCGTCGACTTTTTCCCGGAACTGACGGCTAAACTAGGCGTCCCCGAAGACCACGAAATCGGCTACAGCATGGTCTTTGGCCACCCAGCCGTTCAATACCACCGCACTGTGCAACGAACACCTGCCAAGATGAATCTGGTGGAATCCTTCTAGTAATCCGCTACAAAGCAACTCAAACTGGTTCCCAAGATCTCTAAAATAAACGGGTTACAACAAATTGCTGTAACCCGTTTATTTCGTGATGGCCCTAGGGATCAAACTTTCTGTACGATGAGAAAAGCCAGGAAAGACGCACGAAAACGTGCCTACTGCTTTGCAACAATACGCATTTGACTGATTCATTCATTTGATTTATTCAAATGAATGAATCTAATAAATACTCCAACTCTCTGTGTGCAGAGCAGGACAACGAAGGATCATAATAATGCCGAATACAAAAAGCGTACAGACTGCGCGTGGTGCAGCGGCCAAACCGGAAGAGACAAAAAGACAGCTGATTTACGCAGGGTTGAAGTTGTTTGGCTCGCAAGGTTTCGACAATGTCACCACACGGGCTCTTGCAACTGAAGCCGGAGTGAACCAAGCAGCCATACCCTATCATTTCGGCGGCAAAAAAGGGCTATACATTGCCGTGGCAGAGTCAGTGGTTGACCAGATTGGTAGCAAGTTTGATTTGATAGATTCCAAGATCGAAAGCATTCTGAATCAAACTGAAATAGGTACGGATGAAATCCAGACAGCTCTGAGTATCGTTTATGAAACATTCTTTCTCAATGTGCTCAAGAGTTCGGAATTCACCGTATTACCGATGTTCGTACTGCGTGAATATCATGAACCGGGGCTTGCTTTCGAGATACTGTACGAAGGTGCCCTGTCAAAGATGAACATACTGCTAACACGCATAGTCACTTCGGCACTTGGATTGCCACCTGAATCCAAGGAAGCAATCCTTCGCGCCCATGTCCTGACAGGTCAAATGTTCGGTTTCATTGCAGGCCGCCCCCTTGTCTTCCGACGTATGGGGTGGGACGGCTATTCAAAAGAAAACGCGCAAGAAGTCGTGCGAATACTGATTGATATGAGTTGCAAATCTCTGGGCACGCTCCCCAACAACGAAAGGGAGGGAACATGAATCGCGTAATCGAGTTTTTCAAAAAGCATCAAAAGCTGGCCTTTATCCCCGCTGTATTGATTGGCGTCATTTTTCTCGTTGTAATGATGAAAACCAAAGGCGGCCCCAAGCTGACGAAAATCAGCGAACGAGTCACGACTGTACGGGTTATCCCGGCACAAAAAGTTGCCGTGATACCCCGCGCTGTTGGGTATGGGATGATCCAACCAGGACAAGTCTGGGACGCCGTGGCTGAAGTCAGTGGCAAGATCGTGGAAATCAACCCGGACCTCAAACGGGGCAATATCATTGCCAAAGACACACTCTTACTGCGTATCGACCCGGCTGAATCCGGTTTTGTTCGAGGACAATCCGAAGCAGATGTTGAAAGCGCTCTGGCAAACATCCGCCAACTGGAGCAAAGGGAAAAAGATGTTCTCAGGCAGCTCGATGTGGAAAAGGGAAAACTCGCTCTGAACCTCAAGGACTTGGAACGTCAACGAACTCTTCGGGATCAAGGAGTGGTTACGGCTTCTGAGCTGGACCGACAGGAACAAAGCTACCTGACACAGCGTAATGCCGTGCAGACATTTCAGTCCGAAATCAACACCATCCCCTCGGAACGTCAAGCGCTACTCGCCCAACTATCCTCGGCACGAAACAAACTCGCCGATGCCCAGTTGGACGAAGTGCGCACGGTATTACGAGCGCCCTTTGATTGTCGTATCTCCAGAGTCAACATGGAGCTTGGCCAAGCAGTCAATGTAGGCGAAGTACTGGCACAAATGGATAGCATTGGTGTTTCCGAAGCTGTAGCGCAGGTCCCGTTGAATGCCTTCAAAGAAATTGTTCCGCAAAAAATGGCAGCTCCTTTTGGCATCGAAAACTTTGACCGAAAACGTTTACTCGCTTTCCTCGGCATCACCGCATTCGTCCACATCGAATTAGCGGGACAAACAGTCGAATGGGAAGGCAGACTCTCTCGGATTGCTGAAGCTATCGACCCACAGACCCGAACACTGGGAGTCTATGTTGCCGTTGATGAGCCCTACCTCAAGGCAGAAAGTGGTGTACGCCCTCCGCTGATGAAGAACATGTACGCTCAGGTGGAGCTGCGAGGACGGCCACGCGCCCCGAGCATCATCGTACCCCGAAGCGCCGTGCATGAAAGCGTTGTCTACATTATGGATAAAAACAATCGTCTTCAACGCCGCACCGTTGTTATTGATCTCGTACAAACCGGTTTTGTCTCCATCACCGAAGGCATTGAATCCGGTGAAACCATCATTGTCAGCGACCTAACTCCCGCCATCGACGGGATGTTGCTGAATCCGGTGCAGGACACTGTCCTTCTTGAAGAAATGACAGCCCAGGCCGAAGGACGACGGAGCGTACGATGACTAAGAAAAAAGGCATCATAGAATTCTTTGCCGCCCACCCCACCGCCGCCAATCTGTTGATGCTCATCTTCTTCGGATTCGGCGTTCTGGCTATTCCCCAACTCCTGCGCGAAACATTCCCGGATTTCTCTTCCTCTCAGGTGGAGATCGAAGTTATTTATCCTGGGGCATCTGCAGAAACAGTGGAAGAAGCCATCTGCCAACGCATTGAAGACGCGCTTGATGCCGTGACCGGTGTGGAGGAAGTGACTAGTGAGGCGCGGGAAAACAAGGCCCGCGTGGTGGTTGAAATGGTAGAAGGTGGAAACCTCCTGCAATTTGTTGGCGACGTCCGCACCGAGGTTGAAGCCATTGACGACTTTCCCAATAATGCTGAAGCCCCCGTCATCAGGGAGCTCAATCAGACCGATCACGTGGTGGCTGTTGCCGTAACAGGCCCCATGTCCCTGCCGCACCTCAAGATGTACTGCGAACAGGTCAAGGACGGCCTGCTTCGACTTGACCGGGTTTCACAGGTGGAAGTGCAGGGATTCTCGGATCACGAAATCCGCATAGACATCCCATCGGCCATGCTCATGCAGTTCGGCCTTTCCATGACAGACATTTCCAACTCCATATCCCGCCAATCCATAGACCTCCCCTCCGGCACCATGGAAACGCCACAGAGCGATGTGCTGATCCGTTTTGCCGACGAGCGAAAGCGGGTAGATGAATTCCGCGACCTTGTGGTCATATCCGGCACGACCGGCGCAGAGATCAAGCTGGGAGACATCGCCATCATCACTGACCGCTTTGAGCTGGACGAAGACAAGTACCTCTTCAACGGAAAACGGGCAGGCCTGTTGCTTATCAAAAAAAGCAAGGACGAAGACGCATTACGTGTCCTTGAACAGGTAAAACAATTTCTTGAAAAGGAACGCCTCCAAACTGCGCCAGACGTCACCCTGTCTCTGACCCAGAACAGCACCAAAATTGTCCGCGACCGACTGACGCTGCTTGTCGACAACGGCTTGCAGGGACTCTTCCTTGTCTTCTGCGTCATGTGGCTGTTCTTCAATATTCGTATGTCATTCTGGGTCGCCATGGGATTACCCGTCTCTTTCATGGCCGCATTTTTCATGATGCACATCGCAGGGCTTACCCTGAACATGATCACCATGGTCGGTCTGCTGCTGGCCCTCGGCTTGATCATGGACGACGCCATCGTTATTGCGGAAAACATCGCATCACACCTGCAGCGAGGGAAAAGCTCGCTCCGGGCCGCCGTAGATGGTGTCAGCGAAGTCTCCGTTGGCGTTCTGTCTTCATTCGCCACGACCCTGTTCATCTTCGGCACTCTCGCCGTGGTTATCTCCGGCGACATCGGCAAGATCCTCTGGGTCATGCCCGTAGTGCTGATCATGACGCTAGCAGTCAGCTTGGTGGAAGCGTTTCTGATACTTCCCAACCACCTGTCACACTCGCTGGCACACGTCCCCGCAAAGCCCAGTGCCTTTCGCCAGAAATTTGATGCACGATTCGCAACATTCACCGAACAAAAAGTCGGCAGATTCGTGGATTGGTGCATCAAGTGGCGCTATTTGTTTATCGGACTGGTATTAACCGTCATGCTCGCTTCTGTTGCCATGCTGGCCACCGGTCGGCTCAAGATGATTGCATTCCCGGATGTTGAAGGGGACACGCTCGAAGCCCGATTGATGCTGCCCCAAGGCACTCCGCTCAACTATACGGAAAAGACGACCAATCAGCTGGTGGAGGCGCTTGTTGCCACCAATAAACAGTTAACCCCCAAGCAGCCGGACGGCAGGCCTTTGGTGGAAAACATCACCGTCCAATACAACAAAAATGCAGACAGCAACGAAGTAGGCCCGCATGTGGTCACCATATCCGCAGACCTGCTCAGTGCCGAGGAACGATCTACGTCCATTGACGAACTCTCGGAGCAATGGAAGGCCAAGCTTGGCCCTCTGCCCGATGTGCTCTCTCTGGCCTTCAGAGAGCCCAGCATAGGCCCCGCAGGGCTGGACCTTGAGGTTAGATTGCAGGGTGACGACCTGGGCGAACTCAAGGCAGCTTCCCTTGAGCTACAGGAATGGCTAGGCCATTATGCCGGAGTGCTCTACATCATGGATGATCTGCGCCCTGGCAAGCCGGAAATCCGCATCAAACCCAAGGCCGGCGCGTCAGCCTTCGGTCTGAACGCCAACATGATCGCCACGCAATTACGCAGCGCATTCTACGGCAGCGAAGCCGCCGAGATTCAGGTAGGCCCCGAATCATACGAAATCAACGTGCGCCTTGCACCGGAAGATCGCAACTCACTGGCCGACCTCGAATACTTCCACGTCTCCACAGCCGAGGGAGAGCTCATCCCACTTAGGGCCGTAGCCGACCTGGAAGAAGGCCGAGGCGTTGCTCGAATTGCCCGTGTTGATTCTATACGAACAGTCACCGTACAAGCGGATATCCAATCGGAAATAGCCAACGCCAACGCAATTCTTGCTGATACAAGCGAAAAGTTCCTGCCTGAATTGCTAGAGCGCTACCCCGATGTGCACATCTCAATCGAAGGATCATCAAAGGAAGGACAAAAGACCGGTAAATCCATGGCCATGGCTCTGTTCATCGGGACTTGCGGCATCTTTGTCCTGCTCAGCTTCCAATTCAGGAGCTACCTTGAACCCATGGTCATCATCGTCACCATCCCGCTGGCATTCATCGGCGTGATATGGGGCCATCTGCTGATGGGCCTCGACCTCTCCATGCCCAGCATCATGGGCTTCGTCTCCCTTGCAGGTGTCGTGGTCAACGATTCCATCCTGCTGGTAGGGTTCCTCAAAGCACGTATCCGCGAAGGGATCCCGGTCCCGGAAGCCGCCTCCACTGCCAGCCGACAACGCTTCCGCGCCATCCTCCTCACCTCGCTGACCACCATCGTCGGGCTGGCCCCTCTGCTTACCGAAAGGAGTGCACAGGCCCAGATTCTCATCCCTCTCGCCTGTAGCCTTGTCTTCGGCATGCTCACCTCAACCTTCCTCGTCCTCTGCGTCGTCCCCTCCTTATACTCAATCCTGGATGACTGGGGACTGACGGAAAACAGACGAAAAGCCGCCAATAACAATGCATAAACTAAAGACTCCCGGAAACCTCCGGGAGTCTTTTTATGTAGATTCAACTTAACAAATTAAAGCCCAAGCACGAAGTAAACCCTCACCCCATGAAGAGCATCGGTATTACAAGGCCGTCACGTCAGTTCCATCCGTAATCGAAGATTCAGGAGCAACAATAACTTCATCTCCAGCTTCGATACCACCGACGATCTCAGCCTCGTAGTCGTTCATCAGACCAATTTGAACATCAGCCAGCCGAGCCTTGCCGGACACGACCCTGTAGACTTGCCATTGGCCTTTCATCCCATGAAATAACGCAGTCCGGGGAATCGTCAGCGCATGACTCTTTTCGTCTGTAATGACCTTGACTCTGACCCTATACTGGAGCCCGAGATTCTTGCCTTTGTCCTTCAATGCGGCAAGAGCTGCGTCATCAAATGAAATCTTCACGGTAACTCGTTGTTCTTCCACTCCCAAAGACGAAACCTTCGTGAATGCTTCAGGCTCAACGAGCCTGACAACGCCTTGTATGGTCTCCGCGCCGATGGCCTCACCAAAGATCTCCACCCTGTTGCCGGGACGGATATATACAGCCGATTCGGTCAGGACATCTGCCGTGACCTCAAGCTCCTCCAAATTACCGATGTCCAAAAGCGATGTGCCCGAGCTCACTACCTTTTCATTCCAGACGTGGCGTTTGAGGATCGTACCGGAAACAGGACTCTTGACCAGAGTGCGATCAAGCCTTCTCTGAACATACCCCGGCAATAAATCCATGATGGACTGAATGGACGTGCTCATTTCAAGCATAGACTGGCTTGCGTCGGTCTTGACCACGGAATCCAGATACAAAAATTTCGAATCACGCGCTGTCTTTTCACTGATAGTCTTTGTTTGTTGCAGCTTCTTATCAGCATTCCAAGACCACTGGGCATGCTGCTGTCTATTCTTGCTGGCCTTGACGGATGCCTCGGCCGCTTCCACCCACCTGGCCACAGCATCGATAATGCCTTCGGTCTCCAGAGTCGCGTCCAGCCAGTCTGCGTCGTCCAGTCGCGCCACGATGTCCCCCTCGGAGACGATATCGCCTTCCTCGATCTCAATGGGCAGAACCCGGCCCTCCATGGGCATGGTCACGTGATAGATGTGCGGCAGGCTGGTCCGACCGCGCTCTTCCACATAGGATGTGATCCCCTTGGTCACGACAACGGATGTACGCACTGGTACACCAGCCCCCATACTCGCAACGAGTCCAACAACAACCACGGCAACAACACATATGATTATCACCCATGTTTTCCTGCTGAGCTGGATCATCTCTCCTCCCCTTTCCGTATGACTTTGGAATCTGTATTTGCATGAATTGACATCATAATTACTCTTTAAGACTGAGGGCTTCCACCCAGTTCTGCTTTTTCAGATTTCGACTTACGACAATCTGAGAGATCAACACAAAGACTATGGCCAAAATCAGCGTGTAAACACAACTGGCCGGAGTCAGAGTCGCGGGAAAGCTATAGGCATCACTGGTAAATCCCTGCATGGAAGCGTCGAGCATCCAGTAGCCTAGTGGTAGCCCTATGAGAGTGCCCGTAAGATTGGTCAACAGGTTCTCCCGCAAAAAGAGCCGACCGACCTCGTAATCGAAATACCCCATGGTCCTGAATGTCGCCATCTCCCGCTTTCGTTCAGATATGGCAATGAGGGTACCGTTGAGTATCGCCCCGAAAAAGATCACGGCGGCAAAGATGATCATGACCACCGCCATACCACGCATGGCCCCGTTCAATTGCGTATTCAGGGCTGCTTCCTGTTCTTTGATATCCGTCAGCCCCTCAAGCCCCGGCATGGCCTTGAGTGCCGCCATAAAATGCTTTCTGTCGGGACCAGTTTGAGCGGCACGCACACGGACCTCGTTGATCGCGCCCTGCTCCCCCAGCATGTGATTCAGCCACGAATAATCGGCAAAGACCATTAGTCCCAGCATGCTCTCAATACCTTGTGCCACCGGGATTTTCCTGGGTTCTCGCACCCCTTTGACGGGGATGACATCGAGATAATCCCCAGCCTTGACTCCCAGCTGCTCCATCAATCGCTTGCTCATGAGCAACCCCGTCGGGGGAACGGACAACGGCTGGTTGTCCTCATCCAGCGGCACGGTCAACTCACTCCCCTTCGTAATGGCCATGATCGCACCGCGCTTCGTACTGTTCCCGTTTCTGAATGTGCAGGCGACATTCAAAAGGCGTTCGGCATGGATCACACCCGGCAATCGACGTATTTCGTCAAAAGCCGAATCGCCCAGTTCTTCTCTGAATGAGATGTTGTAATCGCTTTTCAATCCCTTGCCGAACTGCAGGCTCACCATCTGGTCCATGGAGTCCACAAAACCAAAAGCCAGCACAACAATACTGCTGCCCATGGTCGCTGAAAAAATGGCAACAAGTGTCCGTGTCTTATTGCGAAAAAGGCCCCGCAGAATCATCTGCCATTGGGCATCCAACCGTTTCCAGAATTGCGTGAACCGTTCAAAAATAATGGTTTCTCCCACAAGCGGAGCCGCCGCGCGCATCGCCTCCGCAGGCTCCAGGCGCATGATATGCCTCACTCCTTTAACCGTACCCAGAACCGAGAAGAGCACAGATATGAATACTCCGGTCAGAAAGAGTCCCGGATAGATATTGCTCGTCAACTCGGGGAACGAAAAATATTCGACATACATAGTGGTCGTGGCATCACCGATCCAATAACCCAGCAGGCAGCCAAGCACGCCGCCACCGACGCCGGTGGTGATGGCGAATTGAATGAAATGATACATCAGCTCGCGATCTTCATACCCGATGGCCTTGAGTGTCCCGATAATAGTACGTTGCTGTTCCGCCAATCGGATCATGAGCACGTTGAGGACAAGAGCCGCCACTGTGAGAAAGAATATCGGGAAGATATACGCCATGTTTTTCAGCTGTGACATTTCGCTATCGAGCACCATGGGTGAGAACTGCTCCGCCCTCGGCAATCCCACAAAGACACCATACGGGCTTAGCCTTGTTACCAGTTCATCAACGACGCTTTTGGCTTCCTGCTTGGCTTCGGGTGCCAGAAAACCTGCGATACTGTTGCAGGCGTTATGAAAGCCAAAAACATCTTCGGCAAAGCTCCGTTTCACATACATCAAGCCATAGCTTCCAGGTTCATCCACCATGCTACCCGGAGAGGTCATGTAGACATACTCGGCCGAGATGGCGATACCCACGACAATGAGTTCTTTCCGCTGGTTGTTGAGGATTGCCGTCAACCTGTCCCCAGGCAGGATATTCCGGGCGTCTGCGAATTTCTCCGATACAATGACTTCGTTGGGCCGACCGGGCGTATAATAGGTCCCTTTCCGAAGAATAATGTCGTTGATAACCGGCGAATCCGTGTCAGGCAGGGAGAGAAGCATCGCTCCCACCGGCTTTTCCGAGTCTGGGAAATCCAGGACCACGCCGAACTGAATGCGCTCGCGAATTTCTGAAATACCGGGAATACGAGAAAGCCGCCTCACATCCTGCACCGGCGCCTTCTTGAGATCGAGCCAAAAGTCAGCCAACCGACATGTGGAGTAGTAATCTGTTCTGGCAAACTCCAGATTTCTCGCGGCAGACATCATGCCGATGAAGCAGCCGATGCCCACGGCAATGATAGCGCTAACAGCCAGCAGCATGTGCCAGTTGTAGCGGATATCCCGAAAGAGTTTTCTATTGAGCGCGTTCATTACCAAACAATGTCGGCTGCTGAAATGGGATGGTCGTTGACCAGTAGTTCATCTATCACGCCGTCCTCGATAACCGCTGTGCGGTCAGCTATCTGGGCCATGGCGGGAGCGTGGGTGATCATGACCAATGTGGTGCCCGTTTCCTGATTGATTTTTTGGAGCAGTTCCAAAATCATCACGGTATTCTCATGATCAAGCGCACCGGTAGGCTCGTCGCAGAGCATCAATTGGGGCCGCTTGGCAATGGCTCTGGCCATGGCGACCCGCTGTTGCTGCCCCCCCGACAATTGAGAGGGGAAATGATCAAGCCGATCACCCAGCCCGACAAGCTCCAATGCTTCAGCCGGGTCCATGGGGTTATCCGCAATCTCAGTGGCCGTGGCGACATTTTCAAAAGCGGATAAAGTGGGGACCAGATTGTAGAACTGAAAGACAAAGCCAATATGATCCCTGCGAAATTTGGTAAGATCCCTGTCATTCAATTCAGTTATGACTTGATCCCCAAAAGAGATGGTCCCCTTACTCGGCTGGTCAATCCCCCCGATCATGTTCATGAGTGTGCTCTTGCCAGAGCCGGACTCCCCCTTAACAATAAGCAACTCATTGGAATATATGTCGAGATCAATGCCCCGCAGGACATGGACATCAACTTCCCCGACATGGAAACTGCGGTGGACGCCTTCCAGGCGCATAAGAACATTTCTACTCAAAACGAACCTTCCGATAGTATTTAACCAAGGGGCATACCACCCCAATCAATATTATGGGACTGTGTAATATGTGCGTAGAACAAAGAATATGTCTAGGAAAAAGCACCTGAACGCTCAAGAAGCAGCCTGCGCCGACACTTGTCATTGTTCTTTGTACACAACAAAAAACGGCTACAGCGTTAACTGTAACCGTTTGAAGTAAGCTAGCATCCCGAGTGGGTTTGCTCCGCTGATGTCCGCTCTAATAAGCGCCCTGCTACCCTCAAGATAGCAGAGCAAAGTAAGGCGTGAGGCACTACATGAGCACTTTGAATTGCGCAGTGAGAACACTCTCTTCGGCAGCCATATTTTCACAGGCACAACGAATGTCATCAAGCCCGGTCTTCCCTTTGATAAGAAAGATCATGTGGGTATTTTCTTTTTGGTAAGTGATGGATGTCAGCCGTGGTGCTGCCTGACAGCAAGAAAAATAAAGGGGAATATCCTGAGGCCCCATTGTGTGCTTTGGGACTACAACTTTGAGGACGATCCGTATGTCTCTTTGTATGTCAAAAGGAGCTATTTTCGGCCACACTAGAATGATGAGAGCAAAGACAGAGACAAATACAGACTGAACATACATCCCAGCGCCGCACCCCAAGCCGACCGCACACGAAAGCCAAAGAGCAGAGGCTGTGGTCAAGCCTCGGACTCGGTCACGGGTTTTGGCTATGGCGCCTGCGCCCAGAAAACCCATACCCGCCATGGCATAGGAAGCTAGGCGGCCAGGGTCCAGTCGGACTGCCGTATCCGCTGCAGCGGCGTCGAACATTCCTGTAAGAGCAAAGGAGAGGCGCATGAGAAGCGCTCCGGAAACCGCCACGAGTATCGTCGTTCTAAAACCAGCGGTCTGACCGTCTCGCTCCCTTTCCAGTCCAAGAATCCCCCCCATCAGGGCAGCGACGAGAACAGGAATGATATCAGCACCTACGCCACTGGAGAGAAAAGTCATCGAAAAAAAAGAATCATCAAACATCAAGCACTCCCGGAAAACCATATACGAACATTCTCACCGCTCAATAAACTCTGCTGAGCAGATAGCATTCAGATATAAAAAATATATTTAAAACAATTCCTTAAAACATCCTGCCATCAACACCCCAGTCCGAACGGACAGAGTCACACTCTAGTCTGTCGAATGAAGATTGTAAACGAACACCTACCCTACGTGCCTCTCTTCAATAGGAATACCTTCAACCTCAATCAGGCGACTAAGCACCTCCACAACAAACCAACTGACGAAGCCCTCCTCCGGTGTCTTTCCAAGCAATCACTGCACTCGTTTATAATGGGGTTGTGGTCGCCCCCCTATTGAAAGACAATGCTGCCACAATTGATTCAGATTATTATGTCTTTTAAATGCGAGGCTCCATGTCCATTCGACGACACTCCTTTTGGCTGATGCTATTCTGTCTAGTTTTTCTTTCTATCATGATCTTCGGGTGTACACAGCACACCGACGAGGCAGGACTGGAATATCGTTATGGAGAAAGGCAATCCGACTTGCTTGCGATGGTAGCTAAAAAACTGACTGTCCCCGGTGCAGTGTACGCCGAAATTGATAACGACACGGGCGTTTCACATATATATTCCACGGGACTTGCCGATCTTGATGCCAAGACTCCAATGCGGGGAGATATGGCATTCCATGTGGGGAGCGTCACCAAATCATTCACAGCCACGGCGATCCTCATTCTGGCAGACAGAGGCCTGCTCTCACTGGATGATACTGTAGACGTCTATCTGCCGGGACAATTGCCCGGAGGCGATAAAATCACCATCCGCAATCTTCTTATGATGCGTTCAGGCTTGACCGATTACCACACGACCGAGCGCTTTGCCGAAGTACTAGATGAAAACCCTCAGCATGTCTGGACTTATACAGAGCTGTCATCCCTAGTAAAAGTCAACGATAACCCCGATGAATACTTTGAATACCGGAATATTAATTATCTCACCCTAGGGGCAATCCTCGAAAAGGTAAGCGGTCGTTCCCGAGCAGAGTTCATTGCCGAAGAAATTTGCGGACCTCTGGGACTCAATCATACTTTTGTACCGACCTCTGCAAGCATGCCCGCCAATTCAGCGAGAGGCTATGTTCCCACCAACGATGGTCCCGAGGATGTAAGTGAAGTGGTCCACCCCTCATGGGCAGGTGCGGCTGGGGACATGATTTCCACGGCCAACGACATTGTAACCTGGCTCAAAGCCTTGAGCGAAGGGACCTTGTTGTCGGAAGATCGTCATAACGACATGTTCACCATGCGCGGCGCATATCTTCACGGCGGCTTCAGCGGTTATGGTCAGGGAACTCTGAATTTATTCGGAGCCATAGGGCATGGAGGCGATTACTCCGGCATCTACACAGCCGCCATGTTTGAATATCAGGGACATTATGTGGTGACCTTGGTCAATGGGCAGAAGCAGAAAGACGGCGGAGATGCGACTGCGGTTTTCTTCGAGATGGTCAGGACGCTGTATCCGCCGGAGGACAATCCAGAGTGGCTCGCAGGACAACTGCACGACACGCTGAGTATGGCCCGAGATCGCCTCAATGTACCCGGAATTACGGCCAAGATAAGCTTTGCCGATGGCACGACATGGAGCGGCGTAGCCGGGACTGCCAAAGGCGATGATCCAACCATTCCAGATACCAGAGATTGGACCGGTCTCCCCATGTCTGAGAACCTCAAATTCCGGATCGCCAGCGTCACGAAATCCGTGACCGCCACGGCCATCCTCCAACTCGTGGATAAAGGTACCTTAAGCCTGGATGACACCCTCGGCCAATGGCTGCCCGAAGTCGACATTCCGACCAAGGATAGCGTGACCATACGTCAACTGCTCAACCACACGTCCGGCATTCCGGATTTCATCCGCAACAAGGCCTTCTTCGATCTCAATTTCAAGACGCCACTGCGCGAATGGACATTGGCCGAACGTATTGCCTACGGGGTGCCCGTGGTTGAACCCGGTTCCACATGGGCCTATTCCAATACCGGCTATATACTTCTGGGCCAGATAATAGAGACCGTGAGCGGCCAGAGCTACGGCGACTACCTCAAACAGAACATATTCACCCCTCTGGGCATGAAAGATTCCTCGGTGCCCGGGGTGAAGGACTTCACTGTTCCCGCGCCCCACGCCAATGGCTATACATTCAACTTCAATCAAACGACTGAAATCCCCGACGACATGCCAAAAGGCGGCTGGCTCAAGGATCAGACCACAAGCAATTGGCAGGGGCTGGGGTACGGCAACATCATTTGCACGCCCGGCGATCTACTGACCTGGCTCCAGGCGTTGTCAGATGGCCGCCTGCTTTCCAAGAACAGTGTGAATGAGATGCACCAGTACATCGAGACCGATACACCCGGATTGAAGTACGGTCTGGGCATAGAAGACCATGGCGGCTATGTCGGACACGATGGAGACCTCCCCGGCTACCATTCCGGCGCATACAGCAAGGATCACCATGCCATCATCGTTCTCATGAATGGCGACAGTTTCTTTGGCCGCGGCCTCGAGGTTGTTCAATCTCTGGGCGGGGTTCTCGGATTATAAAACAAAAAAGGGACTACAGCGATATGCTGTAGTCCCTTGATTTTCCAGTGATGTCCCCTACAACTCGAACGGCGTCAGGCTTTCAAAGCCATCCTCGGTGATAACAAGAGTCTGCTCGAACTGGGCGGAAAGGGAGCCGTCTTCGGTTACAGCAGTCCAGCCATCATCAAGCACGCGAGACTCCTTGCGGCCAAGATTGATCATTGGCTCGATGGTAAACGTCATACCCGGTACAAGAGGCACATTGCCCCAACGAGAGCGGAAATGCGGGACGTTGGGAGCTTCGTGAAAATCAAGACCGACGCCGTGGCCCATATACTCACGCACCACCGAACACCCCTGTCTTTCGGCATGAGTCTGGATGGCGGAGGAGATATCGTTGATGATGTTGCCGGGCTTGGCCTGCTCGAGACCGAGCCGCAGACACTCTCGGGCCACGTCAACTATTTTGCGCGCGTCCTGCGAAGGCTCACCCACGAAGAACATCTGATTACAGTCGGCGTAGTATCCATCGAGAATAGAAGTGATGTCCACGTTGACGATGTCACCGTCATTGAGAACGTTCTTGCCTGGAATCCCGTGGCAGATAACATCGTTGGGCGAAATACAGACACTCTTCGGGAAGCCATGGTAGTTCAATGGCGCAGGAATAGCGTCATTTTTAATGGTAAATTCGTGTACTGCCTGGTTGATTTCCTCGGTCTGCACACCGGGCTTGATCATATCCTTGACGATTTCGAAGGTTTGCATAACCAGCTTACCACAACGGCGTATGCCTTCAACCTGCTCCGGTGTCTTCAAACGGACCTTATAGCGGTTAAAAAAGGTTTCGGACAAGTTCTGGCTCTCATCATTTACAGTGCTCATACAGCACTTCTTGTATTTTTTCCCGCTACCGCAAGGGCAGGGATCGTTGCGTCCGGTTTTGGAATTCATCAAGAGTCTCCTGAATATACATTGTGGCAGACCTGTGCCTGTCGAAAGAGAATGATGTTTACAAAAAGAACGACGATTGAAAAGACATAGCATAAATAAAATTCTGAATGAGTGCTCCAGCGAACCTTTCAGCTTGGTCTGGTGCAGTCGATCACAGGGAACCACCTAGGCGAACTATAAAACCAAAAAAACAGGTTACAACGCTAGCTGTAACCTGTCGATTTTTCTATGGCAGATCCAAGAAGGTCTCCCCCCTAGTGCCGGAGTAAAAGAAAATTCATTGCAAAACTGTTGCTTCTTCAATGTCCTGCAAGCATTCTTTCCTTCACTTCATTTACTATCCGGTTATATGTCCCATCGTGCTTCATTGCTTCAAGAGTTGTAGCAATCTTTCCTGCCAGTTTTCTGTGCTTTTTATGCATATAGGCATAGATACGAGTCTCAACGAGACGACCAACTTCCTGTATCTCTTCAAACTCACTGCTTTGTTTAATCATGAGTTGGCCTTGAAAACTTTCAGCCACGACATAATCCACTCTCGCTTCTGCCAGCATTTTGAATGAAGTCATGTCGGAGTTTTTTGGAAGAATGCCCGCATGATCGACATTTTCCTCAAGGTAATTTTGCACATCTTGCCGACCTCTTTGGAAGGCAACATCAAACCCCTTCAAGTCAGACCAATCCTCGACCGGCCCATTTGCCTTTGAAAAGACGGCCAAATAAACGGCCATCAACTGAGACTCTATCCGGACAAGGTTAGGGTATTTCCCCTTACTCACTTTATGAAAATCATACACTCTGTGAAGTTCTCCATCTGCTGCTCCAGAGTTAGACATCACTAGAGATCTCGCACTGGGATAGCTTCTAACTTCAAAAAGAATGCCATTGCGACGAAATGCCTCCTCTAGCAAGGGGACAATTGTTTGGGGTTGGTATGTATCAAGTGGAGCGCCCCCCACAAAGACAACTTTATCTTGGGAGAATGAAGTCGATCCACCAACGAGTAGAAACAAAATCAAGGCAACAACGGTGACTTTCATACTACCTCTCTAACACATCCAGACAGGTAAATCACGAACGGTCAATTTTCTAAAAAAACCAGGCCCGAATTAATCAAAAATATATGCCCAGAAATATGTCCGTTGATTCTCTTGTTACGTCCCCCAAAGAGAGGAGCCCCCTGCTGCCGGCTGTTAAGCGGCTTATAGCAAGGGCCTTGTAATCTTGTGTTGTGGTTTATGCCTGTGTTTTTCGGCTTGATCGACACGTAATCGGAACAGGTACAATTTCACCCAATCCCTAAAACACCACCTGCGCTTCGACCATGAGGCTGTGGCTGGTGGCGTATGACTCAACTTCGCCTTGGTAGCGTAGAGAAAGAACTAGGCCGTCGTTATGTATGGCACGTAGGCCTGCGCTGAAGCGGAGGGCGTCGTTGGCTGCTTCGGCAGTGGTTTGAGACAAGGACGTACCGGGCATTCCGGTCATGTTGTATGTCAAGTTCCGGTCTTGGGTGAGCCATTCATGCATCCACATGGCTGTGACTTCAGGGATGATCCTACCAAAATCAGTATCCCATGAACGGTCGATCTTGCCCCCGAGGCCACTCTCCAGAAAGTTGCTCTTTATTGCCTCTACAGACAGATTGACGGCTCCTGCGCCGGATTCGGTGTATCCGTTCTGATGGAAACGGGTGTATTCCAGCGACGCCATGGGAGTCAGACCGTATTTTCCTGCCTCGAATCTGTGTCCGCCGGATGTCTTGGCGGACAGCGCGTATCCGTTGGAATTGGATGTGGCAGTCCTGCTCAGGAAAGGAATCTTCCTGCTTATATCATACTGATTGTATGCCCCTGCAAAGGCCGTATCGACATACCAATCGTCCTTGAACCAAGTTCCATAAAGCCCCAGTGTGTAGCTGTCGAGCTGGGAATCACTTCCCCCGATGTCCTTGTAGTCGGCTTGGGTTAAGGCGTAGCCGCCGCTGACGCCCATCAGAAAACCTTCCCGGACCACTCGGTCATAGCCGCCGAAAAGGGCGAAAGTGTCGTAATCATAACCATCATAGCCATCATGGGACTGCATGTCGCCAGTCTTTCCCAAAACTCGCATGTGAAGGCCGTTGGGCTTGTGGTCGGGCTGGCGGTACATGATACCAGCCAGATCGCCGTTGGCGGCCACCATGGGCCAAGATTCGGGAGCATCCGGGTCGGGTTCGTCCTTGTCCGCCATCATGATCTGAAATGTGCGCACTTCGGCCATGCGCGTCTGGGCGGCAGTGGAGAAGAGATGAGCCGTATTGGTGGAAATTCCGGAAACGCTTCCCGGGTTGACCATGTTAAGTTGGCTCAAGCACTCCCCAAGTTCATTCGCGTTGGAGGATTTTTCCAACTCGATCGTAACAGCTTCCAAGTCGCTGCCAGCTGCTGCCGGATTCGAGTCAAAGGCCGCAGCAACAGCTTCAGTCTCCTTGTTTTCCGAGATGATACCGGCATACGAATCCTTGGAAATGATGACGTCGTTGGCTCTCTGGGTCATGCTGTAAAACATGTTGGAGACAAAGGAATATGTACCGGCCAGGGCGTTGGGTGAAGAAATAGCAATGTAGTTGGTGGCTGCGGGTATAGTTGCTCCACTTATGGAGAGGGCTATTTCGCCATTGTTGGTGATGGTTCCGGAGGCATCTATTGTGGGGGAGCTTGTCTGCGTAATCGAGACGTTCAATTTGCCCGCCTGGACCTCCAGGGTCCCGGTATTGATCTTGCCGGAGATATCCCATGTACCTGCACCACTTTTGGTCATGGCGGTGATGTTGTTTGCTGAACCGTCCAGAGTACCTGCTCCGTCCATGGTCAGAGTGTTGGTGCCGCCGCCCATTTCGATATCACCTCTCACGTTTGCGCCGTTGGCGAGGGATACAGTGTCGTTGTTGTTACCACTATAAATGGCATATGCGGTCGAGCTGGATGAAGTGGCGCAGACGGTGCCGGATATGTTGAGATTAACGCTGTTCAGTGCATAAATTGCCCAAGCCGTATCCTTGGCTTTGGCTGTGACCGAACCGGAGATTGGTAGAGCACCGCCTCCGTTGTCTATGACTCCACTGGAATACAAGCCGTAAGCTGAGTCTCCAGTGGATTCGGCGTCGATGGCCCCCGAGATGCTGTTGATTGCCAGATTGTCGCCGCTCCACAGGCCATATGCTCTCTGCGATGTGGTTTTGACATTGACTGTTCCCGTGATGTTGTTGATGGACATAGCCGCGTCGCTGGATAAACCTCGGCCATTTTCCCCCGCCGTAACATCAATAATTCCCGCCAGATTTTGCATGAACAGGGTACCATTGGTGTTTATACCAAACCCGGCTCTTGCGGAATCTATGGTGATGTTACCGATGAAATCGTTGAGGGATATGCCGGTATTTTGGGCAAAAAGTCCTCGTGCGGTCCCACTGTGGGTAGTCGTTGAGGAGATGGTTCCTGAAAAGTCGCCCATTGTTAATTGGTCACTGGCAAAGATTCCATCGGCTCCCGACTTACCTCTTGACGTTATCGCCCCTGAAAAAGTGTCAGCTAATGTCAAGCTTCCTATTACTATAATGCCATTTGCGTCTGTATCTGTTGTCTGGCTTGTTGATGGCAATGAGCCCGAGAGGGTTGCGCCATCGTTGGCTATCAGTACGGTATCTATAGCATCTCCGGTGACGCGGGATAAAGTGATGTCTCCCGCATTAACGAAGGTCAAGGAGGGCAGGTTTGGCAACGCCGAAGCCAGATCAATGGTACCCGCCAAGGCCGGAGTGAAGGTGATGGTGTCACCAGCCGCAACAATATCAAGGGCCGCCCTCAGGGAGCCTGCACCGGAGTCGTTCAGGTTGGTAACAGCATGGTCGGCGGCATAGGAAGAGATCGGCAACAGCCCGGTGAGTGTTGCCAAGAAGAACCAAAACAAACCCACGCTGAATACTGGAGCACTTGGGATACACCGAGCCTTTCGATTAGCGCGGCACTTAAGAGGGGTAGCTGCTTCAGTCATTGTCATCCTGCAGAGGGTGAATTTTACTTTTTTATAAGAATATCTGCATTTATACTGAAACAAGTGTTCAACACAACATGTTTTAAACTGATGTGTTACTTGATGCCATGAGCCCTAGGAAATTTGACCCACAAACAAAAAACGATCACAGCGTTAACTGTAACCGTTTGAAATGTCTTGGCGTCCCCAAACACTCTCGCAAACCATACCAATCACTATAACAAACGGGCTCACTTTAGGATGTGCGAGTAAGAAAGATTGACCCTAAAGAGTACTCCGTAAAACATCATGAGAAGTGACTCGGTCCACTACGCGTACTCCGATTAGCGAGCCGATCAAGCCTGGTACTTGTCCAGAAAGCGGCGTTCGTCCTCGGCTGCACCGATGATAAGCAGCGAGGTCCCCTTATCCAGTTGAAGCATCGGGTCCGGGTTAATTTCCATTTCCTCACCACGGGATACCGCAATGATGCTGCACCCCGTGTCATCACGAATGTTACTTTCCATGATCGTTTTCCCGGCAAGCGAAGCCCCCACCTCGACGTTAAAGATGTTCAGGCCCTCGGTCAGGGTCATCACCTTACCCGGACTCAGCAGGTTGATGATCGTGTTGGCCGCCATGGTAGCGTAGGACATGACCAGATCGGCACCGGCCTTGTGCAGGACCGTGATGTTCCTGTCGAACGTTGCCCGGCTGATAATCTGAATGTCAGGCCTAAGCCGCCTACAATATATCGTCAGGTAAATGTTCAGGTCGTCGTTGTGCGTGGTGACGAACACCGACGGCGCGCTATCGATTCCCGCGTCTTTCAGCACATTGATGTCCGAGGCGCTGCCGTGAATATAGTGAATTTCGTCGTGGATGAGTTTGGGATTCTTTTCCACAATCTTGTAGTTGATGTCCCGTTGCTTGAGCATCTGCGCGGCGGCCTGTCCCACCCGACCGCCACCGAGAATAAGTACCGGGGCCTCCATGAGCGGAGCCTCACCGGCGAAATCGTCGTAGGCCTTCAACTGCTCCTCGGTTCCGGCCAAAATCATTATTGTTTTGGAACTGATAACGGTATCCGGTCGAGCGGGGACCAAATGGCCATTCTCCCATAGGCCAACGATGTTCATGCCGGTGGCGTCGCGCAAACCGCTGTCCTTGACGCTTCGCCCCACAAGCAGCGTGTCCACGGCGGGAGCCTCGGCGATATTGAGTTTCTTGATGTTGCCGATGACGTTGCTCCTGGCCCCGGTGCCAAGGGTACGCCGAGCGAGCATTTCACCGAGCATGGCCATGAACTGGAAGACGTGGCTAGACCCCGCCAACTGGAGAATGTCGACGGATTCCTCGGAGTCGGCATTGGCCACCACTTGCACGTCCGGAGCCACCTCGCGAATGGTGAAAGCCGCATTGGTGTTTTTCATATCGTCGCTCAAAAGTACGGCCATGGCTGCCTGATCGGCCCGCAAAAGCGAATAGGTCTGCGGATTGTCAGAATCGCCCACCACGGCCTTATATCCCTGGTCGACCAGGTCCAGGGCGTGACTAACTTCGTTCACCAGAATGCAATACTGGTAATTGAACTGACGGACTCGTGCAGCCAGGCTGAGGGCCACCCTGTCGGAGCCAATGATGATAATGTGCCCCGATGTATCCTCGGGCAGTTCCCGTGCAGCCCTCGACTTGCTTTGGGCTTCAAGGAACGGCGCATAAAAGAATTGGATGAAGGTAAAGGGCAGCATCACCAGCAAAAAAACGATGCCTGACATAAGAACACAGAGGGAAAACAACATCCCTATATCCGACGTGAAGGTGATGTCGCCGAATCCAAGCGTGGACATCACCGTCAGCGTCCAATACACGCCGGTAATCCAGGAATGGTGCTGCCCTTCCATTTCCATGAGAACATGAAACAACACACTGTATGTCGCGATGAAGAGACACAGAAGTAGGATAAACCTGATGAGAGAATGCAGATTGCGTTTTGCGCGACGATCCTGAAAGAAGTACAGCAACTGGGCAGGAATAAATTTCATTGCTCTCACTCTGCTTTTATGACTGGCCAAGTCGAGCGGCCATTAGATATAATGCATAGATTGATACTAGTTTTGCTAGATTCTGCAAAGATAAATCATAAAACTAAGCGCATGGAAATAGATATGAGATTGAACAACTCCTTGTTCCTTCGTCGTCGCTGAAGATTACTGCTAGAAACTGACGACAACGTCGGCCTCACATGGTGAGCCACACAAACAAAAAAACGGTCACAGCGTTAGCTGCAACCGTTTGAAATGTCTTGGCGCCCCCAAGAGGGGGGGTGGAGCCCCTGTTACCGACGTGAGAGACCATGTAACAAATGATGAAGGCCGTGTACTTACGTCATTTTGGACCGTTAAATTTGACGCAGATGGAGCCACGGGCGAGCCACATGGTCTACATCGATAGCAACCCGATACCTTCGGAGAGCTAATAAGATTGTTTTGTGCTTATGGGGCAGGCAAATGAGCAGGAACCAAGCACACACCGGGCTATGGCTTCTTGGCGTGGCCCTTCACCTTGAAGTTCACTACAGAAATGGTTGAATAAAGAAATATACTCCCAACACACCAATCAAGACTCCGGCCAAACGCCGGAAAAGAGACCCACTTTTTTGCCATCGGGAGCTTTCTAACAGCTTTCTGACCAAAGTCGTCGAGCTGCCCGCAAGAGCTATTGGTAGGCAATGCCCAATGGCGAAGAGCGTGATTAACGTGACTCCGGTCATTATTTTTTTCTGAACTGTGATTATCGCCAGGATCGGAGCGATAAAGCCAAAGGTGCATGAGCCGGAAAGGATGCCATAGGCTAAACCCAGTACAAAGGCTCCCACAAGACCTTGCAGCTTGAAGCGCCCCATCAAACTGCCGGGCATCGAGCACTTGGCTATCCCAAGCATATCAAGAGCTACCCAGATTAGAATGACACCGATAATGATGGCCCACCATGAACCGATATCACCCATAAGCCTGCCGAGCATAACGCAGACAACACCGATGACAGCGATGGTGATGAATAGGCCAAGCGTAAACAAAACTGCATACCCAGTGGCCTTGCGCCCTTCAATAATCTGATTCTGACCACCGACATACCCGATGATGAGCGGGATTGATGCAAGATGACATGGTGAAAATAATACACTCACAATGCCCCATAAAAAACAGCCCAAGGCTGCCCATGCTGTGCCGCTGACAATCCACGCGTTGATGGTGATGAACAGTTGGTCCACGAATCGCCTATTTGACGCCGAGCTCTATCAGCTTTGCAACAATATCCTCTTTGCCTAGAAAGCCAGTGTGTCGATATTGCTCCTTCCCTTGAGCGTCATAGAAGATCTGCGTAGGGATAGCTGTCACCCCATATTTTTGTGCTTCTCCCCTGTGCTCCCATACATCGATAAATGCGATGGCGACCCTTCCGTCATACTCCTGAGAAAGCTCTTCAATGATTGGTGTCATCATCTTGCATGGAATGCAGGCGTGCGCCCCTATATCCACCATCGTCACCATGCCGGAGATGGGGACCTCCTGCGGCATGCCGGAAATCAGATTTGAAGCAGAGGGTTTCATTGTCTCTGGGGTAGATGTTTCCGCTGAACATGAGATTGCTGTCATGCTTGCAAGAATCAAAAAACATAGGGGAAGGAGGTGTTTCAGTCTCTTCAAGATATTATCCTGTGTGAAAGAATTACTTCAACTAGCCAAGGATTCCTTTCTTGTAAGGAACTTTGATAGGAAATTCCATGGCCTTCACGACTTTCGCTTTCGCTGCAAATGGTTGAGACATGAACAGATCTTTCTATGTAGCCGTGTTCGTTATTTGGCAATAAGGCCAAATGATCAGGGAGTCAAGAATCTACCCATCGATGCGATGGTGAGAAGATGGGGAAATCTTTTGATTTAATACTCTGGCTAGGCAGGGCCTCCTGCCACACAAGACCCTTTCAAGCTTGTGCCTAAAACGAAAATAGGCGCTTACGATTTCTCGTAAGCGCCTGAAATTTCTTATGGCGTCCCCAAGGGGGTTTGAACCCCTGTTGCCGGCGTGAGAGGCCGGAGTCCTAGGCCACTAGACGATGGGGACAACTTGGTGGGTCGTACTGGGCTCGAACCAGTGACTCTCTGATTAAAAGTCAGATACTCTACCAACTGAGTTAACGACCCGTGTTCCAAGGAGCGTATGTCTATCCATTTGCGTTTCTGGTGTCAAGCATAAATTCTAAAACAGTTTTTCTTTTCTCTAGACTCTCAAGCTACTGATATCACGGTCGATCTAACATTTTTCTTGCAAAAAAGTGCCAGCATGCTATCCTCCCGACCCTGTCCATTTGAGACAAATTTCCTGCAAGGAGCATACATATGACCAGAAAAGACCGCACTGAGGGTATTTATTCCCGCCGTGAAGTTCTCGACGAATCCGAACGCAGGCAGTATTGCCAGCTCCAATTGAAAGAGCTGCTCTCCTACGCCTACCGCTATTCCGAGGACGTCAAAAAGCGCTTTGACCGCGCTCAGTTCAATGTGGACAAGTTCCGCACCCTGAATGACATCAAGCATATCCCCATTATCAAGAAGAAGGAACTGATTTTCCTCCAGTCCATGGGCCCCCGCCTCGGCGGTCTGCTCACCAAGGACCTGGGCGAACTCCAGCGCGTCTTCCTGTCCCCCGGCCCGATCTTCGATCCCGAAGACCGCTCCGAGGACTACTGGGGATGGACCGAAGGTTTCTACGCAGCAGGTTTTCGTTCCGGCGACCTCTCCCAGATCACCTTCAACTACCACCTCGCACCCGCGGGCCTCATGTTCGAAGAACCCCTTCGCAACCTCGCCTGCGCCGTGGTGCCTGCTGGACCGGGTAACACCAACTCCCAGATTGAAATCATGCAGAAGCTGCGCGTGACCGGCTACGTCGGTACCCCCAGCTATCTCATGCACCTCGCCCAGAAGGCCGAGGAAATGGGCCTGTCCCTCCGTAAAGACCTCTTCCTCGAAGTTGCTTTCGTCACTGGCGAAAAGTTTTCCGAGAAGATGCGCTCCACGCTGGAAAAGAAATTCGACTGCATCATGCGTCAGGGCTACGGCACTGCTGATGTCGGTTGCATCGGTTACGAGTGCTTCCACAAAGACGGCCTGCATCTCTCCAACCGCGCTTTCGTTGAAATCTGCCACCCCGACACCGGTATCCCCCTCAAGGACGGCGAAGTCGGCGAAATCGTGGTCACCGCTTTTAACAAGACCTACCCGCTCATCCGTCTCGCTACTGGCGATCTCGGCTACCTGGACCGCTCCCCTTGCGCTTGTGGACGTACGTCCCCGCGCCTCGGCGGCATCGTCGGCCGCGTGGACACCACCGCCCGCATCAAGGGCATGTTCGTGTACCCGCATCAGGTCGAGCAGGTCATGGCCCGCTTCGAAGAGGTCAAGCGTTGGCAGATCGAAGTCACCAACCCCGGTGGCATCGACGAGATGATCCTTTCCATCGAAGCAGGACAGTTCAACCAGGAAGACGAACTGCTCCACCTGTTCCGCGAAAAGATCAAGCTTCGCCCGATCCTCAAGGTTCTCGCACCCGGCACCCTGCCCCCGCAGATCCGTCCCATCGAAGACAAACGCACCTGGGACTAGCCGCTACAAACCAATAATTACCCGCCCGATTCAACTATCGTTGAATCGGGCGTATTCTTTTTTCAATGTCCTGAGAGAATGCGGACAATCCGCCCTCTCTTAAATATTAAATTTCAGAAACAATGAGTTGGAAAGATATGGAAGATTTCCCCAATTGCCCGAAGTGCAAATCCGAGTACGTTTACCATGATGGCAGCATGCTGATTTGCCCTGAATGTGGCTTTGAATTTCAAGCCGAAGACGTAGCCGAAAAAGTCTACAAAGATGCAAATGGCAATGTCCTAGTAGATGGAGACACTGTCATAATCATCCAGGACTTGAAGGTTAAAGGCGCGTCCTCCGCTATCAAGAAGGGAACAAAGGTCAAGAACATCCGACTGGTAGAGCCGGAAGATGGTGTTCATGATATTTCCTGCAAGGTTACCGGCTTTGGCTCGATGATGCTCAAGACTTCGGTAGTGAAGAAAGGCTAATAAGCCAAAAAGATTAGATTAAAATCTATCACGGCGTAAACGGGCAATAGCCTGTTTACGCCGTTTCTTTGTCCAAACTCACCGAAGGCGCAAAATATTATAGTGTGTAAGGCCCCTGCTCTACTCCGGCCTTCCAGCCCGCAGCACATCCGCCAATTCTCTCAGCGCACCATGACCACCCGGTGCTTCGGTCACGTAATCGGCCATGGCCAATATGGACGGATGGGCATCTGAAGGAGCGACCTTAAAACCGCAAAGCCCCATGGCATCCCGATCATTAATGTCGTTCCCCATGAAAAGTACTTCAGACAGAGAGTACCCCTTGGTAGACGTGAGCTGGATGAGGATGGACGCCTTGTCGGCCACGCCATGCGCGGCTTCGAGTCCGATCTTGTCGGCACGAGCCTGGACAACCTCGTTGCGCTCGGTAGAAACAATGCATTGCTCGATGCCGAGCCGTTTTATCATGCCGATGCCAAGCCCGTCGGACCGGTTGGCAGCTACAGATTCCAGACCATTCTGGTCAACGAAGACACGGTTGTCGGTCATTACGCCGTCAAAATCATAGACCACGAGCTTGATCTTGTCGGCATTGGCGAGACCTCGCTGGGTGAGCATGATGAGTTCGCCATCCGGGCCGATATAGAGCGGCTGGTCTTCCAAAAGATTCTCGCCGCGGCCGCCACCATTTTCGACAATGGCTTCAACTGCGGCATCGATGTCCGGGACTTCGACGGAGTGGACAATGCATCCACCAGTCGGGCCGTCAGCTACCTCCAGAAGGCGCAGAGATTGCCCATACGGGCCGATAAGCAGGGTTTCCCATGCCAAACCAAAGCCGAGCGCCTTTTCGTAGAACAGAGCGGATTTTTCCTTATCGTGGACGAGCAGTGTCACTGTGGGATGAACAGCCATGGCAGTCTCCTTGGTTTGCGAGTATCGCGGAGGAGAATACCCTGCCATTCAAAACCGCGCAATAGCGGGGAAAGATTCTTACCCGACAAGTTCTTCCTGCACATTCTCAGTCTATGGATCATGTGTTCTTACATCCCGACACGAGAGACACTGACAGAAGCAGAGATCAGCGCCCTCCTTACAGAGTGGCACCTCTTTGAAGACCACGCCCTGCTTCGGCGAGAAATGGTGGATGATGGACTGGTCCGTAGGACCGCAGACGGCTGGCAATACACACGCATTGAACAACGCCCGCCGATGGCCGCCATGGAGCTTTTGAGACAGCTTAACAACCTATCGCATACGGCATAATGGAAACTCGTGAACGAATGAACTAGTTTATCTACAGTTTCCTTTTATTTCAATGCCTTGTGCCGTTATAATTAATTGTACACCTGAGTGATCAATAATTATTACCATCAATACAACCAACTCGGAGCTTTCTAGAATTTTTCTTGAAAATATCTAGAAAGCTCCGTTCGCTATTTTAACTGTATTTCAGCAGGCTCAAATGCCGCCGTCAGCACTTTTCCTGCCCTGTTTGGCTGCCAGCTTCCGCTCCTTTCGCTCCTTGTAGCGCATGAGCAGATCCCACTCTATGGGCATGATGAACAGAGTAAGTGTCGTGGCTACGCAAAGGCCTGTCACAAAGGTGGTGGCCATGGTGCCCCAGACTGTGGAGTAATACGGAATTCCGAGCGCCATAGGCAGCAAACCAAGTGTGGTGGTAAGCGTGGTCAACAGGATGGGACGTAAACGAATTCGCACGCCTTCGCGGATCGCTTCGGCACGGGTATGACCGGAAGCATAGAGGCGATTGATAAAATCGAGCAGCACCAGCGAGTCATTCACAACAACACCTGTGACTCCTATGGTTGCCACAAAGCTGTTGATGGTAAACAGCGACCGCGTGAAGAAGGTCCCGTAGACCACGCCGATGAGAGCAAAGGCCACTGCGGACAGGATGATGACAGGCTGTATGTATGATTGAAACTGGCACGCCAGAATCGTATACATGATCATGAGCGCGATAAAGAACGCGTACATGAGCGATGTGAATGAACGGTTAGTGGACTCGAATTCTCCCGCAAAACTGAGCGTCGCGCCAGGATAGTTCGCCTTGATTGTGTCATAAAAGAGCTGAACATCATGAACCACAGTAGGTGCAGTGACAGGTGAACCAGGCCGAATATTGGCGGTCAGAGTGATGGCGCGCTGTCCCTGGAAACGATTCAACTGACCTGGCTCGCGGTAGGTTTCCACCTCCACCAGATCGCCCACGCGAACCGGACCTTCATGGTCCTCCAGCACCGGTATATCCAAAGCGTCCTCCGGCTCACTGAGGAATCGCTTGTCGATCTTCATCTTGAGATCAACATCCTCGTCAGCAGAACGAAATTTACCCACGAATCGGCCATCCAACAGCCCGCCTGCCAACCCCACTACCTGACGCGGGGTCAAACCGAACTCCGAGACCAGACTGGCCACAGGCCGGAACCGGAACACGCGATTGTCCATGCCGGTGTCACTGTCGAAATCGAGAAGATAGGGCGACAACTTTTCATTGGAATTGACCCAACTATAGATGACGTCCTTCAGCCCAAGGACCGACTCCTGATCCGGGCCAAGCACACGAATGTTTACATCCTTGCCTGCAGGCGGTCCGCCCTGCTCGGCCCAGATGCGCATATTCCATCCGCCTTCGGTCAGCGGTTTGATTCTTTCACGAATAGTATCCAAAAGTAGCTGGGGATCATTGTCCGGGTTATCGATGAAATCCTGATCCCCTCTGGCAGGCAACTCTACCGTGACAAGAGCCCTGTTGGAACCAAAGACCGTCTCATAGTCCTCGTTGATATCCATTCCGGCCAGAGCCGAGGCATTCTTGGCTGTCCCCGATCCAAAACTGTTTATAAGCTTCGAAACATCCTTGGCCTTTTGCGAAGCGGAATACACATCAGTACCCACCGGGCCCTGCATGGAAACATAAAACAGATTGTACTCGTCCGGGAAGAACTTGATACGGATCAGCGGCATGACGCCCGATATGGACACGCCCATTAAGGCGATGGCCACCACAAGCGAAACAAAGACCGTGAAAAGCGATTTCCACTTGTGACGAAGGAAAACCAACAGAATCGAGTCCGTGGCACGACGCAGGAACAAAAGGAATTTAGGATCAGCCACATGATGATCCTGAGCGCGCGCGTTCTCCTCCAGCTTCCTGGCTCCAGGCCAATCCAGAAAATGCAACGGCAGGATAAACAGGCACTCAATAATCGAAGCGGCAATGGCAAACGACACTGCCTTGGGAACCAGAGCAAAGAACTCGCCGGTTGAACCGGACATGATGAGCATGGGCAGAAACGCGGCCACGGTGGTTGAGGTGGCCGCTATGACAGGCAGAAAAACCTCGCTGGTGCCGTCAATGACCGCCCGTTCCAACGATTTGCCCTCCTGAACATGGCGATAGATATTCTCCACCACCACAATGGCGTCATCCACGATAATACCGGACACGAGCACAAAGGAGAACAAGGTGATTTCATTGATGGAGTTATTGGTCAGCCACATGATAATCATGGTCACCAAAAAGGAAAAAGGTACTCCCACGGTGGTGAGCATGGCATTTCTGAACCCCATGACAATCCAAATACAACCGCACACCAGAACAATACCAACAATGAGGTTGGACCCCAGAGTGTTGATATTTTCGTTGATGTAGACCCGCTGGTCCTGAGTGATGACTGGCTCCACGCCCTCTCTGTCGAGCAGCGGCTTGAACTGGGCCACAACCTTTTCGACTTCAGCGCCAATATCCAATGCGTTGCCCGCTGGCGTCTTGATGATCTGAATAGCCACAGAATCCAGACCGTTCACGGAAGACACCACAAACGGATCGCGATAGTTCATGCCTGCATGACTCATCACGTCACCCACGGTAACGAATGACCCATCACCATCCCGACGGACCACGGTGGCAGCGATCTCATCTCTGGACCGATACTTCTCATCCACCACAATGACATATTCGCCGGAATCACTCAGGAAATCTCCAGCCGGTACCGAGACGTTGGACCCTTGTAACGCCTGTCCGACCTCATCAAAGGTCACACCCAGACGCATCAACTTCTGCGGGTTGAGCGAGACATGGTATTCCCTTGTAAATTCGCCCTCGACCTGAACTTCCTTCACCCCGTCGATTCGCTGGAGTGGAATCTTCATTTCCTCGGCCATGAGCGTCATGGCCCGGTTAGATCTATCGCCCACCAAATTCACGGAGATGGCCGGAAGCCACTCACTCATGGAAATAACGGTAAAGGTCGGTGGATCCATCTCCTCTGGCAGGTCATTCTGGATAGAGAGCACTTTAAAACGTAATTCGTCATACAAAGCGTCATAATCAGTGTCATCGAGGAACTTCACCATGATCGATGCCCGTTGCCTGAATGAGCGCGACCGAATGAATTCCACGTTTTCCAAGTCTTCGAGGGAATCTTCGATCTTGCGAGTGACCAGGGTTTCCACTTCGTCCGGGCTGGCGCCAGGCAGGAAACCCGAGATGACCACCTTGCCCATGCGAACATCCGGGTAACGCTCCACCGATAGGTCGAACACGCAGAACACGCCCACCACCATCAGCAACACAAACAAAAGGTTTACAAAAACCTTCTGTTTCAACGTCATCCGAACAAGATCATGAATCATGAAAATGCCTCCGGCGGCCAAAGGGGAAGAGATTACTTACGACCGCATTAACCTTCACACACGCATAGGAATTGGGTCCTATACGTTGTAACTAATTAAATTATCTTTGAATCCAAATTCTTACTTGCTTATGAGCCCCTTCAACACCATCGAAAGCCCCAGCAGTCGGGGCATCACCCTTACGGCGTAACCAGGAACTTCATGCCCGGCTTGACGTTGGGAGACGAGATTCGACGGATATTGTTCTTAGTAGAGCCGAGCAACATAACGCGAACCCGCTTCTTTTCGGGTGTCATGAGGAAATATTCTTCGTATGCCTTGAGCAGAGCAGACTTGGGAACGAGCACTGCACCACCCGGGTCCGGCATTTTGAGATAAAGTTCGGTTCGTAAGCCACCGCGAAATTCAAAATCGCCTTTGGTTATTTCAAGATCCACATTGATCTTGCGTGTCTTGGAATCAAAACCGGGTGAAACGCGTGCAACCGTAGCTTGCACGTCCACATCGAGATCAGTAAGACGCAGCGGGACCGTGTCGTCCAAAGCCTTAAGAGCGCCGTATTCCGCACTGCTGAACGCATAAGGCACAAGAAGTACATCATAGTAGCCAAGTTCAGCCACGGGTTCACCCTTGTTGACCCACTCACCGGGTTCAATATGACGGGTGACCACCTTCCAGCCGGAAGGCCCCACCAATGACAACCGTTTCAAACGCTCCATGAGCACTTTTTCCTGAATCTGGGTAGCTCGAAGCTGCTGCTGAGCGGTCTGATAAGCCCGCACATTGGAATCGAGAGTGGACTGGGCAGCGTTCTCGGTTTTAACGAGCTTCTTGTACCGCTCCAGCTCCTTTTTATAGTAGTTGAAATCGGACTTGAGCCTCTGCTGATCTGCGCGGATGCTATCCAGATCGAGCTTCATGAATGTCTTATCCAGCTCAGCAAAAAGGCCGCTCTTCGGCAAGGTGTCGCCCACATCAGCCAGTACCTTTTCAACACGGCCAGACTCTTCTGCCACCAATGTCATGGAACTACGAGCGCGGGTGAACGCCGTGAGAGTGGCGCTCCGGGAAGCTGCTTTGACTTCAAAGAGTTTAGCAGCCTGTACCGGAGTGGATGACAATACGGTTACAGCCAAAATTGTGGCCAGGATCAAGAGATAAAAACGTTTCATGCTGCTTGCCTCGATCTATTTCTGCTGCGCTGTCGGACGCAAGTTGAACTCGATGATCTCTTCTACGATACGGTCTATGTTCTGATCTTCGTACATGATTTCAAACCGACCAGAATGGAGCAATTCTGCCAATCCATGCATGCTGCTCCATAAGGCAAAGGCTACCGTCCGGGAGGTTATGTCCCCGAAGCGCCCCGTTTCCACACATTCATGTATAGTCGACCGGTACAGATCAAAGGAAGTTAAGGAAATTGCGGCCAACTCCCCTTCCAGATCCACCTCGCGTGTGTCCGTGCAAAACATGAGATGATAATAGTCCGGCTCATTCATAGCGAATCGGATATACCAACGCGCACCTTCACGGAGCCGTTCTAGCGGGTCGGGATACGCTGACATGCGCTCCTTCTGCCCGTTCAAGAAATGCTGAAATCCCTCATTGCGGAGTGTGGACAATATCTCCCGTTTGCTGCCGAAGTAGCGATAAATGGCCGCCGGGCTATATTCAATGGCACTCGCAAGCCGACGCATGGAGACATTGCCAAATCCCTCTTCTACAAAAAGTGACTTGGCTGCATCCAAAATACGACGCTGCATCTGCTCGCGCCCTTCCCTCTTCTGTTTTTCCTGCTTCACAATCATCCCGTAACAGCGACCATTTTTAATGTAAACGCCGCTTGCCCTTTTTTACATGTCTTTCACTAACAGTACCATTTGAATCGAACTTGATATTTACTGCCGAGATGGCCGGCAAAGCCTACAGAAAAAATCCGGCAGGCACGTGCCGACCGGATTATAAGTAAACATTGTAATTCAATCTAATTCTTGCTGATAGCCGCAATGACCATATCAATCTGCGGCTCAATGAAGTCCCAGACTTCCTCAATATCGAATGTATTCCTTCGCAACCCGACTATGGAAAGTCCTATCAAATAGGCACTCGTAATGGTCCGCACTGCGACATTAATGTCAGCACCTGTTTTGAAAAACCCTTCGCGCACGCCTCGTTCCATTATGGATACGAATTCAACGGAGAGTTGCCAAATAAGCTGATCGAGCATGCCAGACCATGGCTCCACCCCCTGGATGGATTTGATGAAGAACATCTTCACACGGTCCTTGCTACGGTGAGCAAATTCCACTCGAGCACGAAGTATGAATTTGATGGTATCCTGAGGTGATGCCTCCGGCATGCTAACCAAATATTCCTGCTTCACCTTTTCAAGCTGCTCGGTTTGCACAGCCAAAGCCAGGACAGTCTTGTATCGAAATTCGGCCTTTATGATAGCCGCAGCCACTCCGGACAAAGCGGCAATCTCTGCGAAGGTCGTACGCTTTACGCCCTTGGCATCGAACAGTTGAGTTGCGGCATCAATTACTTTAAGCCGATCTTTTACTGGTATTTGTTGTTCACTCATGATGTTTATCCCTCAATAGACTAAACGCAACCGTCTCAACGGAGCACCTATCGCCCTTTTTCCCCTAGCATAGTTATCATGAGCTACGTATTATTATATCTTTATTATGTACCGACACTAGATTGTCTTCAAAATGAATAATCAGGCTTATTCCAAGCAGTATTGCCATTGAATATGTGCTGCCACAGTCGCTCAAAGGCATGACCGGTGTTGTTGCTGTCATCCGGATCTGCTTCTATAAGATGCAGCGCGTATTCATAAAAGGCCTTAGGTCGCGTCCGTATGCGTGCCCCGGTAACCGCAAACAATCCAGCCGGAGAGCGTACTACCAATTGGTTGGGGAAATCTGCTTGAAAGAGCTTCTCAAAGACCTCGCCCAGCGGGATATCCTTTCCCCAACCAGACCAACGGCCCTCATTTTCCGGCTTACGCAAGTCATGCGGTCGCCCCAAATTATCACATTTGAGCTTGAACCAGGCCAATCCCTTGAACGGAACCGCCCTTTCCACAATATCCGCAATCATCTTTTGCAACATTTCCACATTGCCTTTTAGTCGATCATCAATGTGATCAAATGGGTGGCCTTGAACAAAAATATTGAATGGAGCAAGATTGTCATAGTTCTGTATGATATGCGTTAAATACGTATGACTCTCTCTTCCAATATTCGATAGTTGTATTGAGTTTGCGACAGGATCACCGCCTTTGTCATACACAACGTAATCATAGTTGAGCTCTTCTACCCAAGAGATGTCTTCCCGGTACTTGGCTATGATCACTTTGACATTATCACGCATCTCTAATGCCCTCTTTTTGGCAATTTTTCCGCAACGCTCTCTAACCCAATAGCCCGAACGTAAGTCGGCTGGTCATCTGACGACCTGCCACCCGAGCCATAACCAGTACCCAGCACCCTGCCCATGGGCATAGAACCACACTTTTCCACAACACTCCGCAATATAGCCAGACCGGTGGGCGTCGCACGCTCCATTCCACAGTCAGAACCAAAGGTAACTAACTGCTTGGCCAGCTCTGCACAAGCTGGCGCAGGGACTGACATTTTACCATGCGCACAGTGAACAAATCCTGATCCGAGATCGATGGGCGAAACCACCACGGATTCTGCCTGTAACGCATCCAGTAAAACCATACTGCCTACAATATCCACAATGGTATCTACAGCACCTATTTCATGAAAATGGACTTCATCCAGATCTACACCGTGCACTTTAGCCTCAGCTTCTCCCAAAAGAGTCAAAGCGCGCTTGCTCCATGCTTCTGCCCGGCCGGATACCCCACTCTTGCTGATTATCCCCATAAGAGCAGTATAGGTACGCAACGGCTGCTCGTGGGTCTGCTCCACCTCAACATGCCACGTCTGTATTCCACCGATTTTCTTCTGTTCCCACTGAAGTCGGTACCCTTTTAGCCCTAGACGCGACAACTCTTCATCGAGGAAATCAAATCCGCACCCCTTCCCTCTTGCTTCTTCAAGTAAATGGGAAAGAGAAGCCAGCAGCATGTCGCCGCTCACACCAGTGGAACAATCGAGATAAACGGTAACCAATGCAACTCCCATTGAATCGCCCTGTGTACGACAAGGGCATGGTAATATTACGTATTCAAGCCGCCATTGACTTGAAGATTAATCTTATGTGCAAGGAATCCTGCACCAAAACCATTGTCGATGTTGACGACACCGACTCCTGGCGCACAGGAATTCATCATGGCTAATAATGCGGCCAGGCCATTGAAACTAGCCCCATACCCCACACTGGTCGGGACCGCTATTACCGGTGGCAAAGCCATACCTCCCACAACAGAGGGAAGCGCTCCTTCCATACCAGCTACAGCGATTATGGCCGACGCGCCTTCAAAATCCTTGGCAATTGAAAGGAGTCGATGGATACCGGCCACGCCACAATCGTGATGACGCTCTACCCTTGTCCCAAGAAATTCAGCCGTGCCTGCGGCCTCTTCTGCCACTGGCAAATCCGAAGTCCCAGCTGAGACGACCACCACTTTACCGGGGAGCCATTCTCTTTGTTCGCCTACGGTTATCAGGCGGGACACAGGGTCAAAATGAGCGTCGCAATGGTCAGCCAACACCTTAACATGCTTAGGTTCCGCACGCGTACCCAAGACCCTGCCACAATGTTCCAGCAGCTTCGGGAATATCGCTGCCACCTGATCAGGAGTCTTGCCTTCACAGTAAACAACCTCAGGGCCACCGCATCGCAACTCCCTATTCGCGTCCAACATCGCGCACCCTGCATCCACTACAGAATGGCCAAGCAAACGTTTCTTGGCCTGCTCTTTGGAAAGGGCTCCGCTTGCATATTCCTCCAGGATATCATCGAGACTCATTCAGCGTACTCCTTGAATTCACATGATAATAACCCGATCTCTTTTACAAACGCCGCAAAGCCATCACGACTTTTATCAATTATTTCTTCGTATTGAGGAAGATAGACCACGGTTACCATCAGATTATCATGGTATACTCGCAAGGATGAAACGCCCTGCTTGTGGAAGAAACCCTCCATCAATTGCACACGATCCAAGCCATTGGCGGTCAGCGCTGTGCCCAATCTCACTCGTGTTGCCAAGCAGCTCTCCGAAACTCTGTCCCAGTTCGACAATCCATAATCTTGGGCCATCTGCCTAATTTCATCTTTGCCTAACCCACAATATAATAATGGCGACATGACCCCGAACTCTTCAGCAGCTCGGCGGCCGGGCCGGGAAGGATCATCGTCAGCGTTGGTGCCGTCCATTACGTCATAACCCGGCATAATCGTGGTAATAGTGCTAAATATCCGCTGCTTGCAGTAATAACAACGATTTCCCATATTGGATGCAATCTTCTCATCATCCAACAACGGCATTTGAATCACAGTATGCATAATGCCGATCTCTTCAGCCACAGCCCTGGCCATGACCACATCTGACTCAATCGTCATCTCACTTTGGATGGTTACACCGCAGCATCGATCACCCATCACGCTTTTTGTGACAGCGGCAAGCAGACAACTGTCTACTCCACCGGACATTGCAATCGCAACCTTACCATCATGACCAAGCTTTCCTGCCAACCATTTATTAAGCTGATTCATTGAGTAACACTATCGACTACGCCACTTGTGGTAAAGGCGGTTTCACGTTCTTTCCGCCACCCTTTTCCCCTTCAGCATCACTCTTTTTCGCTATTTCATTGACCCTGACGACTTTTTTAGCCCAGTAAACGCCATATCACTCACCCCTATTGTGCGTTTTCCACAAATAACTGCAATCATCCTCTCATTACCCTTTGTCACTGGGCTTAATGCCAACAAACAGAGGACTTTCAGCTACACATTACCGGTTTTTCCATGTTTTTGGTGGTCATCTGGTATTAATTCTCAGCTATACTTTAACACCCTCAAAATGCTGCATTTTTACATACAACGTACACATTCTCTCATGACAATTATTCGATTTTCTCTAGACATAACCCCGCTAAATCACACTCAACTCAACAAAAATAAAATTAATTTCCCATTATGTTTTATCCCGATATCTGCTATACGCTTCCGTAACCAACAACAACTTGCTGTAATGGTTTAGCAACGACGATTTTGTAGAAAAAGTCTAGACTTTGTAGGACAACGTTGTACTTTGTTGACAATCTTTGACTCCTTATGTCAAAGAGTGAACATCGTTAGTCTAACTATGAAATTATGGACAACAAAGATATTTTATCGCCTCCAACGTTGTATACGGTCCGCGAAGTGGCAGAGCTGCTCCGCGTTCACCAGCGAACGGCGTACCGACTGATTACAGGCGGGAGTATCAAGGCAATAAAAATCGGTAGCCAATGGCGCGTACCGAAGAACGCCTTAATGGAGTTCATTAATTCCGGGTGGCAGGATTCCGCTTCTCAGGGCAAGAAGAAGCCGGAGTCCCAGCAATATAAACTTCCTTTGGAATGAGGAGAGTGAGCATGTCCAGAAAAGCTAAGGGCGGAAATCAGGGAATCGATCCGATACTCAACGTCAATTTACCCAATGACTTCGGTGAAGACATGGCTGTCGAAGGCCAGCTTATCGGCGAAGAAATGTATTTTGACGACTCTTCCGGCATGCTGACCATGGAAAAGCTCTACAAAGAGGAAGATGGCAAACTCGCTTACGGCATCATTTCGGCCATTGGCCATGCCCGTGAGCGCCGTTCCTATCGCGTTGAGGAGCGCGAAGATAGTTGCATTGCCTCCAACGGCGCATTGTCCCTTGAATTCTCGTATGACGAGTTATTCGAGTTGCTCGCCGTGGCTCTCGAATCTGAAAAAGAGAGCGTCAGCCGCCAGGTGAACGAACAGCTTCGCCGTCGACTGGCTGCAAACGAATAAGCAGCTTGCCCACAGGACATGAAAAAGGGGACCTTTCGGTCCCCTTTTTTTTGGCTATCTGATTATCACACCGGATCTAAGTAGCTCTGCTGGCCCGTGGATTCCATGACAGTGACCCAATAGTCGGAGTGAATATTAAGACTCCGCCGCTTGAGCGCCACCAATTCCAATGGTAAATGTACCATGCTCGATTTGAGGTGCGTCACCACCATCCCGGTTTTACCCGCCATGGCTGCATGGACTGCTTGCTGTCCAAGGAAGTTGCAGTAAACACGATCCGCTGCATTGGCCGGAACAGAACGAATCATATAGCTGGGGTCGATGACTTTCATATTGCATTCCAAATCCTTACAATTGAAATGCTCCCTGATTCGCTTCGACAGTAGCCCGCAAATATCTCCCAACTTCGGGTTTCCGGACTCGTCCCGCTGAACCTTTTCTGCCATGAGATCCTGCCCAGCGCCCTCTGCGCACACGACCACAGCATGATCGCTCGTCAATAAACGCCGCTCCAAGGCCGCGAGAAGCCCATGTTCACCATCAAGGGTGAATGGAACCTCGGGAACTAACACAAAATTCACTTCCTGGAGCGCCAGGGTAGCCTGAGCAGCAATAAACCCCGCTTCACGACCCATCAATTTTACCAAACCAATGCCGTTATCCACGCCCCTTGCTTCGACATGAGCGCACTGAATAGCCTCAGTGGCCTTTTCAACCGCGGTATCAAAACCGAACGAGCGGGTAATGAAATTAATATCGTTATCAATGGTTTTGGGGATGCCGATGACAGCGATTTTACGCTTACGCTTCTCAATCTCATCTACAATGGATTTGGCAGCTCGCATGGAACCATCGCCGCCAATGACAAATAGTACATTGATATTAAGGCGTTCTAGTGAGTCGACGATTTCGATAGCGTCCTGCAATCCCCGCGAAGAGCCTAGAATTGTCCCGCCAAAATGATGAATATCTGTAACTCGATCAGTGGTCAGGTCCACGACATCATACCCATACTTAGGAATAAAACCCCGAAATCCATTACGAATGCCAAGGACAGAACGGACCCCGTAATTGTAATGCGCCTCCATGACGAGTGAACGGATAACATCGTTCACACCCGGACACATGCCGCCGGCGGTCACCACTGCGCATTTGGTTTTGGAGGGATCAAAGTAGATTTTCTCGCGTGGCCCAGCCTTTTGAAACTTCATGGCCATGGTATGGTTTTCCAACTCAGCCAATTCTTCAGGGGTCATGATCAACGTTTGCGGCTTGGAATCATCCACAAACCGCTTGTTGCGCATGGGGTTCTTAATTTTCCCATTACCCAGCGTAGAAATGGTCGTATTGAATTTCAAATCAGCAACTTTCGACATATCCACTCTCCAAAGGAAGCGTTCAAAAACAATACGAACTTGGCAAGTACCTCAAAAGGTACTCATATTCCTCTCACTGTGGCATGATAATCACGTAATACTACTACCAGGCTGTCACTTCAAATTCAGGCAATTCTTCCACGGCCTCATTGAGATCATCAATAGAAGCTGTTGCTGCACCAACCTGGCCAACCACCACTCCTGCTGCATAATTTGCAAGAGTACACGCAGTTAACAGCTCAACGCCAGCTGACAGAGCCAAAGCGATGGTACCAATAACCGTATCCCCTGCTCCGGTAACGTCGAACACCTTGCGGGCAAACGTCGGGATATGGCGAACATGATCTTCACCCTGGAAGAGAGCCATGCCGTCACCACCCATGGTGATCAGCAGGTTCTTACACTGGAGACGATCGAACAACGCCCGACCAGCGCGCAGAACAGTATCCTGTCCAGAGACTGGCAACCCTGCGCCCTCGCCCGCTTCCTTGGTGTTGGGCGTAAGCAAGTCGACTCCGGTATAGAGATCGTAATTAACGGTTTTAGGGTCGACCAGAACCAGCGGCCGTTTGTCACGATCGCCGATCATGGACATAAATCGATCCATGAACTCACGTGATATGAACCCTTTTCCATAATCGGACAAAATAACCACAGGATAGTCATCAATGACTGTCTGGAGATAGTTGAACAGCTCCGAGAATTCTTCATCCTGCAAAGGCACAGCCAGCTCATGGTCCACTCGCACAACCTGCTGATTGCTCGCGATGATACGGGTTTTCTTGGTCGTGGGCCGGGCAGGATCACGTATCAACTTGGTGGTCAGGTTAGCATCATCACACAACCTCTCCAGCACATTGCCGTCCACATCCGTCCCAACTGTCGCCACCAACAGGGCCTCACCCCCCAGTGATGCAATAGTTCGGGCCACATTGCCCGCGCCGCCGAGGAGAGATTTTTCCTTCTCCACGCGAACCACCGGCACCGGCGCTTCCGGGGAGATACGATCAACCCCACCTATCAGGTAATGGTCAAGCATCAGGTCACCAATGATCATGACCTTGTGGCCCTTAAGGGCGCCTATAGCCGTATGTATCTGTTCAAGCGTCATATACGAAATCCGCTACTATTTTGAGGTTATGAACCACCTGTCTGACAAAACGTCACCGCTCATGACAACATCGTGGGCACTGTTTCGACATCAAGATCATCACACAATTCTTACCAGAATCTCACAGAGGGCCAACTATTTATCAAGCTGACCCTGGGCAACGCCCAGCTTTTCCGCAACGGACAGCAAGCTTTCTTCACCCTTGTAATTTACCGTAATTTTGCCACTTTCAAGGCTACCGCTAATTTTCACCTTAAGGCCCAACAAACCAGTTATTGCAGACTGCAACTCAATGAGCTTGGGGTCCAACGGTGCGGCACTCGTCTTTGGAGCTTTACTGCTACCCACAGGTTGCCCTACTTCTTCAGCTCCAGGCAATCTTCCATTCTGTTTCCAGAAGGTAGCCTGTGCTTCTGCCTGACGGACTGTCAGACCGTTTTCAGCAATACGGCGGTGTAATTCTTCTTGGATGTCACTTTCGCTCACAGCCATGATAGCACGACCGTGCCCCGCCGAAATACCACCCTGCTGGATGTTTGTCTGAACTGATTCCGGGAGATTGAGCAAACGAAGGCTATTGGCAACTGCAGAACGGCTTTTGCCCACTTGGCGCGCCAGCTCTTCCTGGCTCAGACCAAATTCCTTCTGCAACTGCTGGTAGCCGAGTGCCTCTTCAACGGCATTCAGATCCTCACGTTGAAGGTTTTCGATAAGAGCGATGGCCAGACTTTCCTGATCAGTCATCTCCCTGATAAGGGTCGGAATCTCGGTCAATCCCGCAAGCTTGGAAGCCCGCAAGCGACGCTCACCAGCGACCAGTTCATATCTACCGTTATCTAAAGAGCGGATCAAAATGGGTTGCAGTACGCCCCTGGTTTTGATGGAAGCGCTCAGATCGGCCAGACCTTCCTCGGAAAATTCCCGGCGAGGCTGATAAGGATTGGGCGTAATGGCATCCAGCTGAATCATACGGACTTCCGCTGCATCAGACGCCACCTGCTCATCTTCACGAACACCGCCCAGCAGGGCATCCAACCCTCTTCCAAGCCCTCTATTAGCCGAAGTCATAGGCCCTCCTCTTTCTATTGCATATGCACCCCTTGCCCAATGGCACGGATGCGCTTATAAAGCCCCGAACGCGTAATTACGAACACACGGAGCAGACATGTCTGACCACATCAATGAACTCTACGATAAAGACGGCAACCTCATCGGCGCCCTTCTGAGCGCTGAGGCCTGGAATCACGTCAAGGACACCGTCCTTCCCGCCCTGGGAGTCGAAGTAACACCCACGGAAAAACCAATTTCTGAACCCATCAGCGAATGGGAAATGCTCAAAGAGTATTGGGATTACCCCTACCCGCCGGACATGGACGTGGCCTGTGAGAACTGTGGGAATGAGACCGATGACTGGTCTGCTGACGATCCCCGCCGCTTTTATCTCACTTCAGCCAACCTGGCGGGCCTAGTGTCTTTTAAATGCACCAAGTGCCAAGCCAAGATACTCAAGAAGCATTTCTCCAAAGAGATCCGCACCGAGTGTGTCCCGTTTCAGTCCGAGAAGGACCAGAACAAAGAAGCTCGGTACTAATATTCACCGTCTCATCATAGCGATCACCCTGGCCAAAACCGGGGTGATCTTTTTTAAAAGAACAACGCCCTACCCGTTTGCAGTGGAGCTTCTCTCCACTTCCTGGGCCAAGGCCAGGTACGCTTCCGCACCCTTGGATTTAATATCATAGTTGATCACGGGTTTACCAAAGCTCGGAGCCTCGGAAAGCCGCACATTCCTCGGGATAATAGTCTCGAACAGGTGCTGCGGAAACGCCTTGCGCACCTCATGCTTCACCTGCCACGAAAGTCTGTTGCGGGAATCGTACATGGTGAGCACTACGCCTAAAATGCCAAGCCCGGTGTTTAACCTTGCCCGTACTTTTTCGTAAGTCATGAGCAACTGCGCTATACCTTCCAATGCGTAATACTCGCACTGAAGCGGCACCAACATCTCGGACGCCGCGCACAGGGCATTGACCGTCAGCAGCCCTAACGACGGAGGGCAGTCAATAATGATGAAATCATAATCTGCATCCACCTTCATGAGCAAATCGTGCAGGTAGTGCTCACGCCCAAACTCTCCCACCAACTCGATTTCCGCACCAACCAGATCCTGTGTACCCGGGAGGATATCTAGAAAAGGAATGTCTGTTTCGTAAATCGCCTTGCGTATCTTGCTCGGCTCGAACAGGACGCTATAGATGTTCTCGCGCTCGTCGCCAGGGTAAAAACCCAGACCACTGGAAGCATTTCCCTGCGGATCACAATCGACCAACAACACCTTTTTCTCCATCACTGCCAGAGACGCGGCCAGGTTGACCGATGTGGTGGTCTTGCCAACACCGCCCTTCTGGTTTGCAACTACGATTCTTCTCGCCACAGGTATCCTCACTTGTCACTTGGATCAGGCTCGGGATATGTTTCACGTGAAACATATCAACGAAGTCGTAAAATTGTTTCACGTGAAACACTCGCGACTCCGTTCTAACTGTTCGTAGGCTGAATTGAAATTGATAGCAAGAAAATGGCGAAGAATTGGCAGAAAAAATGAAGGGTGAGGCAAAAACTGCCCCACCCTTCTCATGATCACTCTGAATGAAAGATGATCAATACATTATTATATTGATCAGACTAAGCGTTGTAGTACTCGCGATACCAATCGATGAAGTTCTTGATACCAACTTCAATAGAAGTGTCAGGCTTGAAGCCAACATCGTTCATCAGGTCGTCCACATTAGCCTCAGTTGCGGCCACGTCGCCGGGCTGCATGTCCATGTAGTTGCAGATAGCCTTCTTGCCGACGACTTCCTCAATCACCTCAATATAGCGGGACAGCTCGGTGACGCAGTTGTTGCCAATGTTGTAAATCTTATACGGCTTCGGGCTGGTGCACGGATCAGGGTTCATCCCGTCCCAATTCGGATTGGGGGCGGCAGGCTGCTTGGTCACGCGGACCACGCCTTCAACGATGTCGTCAATGTAAGTGAAGTCGCGGCGCATCTTGCCGTGGTTGAACACGTTGATGGGCTTACCTTCAATGATGTTTTTGGTGAAGAGGAACAGCGCCATGTCCGGCCGACCCCAGGGACCATATACTGTAAAGAAACGAAGGCCAGTGGTGGGCAGATCGTAAAGATTGGAGTAGGAGTGCGCCATCATCTCGTTGGACTTCTTGGTGGCAGCATAGAGACTCATGGGATGATCAACTCCCTCATGGGGGCTGAGGGGCATCTTTGTATTCATGCCATAGACAGAACTGCTTGAAGCATAAGCCAAATGCTCAACGCCATTGTGGCGGCATCCTTCCAAGACATTTGCAAAACCAACCAGGTTGGAATTCACGTACGCCATGGGATCTTCAATGGAGTAACGAACTCCAGCCTGGGCGGCGAGGTTGACCACGTTGGTGAACTTCTCTGCTTTAAACAGATCGGCCATAGGTCCCATATCCTGCATGTTGATATTCACATGCTTGAAAAGATCGGACTCACCCAAAATGGCGAGGCGCGCTTTCTTGAGATTAACATCGTAGTAAGGATCGAGATTGTCGAGGCCAACAACTTCATGGCCTTCACTGATCAGGCGCCTAGAAAGATGAAAACCGATAAATCCGGCAGCTCCGGTAACAAGAACTTTCATGATGGATGATGTCCTTTTAAATAATGCCACCCTGTCGGGTGGATTGAAGTATATTATGTACACTTGGGATTGTTCCAAATGCGAGAACGCTATTTCTATTGCGACATGCTTACGCTAGTCAGGGTCAGTTTTGCAAGTCACTCCTACTTAGCTGATGAATGAAAACAAAATCGAAATATTTCAATTTACCCGCTTGCATCATTAATTTGCATCAAACAGTTGTAATTTACTGTAACAAGGACACTCAGCGTGCGGGAGCCGTTGTGGCACAAAGGCTCCCGGACGAAGCTCCCACATTGGGCAAATTACGCATTTTCTAGAACAAAAGAACCCATTGTTAAATAAAACACGCAAAATGGCTTCTCGGCCCAAAATAGGCCGAATAAAGCGAAACAATGAGGTTTAGCTATCCAATCCGGATATTCATCAGATGCTCTATCGCCATTTGCTGCTCGTGAGGCAACATTGAGATAAGTTGAGAGAGGGGTGGCGCAACATGGATAGCCACATGGTCCAAGAGTATCACGGAGGCTCCGGGTTGTGCTTCGGGATGAATCACTCGCAGTGCTTCTTCGCCGAAACAAACAATGTAGGGCGACTTCCACAAATCCCATCCCTTCCAAAACATGGTCGGGTCGGGTTGCAACGCTCCATTGACCAATGCGGCCATGGGCCAAAAGGCAGCTGTCCCGGCCGGCCACTTGAGATGGTGGGTCAAGGTATTGCGCAAGACATCACCTCGACGAGCGTCGGGCTGTCCTCCGAGATCGAGACCCAATTCCATATAAGTACAAACAACCGACGGGGCCGTTGCTTTTACTCGTGCCAAAAAATCTGACCAAGGCGGCCGAAAGGAAGCACTCTGCCCTATCGCCGATGCCGATGAAACAGATGGCTGCTGGGCCTGAGTCGAACGAATGGGCTGTTGCGGAGCTTGTTCTGCAGCTTGCTGTTGCTGCCTGACAGGCTGGACCGGAGGCGCACCTTGTTGCGAAGGCTGAGTCGGACGCTGGGCAGCAGGTTGCTGTTGCATCGGAGCTTGCTGTTGAACAGGAGCCTGTACTGCTGCCTGCTGCACCACCTGTTCGGCATGCCCAGGAGCAAGGACATACTCCAGCCCGGCATCGACCCAAGGGCGATACTTTTCAGCTGTTTTTAATCGAGAAGAAGGTGATCCCATAATCGCCACGCCACTTCCGTCTTGGCCAGTTGTGGCCAGGTTTCTTTGCGACCCATCTTGTCGAGCACAAACATTTGGTTAGTGGCAACGCCAAATCCGCTGCCCGCCTTTGAGATGTCATTGGCCGCAATGAGATCGAGGTTCTTGGTCTCCAGCTTGCGCTGCGCCTCGCCCTGCAAGTTGCCGGTCTCGGCAGCAAAGCCAATGAGGTGTTGCCCCTCTTTTTTGCTGCTGCCCATGGACTTTAAAATATCTGGATTGGGTACGAACTCGACAGTGATGCCATCACCATCTGAACCACCCTTCTTGAATTTTTCTTCACCGTAAGGAATTGGGCAGTAATCCGCCACTGCTGCAGTGGCGCATGCCATATCCATGTCCGGCCACAGATCCATACATGCTGAATACATTTCCTGCGCAGTGCTCACAGAAATAGTGGTTACGCCCACAGGGAAAGTGAGATTGGTCGGACCAGCCACAACCGTCACATCCGCACCGCGCAAATAGGCGGCCATTGCAACGCAAGCGCCCATGGTCCCGCTGGAAGGATTGGACCAAAACCGAACCGCATCCCACGGCTCACGGGTAGGTCCAAGGGTGACGAGCACCTTTTTCCCAGCAAGATCCTGAGGTGACAGCGCTTTGAGAATAGCAATGTGGATTTCCTCAACCGGTGCGAGTCGGCCCGTTCCGGTGTCACCACAAGCTACGTCTCCACAATCGGGTATGACGCGAATAAAACCAAGATCGCCGAGTATCTCCCAATTACGCTGTGTAGTAGGATTCTCCCACATGCGAGGATTCATTGCTGGGGCAATAATCTTGGGTCCAGCAAAAGCCAGAGCCTGACAGGCAAGCATGTCGTCAGCCAAACCAAAGGCAAGCTTTGCCATGGTGTTGGCTGAAGCAGGAACTATGGCCATTACGTCTGCGGTCTGCCCCGGCTCAAGATGGCCGAAAGCAGTATCCTCACCCGGTCCTCCAAACATGGACGTGTACACAGGGGAAGCGCCGAGCGCTTCAAAAGAAAGCGGGGTCACAAACTTGGCGCAACTATCGGTCACGGTGGCCGAAACCATACAGTCCGCGTTTTGCAAGGAGCGCACGAGATCGAGCGCCTTGTAAGCAGCGATGGAGCCTGTCACGCCCAGGTGGACGCGTTTGCCCATGTACCCGGCAAAGCCGTAATGGGATTGCATTAACTACTTTTCCTTGAGCATGGGGCCATCGTTCTTGACTTCGACAGCAAAGATGGTGGTCGCAGCAGTGCTGAAACCATCTTCCACCTGAATGACGCAGCTCTTGTTGAACTTCTCAAAGTTGAGAACATGGATGGTGGACGCCTTGTTGTTGGAAACCAGGGTCCAGTTGTCTTTTGTCATGTTATTCAGGAAAAACTGAATGAGTTCGGTCACTTTAACACGACCGCTGAAACGCATGATGGAAGCGCTAAACTTGGCGTTGTCCAGCTTATAGGATTCCTTGGCGTTGTAGTCGATCTCCTTGGGGATCATGATGTCGTCGAAATCGAGATAGTAGTCAGGCTCCTGATAATTGGCCTGTGCGTTGGTGTCGCTTTCGGGGCTGGTGGAACTGGAAGATTGCATGGAAGCACAGCCAGCAAAAAGGGCGAGCAAAGTCACCAAGACGAGAATTTTCATAATTGAACGCATACTCTTCTCCTATAAGAAAATTATGTTAGCGAAAGAATGTGAGATTTACGATTCGGAGTGTTTGAGCCGATCGATTTTGTCCTGTAAATATTTTTCCATGTCCCGACGATCCTTACGAAGACGGACCAATTCGGACTCCAGAATCTGGAGCTTGGCTTTAATGTCCGAGGTGTCGAACGTGAGCTTGATCGCCATTTCTTCGATTTCGGCATCTTTCTGCTCAAGTGCCTGAGTTTGCTTGAGTATTTCCTCTGGCAAAACATCGTTATCAGAAACGGAAGGCAGCTCCTTCATTCTCTTCTGGCTTCGGGCCAAAAGCACAAAGGCTGTCTTGAGTTTATGAATATCATCCTGCTGACGATCGATAAGCGCCTTTTGGTCAGCCATGACCTCCATACAGGAAGCCACCTTGCCAATGACGCCGTTAAACGTCTCGGCCAAGTCGGTGAAACCTTCGGTAGTAGGCGCATTCGCCTGAGTGGTCGGAGTCACATCAATGGTCCGTGGGAACTCCACTCTAAGGGCATCATCGATCTCGGCTGTCACACGACCTTCACCGTACAACCGGGAAATACGCTCGAAAACAACCACGGATTCATCCGGGTACTTGGTGACGCGACCCATCTTACGACCCCCAAGGAAATCCTTGAACAGGGCCGCATAGCGACGAGCCGTCGGCGCGGGAATTCGAGTAAGTTTAGCTATCTCAGCTACGGAAAGCCAATTCATGTATATGAAATACCACGAATACGGCCAATATCAAGCCCTAAGGGAAAGGTTCTTATAAAACGCTTAATATTTTGAAATCATTGAATAACAAAAAGTTATCGCTCATTTTCACAAGGTGGTGTAGAACACAAGGCCCGAAACAACGTGGATATATTTATGAAAATACCAGCTGATTACAGCTTAGAAAGCTACAATTATGAACTGCCCGAAGACCGAATCGCGCAGGAACCCGCAGACCGTCGCGACGGCTCCAGATTATTGGTGCTCAACCGCGCCGCTAACACAAAGACGCCCGTTAATTTCACGGAACTTGTCGACCACTTGCCGGAAAACGCCCTGCTCGTGGCCAACAACTCTCGTGTTATTCCGGCCCGAATTTTCGGCACCAAGCCCACGGGCGGCAGGGTCGAATTTCTACTGCTCACTCCCCTGCCCCTTATCGAGGCCGTGGAAAAGGACGGCTGGTTCACAGCCCGGGCCGAAGGCTTGCTGCGTGCATCCAAATCCCCCAAACCTGACGCTACCATTACTTTCTCCGACTCTTTCCGCCTAAATCCTCTGGAAGCAGGAGAATTTGGCAAATGGCAGGTAGAGCTCCAATGGCAAGGCGATCTGACCTCCCTTTTTCAGGAAATAGGTCATCTTCCACTTCCTCCTTATATAAAGCGTCCGGACACGGACGCCGACAAGGAGCGGTACCAGACCACTTACTCTGATAAGTCCAAGACTGGTTCCGTGGCCGCGCCCACAGCCGGGCTGCACTTTACTCCGGACACGCGCCAAATGCTGGCGGATCGCGGTTTTGAATGGGCAGAGGTCACGCTCTATGTGGGCTACGGTACATTTAGTCCCGTGCGAGCCAAGGACATCCGAGACCACGAGATGCACCATGAGTACATCGAAGTGCCGGAGGAAACCGCTGCCGCCATCCGCAAGGCCAAGGACGAAGGACGGCCCGTCATTGCGGTCGGCACCACCAGCGCCCGCACCCTTGAAGGAATGTTCCGGGAAACCGAATCGGTGTCGGAGTTCAAGGGAGAAACCAATATTTTCATATCTCCGGGCTATGAATTTAATGTAATCGACGGTATCTTGACCAACTTCCATTTGCCAGAATCGTCGCTCATCATTATGATCTCTGCTCTGGCTGGAAGATCAACCATACTTTCGGCCTATGAATTTGCACTGGAAAACGAGTTTCGCTTCTTCAGTTACGGAGATGCGATGCTGATTATATAAATGCGGTCAACCATATAATTTCATTAATTAAATGGAGTTTTTAATGTCTCGAATCGTAGTTCAGGAAGATCGCTGTAAAGGATGCCTCCTTTGCACGACCGTCTGTCCTGTGGACATCATCGTCCAGTCCGATCGCTTCAACGTCAGCGGCTACAAAGTCGCTGAAGTTCCCGAAGCTGATGCGGACAAATGTATCGGCTGCGCCTCCTGCGCACAGATCTGCCCCGACGTGGCAATCAAGGTCTACAAAACCCCCAAAAAGAAAGGGGGCAAATAATATGAGCAAGCCCGAACGTATTTTCGTCAAAGGCAACGAAGCTATCTCCCGTGGTGCACTAGCCGCCAAGTGTAAATGCTTCTTCGGCTACCCCATTACCCCCCAGAATGACATCCCGGAATTCATGTCCTCAGAGATGATCAAGGCTGGCGGTGATTTTGTTCAGGCCGAATCCGAAGTGGCGGCAGCCAACATGCTGCTGGGTGCCGGTGCTGCCGGTGTCCGCGCCATGACTTCCTCCTCTTCTCCAGGCATGTCCCTGAAGCAGGAAGCGATCTCTTACATGGCTGGCTCCGAAGTTCCGGCAGTCATCGTCAACATCAACCGTGGCGGTCCCGGTCTGGGTGATATTGGTCCTGCACAGGGCGACTATTTCCAGTCCACTCGCGGCGGCGGACACGGCGATTACCGTCATTTCACCTTGGCTCCGGGCAACGCTCAGGAAGCCTACGACATGACCATCCGCGCCTTTGATATCGCCTTTGAGCACCGCACTCCGGTCCTCATTCTCGGCGATGCCATCATGGGGCAGATGAAGGAACCCATCATCCCTTGGGTACCGGAAAATGTGGACGAAGAATCTGGTCGCGACTGGGCCATCACCGGCACAGAAGGCAAGCGTGAAAAGCGACTTATCAAGTCTCTCTTCCTCGCGGAAGGCGAGCTGGCAGGCCAGAACAAGCACCTTCAGGCCAAGTACGACTCCTGGAAGGATCTGGCAGAAGCCGAGCAATTCGAGTGTGAAGACGCTGATGTCGTCATCTGCGCCTACGGCTCCATTGGCCGCATCGCCAAATCCGCTATCCGCAAGTTCCGCAAAGAAGGAAAAAAGGTCGGCCTGTTCCGTCCCATCACCCTCTACCCGTTCCCCAGCGATCAGCTGCTGGAACTGGCCAAGCAGGGCAAGAAATTCCTGACCATTGAACACAACCTGGGCCAGATGGTCGAAGATGTCCGTCTTGCCATCCGCACGGTGGCAGACTCTGACTTCTATCCCATCTACCCCGGCAACCTGCCCACCCCGGACGAGCTCGAGGAGCCAATCCTCAAAAGCCTGGAGGGTAAATAAATGTCTGAAATGAAAGAAAAACTCGTTTTCGATAAGCCAGAATCCGTTATTGACCGGGCCACACACTACTGCCCCGGTTGCCACCACGGCATCGCCCATCGCCTCATCGGTGAAATCATGGACGAGATGGATCTGCCCGGCAAGACCCTGATGACAACCTCCATTGGTTGCTCTGTCTTCCTTTACAACTATCTTAACGTGGATGCTGTCGAGGCACCCCATGGTCGTGCTCCGGCAGTGGCCACCGGCGTCAAACGCGCCCGCCCCGATCACTTCGTCTTCACCTACCAGGGTGACGGCGACCTCGCCTCCATCGGCATGGCCGAGATCATGCACGCTGCCAACCGCGGCGAAAAGATCTCCGTGGTCTTCGTCAACAACACTGTCTACGGCATGACAGGCGGCCAGATGGCCCCCACCACCATGCTGGGCCAGATGACCACCACCACACCAAGTGGTCGTTGTCAGACACATGAAGGCGCACCCATTCGCATGACCGAAATCATGGCGACTCTGGGCGGTGTTTCCTATGCAGCACGCGGTTCCCTGGATTGTGTGAAAAACATCAAAAAGGCTAAAAAATACTTGAAAACAGCCTTTGAATTCCAGGCCAATGGCACCGGCTTCGGCTTCGTGGAACTGCTCTCCGGTTGCCCGACCAACTGGAAGATGACTCCGCTTCAGGCAAACGAGCGTATCCAGAAAGAAATGATCCCCTACTTCCCCCTGGGCGTTTACAAAGACGTCTCTGAGGAAGGAGGTGTATGCTAATGCGTTACATCGATACCATCATCGCCGGATTCGGCGGTCAGGGCGTCATGCTCATCGGCAACCTGCTGGCCTACGCAGGCATGAAGGATGACCTCAACGTCACCTACATCCCTGTTTACGGCCCGGAAATGCGTGGCGGCACCGCCAACTGCACCGTGGTTTTGTCCGAGGAAGAGATCGGCTCCCCGATCATCCACCGTCCCAAATCCCTCATCGCCATGAATCGTCCCTCCGTGGACAAGTTCCAGCAACGAGTGGAAGACGGCGGCGTGCACATCGTCAACTCCTCGCTTATCGACATGGAGCTTGCTGATCAGGATCGCCTGAAATGCTATGCTGTTCCGTGTAACGAAATTGCAGACGAGCTGGGCAACACCCGCATGGCCAACATGGTCGCCATCGGTGCCTTTGTGGAAGCCACCAAGATCATCTCTCAGGAAGCCGTTATCGGCGCCCTGGAAAACGTGATCTCCGCCCGCTACCACAAGCTGATCCCCGCCAACACCGAAGCCATCAAGGCCGGTGCCAAAGCTATCAGCTAAACAGCCCATATAACCAATAAAGAAGCCCGGTTCGACCAATGTCGAGCCGGGCTTCTTTTTGGCCCATTTCCCCCAGCCTATCCCCCTTCCAAAATATTTGATTCCCACTTCCCTCAGATTCATGCGAGATTATTGATTTGCCTCATGGAACCACCATGTGGGTGGTGAAGTGTGCGTGAAAAATGGTTCCCATATACATATTAATAAGGCAACAGGCTGGTTTTGTTTCCCCTCTTGACGAGGTTTATAGTTTGGCATAGAACTGCTTCGGTGTTACTAAAAATTAATTAGTAACAACATGTGCAAACGGAATTAAAATTCATATCCTATGAAGGGGAAATCATATGAGACTTTGGATTGCTTGTTTGGTTTGTTTGGCAGCGATGGCTGGACCGGCATTCGCCGGGGCTAGAAGCGTGACTGATTCCCTCGGGAACAAAGTCGAATTCAGCGACAAGACAGACCATGTCATCTGCTCCGGCGCTGGCTGTTTGCGCTTGCTCACCTATCTTCAGGCTCAAGACCAAATCGTGGGTGTGGAAGACATTGAAACACGCAGAAGCAAATTCGACGCACGCCCCTATTTCATAGCCAATCCGCAGCTAAGAGATATGCCTGTTTTCGGCCAGTACCGTGGATTTGAAAACCCAGAGCTGATCCTGACTCTGGAAAAACAGCCCGAGGTAATCCTCAAGACATACGCATCCAGCATGGGGTCTGACCCAGTGGAGTTGAACAAAAAAACCGGCATTCCCGTGGTGGTTCTTAATTACGGAGATTTGGGCAAACTCAGGCCGCAACTCTTTCAATCTCTCCGTACCATGGGCGAAGTTGTGGGTAAGCAAGACCGGGCCGAAGCAGTCATCGCTTTTATCCAGAACATCATCGCTGACTTGAACAAGCGCACTGGTGATATCCCAGTAGAAAAACGCCCATCTGTCTACATCGGCGGAGTGGCCTTCAAAGGCCCCCACGGTTATTCCTCTACGGAACCGTCCTATCCCCCCTTCACCTTCGTAAACGCCAACAACCTTGCCTATGACGAAAGAATGAGTGGGAAGGAACTGCGCCATTCAAATGTTTCCAAAGAAATAATCGTAAAATGGAACCCAGATGTTCTGTTCCTTGATCTTTCCACCCTCAAGATGGGTGACAAGGCTGGCGGCCTTTTTGAACTGCGCAAGGACCCTGCCTACAGAACCCTGACCGCTGTGCAAAAGGGCAAAGTCTACGGACTGCTTCCGTACAATTGGTACACCAAGAACTACGGCTCCATCCTTGCCAATGCCTATTTCATCGGCAAGCAGATCTACCCGGACCGATTCGAAGACGTGGACCCCGCTGCCAAGGCAAACGAAATATACACTTTCCTGGTGGGTAAGCCGGTTTTCAAAGAGATGAATGGACTCTTCCAGAACCTCGCTTTCAAACCCATCCCTGTTAACTAGAATGCATTTTTCAGACGGAAAAATACCAGAGGAATACCGAAGCTATATCGGTAGAAAAACCGCGCTGACGATCGGAGCCGGATTCCTGCTTGCCGTAGCCCTGCTGACTGCCATCTCCATGGGCGCGGCCGGCATCCCTATCTCCGAGGTTGCCAAAAGCCTAGCAGGGTTGGAAGTGTCGCGTCGGTTCGACGTCATTGTCTGGAACATTCGCCTTCCCCAGGCCCTGGCCGCCATCGTGGCCGGGGCTGGGCTGGCGGTGGCAGGAACCGCCATGCAGTCCATCCTGCGCAACCCGCTCGGCTCTCCATTCACCTTGGGAATCTCCCATGCTGCTGCCTTTGGTGCTGCTTTTTCGGTCATGGTACTGGACGGTGGCATCATGTCCTCAGCACAAGCTGATGCCGTTAACATCACCAATCCTTACACGACAACAGCCATGGCCTTTCTCTTCAGTCTGGCAGCGGCTGGCGTCATCATAGGCGTTTCCAGACTCCGAGCTGCAACCCCTGAAGTTATGATCCTTACCGGTGTGGCGCTTGGTGCCCTCTTCACAGCCGGGACCATGTTCCTTCAATATTTTGCAGACGACGTGCAACTGGCCGCGATTGTCTTCTGGACCTTTGGTGATACCGCCCGAGCCTCGTGGACCGAGCTGGGTGTCATCACCGTTGTCACGGTGCTAGGCTCAATATATTTCATGGCAAATAGTTGGAATTACAACGCCATTGATGCCGGAGATGAAACAGCCAAAGGCCTCGGGGTGCGGGTGGAGCGGGTCCGCATAATAGGAATGTTGTTCGCCTCAATGCTCACAGCATTTATTATAGCATTCCTGGGTATCATTGGCTTTGTCGGCCTGGTGGTACCGCACATGGTCCGGCGCGTTATCGGCTCGGATCATCGGTTCCTGCTCCCCGCATCCATATTATGCGGCGGGTTGCTTCTACTCGTATCTGACACAGCAGCCCGGCTGATCATGCTGCCCCACGTGCTACCAGTTTCCGTGCTGACAGCTTTTATGGGTGCACCAGTCTTCCTTTACCTTATAATAAGGGGGCACAAGTAATGATCCTTTCCACTTCTAACCTTCACTTTACGTATGGTGGATGCGATGTGCTCCAAGGTGTGGATTTTGACCTGAAAAAGGGAGAACTCCTTGCCATCCTCGGTCCCAACGGGGTGGGAAAGACAACCCTGCTCAAATGTATCAACGCCATCCACAAGCCCTCAAACGGGGCCGTGATGGTCGAAAATCGTGATGTTCTGAAAATGCGCCCAGATGAGATAGCCTTGTCCGTGGGCTACGTGGCTCAACATAATGACACCGCCAAACTGACGGTTTTTGATGCCGTACTCATGGGCCGCAAACCCCATATTAGGTGGCGGGTTGGGAAGCATGATCTAACCATGGTGGAATCCGCACTGCGGCGGCTCCATCTGGATCACCTCTCCCTGCGCCATATCGACCGCTTGAGCGGCGGAGAACTGCAAAAAGTCGCCATTGCCCGCGCCATGGTTCAGGAGCCCAAACTCATGCTGCTGGATGAGCCTACCAGTTCTCTGGATCTGAAGAGCCAGGTAGATATTCTCAACATGCTGCGCCGCGTGGTCGACGAACACCGCATCGGCGCCATCATGACCATGCACGACCTGAACACGGCCCTACGGTATGCAGACAAGGTCCTGTTCCTCAAGGAAGGGCATATTCATGCAACCGGCCCCGCCTGCGAAGTCACCCCTGCCATTGTCGAAGAAGTATACGGCCTGCCCGTTGATATCCACACAATCCAGGGACACATCATGGTTGTCCCTGCCGCCTAAAATACAAGGAAAAATTATGACTTGCACTTTCACTGACGAACTCATCGAGCAAACCATAGACTTTCACGGCCATTCCTGCCCCGGATTGACCATCGGTATCCGCGCGGCGGAACTTGCTCTGCGTGAAATCGATAACCCGGAAAATATGGTCGCCATTTCCGAAACCGACATGTGTGGAGTGGACGCCATTCAGTTCCTCACCAACTGCACCTATGGAAAAGGAAATTTCCTGCACCGGGACTATGGCAAAATGGCCTTTTCCTTTTATGACAGAACGACCGGAAAAGGCATCCGCATCCTGATGAAACAAGACGCGCAGTCAGATGTGTATTCTGAGTTCAGGATACTCATGAAAAAAGAAGGCACAAACGATTTCTCAACTAAAGACAGTGATCGACTGGCCCAGCTCCGCACCCTTGTGAAGGAAGAGCTTATGGCCAATGACCTGGACGACATGTTCTCCATCACCCACCTGGAAAGTGGCGTTCCCCGTCCAGCCATGATTTTGGAGAGCCTTATTTGCGAATGTTGCGGAGAATCCACCATGGAATCCCGAACCCGGCGGATGGGAAGTAAAACGCTCTGCATCCCTTGCTTCAATGAGCGAGAACAAAAAATCTAATCCAGAAAGAAGCCCTGTTGGTCAACACCAACAGGGCTTCTTTCTATACTCTCATGAGCAAAAGAAAAGAGTGGGTGATTGTATTATACCAAACCACACAATATAGGCATCATTCTCACACAAAGAACAAAAAAGGCCTGCTGAATCATTTCAGCAGGCCTTTTATAATCAATTATTTCAATAATTAGAAGCTTGGAATGTCGTCTACTTTTTCGGAGAGCATAAAGTCACCTTTTTCGATCCAATCCTTAAGCTTATCCGCCACTTCAAGGGACATGGTGTAGCTGGTAAGCGGCACAGTGTCAGTTTCCTTGCCATTGATCATTATCTTGCCGGACTTCAATTCCTCGAAGGTGGCACGAGTCAATTCGCGGGGAATACCATTGGGATAGTCGTAGCCGTAATCCTTGACCGGCATAGTGATATCCTCATCAGACACACCAGTAAACCAGGCCATCTCCTCGTTAAGCATGGGGATGGGAATACCTACACCCACAGCCAAGGATACACCGTAGCCAACAATGGACTGAGCGCGCACATAACGGGCATCCATCTTCTTGAAATCACCCTTGAGCATGAGAGTACCGGACGGATTCTCTGGAATACCTCGCTCATTGCGGGTCGGCTTCTGCACATGCTGTGTGCCTTCGCCGATGACGTAACCAACGCCACCACCCAGGAAGATACGAGTGCCCATGCCAATGGTCTTGTAATACGGATCATTAAACAAAGGCGAAAGCTGGCCAGCCGTGGCAAAGTTGCAGTTGGAGCAATTTGACTTAAGCGGGCCCATATAAGTGTAGACCGTACCTGATGTCAGGTTCACGGCCGCATTGTAATTCTGATAGCAATTGCGCGGATTGAGCATGATAGCGTTGGGCAGGTCAGCCAAGGTAACATCCTTGTCGAGCTCCCGGCGAGGATAACAGTCAGTGCCGTATCCTTCGGCGCGCAGATGAACCGCTTTGCCGCGAAGCAGATCTTCCATGACATGGCCACCACCGTAAGCGAATCGTCCGGGATGAACCTTGTTAAGCGGATCATCGTCAGAAGGCTCTGTGCACCCCAAATATGCATCCACGGCGGCAATGCCGGAATAGCAGGGAACATTGTTCAGCCACATCTTCGAAACTTTCATGACCGGTGGCTGCTGACCAATATTAAAAAGCAAGCCGGAAGAACACATGGGAGAGAAGGTTCCAGTGGTGACCACGTCGACCTCTTGGGCCGCGCGTACCTTCCCTTCCTTCTTGACGATCTCAACCATTTCCTCGGCGTTAACCACCACGGCTTTACCCGTACGGATACGGTCGTTGATCTCTTTGATCGTCTTGTTCACCTTATATTGTGACATTATGCCTCCAAAAGAATACCTGGGTTCTCGCATTCATGCGGAATGCTTGCATACCAGATTTTTAACCGCCTGTCGTGGGGGAAACCCATCTCACACCCACAGATACCCGCACACCACGCTCAGACTTCGTGAGAAGGCCGTGAAGGGATTTTACCCCAAAAAGGCAGGTAGAGATTACCACGGTAATAAATATGCTCTAAAATCGCTCGTAATGCTTGGCTTTAGGTATATTTTAATGTATATGTACCAGGTCTTTTCGTGATTTTTTTTAGACTCTTTTTTTAAGAAAAATTTATTAATACTACCAAGTACTTACAAAGCTATCACCAAGGCCAAAAAAACAGCGTGAAACAGTCACTTCGCAAACATCTTCTCCAGACCAACTCTGACAGCGATTTAAAGCGGTGGTTTGATCCCCTTCATTTCGAGTATGAAGAGGAAAACAAACGGGTCATCGTGGGATTCCCACATGCCTTTTTCGCAAAATGGTTCGAGAGCGAAATTCAGGACAAATTCGAGGCACAACTCAACTTGTTCCTTGGCTCTGGATATGTGGTCACTTACCGAGATAATGGCACAGTTGAACGTCCCGCCAACTCTCAAAGAGCGGAAGTGATCAAACGGATCGACTTTCCGTTTGGCCAGGAATTCACCTTTGACTCTTTTCTGATCAACAAGAAAAATTACTTCCCCATCGCCTCGGCAAAAGAAGTTGCCAAACAGTCAGGCTCCTTGTTCAACCCGTTCATCATCTGCGGTCCCGGTGGCTCAGGTAAGACCCACCTTATCAAATCCGTAGCTAACGAGATATCCAAGAAAACCGATTACTCGACCATCTTCATGGGCACTATGGACGAACTGAACTCTCTGTACACCATCCAGTTCAGGGGTGATCCCTTCCGGGCGAGAAACCATCTTTTCGAATACGACTTTCTCTTTCTCGACGACTTCCACAAAGTCCGCGAGTACCCCCATTTCCAGCAGGAGCTGGTGAACATCTTCAATCACTTTTACGACAACAAGAAGCAGATGGTCATCGCTTGCCGAGACAAAGTCACAAGTTACGATTTTCTGGACGATTCCCTCCAATCCCGCCTGGGTTGGGGGCTTATCGTCACTCTCAAGGAACCTGACTTGGAGATCCGTGTGGGATACATCCAGCGCCAGTGCCGCACCAAACGATTGACCTTGTCCAAGGATCAAATTCTCACCCTGGCGCAACGATTCACGGATTTCCGCTATCTCCAAGGTATCCTGCTCAAGCTCTTTGCCTTCAAGGAACTGGTCAAGAAGGATTTGTCCGAAAAGGACTTCCAGCACATTCTTTCCAACACTGAAGAAAAGGCCACGGATGATCTGACACCAAAGAAAATTATGGGTGTGGTCAGCGAGCATTTCAATATCCGTGTGACAGACATGACAGGCACCAAACGGCACCAGCAGATTGCTCAGGCACGCCAGGTTGCCATGTTCCTTTGTCGCCAGATGCTCAATACTTCCTACCCTGCTCTGGGTCGCGCCTTTGGCGGAAAAGACCACTCAACCGTCCTCTATTCGGTAAAAAAAATTAAACAATTACAAGATGATAATTACGAACTGAAACAACTGTTGAAAACGTTGAAGACAAAATGTCGCATGACATGATCATAACGAAAAAAGGGTAAAAAGGGTTCCAATAGTTCCAAATAGGCAACATTTGGTGTGCCAAATTTATCAAGTAATTTTAGAAAGATAAGTTAGTTTGGAACAAAGGAACCGTGCTAATAAATCTCAATAAGGGAGAATTTATTTATGTTATTAAAAGTGAACAGAGACGAAATCATTGAAGGGCTCCAGAAGTCGGCGAACATCATCCCCGCCAAAACAGGGGCCGCCTTCCTCAGGACTATCTGGCTCCAGTGCGAGACAGGTAGCCTGAAAGTGATGTCCACCGACTCGAACCTTGAGTTCATGGGTTCCTATCCTGCCACCATCGAGGGCGAAGGCCTGGCCGGAGTTCAGGGACGCGCCTTTTATGATCTGGTGAAGCAGCTTCGCTCCGATCAGGGGGAACTGACCATCCGCACGGATGATGACTCTTCCAATGTCCTGGTTGAGCAGAAAGCTCGTAAATACAAATTCCCTGTGAACGACCCGGAGTGGTTCCAGAAATTTTCCAGCTTCCCGGAATCCGGCACGGTATTCTGGTCAGGTGATTTTCTGCATGAGATCATCGACAAGATTTCCTTCTGCATCTCCGATGAAGATTCCATGGAAGCGATCGCCTGCATCTATTTGGTGCCTCGTGAAATGATGGGTGAAAAGAAAGTCGAAGTCTGCGGTCTCAACGGTCACCAGTTCGCCATGTTTAACTTCGTCAATGACGATATCTTTTCCATGCTCCCGGAAGAGGGTGTCCTGATCCAGAAGAAGTACCTGGCAGAACTCAAGAAATGGTTGACCGCTGACGAGATCGAACTGGCTATTTCCGACAAGCGCCTCTTCTTCCGTACCGGTGACCAGCGCGAGACTTTTACCTTGCCACTTTCTTATTACCAGTACCCCAACTACCAGAACTTCCTAGCGAAGTTGGGCGATCCCGATGTGTCCACTCTGGAAGTCAATCGGCTGGAAATGGTGGATGCTCTGTCCCGTGTGGCGCTTTTCAACACTGATTCCAACCGCTGCGCTTACTTCAAATTCGATGGTAGCGAAGTTTTAGTCTCTGCCCAAGGCCAAGAGACAGGAATGGCTCAGGAATCCCTTAACGCCACCTTCAGCGGCGATATGCAGCGTATTGCGTTCCCTACTCGGAACCTCATTGACATACTCAACCACTTTAACTCCGATACCGTGAAATTCACGCTGACCGGAACCGAAGCACCCTGCGGCGTATCCGGATCCGATGACAAGGACTACAAGGTCATCGTCATGCCCATGATGATCCAGGAAGAGACCTACTACACAGAGGAAAATGCGTAGATGAGTGAAAAAGAAAACAATTACGGCGCCGAATCGATCACAGTCCTAGAAGGGCTGGAGGCCGTACGTAAGCGTCCTGCCATGTATATCGGCTCCACCGATATTCGTGGCCTGCATCATTTGGTTTACGAGGTCATCGATAACTCCATCGATGAAGCCATGGCTGATTATTGTGACAAGATCAAAATCACTCTGCACATGGATAACTCCTGTACCGTCACCGATAACGGTCGCGGTATTCCTGTGGATATTCACCCCAAGGAAGGCGTCCCGGCAGTTCAGATCGCGATGACTACTCTCCATGCCGGTGGTAAATTCGACTCCGATACCTACAAGGTGTCCGGTGGTCTGCACGGTGTTGGTGTATCCTGCGTTAACGCCTTGTCTGAATTCATGGAAACCACGGTAAAACGTGACGGTAAAACCTACCGCATGAAATTTGAACGGGGTGATGTGGTTGGAGAACTGGAAGAAGTAGGTACTTCCAACTCCACCGGTACCAGCCAGCGTTTTCGGCCTGATGAAGAGATATTCGAGGTCAACCAGTTCGACTATGAAGTGCTCAAGAAGCGTTTCAAGGAACTCGCTTATCTGAACTCCGGTCTCGAGATCGAATTCAAGGATGAGCGCAACCCTGAAGCAGAGACTGAATCATTCAAATTTGACGGTGGTATCGTCCAGTATGTCAAAGACTTGAACCTCAATCTGAATACGCTTGGCGAGATAGTTTACGGTGAGGGTGAATCCGAAGACATGGTCGTCGAATTTGCACTTCAGTACACCTCTTCCTACAAGGAAAACACGTACACCTTTGCCAACAATATTCGCACCATTGAGGGTGGTACTCACCTGGCGGGTTACAAAACCGCGCTGACAAGAGCCATCAACAACTATGTGCAGAATGCTGATCTGCCTAAGAAATTGGTCAAGAAATTGACCGGTGATGATGTTCGTGAAGGTCTCACTTCCGTCATTTCCGTCAAACTCGGCGACCCGCAGTTTGAAGGTCAGACCAAGACCAAGCTCGGTAATTCCGAGGCCACGGGTCTGGTATCCGGTATCATTTACGAAAAGCTGAACGTATTCTTTGAGGAAAACCCCAAAGAAGCTCGCTTTATCATTGAGAAAGTCGTTGATGCATCCCGTGCTCGCGAGGCCGCCCGAAAGGCACGTGATCTCGTCCGCAGAAAGGGTGCTCTCTCCGATAACTCTTTGCCCGGCAAGCTTGCTGATTGCCAGTCCAAGAAGCCTGAGGAATCCGAAATATTCATTGTTGAGGGTGACTCTGCAGGTGGTTCGGCCAAACAGGGCCGAGATCCCAAATATCAAGCTATCCTGCCGCTGCGAGGTAAGATCCTCAACGTGGAAAGAAGCCGTATGCACAAGATGCTCGGCAACAAGGAAATCCGTGCCATGATCACGGCGTTGGGTATCGGTATTGGTCAGGAAGAAGACGCTAAGGATTTTGATAAGCTTCGTTATCACAAGGTCGTTATCATGACTGATGCTGATGTTGATGGCTCCCACATTCGTACTCTGCTGTTGACATTTTTCTTCAGGCAGTACGAAGAGCTGATCAACCGAGGCAATCTCTATATTGCGCAGCCGCCACTCTATCGCGCCCACAAGGGCAAGTTCGAGAAGTTCATCAAGGACGACATTGAACTCGATGATTTCCTTATGGAAAAAGTTGGCGCAGATGTGACTATCAAGGCGCAGTCCGGTGAAACCTTCACAGAGAAAGGGCTCATGAGCATTATGGATAAGATCCGGTTCATGCGTTCCAAATTCAACGAAGCAGAAACCGCTGGTATCGAAGTCGGCCTGTATCAGGCTTTGATGGAATATAGTATGCGTATCTCTTTCACACACTTTGAGGATAACGATCCCGAGGAGTTCAAAGCTGAATTCCAGAAAATGGGTTACAAGGTCATCATCGATGTCGAGCACGATTACGAGTTGGACAAGGATCGGACCTACATCACTTTTGAAAATGACAATGGTCACCGTATGCGTCTGGCCATGGAGTTCTTCTACTCTAAGCTCTACAAGCTGGGATACGGCAATTATAACGAGATTAAGGACAGCTGTGGCGGCTTTGAATTCAATCTTGAGTTCAAGGAAGAGGAAAGGCCGGTTACCGGACTGTTCGCACTTTACGATACCGTAATGGAAGAAGCCCAACGTGGCTGGCAGATCCAGCGCTACAAAGGTCTGGGTGAAATGAACCCGGATCAGCTCTGGGAAACCACCATGCATCCCGAAAAACGGACCATGCTCCAGGTGACCATTGATGATGCGGCAGGTGCCAATGACATCTTCATGGATCTGATGGGCGAAAACGTTGAACCGCGTCGTGAATTCATTGAAAGAAATGCACTTGCTGTGCAGGAACTGGATATCTAACTGAGGCAATTACATGAGCAACACGATTACAATCGAAAGTGAACTCAAGAAAAGTTATCTTGAGTATTCCCTCTCAGTCATCATCGGTCGTGCCATCCCCGATGTACGTGACGGGCTGAAGCCTGTTCACAGGCGTATTCTGTACGCCATGCACGACCTGGGCAACTACCACAATCGCGCGTACAAGAAGTCCGCCCGCGTGGTGGGTGACGTCATCGGTAAATACCATCCGCATGGTGACTCGGCAGTTTATGATGCTTTGGTCCGTATGGCGCAGGATTTCTCCATGCGCGACATGCTGGTGGATGGTCAGGGTAACTTCGGTTCCATTGACGGCGATGCAGCGGCAGCAATGAGGTACACCGAAGTCCGTATGGCCAAGCTGTGCGGCGAATTCCTCGGTGATATCGAAAAGAAGACCGTTGATTTCCGACCCAACTATGACAACACCATGCAGGAGCCTTCTGTTCTGCCGACTAAGGTTCCCAACCTGCTGCTGAACGGTACCACCGGTATCGCAGTTGGTATGGCAACCAATATCCCGCCCCATAACCTGGGCGAACTCATCGATGGCTCCGTGCATCTTCTGGATAATCCAGGCTGCACCGTTGAAGACATGATGGGATTTGTTAAGGGTCCCGACTTCCCCACCGGTGGCATGGTCTTCGGCGGGCAGGGTCTCTACGACGCTTACACCACGGGCCGCGGTTCCATTAAAATGCGCGGTGTGGTCGAAGTTGAAGAAGCCCAAAAGGGTAAGAAAGAGTGCATTGTCATCAAGGAAATTCCCTTTGCACTTAACAAATCAACCATGGTTGAAAAGATCGCTGCGTTGGTTCACGAAAAGAAGATCGAAGGTATCTCCGATCTGCGTGATGAGTCTGATCGTAACGGTATCCGTGTCGTTATTGACTTGAAGCGTGGCGCCATCGCCGACATCATCATTAACTCTCTTTACAAGTATACACAGCTCGAATCCTCCTTCGGTATCAATATGATGGCCGTTGTAGGCAAGCGTCCCATGCTGCTGAACTTGAAAGAAGTTCTTGCTCACTTTTTGGATCACCGCCGCGAAGTGGTTATCCGCCGTACCAAGTTCGATCTCGACAAGTGCGAACGCCGCGTCCACATCTTGGAAGGTCTGCGCATCGCTCTTGATAATATTGATGAAGTGGTCAAGCTCATCCGTGCCTCCAAGTCACCGGAAGAAGCTCGTAACGCTCTCATGGATCGCTTTGAACTCTCTGAGATTCAGGCCAAGGCCATCTTGGACATGCGTCTCCAGAAGCTCACCGGTCTGGAACGCGATAAGCTTCTGGAAGAACTTGCCGAACTCATGAAGAAAATTGAGTACTTTAAGTCCATCCTCGAAAATGAAGATGTCCTCAAGGGCGTCATTCGCGATGAGCTTATGGAGATCAAGGAAAACTACGCCACTCCGCGTAAATCCGAGCTGCTTATGGCTGACCCGGATTCCATTGATATCGAAGATCTCATCCCCGACGAAGAAACCGTCATCACTCTGTCTAAGCGCGGCTACATCAAGCGCACACCGCTTTCCAATTACACGGCTCAGCGTCGTGGTGGAAAGGGCATTGCAGGCGTTCAGACCAGCGACGGCGACTTCATCCATACCTTCATGCTGACCACTAATCATCAGCATCTGATTCTGTTCACCAACTTAGGCAAGATGTTCAAGATCAAGGTCCATCAGGTGCCGGAAGGTTCCCGTTACGCCAAGGGCGGTCACGTCAACAACCTGCTGCCTCTGGACAAGGACGAGCATATCGCCACCGCGCTCTCACTGCGTGAGTTCGACGATGATCGTTTCTTCCTGTTTGTCACCAAGAAGGGCATGGTCAAGCGCTCCTCTATCGGCTTGTACGGCAATTGCCGTTCCACCGGTATTCGCGCGGTCAACCTGCGTGACAACGATGAGTTGATGATGGTCCGTGAGATCGATCCCGATGTGGATTGTATTCTCGCTACCCGAGATGGTTCGGCCATCCGCTTCAACATCAACGATGCCCGTCCGTTGGGACGTGCCACCGCTGGTGTGAAGGGTGTGGCCCTGCGCGGCGACGATGAAGTCGTCTCCTGCGTCGTCACCGGTGACGAAGATCGCAATCAGCTGCTCACCGTCTCGGAAGGTGGCTTTGGTAAGCGTACCACCATCGACCAGTACCGCGTCCAGTCACGAGGCGGTAAGGGTATCCTGAACATGCGTCTGACCAACAAGACCGGCAAGGTCATTGGCGCACGCATGGTCAACGAGGGCGATGATGTTATCTTGCTGACCACCCAGAACAAGGTGATTCGCATGTCCGTTGGCGAAGTGTCACAGACACGCGGCCGCGCTACTCAGGGTGTACGCCTGGTCCGTATGGGCAAGGGCAACTCCGTAGCAGGCTTTGACCTGGTGATGGACGATGACGAAGAACTTAAAGATACTGAGACTGAATAGATAATTGCAGATAGCCGGTGGAAGGATTATCTCCTTCCACCGGCTTTTTTTGCTCCATTTTTCTGAATAATTTGAGCCATCGGCAAAAAAGGCACCATCATGTGCGGCCAGCTACTAATTGTGCTGGGTAGATAAATATTTTATTGAGGTCCCATGCGGCGTTTTCTGTTTATCACAAGTTTGCTCATTTGCCTGATGGCAGGGTGGGGCTGTATTCCTGATGGAATTACTGAGAATGAGGATATCGAGATGGCTCGTGAGTCTTATTCCAAGGGGTTGTATCTGGAAGCGGAAAAGTCCTATGAACGCTATTTGCAGGTTGAGCCGCAGGGTCAGTTCCGCAATGAGGCGTGGGATAGGCTGAGCACCATTGCAGTTACCATTAAAGGGGACTACGACCGCGCTGTGGTGCTCTTGGAGGCTATGCATCTCGAACTCGGCACTGACCCGGAAAAGGCATGGGAGATCATGTACCAGCTGGGCGATGTGTACGATAAGTTGGGAAATAGACCTAAGGCCATGGAATCTTTTGAGAAGTGCTTGGTTTATGCTATTGAATCGTCAGAGCATATCTACACCACACAGCTTCGCATGGCCAAATTGTACCGGGCCATGGGCAATTACGAAATGGTAGCCATTACCCTGGAAAATTGCGCTGATTCTGCTGCGGACAATGAAGCTAGGGCGCGGTGTCTTTATGAACTCGCTCAGAGCTATAGCTTTATTTCCAACTGGACCCATTCAAGGCGTGCTCTCGAAGCCCTTTTGGAATTGGACGACATTTCGGCTGAACGTCATGCATTGGCAATTTTTCTCTTGGCAGATATTTACGAAAATGAACGTAATTATGCCAAAACAAAGGAACTACTAGAGTCCATTCTGGATACGTATCCCAATCCGAAAGTGGTGGAATCTCGACTGGCCAATCTGCCTTATATTCCACCGCCAGTAGTACCACCTCGTCCGCCTTCCAATTGATTGTATGCCCGGTATTAGCCGGGCTTTTTTTTTGGTGTTCAGCCTGATCAAATATAGTAGGAAGCCGCTGTATTTCGGGGACTTGGTGGTGTTGTAAAAAATGAGTACTCCGATTTGGAGTGCGCCAGTGCATGGTATTACCTTTCTACAAATTTGGAGGACCAGTTGAATCCCATATACGGGTCATTACGATCCCTTTGAATCCTTCCTGGGGCACGGTCATCGAAGTCGATTAGGGTGGTGCTAATGCACTTTCAACAAAGTAATACTTGTTCATTTAAAAGCGGATTCTATTATATTTCAAAGTATGCTTCAGAGCACACATTTTAATTTATCACGTATTGTAGAATGATAATAATGGTCTCGTAAAACAAGTCATTGCACTATTCATTTGGATTGCCTAATGTGCTTATGGTGATAAATCTTTTTATTAATTTGTCATCGTGGCGGTTGATTACGAGGGAGTTAATATAGAAATGGCTGGCTGGACCCGTCATATTTTAATTGTGACATTTGCGTGGTGTTTCCTAGTGGCGTTGCCAACCGGGAGCTTTGCGCAAACCTCTCAGCGTGTTCTTCTTCTTAATTCGTATAATCAGGATCTGGTTTGGACAGGTAATGTCACTGAAGGGGTCAAAGAGACGCTGGGAAAACACGATGAACCCATTAAGTTGTATATGGAGTTCATGGATACCAAGAACTTCTTTACCCCTGACTACCTAGATCTCTTGGCCGAAAAATATCTATATAAATATAGTGACATACAATTCGACGTCATCATCACCTCAGATGATAATGCCACCAATTTTGCTTTAAAATATCGCAAACAGATCTTCAAAAACGCGCCGATTGTTTTCTGCGGCGTTAATGATTTAAATATTGCTGATCGGAATGACTTCAGGAACATAACCGGCTTATTGGAATTTACTGATGTGGCGGGGACTATTCGGGCTGCATTGAAGCTGCAACCCGGCCTCAAGCGTATATTTTTCATAATTGATGACACCACCACAGCCATGCATAGCCGGGAGCTCATCAATTCAATCATTCCTGATTTTGAGGATCGGTTGGAATTCGCATGGATTGAAAAGATGCCCATGGCTGATGTTAAAAGAACCGTGGCCAACTTGCCTCCTGATTCCGCTGTCCTTTTTGTCATGTATAATCGGGACAGCAACGGCATTTGGTATACCTATTTAGAGGCCATCGAGCACCTTGCTCCGGTATCCAACGCGCCTATCTACGGCATGTGGGATTTCTTTATGAACAAGGGGATAGTGGGTGGTATGATTACCTCGGGCAATAGGCAGGGAGCCATTGCCGCACGTATGGCCATGGATATTCTTAACGGCAAGAAGCTGGAACAGGTTCCTGTCGTTATCCATAAGGGCAATCAGTATATGTTCGATTATACTGTCATGAAGCGCTACGCACTTAATTCTGATTTGTTGCCCAACGAGGCTGTTGTACTCAATGTACCGGAGTCCATGTATGGAAAGTACATTTTCCATATTTGGACCATAGGCGTGCTTATCGTCTTTCTTAGCGGCGTAATAATAGTGCTGTTGGTAAACAATCGCGCCCGTCGCGAAGCAGAAATCGATTTGGAGAAACTGAGTCACTACCAGGAAACTCTCATCGAGCAACGTACCGAAGAACTAGTCCAGCGTTCCCGCGAATTGGAAATTGCCAATTTTGAGCTTAAAAAGGTCGATAGCCTTAAAACCAGCGTCCTTAACACGGTTTCTCATGACTTGCGTACCCCACTCACCTCGGTGCTCGGGTTCTGCAAAATTATCAACCGGGATTTCAAGAAGTTCTTCAAACCCCTTTATGAGAATGACGAAACTTTGAGTATTCGTGGTAACCGTATCGTGGATAATCTCACCATTGTGGAACTGGAAGGCGAGCGTCTCACGCGCCTGATCAATGATTTTCTCGACCTTTCCAAGATTGAATCCGGCGACATGTCCTGGGCCGATATCATTGTCGACCCTGTTCAGCTTTTTGAACAGGCTGGACCGATTCTGGATGGCTATTTTCGTGGAAGCAATATCACTCTGGTCATGGAAATCGGTGATGATCTCCCACAGATAATTGCTGATCCTGATCGCCTTCTTCAGGTTCTCAATAATCTGGTGGGCAATGCAGCCAAGTTCACCAACAAGGGTGTGGTTACCATTAATGTCCAACGGGATGGGGAATGGCTGGTGGTGACAGTCAAGGACACTGGTGTGGGGATTCCGTCGGATCAGATAGATTATGTTTTCGACACTTTTTATCAGGTGTCCGAATCCAACAGGGACATTAATATAGCCCGAGGCAGCGGCATGGGGCTTGCCATCTCCAAGCGTATCATTGAGCATTATGGTGGAGCTATCACCGCTCGTTCCGTCATGGATGTAGGATCTACCTTTACCTTTCGGCTACCCGCCGTAAGATAGGCTTATATTCTTTCTTAATTACGCCTCAGGCGCTTTCCAGGCGCTTTGTACAGCACATATTAGGGCTTTAATAAGAGGATCGCTCATGCGCGATTTAGCGTAAGCGAAATTGATGTTGAGGGAGAGCTCTGGTCCGGTTTTACAGATGATCGCCAGGCCTTCATTGACCATTTTGTCTGCGTCATGCTGCTTAAGTAGAGAAAGGCCTTTTCCGGCTGCAACCAGTTCACGAATGATGTCTTCGGAATCCGCGCCAATATAATCATGCATGAAAATACCTGAATCTTCAAAAATACCATCCATTACTTGCATAAACGGGCAGTTCTTGTGTGGCTTGATCCATGGCATTACCGCCAGTTGATCTATTGATTTACCTTCCACGCGCGGGCCCCAGGTCGCTGGGGCTACAATGCGTACTGGCATGCTCATGAGTTTGAGCGTTGTTACTTCGGCGTAAGGATTTTCAAAAAAAGTGAAACCCGCGTCAAGGTGGCGATCACGCACTTCCTTGAGGATGGCGTAAGAAGTGGAAAGAGAAAAAGTGGGTTTCAATCCGGGATGTTTGTCACTTAATGCAGTAACTACTTCGCTGATGCGCAGGAAGTTTGAATCTGTATTTAGAGCCACGTTCAATTCGCCGCTGAGTTTCTCACGAAAGGAATTGGCCTGATTTAACATGTCGTCGGCGGCCAGCAAAATGGAATCCGCCTTCATTTTCAGACCTTTCCCTATATCTGTCAGTTGCATGCCGCGAGGAGTTCGCACGAACAGGGGGAGTCCTAGTTCCTCTTCCAATGCCTTGATATGCGCAGAAACAGCAGGCTGGCTGGCGAACACTCGTTCTGCGGCGCGTGTGAGGTTCCCTTCTTCGGCTACGGCTACAAATGTCTTGAGTTGGTAGAGTTCCATCCTGTCTCCTATAGATCCCAGAGTTGGCTTACCACAGTTACCAGTGCCTGAATGGTTGGGTCTTCGGTCTGTGCTTTGCGGTATACGAAATTGAGCTCCACGGGATGGCGGCCCAGAGTGGGACAGACCACAGCCTGGCCTGAATCCAGAAGGGCTTCCATTTCATCTTCACGCACCAGGGAGAGCGCTTTGCCATCCACCACCAGTGAGTTGATGACCTGTTCTGAATCAGCGCCCACGGTCTTGATCGGTGTGATGGCGTAATCGCGAAAAATCTTGAGCTGCAATTCTCGGAACGGGCAACGGCTGGTAGGCATTACCCAGGTGTATTCCGACAACTCACTGGGCGTGGCTGCCTGAAGTTCCTTTTGCCATTTGGTCGGGCCGACAATGAAATATTCCGGCTCAGCCAGTCGCATGGATTCCACATCATTGAATGGGTTACCCGAGAATACGAAGCCCGCATCCAGATTCTTGGCGCGTACCTCGTTTAACACTAAGCCTGATGGTGACTGGATCAGCTTGAGGTTCAGCTTGGGAAACTGCTCGCTCATATATTCCAGCAGTTCACTCACATTCAGGAAGTCCGGGTCAGTGCATAAGCCGATAGAAAGCGTACCGGTGATCTCACCATGCAACGTCACGGCGCGGGCCTGGAGCTTTTCGGCTGAGGCAAGCACCTCAATGGCGTCGGAAATGAGTTCGCTTCCCGCTACGGTCAGTTCTACGCCGCGCGGAGTTCGGTCGAAAAGCCGCACGCCCAGTTCTTCTTCCAGCGCCTTGATATGCGCAGAGACAGAGGGTTGGGTGGCATGCACGCGTTTGCCTGCCTTGGTAAAATTACCTTCTTCGGCCACGGTCACGAATGTTCTGAGCTGGTACAGTTCCATGGGGCGACCCTATTATCCTTCCCTCTGAGGAGCAATCGGAATTGCTTATGACAGCCCTCAGCCATCGTTATTGGACTTTAATCAGGTGTTTATGGTCTATGCTAACCATCTTTCCATGAGTTCGAGGCACGGAGGAGTCCATGCACCGAGGAAAGATGGCTGTATCTAGTTCCTGCCGAGGACTCAACTGTTCCGGCTAGAGCCATTTGCACGAAGGTTGTCAGATTCACCTGACATTATTTCACCGATAGACTTTAGAACACGTGGCATCTCCCCAATAATGCCACTTTGTTCATCCGCAAAAAAACGGCAGCCCTCTCCGCTGCCGTTTTTTGTGCGTTTGTGTCTGGTGTGCAAAAGTCGATTTTGCTTGTGTGGCGGTGGGGAGTTGGCTACAAACTGGACCTTCCTAGCTGAAACAACATTTGTAAGGAGTATAGATATGAGCAAGACCGTTGAAAATTTGAAGACCGCATTTGCGGGTGAGTCTCAGGCCAATCGTAAGTACCTCGCTTTTGCTGAAAAGGCAGAAAAAGAGGGCAAGCCCGGTGTGGCCAAGCTGTTCCGCGCTGCCGCTGCTGCCGAGACCATCCATGCACACGCGCATCTGCGTCTGCTGAAGGGGGTTGGCACCACTGAGGAGAACCTGAAGGCCGCCATTGAGGGCGAGACTTTCGAGTTCGAGTCCATGTACCCCGAGATGATTGAAGAGGCCAAAGCCGAAGGTGAGAACGCTGTGCACCGTTACTTCAACTTTGCCAACGAAGCTGAAAAGATCCATGCCAAGCTCTACACCGAGGCACTTGAGGCTGATACCGACAAGTTCGCTGAAGCTGAGTTTTACATCTGCTCCGTTTGTGGCCACACACAGGACGGCGCCCCCACCGAGAAATGTCCTATCTGTAATGCCCCTGAAAAGGCCTACAGCAAGGTCGACTAAAACAGCGACATACAAATAACTAACCCGCCTGACTCGTTAAACCGAGTCAGGCGGGTTTTTTATTATGCAACTATCAGCATCGAAGGCGCCAAGTGGAAATAAGAAGTGGTTCGCACCTCTTTAAAAGCACTACCTACCCAACACAAGTTTAGTAACAGCCTCACAAGGGTCTTCGTCGGGAACAAAGGCGGTTTCGCCAATGGCGACTACGGGCCGCATGCCGATGAGAGAATTCAAAATGTAGGCGTGGCGATACTGGTCGAGATCATCAAACCCGATGGGCTTGGACAGGATGTCAAGAACGCTGCCAGCCAGGGCCATGGCAGTGGAGGGCAGTTTGTAGGGCGTGTGGGGCTGAAAATATTCGCCGTTTTTCTTAAAAAGAAGCGCGCTGGTGGTGGCTTCGAGGAGTTTGTTGTCGAAATCGAAAAGCGCAGCGTCGTCAAACCCTCTGGCGCGGGCCTGCTGAAGGGCAAGATGGAAAAACATGTAGCTGGTGGTCTTGTGTGCATTGAGCGTGGACACATGGTGGTCTTCGCAAATGCAGAGTCGGTAGGCCTTATAGGGCTGTGTTTCATAGGGGGCGGCAAGGATGACCGGGCGCGCGTCAGGTTGTTCAATGGGATAGATGATGTTGACCCGGGCGGTGGCGGAATCGAGATTGTTCTTGGCGAGAACAACGTTGATGATTTCTTCGAAATCCACGGCCTTGTGTGGGATGTTATGCGCACGCAGGGAGCCGAGCAATCGGTCGAGATGGCGATCGAGATGGCAGAGATTGTTGCCGTTGTAGTATACGGTTTCGAAGAAACCGGCGCCATAACGAAAGGCGGGCGAAGAGGGATCAAGGCCTATGGGCTTTTGGGTGAGCTTGCCGCCGACGTAGTAGATCATGCATCTCCCAGGGTGAGGAATTTTTCCAGTTTTGCCAATGTTTCCTGATACTCTCTAACCGGTTTAGAGTCTACCACTATGCCGCTCCCGGCATAAGCGTTAAAATGACCTGTTTCGGTGCTGTAGACGCCGGTCCTGATGGCGATGGAAGAGTCCATGTTCTGCTTGTCGCGGATCACGACTACCGAACCGCAATAAATGCCTCGGCTGTGCGGCTCCAATGTTTCGATGATCTCCATGGAGCTGCGTTTTGGACAACCGGTTATGGATCCGCCGGGAAAGGCGTCGAAAAAGAGATCCAGACAATCGCGACCATGGCGGAGCGTGCCGTGCACATCGCTGTACATCTGAAGCAGATTGTCTACCCGGAACACGGATTTGTGGTTGGCGACGTGGACCGAACCGTATTCGCAATTCGTGGATATATCGTTTCGAATAAGATCAACGATCATGGAAAGCTCAGCACTCTCCTTGGAAGATTCGGTGAGGCTTGTTTCCTCGCCGTCAGCCGCTCCCTCCACCCGCAATGTTCCCTTGATGGGTTGGGACAACACCTGACCGTCCATGACGCGTAGAAACCGCTCCGGCGAGGTGGAGAGTATCCGGTAAGACCCGGATTTGAGCCATGCATAAAATGGGGCCGGATGATCGCGCCGCAACGCCAAAAATAAGGCGAGCGGGTCGAGGTCGGTATATTCCCACGAAAATTGGGTGGACAGATTGAGTTGGTAGGTGTGGCCAGAAAGGATGTGCTCCAGTGTTTCACTGACGGCTGCCTCATATGCGGCCCGATCCAGAGAAGTAACTGGCGGCTTGTTGGAGAGAGTTCCTATGGAGTCGTTTGCGAACTCACTCAAATCACCTTTGAATACCAACCTGATGTCATTGAAAAGAGATTCATCACTGTATGAAATTGAGATCTGTTCGGAGGGTGCGAGAAATTCGACTGTTGCTGCATACTTCTTCAAATGGCCCAACGGGAAATCCAGCGGCTTGTCCGAATGGATGCCACGCAGGAGCATACCGTAGGTGTAGCTGACAAATCCCAGCGCAAGCCCCGGGGTGTCGAAGCAGAACTTTTTTACTTCCTCCGGCGTAGTGCTTGCGGAAAATTGTAGCTCGTTCACAGGTTGGATACCTATGATGGAAGCGGTTTCCGCAGGGTAGCCCGGCGACGAGAGCACCATCTCCGCGTTCATGTCGCGGGCAAGCACTCCGGCGAGCGTGTCGAATCGCTCCCGGCTACAGGGAAAGGTAGCTACATGCATCTGCAATGAAAGCCTCCCCGTTTTCCGTCATGAATGATTCCGGGTGGAACTGGTATCCCAGCACCCGTTTTTCGGCGTTTCCGATCACCATAGGCACGCCTGCATCATTGGTTGCCAGTAGGTCCAGATCCTTGCCCACCGAAGTTGCATATAGGGAGTGATAACGGGCCACACATTGCTTGCTTCCTTGCCACACAATAAAATCAGTCTTGCCGTGAACGCACCCCTCAAGCCGCCCTGTTGAGCCGCCGAAGTGTTCATTCATGATCTGCATACCAAGACAGACGCCCAGCACTGGCTTTCCACTTTCGAACACCCGGCCATAGCCGGGATAATCCTCTGGCTTTCCGGGACCGGGCGAGATCACGAGCAAGTCAGGGGCAGCATGGTTGAGCGTAGGTAACGAAGCATACGGCTCCACCACAACACTGGCACCTGCAATGGCCGAGACCAGCAGGTGTTCCAGGTTGCGAGTGAAACTGTCGTTGTTGTCTATGAGCAGAATGTGCATGGCTGTGTCGCCTTATGGCTGTGGCGGCAATCCTATCGCACGTTCTGCTATAGTACCTGTTTGATTTCCAGATCCAACCCGGCGTTTTCCATTGCTATGGAATCGCCAAGTACGCAGATCTTGCCGTGTTCCGCGTTAACGCGAATGGCCTCGGCAAGTTTACGGAAATCCTGCTCCGTGGTGGACAGGGCTTCATCGCGAATCTGCTGAAGGTATGCCTCGTCCTGATTGGTCAGATGACGGGACAGGGCCGTGAAACCCTTGGCATCGGGCAGCTGGTAGGAGTCGATCTCACCGATGGCACCGATGATGGATTTTTCGAGTTCGTCCTGAGTGATGTCCACGGTTTCGAGATACTCGGCGCATCCGTCAAAGGCGGTCACGGTGTCGGCCACGTTGGGGTCGCGGTAGGAGACCATGGCGAGGGCTCCGGCCAGACGGTCCATGAGGCAGAATGCGCCGTAGGCACCGCCCTGAACGCGGACTTTTTCCCAGAGATAGCCGGTGCGGATGAGCTTGTTCACGACCTGAGCAGCTCCGCCGAGAGTGATTCCATGGTCTGCCAGTGAAACGCCCTTGCCCACGTAGTTGACCTGAGCCGGAATGGCGAGGCCTTCGGCTGCGGGCAGGTCGAGCGGGGTGCGGGCTACAGGGGCAGCGTCCACTTCGGGCAGGGCCGAGATGATGGATGAAAGCTCTGGCTCCACCTTGGCGAAGAGAGACGCATCCATGGTGGCGTTGGCAATGACGCCGTTCTTGGAGAGGAGCAGGGAGCGCATACGTTCCAGATCTTTGGCAACGTTGCGGAAATCGTCCTCAATGCGTTTTTCCAGTTCGCGCAGGAATTCGAGATTGGTCAGGCCGGACATGGATTCTTCCATGGCGTGGGCCGCATGGGCTCCGGCACGCAGGCGTGTGGCTACAACCTGATGACCAGCGGGAACGAGTCGCTGTTCTGCTCGAGCGCGGGCTTCGGAAACGATCTGGGTCAGACGTTCCTTGTTGTCGAGCTTGGCCGAAGTGAGGATCTCGGTGATGATTTCACCGGTCTCGGCGACTTTGTCGCCAGTGGTCTTGGTGCGCAGGAAGAGGCGCGAGGCAGCGTCCTTGGAGTCGCGTATGGGCGCGGCAAACGGCTGGGTCCATACGCCGCCGGATGTGCGGGCAATCCATTGGGACAGGTTTACGAAATCGCGTTTGTCGGTACCGGATTCGGTCAGTGCGCGGCCAAAGATTCCTGCGTAGGGCAGCAATTCGTTGGGCAGCACGGACAGATCAAAGCCGAGATCAAAATAAGCGATGCCATTGGTGGGCAGGTCGTGGAACAGAATCGGTGCGCCAGCGGTTTCGCGGTGCTCTGTGGGGATGATTCGGTTGTCCTTGTCCAGATCGCCTACCGACAGGCGCGGAATGGAATTGAGCGCTTCGGGAGTATCCGGTTCGGCCTGGAGGCGGTTGAGTTCCTTGGCGTCGTCCATGATCTTCTGGAGTTGTTCTTCAGTCAGGGAGTCCTTGACCTTCTTGAGGCGGTTTGTCTCCTTGTGCGCGATCTTGGCAGCCATCTGGTGGTCCGGCTCCAGCAACACCGTGGTGCGGTGCGAGTTGTGCAGGAACAGACGTGCCAGAAGCTCTTCAAAAATCTTGTCGCCGTTGGCGAGCCATCCCTTGATGTTGTCCAGCGGTCCCTCAAAGGGCAGCAGGGCCAGCGGATCGCCTTCCACGTCTTCGTCGTCATAGAGCCAGGAGGAGAGCGACTGGAACATGAGGGAGAGGCCGCGCGGGTAGGAGCCGGTGTTGTTTTCACGCAGGCTGAATTCCACGGAGTTGATGGCGGCTTCGATGTCGTCGGCGTCAATGCCATTATCCACCAATTCCTTGATGGTGTGGAAGATGACGGATTCCGCTTTGATGGCGTTGGACGGGTGCATGCCCTTGAGGCCCACCGAGAAGAACATCTGGCGCATGTCGGCTTCGAGGCCTACGCCGGCCAGGTCATCGCCCAGACCGGAGTCCATGAGCGCTTTTTTCAGCGGCGAGGAAGGCAGGCCGACGAGAATGTGTTCCAGAATGTGGAGCGCCAGATTCAGATTGGCATCGGCGGTCTCGGACAGGAGCCAGTTGACCGTGAACATGCCCTTGGAAAGGCGGTCGGAGGCGGGGTAGGTTTTACGAACCTGCTTGGCCTCGGTGAAGCGCTCCTGAAGCGGGATACGGGTCTTGGCTACATCGATTTTTTCGTACTGGGAAAAGACTTCATCGAGGATTTCCAGGCGTTTTTCCGGGTCGTCGTCGCCGTAGAAAAAGGCGTAACCGTTGGACGGGTGGTAGTGTTCCTCATGGAAGGCCATGAATTTGTCAAAGGTCAGGGAGGTGATGACCAGCGGATCGCCGCCGGAATCTATGCCGTAGGTGGTGTCCGGGAAAATCGACTGCTGGGAGTGTTCATAGAGCAGGGAATCGGGCGAAGAGTATGCGCCTTTCATCTCATTGTAGACGACACCCTTGTAAGTGATGTCCTTGTCTGCTGCTTCCAGCTCGTAGTGCCATCCCTCCTGCTTGAGCGTATTGGGGGTGAGGCGGGGGTGGAAGACCGCGTCCAGATAGACATCGATGAGATTGTAGAAGTCCTGCGTGTTGGCCGAGGCTACGGGGTAGCAGGTCTTGTCCGGGAAGGTCAGGGCGTTGAGAAAAGTTTGGAGCGACCCTTTGAGCAGCTCAACGAACGGCTCTTTGATGGGGTATTTGTCTGAGCCGCAGAGCACTGAGTGTTCGAGGATATGGGCTACGCCGGTGGAGTCCTCGGGCGGGGTACGGAAAGAGATACCGAAAACCTTGTTCTCATCATCGTTCACTATGGACAGCACGCGCGCGCCGGTCTTGTCGTGACTGTAGACGTGGGCGACCGACGCCATTTCCGGGATAGCCTGTTCATTGATCTTGGTGAAGCCGTGGCTCATATATGCTCTCTTTGTATATTGTTTGCCGTTTTGAGTGCAGCAATTGGGTGCAGCCATGGATATAAGCATGGTCCGAGTTTAAGGCAATACTCCAAAAGGATACTTCTGGGTTAATGAAAAGATGTACTCCAGTTGTTGCGACCCCATGTGTTCTGAATTGTGTGCTGACTCATATTTCCAGCAGTCCGACCATGCCAAGAGGCCCTACACAATTACTGATGATTCTTACATTTTTATCGGCCAGCTGGTACTCGCTGCCCAAGTAGTAATTATTTTCAAAAAGAACTTGACGATTAAGTGTCTCGTGTATAGCTTCTTGAAAACGACAATCATTCCTACTTAAAAATAACCCATTCAAGATTTAGGAGAATATTATGAGCTGCGAACATAACACCGAAGAAATTTATCCCGAATTCGCCAAGGTTGGTCAGAAAGTCCCCGGTTTCAAGCTGGAGACCTTTGATCCTACAGAAGGCGCTTTCGGCGAAGTCGATCTGGATGAAGTCCGTAAGGCCGGAAAGTGGGCTATCCTCTTTTTCTACCCGGCAGACTTCACCTTTGTCTGCCCCACCGAGCTGGCAGATCTCGCTGCCAAGCATGAAGAGTTGACCAAGCTCGGTGCAGAAGTCATCTCCTTGTCCACTGACACCAAATTCACCCACATGGCGTGGAAGAACGAAGAGCGCTTTCTGCAGGACGTGAAATACAAGATGGCTGCCGACCCGACTGGCGAAGTTTCTCGCTTCTTTGATGTCTGGGACTTTGACACCGGCCTGGCCCTGCGCGGCACCTTTGTTATCAACCCCGAAGGTCTGCTGGTCTCCTCCGAGGTCAACTTCTACAACGTGGGCCGTAACGGCGACGAACTGGTCCGCAAGATGGAAGCCAACAGCTACCTCAAGGACAATCCGCAGGAAGCCTGCCCCGCCAAGTGGACTCCGGGTGATAAGACCCTGACTCCCAGCGAAGGCCTCGTAGGTAATGTCTACGAAGCGCTGAACGACTAAGAGTATATCAAGAAAGCGGACGTCACACTCTCGCATTCCTGTTGCATAAAAGCTCCCCCAGCGGATGGTCCGTTGGGGGGCTTGTTTTGTTATTGGGCGGGATACCGCTTTGTGGTGACAGTCAGGCTATTTTGCCTCTAGTCGGGAAGCGGACGGGTCTCCCGCACCAGCGGATCTTCTTTATCAAAGCCCGAGTAATTCCACCGGAAAGACCCTCTTGAATCGGCTTAGGCCCTTCAGGACGGGGCTCTGTTTTTCGGAAGAAATTGCTGTATTGCTTGCTCTCGCGCCAAATTCTTCTTCAATCACGCGCTTGCCAACACCCATTATCATATGTAAAGGGAAACGCCTCGCCGCTTGAAAAAAGCGGACATCATATATTTTAAGGAGCACCAACATGGCATCAAACGTGGACGAAATCACGATTAACTATTCTGAGGACAATCAGCTCATCGTTAAAGAGCTGGACAAAGTCATCCTCTCCAAGGGCGCTTGGACCACCATCATTTTCCGTTATCAGGAACTCAACCGCGCCAAGGGCGAATACGGTCCGGAAAAGTACACCATCCGCCGCTATCAGAAAGTGGACGGGACCTACCGCCCCAAGTCCAAGTTCAATATCTCCAGCCAGGCTCAGGCAATCAAGATCGTCGAAGCCCTCAATGGCTGGGTAAGCTAAAAGCCAGGCTGTCCGAAAAACAGCTGATTGCGTCGTTGCTTCCAGGGCTTCAACCCTTTGTGTGGAACATCCATGCATTGGTTTTGAATTCTTCTGGTGCCTAGCATTCGACTCTTTTTGAACACCCTGCATTTTCTATGCAGGGTGTTTGTCTTTATGGGAGGTAAGGAATGTATCTCGGTTCTCACATGTCCATTGCTGGCGGCCTGCACATGGCCTTTGACCACATTCGCAAGGTGGACGGCACTGCTTTGCAGATATTCACGCGCAACCAGCGCCAGTGGAAAATCCCGCCTCTGACCAAGATCGATCTCGACCTCTTTGCGATAGCCTGGGAAGAGTGGGGCGACTATCCCATCGCGGCCCATGACTCCTATCTCATCAATCTCGCTTCGCCCAAGGAAGAGCAGGCCAACCGCTCCCGCCTCGGGTTCGCAGAGGAGCTCCGCCGCATTGAATCGCTCAAGATCCCTTGGCTTGTGACCCATCCCGGCTCACACTTGGGGCAGGGCGTGGAAGCGGGCATTGAGCGATACGCTGCCAATCTCGATCGCGCCATCGAGGAATCAGGCACTGAGCAGGCTGTGGTACTTCTTGAGACCACTGCCGGGCAGGGTACCAATCTCGGCTCCAGCTTTGAAGAGCTGGGCGGGATTATTGCCGCCTCCAAGTACCCGGATCGTCTGGGCGTCTGCTACGACACTTGCCACACCTTCTCGGGCGGTTATGACATCCGCACCCCGGAGAGTTACGCCGAGACTTTTGACGCCTTTGAACGGCTCATCGGTCTTGATCGCCTCAAGTTTTTTCATCTCAATGATACGAAGCATGAGTTGGATGCCAGAAAAGATCGCCATGATCACATTGGCCAAGGGTATATAGGCCTTGAAGGGTTCCGAAATATTATGCAGGATCAACGATTCGTCGACGTCCCCAAGGTGTTGGAAACACCCAAGGAAAAGGACCTCAAAGACGACATGCGTAACCTGGAAATTCTGCGTGGATTGGCTGCTGAATAGAAAAGGCAGGAGAGGAAGGAATACCTCCCTCTCCTGATTGCTGGATGAGTCTTATTGCGCTTGCAACGCGTCGGCTTCGGAGTCGTACAGAGCGGCGATCTTGGTAATGCCGACCATGTCGAATACGGCCTTGAAGTTGGATGAGAGGCCTGCGAGAGCGAGATGAATGCCTGCTTCTCGGGTTTCCCGCAGAAGAGTGGAGAGGCCGGTGATGCCTGCGCCGTTGATGGAGGCGTTCTCATCGAAGCAGATGATCACGAGATCTTTTTTCATGGTCTGGGCGGATTGAAGCGCTTCGGTGAGATGAGGGATGGTGTTGCCCGTGACATTGCCTCGTACGTTGACCACGGCGGCGGAAGTGCGTTCTTCCACAAGCACCTGACCTTCTTCATTCTTGGCGATGGCAAGCCGTTCGGCAGCGCGCTGAAGGCCCTTTTCGAGTGCTTCCCGCTGTAGTGGTTTGTTGATGAAGTCCGTGGCATCCAGATTCAATGCCTGGATGGCAAGGTCCATGTCACCGTGTCCGGTGATGACAATGACTTCCGCATGAGGATCGATTGCCTTGATCGCCTTGAGGGCTTCGATGCCGTCCATGATGGGCATCTTGATGTCGGTGAGCACCAGATTGGGGCGTTCCCGTTCAAAGACCTCAACCCCTTCCTGGCCGTTCTCTGCAGTGAGGATTTCGTAGCCATAGGCAGAGAGCAGCAGCGTAAACATACGCAAGGTTGGTTGCTCATCATCGATAACCAGAATTTTTTCCTTATTCGTCATTGTGCGGAACCTCCCCGTGCTCCTGCAATGGGAAACTGCATGCGGAACACAGTCCCTTTATCTTTATTACTGGTGATGCGGATTTCGCCGCCGTAATCCTTGACGATGCCGTAAGTGATCGCCAGTCCAAGCCCCATGCCCTGACCGGTCTCTTTTGTAGTAAAAAACGGCTCGAAAACTTTTTGTTGATCTGCCTCGGCAATGCCTGAGCCAGTGTCTTCCACTTCAAGGAAGGCAATCGCCTCTTCTGAACCTGTGCGAATGGTAATACGTCGATCACAGACTGCGTCACCGGGCGAAGAACAATCATTGATGGCGTCCCGTGCGTTGGTAACGAGGTTGAAAAGAACCTGCTGAAGTCGATTGGAGTGGGCGGAGACCGGCGGTAATTCCTGAGCCAGCTTGAGCTCAAAACGGATGTTCTCCAATTCGAATTGGCGGCGGACCATGGAAAGAACCGCTTTGACGGGCTGGTTCAGGTTCACCAACTCCTCAAGAAGGTCAGCCTTGCGACCAAACGAACGCAAGGTGTCGATGATCTCGGCGGCTCGGTCTACCTGTGTGGATATTTCGGAAACCACCTGGAGGAAATGCTCTTTGGGCACGTCCATGTTTTCTTCCTGCATCAGTGAGAGAAACTCGCTGCCCATTTTGATGGCATTGAGTGGTTGGTTGATTTCGTGGGCTACACCAGCAGACATCTCACCCAAAGATTTCATCTTACCCGCCTGGATAAGCTGGGCATCCTTCTCGATCATCTCAGTGATGTCAGCCACCGCGATGATGATGGCGTGGCGTCCGCGATAGGAGATCGGGCAAGCGTGCATGTTGACGAAAAATGGTTCGTTCCCGTTCTTGTAGTGGAGTAGTTTGGGAAAATAGACACACCCGCCGCCGCCATCAATGAAGTAGGCGAGACAGTCTGCGTTATGGTCAGGGCCAAGGGCCACGAACTTCATGCCTATGAGCTCATTCTTGGTAAACCTGTACAACTCTTCGGTACGCGGGTTGGCGTCACGTATTTCGCCGGTCTCGCAGTCCACGACAAAGATCGGGTCCGGCCCGGAATCAAACAGTGAGCGGTATTTTTCCTCGGACTCGCGCAAACGACGGCGATAGAGCTTGATGGACCAGACCATGTTGCGGAAGGAATCTGACAGTTTGACCACTTCATCGCCTTCGTGTTTGCGATAGAATGTGCAACTGGCGCATTTGCGGTGTACGTCACCGGGAGTATCATTGGATCGGGAATCGTCAAAATGCCAGCAGGGCAGATCCGTGTTGGTGAAAGCGGGGCAGTTAGCCGTGTTCCAATCTTCGTCCGGCCCGAGCTTGAGCGGGATGTCAAAGTTACCTCGGCTGATCTCGTCGGAAATACGAGTCAGGTCGGAAATGGGCTTGGTAATGTACTTTGAGAGCCAGGACGAGATAAAGATGGTGATGAGAATCACGAGCGAAATAAAGCCGAGAAATGCGACGCGCAACTTGCCCACCAGGGAGTCAATATGCTCTTTGTTTAGACCTACATGCACGGTGCCGATGCGGTACAATCCCTCGCTGATGGTGGCGGCCACGTCGTAGATACGCTCTCCATCCACACTCATGAGACGGATGCTCTCATCCTTGTCCGGAGGAATTCTGTTGGTAAGCAAGACTTCAGGTAGCTCTTTGGTCATGGTGTGTGCCAAGAGATGACCTTCAATGTCCTCGATAAAAATGTATGACAGCAGGTACTTGCGCTGGTGAAGCTTGGCCTCGTCAAAAATGAGAGTGAGGAGCTTGGGAATGTCGTTGTCCAGGATGTAGGAACCGCCACGCTCGGCCACGGAATGGGCAATGGCACGCCCGCGCATTTCCAGTTCCTGCGTCAAGGATGAGACAAGGATGTAGCGGGATACGAGCGCGATGGCCACACTGATGAACAATACCGCCACCAGCATGGAAAAGAGGAGCTTCATACGAAGCCCTGCGTGGGTGAAATGGTAGTCTAGGCGTTCCAGAAAGGTCATTTCTTTATCCCTCTGTTTCGCAACTCATTCCAGTCGGTGAACGGGACGAAGTAGTCTTCGACCAGACGGGTGAAATAGACTTCATCAAGCCCCTGGCGATCCTTCTTGCCATACGTGATGGACATACCGGACCCGAGGTCGTAGTTGCGGATCGCCTCGATGCCGTCAACCAAAGTTTCACGGGTCAGGTTCGGACCAGCGCGCTTGAGGCCTTCCACCATAATAATGGCGTTGAGGAATCCTTCCAATCCCACGAAACTCGGTGTTTCGCCCGGGAAATATTTCCGTAGCAATTTGACGTACAAATAGGCGGCGTCCTTGGGATCGCCAGATGATTTTGGCGGAGGTACCACCTGGGACATGAGTACTGCTGTGGGGCCGGGATCTAGACGGCGGGCCAACTCTTCCGCACCGACAAATGAGACGTTGTAGAAGATAGGATCATAGTTGTTTTCCGTCGCCTGCTGGATGAACCGGGCGCACGCTCCGTATGTGCCGACCATGACTACGGCTTCGGCACCGGATTTTCTGATTTTTTCCAACCCTTCGGCAACTTCTTCGGTTCCCCGGATATAGGAGCCACGTGCCACGGGTTCCAAATTGTACTGCTTCAGAGCCAACTCGGTACCGATGAGGCCGTCGAATCCATAGGCATCATATTGATAAAAGACCGCGATTTTTTCGATGCCGAGGTCTTCCACCATGTGGCGCACAGCAGCCCCGGTTTCCTGATAGTAGGAGGCGCGGATATTGACGACGTATCGATTGAAGGGCTGGCGAAGTCCGTTGGCACCGGTGAACATACCTATGAGCGGGACCTTGGCCTCTTCAACCATTGGCAGTACTTTTACCGTGGTGGGCGTCCCCACGTAGCAGAACAGAGCTAGGACATCGTTATCAATGATGAATTTCTGGGTATTGGCGAGACATTGGGGCGGGTCGTAGGAATCGTCCAATGCTTTGATGGTGATTTTGCGGCCGTGGATGCCGCCCGCATCATTGATGGAGCGGATGTAGGCTTCTGCGCCGCGCAGGGTCTGGGTGCCAAGGTAGCCCGCATGGCCAGTGAGGGCCAGGGAGGAGCCCAGGTGGATCTCCGTGGCCGTGACACCGGGCGCAGTGGCGCGCTTTGATGCGAATTGGTCGGAGGCATTGCATGCACCCAGCATAAGGGCCATGAGCAGTATGGAAATCAACCAGGCAAGTCGTTTCAATTCCGGCTCCATTGGTACGTATTTTCCTCAAAGGGTAAACGGACTCCTTTTGTTACTGGCATAGTCGGTAAAAAACAAGACGCCTTTTATTCCCCATGATTCCGACCTAGTAAAACCGTATTTTTTAGACAAAAGTGGCTCGTATTGCACCATCTATACTAGCCAAAAGTAAAAGTTGCAGCTATGGGTAGGGTGAATATTCTCGAATACAACCTGTTTTGCAGACAGGATTTTACCAGGAGGACGTACAAATGTTGATTGCGAATTGGATGACTAAGGATGTGGTGACCCTCACCTCTGACCGCTCTATGATGAAGGCCTCGAAGTTGATGAAGGACAAGGCTGTGAGCTGCATGCCCATCGTCGACGAAGATGGCAAGCTCGTGGGCATTGTCTCCGACCGCGACATCAAGGACGCCTCTCCGTCCAAGGCCACCACTCTTGATATGCACGAGCTGTATTATCTGCTGTCCGACATTAAGATCAAGGACATCATGACCAAGAAGGTGACCACCATTCGGCCCACCGAGACCGTTGAAAAGGCTGCCGTGCTCATGCTCGAAGGTCACTTCGGTTCCCTGCCCGTGGTCGAGGAGGATGGCACCGTGGTCGGTATCGTTACCGACACCGACGTTTTCAAGGTGCTGGTGGAAATCTCCGGCGTCTACGAAGGCGGCACCCAGGTTTGTCTCCAGATCTCCAACTCCCCCGGCTCCTTGCAGCCCGTGCTGGAATTTTTGAAAGATGGCGGTGCACGCATTATGTCTATCTTCACTCGCGCTGTACCCGAAGACGAATCCATGAAGGACGTTTACATCCGTATCCGCGACATGGAAAAGCCGGAATACAAGCGCCTTAAGGCGAGCTTTGAAGAGAAGTTCCCGGTCCAGTTCTGGGCCGTGGACCCCGTCCACCGCGTGGTCTAGGGTTGGTAGAAATAAATTAAGAAGGGCCTGGAGCGGTAAGCTCCAGGCCCTTTTGTCGTTGCGGGATGGAATACATGAGGGGCTGCTTTCCCATGCGGTAATTACTTGGACTCAGTCGGTAAATATTGAAGATAAACGGGTTCTTTTATCCCCTGTAGTACTTCTATTGGAGCAAGAAGAGTAATAGACAAACTCACTGGCCTTGAAATTCCTTTGTATGGTAAATCGAAATTGAGTAGTCCAATCCGTATGCGGCTTTTCCCATGGTTGCGTATCCCCTTTAGAATCATGCCGGAATGAAGCAATTTTCCCTCGGATTTGAATTCGTAGAAGAAATCAACATCGATTGGTTTATGAAACGGCGGAGTAGGCTTAGCGCTTGAAATCAATTGAATCCCATGTCCAATATTATATTTATGATTTAGGTCTATTGTTATGGTCCGACCAACATTATTGACGTCGAATTCTTCTGAATAAAATGGATCATAAAAATCATCGAGTGTGGTTCTTGCAATGAGCAGATAGAAGCCCTTAGCGTTAGCCAAGAGAAAGTAGGCAAATAAAATAGCCACAATGCTGAAATATATATAATAGAATTTCTTCATGTCCGTGACAGACGGAGCATGGCCCCGCCTGTTGCCTCCTATGCTGTCATTATCTCTTTTTTCTACCGGTAGCTATATCTGTGAAATCTTGACAATTATTACCAATTATAGAGTACGAGTCACTAGGAAAATCATCCGTGGCTTCTCTGATATTATCAGTGTCGTACTCTTCATCTTGAAGATCATAGTCTTCAATATGTTCTGCCCCCTTGATGCCGTCATCAAAAAGTCCAAGGTTGGTACCATCATCATTAAAAATATGCTCATGATGAAATTTGGTGTTTAACTTGTCATCAAGAGTTTGAAAGAAATTGAAATGACCAATTGTCACCGGATGTAATAGAGATGCCATTTCAAAAAAACCATGCTCATAAAGCAGGCCCATATTTTTTAGTGGTCGAGTTCCGATACGAGACTTACCTTTTGGTTTTTTAGGGTTTTCTTCCTGTGGTTTTTTATCCTGTTTTCTCACTGCGGGATTATGAGTTGTGGGAGAAACGTCTGAACTGCCAGGATCAGATGGCACCCCATCTTTCCCAATTATGCCTCTGTCGATTTTGTCTTGTAATGACGGAATGTTGCTAAGCCCATCCAGTGAGTCTCCATCATTGTCTTTCTTAGAAGGATTGCCACCCCATGACGCGTCATGATAGCCATAGCCGCTCACGCCGTAGCCTTCCAATCCCAACGGGTCCACCCCGTTCACGGGGTCGTCCAGACAATAGCCGTACCAGTCTTCGTCTCCCCCTGCGTCTCCCATGGGGTCCGGGGCGGTCCATCTGGCGGTGTACGGATCGTAGTCGCGCCAGCCGAAGCGGACAAAGCCGATATCTCGGTCATGGAGGCCGCTTGCGAATCCGAGAGGGATGCGCAGGGACGGATTGGTGTCCTCGATTACTGAGCCAAACGGGTCATACAGGATTCCCTTTATCACGGAGCCGTTACTGTCTGCAACTACTCGTAAAGAACCGACTTGGTCATAAAAAAGATAGGCTATGAAGCCATCGTCTCGGCGCATGGCAAATGGAGTGCGACTATTCTCCTCGTAGGCGAATTCATAGATATGTTGGCCGTCGTAAAAGTCTGCCAGCCGAACGAGGTCGAGCCACTTGTAGGCTTCGATTATCTGGCCGTTGGTGTCATGCTTTAGTCGATATTCGTAAGGTGAGTTTATCCTTTTCCACCAAGGGTCCGATTTTTTTCCAAAGACGAAATCGGGCGTTGACACCATTCGTGGTCGTCAGTGGGTATGGAATGAATCTGTGCTGTCTGTGTAGGAGGTAAGGATATTTGTGGCAGGGATTTTTAATACACGCCAAATCCGCTCATTGCCCCTTAAGCTCCTTCTTCATTCTGTCGATGAGATAGGACCAAGGAGAAAGGAGTCATTATGGGTAGTGTTGTTGCGCTGGATCAATTCCGGCAAGGGCGCGAAGAAAAACCGCGTCAGCCCAAAAGCCCAGCAAGGCCTGAGATTGTAGGGGCCGAGATATGGGGCAGAGATTATACCGACATTGAGGCCATCGTGTTCGGAGTCCTCAAGGTGCGCGGTATACTTGCGCATCATATGGGCAGCCATGATCAGGTCTTTGACGCCCTGTGCCTGGGGTGTTTGGAAGCGGCCTATGAGATCGAAAGCATGGGGCCGGCCAAACTCAAGGAGGCGATCAAGCCGCTCAAGGAGTGGATTCTGGATGAGATGACCGAAGACAACAAGCGTGACCTGTCGTGGTCGCTGGTCATTCTGGATCTCATTGAGAAGTCGCCTGCCAGATAAATATTCTTCGTTCAAAAGCAAAGGGGAAGCCGGTCATTGATCGGCTTCCCCTTTTTTGTGTCATTTGGAAATGGCAGTTCCCAGTATCACGGCTGTGGAATCAGGGCGTCTGTACAGAGAAAAAATTATTAGAAATTTTATCGAATTCATCGTTTTCAACCAAATCCCGCATAACGCTGTTGAACTCGGCAAGCCTGTGTGTATGAGGGGAACGTTTCGACAGGATCATGAAGACGTCCTGTTGTTTGTGGTAGATGTACTGGGCTTTGCTGATGGCGTTGGTCATTCCGCTTTGGGCGAGTCGGTAATCGCCAGCGGCCTCGGTGGTGATAAAAGCGTCAATACGCTTGGCGAGCAGCATCTTGATGTTGAGTTCTGTGTCTTTGACGACAACTTTCTTAATCTTTTTATCCATATCGAAACGAGGAAAATATTTGCTACCGAGCTGAGTGCCGATTTTTAGATGATGTAGATCGTTGTATTCTTTGAGGATGTTTTCTTTTCCTTTGAGCACAAAAAAAGCTTTATTGGTCTTGTTTTTGTAAGCAGGTGACAGGAAGTGAGCAAAGACTTCGCGCTCCGGGCGACGAAGTACGCCGACCATAAGGTCAACTTCTCCATGTTCCACCATCTTGAGTCCTCGCTTGAAGGGAAGGGGAACAAATTTGACGGTAAGGTGCATCCGTTCTGCCAACAAATAAAGAAATTCGATGTCGATGCCACTTGGGCGACCGTTATCATCAAGGATTTTCCATGGGGGGAGTGCGTTAAAGGCTACGCGTAGTTCTCCTGTCGCAGCTTGTCCGGGGGATTGCAACGTGAGAAGGAAAACAAGAGATAGGCAAAGGGTGAAGATTCGTATCACAATAAAAGTCTCATAGGTTAAATGCACAAATAGGGCAACGTAATAGTGACTATCGATAAGGAGCCATTTAAAGTTCTCAGCTGTGGCTCCCTCATGCCGAATCTTTGCTTCGCTGGCATACTGTTGATTGTTGCGAATGCCGTTTACCGACTGGTTTGCACCCTTCCCCGAATACTAGGTTGAAGTTGCCGTGTCCTGCCGTAAGAAGGAATCATGGACGCGTCCTCTTCCGGCTCCGGCCCCCATATCCTGCTTTCGGCAGGTTGCTTGTTCCATCTTCCGCTCAAGCTCATTGCGCGCATCGGGCGGGATGCGGGTTTTATGGGCATGGAGTTGATAATGAACTCGCCCAAACTTTCGCCCGAAGCTGGACTGGAGAAGATCGATGAGGTTCTGCCTATCCGGTCTATCCACGCCCCGTTCCGCGACTGGTCGGCCTGGGGTGGGCACCTGGCTTCATGGAAAGCAACCACGGCCCTGGCAAACTATCTGCCCGATGCCGATCAGATCACCATGCACCCACCCGGCTCTCGGCTTGCCAATATGATCTCCAACCGGTGGTTTGAGAAAGCGTATGACCTGCCGCTCCTGCTTGATGCCAAAGGGCGTATTCAGTTCTCGCTGGAAAATATGCCGTGGGCCGAGCGCTCTCCTTTTTCCAAGGATCCACTGGATCGCCTCATTGGTCAGTGTCGCGACAAAAACGTGGGTCTTACTTACGATGTCTGCCACATGGGCGTGTCCGGTCGAGATGTGATGGAAGCGATCAGGAAGGTGCCGCTGGAACTGCTCTACAACGTCCACTTTTCCGATGCCGTGGGCTTCACCGAACATCTGACACCCGGAGCAGGTGCCTTACCACTGGGCGAGTTTCTCCAATATCTTGGCAAGGTCGGCTACTCACGTTACATTACCCTGGAACTGGAGCCCTCGGCCTTCCCGGACGATATCGATGGTACCATCGAATTGCTTGTCGACCTTCGGGAGATGATGGAAGCACAATACAACCAAGGATAGCTTGTGCGTCAGGAATACCTCGCCGGAGTGCGTCAGCCCGGCCAGACTTTGAATCCCCTTTTTGGATTTCTCGGCATGGAAATCGTTAGCATCGAACCGGGCAAGGCTGTTTTCAAGCTTGAAGCCCGTCCCGAACTTATACAGGGCGCGGAGAAAGTCGCAGGTGGCATACTTTCGCTACTCCTCGATGAAACCATGGCCCATGCCGTGCTCGGTGGTAATGCTGGCGACAAGGTGTGCACCACAGTCGATCTCAATGTTAGCTTCTACCGCCCGGTCAAGCCGGGGGCGGAAATGGTTTGTGAAGCGAGTGTGACCAAGCGAGGCAGTCGCATCATTTTTACCGAGGGCGTGGTGCTGGTCGGTGAGACCGAAGTCGCTAAAGCCACTGCCACGCTCATGGTGGTGTAACTTCGCTGCTGAGGGCGAAGGGTGAGTCCTGGAACTAATTCAGCCCCAAGCCCCTGTACAAAAAACGTTTGTCCGGGTACAAAATTCCTCATGATGGTAAAAGTGGATCGCCTGTCGTACAATTTTGGTGCGTATTGGGCGCTCAAAGACATTTCCTTTACGCTCGGCAAGGGCGAATTCCTGTTTTTGACCGGCCATTCCGGCGCGGGCAAGACTACGCTGTTGCGTCTGTTGTACGGGGCACTGCCAGTGAGTCGCGGACGTGCTCAAGTGGCAGGCGTGCAGCTTAATTACCTGAAAAAACGGCATGTCCCGTTGCTCCGACGCAAGGTCGGCGTGGTCTTTCAGGACTTCAAAATTTTGCCGAAACGGACTGTTTTTGACAACGTCGCCATGGCCTTGGAAGTGCGCGGCATGCCCCGAACACATCTGGAGCGCCGTGTGCGAGCCATTGTTCGGGCCATGGGGTTGGAAACGAAATCCTACTCCACCTGTGAAAGGTTGTCGGGCGGTGAACAGCAGCGCGTTGCCATTGCCCGTTCCATGGTTGCCAATCCCGAGTTGATCCTGGCCGATGAACCCACCGGTAATCTCGACCTCGACCTGACCATGCACCTCATGGATATTTTTAAGCAATTTCACACGTATGGCACCTCTGTCATCATGGCCACCCACAGCAAGGAAGTGTTGGAGTGCGTGCCCAACGCGCGGATTATCAACTTGGAGGATGGCCGCATCACTCCCGATGGGGAAGCTGAGTACGAAGACGATTTTGATGAGGATTATGATGACGATTACGAGTCGGATACTCTGAGGGAGGATTCCCTGTGATCGGTCAGATTGTTCGACTCACCGGCCGTGGCATAGCGGACTTCGGCCTTCATCCCGTAGCTCAGTTGCTTACGCTCGTGGCCGTTTCCATGGTCACTTTGCTCACTGGGTTGATCCTTATGGGGTTGCACAACGTGAATCTGGAGCTTCTCAAATCGCGCGGTGAAGTGGAGTTCCAAGTCTACTGGAAAGCTCAGTTGCCAGTAGAGGAAGTGGTCAAGGAATGGGACGGAGTGCGCGGCATGCAATTCTTGTCGGACTTCAAGACCTTTACGCCTGAAGCCGCTTTGACCGAACTTGCGACCACATTGGGCGAGACCGGAGATTTTTCCTGGCTGGCGGATAACAACCCGTTGCCCTATTCCGGATTGGCGTCATTCAAAGTGCCCCCGGAAGCACAGGGCGAAGGGTGGGCCTCCAAGCTGCTGACTAATCTCAAGTCCCTGCCGGGCGTAGATAAGGTCAACTACACGCCATTTCAGGCGGATCTGGCTCAAGGATGGATGACTGTCACCCGCGTGGTCATTTGGCCCATTCTCGGTTTTCTGGCCCTCATAGTCTCACTGGTGGTGCATAATACCATCAAGCTTTCGCTACTTACCCGTATGGATGAGGTGGAAATCCTTGCCTTGGTGGGAGCACGTCCCAGCTACATCCGTTGGCCGCTTTTGACTGGCGGCTTTATTCAGGGGCTGGTCGGATCTCTGTCCGGCATAGGGCTGCTTTCCGTGGTCCATGCTTTGGTGGCGGACGCCTTGAATTTCCCGCCGTTCCTTTTGGAAATCCAGTTCCTGCCGTGGGAGCAACTCGCCATGGTGGCTGGTTGCGTGACGTTCGTATCCATGGCGTCCAGCTGGGTGGCAGTGAAGGCATAGCGCCGTGCGCCCGGAAGATCTTTTTTTTTCGGTCATCATGCCGACTCACAATCGGCCCGCCGACCTTGCCAATGCATTGGCAAGCCTGCGTCGACAATCCCACACCAATTTTGAAGCGATCGTGATCAACGACGGTCAGGAACCTGTGGGTTCGGTTGTGGATATGTGTGGCCTTGAGCGGGTCACTCTCCTTACCACTACAGGGAGCCTCGGTCCTGGGGCGGCGCGAAATGCCGGGTTTGCGGCTGCGCGTGGGGACATCATCTCCTATCTTGACGACGATGACCTGTATCGTCCGGAGCATCTTGCTGTGCATGCCGAAAAGTATGCAGCCGATGGCGATCTGCACGTGGTGTACACCGATGCTGAACGTGGCGTCCCTTATGGCACCGGGTTAGAGACGGAAGTAGTCCATTCCCGCGATTTTGACGCGGACGCGTTCATGGTTTCCAACTACATCCCCATTCTTTGCCTGAGTCATCGACGCTCTTGTCTGGATCGCACTGGTGGCTTTGAGGAGTCTCTCTATTATCTGGAGGATTGGGACCTTTTTCTGCGCTTGTCAGAGCATTGGAATTTCTTGCATGTGGAGCGCGTTACGGCGCTCTATGTGGAAAAAGGGAACGGTAATCTTCAGCAGGAGCACAGCGGAAATATCGTTAAGAATCTGGATGCCGTGTATCAGCGTGTTGAGCCGATCCTTGCAATAGACCCGGTGAGGCGGGAACGTGTTTGGCAAATGCGTCTCAAGTACCTTGGCAAGATGGCCTATGACACGGGTGTGCATTTGGAAAAGACAGGAGACCTCGAAAGTGCGGCAGGTATTTTTGAACGAGCCGCAGAGTATGTACCTGAGCCGGAGTATTACCTGAGCCTTGCGCGGGTGCGAAAAGCTCTCGGCCAGCCGGACAAGGCGCTGGTAGCCATGCAATTGGCCCAGCGCTGTCTCGAACTGAAGCGCGCCAAATAGTCTAGCGCGAAATCAAATCTGTCAGAATTCGGCCGGAGTTTTCGCCGCCATTAAGGTCCAGCCCGTGCGGTGTGGGGGTGCGGTCCAATCCTATCTTGATGTTTTTAGCCATGATTTCAGGCGCAAGATCATCATCCAGAATCATTTTTACGATGCCAAGCTTATCCAGACGTTCCGTGCGCATATGCTGCTCCCGGTTTTGCAGGAAAGGATACATCAGTCCGTACGTGCCGGTGGCCAGTAGGTTCATGGTGGTATTGTATCCGCCCAGCGAAACGGACAGGTCCGCTGCATCGAGGTAGTCCGGGAAACGCTTGGTGAAGCGTCTCACCGTGATCCAGTCGTACCCTTCGGCCATGGCCTGATATTCGGCAAAATCTTCATCCGTGGCATAGGGCCCGGTGAAGACCATGAGTTTGTGCGGATGTGTCTTGGCGACTAACGGTGAGGCGGCCAATGTGGAGCGCAGGAGGTTGCTGCCGATATGGCCGCCACCTACGGATTGCACTACCAGAGGGGTGTCGCCCAGGCCGAGTTCCTCGCGGAGAGCCGCGCCCGCACCGGGTTTGGGTTTACGCGCTACATATCCGGTGTAGTGGACTTCGGGCACAATGCCGTCCACACCGGGGAAGGTTTCTTCCAGCGCGACCAGCTTGGGGTCAGAGTGAACCAGCACGGCTTGAAAATTGGGATTGAGCATGGCGTGAACCCGGTGTACCTGCCGTTGCATGTCGTCCTTTTCAACGAGGATGTCACGCACTGAGCAGACCGCTTTGCATGGTCCCCAGGTGCCGAAATTGACGGCTTCCAGAATGGGCAGCAGTTCAAAGCGGAACTTCTTTCTGCCAAACGGGAACAGCTCCACCATAAACACGTCCGGGCGATACTTTTTCATGATCGTCTTGAATTGCTTCAAGCGACGGGTAAGCACGTCTTCCACGTCGGTGACGCCTTCTTCCAGCGGGATGAAATTCTTGAAATCCGGAGTCATCATCAGCCCCGGCAATTGGATCTGGGTCATGTTTGCCGGGGGATCGAAATCGACCTCGGCTCCACCCGTGACCATAATTACCTCATGGTCCTTGAGGCCCTTGATGATTTCAAGGGAACGGAAGACATGACCCACTCCAAGGACGTGCTGGCAGTAAAAGACGATACGCATTTACAGCTCCATGTTGATCTCGCCTAAGGCGAGTTCGCTGTCATGGCACTCAATGCGGTGCACTCGGTACGGTTCCAGTGGAGACGTTTCGCTCGGCAGATAATCCAGCCCGGATAAAGCATAGGCGAAGCACTTCAGCACACCATTATGCGTGACCACCAACACCTTGGCGCTGGGGTTCTTTTCACTGAATTCAAGGAAAGCGTCACAGGCTCGCATGAGCAGGTCGTCGCGGCTTTCACCGCCCGGAGGCTGGAACTCAAAGCCCAGCTTTTCCTGCTTTTTAACCTGTTTGCTCAGGTTGTTTTTAAGCACTCCTTTTGTCAGCCCGGTCCATTCGCCCCAATTTTGCTCAATGAGACGCTCATCTTCGTGCATGGGCAGGCCGCCCAATGCTTCGTTGATGATCTCGGCTGTCTGACGGGCGCGGCCCAGAGTGGAGGTCAGGATACAGTCGAATTCGTTCTCTTTGAGAGATTCGCCCCATTTTTTGGCCATGTCACGTCCTTCATCACAGAGGTCGGTGTCGGTCTGTCCCTGAATTTTCTTATCAGCGTTCCAATCAGTCAGGCCGTGGCGCATGCAAAAAAAAGTTGTCATGGATGAAGTTTCCTTTCGAGTACGAGCCGGTGGATGATCATGTCCAGGGGCCGGTAGCTTATGGATGAAATATGATTGTTGTTAACATAGGTAACAGCCTGTCTGCCGAGCTTTGCCCGCAGGTCGCTATCCGTGAGTAGCCGGTCCACGGCATCGGTAAATGCTGCTTTATCCACCGGTGTCACCAGCCCGGAAGTGCCGCTCTTCACGACATGAGGCGCACCCTCATCATCGGTTGCGACCACCGGAAGTCCACACTGCTGAGCTTCCAGATAGACCATGCCCACGCTTTCCTCAAGGCCGGGGAAGGCAAAAACATCGCCCGCGCTGAAAACGCCGGATAGATCGTCTCGGTCGACCATCCCCAAAAAGCGCACTCGCTTTCCAAGCCGGTTCCGGGCCATGGCCTCGATTTCGCCGCGCAAAGGGCCATCCCCTGCCACAACGAGTTTGATATCACGCCCTTGCACCGCCAGTTCCGCACACGTCCCAATGACCCAGCGTACCCCTTCGGCCTTGACGCCGTGCCGCATCATGGCGGTGGTCATGACAACAAGCGAATCGCCTACCTGCCACTCTGCCCGCAGTCGTTCGCGCGCTGTTTCATCGCGTGCGAACATCGTGTCCGGGATGCCCGGCTTGACGTACGTGTACCGTTCTTCCGGCAGCAGCTTCGCGCACCCACGCACATCGTTCATGCGGTTGCACACGATGTGATCCGCCATGAGCATCGCCCGTTTATTGAGCTTGAACCCCGGCCATGTCTTGACCTTTTTGCCACGATTCATGGCGTATGATGCCTGGAAAATGACATAAGGCAGGCCAAGTTGGCTGGCTGCCAGCGGGCCGAATACATCCGGCACTTTGTAATAGGAGCCGTAGCTGAGCCACATGTCTGCCCCTCGTGCCGCATCCAGCATTGCCCGTGCCGTTACCCCGGCTTTGCCCCAACTGGTTGGTCTCCAGTAAATTTCCTTGGCCGGGAAAAATGGTAGCGGCATAATCTCATGGCCGTATTCTTCCAGTGTCGACACCAGGTCATGCGCAATGGTCACGTCCCCGGAAATAGAGGCGTGATCGAGCGGCTTGAATGGTGTGCAGAAGGCTATTTTCATGAAGGGCAGGGGGTTGGGGTTACTCCGAAGTCTACTACACCAAAGCACGAGGCGTGGGAAGCCTCTGGCGTTCCCTTCGAGGCGATGTCGTTGATTCTGTTTTCTTTGCCATGAACAGCCAGAGCATGGTATCCTGTGTGCAATCCTGCGGAGGTGTTTTATGCGTGCAATTATCGCTGGGGGAACCGGGTTCATTGGTCGCGCTCTTGTTGATGAATTGCGTGGTTCAGATTGGGAAATAGTGGTTTTGTCTCGTTCGCCCAGCAAGGTGGCGGAAATATTCGGACCAGATGTCACTGGTATGACTTGGGAAAGTGACAACTGGCAGGATGTGCTTGGCCCGGAAACCGTCATCGTCAACCTGGCGGGCGAAAGCATTGGTGAAGGGCGATGGTCACCGGAGAAGAAACAACGGATTCTGGAAAGCCGGGTGAAAGCGGGCGAACGGATTGTTGCGGCAGTGCAACAGGCCGGAGTGTTGCCGGGCGGATTGATTCAAGGTTCGGCTGTGGGGTTCTATGGTCCGCGCGGAACCAAGTTATTGGATGAAAACACGCCTTCTGGCGAGGGGTTTCTGGCTGAAGTTGCGCGACAATGGGAAGCGTCCACTTTGAAACTGGAAGAAATGGGCGTTCGCAGGGCTATTATTCGTACCGGCGTCGTGCTGGGGCAGGGCGGGGCATTGGAAAAGATGCTGCCACCGTTCAAGATGTATCTGGGCGGTCCTCTGGGTGATGGTTTCCAGGGTCTGTCGTGGATTCATATGGCTGATGAGGTAGGGGCAATCCGTTTTCTCATGGAAAATAAATCTGCGGCGGGCGTATTCAATCTGACGGCTCCTACGCCGGTTCGGTTTCGCAAATTCGCTCGTATTCTGGGGCAGACGCTGGGTAAGCCGTACAAGCTTCGGACCCCCGCTTTTGTTCTCCGCCTGCTTTTGGGCGAAATGGCTGATGAGGTGCTGCTGTCGGGCCAGTTGGCCGTGCCGGATCGGCTTGAGGAAGCGGGCTATATATTCCGCTTTATCGAGCTGGATGAAGCTCTCAGAGATATTCTACAATAGCCGATACTTGAATATACGGCTCTACTCCTTTATGTAATGGAATCGACTAAGGGTATTCCTACGACTTTTCACACTGGGACCACCATGCACGGCAACATCCTGATCATAGACGACGAAGAAGCAATTCGCTTTTCCCTGCGTGGTATTCTGGAGGACGAAGGCCACGAAGTGGTCGAGGCTGCTTCAGGAGAAGAGGGGCTGGAACTCCTTGGTACCGACATCCCGGACATGATTTTTCTGGACATCTGGTTGCCTGGTATAGACGGCATGGAAGTCTTGGATGCCATTGTCGCGCAGCATGAAGGGTTGCCCGTGGTTATGATTTCAGGCCATGGCACAATTGAGACAGCGGTTCAGGCCTTGAAAAAAGGCGCGTTCGATTTCATTGAAAAGCCGCTCTCGTTGGAAAAAGTGGTTGTCGCTACCCGCAATGGTCTTGAGTTTTCCCGCTTGCGTCAGGAAAATCTCGCCTTGCGTACCCGTATCAATTCTGAGCAGCCGGTCTCTTTGACGGGCGAATCTCCGGCCATTGAAAATCTTAATGACGTCATCTCTCGCGTGGCCCCCACCGATTCCTGGGTGCTCATCACCGGTGAAAACGGTACAGGAAAAGAGATCGTTGCGCGCTCCATTCATCATCAATCCGGTCGTAGCGATATGCCGCTAGTGGCTGTGAATTGTGCGGCCATCCCGGAAGAACTTATCGAATCCGAACTTTTCGGCCATGAAAAAGGTGCGTTCACCGGCGCAGACAAGGCGCAGGAAGGTAAATTCGAATTGGCCGATGGTGGAATCCTCTTTTTGGATGAAATCGGCGATATGAGCTTGAAAACACAAGCGAAAATTTTACGTATTCTCCAGGAGCAGGCCTTTGAACACGTAGGCGGGCGCAAGACTATCAACGTGGATGTACGCGTTATCGCTGCCACCAACAAAAATCTCCTGCACGAAATCGAAGCAGGCAATTTTCGCGAAGATCTGTATTATCGCCTCAAAGTATTTCCACTGGAATTACCATCTCTGCGTGAGCGGCCCGAAGACATCCCGCTCCTCATCACTGACTTCATGGATATCTTGATCCAACAGCACGGATTCAAGCCTATCGAATTTGCACCCGACGCCATGGAAGTTCTCAGTGCTTACGGCTGGCCTGGCAATGTACGGGAACTCAAAAATTTCATTGAACGCATGTTCATCATGTACGCGGGTGATACCGTTACTTCGGATCGGCTCCCGCCTGAATTCCAAGGGGCTGCCGGAGACGTTGCGCTGGCTGCCGGAGTCAGAACTCAGCCTGCCGATGAAAACGAGCTCGACACTCTCATTGCGGATGGACCAGTGGACCTCAAGCAGGCTCGCGCCGACTTCGAGGCCCGTTTCCTTGAAGCGAAGCTTCGTGAACACGATGGCAACATCTCACAGCTTGCCAAGGCGATTGGCCTGGAACGTAGTTCGCTCTATCGCAAGCTCAAGGCGTATCAGATTCAGATAGATTAACGCGTCCGGCTTTTTGGTCCGTTGGCAATTATTCCTTTTCCAGATCCAGAAGCGTCTGCTTCAGGTCCAATCCCCAGTAGTAACCGGCCAATTCGCCGGATTTTCTGAGCACCCGGTGACACGGTACGGCCACCGCAATGCGGTTTTTGGCGCAGGCTGAGGCCACGGCGCGGACAGAATCGGGCATGCCGAGGGCTTCTGCCACCTCTGAGTAAGTGCGGGTCTCGCCCGCCGGGATGGTCTGTAATTCCTTCCATACACGCTGCTGAAAAGCGGTGCCCTGAATATCGAGAGGCAGAGAAAGGTTGCGTTTTGGTGTCTTGAGAAAGGCTATGATTTCGGTCACCTGTTCTTTCAGATGCGGGCCACCGTCCCAGATGGTGGCCTGAGGGAATCTGTCAGTCAGAGCAGAAAGCAAGCTGGGCAGAGATTCTCCGAATTCTATGGCGCAGACACCATTTTCGGTAAAGGCTGCAAGGATCGGGCCGAGGTGGGATTCTGCGTAGGCGTAACGAATAGCCATACCCTCGCCACCTTTCTTGTAGGTCTTGGCATCCATGCCGAGGACTTTTTTGGACCGTTCGTAAAACCGGGAGGCAGAGCCGTAACCCGCATCAAAAATGGCTTGGGTTACCGTGGTTCCAGCCTGCAGAGATGTGCGTACTTTCTTGTCGCGAATTGCCTGCCCGTATATCTTGGGGGAGACGCCCACACAGTCGGTGAATCTTCGCTGAAAATGGGAGGTGCTCAGGTCCGCAGCAGCGGCTAGTTCGTCCAAAGAGGGGATCTCTATGCTTGATTCAATGGTTCGGCAGGCAACGACCATTCGATTGGAAAGGATGCCTGCATGAGCGGGATCGTCGGGCCGGCATCGCTTGCAGGCTCGAAATCCATCTGCCACAGCGTCGGCCGTTGTGTCGTAGTAGGCAACATTCTCGCGCTTCGGCTGGCGGGAGGAGCAGCCAGGAATGCAGTAGATACCAGTGGTTTTTACGGCATAGTAAAAGGTGTGAGCCGCCTCCTTGTCGCGTTCAAGAACCGCCTGCCAGCGGGTATTTTCAGTGTCGTATTTTGTCATGCTACCTCCGCAGTTTCAGACGTCCATCGATGAGTGCGGCAGCAACACAGATAATCGCCATGCCTGCCACCAGCCGCCAGGTGAAGGGCTCGTTCAGGAAGGCCATGCCGAGGGTGGACGCCGAGAGAGGAATAAGCAAAGTCACGAGTGAGATGTTGGTGATGCCCACGGTGGAGAGAAGCCGAAAGAATATGAGATAGGCAAGGGTGGAACATACCAGTCCAAGCCCCACGACCGCGCCCAGTACATCGGCGCTCGGCAAGGGAAGTTCCCACGGCCGAGTGATGAAAAGGACTAGCGGCAACAGAACTACGGTGGACCCGGCGAGCTGTCCGCAGGCCAGGACCGGAGGCGGAATATCATGAAGACGGCGGGCGTAGGAACCGGCAAATGCGTAGCACAGAGCCGCGCCCATGACCGCTGCCTGGCCCAGAATATGATCGCCGAAGCCGCCCAGCGCATCCAGGCCGATAAGAGTGGCTACTCCACCGAGGCCGACTATTGCGCCAAAGAATTTGCGCATGGAAGCTCGTTCGTCCGAGGTGATGAAGTGGGCTACCAGAATTGTGAAGGCCGGGGTGGTTGCGTTGATAACCGCAGCCAGACCACTGGCAATATATTGTTGACCCCAAACGATGAGAGAAAAGGGGATTGCTGTATTCAGCACGCCGATGATGAGGAACTGACGCCAGCGACAAAGGTAGGGGCGTAGAGTTAGGCTGGTCAGCGAAATGATGGCCAGAAGACCGAGGCAACCTATGGATATGCGGCCAAAGACCACCAGCATGGGCGGCAGTCCGCGCAGGGCCACCGCATTGAAAAAGAAAGATCCACCCCAGATAATGGAAAGGACTATAAGCAGGGTCCATTCCAGCAGGCCCATGCGTTTGATCGTGTTGCTACTCATTCATTCTCCATTTGAATTTCGGCTACTCTAGGCCTGCCGCAAGGAGTAAACCATCCGGTTCTTGTGGGGCAATCAAAAATAATGGGGGAGGGGGAGCTGGAAAACAGATGGTGAAACCATCCTTCTAAGGGAATCGACAGGCGGTTTCACCTTTGGCGAGAGTAATTATTAATTGGGCCGTCTGGTTTCTTTACCTGTAGGCAGTAAAACGGTACCCTTGTTTTTCTATGGACAGTTTCAAATCCGCACTTCCGAGGCACACCCGTTTGGCCTCTATTCCGCTATTGGCAGCTTATGGGGCTAGGCCTTTGAGTACCGCTATCGTGCGTGCTCTCGGCTGCGAGTTCAATACGCTGGCGATCATGCTGCCATGGCTGTTGCTGGCGCTGATCGGATGCCTGGTGGCCATGAAAGGTCCTGGCCCTAGGGTTGATTGGAAAAAGCTCGGATTTCAAACTACTCTTTTCCTGCTTCTCCTTGTCGTCTTGGTACTCTATATTTCTGATATCCGGTCCGGGATAGGGCCGTTGATACCATACCTCAGAGAAATGACGCCTGCTGTTTACCTTCTCTTCTCTCTTTTGTGGGCTTTTACTTGCGGTGTTCCTAATCGGGCGGATTTTCAACGCTTCGGCGCGATGCTTGCCATGCTGTGTATTATAGATCTGGGCGTGGAAGCCATAGCTTATGGCGTTGTGCCCACAGTGCGTTGGATCGGTAATGCAGACATTCTGGCGGGGCTGCTGCTGGTCTCCCTGTGCGCCAGCCTGAAGCCCGGCGATAATGAGGGTGGACGCTATGAGCCGGACCAGGGGCATCCCATCTGGCGCGGCCTGGTCATGGTAGGCATTCTCGCTTGTCTGTCTCGCACCGGGTTGTTTGCTGCAGCCTGGGTGGTACTGTGCTTCGGCCGTGGTAAATTCGTTTGGCGGATCGGCTACTCGCTTCTTTGCTGGGTTTTGTTGGGGTTGACATTTTTCCTGCCACCGACCCCCTCTGACGCAGTGCGGTACATCGATTATTGGCTTTGGGTCGAAGCATTGCGCCTCTACACTCAGGACCCATCGCTGCTTCTAACCGGATTTTCACTGAGTTCGTCTCTACCCGTCACTTTTCCGGCAGGCATGGCAGGCATCTGGAGGGCAGCTACAGGTCAATCCGCCATGTTGGGCGTGTTCCTGCATCAGGTCCCTTCATTTTGGCTCCGACTCGGCATGGGCTGGGGATTCCTTGCCCCCACAACATTGCTGCTTACACTTTTCGCCATGCTTCTGCGGCGTTTGACCCGTCTGGGTGCCGCTCTTACCGCTGGACTCTTTGCTCAAGGTATGACTACCCCGCTCCTTTATGATCCTTCCATGGGTGTGGTTGTCAGCCTCGCCTTCATTCTCGCCTTGTCCGCGCCTCTTACATCAGAGGTAGAGCAACCACTCCTGGTCAAGGAGTCGGAGCCTGTGCTGGACCCGGCAAAAGAATGGAACATGCGGCCACTTTAAACCAACGAGAAAAATTATGTCTCTTTTTGATAAGAAGTCCAATATCCTGGTCACTTGCCCCAAGGCTATGCCCGAATACCTTGAAGGGGAATTGATTGCCCTCGGCTTCAAGGAAACCCATGTGCTGGACGCCGGAGTAATCGTACGCGGTACTCTCAAGGACTGCATGCGTCTCAATCTCTGGGTGCGCACCGGGCATCGCGTCTTGTTCGAGCTGAAATATTTCGACGCCTTTGGGCCGGACGAGTTGTATCGTGAAGTGAACCGAATGCCGTGGGAAACAGTCTTCGACAAGGACGGCTACTTCCGGGTGGACGCCTCTATTCGTGATACCCAGGTCAATGATTCTCGCTTTGCCGGGCTCAAGGTCAAGGATGCCGTGGCCGACCGTTTTAACGAGCTGTTTGGCTCGCGTCCTAACTCCGGCCCGGAAACGAACGGTGTTTGCCTTTTCCTCCATTGGCGTGGGCGGGAGGCGACTCTCTACATCGACACCACTGGCGACCCACTGCCCCGGCGCGGATATCGCAAACGTCCTCACTCTGCCCCCATGCAGGAAACGTTGGGTGCAGCTTGCGTGATCGCTGCCAATTGGCCCGAGCTTGCCAAGCAGAACGCCAGCTTCATTGCCCCCATGTGTGGGGCCGGCACCCTTCCCATCGAGGCCGCGCTCATGGCGCTTAACGGTGCTCCCGGTCTACTGCGGGAGAACTTTGCTTTCATGCATTTGACCGATTTTGACGAACAAGCCTGGAACGAGCTTCTGGATCAGGCCGAAGACAGCGAGACCCCGGACTTTTCCGGTCGGATCATTGCCACGGATCACGACCCCGAAGCAATCGAGGCCGCAAAAGACAACGCGCGTATTGCTGGCGTGGGCGATTTCATCGAATTCAAGCTGTGCGATTTTGCCGACACCGAAGTGCCGGAAGGCCCCGGTGTGGTCATGCTCAACCCGGAATACGGGGAGCGTTTGGGTGAGGAAAAGGAGCTGGAAGCGACCTACAAGCGGATCGGTGATTTTTTCAAGCAGTCCTGTGGCGGCAAGAGCGGGTTCATTTTTACGGGTAATTCCCATCTGGCCAAGTGCATTGGTCTGCGTACCAAGCGGAGACGCATTTTCTTCAATGCCAAGATCGAATGCCGCTTGCTGGAGTACGAATTGTACGCTGGAACGCGTAAGGTTAAATAGCGAAGGCTACCGCTGAGTCTATTGCCCATTCTGGCTGGGAAAATTGGATAGAAGTATGAAGGCTACACCCAACGGGTGTAGCCTTCTTTGCGGTTAAAACCGTGAAAAAGTTAGAGCCACTCCTATTCGCGCCAAACTTTGACGACGTGGTCGATGACGGCTTGCATGACGGGGTCCTGATCTCGGCGGGCGAGGCAAACAAAGTGGAGATCGATGGCGAGTTCGTCGAACGGCATGGCGTGAACCTTGCCGATTCGGTTGGCCATCTCCAACTCGTTTTCGCGCATGAAGGAGAGTCCTTTTCCAGCGGCCACCAAGACGCGGATAACTTCATCGCCGTCCACTTCCAGAGTGTCTTTGGGCGTCACGCCGATGGCCTCGAAGAATGGGGTGGTCAGCTTCTGCATCGGGTTATCGCTTGGGTCGAGAATCCACGGCAGATCTGCTAGTGATTGCATTCCAAGCTCCATGCGATCCCGGAAAATGTCGGGGACAACCACATAGAATCGCGTGGTTTCCAGATGCACTGCGTGAATATCCTTGTGCCTCGGCGGGCCAAAGATGAAACCGCAATCCAATGTGCCGCGTCGGATCGCGCCCTGCACTGAGCTTGAGGCTGACTGCTGGATCTGCAAAAGAATCTTGGGATGGGCCGCGCCTAAGGAGGTGAGCAGCGGCACGATACGCAGATATTCTGCGTCCGTGTTTAAGCCCATGGACAGATCACCCACGAGTTCGCCGCCCATGTTGCGGGCCTCGATTTTCATGTCCCGCGCTGCTTTCAGCACATCCTTGGCCTTGTCCCGCAGCCGCTCTCCGGCCTCGGTGAGCTGCATGCCCTTGGGCGTGCGAATGAACAGGCGAGTCTCCAGCTCTTCCTCGAGCGCTTTGATGTGCGCTGAAACCGTAGGTTGGCTGGCGTGCAATTGCTCCGCTGCCCGTGTCAGATGGCCTTCTTCGGCGACAATAACAAAAGTGTTAAGTTGATATAGTTCCATAACTCCCTCTCAATGCGGCAATAATAGGACATCATCATCATAGTCAATGAAGAATCGTATCATCATCAGAAAAACTGAACAAGTGTATCAAAACAAATAATTGGATTGGTACGCTCGACTCTCGTAGATGGTGAGTCATAGAGAACCGCTTGAAGGCGGTCCCCGTTTTGTAGATGTAGGAAAAGGAGTAAATTATGAGCATGGAATGCGATACCCGACTTTCGATGATGGCCCTGCGTGACCAGACTTCTCACGCCCCGGCTCCGCGTCGTACCCGCCGCGCTCGTCGCGCCCGCTCTTTTGTGGCACCTGCTGCTGCAGCCATTGCCACCTTCGCCCTGACCCTCTTCACACGAAGCGCATAAATTTTAGGGAGCGCATGCTCCCCACTACATAGCGGGTTAGAGCCGCCTTTAGCCGGACATTTCATCCTTTCCGTCCGGCTAAAGGCGGCTCTTTATTTGGGCTGCTAAGCCTGCCCATGCTGCCGCACCATACTTTCCTTTCTTTTAGCCAATTCCATATATTGAGAAACATTTGAATGAGGAAATACCTCCTTCGTGACTCCCTGTCCGAGGCTTCCCAAAGCGGTGGCACCCTGATAGAGATTTCAGTGATATGTGTGGAATAAGTGGATTCATATGCTCGAACCTGCGGGGCGACGACGATGGACTGGTCCGTCTGGCCGAGCGCATGGGCAATACCTTGGCCCATCGTGGCCCGGACGGCTCTGGCTGTTATGGCGATCGTAAGGCGGGCGTGGGGTTGGCCCATCGAAGGCTGGCCATCCTTGACCTGTCGGACTCAGGCGCGCAACCCATGCAGAGTAGGGACGGACGATTCGTGCTTGTCCACAACGGTGAAATTTACAATTTCCTGGAACTCCGTGCCGAGCTTGAAAATGCAGGCGGCCCGTTTTTGCCGTGGCGGTCGGACTCGGACACCGAGGTCATGCTGGCCGCGTTCCGGGCATGGGGCGTTGAAGAGGCCCTTGCTCGATTTACGGGCATGTTCGCCTTTGCCTTGTGGGACCGAGAGGAACGGACTTTGACTCTGGCGCGTGATCGCATGGGAGAAAAGCCGCTCTACTACGGTAAGGTGGGGAGTGGTGTTGTTTTCGGCTCTGAATTGAAAGCTCTGCGGGCGCATCCTGACTTTTCTGCGGAACTGGACAGAGGGTCCCTTTCTCAATTTCTACGATTTCAATATGTGCCGGAACCTCGCGCCATATATAAAGATACCTACAAGCTGCCGCCAGGCCATTTGCTGACCATTCCTGCAGATGCGCCACATGAGCTGACGCCCAGACCGTATTGGTCGCTACGGGATGTGGTGGTGGAAGGGCTGGCCAATCCATTTTACGGTAGCGAGGCCGAGGCTGCGGACAGCCTGGAGTCGTTGCTTCGGTCAGTGGTTCGTAACCAGATGGTGTCGGATGTGCCGCTGGGGTCGCTTCTTTCGGGCGGCATTGATTCGTCGTTGGTCACGGCGCTCATGCAGATGGAATCGGACCGCCCAGTGCGTACTTTCACCATCGGCTTTGATGAGGCAGCCTACGATGAGTCGGAGGATGCCAAAGCGGTTGCCGCACATCTTGGTACAGACCACACCGAATTGATTGCGACCCCGGAGCATGTTCTGGATTTTGTGGAGAAGCTGCCAGATCTGTATGACGAACCGTTTGCGGATGCCTCGCAACTTCCCACCCATCTGGTGTCCCAGCTTACCCGTGAGCATGTCACGGTCTGTCTGACAGGGGACGGTGGGGACGAGACCTTTGCTGGGTACAATCGCCATTATTGGGCTCCGGCCATCTGGCAGAAGATCGGCTCCGTGCCCCAACCACTCCGCTCGCTGGTGGCCAGCTGCATGCACGCACTCCCCCCCAAAGGGTATGACACCGCATTCAAGATGGCGGGCGAACTGCTACCCAAGGCGGCACAGGTCCGCACTCCCGGCCACAAGGCGCACAAGCTGGCAGATGTGCTGGCTGCTGATAGCCGAGAAGCGCTCTACAAACGGTTGTGCTCAGCATGGCCCGATCCGGCTGCACTCATGAATGTGAATGAGCCGTTGTCTTTATTGGATCGATCAGATCAATGGCCGCACCTGCCTGATTTCAGCCGATGGATGCAGTATCAGGATTCCATGACCTATTTGCCCGGTGATATCCTCCAGAAAGTGGACCGCGCTACTATGGGCGTGGCGCTGGAGTCCCGCGCTCCGTTCCTGGACCATCGCGTCATCGATTTTGCATGGAGATTGCCGCTGCCGATGCTGCTCAAGGGGACCGAAGGCAAGCGCATCCTTCGTACCATTCTTTATAAATACGTACCGCGTCATTTGATCGAGCGCCCGAAGATGGGCTTCGGCCTGCCGCTTGGCGACTGGCTCCGTGGTCCGCTCCGAGACTGGGCGCACGAACTCCTCAATCCTTCTCGCATCAGGAAGCAAGGGCTTTTTAATCATCAGCTTCTTTCCCGTCACCTCGCTGACCACATGACCGGCAAGCGTGACAATCAGTATCGTCTGTGGAACATGCTTATGTTTCAGTCCTGGCACGATCGCTGGTTGGATTAAGCTGAGAGTTTCTATTTTTCAATGACAAGTGGCAGTTATGTGGTTTTCACAGGGATATAATAGTTTAATCCTGTGTCGTGTGTTTAATTGGTTTAAGTCTGGTGCCAAAAGTAGAAACTACATCCGGGGAGAGAGGCGATGCTGCGTTTTAAGGATTGGAGCCTTAAGCTCAAGATATTATTACCTACCTTTATTGTTGTGTTCATCGTCATGGCCACCATTTCGGTGGTTATGACGATAAAAGCGCAAGACATGGCTGTGGATCAAGCCGAGGAAACTGCGCTTGGTTTGGCGCATGGGTATAGTCAGGAAATGGGCAATACTTTCGGATTGGCAATGACGGTGACCCGCACCTTGGCCGCCATGTTCGAGGAAGGGGCCAACTATGGCACCATTCCCGACCGTGAGTTGCTCGATAGTGTTCTGATTAAGACATTAAAGAGTAATGATGAGCTTGCCGGAGCGTGGTGTACATTCCCTGCCGATGTCTTTGATGGTCGCGAAGAAGAGTATAAAGACAAGTATAATGGTGCATACCGGAACTGGTATCACCGTGATGGCGGCACCATTGCCGGATCATTTGCGGGTGCCGGGGATATTACGAACCAGGGATGGTTCAAGGATCCTATGTCTGGCGATGTGGAAACTATGGGCGAGCCGTATCCCTGGGAAGTTGAGGGCAAGAAATTTATGCTCGCTTCAACCGGTATTCCTGTCAAAAAGAATGGTAAGAATATTGGCGTAGTGGGTGTCGATTTTTATCTCGACGACCTTAAAGAAACAATTGATGAGATCAAGCCGTTTGAAGTGGGTTATGCTTTTCTCATGACGCATGGGGGCACTTTGGCAGCCCACCCCAACCCGGATAAACAGGGGCTGAATGTCTCCGAATATTTTGAAAGAAATGATGGAAACAAGGTCCAGCAGGCCATCAAGAGTGGCAGTTCTCTTTCATTTATAGCCGAGACCGAAGAAGGTGAAATCTTTTACGCTATTGAGCCGGTTACTATTGGCCGCGCTACCACACCGTGGAGTCTGGCCATCGCCATTCCCATGGAGAAGGTACGTGAGCAGGGTAATTCCTTTGCCTATGTGTCCGTGACCATGGCGGTCGTCGCAATCGTGATTCTTTTCATCGTCTTGCTGGTCATCGCCAATATCATTATCTCTCCGGTCAATAAGGGGATTGCACTGGCCGAAACTCTGGCATCTGGCGATCTGACTTCGGATATCGATGTGGATCAGAAGGATGAGATGGGCAAGCTCGCTAACGCCTTGCGCACCATGAGTAATCAGCTCAGGAACGTCATAGGTAATGTGAGTGGGGCCACAGAGAATGTAGCGTCTGGCAGTGAGGAGCTGGCAGCATCCTCCCAGTCCATGGCTGAGGGTGCGTCAGAACAGGCTGCCAGTGTGGAAGAGGTTTCTTCATCCATTGAAGAGATGGCTGCCAACATTCAGGGCAATGCTGAGAATTCTGCCAAGACCGAAAAGATGGCTACCAAGGCGGCCATTGATGCTGAGGAATCCGGCAAAGCTGTAAATCAGGCCATGGGCGCCATGACTGACATCGCGGAAAAGATCTCCGTTATCGAAGACATCGCCCGTCAAACCAATCTGTTGGCACTGAATGCCGCCATTGAGGCTGCCCGCGCCGGTGAGCATGGAAAGGGATTTGCCGTGGTCGCGGCCGAAGTACGTAAGTTGGCCGAACGAAGCGGAACCGCTGCCGCCGAGATCAGTGAACTGTCCACGTCAACGGTCAAGGTGGCCGAGGATGCGGGCGCAAGGCTCAATCAGTTGGTGCCCGATATCAAGGAGACAGCCAGCCTGATTCAGGAAATCACGGCAGCCTCCAACGAGCAGAGTGCCGGTGTCGAGCAGATAAACTCCGCAGTTCAGCAGCTTGATAGAGTGGTCCAGCAGAATGCCTCTTCCTCGGAGGAGGTCGCATCCACCTCGGAGAGTCTTGCAGGCGAGAGCGCACAGCTTCAACGGGCCATTGCTTTCTTTAATCTTGGTTCCAACATGCATCAGCCCGCTGCCAGACAAACAGTGGCTGTGCAGAAGGCCAAGCCCAAGTCTCTGTCATCATCCCCTGCCTCCGCCGGTTCTGGGGTGGCTTTGAACATGGGTGCAGGCGACGACGGCGAATTCGAACGCTTCTAAACCAAGCCAACAAAAAAGGGCGGGAGTTGAAACTCTCGCCCTTTTCTTTTGCGTTATTTGGCTAACTACAGGCTGGCTGCGGCCTTCTCAACGGAAGCCACAAAGCCCTCGCGGGCAGCCCTGATTTTATCGGCTACCTCTTCATCCTGCAGAGCCAGGATCTGGGCGGCAAGCCAGGCAGCGTTTTTGGCGCCGACCTTGTCGAGGGCCACGGTGCCGACCGGGAAGCCCGGAGGCATCTGCACGGTTGCCATCATGGCATCCATGCCGCCAAAGGCGGAGGCTGTCAGGGGCACGCCGAGAACCGGTTTGATGGTTTTTGCGGCAACAGCACCGGCCAGATGAGCGGCCAAGCCTGCTGCGCAGATAAAGACCTGGCAGCCGTCTTCTTCATATTCCTTGACCAGCTTGGCCGTGCGTTCCGGGGTGCGGTGCGCAGAGGAGATAGTGAAAACGTGGTCGATACCCAGTTCGTTGAAAAGGTCGGAACACGGCCGCATCTTTTCTTCATCGGAAATGGAACCCATAAAAATAACTACGCGAGGCATTGCTCTCTCCTTAATGTCTCGTGGTTTATGTAAGCCTTTTCAGGCCCTTGTCTGCGATGTCGCGACGGAAATAGCTCTTGTCGAAATGAACCTTTTCCACGGCTTCGTAGGCTTTTTTCTGGGCAGCTGCGAGGTCATCGCCCAGAGCGGTGACGCAGAGTACGCGTCCACCGGAAGTGACTATCTTGTCGCCGTCCACCTTGGTGCCAGCCTGGAAGACTTTTACACCTTCCATGGCATCGGCTGCGTCGAGGCCCGTGATCTCCATGCCCTTGGGGTAGGAGGCGGGGTAACCTTCGGCTGCGATGACCACACCGCAAGCGGTTTGCTCGGTGGATTTTACGTCGATCTGGTCAAGCTTGCCGTCGATGCAGGCAAACATGATTTCCAGAAGGTCGGTTTCGAGGCGCATGAGCAGCGGTTGGCATTCGGGATCACCGAAACGGACGTTGTATTCGAGCACGGACGGGCCGTTTTCAGTGTACATCAGACCAGCATAGAGCACGCCCTTGAAGGGTTCGCCTTTGGCGGCGAGATGCTTGAGAATAGGCTTGATGCAGAGTTCGGCTGTCTCTTCATATTTTTCTTTGGGAAGAATCGGGGCCGGGGAATAAGCGCCCATGCCGCCGGTATTGGGGCCGGTGTCGCCTTCGTATGCGGCCTTGTGGTCCTGACTGGACGGGAGCAGGGCGTAATTCATACCGTCGCAGAAAGCGAGGAAGGAGGCTTCTTCACCCTCAAGGGCTTCTTCGATGACCACGCGATCACCTGCGGAGCCGAATTCCTTTCGGACCATCATGCCTTCAACGGTCTCGATGGCTTCCTCTTCGGTGGTGGCCACGACCACGCCTTTACCTGCGGCAAGGCCGTCTGCCTTGATCACGATGGGCGCGCCTTTTTCCTTAATAAAGGATACGGCAGAATCGAATTCATCGAAGACTCGGAATGCCGCGGTGGGCACGCCGGCGTCAGCCATGACGTTCTTGGAAAATGCTTTGGAGCCTTCCAAATTGGCTGCGAATGCGTTGGGGCCGAAACAAGGAATACCTTCCTGATTCAGCGCGTTTTCCAGACCAAGCACAAGCGGCAGCTCGGGACCGGCCACGACCAGATCCACTTCCTCTTCCTTGGCGAGTTTGACCAAGGCCGGGATGTCGTCATCCTTGATAGGAATGTTCACACCCACCTGGGCAGTACCGCCGTTACCCGGAGTGCAGAGAATCTGCTCAACCTTCGGGTTTTGAGACAGTTTCCAGCACAAGGCGTGTTCACGACCGCCGCTGCCAACAACCAGAATCTTCATGTAAGGCCCCCTTACTGTTTTTCGGATGCTCATTCGTTTAAGGAATAATGGCTAAATTATCAAGGAAGATTCGCTAACTCTCCACTGCAGGCGGATAGGGGATAGAGTAACCTCCGGCTGAGCTGTGTTGAAAGCGACAGTCGGAGGCTTCATGTCGTTGTTTAGTCGAACAGTTTGTCCACTTCTTCGTAGATATAGCGCATGTACATCATGCGGGGCGAGCCGCCCATGGCTACGGCGAGGAGGCCTGCATCGATGATTTCGTCTTTGGTGGCCCCGTGTACAGCGGCGTTTTGTACGTGGAGTGAGATGCACATGTCGCACTGGGAGAGAATGGAGCAGGCAATGAGGATGAGGGATTGGTACTTGTCCTCAATGGAGCTGCCCTTTTTGATGGAGGCGGTAAAGCCTTGGTACGCCTTGAAAATGTCTCGACGGTTTTTATTCATCTGACGGAATAGTTCGGTAGCTTTCTCTGCGGGTTCTGGCATGACTCTCTCCTTATACGTTGGATGAACTGGCTTTGAACGGTGAACAAAACAGTTGCTCACACGTGATGAAAGTACGCAGCAACAATACAATGCGCAACAGCTTGTGAAAAGAGTGGAAAATATGGGGGGGAGATCTGGTCTCCGGCCCCGGGGTCATCCCCGGAGCCGAAGCCCTATGAGAGAGAGAGTCCCGATTTGGGTAAGCTTGGCCTACATGCAAAAAAATAGAGTGTAAAGTGAAATATTGATGTTTATTTTCTTAATTTTGTGACGTTTATTGTGCGGAAAGGCAAAAAAACAGACGATATGGCGGGTTATGGCCATATCGTCTGTTTCATTTTGTTCGCTTGCGAAAACGTTTTCCTAGTCGTCAGCTCCATGAACGAGGGTGTAGAGCGCGCCCTTCTTTTCGAGGAGATCTTCGTAGGGGCCCTGCTCCACAATTTTTCCTGCCTTGAGGACCACGATCTTATCGTAGTGCGGGAGCATGTCGAGGCGATGGATAACAGCAATAACCGTCGACTTGCCTTTGAGGTTGTTGGTGATGATGCTCTGGACACGTGCCTGAGATTTGTTGTCCAGGGCAGCGGTGGCCTCATCCAGAATGAGGATGGGCGGATTCTTGAGAAAGGTTCGGGCCAAAGCGATCTTCTGACGCTGACCGCCGGAAAGGCGATCACCCATGGAGCCTACTTCGAATTCCAAACCGATTTCGGCTACGGGTTCGAGTGCGCTTTCCATTATCAGTGCCTGCATGATGCGGCGATTGAGGGTGTCCTCGGCGTCAGGCTCGTCGGATCGGACGCGGCCAAACAGGATGTTGTCATTGATGTTGATGTGTTCGATATACTCATCGCCCAGGAAGAAGCTGAATGCACCGGGATACTTGTCGTTGATGGTGGTGATAAAGTCCTGGCGGGAATTGACCACTCGATTGGCGAACCCTTTGTCCAGGGCGAGCTGGTGGTGAACTCCGGGGGTGAAGGCCAGCGCGAGCTTGAGGATGAGGTTCTTTTCCTCTTTGTTGAGTGGCTCGCCGGAATCAAGGCGGTTGGCCACTTTCTGGTATTCGCCGTATGTTTCTTCCGGGATGGGGCTGTTGGCGAATGCTTCGTGTTCGGGCTCAGGTCCGAGTTCATCAGTGACGAGGCGGGCCAGGGTTTCGCCGAGCACGGTCAGATGCGCCATGAGGTTGTGGCTTTCCAGAAATTCGTGAAAACCTTCATGGGTGTGGAAATACTCCGGGCCGTACTCTTCTTCGGCAGCCACACCAAAGGCGATGTTCTCAGCCACAGTCATGTGGTTGTTGTAGCTTTCGAAGTCGAAAAATTCGATGAATTCGGCCACGTCGGCATACATGCCTTCTTGTCCTTCCTGAAATTCACGACGAGCAGCAACAACGGATTTGCGCAAATCAGGGTGTTCATTTTCAGGTAATTCGGTTCGCAGTGCAAAGGCGAGTACGTCCGTGAAAAGGCCCACTTGCTGAGTGACCTTGATCAGGGCATCGAGGCTCGGCTCCTCGCCGGGAGCGGTGCAGGAGCCACCCTGCAGGGCCAGAGAGTTGCATGAGTATAGAAGGTTGTCTTTGACCGTGCCGTCGAAAATAAACGGGTGCTGGGCCACCATGCCCAGATTGTAGGTCATGTCCGGCTTGGCAAGGTCGCTGACCTCCTTGCCTCCCACCAGCACTGAACCGCTGGTGTATTTGTATAGCTGGGCTACACACAGGGCGAGTGTCGATTTACCTGAGCCGGAGAAGCCAACCAGGGCGACGTGTTCGCCGCTCTTGGCCTTCATGGATACACGGTCCAATAGGCGGATATTGGAGCCGACCACAAAGGAAAGATCTTTGACTTCCACGTCGTTGTCCAGAGCGAGTGGTTCACGCCCATCAATGGTCTGGGCAAATTCCGGAGCGTGGTCAAAGGCGCGCATGATCTGTCCATAGCGAACGGAGCTGTCCTGATAGACCTGCCAGAATTCCATGAGTTCCTTCCACGGATCGTACAGCTTCTGCATGGCGGACATGAAAGCAACGATGGAACCAACATCAAGATGTCCTTGAATGGCGTAATAGCCACCCACGAGGAAAAGAATGAATGGCCCGATGTTCATGAAGGTGTTGTTCACGAACTTAATGGCGAACTTGATGCCGTTTTGCATCACAGTGGCCTTGTACATTTCTTCCAATACGGCGGAGAAGCGGCCCTTTTCCAGCGGGATCGATGCGTTGGCGTGGACTTCGTGCACACCGGAAACGGCTTCGCCTACGAGGCCGGAGAGCCTCTGTGTATGTTTGATGCGGCGACGGCTGGCGCGGCGGAAATATTTCTGGATGCGCGGAAGAACAATGAGTTCGATGGGATAGATAGATATTGCGATGATGCCGATGGTCAGGTTGAGATGAAGCATGTAGGCGGCCATGGCAAAGAAGGTGAGAATGTTCACCGTGGGCATGGCAACGGCCTGACCGACAAAGGTGGCCACCGGGATGAATTCGGTAATGATGTATGAAATGACGTTACCGGGCGAGGTGCGGCGGTAGAATTGGACCGGCAGGGAGAGGAGATGTTCGTAAAGCCGTTCTCGAATAACCTTGAGGGTACGTTCGCCGATGTAGACTTGCATGAGGTTGATGATGAACTTGAGTATGCCCGCCATGGTTACTGCACTTATGTAGATCAGACAGTATTTCCATAGGGCAGGGAGGTCGCGTAAACCGATGGCCTCATTGATGATCCGCTTCTCCATTTCTGGAGCTAGAACCCGCAAGCCGACAGTGAAGAGAATCACGCCCACCACGGCTAGCTGGAGGTGAATGTTTTTATACAAGACCCACGAATAGAGTGATGTCTTGGTTATGCGGGTGGTATCATTAGGGTGCGGCATGGTGCTTCCGTTGCTTGCAAAGGTTTATAGAATGCCTAGATATAAACGTAATATGAAGCTTTTCCAAGAGATATGTCACAATGCGTGCATATTGTGGACAAGCGTACGCTATATGTGATGATATCCCTTTTGAGGAACAACGCATGAATTTCTCTATTCGTATCAAATTTTTCATAGTCCTCTTGGCGTTCAGTCTGGGCCCCATGGTCATTTCTCGTACCCTCATGGGCCGGCAGGCAGAAAAAATGGCGGATCAAATATCCGGCGAGACGCGCGATGAGATGTTGAAGATCGTCAGTGCGGACCTCCAATCCAATGCTATCAGCTTCATGAATCTGCTGGATTCTCGCGGAAAAAACATGGCTCTTTCCGTGCAGATGATTGCGCATGAAGTTGAGCGTGTACTGATGGAAGACGCTCCGGCCAGCCCAGCCGAACTGTATTTCGCCAGTAATTTTTCTCCGGGCGGTAAGGCTCCTGACGATTCCCTAGAGGGGGAAGACTATGTGCGCCGTGTACGGGGTGGCAAGTTAATGCCCATGCTCATCAGTATGGACGAGCCTGCCTTCCGGTTGCCCCAGCATGGGGACCCCGAGGAGTTTCTGGAACAGGCGCAAAAGTTGAGGCGGCTCACGCCCATCATGGAGTCTGGGCTTGGACTGTTGGGCCTTCGTTCAGCCTGGTTGAACGTTGGGTTGGAATCGGGGTTGTTCGTCACTTATCCCGGCCACGGATTTTTCCCTATGCATTATGATCACCGCATTCAGAAATGGTATAAGAACACGCGTAACGCCATCAGGGATGTGGTTTGGACCGCTCCTGTTGTGGACCCTGCCAGCCGGATGACCGTTGCCGTTGCCAGCTATCCCATCCGTAACCCGCGTGGTGAATTTGTTGGTGCGGCTTCTCTGGATGTTCCGGTTTCCAGGATAATTGAAGAGGTCAGCCTGAAATCTCGTTGGAGTAATCAGATTGAATCCTTCATGGTCAAATACGTTCAAGCTGATGACAACCATGATGAACGTCTTCTTATTCTAGCTCAGGATGGTTACGACGAGGGCAAGCGGCGGCACTGGATGTCTGATATTGAAGTTGAAACCATGAACTCTGATGATGTCGATGGATTTAAGGATTTTCTTAAGCGCCTCAACACTGAAACGAGCGGTGTAGTTAATCTTCCGTACAAGGGGCGTGATTGTTTCTGGGCTTTTGCTTCCAATGAAAATATCAGTTTTCTTCTCATCGCTCCCAATGATGTGGTTGCGGAATTACCCAATGAGATGGCGAGCACCATCGATTATTTCTTTGATGGGATCCGTAACATCTCTTCCATCGTGTCCGGAGTCATACTGATTCTGGTGGGTCTCATCGCCTGGTTTGGTTCCAAGGCAGTCACTCGGCCTTTGCTGGATATGGCCAATGCAGCCAAGCGATTGGCTGGCGGTGATACCTCTGTGCGCATCGATATCCAGACCGGTGACGAACGGGATGACCTCATCAATTCATTTAATGACATGGTTCCCAAGCTCAAGGAACATTTGGACATGAGCCGGGACATGGAGTTGGCGCATGAGGTGCAAAATCTCTTGCTACCACGCACTGTGCCGGCTCTGCCTGGTTTTGATATTGTCGGAAAAATCGAATTTTGCGATCAGACCGGTGGCGATTATTATGATTTCATTGAAATGGAGTGCGACGAAGGCAGGGCGCTCGGCGTGGTGTTGGGTGATGTGTCCGGCCATGGCGTGCCTTCTGCTTTGGTCATGGCCACGGCCCGGGGCCAACTTCATTCATTATCCAAAATGGATATGAATCCCAAAGAGCGTATTCAGGCAATCAACACGGTGCTCAGTCGTGATTTGGACGGTACGGGCCGGTTTATCACCATGTTCTATCTTCGATTGTGTGAAGGTGATTCCGTGGTCCGCTGGGTGCGGGCAGGACACGATCCCGCCATTCGTTACAATCCTACTCTCGATGAATTCTCCGAGCTGAATGGTGAAGGCCTTGCGTTGGGAGTGCTCGAAGAGTTTGAATATCAGGAGTACGAAGCCACTTTGGCAGAAGGCGAAGTGCTGACACTTGCCACCGACGGTGTGTGGGAAGCCCGCAATAGTGACGGCGAAATGTTTGGCAAGGAGAGAATGCTTGCCATCATCAAAAAGAACGCCCACTATAATGCAGAGACTATCCGTCAGGCCATCATGGACGCTGTGGAAGCATACCATGTTGGCGGGCAGGAAGATGATATTGCCGTTGTCGTCATAAGGAAAATACAGAACGTGGCCTCCAATACTATCTCATTTCGAATGACCAACAAGGAAAACTGCTTCAAGTGTTTCCAACCTAAGGTGGAAATTTTCGGGCAGGAAAATGAACTTTCCCCCAAGGTCGTTTTTCATCTCACCTTGGTTTTGGATGAGTTGGTGACCAATATTATCAGTTATGGTTATGCGGATTTTGATGAGCATCCCATTGATGTAACCATCGTTCTGGACGAGGAGCTTCTCACCATTACGGTTGAGGATGACGCCGAGCCGTTTAACATTCTCAAGGCTCCGGAGCCGGAGCTAGGCACCCCGCTTGATGAGCGCGACCGTCAAGTGGGCGGTATGGGGGTGCATCTGGTCAAAGCCATGGTTCACCGCATTAATTACGAACGGAAAGACAACAAGAATATTCTCACGCTAACCAAAGACATCAGCAAACACTGCGCTCCTGGCATCGGCCAGGGATAGGGAGATACAATATGGCGATTAATCAGATTAAGGAAGACGAAGTCACTATTCTGGCTGTAGACGGCAACCTTGATGGCGATGGCACCCAGGCTCTGGAAGAACAGGTTCTCGCGTTACTTGAAGCTGGAGAAAAGAAACTTCTTTTTGACTTCTCTGGCCTCGACTACATCAACTCTTCCGGCCTGCGCATCCTCGTGCTCGCCTATCAGCGCCTTAAAAAAGCGGCTGGAACTGTCGCCATTTGTGGCATTAAAGATTACATACAGGAAGTTTTCGAAGTTTCTGGCTACGACAAGATTTTCTCTTTGTATCCCACCAAAGAGGCCGCTCTCGAAGCTCTCTAATTCGACAGCGTTTGCTGAATCGGACCAGACCAGCCTGCTGCACGATCATGTGCGGCAGGCTGTTTGTGTTTGGGCTCTAGAGGGTCACATTGGAGAGGGTAGCAGGAAAAGCCGCGCGTCTGTTGTCGCGCGGCCTAAGGTAGTATAATCGACAGCCCGGCATGATCCTCGAGGGAATGCCGGGGCTGTCGTTGTAGAGTCGATGATTTAGATCTTGTCTTTGATCTGACGGAAGAATTCCTGAAGGAACTGGGGAGAGGTCTGCTTGTTGTTGACGTCGAGTCGATCCAGAAGCGCGACCAGATTGCCTCGAGGTGTCGTGGTCGAGGCGAAGAAAAGCTCGTGAGAATCGCCGCCCGGGGCATCCATTGTATAGACCCAATGGGAGTTGTCCTGCCGCCAACTGGAGCGGGATGCACCGACTTCTTCAGCTTCGCGGGTAAGAATTTCAACGAATCCGGATAAGGAAAGGCGGCCGGGGACACCGAGGAATTCGCCCTGGGTGTTGAGAATGACGATGGGGGAGGAGAGCAGCTCTTCGGGCGGGGCCTGAAGCGTGGCTGTGGTGTCTTTCTCTTCTTTTTCAAGGGCGTATGATTTGACGTCACCTTCTGAGGATTTGACGTTGACGATTTTGCGCGCGCGCACTTTCTCTGTCTTGGGTTCCGCAGTCGGAGCTGTAAAGTTGCCTGACGGCGCGACTGTTTCTTCCGAGGTAAGCGTTTGGGGCTGAGGCGCATTCGTCTGCTGGGTCAGGAGTTGAGCATAAAGTTCGCTATTTCTGGTTTCAGTATCGATGAGGGCAGATACAGCTTTTTCAAGTTTTTCGAGCCGTTGGCCGGTCTTGGCCTGAGCAGTTGCCATGGAGGCCATGCCCTGCATCATTTGACCGGCGGTTTTGAAGAACTTTTCAAGATATTCATCAGAGACCGCGCTGGGAGAACTGGCTGGTCGCGCGGCCTTTGTTGGAGCAGTGCGCTCTTCTTTAAAGTTTTCCTTTAATATTTTCCCGGTCTCACGAACGGACATGCCTTTTTCAAAGCAGTCGCGAATTTTGAGACAAACGTCTCCTGCTTCCTTCTTGAAGCGGATGGGCTTGCCGCGTGTGAGCACAGGAATAAATCCTGGAAACTTACGGCGGTAGCTTTTGATTGTGGTCTCGGAGACCGAGCAAAGGGACGCGAGGTCTTTATGTGTATAAGTATCTACCATGGTAACTGCTCATGCGTGGGGTAAGAAGGTCTGCTCTCCGGGTGGATAGCTTGAGTTGTCGTGGCCGGTGGCGCAATTTGTTGTCCCAGATGCAGGACACCGTTCTGCTTTGTTGGGCTGCTTGGGGCGCGTTGTAGGTGAGGTTGGAATGCTTGCCGAGTCTGACGGTCACTTTCGTGGGAGTGGAGCCAAAACCAAGCCGGATCATACAGTCCTCCTTGTAGCGCGGTTTTCGTCGCTATCGTCACCTATCGTCACCCTTGCGTTCTTGTTTGGGTTGGGAAACGTGACTTACCGATTAATTATCTAGATAATATCTAGAAGTCAAGTTGCTGGGGAGATTAGCCCCCCTGTTCTTCACTCAAAGAAAAGGGCTGCCGGAGTTTCCTCGGGCAGCCCTTGCTATACAGTAGGTACGGTGAAGGATTATTTTTTGGCGTCGGGATGATTAAAGCTGATGAGTTTGACCTCGCTCTTGGGCAGGGTAATCTCTTCGGTTTCCAGGCTGCCGACTTTGGCTTTCAGGAAAGTGAAGGTCTCCTCGGATTCGGAGCCGATGAAAACGCGGGCGTCTGTGATTCTGAATTCCTTGTTTTTCCGGCTGTGAATGGTGATCGTCGTCGGGTTTTCAAAGGAAATACCCTTCAGGGTGTGCAGATCGTCCCTGCGGGTGAACTGGATGAGGGTGGAAGAGCGGCCGTTGAGCTTGCCGGAAATATGAAAGAGGAATGCGCCGAGTTTTTTGAACTTGGTGAGTTCCACCGTGGAGCCATCAAGAAGCACGATGGTGCCGACTGGGTCAAACCCAATGACCTCGTCCACCACGATGTCTTCAGTTTGGGGGACGGGTTTTTCTACGACTTCAGCATTCTTGGTGCCGCAGCCCACGAGCAAAAATAAAAGCAGGGACAATATGATGGTGATCCGCATGGGAGTCCTCCGTATAGGTGTCATTTTTTGTCGGGATAGCAGGAAATTACCTGAGAATCCAGCTTTCGTTTTTAAGTTAAACAGTTAAGTTCTTGTTTAACCAGTATAAAGGGAATAAATTGAGGCATCAGCTTAACATGCTGTGGTGGTTCAAATGGAGTTCCATGCCATATCAATGTTGTTAGGAGAGAGAGATGAAGTGGTATCAGACAATTCGGTTTAAAATCGTGGGCATGCTCATGCTCATTACCTTCCTATCCGCTTCCCTGTGCGGTGGTATTTTATTTTACCAGTATTACTCTAGTGAAATTGAGCATCTGGAAGAAGAACTTCAAGTGGCAGCTAAGGCTACTCAAAACAAATTAGAACTCGCTGAGCTGACTCCTTATATCGAGGGGGGCCGCGTAAAGAATGATTTCTTTATGCAATCTCTGCATAACCTAGAGGATCTGGTTGAGATTTTCGGCTTGACTTATCTCTATGTAGTGGACCGTACACCGAGCGGCGACATGAGATTTCTTATGGATGCGGCCATGTTGGATAATGAACTTGAACCACTCGATATTTATGAAAAAGCCTCCCCAGAAATTTTCGACGCCTGGAACAGGAAGGAGATCATTTATCCCGATATTTACACCGACGAATATGGCACTTTCAAGTCTATTTTTATGCCTGTGGTGGTGGGAGGCAGGACGGTCGCGCTTATCTGTGCGGATTATGATGTCGCTTCACTGACAGAAATCCGAAACAAGGTTTTGCTGACCCTGTTTTTCGGTATTCTTTTTTCTGCTGTTATTGCCATTATCCTGGCGGTCTATTTCAGCCAGAGTATAAAAACCGCTATTGATGCCGGTATCTCTATTGCCGAATCCATTGCCCGCGGTGATCTGACGACAAGGTCCAACTGCAAAGGTAAAGACGAAATAGGTCAATTGGTTGGCGTCCTCGATTCAACTGCAAATCAGTTGCGCGAGGTGGTGGGGCAGGTGCGCTTGGCAACGGATCAGGTTACTGCCGGGGCTACTGAGCTTTCATCCACGGCCATAACTCTTTCCGAGGGGGCCACAGAGCAAGCAGCTTCTCTGGAAGAGGTTTCGTCCAGCATGCAGCATATGGCCGCCAATATCAGCAGGAATGCGGAAAGCTCCAACAAGACTCTTGAGTTGGCAAGTGGTGCATCGGGTCAGGCCGTAGATACCGGCAGTGCCGTTTCTAAGTCCGTGGAAGCGATGAATGAAATTGCGGATAAGATTTCCATTATTGAGGAGATAGCCCGTCAGACCAACCTGTTGGCCCTGAACGCTGCTATTGAGGCTGCCCGCGCTGGTGAACATGGTAAGGGGTTCGCAGTGGTTGCTGCCGAGGTTCGTAAACTGGCGGAACGATCCGGTGTTGCCGCAGGCGAAATCAGTGAACTTGCAGGTTCCAGTGTTGAGGTAGCCAACCGAGCCGGAGGGTTACTTACCAAGCTCGTTCCAGACATCCAGGAAACTGCTGAATTGGTAGGCGAGATAACGGAATCTACCCGCGAACAAAGTGAGGGAGCCAATCAAATCAACGGAGCCATACATCAGCTTGACAACGTGGTGCAGCAGAACGCTTCGGTTTCTGAAGAGGTTTCCGCCACTTCGGAAGAACTATCAGCTCAGGCCGTGATGTTGCAAAAGACCGTGGCTTTTTTCAAGATCGATAATGGAGCTGGTAGCGGTTTCACTCAGGTTCGTCCCAGCCAGCCCAAGCCTCTGGCTCCGGCCCCGGCCGCTGCGCCTTCCAGCGGTGTGGCCCTTAATCTGGGCGGGGGCGACGACAGTGGTTTTGAACGTTTCTAGCCTCACTGGTAAAGTGATTAATAATGAAAAGGCCGGGCATATTGCCCGGCCTTTTTCGCGCTTGTTGCTAAATCGCAAAAAAAGGCAGCCGGATAAATCGCTACCAAGGCTGCCTACTGTGAGCATATAAACAAGATTTTATCTCAAAATCAGAAGGACTAGCTCCCGTGTTGTGAGGCGAATGCACAAGATGCTCTCATCAAAAAAAGCCCCGGACGCAACCTGCGCCAGGGGCTGTTATATCTTTGTCGGTACAGTTTAGAACTTTTCGAATTCGTCATCCCCAAAAGCTCTTCCAAGGGAGGGCTGTGTTGTGGGCTGAACAACTACAAAGGACTGGTTGCCTGATGCCGCGCGATCAATTTTAAAGAAGCTAATATCGTTTTGCAGGTCAGTGGTACGGCTGGAGAGTGTGCCGGCCGTGGCTGCCACCTGTTCTGCGGTGGAAGCGTTCTGCTGAACCACGGCTTCAGAATTCTGGAGCGCCTTGGTCACTTCTTCTACGCCCAATGATTGGTTATTGGTGGCCGCGGAGATGTCGTGAATGAGTTCCGAGGTCTTTTGGATGTCCGGGACCATCTGTTTGAGCAGTTCACCCGCTTCCTCGGCCTGCGCCACGGAAGAGGAGGAGAGTTCGCTGATACCTGCTGCGGCTCCGCCAGAGCGTTCGGCCAACTTGCGGACTTCGGCGGCGACAACCGCGAATCCTTTGCCTGCCTCGCCAGCACGGGCAGCCTCAATGGCGGCATTGAGCGCGAGTAAATTGGTTTGACGGGCAATTTCTTCAATGATGGTAATTTCGTCCGCGATCTTGCGCATGGCTTCCAGGGTCTTTGCTACAGCCTGTCCACCCACTTCTGCGTCCTGAGCTGCTTTGGAAGCAATGCTCTCGGTCTCGCGGGCAATACTGGCGGCTTCCTGAATGGAGCCGGACATTTCGGTCATGGAGGCGGTGACCTCTTCAAGTCCGGCTGCCTGCTCAGTAGCGCCTTGTGATAAAGTGTCGCTGGCAGAAGCGAGCTGGGAACAACCGTCAGCCACGTCCACGGCAATAGCCTGAACATTGCCGATGGTGCCGGAGAGACGACTGCTCATATCGCCCATGGCGCAGAGAATCTGTCCCATTTCGTCCTTGCGCTTCTCGCACTGGATATCACGCAGGTCGCCTCGGGCGATCTGCGTGGCAATGCCAGCGCAATCCTTAACCGGCTTCATTACGGAGCGGTTGAGCACATAGAGGACGATGCAAATGGGCGCCAGCACGAACAGGATCATGATGCCGACAGTGCCCCACAGGGCAGTGGAAATCATGGCCTGCTGGGCGGATATGTCCATGGCCATGACAATGGTGCCGATGACGTCACCTTTGTAGTTCTTGACCGGGAAGGCGCCTAGAGCAGTGCCTCCGTTGGAGGTGATGACTGTGGAGTGCATGCCTTCAGCCAGCAATTCGCTGGTGGCCATTTCCTGAGTTTCCGAGTTGTCCTGACCGTAGACCAGCACGTACTTGTTGTCGCGGACTGGGTTTTTGGATGGGTTCTGAAGTTTGGTGGTAATGGGGAGGATGTTGGAATCCATATAGAGCAGGGTCTGCATCCCCTCGGTAGAATCCAGGGATTTGAGGACACCGGCAAACCCGATGAGAACTTCCACGGAGCCGAGATGCTTATTGTCGGGGCCGGTCACAGGGGCAAGGCCGCGAATGGTAAAGCCGCCGCGACCTGGCTCAATGCCGAGCACGGGCTGTCTGGAGCTGTTTACATCGATGACGGTGTTACGGAAGCTGGACAGATCATCTGAGATGTCTACCCATTTACCGTTTCGTTTGGCCTGCTTGTCGCGCCACATCCGCACCAGGCTACGGGCCGTGGGCAGGTGGAAGTGAACCCGGAAGCTGGAGCCGACATTGGCCTTGTACCCTTTGAGTACCGGGGCCAGTGATGTACGTAATTCCTCGCGGGCGGTTTGGATGGTGGCATCCTTTTCATTATTCATATTGCCTTTGTTGGCGAGGGTGTAGGCCTTCACCACATCGGGCATTTGGCTGAACAACGCTGCTTGTTGAAGCGCGTTTTTAGACATTTTTTCTATGGATTGCCGGGTGTCGTTTACTTTGCTCTCAATGATAAGTTCGACAAACGATTTTTCTAAGTTGCCGAACTGCGTATAGAGCACGGTACATCCACCAACGATCAGGATGACGGCTACAACAAGCAGCGGAGCGAGAATTTTTATGCGAATTCCCATGAAGTCTCCTTGGGTAATAAAACGAATCGGAATTTGCTATTTAGCAACAGTTATCCGTTAGAACTGTTATGGTGCCGATACAAAAACGTATTGTGCGGTAAAGAGAGGTGAGTAACGGCAAGTGTGGTCTGCGTCAAGAACGACGCCCTTTGTTAAAGTCAGACATCGTGGAGCATTCCTAGCAAGAGAAGGTGTGTGGCTGCCTTACGACAAGCGTAAAACCCGCTGTTGTTCCGCTTTTACGTGATCGAAGAGCTTGCGGGTCATGTCGCCGTATACCCGGACAGCGTCCAGATCGAGCGGGACGGCCAGGTACTGCATGAGTATCCTGTCGTCTCCATCGTGGATGTGGGGCATGATCCCGGAAAAAAAGAATCCCATCCGTTCACATTGCTCCATCAGGTATGGTGAGGCCGCCACGCCGGCGGGGAGGAAGGCGTATACTGCGTCCATGCGGCTCTTGCGGCATTGTTCCAGCCCAGCCTGGACTTCATGCGCGGTCTCGGCTCCGATGGTGTTGATCACGATAAACGCAACATTGAGTTCGTCGGGCAAGGGGAAGACGTTGACCGAGGATTCGCCTGTGGGCGGTATTTTGTCCGGAGTGCCAAACTTTCTCGGCAGCTCCATCCATTCATACATTTCGCTTACTATTTTCTGGTGATGCTCTGGGAGAAAGATGGTTGCAGGCGTCCGGTCAATGGCAAAGTAGTGGTTTACCACCGAACCCTTTTCCTGCCTGGATGTCTTTAATTCCTTGGCCTGCATGCCCGTGGCAGCGATGCCCAGCATGACGCTGCAAGGGCGGGACCCCATGTCGTGCATCCCTTTTTGGGAAAAGGTGTGTGTGGTGACCGAGCAGTCGAAGATTCCTCTGTCTCCTTCAGCCTCTGCCAGATCAAACAGCACCCGTGCCATTTTCTGAGGCAGACCGGGTGAGCGGTAGGCTGGGTCCACGAAGGCAAGTCCCATTTCCGGTACTTTGACAGCCGGGTCGTGGTACTTGAATCCGATGTGACCGATCATGTGACCACTGTCAGGATCAATGGCGATGACGGACTTGAATTCGCCTTTATTCACTTTGGCGGTAAGGGCATCGAGGTCGTAAAGAAATTCTTCCTGAGTAAAGCCATAGCAGCGCCATGCAAGGCGGCATACTTCGGCCAGTTCATCCCGCCGAGCCAGTCGTACTTCCGGCTCCTTGACCGTAGGTCGCTTCACTCTCCGTCGGACCGGTTTGGTATCCAGCAATTCCTGGGGGAGTGAGCCGTATCGAATCCGCTTGGTCAGACGTACTTCCTTGCCCTCCCTGCCATGGACAAACAGTTCCACTGAATCCATGGCCTGCTGCATCAGCAATGAGCCGAGTCCCGGCTTGTCCGTTCCTTCAGCATCGCCGGGCGTGAATCGTTCCGCCTTGCTGTGGTCAAAGGGGATTCCCTTCTCTCTAATGGAGATGATCAGGCTATCGCCTTCCACATAGAATTCCAGATGGATGCGCTCATCGTTTTTTACCTCGCCCGAGAAATGTTCCACCGCGTTACAGAACGCCTCGTCCACAGCCAGTTGGACGGCATAGCTCTCCTTGTCGTTGAAAGAGAGGACTTGCGCTACATGATTGGCACACTCCACCGCTGTCCTGACCATGAACGTTCGGACCGGGAGGGTTAGTTGGGCCATGAAAAATCGAATGGGGGTGTCGGGTGTTTTTTTCATTGTATCAAAAAGGGTTGTCTTCCCGGCGAGACTGGGAAGGTGAATGTCTGTCGGTACGCTATGCGGGATTCTGCTACAATGTCAAAGAACTGCTCGTCTTTACGTAAAAAGGCTGATGGATGCTTTCAAAGTCGAGCTTTATTGATGGAGGTATTTCACCTCTGAATGAATGCAAACAAGTGGTATGCAAAAAAAGCCAGATATTATATGGGAAATAGTAGGGATTTAATTTGTCGATAATTTGATGAGGGAAAGCACCATGCAAAAAACGATTTTAGTATTTATCGTATCTACTATTATAGCTCTTGCAGGCTGTGGGGCAGATGAACCTGAAGGCTTCAAGCATTTTCACCCCAAGGGGAAGGAACCGTCCGCTCAGACCGTTGCGAAACAGGAGGCTTTGCGCAAGTCGTTGCCTTTTGACGACAAACAGGATTTTGAGGAGCAAAAACGTGGCTTCATTGCTGCTCCTGAATATAAGCAGATCATGGCTGAAGCCGGACATGTGGCCTGGGACATGGGCAGTTACGAGTTTCTGCTCCAGGGCAAGGACTTCGATTCCGTCCATCCATCGCTGCAGCGGCAGGCCATTCTGAACATGAACTACGGCCTCTATGAGGTCATTCCCGGCATCTACCAGGTGCGCGGATTCGATCTTGCCAACATCTCCTTCATCAAGGGCGAGACCGGTTGGATAGTCTTCGATCCACTCACCGCCAAGGAAACAGCCAAGGCCGCCCTCGACTTCATTAACGAACAACTCGGTGAGCGTCCGGTGGTGGCGGTGGTTTACTCCCACTCCCATGCCGACCACTTCGGCGGAGTGCGTGGCGTAGTGGATGAAGAAGATGTTCGCTCTGGCAAGGTCCCGATTCTTGCGCCTGAACATTTCATGGAGCATGCCGTGGCAGAAAATATCTATGCAGGTAATGCCATGAACCGTCGTATGTTTTTTCAGTACGGCGTGTTGCTCCCGCGTAGCCCTTATGGACACGTTGACCAGTCCATCGGCAAGAACACCGCTGCCGGTAACCTCGGCCTTATCGAACCTACACGGTATATCAAGGACGACATCGAAGAGATTACCATCGATGGTGTCCGCATGATTTTCCAGAATACGCCTGGCACCGAAGCTCCGGCAGAGATGAACACCTACTTCCCGGACATGAAGGCATTCTGGGCTGCCGAAAATATCGTTGCCACAGTTCATAATATCTACACTTTGCGCGGTGCACTTGTTCGTGATGCGTTGGAGTGGTCCAAGCAGATCAATGTCGCCCTGCAGAAGTTCGGTAAAGAAGCTGACGTCATGTTTGCCTCTCATTCATGGCCTCGTTGGGGGAATGATCGTGTGCAAGAGGTCATGCGCGGTCAACGCGATATATACGCACACCTCAACAATCAGGTTCTGCATCTGGCCAACAAAGGCGTGACCATCAATGAGATACACAATATCTACGAACCGCCGGTCAGTCTGCAAAACCAGTGGTACACCCGCAGCTACCATGGCTCCAATGAGCACAACAGTCGGGCGGTCATCAATCGCTATCTCGGTTATTGGGACGCCAATCCGACAACGCTGATTCCGCTGTCGCCAGCAGACTCGGCCCCATTGTATGTAGAAATGATGGGTGGCGCGAAGAAGATCATGAAGAAGGGGCAGAAACTCTATGCTGATGGCGAGTATAAACTGGCCCAGGAGATTCTGAATAAGCTTGTCTATGCCGAACCTGACAACCAGAAAGCCAAGGACTTGCTGGCCGACGTCTTCGAGCAGATCGGTTACCAGCAGGAATCCCCCAGCGTGCGTAACAGCTTCCTGGCTGCCGCATTCGAACTCCGATCAGGAATCCCTTCTGGCGCGTCTCCCAAGACAGCGGGGCCGGATCTCATCAAGGCCATGTCCACGCAGCTCTTCTTCGATTTCCTGGCTATTCGTCTGGATAGCCGGAAGGCTGAAGGTATGGCTTTTACCATCAACTTCGTTACCCCGGATAATGGCGAAAAATACATTGTTGAACTCAGTAACAGTGTCCTGACCAGTATCGAAGGGTACAGCGCGGATGATGCCAATTTGACCCTGACCATCAATCGGGCCGACCTGGAGCCAGTAATGATGGGGGCTGTCACGCTGGATGAGCAGATCAAGAATGGCAAGTGCACCCTTGTGGGCGATGCTTCCGTACTCGTAAAGCTTAAGTCCGCTATGGACCATTTCACTCCGGACTTTGAGATCATGCCCGGCACCAAGGGCAAGGAAATCAAGTCGAAGATGACTCCGTTCCAGCAGGAAGAACCCGCTGTAAGAGGCGCTGACTAAATACTCATTGGAAAGAAACCGGTGCGGAGCGATCTGCACCGGTTTTTTTTGTCGTATGGAAATAGGAGGCTTGATACGAGTTCGGCAATTGACTATGTGTTTCTAACACATGCCAAGATAAAGGATTACAATGATAGCCAAAGTCTCCTGCGCTGCCCTTATGGGTATCGATGCCTTTAAAGTCGAACTCGAAGTTGATTTCTCCCGTGCCGGGATGCCCTGTTTCACCATGGTGATGTGTCAATCCCCAAATGAATTTATTGGTCGTAATTGATGTACCTCCAATTCCCTGGCACTATGTCCCCGCACCACTTCTGATTGGATACAAATTTCTACGAGATGAACCCAATGATCAGCGCATGCCCACAGTAACAGAGAGGAATCAATGACAAATTACAATGAAGGCGGCACACAGTATTCTGTTTACCCATTCCCCGCACCTTCTGCAGCCAGGGGCTACCTCCCAGATGAGACAGTTCTCCGTAAGCATGGGCTGATGGCAGCGATTGCGCAAACAGGCATGGATGAAGGGAAGCATGAGTGGTTGAGTGGATATTTGGGTGTCGTTCACCACCTTGATGGACTTCTGCTTACGGTGGAAAGATTCGTAGAGCTGCTTCAGGTGTTACAAGGGGCCGCTCTTTCTCCAGTCCCAAACCCCATCTTTCCAAGGGTGGTTTTCAAAAAGGCAGGGCATAATGAAGGTGTTTTTGACCCGCCTTTCCTCATCGGAATCTCATCTGAAAGGATTGAGGTCGAAACAGAAACGTTCCTACTGAAAGCCGTTGGGTTGTTAGAAAGGTTGTACAGGCTGGTAGCTAAAGAATGTGGCCTCAACGATCGGAGTTCTTTTTTCCGCTTTGAAGAAGAGCTTACAGCTGACGGAGTGTCCGATGCGCGACGAAATGACTTGTTGTCCACTCTGCGGCTAATAAAGCCCCGGTTACTCGGAACTTTGGTGTCAGACGGCCAGACAAAGAGCTTAAGAAATTTGATCGCTCACCGCGCCTCCACTCCAGAAATGATGGACAAGGCCATAGCATTAAACGTTCCTACAGCAGAGTGCATGTTGCCCTTTGACGCTGAGATTGGAGATTATCCGTTGGTTAACACGATGCATAGTCTTGCCGAAGCCGTGCCTCACATTGTCATGGAGATGACTCGTATTCTACTAACAGCAACTGACGAAGGCACTCCTCTTCGTGCGTGGGCAAATGAACATGCATACCAAGCAGAGGATTTCAAGCCGACTTGGAACAATCCATTCATACATTTCAGTTCCTTCATTGATCCAGACGAAAATGGTCCGATTGTGTCTGTGTTCAGATGGAAGCCAGGAGGGTTGCAGCCGCATCAGCGGCATCTGAAAGAAGAGGTGATGAACCATGGTGTACCATTGATCCAACAACAAGAGCCTGTTCAGTAGTGGCGCGGGATAAGGGCTGGTCTTGAACGAAATTACCAGCTCTGTTTCTTTCCTCCATCGTAGGGATGAGCGTATCCTAGTTCGATCATTTCATCAGCTAGGTTTTCTCCATCTACGTATACGTCAGCAACCACGCGGAAGTACTTTCCTCGTTGGATGTTCCGAAGTTCAATTACAGAGGCATCACGTAGGCGTTTTCGTACATGGTCCCTTGCCTTGATTGCATGGGTTTTGACATAGGGTCTCTTGTCTCTCATCTCCGGGGTGTCTATGCCGTTAATGCGAATCCCAATATTGTCGCCTAGAATTGGCGACCAGTCATCAACATCGCAACGGAACGTGTCGCCATCGTAGACGCTGTTAACATGGGTTACAGTAACACTCCCGTAGGTCTTCTCTCCTGCAATCGAAGATGGAGCTATAAGCAGAGTGAAGGCAATTAGGAAGGCAATCCGGTTGAACACGGCTAGTCCTGTAGGAGGGATTTTGCGGCTTCGATGGTAAGCACTTTGCCGTGTCGGTGAAGCATCCTATGACAGTTAGGGCATACCGGAATCAAGTCTGTGGCTGGGTCAACATCCTGTTCTCTTCCGTTGTTTGCGAGAGGATTTACATGGTGGACCTCAATGAATCCTTCTCCCCATGATCCGTACCTTTCCCCGAAATCAATCTTACATACGGCGCACCGCGTGCCATGAATTCTTATGGCATCTAGGCGGTTCTTCGGGTTTCTTTCGTACCGAGTGGCTTGGTAGGTCTTCTTTGCACCCTCACTGCGTGTTGCTTGATCAACCGTGTTGTCTTGCTCCCGGTCAGATTCGTCTTCAACAGGCAGCACGAAGCCCACTTCAAAGGATTCAGAATCGATCTTCTTAAAGATCATATGAGGCGGAGAACTGACGGGCTGCTCTTTGGTAAATCTAGTGAGGTATGAAGGGAGTGTTTCGGCAATGACCTGGGAGAGGTCTGACTGCCACATAAGCCTCGTCCTGGTGTTTTCGATGTCAGGAGTAAGGGTCGCTGAATATTCGATTCCTCGATGAGAGAGCGTGACTTTCCGCGTGTTCATGGTGGGGTCAAAATCAAAGAAGAAACCAAAATCCCTGGGGACACCTGTTCCATGATGCAGGAAGGACGACTTGTCCATTTGTTTGGTTGCCAAGGTCGGCGATGAAACGGTCCAGGAACGGTACGTCTGAGGATAGGTACGATCAATTGAAAAATCACCAAGCTCGTCTAGAACAACTTCTTCCAGTAGTCCTTGGTACGCACTCAGAGGTTTGTACCCATTAATGTAGGGGTGACCATGATTGAGTAGAATGGCACTGATGTTCTGATGCTTACGCTCAACGGCTCCCTCAGTGCGACCATCGAGTACCTTCAAGAGTTCCCGCCGATGATGTGCTTTGACGTACTTCTCTCCGTTTAATTCAGCCCGGAGCATCGCCATGTAGTCCCGTACCGTTGCCAATACTTCTTCTTGTGACCAATCAGCCATAGTTGTTTGACCTCCAAAAAGACTGATTACACCCCAAGACAAAAACACGCAAAGACAAAGCCCACCCAGAAGCGTAGTGTGGACGGGCAATTGCGAACTCCTCGTGAGGTATCCTACTTTCTGGATCGACCTACAGGTCGAGAAAGTTGGTAGAATGCGTCAGGAGCGATCCATGGAGGACATTTTCGGTTACTCCTTGATGATTCTGTAGAGAGTCTGGCGACTTACCCCATATTCAGCGGCAAGAGCCTTCTTCTCCTCTCCTTCATCCACACGTCCCTTGATCTCGTTAACTTGCCCCTCAGTGAGCTTCGGCTTTCTCCCCTTGTACTTCCCTGCGGCCTTCGCCTTGGCGATCCCTTCGGCCTGACGTTCCCTGATGATGGATCGTTCAAACTGGGACACTGCACCGAGCATCTGAAAGAGGAGTGTCTGCGTTGCGTCCATGGTTCCCGTGAAAGTCCACCCTTCTTTGTGAAAGCGCACAGTCACGCCCTTGGCGGTCAACTCCTTCACCATGTCCTCAATGTCTCTCATGCTACGCGCTAGACGATCCATGCTGTGGACATGGAGAGTGTCACCGTCTCTCAAGTAGTCAAGGCATGCTTGAAGCTGTGGTCTGTTAGTAGTGGCTCCACTGACCTTGTCTTCATACACCTTGTCGAGGTCCATACCGTCAAGCTGTCTGTCCGTGTTCTGGTCTACCGTACTGACTCGGATGTATCCAATGTCCTTACTCATTCTGTGCATTCTCCGTTTGGATGTATTAACGCTTGTGTCACAATTGGTTCTAGACTTAAACGAGAGGCGTGTCAATAAATGAATTTGGACTTCATTGTTACACGGAGTCATTGGCTTCCCGCCTGTGTCGTTGGTGTTCCACTTGGGTGTACCCTAATGAGACAAGATGAAAGTCATAGTGCTTGCGATCCTTTCGCTGAAGTTCTGCCGCAGAGGTTGACGTGTGAGAACTGTCTGCGATGAAGGGACACCCTGCAACACTCAGGCTACAGGATAGACACCCAGTGAAAGCCAAGCCGCCTTATAGGACGGGATAGAGCTTCACCCTTGACGGTAAGCGGGAGGGGGCATGGGGGGAAACTTATTGATTGAGCGTATGTACAACGTCTCAGATTTTTACAGCTAAAACAAAGTACGCTCTGCCTTGATCATGGTGTCAGGGTTGGCAAGCATCTGCTCGACGGTGCCGGGAGTTGCATACATACCATGCTTACGGATGGACGGGATAACCTCGGAGGTGACCCAGTGCTGGAACTTCTTGGCTACAGGTTTGCGAGATTTGAAGATGAGCTGGTAGAGGCCAGACTCGTTGACCACGGTGGTCACCTGTTCTCTGCCGTGGGGGTCAGTAATACTGAGGGCCGATTTCTGGTAGTCTTCCAGACAGTGGACAGCATCAGAGGGATTGCGAATGTCCAGCCGATCACAAATGTCCTTTGCGACAAACCAAGGGTCACCCTTGTCATCCACGATGGTACGCAAATCGCGCAGAAACACCCCCAGAAGACGTTCTGGCTGTCGAGATGGGTCATGGCAAGGCAGAAGGAGGAAAAACGGCTCACGCTGAGAACAAGGCCAATTATTAATCATGCATGTTGACGGTGTGAATGTCAACCAAGGTGGTGTGTCATCGTGTTGGTCGGTTCTGGATGGTGACCAACAAGATTGACTACAGCTATTGTTCTTCTAGTCTTAAACCTAACTACTCTTATGTTCTTCTTTCTTAGTTCTTAATGTTTTAAGAAGATCAAGAATATGTATATATAAGAGCGTGTGACTAATATGCAGGGGATGACCACCTTCTATGACGTGTGCTTGAGATCAACGTGAAAGGTGTCATGTCTTGGATGGTCAGTCCCTACATGGATGGGGTGAGTCAGGTACGAGAAGAACGAACAAAGGCTGTTCACCTGACCGCTACTCCTTCGCTGTTTGTCTTACAGTGCGACTTGAATGCCTATGTGTTAGTGTCGGCTATTAGGAATTCCCGCCATCCCTAGCTTCGTACCGCTCTGTCAGAGTAACCAGATCACCACATGCATCACTGTCTCTGCCGAGGACCACAGCAATCTCATTACGCAGCTTGAATGCGTCTTCGATCTTTACGTCAATTTGCCCTTGCTGCGTGTAGAGTTCTTCGACTTGATCGTTAATACTTTGAGTCTGTTCAAACAATCGGACGATTGATGCGTCAAGGCGGTCAATGAGGCTGTGTGCGGTGTGGGGAATAGAAGTTGAATCGCTGTGATTGAGCATGAGAAGGTACTCCAAGTTGAGGTTGAGAAGAAGACTCAAGCGTATGCCCAAACATTCAATCAACGTCAACAAAAACAAATACTTCCGCCAGCGGAATCATTGCTGCAACGGAAGTATTGTGAGAGAGAAGGGCCTTCACTGCTCCATCTAATCCATTAGGAATCCTGCTGTAATGATGGCACCATGCGGGGGCCAATCCGTGTCTTCTCCCATATAAACTTCTTCATGCTCCTCACCATCGACGACCCTGTAACCCCGTGAACACCGCTGCCCCTTCTCTACCTTGATGCGCCGGAAGTAATCCTCGACGCCTTTGAAGGTGATCTCGATGATGCCATGGAGATCGTCTTGGTCATTGCCCGCAGGGGTGAACACGATCTTGTCGATTATGCGTTTGAGGAGTTGATGGAGTCTTCTTCTGGCGGTCACCTTGGCTTCCTGGTTCCCATGCCGCTCGATCTCCAAGAACTGCGCCATGGAATCATGGAAATCATCGTAGTCTTGATGGGCTGTGATCGCCCGCTCCCGATTGCTATCCAGGGATTCCTTCAACGCTTTGAGTTCATCGCGTAGGGCGTTCCCATCGCTCTCCAAGGCGTCCATCTTTGCGCGAAGAGCTTCACTCTCTGGGCGGTCCAGGAGCAAGTCCATGGCTGCATCAAGGCGCGTTGCCACCTTCTCAAGCTCGGCCTCTTTGACCAATATGTCGCCCTTGATCTCAGCCACGGCGTCTTGGGTCTTTCCGTAGACATCCGGGAATAGAGAGCGGCAATCAAGCTCGGCAAGGTTCATCATGATGTGCGCTTTGGCTTGCTGATTTTTCCATGTGTGCCGCTTGCAGTTGAACTTACGGCGTGCTTCGGAGCATAAAAGGTACTCGTAACCCGCGCCCTTGCTTTCGTAGATCATGGTGCCGCCACAGCTTCCACACTTGGCAATTCCAACGAACAGGTTCGCGTACTGAGTCGTTGATCTCCCGGTGGCGTGGCGTTTGGATTTTCGCATTTGCTGGGCTTTGAGGAAAACCTTCTCATCCACTACGGCGGGGTAGTATTCCTTGATGGGGTCTCCAACTGGGACGCGCTTCTTCTTCCCACTGGAGCGGTCTGCACGATGGGGCTGGTACTCTCCAATCGTGGCGGTGTTGGTCAGTACCTTGTGGATGTACGTTGGATGCCATCCATTTGATCTCTTGGAGAAGGGAGGAGTGCCTTCGCTGTTGAGGGTCTCAGCGATCTTGCCTTGCCCCAGACCATCCAAGTACATGTCGAACACCCTGCGGACCAGTAAAGCCCGCTCCTCGTCCACCCGGAAGGTATTTGCTTGTTTGTCCAGGGTAAGCCACCCAGGGCAAAGCGCGGTAATTTTGATGCCGTTCTCGGCCTTCTCCCGCTTGCCCTCCCACATGGCAAGATGACGCTTGGCTTTGGTTGCCGACTCCTCATGTGCGCGCTGCATGCTGACAAGGGAAACCAGGATGTCCTCAAAGGCCATGGAGCCATCTTCGGCTGTGTAGGTCTTGCCATCATGGAGAGTGACAACATTGACACCCATGTTGAGGATAGCTGAGAAGTGTGTGAATGCAGCGAATGGATTCTGACGGGACATGCGGTCCAGGCTCTCAACCAAGAGGTAGGAACCCCGCTCAACGTGGCCTTGCTCCACAGCCTTGATGAACGAACCCAACTCGCCTTCTTCGACATTCTGACCACGGTATGCTGAAACCCCCAAGTCTTGGAAGGTCAGTTTCTGGTCGAGGTCTAGGTTGTGCTGATCGGCATAGCGTTGGCTGATCTCGGTCTGACGGCGCAAGCTGTCACCCTTCATTTGCTCTGAAGAGGAGAACCGCAAGTAGCTGTAGGCTTTAGGTTTCTTGGTGGTTGATGTCATGAACATGGTGTAACTCCTTTCTTTTGGGGAATCAAGTAATACTATGACCATGGTCGGGCTTGCCGAAGGTGCTGTAAAAGAATCCAAAGAACGTGTTTTCTCTGCCCTCAAGAATTGTGGGTTCAAGGTGCCACCCGCGCGGATTACCGTGAATCTGGCTCCCGCGGATGTGCGCAAGGGCGGCTCGGCCTATGATCTGCCTCTTGCGATTGGTATTCTTTGCGCGATGGGTGTTGTCCCGCCCGAGGCAGTGGAGGGATGGTACATGGCGGGAGAGCTCTCCTTGACCGGAAGTCTCAAGCCTGTGCCGGGAGTTTTGCCTTTGGCCATGGCAGCACGAGAGGGCAACGGACGCGGCATTATTGTCCCGGAAGGCAACGGGCGCGAGGGTGCCGTTGTTAAAGAAATCCCGGTCATTGGCGCTTCGGATGTTGGTCAGGTTGTTCGCATGCTCACCGGCGAAGAGGTCGTGGAGCCTGCCTGTGTTGATATCAGGACCCTGTGGGACGAGCGTCAGGATTTTCTGATGGATTTTGCCGAGGTCAAAGGGCAGGAGCACGCCAAGCGCGCCATCGAGATTGCGGCCGCCGGTTCGCACAATCTCCTTTTTATCGGTCCTCCCGGTTCGGGCAAGACCATGCTTGCCAAACGCATCCCTACGGTGCTGCCGCCTCTCCGATTTGAAGAAGCACTGGAAGTCACTAAAATTTACTCCGTGGCCGGACAACTCCCTGCCAAGCAGGCGTTGATGGTCACCCGTCCGTTTCGCACGCCCCATCATACCATTTCAGACGTCGGCCTCATTGGTGGCGGGCGTTACCCCCAGCCGGGCGAAACTTCCCTGGCCCATCGTGGAGTTCTGTTTCTCGATGAGATGCCGGAATTCAAGAAGTCGGTGCTGGAAGTCCTGCGCCAACCATTGGAGGCCGGTGAGGTTTCCATCTCTCGTTCTCTGGTGTCGCTCAAATATCCGGCAGATGTGATGCTGGTAGCAGCCATGAACCCATGTCCGTGTGGGTATCTGGCCGATGATAGTCATCCGTGTGTTAATAATAATATTATTTGATAATATACAAAATTATTTGATATTGTGCACACAATTATTTGATAGCCAAGGTGTGCAACATGTTCGAGTTATGGCCTTGCCGGCCAAAAGCCTACCCAGACGAGTCGATGTTTTCATGGCTTGGCCGCGTGGCAAATGCGCACGGCATTTCGCTAAACAAACTTAAAAAAAACCTGCCATTTAATAGATGTAAATCTGCCTTTGAGTATGACAAGGTCGTAACAAGAGAGCAACTCTCATATCTATCTAGGCGCTCAGGGGCGTCCATTGATAAGCTTAAAGGGTTAACCTTTCATAGCACTGTTGGTGCTGTTATGCCTCAAATCCAAGGGGTTAGAAACAGATGGGTTCTTCGTTTTAAAAAACAACCGGTTACCCCTATATGTGTAGACTGTCTTAATAGTAATACACCATTTTATTACAGGCTGCATTGGAGGTACGCATTTGTAACCCATTGCCATAAACATGGCTCGATGTTGATTGATAAATGCGAAGCATGTGGAACTTACCTCAATGTTTATAATTATATTCTAAACACAAAGGAATTTGATAGATATGAGGTGGCCTGTCCGAGTTGTGGTCACTTATTATATAGACTGCAAGGTACCAATAGTAATTTTCAACCTGCACTAAACGATGCATATTATGCCTCAATGGAGAGTCAACTTGTTGACTTGAAAGGGGAAAGAATAAATTCGGTTGTGTATTTTGAATTGATACACATATTAGCAAGCTTATTAAGTGGCAGCCGGTCTAGTCATAACTTGTTTGAAACTGCGATCCTTAATATTGAAGACATCGAAGTAGATTATAAGTGCTGTGAACTAATTGTATCTAGTAAACTTGATATAGAAAATAGAAGTGTTTTGGAGCGATGTCAGCTTTTTGAAATTATATTGAAAATTCTCGAATCCGTTGACCTGACAACCTTGCTATACTTAGTTTCAGAGTTCCATTTTTATAAATCGTGCTGGAAAGGCAATCTGAAGTGGGTCCACTTTGTTGGACCACTGGGCAGCGTTTTTAAGGTGGACAGTTTAACGAGCTACGCTGCTTGGCGGGGCCATCCCAGAGGGGGGCCCCCCTCTGGGATGGGGCTCGCTTGATATAT